>Ga0247778_1000003_pt1 | contig 567043 bp, 608 predicted proteins | sample UWRJL049202B5_FD_179939 | JGI IMG/M metagenome (GOLD analysis project Ga0247778, IMG submission 179939) | Plant litter microbial communities from Arlington Agricultural Research Station in Wisconsin, United States - UWRJ-L049-202B-5 | ecosystem: Environmental > Terrestrial > Plant litter >...
TTTTTCTATTTCAGTACTACTGCCTTATTTGGGGGGGGGGATGTGAAGTGAGCCGCCTACCAAATCCAGTAGTGGCGACGCCACCACTGTTATTAGTCAGCAGCACCTATTTAGTTAGTCTTTCCATAGTAGCAATTCAGCAGCTTCTCCACACTCTGCATCTGACAGTTCTTGGCAAACCACACACTGAGATACATCCCAGCAAATAATCCGACGACAAAACTGCAAACTCCCACGATGACGATGATATGTCCCGTGTCCATTTTGGGCAATCTGAGGGGTTGACGACTGGAGTGCAAAGTTCCTGTGACGAATGTGTTAGGAGTGGATTTGTTGACACCCAAACAGTCTGAGACAGCGAACTTAAATATTTGAAGATTATGACCTTCAACACGTGGTTGGTTACATTAATTAGTCTCGTATTTCTTTGTGTTCTCGCCAGGCTGTTGGATCCCATGGTTACAGCCTGTGTTTCTCCGAAGTTCGTCAACTCTGCGTTACGGTCGGTTTTGGGCCATGAACTGAATCACTGCGTATGAGTGATGAGATCCAATGAGAACCGGCTATCACAGATCCAATGTCTCTGCAACTCTCCACTGAGGGATTATGCAGCTCAAGGAAGTTCATGTTGCAGTCAGGGGTCTCGAGAGCTGGTGGACCATTTTGAGTCTTAGAAATATCCGGTGTAGAACATTAGAACGTGCAAACGCAGCACTATGGTTTTTGAGACAGCCACATTTTCACGGGCTTCATGTGCTGTTTCGTTCAATGTTTCGTTACTGGACGTTCCAGGAAGACGGTGGGTATAATACATGTTCCGTTTGGCTGCTCGCATGAACTGCCCTCCCACCTCATCTGACAGCAAACCCTTTTTGGCAGATAGATATCCGGTAACAGAGTAGCCAACCAGTGACGTTGCAGTGTTCTAGTTTTAGGCTTATTGCTCGTTATGAGTTGCGCGTGTAATGTCAATTCGGGGAACAGCCTTCGTCATGATCTGTGGCCTATGAGTATGTAACCTAAAGTATCTGACGAATCTGAGGGAGCAAACACCAACTTCCGTGACGGCTTCTCTGACCCAAGATGCCCATTCCGAAGTTAGAATTCCCAAGACTTATGGAGTCCATCCATCGAATAGCCACCAAAAGACCAATGTTGTCAATAACGTTATACCCTGCGTTTTAGACAGTGGATAGAAAAAGCGACAAAAGTTCTCATACATGGGTGGGCAAAATGAACCACCGAAAGGTATCTGTCTTTTTGATTCGAAAGAAAAACCCGCAGACTCCATTATCTTCTCGTCTAGTGACCGAGAACTTGCTTTTCGTTCTTGTTGACGGGTCTGTAAGTTTAATGTACATGTTGGTAACGCTTGGGCAACAAAGCTCACTGAGCTAGTTCCTGTCATCCTAAAATTCCTACGAAGCCCATTTGGCAGGTCCGAAGTAACGAAGTGAAGCAGGAGGAGAATGTTGCTCCTTCCAGCCTAGAAGCACCTACTTACCCTTCAGCGACAGGCGGATGATCGGAGAATGTTTCAAATTACACTTTCCCCTTCAAATTTTTTATTTGGACCGTAGTCTCTCCAACCTTAAAAGATATTCACTTATAATCATTTCATGTAACGTGAACGAATTTGAAAGAGGCCAGACAAGAGAATTAGCAGTGCAGTACATGCAGAGATTCTTTGCAAAATGAAGTAGGCGGGCCCGATGACAATACTATAAAGACGTGATTTATAGCTGCGAGCAACTTTGCTCCACGCGCTCGTAGCTAATTAGCTGCGCGAGAAATGTAAACGCCGGAACGAAACGACGCTGGAGATCATTCCTTCCATTGAAGTCAATCAATTTCAAGCAGTTCACCGAGACGAGGGAAACTGTGACCTTGCCAAAACCCTATTGAGTTGAAACATTCGAGATCTCCAATATAATGATCCCGAACCCCATCCCAAAGCATCTTCAATGTATCGGTTGGAAATGAGAGCTGCGTGAATGAATCTGACAAGAGGCAAACGTATTTCTAATAATAGATGAAAAGGAACACCTCGTACCTGGAGTATTCATATAAGTGGCGTTGGTTCGGATCTCGGCATCGTACCCTGATGACATAGATCGCGAGGTAATTTACTGTCCTGCTGATCGTTAGATACGTAGGATATGTATGAGCTTGCTAGCTTAAGCACTGCCACAGAACAAGCACATTATCCATGGAAGATCAGCCAATACAATTCTTCTCGAGTGTCAGCGTTGGGGCCCATCAGTGATTCAGCTGTTGGGGCTTTATGTTAATGGCTTGATCTGAACCCTGACCGCCGTCCTTTCTAGCAGGATTTCAAGATATAGAAATCCTTCAATGAAGTACTATTGAGAGATACTATATAGATTACAGATAGGCGGTTGCTAATATCATCCTGGCTGAGATGTGATGGGAATTTTATTATTGCAATACATCTCTGCGACGGAAGAAACGTTCCTATGACGAGCAGAGAAATGACACGGATTTGGAACCTCGTACTCATTCCAAAACATTATCATTCAATACAATCTGATGATCCCTTCCCAACAGTGCTTGTCTCCATGACTCTGCGACCTTGGCAAAATAAGCTGAAGATATGAACTTGGATGAGCTTGCTGACACTTGATCAAGAAGGTTGCCTTGGAATATGGAAAGACGATACTCGCAAATGAAACGTCAATTCATACATTCGTAAACCACGACATTCTACTGTGAGCCTTTCAATCGCCACTGGCTGAACGGTCAGTGATCCGCCGGATGAATGATTCCTTATCTAAGTTGCTGCCAAGGCCCAAGAGTGATAGTACGTTGACCTCCGAACTTTTTCCGGACCGTTGGAGGCAACTGGGCTGGGAGGTTCCCCGGAGATATTCGGGATGTTTTAAGCTTCCGAATTTGCATATTGGAACGGAGCGTATTTGAAATACTAGATAGAATTTTGACACTTCAGGGGGTCTTTTGGTGAGTGGACAAAGAAGAGAAGTTGTCAGAAAGCAGATAATAGATGCGAGCGAGTGAGGGCCTGCTGTGGCTTTGCACGGTATTATTGCGCCAATGAGCTGGAATTCGCACAGACGCGTTCGTGCCCTGAGGACGACGCACATGGTGATTGGTTATATGCAGCGAATAATTCTTCAGCGGGAGCCATGGGATGGCATGCGTCGTGCGACTCATGGCGGTGGCTGGTATATCGATAATCTCTTCCGTAACGGGAAATTCATGTGGACAAGAAGTTTCAGAGAGACACATGAGAAGGGGCAATGTTTCCTTTCCACAGGCCGTGCCGCCTCCGGGAGATTTCGTGATGTTGATGAAATGAAGGAAAAAAGGAGGACCCCCTTTTCTCTGCTGAGAGCTGGCAGTAATGGGGAAATTATTGAGGGGGTTGATCTGCGGGCCACGACCTCGGCAGGTTGCTTGTTCGCTTGAAGCAAAAGCACCTGGCTTACGCATGTACAGTCAAAGAGCAAGAGGATTTGGTCGGCTCACGAAAATGTCGCGCATCAGCGTGGAATAGAGATATTTCCGCGGCGATGATCGTCTGCTCTAGGCGTTAAGCCGTTGGCGGGGAAGGGAAGACCTAGGTTCGACGCACAAAGTTATGCTTTCGAGCCCGCACTCTGTTATTTCCGCATGATCTTAGGGCTTCGAGCATCCTCCTTTGGTACGCGGGAGCCAGCGAGCCAGCGCAAACCGGCACGCTCAGCCCGGCGTGTCCATCATCGACAAGGACCTTCGCCGACCTTCAAGGATTTCCTGACCTGCTAAACCTTAAAATTAGCATTGTGACGATGTGTCGAGGGGCGATGTGACGGTGGAGGCGGTTAACCCAAATATTGTGTTCGAGTAGTAACTCCTTACGGACCATGTGTCTGTGTGCCTGTGTGCAAAAGTGCATGCGGCCCAGCTGGCGACCTCCCTATTTACTGCCTTGGTACGCCACTACCCTGTCTGCGAGCCCCAATTGGGTAGCTCGTTGTGGAGATAATAAAGAGAGGCCCACTGTCGCATCAGAGGCCCTAAAGGGGCATTGTTATGTTATTATTGGCCTCCGCCGAGTGGTGGTGTGTCAATTCCATCAGTCATCCCCAACTCAAAAAGCGAACATCGCCCGCAATCCTGGCAGAAGGAACACCATATGTCAATTATAACGTACGTGATGACTTCGGTGGCGGAAAGTGTGAGATCCTCGGCCTCATCGTGGTCTCACTTGATCCTTGTGGCGATCAAGGGAAAACGAACGAGGATTGAGCGGGCTTAAAATTTTGTGTCCCTCATTGAAGGTTTTGGGGGCCAATTGATTGGCGGGGCTACTGATGATCCAGGGTCCCAACGAGGGGACGTGGCCGTGGTGGACCGTGGTGGAGAATACGAAATATACGAATGCAGCACTCACGACGGAAGAAAGTCAACTCTCCGGAGCGCAGAAGAGGCAAGGGGCTGATGATCCGCTGACCGAGTTTTTCCTGTGCTTCTGGATTTTCCTTCGCACTTTCAAGTTGAAAACGTGCTCATGATAGATAACCTTCCCGATATTATTATTGTTCATGATGATGTTGGAGGGGGAGAAGAAGCATGCGCGATGCAATCAAATCTTGGATCGCCCCCCTAGCACTGGCTAACGTTGACTAAAGTCTCTTCCCCTGCCTTTTGGCGCTGGTTATCTCTCTCCGTCGCATGGCATTCTCGATCAATCTGAGATGGGAATCTTTTAGCAAATGCTTGGCAAAAACTCACCATTCAGGAGCCCTGAGCCTGCTTCTTAGGCCCTTAGCAGATGCTTTTAATGCCATTCCATGACCGCTGCGGCGGGAGTGCTAAAAAGCACCCGCAGTAGCTTTGTCGTAGCACGACTAGAGATAGATCAGATAGATCAGAGGCGCGCACGACCACTGACCGAACCACTTTCTTGCCCACCCAGCGTTTTTGAATAGTTACATCTTTACATCGACGTCGCCGTGAAAGTTTCCCATCACTTACGGTCCCGGCCTTTACCGCGTGTTCTCTCCCACTTTAGAATCTTGCGGAACTGTTCTGCCGCCGCACAGGGTGCACTGCATCCTTCGAGAACCCTTGCGTACCCAGATCTGCCGCTGCCTTCGTAATTTTTCCTTGGTCGCCCACCGGAAGAGCGTTCTTGCCGAGATAGATGTGCGGTGAAGGCTCCCAATGAGGTGAACTTCGCGATCGTTGATCAGCAAGACAATGATATGCGGGTATGTTCTGCTGCTTATTGGTGCTTCTCGTAAGCTGCCAAATGAATATTGAGTCGGCTCTCGCGGATGATAATACACAAAGCTTTACCGCCAGCTGCAAGAGGGTCATTCTCGGGGAGGATCAATTGTGGTGCTATCACCAGGGGTAGAATTTCTGGAATTGGAACACAACAATCGAACACGGCGAGTCAAAGGGTAAAGTCATACTGTACCCAAGAATTCGGACTTGTAAGTGGTGTGAAGAGAGTACAAAGATATCAAACTTTTGGCGCCTCCCAATCACTGAAAAAAACAAGCTTATATCCGCTTCGAGCATACAGCGCAAACTGAACAATCTGAAAATGGCAAAACTACGCGTAAGCGTGAGCTGTGGGATCCTATTCGAGATGCCCTGCAGACTGAAAGTAGAAGGTGGCAGAGTTGCCCTTCATATCCTTGTAAGCTTCCAGAAGCCTGCTGAATAAGAAATGAGAGACCGGCATTGAAAGTGCTGGGATTCAAGAGCGGTAAGAGAAAAAGAAACAAAATTCAATCAAGGATCGATGCTGCGTGGACATAACATGGTATTTTGCATGTCAGTGTTACCGTGTCAGTCGGTAATAACTTGAGAGGAGCACTCACTCTGAAAGGCTATCATTTTGATAGGAAGATATCGCCCCTCACATATACCAGGAGGCGGATTTGGAGTGATGCATCCATCGGAAATTCGGAGCACGATATGCTCGTTACCCTGTACATTCGTCTTGGAAATATGTGCGTCCGCATAGAGGCTGGATCGTCATGGTTTTGTTTTCTCGACTTCTCATATCCCGTCACCTTTTTTTCTTCCTGACTCGGCTGACAACTCATCACCAGCCCCCTCACTCATCATGCAGAAAAACCGCCGACAGGGTGCTCTCGACCGGGCCAAGAAACTCAAAATACATGCATACCGCTCGCACTCTTCCTCTTCCAGTGTTCCTCAGTATGCAAAATATACCATGCAAAATCTCGTCATGAATCTGCGAAGTCAAGGGCCCTGGACTCTCCCCCACATTAAGGATCCAGCATCACCGACTTCTTCCCTCCATTATCGAGAGTGAGGTCTTCGGGGATGATTCATCGTAAAAGTTGATCCCATATCTTCCCTGGATATGAATATGTGCTCGTGATCACCTCGATGGTGCAAGTCATGACTCGGAAGAGTATGAGGAGAGTCCTCGTCCTCATGAAAGCTTTTGATTTGATACAATTTGATACTGCCTTGCTTGTCGATGCAGCCACTCAGGCATTGAAGGTCTCAACTCCCTCGAATCATTATTCATCTGTGTGCACTTCCTGTTGTGAAGCTTTGGATTGCCTGCGTCAAGCCATGCCCCCGATGTAATGACCCCGGTCAGAATCCTGTTGACTCTGCACACCCACCCACTTTTTGCTGGGAGTAAAGGCGCATCTTCAGGGTTTCGAAGCAATCCCCAGTCTAAAAATTTTCACTAGAACACGATTCTCTGTCCTCACGATTATTCTAAGGCCGATTTCAAGACCTTGAGGGATCGGTTCCATATACCCGTTTTCCTGCTCTGCTAGGCGTTCTTTGCTGCACTGTGCACCGTAGAACCACCAGCCCAGGCAAACGCTGGAGCTTCCAATTCAACACTATCCCGCAAAAACCACAAAACTACGTCGTGGACTGTACCACCACTACTACGTATTGGCGGCCTTGCAGTCTGAAACCAAGCGCGATTGTACTGGAAACAAACGCCTCGGCTTATTGGAGTCTTCACTACTGTGCCTCCAGATCATAGCCTTCCCGCAAATCTGGGTCGCCTACACAAGCGTCGCCCCAAGTCCAACACCACCACCGTCACTCACTCATCACCAACCGCCCCGAGCTGTCAACAACAGGGTTCCTAAGAATCAGAAGTCCCTGACCTCCGAGGCGGCCTTCTCCGATCAAAAGTCTTCCATACCGGCCAGATTGCAAATACGCACCGGAACAATCAACAGCGTTGAAATCTTCCGTCTGGGATTCTGAAGTCATATTACGCTTGTGTCGGCTTTGCCAAGGATCCTTCCGAGGCCTGTCTTTCGGTCATTCAGGTGCACCTAGCGTTAGCTACTGATTAATTAAGTTAGCCTCCCTCTCACCTATTTCCATTTCAATATCAATACCGTCAACGACGACCAGACGCATCGAGCCTCTGCGAGTCTTCTATTGACGACCTTTCATCCAGAGAGCCATTGTTGTGGTCCTGCGCCTCGGCCGCACTCTTCCGTTTCGCATCACACTGACAAAATTTCCTCGAATAGGAGAGTTCAAGGCCCGACCGCACCCGTGTGAAATTTGGCATCTGCCCAAAAAAGAAAGCTATACATCAAAACGAAATACTTGACGTGATTAGACACTGCCGCAAGGTCGTTCCCTGCCAACACATTAGAGGTGGACATCAATATTATCTGATCCCGCGATACGTTGCCAGAGGAGCTACTGTCATCACTCCCGCCGACAGACAGATCGCGTCAAGTTGTCAACCCTCCCGCTGTTCGCTGGCCTCTTCGAGTCAAACGGACACGCGCCATACCACAGGCTAGGCCTCGAGGCAAACACCACACACTACTACCCTCCATCTGCCACGAGCTATCTCAACAGCCGCGACCAAATCCCAGACGGTGCTTCAACTTGAGCAGACGCTTCGAAATAAAGATTTGACGGGCGGAAGACAAGTCGAGAGCGGCAGCGCTTGTGCAGACCGAAAGGAAACATCAGACAATAGCCTGAAACCAACGTCTGTTGAATTCGCGTCAAGATACCCGGCCGATTTTGGTGTTTTGAACGACACAACATTGAAACGCCCTCGAATTCCACGTCCTCCAGGCAGAAAATCGATCTGCGAGAGACTCTTTGCCATTGCACGAACACCTTCCTATTCCGAACTCCCGAATACGTTCTTCAGCTCGCAGAAACTCATCTCGGGATTGAAAATTGAGTTTAATTGAGTTTGAGACTACGACGCTTTTGTCCTCACATCGTGTTCTCGACCGTGACGCTCCTCCCTTTTTACCTCATCATCAAATTCTTGCAAAGGGGTATAGTGCCATCTTATCCGGAATCTCAAATCACGGTCTCCCCAGGTCTCCAATAAGACGGGACACTACCAGATCCGCCTGCAGGAAAACCAATCGTGGGCAGAGGATCGACCGGATCCTGGACGAAAAGTTCAGATCTTAGTGGGCATCTGTCGGCCCAAGATTGGAGGGCATTACGCACTTGGCTTGAGAGAACTTCGCGGACTAGGCGACTCGCAGTATAGAGTTTGCGACTGGGCCTGATGCGGGTTGGCGAGAAATAGAAATTGACGTGATCTTCATCTGGCCGCCACACATTTCCACACTACGCTGTCTAGGCTTGCCACTAGGCGGCTGACTACGAGCAAGTACCACGCAACTCTCTGCCATCCAGAAAGCGAGAAACCCCCAAATCCCACAGTTAGATCGACGTGTTCCTAAAGGGGCAAGAAGGTGCATCATCTGCGAGAGAGCAGAGCAGAGCACGGAAGTGTTACAGTATCCACTCGCATCCCAGGCTCTCAGCGCCCGCCAGGAAGCGCCCACACGCCGGATTGAGAGTTCAGTATTGAACTGCTTGAAGACCCTGCGCCTAGAAAGCAGAAACCTTCTACTCCAGTGCCAGTACAGTACCAGTGCGGGTGTCCGGTGCAGTGGTTTCCGCAACGGATCTCTACTCTATCTTCTTCCCGCCTTGCCTTGCCTTGCCTTGCCTGCACTTACAGGGCAGCATCGTACTCGAGAGGACAGGACAGGAAGATACTGTACGCAACAATAAACTTTGTCTGCACCGAGGGACCTCTTCCCCCTGCAGACTGCATCACGTCTCCACCAGACGCCCCTTCTGTGGTGGTGCACATCATCATAGACTACTCTCCTCCCCCATAGCCATAGCGATATTTGCGAATCTGCAACTCCCAGTTCCAGCCAGTGCCGCTATTCCGCACTGACAGAAGCGTCTTAGCGGGGTGGTTGTGCGGTGGGCTCGGCCAAGGCTCAAGGCCAAGTGAAATACCAGCATTACCAGCAGACTACCAGGCCAGGGATTCCACATTATCAGGGATTCCAGGAACCTCAGAGAACCTTGTCCCTTCATCCCAGTTGTGCGTGGTGAAGAGTGAAGAAAGAGTGGAGCGTCATTATTACGTCGAGTGACCAGTAGAGAGTGAGAGAAAGAAGGGTTGGAACTTTCGCAGGTCTTTCATCGGCGCAGCCAGGACCTGGTGGACCTAGGACCTAGGACCTAGGACGCTCCGTACGAAGGTAGGACCCAGAGCCACCACTTAGATCCACTGAGATCCACCCACGGTTTCTGCGCTCAGACGAGAGCCACTAGGCACGATTGCGGACAAGCGCTGAAGAAAGAGGAGCGCCACGATTTCCACTATTTCCTCGTGCAGCCGCTCTAAAATATTCTAAAGACTCTTCGACCCTCTTCGACCCTCGGCCTTGCCCTTCTCGGCCCAGTTTCGTCCTCCTCAACCTCCCTCTGCCCAACCGTGGGCGCGCACATCATCATCGCAACCAGTACCAGTATTTTTTTTATCTCTGCGCCTCGGAAGCTCGAATTCGAATTTGTGGTAGACGACGACATAGAACGATAGAGACGACGTCACAATTGCACCCGCACAAAAAATATTCAAAAAGTCAGGTCAGGTGGTGAATTAATTTCTGACCGCATTACTTCGTCTTCGTTACTTGCTTGTTACTTGCTTGCAAGACTGCACAAAGTACTGGCAGCAATTCACTTTCACTCGCCCACTACTCTACACTACTCTACACTACTCTACACTACACCCACACTCGCCAGCCCTTTAAATTCGCCGCGCCCCCAAGCCTTCGTGGGCTGCCGCACCCTAAATTCTACATCCTTGCATCGTGCATCTCCAAAGCCTCGACGAGTACTTCTCTGCTACTAACTACCGGTGGCTTGCAAATCGTCCGTCTCTCCCAAGTCTGGCACTACGACGACTCCATCAAACGTACAACACGCACAAGCACTGCACGGCTACTGCAGCGTGCGCAGCTACTCCGTCCCAACCCCAAAAAGGACTCGAGTCCTCGAGGTCGAAATAGTAGTATAGTAGTCATTTGGGTCGCACTTGCTGTTCTTGCTGGCTGCACCTACTCGAATACTACTGCTACTCTACTTGCTCTACTTGCACATCTTCAACGGCTCCCCCGTTCCTGTCATCACTACTACACTACGCTCCAGCACCAGCACCAGCACCAACTCGGCAACCCCAACCCCCCCCCTCGTGCTTTCCCTCTTCGGATTCTTCAGACTGCTCTGAAAAAGCCAGCGACCGCTCGTGCGAGCTAGCCCTGCCCTAGGACCGCTGCGACCTAGCGAACCTACGACTCTCTCCAGATTCCCGGAGCTGTAGTATGTCCTTGGTCCAAACCCAGCATCTTTCCAACAACTCATTACATTCAAGCACAAGCCCAAGCTCCAAACTCGACGTCCTCCCCAAAACCTCCGACGATACAGAAGCGACCTTGAGTACGCTTCTCGGAGCCTTCGCAGATTCGGATCACCCCTCTATGGACAGAGGTGCCGCCGAATATTCGCAGTCAGGTTTGCATTCACCATATCCGCACGCGTTGAACGACGCTCAGTCTGAAGCTTCCTCCGCAGATCACGCGTCTGCTGCGCATTACACGCCTCAGCAATCCGCAACACCCACCTCTGAGTACGGAATCTATCCTGCGTCCGCGCGCTCAGAGTCTTACTCAACTCATCTGCAACGTCAGTACCATCCAGCCAGCAACCACAGCGGTAGCAGCGGAGGTATGGCGCAACCAACAAGTCCGTCAATGCCTTTGCAAGATGGCCGTCCAAACCATCACAACCCTCAAGTCAAGTCTGACCAGGATGTTCCTATAGATCCATCAATTGCCGCTTCGAGCCCGACTTATCCCTCCCACAACGGCCAGTACTCTCCTTACCCACAGCAACAAGAGATGCAGCACGGCTATCCCCAACACCCCGGCGGTGCTATGTACACCCAGCCACGCCCTGACTGGGCTGGTTACGCCGGCCACCCGCAACACCCCATGCAGACTGGATACGCGGTGAGTGGTGCCCAAACACCAACCTCTGCGGCTCCAGCTGGTCTCGACCTGGTCAAGTAAGCATAATCTTCGTTAGAGGCTGTGGAGCGCGTCAGGCGCACAATTTGTTTCCTTGCAGACCACTGGAGTCGCGAAGATGAAATAGGACGCTCCTGCGGACTTGTGTAATCTTCTGACGCAATGAGAGATGCTTCCGAGGCTTCGAAAGAATCTTTTCCAATTCTTCAAGCACCCTAAGATCCTCTGCTAACTGCTCATCGTGACAATAGGTCTACTCCTTCGTTCCCATCCCAGGCGCGCAACAGCACAAGCGCCCTCGCAGAAGATACGAAGAGATTGAGCGTATGTATAAGTGTGGATGGAATGGTTGCGAGAAGGCTTACGGTACCCTGAACCATCTCAATGCCCATGTCACCATGCAGTCGCACGGTCAAAAGCGCACACCTGAAGGTATGTTTATCGCGTTGTCTTCAGAGTCTTCCCTTTCTACCTCAGTTGCTGTTATGCGACGACGATGTTGGGGTGATGGTTTTCATCCGCGTTGTTGCGTGCAGTGTGTTTTGCTTTTTATTGTGCCTTTTTCTTGCGTTGGCTTCAGAGTTTGGCCTATCGCGCTTGTAAACAAAGGTTATCCCTAGTCATTTGATGCGCGGGATGATTTTCCATTGGCGTTGAAACTAGTGTGTTGGTCTGGGGATGCCCTCACCAGCCGAAGCTAGCAAGGGGTCTACGCTACCGAGCTTTCGGGTTTCTTCGTGTTACCTCAGCACGCTAACGCATCACTTGTCGCAGAATTTAAAGAAATTCGCAAGGAGTGGAAGGCTCGTAAGAAGGAGGAGGAGAACCAACGCAAGGCTGATGAGGAGCGTGCTCGCAACGCTGCCGTCGGTTCTGCCTCTGAGGGTCAACCTGGCGAGGGCCCTCCCGCCCCCGGTTACCAAGCTGGCCGTCCCGTCCAGCTCCCACCGATCGGATACCAGCCTGGTGCCCACGTTCCTGGACAATACCAAACTGCTCCTCCTGGCGGTGTTCAACAACTGTCGGAATATGGTAACAACGGGCAGCTTCAGTACTCTGGCTACCCAGCTTCGCCATATGGCGCACCTCCCCAGCAGATGTATAGCCAACGTCATTACACCCTCTTATCTTCCCCTCTTCGGAATCAAGCTAACATTCAAAGCAGATAACGGTGGCCCCACAACCAAGTATGAGCATTAGATCAGGCATTGTTCGACCGGTTCCCCGCGATGACTTCGAATCTTCGTCACTTTCGCAACCTCTCGGTGGATGATACCAACTTGCTTACTAGTTCTTACTGGCTCGCGTACTTGTATCATATGGGTCGCTGCTTGCATTTACTTCGGTGTCCATCATATGAAATTCCTCCGTTCTTAGACGTCCTCTTTCCAATCCGGCTCGGCAACGGCAACGATTCGCATGGCTTGATGACCTTTCCGCTTTCACGCTCTTTCGTTTTCCGTCGGGGACTAAATAGGAGGTGGTTGGTTGCATTGTCTGGCTTTATTCAGGGGCGTCATGTGGACTTGTTTGAGAATGGTCTTCTTTCATGGGGTACTAGATTCATTGTGCTGTTTGGTTAATGCATCGTATACGCATGCGTTTGTGGTTATCAGATCACCCTCTCCTGCAGCTTATCATATATCTGGACCTTGTAGTTTGTTTTTCACAATCATTGTCTGCTCAGGGACTCTGGTTATTCCTCCTCTTCTTTTGCAAAATTCAAGCTGGCAGCATACATGGGGGTCACAAATTCATGGTGGGCGTGGTGGAATCACGGGGACGCTGGATTGTTGTTAAGCATTACTTGCGTTGCCTCTAATGGCCTTCTTGTACCCAGAGAATATCAAAAGAAATGAAAATATGTGCGCGTAATATATTGTGCTATACTGCAATAGTCAGTGAGCCTTTAGACGAATGGAAGTCAATGCTAGCTTCACCTGTTGCCAAGTGGCCGGTGCTCACACAGAGAAAACTTTATGGGCGACAAACTCCATTGCAAATCCTGGAAATCCATCAACTTTTTTTTTATGGACCTCTCCGTCCTAGGCCAGATGTATACGGGGGGCAGCTGTGATCTCCACTACTGAGGAAGGTGCATACCTGCCTGCCACAAATTTCAGCTCTGCGGGATTCGAAATTCATCAAAGCTGTATGAGAGAGTTGTCCGCGTGGGATTATAAAATCAAGAACTTTCTCGAGATGAGGTCTGCAACTATCAAAACAAGCAGTAGATCACAACATGCTTGAGTTTTTACGAAGAGTATTTCATGCTTTGTTTCTGTTACGGCACTTCCGATTTCCCACGAGATGGGAAGCGAGCTTTCCGGGGTTATGAAGATGAAATATTGGGATTGGCAATTGTGTCTTTGTTGTTGTTTCTCTCCTTCCTGCCTTGAGGAATTCGGTAGGTGGCGCGGGGGAGGAAGGAGCGAGGTTGTAGCTGCGTGTATGAGCCGCGGAACGGATGGGGAAAGCGAGATGGGATTATTGCTCCAATAACGTCACCTTGAATGTTCACCGGTAGCTCATCCCCCTTTGATAGTGTTCTCGGAATCCTGGTTCTGCTGGTTGGAAAGTCCAATGTTTCGGCTTCGGATTTTGTTATTCCAACCCCATGCCTAATGCGGTTTGAGGTTTATTGACTTCACGCTGTTTTGAACGAAAATTTGATTTTGGTTCCTTCTGTTTCCAAGATTCGATTTAGAGGAAAGAGCGATGTTTTGTTGTTTCTTGCTTTGAAGCAGCTAGCTGCTCGGTAGCACTTTCCCGGCGCCTGGCTGGGTAGCATTGGTTCCTGTTTTTTGATGGTAGTGCAGTGTTTTTTTTCAGTCAATATTGAAAGGCTCGAATTGTCATTTTCCTGCCTAATGTTCTATCAGTGTGGAAAATTCGCTTCTGCTATCATGTCATAGTATCAGAACGAGGTGCTAGGGTATAATATTTTTGTTTCATTCAAAGAGCCTGAACCATTACCGCCTTCAAGATGCTTGTACCTGTGCTGAAATCGGGACATAGGTAAACAGTAGGTGCTCGCTTTCATTATCCCATTCGCAAACCAAATATCCTCACTCGCGAGCTTTAACTTTCACAGTAAAGTCTTTATTGTAAGCCACGCCACCAGCAACGACATACCTCCCATGCCTGACATGCCTGACAAGCTCAAACTGGAAACGTCGAAGCATCTCAAGAACAAAAAGTTAGCAGGAATCCAAGTAAATAGGAAGAAATAAGCCTACTTCAGGAAGCACCTTGTACAGTTCCATAATCGCAATATCCTTTCCCAAACAAACCCTGGGACCAACACCACACAAAGCTTGCCGGGGGGCACGGAGAAGCCATCGATCTCCTTTCCCTCCTTAGGAGTCACGCGTGCGAAGGGATTGGTCGCAGGTGGCTGAAGTCGGACGCTTTCTTTGATGCATGCTGTTAAATAGGGCAAATGAATGCGGGTTTCTTCGTATTTGATAGGCATGGAAAGAAGTCTCGCAGCATCTGCTTCTTGGATCTCGAGTAGTGCGCGAGCTTGGATCTTCGGATGCGTCAACAGAAATCGTGAGGTGGAACCGAGAGCCGTCCCGGTCGTATCAGCGCCTGCTTGGATGAGAATGGTAATGTGGGAGCGTCTTTGAAGCGGGGCCAATGGTTGTCTGTCTATGTCTGCGTCCAGACAACTGCGGACCAAATCAGTCCAGGTTTGCTATGAAAATGATTGGATTGAATACTATTGTAAGAAATCACGGCTACCTCTCTGGATGCCCTGCTTGATTTCTTCTTCACTCTTTGAAATTTCTCGGTCGGCTTGGGCCATAAGCTAACCCATACCATTGTCATTGGACGTGCTGGGGAGCAACCATGCGCCGAATTATGGGTTGAGTAAGTAACTGTTCTCGACGAAATCTGAAGCGACTAGCCAAGCCGAAGAACTCAAGACCTTTACGGAAGCTACTGAGCATGTTACGCTCATTTTTGGATGCTGGATCGGGTGCAAGGGGTTGCCGCCGAAAGGAGGTCTGATGTGGTAGCTGGACAACATCCCACCAAGGAGCTTGCATGGACTTTTACTCCCACTAACATCACCCCCGGAGAAAAATATGTGTCTGAAAGGGAAAATATTATGGATTGAGCGACCACAAGCAAAGAAATCAGGTCTTACATGTAGGCCATAGGTTGCCAAAAGCAGACAGTGCGGTGCGCGTTTGGTGAAATTAAATAGTTCGGCGAATCTTAAGCCTGGCGAATAAGCTGGCGGACATGGAAGGGGCGTACAAATCGTTCTTCCAGCGTGAGCAAGAACGATGGACGAACAAGCCAGGAGCCACTGGGCCATATAATTGAGTAGGCACCTTTTCAATGAGTGAGGAAGGAGCAGATGTGGAAGATCTCGAAAGGACTTGTATTCAGCAAGATGCATGCAAAACGAATCCATCCCGCCGATCTCTTTGTGCCGTCTCTTGTCTGCCCAATGCATCGCAAACCCCAAAAAGCAAAGCAACAGAATCGCATCTATTCTCTTCCAGTTCATCCCATGAATATATGTATCTTAAGTGGGTCCTATCCAAATCCGCCCCGCCGAATAATCCAAAGTCTTTGCCATATATTTCTCCCCAGTACTCCATCAACAATCCAAGGTCCAAGTATTAACCCACCTGACGAGACTTAAAGGGCATCTGTCGGAGTGGGAAAGAAACGTGCAGAATAACGACATAGTCAAAGCAAACACACATGGCCCGAACCCCAAGCCAGGCCAAGCCCATCCTTTTTTCTTGTCGATCATGTCGACGGAGACGAGATGAATTTCCCACCCACAGATCGATCGACCGTAACAATATTCGTAATGTATCCATATTCATATCCATGTTCATCCATACAACCCCATTTTGTCTTTAAATGGAGTAAAAGAGCACAAAACACCAGGTAGCCCAAAACCCCGTAATCATGTAGAGAAGTTTCCCAAGTAGTACGCAGACCGAAGAAGCCATTAAGGTAAAAGTCACTTTTCCCAATCCATCCATTGCCCGTTTACCGCGCCTGCTAATGACTATTTTATTCGAGTGATCGATAATTTTGCTGCAAGAAAAGTGAAACGAATACGAAGTCGAAATTCTATACGCCGTTGATGACAACCTCGGGGCAAGGCTTCTCATTCATTTCCATAACCGTCTTGCCGGAGGAGGTGCTATCGGTAGGGTCGTCAATTGTGCTGACGCTCGTGCTCGGAAGGCTGCTGCTCTGAGGACTGTTTTGCCCATTTGTCAAGTTCGGTGTTGGGGCACTGGAGTTGATTTCAATTGGCATAGCATGAGCGGGGCTGGCCATCGAGGGTGGATTGATATAAGGTTGTTGCGGGCCAGTGAAAATCAGCTTCTCAATAGCGGCAATTTGCTTTCCGTAATTATATTTCTTCAGTTGGATGAGTTGGGGTTTCATATCTTCCACAAACGCATCACGTTCAGCACCCTTGAGTTGTGCCAAAAGTTTTTCTGCAACGTCGTTAGATCGGATCTGAAAAATGATGGGGATGACTTACGAATCACATAGTTGCCGTATTGATCCTTCATCATGAGTTGCAGTGGACTCGTGCCATCACTGTGCATAGCAGTCAACTGGGCCACGATGGCTTTTCTCTGCTCATCTGTACCGAATTGAATACTCTTCTCAACTACGTTTGATGCAAACTTGTGTTTCGACAAGGTCAACAACTGCGCAGTGATAATCTTGATAATCTTTGCTCTATCTTCCGGCTTCCCATGTTGAATGACATGCTGAGTGACATAGTTGCCGTATTGGTCGGTAATGAGCATCGACGCACATTGATGCAGCTCTTCGAGCACAGCTGCTTGGTCGTGAGGTTTGCAGTACTCTAATATTCGTTGAATGACCCGGCAGCCGTAAGGATGAGTAGCCAGAACATGCACCTGGCCTCTGAACGCTTCGATGACAAATTGAATGTGCTCAGTTGGAACACGCTCAATGGCTTTCTGAACAACATGGTTGCCATTCTGGTCCTTCACACATTTCAGAACATCGGCCTGAAGCTCATCAACAAGTTCCGCTTGCTGGTCCGCAAGAACATGCTCAAGGGCCTAATAACGTTAGTCACCGAGAAAAGCTGGTGGCATGCGGCAACTGACCTTCTGCACGACTCGACATCCGTACATCTGCATGGATAACTCCATGACATGATTTTTCATTTGCTCTGCAAGCACCCGCTTTTGAACTTGGTTGCCGTGCTCAAACAATTTCTGAATCACGTAGTTGCCGAAAACGTCTGTCATTAATTGAAGAGCGTTGGGTTGAATCTCGCGGAACAGCTGCTCTTTCTCATCACTGTTAGCGGTCTCGAGCTTTTGCTGAATGAAACGTGATCCGTGCTGGTCACCGCTGAACTCCACAACGTGATTATAGATGTCTTTCAATTCATATCGTTTGTTGGACTTCGAATTCGACCGGAATTCTTCCAACAAAACACTTCGTACACCGACACCAACATCTTGCTCTTTCGGTCGCGTAGGCACAACTTGCGTTGAGGGGTACTGTGGCATAGCCACTGAGTATCCGTACGGAACGTTTCCGGATCTGAAATTGGGGGGAGGATAGTCGTAGGCATGGGAAGGATATTGACCTTGGAATGGGCCAGGGTACATGTAGTTGGCTGCTTGTTGGGCAAACATGAGTCTTCGGTCAAGTTCGCTAGGGCCTTGTGGAATTCGTTGACTCCTCGAGGCTGGCCGGTATATCTGCTCTGAGCCTGAAGGCGGAGTCCCTGCGGAAGGGTAGAATTTGGGACTATTGAACCCACGACGATAGTCGCTGCTTGCAGGTGAAACAGATCCCCGGTCGCCGAAATGAGGCTTGAAATAGCCCTGATCCGGGAATGGTTGCGAGCCGTAGCGTTCATGGCCTAGGCTTTTGGGTCCGTTGGGCGCATCCCACATCGAGTTTCCACTGTTTGAGAAGCCATGCGGGGCAAATTTTGGATTGTTTGGCGAGTATGATGAACCGAGACCAGATGAGGTGCCCTGATCATTTTCACCAAATCCTAGTGCTCCAAGTCTATCACTCAAATCCGAATCGTGCTGTGCTACCGGGTCGCTATATCGCGAGCTATTGCCTTGAGAGGGAAACGACGCTGACGGACCGGAAAAGGAAGGGCGCTGCGAATGAATCGAGTTATTTGGAGTATGGCCGATAGACCCAAAGGTCGTTCCATAAGGCAACCCACCTCCATTTAAACCCGAATCGGAAGATCTTGAGGGGGGTATGCTTCCGTCCCTTGACGCACTGCCGCTAATTTGAAGATAGTTCGGCTGGCTGAAATGGTCCCCCTTGAAACCTCTGACAGAGTTTTCATAGTCATAAGAATTGTCCGCGTTAGCAGTATATTGATTTGAATTCTCTTTGTCTTCTGGGAAAACGAATGATGGCTTTCGTCCGAACTTGAAGGGGCCTGACGAGGGGTCCAGGCTGCTCTTGGAAGGCGCTCGAGGGAATGTTGAAGCTTGTCCAATACGGGATTGTTGGTACTGGCTCTGTAACTCGGAGAGGGTTGGTTGAGTAGCATTGGGAATGCTACTTCGGACATGAGACGGAGACGTGCTTCCGCTGTGAGAGGACTGGAGAGTAGGTGATGTGGTGTCTGGAGCATTCCACGGTCCATTCGCCGGCGCACCCCATGGATCCGCTTGAGACGAGGCTCTCAGAGCACTTGACCCACTGGGGACTGAAAAATCACCATCATCTTCTACTGCCGCTGTGTTGTCATCAGTATTGGCCAGAGGTATTTCATCCCATGTGAACCCACCGCGAGAAGAACGTGAAGCATCTCTTTTCGAGTTGGCGAAACCACTACCAATAGTATTATTACCCCAGATGCCACTTGAGGCTTGCCAGGAGCCTCCATTTCCAAAAGCTTGCGTAAGAGACGTAGGCTGTGAATTTCTCTCGTCACTGTTGTGTCTGACCGGCGCTGCACCAAAATCTCCTCCGAATCGAGAGCGCGCCTTTGCAGAGTTAGCAACATGCACAAAGCAAACACCAGTAATGTAAGCACTCACAGCATTCGTCATGGCGCCCGATGGCCTGTTTGTAGTTGCAGAAGACATCGAGATGTCTGAATGAGGGTAACGTGCGTATATGGGGGTATCGGAGGCTCGGCGGGCTTCGAAATATGTTGAGAGGGCCGATATGTGTGGCCGGTGATGGTTCTACCAAGGAGCGGCCTTTCTACTAGGTATTTGACAGTTTGTAGATCTATGTGACTATTTGGTTCGCAGATGTCAGCATGTATGCGGTAAGGCTGATGCAGGCTACATCAGACGGCAGAAGCCAAGCTGAGCTGAAGGAAGGAATAGCCAGCGGTCTTACCAAGGCAGGCGGTCGGAGTATGTAACGGACGACTATGCTGCAAGCTCATTTACAAAGAAGAGGGAGAACAGGAAGGCGAACTTGGGGCGGAAAGGAAGGACTTCAAGAAGTGTCGAGCATCGAGAGCGAGGGAGGGGGTGAAGGGGTAGTTGAGAGGGTTGGAGGTAGGGCAAAGCTTTTGGTCGCGCGACACAACCCCTTCGTTTGTCATATGCAACGTCAAGTACTGTCGGCGGGCCTTGGAGAAGAGAGGCAGGCACCCGGCGAGGAACAGCCAGATTGAGATGGATCGAAGGTCTCTGGGGCGGTAAATTGCGTATGCGGATGGGCTTCGAAGCTTTTTGTGCGTTGTCTTGCGCGGATCGAGTCGCTGTTCACCACATTTGGCGGGAGCGGCGCGGGTCTGTGAGGACGTGAAGTGTGAAAAGTTGCGCCGATGAAGCAAGGGGAGGAAGAGGACCGGGCCAGGAACGTAGGTTTTGCGGGTCGATTTGCTGGATCTGGAGACCAGAATTCCCCAAGAAAGGAGTGGGCCAGGGTTCGTGCTGGATGTTCCACAACTTTTAGACTTTCGGCGAGGGCTGTCAACGGGGGTGGAGGTAGAGGTCGAGGTCGAGGTCGAGGTCGAGGTAGAGAGGGAGAAGCAGTAAGCGTAGAATTGCAGAAGTGAGGGCTTTCATGAATCCGTGAGTATTACGGTACAGTATAGTACTTTATTTATTGAAAGGTATTGTTTGCAGGCTCAGGGCTCGGGCGTGAAGGGAAGGGAAGGGGGGAAGGATTCTTGGTGTCACAAAGACAAGACCAGGCTGGTGGCTTGAAATAAATTCTAGCTGGTGGACGACTGTACGGTAGGTCAGTACCGTGGACATCCCTTCCTTGAACCAAACCAAACCCAACCAAACCAAGCCGGTGAGATCCTTAGGCTGGAGGCTTGTTCGATTTGACAGGGAGCTGGACAGGAGGCGCTCAGAGCTGATGGCTCATGGCTGATGGCTGATGGCTGATGGCTGATGGCGAATGTCTATTATCGCAGTAGTAATACCTAGACCTAGGTAGAAGTAGTAGTAGTCCACGCTCACTACTGCCCGCTGCTCCTTCTCCCGCAGTTCTCCTATCTAGCTGCAGCACCTCCATCTCCACCTCCATCTCCATCTCCATCTCCATCCATAGGCCATAGGCCATAGGCCTTCCTAAAGATGTCCAATGCTTCTCCCCAACGCTCCTTATGCTGTTAGTGCCGTCCAGCTGGCTTCCCCCTAAGCTGCCGCCGTCGCCTCCACCCTTCCTCGGACCCCGTTCAGCGCTATTTTTGGGGGTGAGACGGTAGCTAGGTAGTCCAGGGGCACGTCGCTTTAGAGTGAGTCTAAGCCTTATGTCTGGCGGGGATCGCTCACCATCGCGGTCGCCGTCGCCGTCGCGGTTCCATGGCCTGGCCTATGGCGACTATTGACCCATTCGTGGATCATTAAATACATTACTACTTTACGAGGTAAGTCCTCCCTTCCTACTTGTCACTTGTCCTGTCCTGTATCCGATATCCGATCGCAAGTTGCATTGATCGCTGCGGGCAAGGAATGCGTGCTAGCTATTTAATTATCGGTCAATCTGCACCGAATCATCGGCTGGAATTCAATTTTACTGCAATTTCTTTGCATTCTAACCAGCAACTCCCCGACCCTAGCGCCAGATGCCATGCCATGCCCTCGGAAACTTGCGCAGATCATGGAGTCGGTAAGTGGTGGTGGTGAGCCTCATTCCTCATTCCTCCACCGCCCACGGCCCACCGCCGCCCTGGTTGCAGAGTGGGTGCAATTTACACCGGATGCTGCGTCTCGAAGTCCCGGATATGCTCCTGCCTTCTTTCAGACTCACCAAAGTGTGATTATTGAGTGAGTGACTGTGATATTGAAATTTTCACCGTGCTGGATCTCGTCCTCTTCCCCTCAATTATGGAACACTGCAAATGTTTCAGACCAGACAGGGGCAACATGCCTAAAATCCTGACGCCATCGACCACTGTCTCCACCCAGAGATCGCCCGCGATGACACCGTGACCAGAAGGAGACCCAGCTTGTACAACCTCGCGCCTCATCCATTCCCCAACAGTATAGTGCAAATCGTCGCCTTTGGAAGTCAAAAAAGAAGCAATCACTTCGGTAACACCGCCTTTGCGAATGTTCCCACGCTGGTTTCGAATTCTCCTATCCGATCTATCAGAAAGCATGATCAGCAGATGGGGCGCTTCATCGAGCCTTTCATCCAGGCGTGCTAATGCTGTCCAAGGTCATCATCTTCGGGAGGCAGCATATTGGCGTGACACAAAATTGAGGATGGATGGTGGTACTTCTTCTGCATAGGCTCGTGCCAGCAGTGGAGCATTTCCATGGTGGCGTCTGTTGCAACCTGGAAGTCAATGCAAGTCCCAGCCTCCACGCCCGGATCTCTGTCCAGGTCGCATCGAGCCTCGCATTGGAAGCCACCGCAGCCTCCAAGATATCAGAGATAAGCTTGCGTGTTTGTCTCTTCGTATAGAGTCAAGAATAATCGGTCAACTTGGGCGGAAGGTCCATGGATTAATTGGTATGAATGTCCTCTTCCTCGATCTTTACATCCAAAGCTCCTCACAGTTCCCTCTTCAAAACGCCCTCAACAACCTACGTTTGAAAGGAACGTTCCAATGAACGATAGACAACATACAAGTACCGGGCAGAACGCAATTGGGTGGTTTCGAAGTAGCTCGCCTGCCTGCATATTTCAACACCTTGACAATTCTAAGGGTAACTTTCACCACGTCAATCCACCGACCAAACCCACATGTACAGGTACCTCCACTCCAGATCTTCGTACACCCAACCACCAAATCTCGTTCCATTCTGCTGGTGTCGGCACCTCTTCCGCAATACAGAGTTGACGGCACGCCGGCGCCGAAGGTGATCAGATCGATACTTAATCTGCACCACCGTTGCGGTCTGAGAGATGCTTCCGTCTCGCTTGCGAGTCTGTGTGATGAGAAGAAGCAAAGCAAAAGCGAGGTACATGGTGATCAGACCATCTCATCCGCATTTTGTGTGCGCTAGAACATTTGTTGATCTGAGGCATGGGCTCCACGAAAATATGACAAATGACAGCGACTCTGGACAAGCCAGGATGTGCATCATAGCTTTGCAGATACTGAGATGCATTGCCGCCGTCTTCCCCCGATTCTTCTTCTCTCACCGCTGTTTGCTCCCTTTCGAAGTGTCCATCGAGATATGTTTTCAGAGGTGCGAATTACGCCCGTGAATGGAAGCCGCGTTGAAGCCTATTCACGTCGCACAGCATATCACTTTATTATGACTATTGAGATCGAGGCCAGTCACGTGTGAGGCCCGGCTGCGTGGAAGATCGCAGCCACGAGATGCAGCTATTGCTCTTGGCAATGAAAAAGCAACTCTCCCGGAAGGTTATGGCTACTGGCTGTGAGAAAGACTCCGGTCACTGAAGTCACAGAACATTGAAGCACCCTTCATGCATTTCTCAAACCCCTACGTTTGAGTGAACGAAATGTTCATCCCTAGCCTGTCGTAAAGACTGACTGCATTCCAGCCCTATTTTCAATTCCGTAAACCATCCCCTCAGGCAAAATCTGTCACAATTTCCTCCGTCTAGTAATGAGGCTCTGAATGGCTGCAGCATGGCAGGTGGGGGCTGAAAAGCTGGTATCAGCTCCACTTAAAGGATAAGGCAGCATTGAGAAGCGTCTTCTAGAAGGATATGACTCATCCCACTGGGGCCTAATCCTGATTTTCTATCACACGGAATGGTTGAGTGAAGAGCCTCGAGAACGTGTCACAAAATGGCTGAATAGGACAATGAAAAGCAATTTTGTCAATAGGAAGCGGAGAAACACCTCCCATTAAATGTATCAGAGAAATGGATCAACGCACAGTATTCATAGACTTTGGATGAACGCTTGATTCTGTGGTAAACCGTTGAGAGTTGCTTCCTAAGTAAGCCCTAGATGTCTGATTACCACGCAGGAAATCAATACTCTCGTTTTTATTCGCTCGCGGCATTCGGTGCTGACCCTTAAATCCTTATGAACCTGCCAACTTTAAACTCGCGGATGAGACTCGCCCAAAGCGCTCTAGCAATTCGAATGTTCTTCAATCGATAGGAGTACAGAGATACTTATGCGCGAGAGAGTCGGCCCAAAACTGCAAAAGTGCAAGAAATGTCTAGCAACAGAAGATTCGTTACTTACGGACAAGGGGACATGAAGCTTCTTCAATCCCTAGCCAATATGTCTGTCTCATCGAAACCCAAGTTACAGCAAAGAGAGGGCTGAAAATCGAACATAAGATGCCATTGAGACATATAATGCAGTAACTTGAGCTCCCCAAGGGAAAAAGGTAAGTGTAAGAATGGTTTGCTTCGTAGGGACAACCAGTCAGCTGACGATTCCAAGATCATAATGGAGGCAAATATGTTACTTACGCTTGTTATTCGGGAATCTAGCTAAAGAAAGCCGATTGCCAATTTCAACGAGAGATGATCTTCAACGGAATACCATTGGACCTATTCCCAATGCAGATAATCTTTTCTTGGAGGAGATGTTGAGAAGAAGGTATGGGTCACTGAACGACGTAGTCGCTATCGAGAATACTTGGAGAATCAATACGAGAAGCTCAACTTGGATTCACCGAGAAAAATTGAGGAAAGAAGAAGCAAGTGCTAGGAATTTGAGAACTGTTACTACACTGGCTGCTGATCACCCATGAGCAATCGGCCTGAACTGTTTGCACCTTGTGGTGTAAGAGTAAACACTGACCAAGGCGGTTATGCTTTGGTCTTTACTTGCAAGTCATCAAGCAGTCTTATCTTGTTTTCAGCATTAAGCAAAAGACGTTCGCATCCTGAAACTCGTCTCATTTCGGAAACACCTTCGATGAGTGGGACATCGTCGACGTTAGAGGTGAAAGGAGAAACGCCGGGACAACAAGAAGACTCGAGAAATTGAAATAAATCAAAAGAAATCTAAGAGTGAGGTAATGCAACAATGAAAGCTTGAGAACTTCAAGAATCTTGAGGGTGATATTTTACCTCACCTCGCGATGGACAGAAAAAGCGGCACTCATTATTGCCCATTGTGAATGTCCCACTCGGCGTGGCACATTCAGAATTAGTGCCGCTTTTTTTTTCCCAAGAGGAGATCACTTCGCACTGGTAGGTCTCTCCTGTGATCGTTGGTCTCAAAACCACACAAACCGGGCTCAGGTTTGAATAGAAAACGAAACTCTGCATTTTGTCAAAGTCCATCGTCTCAAGCTGTCCCAAGCGGCAGCTCTCCCCAGCCCCGGATAAAACAACCCCTCTCCATCCGAAGTTTCCCTGGAAGAAAAACACCCAACATAGCCCCCTGCGCCCCGAAGCCGAGTCGCGACGCTCGCAAACTCGCATCGACACGCTTCAAAATGAGCCTCCCCAGCTCGGATCCGTCTCAAGAAGCCTTCAGATCGGCGACGCATGAATCGATGCGCGAGTTTGATTCGAATCATTCATTCTTATTCGATGTGATCTTATTTTCAGACGAACGCACAATTAGTATCTCGTGGATCCTACGCGTGAGCCGCAGGTGGCTCGGATCTATTTAGGTGCTCACCGTCCCATCATCCATCCGCAGCACTGGCTGCACGTAAACTTATTCCATGGGGATGTACAGTACTATGTACTACTGCGACACACTGTCTATTTTCAATGTTATCTTTTACGAGCACTACTACTCGCCGACGATGATGAGACGCCGCGTTGACCGCCGCTAATAGGATGCCAGATGGTGATGGTATCGATATCGATATCGATAGAGACTCAGAGAACAGAGAACGCATTGCCGACGCGCTTTGATGCAAAAGGGGAGCAAACGGTAGGCCACGATCTTTTCTCGTGCTGTGGGTGCTGTTGGGTGGGTGCTTTTGGGTGGGTGCTTTTTCTTCACAATCGTGAACGTTTTCATCTCCGGGGCGTGCACCAAAACAGGCCGTTTATCCGTTTATGGCAGGTGTGGGTCTCCAATCTTGTCCCGAGCCAATGGAAGGAGAGGAAGAAGTGGGCTTATGCAGGAACCAAGCGCTAAGCAATTTTAGCCGCAGCCCTCGCAGCCAAGGAGACCAGGCCAGGAGCAGGAGGCCTTTGCTTGACCTTGACCTTCTCGTCGCTGCCGTCCTTGCCTCCTCCTCGACTGTCAACGACCTCCCGCAGACCGTCAAAAAGTCAACACTCAACACTCCCCCTCCTCCTCCTCTTCAGTTCGCTCCTTCCATCCTTCGGGACTCCACGCTCATTCAGGTGCATCAATCAGCTTCACTCCTTAGCTTACTCACCGTCCATTCTTTCCCTTAATTACCCCGGATCCCAACCTCTCGCAACGCTCCTCTTGCTTCTTGCTTCTTGCTTCTTGCTCCTTGCGTAAGTGCATTCTTCACCACCGCCATGTCTGGCGACACCCAACCCCAACCCTTGGATAATGTATCGGGGGCTGGACTGCGACTGCGACTGCGATAATCGAAAGATAATGCCATCGCAAAAAACAATAGCTGACCACCGAATTATTGGGAATAGTCTCTCCAATACACTTCCGACTTCAATATCCAATCCAATCCAATCCAATTCAATTCACCGCACATCCGGCCACCCCGCGCTACGATACGATTACCAAACTTTCTCACGATCTCTATTCATCCAACACATGCAGATAGAGTAATCCTCCAATGGACTCCATATCACATATTATCGCCAGAGGCAGTGCCATCATCAACGTCCGTGACGCATCCAATACCACCCCAATGTCCAACAGCATGATCGATCTCTTGATCGCTCTCATGGTCCTTGTATTTGTCGCCCTTCTCTTAATCGGAGCCCTCTATATCGTGCGCAAGATTCGCCGAAACAGAGCCGTTGCCCGGCAGCAACTTCCCCAGTATAACGAGCCCGTCAAAGGCCACCAGCGCCGCCTCACAATCACCACTACACCCCACGGCCGTGGGTCCAGCATCTACGTCTATGACGAGAAGTCCTCGATGATCAATACCCCAACCACTCCTTTATCCCCCGACAGTGTTCCCGAGATCCGCATCACGTTCCCGGACGAGCAGGATGAATCCGGAAAGCGAAAAAGCGGCCGAGTTGTGGTTGTGCGAGTGGGAGAGACCAGTGTCGGACTCGAGCCCTTGAAGGAAGACGAGCAGCTACCTGCATATGAGAAGGAGAGCGGGGAACGATTCCACTCAATCGACATGGAGAGGATCGGCGGCTTGAAGGAAAAGTCAACATGGTCATAGTGCGCCGCATTCATGATCCACGTTTTTCTTTCTTAATTCAGGTCACCTTTCTCTTGCACAAACTCCTCGGATATCCAACCATCACGCTTCCTTGTACATGACAGACACTTTCGGAACGGTACAGCCAATACCGGTATACATTTTTTTTCTTCCTTTCGCCTATGCGACTTTGCAGACCAGCTGGCAGCATTTTCTCATGGGCGCCCTCTTTTACACACCACCTTTGTCCCTCGAGGACCGGAGTTCATTTTGGTCGGATCAACAATAAACCTCAGATAAATGATAGTATCGTGGAAGGCGTGCTCGGTGGATGGAAACGTGCTTTCTACGTATCGGTACATTACGCGCGCAAAGCAAAATACAGAAGGAGAAGAGCCTGCTTGCCGTCTAGTCAAGACTTCTGGTTGACTTCCTAGACGCATGGAAGAACTGGGAGAAGCGGGGAGAAGGTTCTTTTTCAATTACTGTTGTACTTAATGTATTCTACGTAATTTCTACAAACTTACTTTGTGCATAAAACGAATTGACGACTTGTTTCCTTGAATCCTGCTGTGTTTCGTGAAGATGTTTTACTCATTTTCTCGATGAATTCTTTCCACTCTCACTCAGGTGGGTATATAAGGAAACTCACCCTGAGTCGGGTATTTAATGAAGAGTCAACCACCCTTCGGCTCGGTTTGATCTTCATCAAATCGATCTGGTCCGAATTTGGTACCTCAATGTTTCAGGTGCAATTCTTGAACACTCCACGGGACTGTATGTTTTCACTCAGTGTGTCTAGGAAACCCATACGGCCTGGCGTGAGAAGAGGAAGTGAATAGGGTAGTGAAAGAGGAGATCAAAAGTTGGCTTGGACTGGGGTAGAGAGGCGCTGGGGGAAGAATACCGGCCTCAATATTGGTTTCTAACATTAATCTTGGAAACAATGGAAACTAGTCTTTCAAAAGAGAGGAGAGAATCACACAAGTTATATTTGTTTAATATCATATATTCAGTGATTGCTTGAATTGATCTATCATACGAGCTAGCAAGTTTACACTTCAGTCTATCATTATAAAGAAAAAATGCAGCCCATTAACAGTCCCTCTGGCAATACCTCCCGGAAAGAGATGAGCCTGTCGAAACCCACAAATGGAGAAAGATGCAAGGCAACCTGAGAGCGCAGTCTATGAGTGAGCAGCTACGATGGACCCATTGCGTCTGTCTAATATCCCATGATACGCAACTTTTGGTAAGAGAAAAGGAAAGAGAAGCAAACAGATTACAAGAGTGTCAAAAGAGCGAGCAAATCAAGCACGGTTTACCCTCTCCAGCCTCTGAGTCCATGAACGCCTGAACGACCTTTCTGAAAATGCTGCTTTGTCGAGTTTTCGTTCGATATGCCATATATGCGGGAATTGATACTCCGATTCGACGGTGGGTTGTGACAAGGAGTCACTCGCGCGCGATCGATCTCTACCAACGGCGACTCCCTCCAAGAGGAGCAGCGTTAGAAGAGGTGAAACCCCCTACCAACGACCTTGTTAGTTCCATCAGCAGATGGAACGGGGGAGGAAAGATTTATTTGAACTTACCACCACCTCGGCCACCTCCACGTCCGCCACGGTATCCACCTCCTCCATAGCGACCGCCACCGCCACCGCCAAATCGAGCCATCTCGGCAAGACGTGGGTCAATCTGCTGCTTTGCTTCAGTCAGAACGGCGACGAGATCACGAGCCTGCTTTTGATCTGGACGAATTAGCTTGATGCGTGTTAACGGGAGAGGCAAGCTTACTGTCAGTTGTGAAAAGCGTAATGGCAGTACCGTTAGCACCGGCACGACCAGTACGACCAATACGATGGATATAATCCTCCGAGTTGTTCGGGTAGTCATAGTTCAACACATGAGTAATGTTGCGGACGTCTTCATTGATGATGGGTTAGCAAGAACAAGAAAAAAGGTATAGCAACGTTCCAGGGCGGCTAGTGAAGAAGCTGCATATATATATATATATATATATGCATCCAATACTCTCTCGGCATCTGACATTAAACTGTCCATTGCGGGTAGTGCCAGGGCAGGTTGATCCACACATCCTGGTCCTCTTGTTTGGGGGTCTTGGAGACAACAGCTTGATCAAGTCAAGAAATGCCAATTCCACATGTTGTACTCAAAGAAGCACTTTTCTGAGTTTGGAATTTGGAGCGTTGCACACAACATGCTGCACCCTAGATCCAAGACACCCTTGAATAGAGAACCGAAAGACACGAAAGAACCCGGGCATGATACGCAATCTAGAAAGGGCCTGAGCATTGAGAGTAAAGCACTACTCGGTAGCCCACTGGGCGTTGCTGTGTAGGGGAAGAGGGGTGTTTTAATCATACCAATACCACGGGAAGCCACGTCAGTAGCAACCATGATCGGACTCTTGCCAGTCTTGAATTCGTTAAGGACCCAATCACGCTCGTTCTGTTGCTTGTCTCCGTGAATAGCTGGAAATTGTTAGCAAATAAACAGCGGAAGGTATGTTTCTGAGAATTGACTTACAAAGCGCGGGCCATCCATCTTGGCGAAGGAAGCGTGTAATATCGTCAGCGACACGCTTGGTACCAGTGAAAATCAAAATCTTGTTATCCTTGTCTTCCATAATCTTCTCAAGATGCTTGGTCATCTTGTCTCGCTTTTCAAATTCGGAGACGACCTCAACAATTTGAGTAATTCTATGGTTAGCAGACAATTCTAAGGAACCAATATTGACTTGGATGAAGTCATTGAGGTAGTCGGAAGCAAGGTTGCGGACTTCCTTTGGCCAAGTAGCAGACCACATGCAAGTTTGTCTGTCAGGGCGAATTTGGCCGAGAATCTTACGGATTTGTGGTTCGAACCCCATGTCCAACATACGATCAGCTTCATCGAGCACCAAATAAGTGACACGACGAAGGTTGGTCTTTCCAGACTCCAACATATCAATTAGACGGCCAGGAGTAGCAATGCAAACCTCTACACCCTTGGCGAGATCACGGATTTGACCACCCTTGGGAACACCTCCGTAGACACAGGTGTTACGGATGCGAGAGGACTTGCCGAATTTGGTAATTTCTTGTTGGATTTGAACAGCCAATTCACGGGTAGGAGCAAGAACCAGTACGATGGGGCCATCGCCAGGAGCAAGAAGAGGTTGCGCGTTGATGTGGACGATGGCTGGTAAACAGTACGTCAAGGTCTTTCCGGATCCAGTCTCGGCGATACCGACGACATCACGTCCAGAGAGGGCCATGGGCCAACCTTGAGATTGAATGGCAGTTGGGGCTGGGAAGCCTTGAGCCTTGACTTCGCTCATGACATATGTAGGGAAGCCAGCCTCATCGAAGGTCTCCACAGGTCGTGGGACATCTCGGCCCTGAACAGCGATGGCGTGTTCCTTTCTGAACTTGGCGACATCGGCTTCGGATCGGTTTGTGACTAGGGGATCCTCTTTGTAGAACGACTTCTCGAACTTTGGCATGGTGTTGAGATCTTCGAAATGTTAGATTATGTACCAGTGATAAGGATGCTGCCATGAATCTTACCCCAGCTTTGCTTCTGTAAACCGGCTCCGAGGTTAGACATGCGATCACCGCCTGCACCACCTCCATAGCCACCGCCGCCGCCGCCATATCCACCACCTCCACCTCCCGAGTAGCCATTTACGCTACCTCCACCACCATAACCACCACCACCTCCTCCCGAGTAGCCTCCGCCGCCTCTAGAACTTTCGCGTAGTTAGCATTTTGATTATATTTCGATGAAAAGAAAAGATGGAATGCTGTTGGCCTGAGTAACGATAAGATCTGCTGAGCTCAAAGCTGAGCGCCAGCCTGATCGCATCGCGACACCCAAAACAACGAGATGCGTTCGACTTCACAACAATTTCTAGACCGTAGGTTGTCATACCCGCTAGAATAGCCACTGGAGTAGTTACCGCGGCTGCCATATGATTCGTACCCATTAGAATATCCGCCTCCTCCTCCGCCACCGCGCGAACCGCCATATCCACCACCGCCGTAGGACATGATGCTTTTTGTTGGGTTGAAAGAGTGGATAAAGGTGAGTGAAAGGGCGAAATTACGGTCGTGAGTGTAGTGCTGCGCAAATAGCCTCTCGAAATGATGGGAGGGCGCTGGGTAGATGAGGGTGCGATGGAATTTTGTTGGAGAGGAAAGGGAAGGAACTTTGCAAAAGTCTGCGACAACTTATTTTTCTCAGGTAGCGGCGCTACGGCCCCTTTAGGTCTAGCGCGTTGGCATTTCTTGATAAGCGGCCCCTGCAGGCGGACCCTTAAACTGAGGCTTTTGATTAAACCACATTGAATTCACAGACTTTTTTGAAAACCCCCTAGTAAAACTTTTGTGTGGATGTAAAATTATCGAAAGAGATTTTACCATGAAGCTGCTATGACAGTGACAAATGACGCCGACGAAGCTGGTCGAGTAGGCAGTCGAGACTCGAGAGCCGTCAAGGCAAGAGTTGTTCGCATTCTTCATTTCACGAGGCCGAAGCACTTTTCTCCAAGTTTGAAAGACTTTTGCAAATCCATTGTCTTATCCCGGGAGTTTTCCAAGTCTTCACACCCCGCTTCCCCCCATATCCCAAAATCCCGTTTCCATCTTAAGCAAGTCAGCTGAAGTATCTCCAACTTTGATATGGGTAGACATACTCTCGTTGCGTGGATGAATATCTTCACCAAATCTTCAATGCGGCTGGGTGATTGTAGAACTGTATGTCTCTCGAGGAGAGCTATTCTGCGGTCAGTCTGAGCAGACTCCAGTAGAATGAGAATTCCTACCAGATCCCACTCGCACAGCTTCCGAGTAATCTTCTGCTACATAATTTTCAATCCATTTCCAATAAATGTTTCCCTCGCGCTTGGTTTTTGGATCGGCGTGAAGCCGCTTGGCGATCTCTCCATAGCCGATCAAGCAAGGTGCCATGGATATCTGCAGTGCGAGCCAATCCTCTGCTTGCCCAATATCAAGAACGTATCTATTATAGTTTTAGCTTCGCACGCTGACAAGCTCGAAAGATTTCTTACCTTGTGTATGCTGTGCATGCTACCAGCTGTCAGTGGGGCCAACGACTTCAAGAGAACTTCATACCTTGGCTCTCCTCTGTTGTCTCGATCTCCCCCTTGGTCATACCAAAACCTTCGCAGTACTCAACGTGTAACGACATTTCATGATGAATATGGCTCACAATCTTTGCAGCCTGTCTTTACGTTAACTTCCTTTTCTGTGGCAGATACCTTTGGATCTCACAGCGGCGATATCTTCCATTGTTCTAGCCTTGTACCCCGCTAACGCATTTGCTCTTGCATATTGTATCTAGGGCGGTCAGAAGATATTTCTCCACCTAGGAGAATGCTCACCAAATACAAATAGTCTTGTACAAGATAGTATTTGAAGGCTTCGACTGGTAAGCTTCCATCAGCCAGTCCAGCCACAAACTCATGATGCGTATGCTCCCTCCAAGCATCCTTGACATCGGGTCTCTCTAGAAGGTATTCCACAAAGCGACCGCTGTATGAAATATCAGCAGAGTCCCCCTAAGCTGCAGAGATAACGACATACGGCGCAAATGGCAGAGTGTAGGTAGAATGGAAATGATTGATTGGGCCATTGCCTTGTCCTAAGTTCACGGCTGTCTTAATGCCAGCCTCAACATATCTACAGGCACCTTTCACAGCTTGGACCATCTCCATGCCATTTGCAAGATTGGAGGCAATAGCAGCTACTGAAGTCAAAAGCTTTCTTCCCGTGTTGGAGAGGCTCACTCACATGCCAAAGAGCATCCAGTACCATGGGTATTCTTTGATTCTTGATACGCAGTTTCGATTCTTGTTACAACCTCGTCCCCGTACAGGATATCAATCATAACTTCTCGCTCGTCATCTGTCTTGGCGACGCTGCCATCCTTCTTGAATGGTAGATGCCCTCCTTTGACGAGGACGTATCTGGGACCAAGAGATTGCACAGACTTGGCAATTGCTATTAGATCATCAACGTTCCTGGGATTTTCAACCGGCCTGCCTGCATCGGAGAGAAGGAGCTTCGCCTCGGGAACATTTGGTGTGAGAACGGTTGCTTGCGGAAGGAGATGAGCTCGCAGCTCACAGACTGCTTTCTCGGGTAACAATTGAGAACCACTTGTTGACACCATAACCTGAACTAGTCAAATGCATTCTTTTTATTCTTGTGGAAAGATTTTCGTACTGGGTCGACGACCAGGGTCTTCACATCATGTTCCCGAAGGGATTTTGCCACAATCCCAACGGTCTCCGCGGACGCTAACATTCCTTGAAAGAAAGTTAGAAATATACAATGCTCATTTCTAGATAGCCAAATATGTCGAAACAAAATAAGAAATATTACCAGTCTTCACTACATCGACGCCCACGTCACTAATGCAGAGGTGAATGAGCTTGCCAACAAACTCCGAGGGAGTGTAATGGATATCAAACACCCCAAGAGTATTCTGAGCCGTCAGGGCCGTCGTTGCAGTCATTGCGTAGCATCCATGAGCGGCAATCACTTTCTGATCTGCTTCCAAGCCCCTGAATGTTGCAGATATCGTCAGCCGGTGGCTCCTTTGAAATTGGCAAAATTGGTGATTAAGCTCGGGGTGACTCACGCTCCCCCAGAACTGTCTGAACCGGCAATTACGAGCACACGCCCTTTTGCCATCATAGAACGTAGATGATAATTTTTTTTTAAAATTATTATTATGGCGGAGTCTACCTAGAAAGCAAAACGGAGATTCTCATGAATTAGTCAGCTGATAGCCAATAACGTCTCGAGCTCCACCGCAATCGAGACGACTCCATCAACGTACAGGTAGAGCATGGTCAGCATGAGCTCATACAGTATTATAGCGATGACAACAAAGTCTTAAGTCGAATGGTTCTTCTCAATAGGGAGCCAGTAAAGGTGCTCTTAAGCTCGGGTGCCGCCGGATGACTCAGGCCTTCAAATTAAAGGCAGCCACTCCAGAGGATCCGTCACTGGAATGGAACATTCTCCAACCTCCAAAATTAACCAACAGCAAGTCCGAATTACAATGGCGATTTCGAAGAAGCCTGAATGGAACGATTTTCCTCCCGAATTATGGGGCATTACTTTTACCTACCTGGTCAAAAAGGATTATCTTGCTCTCAGCTCTGTGTCTCAACGAGTGCAGTATGTCTTGCCCTTGATTTTGCGGTTGTGTGAGGGCTAAGCTCTTTGAAACCTTGGCCTTTTATATCCTTATAGTTTCATATGAACCCGTACTAATTTGTATAGTGGAGCTGTGGAGCCCTTCTTGTATACAGAATTCTCTTGGATTCCAGATACTAAATTCCAGCTCCCACCCATTGCCAATCTTGCTGGCCGCAACGTCCAGGATATTACCAAATCCAGGCGGAAGAAGCGTAGCTGGCTCCCTGGACCCTATGCACCTCCATTTTATCTTCTCCTTCGAACCCTTCTACACCGTCCAATACTCGCTCATTACTTCAAACACGCAAAAGTCTTGGCCGTGATGCCTTGTTCTGGATTGTTTTATAACACCCACGAAGCGCGGGAAGGTGGGCTCAGCAAGCCAGAGTTTGAGATATGCGAGAAGGCAATTGCATCAATGACGACCGCATCACAGAAAATCTGGTTAGAGGGGCTTCGCAAGGGAACAGCTGATGTAGCAGTTGCCTTGCTCATCTCAAGGTTGACCCAGCTGAAAACACTCGAAATAAGGGTAAGTCATCTGATCATTTGACCCAAAATTTGTCCCACAGCTTCCGGATCACCCACCATAAAAAGAAAATGCTGACTCGGCGATCTTCAAGGTATGGCCCGGATCTGTTGCTGGAAGCACAATTTTTGAAGCCATCACATGTCCAGCATCTTTGTCACGAATTGAGAGGTTAAAATCGGTCACCATTTCGATCGAATGTTGGGACGAAGAAGACCAACCGGAGTTTGACCCCTGGGAAGAGAATATGTTCGATATCGCTGAGCAGGCAACGGGACTTTTCCACATCCCTCGGATTGAGACCCTTTCCATAAGCTGCTTTGCCCCTTCCGCTTCTGTTTGGCAAGGTTGCATACCTTGCGCGCCGACTCTCAAAAAGCTTCGCCTCAAACATGGATGTTTGAACGAAAGAATGTTGGCAGTAATATTAAAAGCAACCCCGAATCTCGAGGAGCTCGACTGCGACCTTACGTTTGACTATGAGGATTTAGAATTGTGTGACTGTGAATTCCTAAATGCTGCTTTGGGGCAGGTTTCAAGGTCTTTAAATAGCCTTATACTAAATTTTGAAGTTCTCTACGATAATGAATGGAGACCAGAATGGAACGTTCTTTCTCCCATGGGATCAATGAAGCATTTCAAGAAGCTCAAGTATTGCTTTCGCATCTAACAATTAGGCGAGCGTGGCTAACTTGGCACTTATAGAACGCTTGAAATCCCCCTAATTACGCTCATCTGCGAAGATCTTCAGAGTGAGCTACTGCTACTGGATCATATCCTGCCAGACGGATTGGAAAATTTTGAAGCCCTTCGACACCCCCTGATTCCAAGCCCCAGCCTACACCAATTTGCTGAGGAGGGGATCATAACACTGTATGAGAAAAGACCTTGGCTCAAAGGGGACTCGGGATTTATATGAATCGGAACACTGTGACTTGAGTCCCATGTAGGATGGTAATGTTATACATCACCTGAACTGTTACAAGGACTTCGATGGACCGTGAGACCGACTATCTATCAAGGACCTGAAATTAGCCAGGGTGTATCTGCAGGTGGTTTCAATCATTGACCTGGGGTAGGCAATTGAACCTTGCCTTACGAGTCTCTTTTATTAGTTCTGTGTCATCCGTAGGTTTGTTGTGGCTGGATGCATTGTTTTGCGTCCCACCTTGTACACCTGGGCAGTAAATGAAAGCGCTCAGTAAGCGGCCAAGCCAGGTAGGTCAGCCTTTAGCTGCTTCTATAACGCGTCTGAATAGTTGAGTGATCATAACGAGTCAGACTCAAAAGCTATGCAAAAATTTCACAGGCAGCCTGTTCTGTTTGACGTGAAGAGCAGAAGAATGAACATCGATATCTACATGCTCTAATTCACCAATCCCTATCTTTCTTCTCGTTTGCAACACCTCCCCCAACCCGTTCGATTTCTTCCTATTTACAAAGCGTTCAATATGGCAGTGTAGGCGGCCTTTGGGTTATAGTTAGAGTCAAAGAGCAACGGGTTGCTGCTCGCTCTCCAGGAGTCCTACAATCATGTCAGTATTCTTCGTCCAGGTGGCATTTCAGAGAAGAGTAGCATACCGGGTCTCTGACACCCCACACAGTAATACCAACACACTTAGGCACATTCAAGCAAGCTTTGGTAACAGCAACATAATCACTAGCAGCCGCATTGACGATATCCAATTCAGTCACGGCAACTTCACTGACACCTGAAGCAGCAAGCGCAGTCAAAGCAGCCTGTGCATTGGAACCTTGACCAGCTTGGAGATGAGCCTGGCTTCCGATGCCATCGATAGGGATACCGGCCGCAAGCCATTTCTTTACGTGCGCGACCATGCCGGTTGTGAGCTTTGCATAGCTGGCAGAATCGAGATTGTAGTCATTGATGTACAACTTAGCATTTGGATCAGCTGCTCTGGCCGCCTTGAATGCGATTGAGACGAAGTTCTCGCCGAGAACATTGGAAAATACGTCTTTTCTAAGGGAACCGTCTTCCTCGAACATTTCGTTCACGACATCCTGCAATCAATAAATGGGTTGTTTGTATGATGCGGTGCCATGACTCACCCAAGCATAGATCTTGCCCTTATATCTGCCCATCTCTGTCGCAATATGATTCTGGAGAACGGTCGTCAAAGTTGCGGCATTGCTAATGGAAGAAACCCAAGTGGGCAGTTGTTGATACCAGCCTGGAGGAGCATCAATGGAGTTCTTGACTTCTCAGTTACTTCCTCTGGATGACTCACACAAAGTATGCCCGCGAACAAGCTTGCCATTAGTGGTTGCAAAGTTCACCTGTTCTCATCAGCACCACTCTCCCAGTACTGATAGGGGGTCACCAACCAGGTAATCAGCCTGCGCAAAGTTGAATTTACCCTGAGATGCTATTACAACTGGTCAGAACTTCCGTCTTCCCCCTTTTGATGATCCTACATACACTCGGTAGCATCCCACTTCATACTATTCTCTGGAGTGACCTGTCCAAAGTCCGCTTGAATAACCGCCGCATTGCTACCGCTGGTTAGACGGCCCTGATCAGTGGCGACTCCAAAGTATTTTTTGCCCTTCGCTCTGAACTTGACGTCGATGCTGTTTGCGCCTCCAGTGCTGGAGCCTGTGCCTCCAGCAGAACCTGTAGGTGTTGTACTGGTTGCCGCAGATGTAGCAGTGCTCAGGGTGGTGGTTGGAGCGGTCGTCGCTGTCGTTGCCCCACCTCCGCCACCGCCCCCGCCCCCGGTTCCTGGCACGCATTGCGAGTAGTCTTGAAAGTTCAGTCAGTTTCGGTCCTTAATTTAGTTTCTTACTTGGTGATATGCTTACAATCACTAGTAAAAGGTTAGCATTGACTCATTTGAAATATGGAGACAACTTACTTGGAATAGGTACAGGTGTATCCCGAAACACAAGTAGTGCCTCCTGTCCAAGTAAGACCACCACCTTTCGGATATCAGTTGATACATCTCCCTCGTCTGTTAGAGTGAATAACTCACATTGAGCGTAAGCACCCTGCTGAGCAATCACAGCATCAATGCTGCCCAGCACAGCAGCAAGCGCCGCAATATTTCGAATTGTCAACATTTTGAAAAGCCGGATACAATAAACTCAAGAAAGGCAAAAGATTTCAGACAAAGGTAGCACGAAATAAAAAAAAGTTTCATCTTGCACAAGTGGTAAGGAACCTTATATGCCCCTTTTCGGACCCCCCTAACTTCTAAGCGAAACCAGAATCAGGCCCATTTTGACATTGGATTTCCCATTCCGAGCGATACAACACCACCCGGCCCAAAATCCAATGTTCCAGCAATCAAAACTTGGTTCAAAGCGTCTTGGACTAAGCTCTGACTATTCTGATGTGTGCAAAAGGATAATATTCCGTTCCGCAAACTGCTAGATTAATCCGAGTCCAAGGACCTAACTTTCACATTCGGAAAAACATGTACCAGAGCCGAAAATAGTTCCTAAAAGCATGAATTGCCTAAATGTGTAGCTTGGTACGTAAGACTAGGGAAGAGATCTCATGATCTATTTTGCCTAATACGCACGTTTACCGCAACGTCGCTTGACCCAACAACGCTACGGAAAGTGCTTAGTTCGACGTCTAGACCTCAAATAGTAGAACAGTAATGTAGACCACATGCTTTTGAGATTGGAGGAACGGATCACCGCCGAGTGCCGTATTGAGCCTGATTTCTTGATGTGACATGGTTGGGGATTCGGGACATCTTAATAAGTTGATAGGAGATGACAAGCGCTCGGGGCGGAGGCTCAACTTCTCCGCAGGAGTAAAATATGGTGTTACGGATGGATAGGAGCCGGTGATAATGGGGTCCCCGCACGAGAAGTTGGTAGATGGGGATGGGTCACAAATGAGGGAGCCTGCTCTAGACCTGTTATCGCAATTTAGATGTTGGCCTATAGATTCTACTAATTTTGACTTTTGCGCTCTGGATATCATCTTTCGAGGGCAATTCCCTGGTGCAACCCTGGAATAATACAAACACGTTTTTCGTGGCCAGTCATCTTATCGCCTTTCATCTCATATTTTCATAGTATCCGTCCGTCGTAAGGTTTCTTCCTTCCTTCCTTTACTGCATGTAAGAAAGCAGTACGGTCTTGGCCTCTGGTGACAGACGCTCGTTCACATATCCTCCAATCGCGCCGCCGTGTCGTTGGTCTGCTGCCTTTAGATATGATCCTACCCAGGATTTCACATTCGTCACATCTGGGCACTCGTCCTTAGGCTGTTTCTTGCAGGTATTCAAAGGCGTAAAGCCCACACCGAAGCTTAGGTCGTCGACATCTACCTCTACCACAATGTCGTCAGCTGAAACTGGCATTGGGGGATTCTCAAGCAGTTTCAAGAGAGCTTCACAGGTCTTGCCCCATCCCTTTTGGTACTTCACCGCGAAGGATTGAGAGTCGGTCAAAGTCTTGGTAAGAGACACGACTGCGAGCTTGCGATCAAGAGGCCGGGCAAGCTGTTGAGTGGTGGGTAGAATAATTGTGAGGTAGATCGGTGTGAAAACGTTCTCTTGTACGCTGTCGCAGTTTCTGATGAAGAAATCGGCGCCGAGACCAGATTCGAAACGAGAAGAGACGAGGTGATAGAAGCGAACAAAGCGTTGCTTGAATTTCTCGGGCGGATTGCTGTTGAGACGTGTAAATATGATTGTGAGAATGGTAGGGAAATATTGCTGGATGATGCCGCTGCAATATCGTATTAGTGAGGTATCACAAGCTTCAGCGCATGACACTTACACTTCGCAGGAGGTAATCACTGCTTCCAGAACATCGAAACTATAAATTTCGGTAGATTTCTTGGACATGAGCTTTTGGAAAATGCCTAAAATTTGCTCGACCTGATTGTTTGCCACGATCTCAGTAGCACCCCTAGGTATGATGGACGTCAAGAGTCGTGCGAGTGCTGGTACATTTCCTCTAAACTCCCACAGAGCAGGCATCAAGATTGGAGCCACCAAAGCCTGGTAGTATTCGGAGAGTGGGCCATGAGGGCGTGCCTCTAATAGCGCGGCAAATAGCTGAAAGACGTAGGGCATGAATTCTAGGAAACGGTTAGCATGACTAGTAGAAAGTTGCATTTATGAGTCTCGCCTTGCACATCATTCTGCAAAACTCCAGCAAAAGGTGCGTATAAGTCGTTCTCAAGCTTCTCCGGTTGTGCCGCCGCAGAGTATCGGACAAGGGCGCCAACTGCCTCGAAATGGTAGTAGTAGAAACGCGGATTGCTCGGGTTCTTGCCGATGATATCTGTGATCTGAATTAAATGCTGTAGAACAGTATCAGTGAGCGGGATCACTCCATCCTTGATCACGATCAAAATTCTCATTACGCAGCGCATCAAAAATTCGTTTTCTTGAATCTTCTCTGGAGCTGGGTCCTTCTCTATGAGCTGGAACAGATGCTCCAGAAGATCCTTCGAGAAAGGTGCCACGTCTTCCTTTCCGAAAATATGTTGGCCAGCCTCGTTGGTAAGAAATAGAACTCTTTCGACTGCGATCGAAGCATATGTGTAGACGACGTAGTTTGACGATGCTAGGTTTTTGACCAACGGGGGGAACGCAGCACTCCACTGTTCCTTTGTCAACTGACTCCGGAACGTGTAAAGGTACTTGATGGCATCGACTTTGATGATTGGTTCCACCCCAGAATCAGCAACAAGATCATTTGCGATATTATTTTGAAAGAATTCGACTACACTCAGAAGAGGATTGGTGGTCTTGACTCCGTGTGTAGTTGTGATGATACCTTTGGCAGCAATAGCCGAGAAAAGGTACACTGCCGTATCCTTGGACTTCCAATCTCCGCTCGGGTCCTTCTTGAAAGCTTCCAAGTAGTGTGTGATATATCGACCGACAACTTCTGTGACTAAGCTCTCGAATTTCTCTAAAAGTTTTCGCAAGAAATCGGTTGCTGCTCGTCGTCGTGTATCGGCGTCAGATCCTTCTAGATCTCTCCGAATGTATTCAATAGGCTCATCCTCAAATTGCTCGACATCTGATTCCCGAAGGCTGACATTTGGAAGGATAACCTTCTCTACCACCTGGCCCAAGATTTCAGGATTGTTGAAGTTTTCAGCGTGTGTTGAAATGCTTGCAACGGCCGTCAAAAAGTGCAGCGCTTTACTAACGAGGATGTCGAATTTTGTTTCCGGGCCAATCGTTGTCAATAGACTCCACGCACTTGTGATGAACGGTTTGCACAACTCTCCAAAAGCGTCCTCGTACTTCTGCATATAGAGAGTCATGGCCTCGCAAATGCCAGCCTTGACGAATTCCAAAGGTCCAGACTCGGAGTCATCATCGGTTGCCAACAAAGGGTTCTGGTATGTGAGATATTTGTGTAAGAGAGAAGTAACGGCCGCGAGATTTTCTTCGAAAATAGGTGGCAGATCCTGGGACGAAAGATCGTAGAACAGCTTCACTAGCAAGTTCATGACCTCAACATATTGTTTCAATGCCTCCTTGTTGTTCTTGTTCGTTTCAATCTGCTGATCCGTACTCTTGTGGAAAGGGTCAGTCTGAGTCTAGAAAATAGAGTATTGCTGCGGCATACCTCAAGTAATCGAACAAATGCCGGTCCAAATTTCCCTAGAACATGGTTGATTTCCGTATATAAATCGTCTGAGGCAAAGAGGGGTCTCCATCGCTTGAAAATCGAGTGTGCCACTTCCAAAACACCAATGTTAACCTTGGGATTGTCGGGAGTCAGGCGCGAAACCAAGTCCTATATGCAGTCAGCAGAGCTCGCATGAACATGAAGATGGTTGATTAAATTTACATCAACCAGTGTATCCCATCGCTCCCAGAAGTCCGACTCAGCGATTGAACTGATAGCTTCCCCCAGTTGAGATTGGATGGATGGTGGCACAGAGATCATCAAACCGATGAGCTCCTTCTTTATGGTGAGGATCTCATTCTCCGGCAGCTTGTAGTTGTTGTCTTCGTCCTAGATCCATGGCCTTATTTTAGTCTCTTTCCCCTCGCCGCGCATAGTTGGAGCTACCCACCACCCAGTTGGATCTGATGAAATTCTTGAAGCACAGCGCCCCAGACAGCCTAGTATTTGGAGGAAAGGGTTCGGAGGCGACAATGTTTAAGAGGAGGAGGGAGTAGCCGGGCTTCCTTTCTTCGAGCTTGAGCGCATCCTCAGCTATAGGTAGGTGGTCAGCGAGGAAAGTCAACAAACAGGGAGCTCCAGAGCTTAGCTTGCCTTGCTTGTGCTGGCGGGGGTCTATAGTGGCCTGGAGCAGCTGGGCCACATTCTGCAAATCTGAAGCCATGATTCAGAAGAGGAGGGGATGCAGGGCTGCGGGAAGGAAGGGAAGGGTGCAAGGCAGGTGTTGATAAATAGCTCTGGTAGTGCAACGCCAACTCCAATGTTTTGTAGCCTTGCAAGTTTTCTTCAGCCTCAGCACACACCGCCTAAAGCAGCAACTATTTTACTGCGAGTGCCCGCACTCTTGGGTGGTCACGACACCCTCCTTCATGATTCTTCTATGAAGTCCTATTAAATTTCCGATTTTTCTTTACGGAATAAAGAGTACAAAGAGCTTTCGAACCTTTGTTCATGGACAGGGTGATTGTTTCTTTTTCTTTTTCTTTTCGTTTTTCTTTCACTTTTTCTGATAATTTTAAAAATTCGGTTTCTTTCCCCTTATCCGCTGCAACCCGCCGCCAGCTCTGCAGTACAGTATCGCATTGGATCCCTGCTCCCGCCCTCCACCTGACTACTTAACGTGAATATCCACCATATCATTATATTCATCCATATCTCTCTCTTCTGCCCTCCTCCTATCTAACCATAAACCCGATGCCAGATAATACCCCACGCCACCCACACAGATCCCTCCCATTCTGCCGTTCTGCATTCATGGAACTGAGAGATTTTCTCTGCAACTAGTTGTTCATCCTCGCGGCCGGGCTTATCTTTACCACGAAACCTGCTATGAGCTGCGCACGCTGCCTCTGCTTCACGCACATATGCACACGGCGAATTTAAAGTAAGCCTGTCCCAGAGGTCACCTTAATTCTACCTGTCGCACTTTCTTCCTGCAGCGACGTTACCCGCTCTCCTAAAGTCTTAGGGGGAAATGGCTATTAGCAGGGTCAAATACTCCCTATCTTGTTAAACCCGCCTCCATCATCTTCCAACATACATTCCGTCGATATGGAGGATGAGGACAAAGCTAACCACCGGCGTTTCTCAGTCCCCAATTTCCTACCAGGCTTCTCAGGGAGCTTCTCGATCCCCAGCAAGCGTTCCTCCCGCGCCCACCGAGCTTCTATGCCTCCGTCCTCTGGAGATGCCCAGACTCCCGAGCCGAAAAGCACAAATGGACTTGTCAATGTGTTTAAGAGTTTGACTGGTGGAAAGCAAGCCCGAAGCCCACATTCGCACCCTCCTGCAGCCATTCTCCCCCACCTCAATGGGACAAGTGGTTCCCCGCCCACAGTCTTTGGAGGTCCTCCGAACTACGAGCAGTTGTACGAGCAACTGAAGATTGGCAATCCCCTTCCGGATCGCCTAGCTGCAGCAGAATCTATTCGTCATGCTGTTCAAGATTTCCCGCTGAGTGGCGTACGTTTTACAAATATGGCTGGCTTTGGGAGTGGAAATATTAATGGCTTATAGGTGACAAGCATATTCAAGGAGGGAAAAGACCTTATTGAACCGACAAAGTCAGTCGAAGCTCGCGTCATTGGATTTCAATTGCTTACTGCATGCGTACAAAATTCATACTCAACCGATCCAGAACGGTTGGCCTACTTCCAAGTCCTCACAGCTCCCGCAAACCCCGAAGACTTTCACCTGCAACTTGCAGGACTGGTAGAACTAGCAAAACATGGCAAGGACCTCTCGGGGTTTCATTACCACACAATACCACTGTTGACAGCATGGCTACGGGAATGCTTCACTACTACAACTGCAGCCCGCAGTACCAGCAAATCATCTCGAAGGGGAAGGTCAAAAAGCAAAGCCCCACTTGGAGAGGAAACCAACCTGTCTCTACTCTTTGCATTCATCGTGGATGTGATCAAGTTTAGTTTCAATGCTTCTAGCGACGAGACTGCTGGAGAGCTTATTGATGTAGTTCTCGACATATGCTTGCAAACACCACTATCGACGGACTTGAGAGCTTGTATCAACGTGATCGATGCGGTTGTTACATATGGCGAGGTTCCACGAAACAAACTTGTGGACTGCGTCAAAGTTTTGTGTGCCATACATTGTCTCGTGGAAGATGTGGAACCAGAAGCATGGCGCTCGATTAGTAACCTCTGTAGATCTCACAACGGTCAGACGACAGTCAGGATTCTTCTGAACATTCTTCGCGACCCTCCTACAGTTGGGGAACCCGGCAAACATGCCATTCGCGAAATCCGTGGGGCACTGTCTGTCCTTGAGAAATTGTTTGCAGAGAGCGGCGAGAATGGGTTCCCTCTGGTCCCATTCACTCTCTTGATACATGCGCTGAACAAGGTTGTAACAATACGACACGCAAAAGTTGAAGCAGATACTTTGCAGCTTATTCTATCCCTTTTCGGCGACGAGGATAGTCTAGTTCCCCAGAATGTGATGGAAGAGGACTGGGCTCTGATGTTTGATGTGGTAGTGAAATGCTCGCGACGAGCTTTGGAGACATCTGATGGCAGACCCATTGCCAGCAAATCTCGAATTGTCAGCCCCTTAAGCCATGATGAGATGAATGAACAGAACCTGGCCACAACTTTGGGACAAACACTATTCAGTTTCATAACCCGCATAGAGCAGCTCCTGGTCGGACTGAGAGGCAATGACTTCTATCAACGGGAAGATTGTATTAATTTTTTCGTCCGTGTTCCAAGTCACCTACCCGAATCATGTGCCAAATTGGTCATTGATTACTTTATGGACTACAGGTTGTGCTATCCTACAGATGTAAACTGGCGGTCCAACATTCGGACAATCCTAGGTGCATTCTTTATCGATAATTCTCAGCCAACGAATATTCGACTGCATGCGGTCGAAGCTGTCAAAGATGTCTATCAGGTCGTGGAATTGATGAATGATCACGAAGATCCAAGCCTTATCCCTGATTTCGTCTCGGCTCTCCTGGATTATACTGGTGACGAGAAAGACATCGCGGTTCTACAGGAGCTAGTTGCTTTCGCTGTGTCTGTAGCGGAAAGGGCTGACCGTCCTCTGTTCAACAGAGTTATCGATGCTATTCGCAGAGGTATCACAAGGGATCATCTTCAATCACCACTTGGATCTCCCCCCTCATCTCGTCATGGATTCAGCAGGCCTACATCTTCAGCGGTGCCTAATGCCACTTTAATACAAACACCATCAAACGTTATTATAAGGGGCTTCGTTAGAATATTCATGAAAACCATGGACAAGTCCACCTTTAAAGCTCTGCGGATGTTCGACGAAGTACTGTTGATTACCAAATCTGTTAACTATGAGACGGACGCGCGTATATCCGCCTTAAAGATGCTCTTCCGTTTGCGAGCAGACTGGGCGAACAGAGTCTTCTTGACGCTCTACACTGAATCCGATGGCCTCGCAGCTTCCTTGTATCGCACCGCTGGATCACTAGCTAGAAAGCATGCTGCTGACGAAGCAGCACAGCAACAGCGCTTGTCTAGAGTTGACGATGCATCTAATTACCGTTTGTCGCGCAGCACATCCTTTGGCCAGGGACATCCGCAAGCTAGACAGCCTGTTCGATCCGGGAGCGGCGTGAGCAGGACTCTTCAACGAAATCATCAGATGTGGATGTATCCTGACCCAGAAGCTCTGCCGGAAAGTGCCTCGGATAACTCGAGCTCAAGGCTAATATCTATCGCTGATGTTGGAGACGAGCAGAAAGATGACGAAACGCTCGAAAAGACACTAGAGGATGGCGATGGTGACAGGAACGCGAGCGAAGTTGCGCAGAATGGAGCCACCCCATCTTTGACTTACCGAACTCCACTTAATATCACAGCATATCTGGAGACAGTAACCGAGCTCTTACAGAATGGGTGTGATTGGGAAGTGTACAGTTTCATCCTGGTTCATTTACCCTCGCAATTGACCAACCAAGCTCTTTTCAAGGGTGCAATTCCTCAGATTAAAATCCTGAGAGAGGTCTTATGCGATCTTCTCAAGAACAACAGCTTCCAAGAGCCGCCAATCTCTTCAGGGCTTCGCAAGTCAGATGTTGCAATATGTCTCTTCCAGATATTAAACATGGTCATGGGCTATCATCAGCATTTCCAAAAGGCCGACCAAGATGAGATTGTTCGGGCCTTTATGCAAGGAATAGGCTCAACTTGGGAGCGGACTGCGAAATGCTGTATCCACGCTCTTTCGATCTGCTGTCACGAGATGCCTGGATCGACGAGTAAGTCACTGATGACTATTCTTCAAAAGATGTCAACAATCATAACCCAGTCTCATGTCGCTGTGCATATCCTCGAGTTTCTGGCTTGTCTTGCTAGGCTACCGGATCTTTATGTCAATTTTAGAGAGGAAGAGTACCGCACTGTATTTGCAATCTGCTTCCGCTACCTTCAGTACGTCAGAGACCAGCCTGTCAAAGATGGTTGGGTACGAAGCAGCTACTCTCATGGTCGAAATTCCGCAGTTATTGCAGAGAACAGCGTTTCTGAAAGCAACGTTCAACCAAATACATCAGATGATCTTCCGCAATATGTCTATGCACTAGCATACCATGTCATCATATTCTGGTTTTTGTCTCTGAAGCTCACCGATCGAGCTGGACAAGTGAGCTGGATCGCCAAGAATCTCATCTCGACGGACGCGAACGGCAAAGAGCGGATGGACGAGCAGGCACAAGTTACGCTTGACTTCATGCAGCGTGTCGCGTACGCCGATGTGGATGAGTCGAAAGCAGATCCTACCTTTACCTCTGAACGCTTTGGCGAGATCTTGAAGAAGCGTTGGATTGTGGGTCAAAGTGTTGTGACCGTGGAGCAAGCAACCAGAGGTGGATGGGCCCAGATCACAAAACGCCAGCCTTCGGGGACTTCGTGCTACATAATTCGGGAGAAATTCAGTCGGCCTCCGGCCCATCAGAGCCCGGTGCCCACCGATGCCATGCGAGATACTCGACACTCTGACAATAACATGGTTCTCCCAAGTCACCTTCTGCTGCAGTTGACTGCTTCGATCCCGCAGGTTGCTGAGTCTATTCGGCCAATTTCGCTACCCAACGACACCGTAATGGATCGGGCAGTGAAGGCATTGGATCGGAATTTCACTGTGGATGGCCACAAGGTGGGCGTGATATATATCGGTGAAAACCAGACCAAAGAGGTTGAGATCCTCGCGAATATCATGGGGAGTTCGGACTACACCGATTTTCTCAGTGGCCTTGGCACTCTTACAAAGTTGAAAGGTGCCGATTTCAACACGCAAGGTCTAGATCGGTTTAATGACACTGATGGCGAGTACGCATTCTGTTGGCGTGATCGAGTCTCGGAGATCGTATTTCACGTTACGACACAAATGCCAACGAATCTCGAGCGTGATCCCCAGTGCATTGGGAAGAAGCAGCACATCGGCAACGATTTTGTCAACATCATATTCAACAACTCGGGGCATCCATTTCGTTTCGATACCTTCCCCTCGGAATTCAATTATGTAAACATCGTCATCACGCCAGAGTCACGAGCTTCTTTCGTTGCTACACGATTCCGATCTAAAGCGAATGCAAAGAGTGCATTCTACAAGGTACAAGTTATGAGCAAGCCAGGATTTCCAGAGATTTCCCCGGCTGCAGAAACAAAGATCATGAGCTTGGAAGCTCTGCCAGGCTTCATACGCCTCCTGGCCCTCAACGCTTCAGTGTTTTCTCTTGTGTGGGCAAATAGGGAAGGGGGAGAGCATGTATCATCATGGCGAAACCGATTACGGGAGATCAATCGGCTGAAAGAGAAATACGGGCCCAAGCCCTCTAGTAACACATCAACAACTTCACCCCCAGGCACCTCGAATGGTGTAAGTGTACGAGATAGCGTCACCAGCCTCCGACGATCATCAGTTGCAAACTTCCTGACGAACGTGAGCGAGCCAAATTCTCAGCGGTCGTCAGTTCTTTCGACAGCGGAAACAGAAGTCGGTGGTGGAGGAGAGGAGAGCATTGTGGATAGTCTTGATTTTTCGAGATGGGCGTAAAAGTGGATACGGTTATTGGCGTTTGTAATGGGATGGGGAAATACCACACTAAAAGTTATTTGATTTTTTTCTCTTTCTGTTCTGATTGTGGGAAATACTTTCTGATGGCTTACGCATATTACGATGGGCATCATGAGGCGTATTTGGGGCTCGACTGCATTCAGCCAGGGTATGGGCCTGTAACAGGTAAGCGATTATCTGGATCTAAGGAACAAGGCTTTTTTTAGAGAGCTAGGAGTCGTTTGTAAGAAATATTCATCTAGCCTTCAATTGATGATTGAAAGATTTATACAGGCACCAAAGACATGATCTGTTATGTCACGACGGAAATAGTATGGGGAGGAAAAATTAGTACGTGAGGGATATTGACAAAGAACATATTAAACATTGAACTCAGACCCAAATCGATTGTCATTATTCTGACCTTGCAAGGGCTCTTTCCCAAACCGCCATGGTCGACTCCCAAACAGTCTTCGAAGCCCCCTCCTGTCTCAACGCAAGCAAAGCCGGCGTCGGATCAACAGGATCATCCCTCGGCCCCAGTCGATAAACACCACTGTCCTCCTTCACGACCTGCACTCCCTTCGGCAACTCTACACCCGCCTCCTTGGCCTTTAGCCCTGGATACCTGGCACTAGTAGCCAAAAACAGGCCCCTCTCTCCAGCCTCATCCACACTCGTCGAAAATAGATTGATGACGGGCAGCACCACCCACCTAAACAGCGTCGCCGGCAGAAGCCACAATCCCTTCGTGGTTTTCATTAATTTGTCGATTACGCCGGTGTTGACGAATCCTGGATACTTGTGAATGAAACTTATACCTGGGTAGGACTTGGCTAGTTCTTCGAAGGCGAGTGTTGTTTCTGTGGTACCGTTTTTCATTGCTTTTAGGGTGCTGAAATCGCGTTTTAGTTCCAGGTCAGTGAGGTCGAGTTCAGATTCTCGGCCGCCTGCTAGGATGGAGATCACACGGGGACTGGGGGAGAGGAGGAGAAGGGGCAAGAGCGAGTAGGCGAAGCGGAGACGGGTGTAGTAACGGAGGGCGTGGGGTATGTCTATTCCTTCCGTAGAATCTTTATAGATTTGTTAGTAAATGCTAACTGCAAATAGGAAGGGGAATTTACCATTTCGGCCTTCCCAGGTCAGATAGCCTGGTGATGTACACAAAATATCCACCTTCTGCTCTTTGGACTTGATCTCGTCACATGCTTTATCCACGTTCTTCATGAGCGAGATCTCTGTCTCAATGAAGTTTATAGAGGCTTCTGGATTTGAGGCATGGAGTTCGTCTAGGAGGGGTGTTGCAGCTTTCTTGGAGCGACCTAGGATGTGGACGTGGGGAGCGTTGGCGTTTTTTGTGAATGCTTTGAGAGTTCCCATTCCTATGCCACTTGTTGCGCCGACGAAAACGCCTACTACGCCGGAGTTTGTGTTTTTGAAAGTGGCATTTGAGGCACGGACATCTTTGATATTGACCATGTTGTACTGTGTGAGGAGAAGAACAGATTGATGGAGGGTTTTGTGTATGATAGGGGCTAATATAATTTTCGGTTTGTTTGTGGGGCTGCTTAATGAGATGAGAATGAGACGAAGTAGAATAGATTCTGATAATTTGAAGATTGATGAAAGGTATTGAAATGTTTTGTGCTGTATGATACCTCACCTGAGAAGCAGACCAGCTACTATATATACATATTCAACAAGTATGGGACTCGCAGCTTCCCCAGGTAGGCACTCAATATGCCACTTCCCCCTCGCGTTGTGGTGTGATACCAGGATGAATGCGAAGCAGCGAAGAGCGGGGCGAGGCTCCGAAGACACCCCAGGCCAATAGCAAGCCTCCCTGCGCAATATAAGTGGCCGAAAATTTGGCTGCTATTGGTGCGATTCTCGTAAGCCACAGGGAGCTTTGTAATTTTGCTGCAAGCCACTTTCTGCCACTTTCTTGTTGTAAGTTGTGACGCATTTTCTTACAAATATGGAAGGAACCTGGGGCAGAACTCCCACAGCAAAGACGGGGACGGCTTCAGATTGCAGCTTACCTTACCTGCTACGAAAAAGGGGGTACATTCCGGCTTCACGTGACCGCCATACTGTAGAGCCGATCCGCCGATAGCCTGTTGCCATTTGTTGATTATTCAAGCGATGCCATCACCAACCTCTACGAACATACCCTCTCCGATCAATCATGGCTACTAGGCCCATCTCCCGGAGCTGCTCGCGGCTAGTTACATCTCATCCAATTTCAGCAGCAAGAGCTTTTCTCCAGCTTGCACGCCCTCGAAGACACTTCACAAACAACGCCCCACCTCCAGTACTCGACTTCCTCCTCCCTCCATCCTCGAGACCCCTCTTTCAGAGTGCAAGCAGATATATAAGACGGCCTCAAAGACAAGCAAGAAGATCTTTCACATTTACCTCTACTCGTCCGCAAACAAAGGCTATATACAATCCCCACAAAGATGAGGATGGCAATGATATGCATGTGGAAATCACACCTCGAGCTTCAAACGTTCGGGTTCCCACTGCTTATGGCACTTTGGGAGTTATGCTAATAAGACTTCTTAGCGGCTAAAGGAAATAATGTCCAAGGACTCGAACCCCAATCTCGCCCTCCGGATCCAAGTTGAAAGTGGCGGTTGCCACGGCTTCCAATACCTAATGTCACTTACCACCCTTCCTCCTTTCGCCTCTTCCTCAATACCAGAAGAAGCTTCCCCTGCTTTAAATACCTCCTCCAGCGATCCCAACGCTGTGCCTACAGCATCTTCACCGAACGAGAAAGAGAAAGCTTTGAATGAAGATGATACTATTTTTGAGGCGGAGGATGGGTCTGGGGCGAAAGTTGTGATGGATGGACCTAGCCTGGATTTATTGAAAGGGAGCAAGATTGATTTTACGATGGAGTTGATTGGGAGCCAGTTTAAGATTGTGGATAATCCGCTGGCGACGAGTAGTTGTGGGTGTGGGACGAGTTTTGATATCAAGACTTAAGAAATGGACACACCTCAAAAATTGACGTATAAGAACATGAATATGAATATTATTAAGTATGAAAAGTTCATGAATTACTCGTAAGCTTACGTGGTGTTGCGTGAAATGAATTGGCTCTCCAAAAAGGGGACTGGCATAAGTTGCTACCCACGGAGCAACTCAATCTGGCAAAATAGCTGAGCGATGTGTTTCATGTAAATTATCGTTCTCTAGATTTCCCATATTCTTGAATGTGCTGTTCAAAGTAGAACATTCTCCAGTATTACCTACGCAGCTTGATCTGGTAGTGGGTTACATTGGGAAAGGCAAGTCACAACGAGGATAAGGTGTCATGGTAATGCTTTTCTTTTTTCGAGCTTTTTAACACCTAGGCCGACAGCAACAGCCCTCTCTTGTGCCGTGAGATGTGCCCTTCGTCCCCAGTCACGCTCTGTGACCCGTGCGGCAATCACTTCTGGGGCAACACCATTGGCGAGGCCTTGCTTGTCTGCTTTGATCTTCTTGAGCACCCGAGCGTTGCTAGCGTCTGTTTTCACCGCCTATGCTTTTACTGTTGCAATTCTGGCGTTGACAGATTGGGATGGTCCGGTTCCTTGCTTGCGACTCCTTGACGCCACAGTTCTTGGGCCAAAGCAGCAATATTAGTCCACTAGATGGATTTGCCCTTCAAATTATCGAGAATCTGTTGAGGAAATTCCGACAATGGAACGATTCTCTTCATAGATGTCTCATATTTCCTCGTAGCTTTCACGAAAGGTGACCAACTTCGGTCCCAAAGCACCTAAATTGACTCTGGTTTCAGAGTCCCGTCTCTGGTCTTGTCTCCGCGAGCTCATATACTCAAAATAGGTGAAATTGGATAAAATGACGCCAGCACATGCTATTACGAACTTCCACGTCAGTTCATTCAAGATAGCGGTCTCCTTGTCAAGAGACTAGGATGCCGTGGATGCAGGAAGGACATAAAGTGCTAGTTGAACGATATTTCCTTCCTCGTAGGTTTCGATGCGTATCTTGGCTCGTTCCTTGAACATTTTGGACGTAGAAAGCGGAATTGCAATGGAACGAATGTCCTTTGTGTGCCACTAGAAGGATATCTTACCCAGAAGTAGCGCCATTGGGTTCACGGGGGCTATTCCATAGAGCTAGCCGAAAATCATGATGGAGCGAAAGAACTTTTGCACCAAGCACAGTATGGCATTACTCCACCACTACCTTCTATGCTACCACGCGGAGGAGTCACAGCTCTTTTGTAGCAAAGCTCGGTCCACGAACCAGCTGATTGCAGAGAAGCATCCTCGAGTGAGAGTACCATCTTCGCCGCCATCCCTCGGATACAAGGCTGTGAGGGATCAGCGGTGACACTGTATTCTTGGAAGGGTGTCTCGTTCTGTGGAGCGCAGTTGAGTACGAGATAATCGGTCTGTAGCTACTGGGTTTGATCAGCATTGGAATTGGTAGACCCGATTCTTTTACTTCAGCTACGGAAGAATAGAGAGTTGGTATACTTCTTCGGAACTGTTTGGAGAACATGGCGGAGTTGTTGAGAAATCTCGGGTTGTAAAATAATGGGAAAATCGCCAGGCAAGGAAACAAGACACCGAGATTAGCTTACCTGAAACAAAGTCGCTCCATAGGCTGTTAATAGTAGGATCGACAGCGTTAGACGTCGAAAGCATGCCAAGAGCTTCATCGATGAGGTTGTCGGAAGGCATTACTGAGAAAGGTCAATCGCGTGCTAAAGAGACAAACGACTGGACTTCCCTGTATCATCAACCTCCATTGCGTTCTGTCCGATGCAAGGTGCAAATATTCTCGAACATTTCTGACCACGAAATCTCATTCCAGTTGAAGAGAGAGCCATGAAATCGAGATCAAATATCAGAGCTTAGCTAGTACACTGTTACATGAAATAAGATTCCAAACAAAGGTGAGATGTGGAAGCACGACAAATCAGAGGAACTGATTTTCGAGAGGCGCAAGCGATATCAGGAGTAAGAATTGAATCAGAACACTTGTCATTCTTTTATGTAACCAGAATCTTTGATCACAAATGTGTCGTACTATCACGCAGATAAATAGGCCTTATATGGCAGGGAATTGATCGTAAAGTTTTGGAGGTCACTAGCTAGAATACCAGCTTAAAAGCCTCAATTTTGCCAAACTCCCCGGAAAGCAACCATTCCATCAATTTAATTCTTTAGTTCATCTGTCTGATTAACGAATTAATCCTTTTTGATGTTAGTTATGCCTTATTGAAGAAAGTTTGGGGGTGGACGGGGGAGCTTACTTGTCTTCACGGTTACCGAGGTCACCACCCTAATAATAAATTAGCAATGATTGATGGGAGAAAAACAGACAACTTACTTCGACGAAATGCCTAAATTTACGGGTCCTGAAGCCTCCTGTTGGGTTGGAAAGCCTTAAAAGAAGTCAGTTTACATCCTGAGAGTGAGTAGTGTTGAGGTATATGCTTACTTGAATGGCCACAGGAAGTTGGCGGTTTGCTTGAAGTTGGGGCCGACGGTGAAGATCTCGTGGATCAAATCCTCCATACAGACAATGCCATACTTGCCAAGGTTCTCCTCGATGATTGAGTTGTCGGTAAGAGCAATGCGTTGCTTGTTGACCTTTCCATATCCACGCTTGTAGATGAGCTCACGGACAGTCTTCAAGTTGGGGTAACCGTAGGCGATCCAAGGCTCGACAACCTTCAACATCTCAAGAGTAGCCTTGGTCATGCGGACAAAGACACCGTTGTTGATCTGGAGGAGACGAAGGAGTTGGAGGATCTTGCGGGGCTTTGGTGCGATCTTGTTGATACCCTTGATACGGACAACGAAGACCAACTTCTCCTCAGCGGGGATATAGAAAGCATCATCTTGCTTGGCGAGACGGGCAAGACGAATCTTCTCGGACTCTGCGTCACGGTACTCCTTAACGTACTTCTCGGCACGCTTGAAGATGACACCACGCTTCTCCTTATTGGCCTACATTCGAAGCAGTTAGCTATGGTTCAAGCCTGACTTTTGAGACACATAGGTGACAGTTTCAGTGACATTTCAGACCCGAAAGATGGTTAATTTAGCGACAACATCGATACCTTAATATCTAGTCGCAAAAGTGGTGTTATGCATCATAATAGTCCTTCAATGCCACCCATGTGTATATGAAATAGCCACTGACCTTTTTCTTCTTCTCAAGCTCAGCAGAGCGCTCGGCGCGGGCTTTCTCCTGGGACTTGCGCTTCTTCAAGAGGGTCTCGGGGACGAGGATTTGGTCGGCGGTGGGGACGGATCTGCTCAGGTTAGTCGTGGCCCGACATAATGACTTATGCGGAGGAGCGCCGAGGGAGAATTGCAGCTATAGCGCGACATTCTCGCAGATGGCTAACTCGAAGTATGGATTTAATCAGTGAGATGCCTCATGGCGAGCCGCTCCTAACCGTAAGGAGAGGAGGGTAATGCCAATTGACATTGGCCTCAACTGACAAGACCTCGGACATGGTCCAAGATTAATGCACGGCACGTAGAGTCTGTTCAGGGCCTGCGCAAAGCGCGCTGCCAGTACTAAGACGGTATGCGGCAATGAATTTAGAAGAGAAGAACGAATCTTCAACCTCAAGACCCTGTAATGCACATCTCTCGCGATGCAGATATGAAGCACCCATCGACGAGGAGAGGATGCAATTCAGGAAGAATCGAGCTGGCTGCCATGTACCAAAGGCTGACCTTCGATGCAATGGGCTTCCAGCGAGAGGACGGCGACTAAATCTGAACCCAACACCATCGATCAGCTCCTCAAGGAGAAGGGAGTTTCGTACGTCTTTGCGACCTGCTCCGAGGAGGCAGTACCGGTTTGCTTCTTGGCAGGCATCGTGGCGGCTTGTCGATGTCGATGTCGATGTCGTTGTTGTCGTTGATGGAGTCCTGGAAAGAAAAAAGAGTCTTGAAAATATTCGGTTTTTTGGCGAAGCGATTGTGGGTGATGCCTTAGCCTATCTAGGCTTAGTGGAATTGATCATACTAAGCCTTTGGAGCTTCAGTCACGGCGGCCCACTAAAATCTGCCTTGAGCATCATGGCATTTCCAATCAAAACATTTTCAAAACTTAGCCAAACTTTACCAGATGTTTTTGAAATCTTAGCGGCAGATATTTTGGCTCGCAAAATCAAAATCTAGGTTTGATGGTCTCCGCCAGAGAACTACGAACAATCCAAACCACCTGCAGACCAAATAACAAGATGGGTGCTGTCTATGCAATAGGGTCGAATGGCTCCGGCCAGCTAGGAATTGGCCACAAAGAAGATGTGTCTGTCCCAAAAGAAGTGACACTCTCTACCAACGCCAAAATATCAACGTCAAGTGTAAAAATCGCGGCAGGCGGAAACCATACCCTCTTACTTACGTCTGGAGAGGTATATTGCTCTGGCGACCCTAGCAGCGGCGCCTGTGGCCTCATTTCGGACTCAGAATATTCAGATACTCGGTTTCAGAAGATTCGTCTCTCAGAGGACAAGATCTCAAATTTGAACGCATCACCTATCATTTTCTGCACCGCAACTTGGGAAGCATCGTTCATTGTTCAGGCAGACTACGAGGGCCGTGCTACGAAGGTCTATAGTCTTGGCATTGGAAGTAAAGGTGAACTTGCTCAAGGAGAGCTACTTTTCCGATCCTCCAAAGCCCAATTGATCAAAGATTTTCCCCCAGAAGGCCGCGAAGTTGTGGACTTGGCAGCTTCGGTCAGTCATGTGATTGCTGTTCTGGACGATGGGAGTGTCTATGGATGGGGAAATGGTCGAAAGGGCCAGCTTGGTCCAGCCGAGGGAATTGTCTACATTCCAAGGAAGATCATAGGGGTCGATTTCAAGGTGCTTCGTGCTGTTTGCGGAAGGGAGTTCACTTATCTTGTAGGCGAACCTGGGAGAGGAGAGCATGCTATATTGGGATCTGATAAATGGAACGTTCGATCTTCGGCTCCACCGGCCGTGCCTGGATGGAAGGACGTGGGCGCGAGTTGGGGAAGCGTTTTCGTGTTGGAAGCAAGCGGAAGGCTACTGTCTTGGGGAAGAGAGGACCATGGACAACTCGCACCTCCAGCATTGCCATTGATATCCCATATTGGGATTGGGAGCGAACACGTCTTGGGGCTTACGGCTGAAGGGGATGTCCTGGCATGGGGATGGGGCGAGCACGGCAACTGCGGACCAAATACAAAAAAAGGCGACGTGAAGGATAGGTGGAATTTAATTGCTTCTTCGAAGTATCTACCACCGGGGACCAGGATCTCCTCCATTGGAGCAGGCTGTGCCACAAGTTGGATCTGTATTAGCGACTGAGATATTCCCTTGCTCATACTACTCGGGACCACCGATGTCTTGACGGGCGCCTAGCATCTTGTGATGCCACCGATATGCGCCTTTCTTAGCGATGTCAGTCTACCGTGACAAGTCACAGCTCAAATCAGCCGCTCGTGGCAAAAGTAGTGTATATATGGCTTAGCGCTGGAGTTGAAGGTGCTTCGGAAATCTGCCTTCATTCATCGAACATGCCCTTGACCTTTTCGATTTATTAAATTGAGTATGCCATCGATTAAATTCGGTTATCATACCTCTGATATTCGTTGTGTTGGTGGAAGAACTTGTGTTCCAGCTGACTGGACATCTCTAATTCCAACTGCACTCACCCTAGGGCCATTGACACTTTGGCTTTGAGTCTGAATTCCTTGTAAGTTTCGATTTGAATTCATCGTCGCCGGGTTCTGTAAATCAGGTCAGCATTCCATCTTCTTACGATGACCTCGTGCTTACCTCGTCTACTTGTTGATCCCACAGCAACATCGCCTCGTCATCTTCTTCATTCAATGGGTCCCATCTTCGATCATCATCCACAACTGGAGACATAAAAAGCTCATTGGAGTGGATACTAGGCTGTGGTGGAGGAGGAGATGGTCTTGAGATATGGTTCTTTGCAGCTTCTCGTCCCCGACTCGGTGTGGCACTGGCTGCAGGGGGCGGCATTTCCGAGGTCGCGTTCCTTTTAGAACTGGATGTTGCTTCGAGAGGCTGTCTCGACGCAGGTCTCTTGGAGCCAGATCTAGATGCATTCGGCACAGGTGTTTGAGAAGCACCCCGAACTTCTCCTATGGTCATTAGAATGAACTCGGTAGCCATACCCTCATCGCTGTATGTCAACTGCATCGGGCACGATGGGCGAGAATATAGAGCTTTCACGATTGTATTGGTGATGCCAGCATGAGTGATGATTGACTTGAAGTCCTTGACACTGATAACAATGTGAAGCTGTTCTTCGACCGAAAATTCGGCAAACTCCAAAGTATCAATCGCGATCGTAGTATGAAGTGGCTGTTTTAATATTTCTACCCCAAGGATCAGCAGTCATAACAACTTCTTATTATCGAAAACGAACCATTTCCTGACATAATTTTTTCGGTGTAACTCGTGAGACTGACACGGCCATCCTCGGAGTAAATATCAAGCTGCTCGGTCCCTGGTCCAAAGTGCTCAACAAATTCCCGGAGAGTCCTCGAGGAAATCGACCAGCTGTTAGTGGCAATCTCCCTGTCAAAAAACGCATGCATCGGCGCAATAGATTCGAAGGTCAAGCGGTACGTCTTGATCACGCCTGCGTATGTCAATGAGATGCTCGGCAGAATTCGACTATTTTCCTTACCATGTCTGCAAATAATCTTAACGACGAAGCGGCTTTTTGTCTTGCCTTCTCCATCCTCAACAGAGACATCGCATCTTTCAATTGCTGTGTCTCTCTCCGGATCGCCAACACGTCCTTTAAACACCGACAATAGAGCCTGAAACTCGTGAGAGGATGACGGAAAAACGGAGCATGAAGCTCTGACCTTATTGTAGATTTTGCAATAAAATTTTTCCTTTGCCTGGGGTCCTGATCTCGGCGGCTTGTACTGATACTTGGAGAAGAACTTGTTGCCTATGAGTTTGAAGGAAGCGTAAGCTGATTTTGAAGTATTCAGAGCAGTCAAAACAAGCTGCGGCTAGGTTAGCAAGACAACGTAATTTAATGAAGTATAGCCGACCTTGTCATGAGATGCTTCTATCGAAACAGACTCGCTGAACTTGCCCAAGCAGACCAGCGCATCGTGGAGCTTGCTGAGGGCCTCTGGGCTAAGGGTGAAACTCAAGATGGCCATTCCAAGTTCAAGGTACTAATATCAAAGTTGGGACATTTCTTGGGTTTTATCACATGGTCTGAGATCCTGGATTGATAAGATTGCAATTATAAAGATCGCCGTGTTGTGGAACAATTTCCTCGTGTGCTCGTGAAATTTGGTGGTGCTTGTCGCGTCTTCGACACCGCTGACGCGCTGATTGACCCCGCGTTTCTACCTAGCCACATCAAATACAGAAAACACATCAACACGTCCCCCCTACATTCTATATTATTGGGCTCTTGCAAATTATCTGGCCTATTAATATCTTTTACTTTTATGCAGGAAATTCATTGCCAGCCAAATTTGCCGCCTGTGTAACGCCACACACTATGCATCGCCAGCTAAGTCTACCTCAGGACGTCCTCTTGTGCATTTGTGAGGAGCTGGCAAGTCAACAAGACTTCGGATCGCTTTTCAACTGTGCCAGAGCAGGGAGATCTCTCGCTAGCCTAGCTTTGTCATGGCTTTACAGGTAACAGGAAAGACTTCGCCGGTAATTCCAACTTGCTAAAACTCATGGCAGAATACATCACCTATCGCCTGTCATCAGCAGCGAAGGCAGCGATGCCGAGTTGACGAAAAACCAAGATCTCGAATATAAAGACCGGATTTCGAAGCAGAACAAGATAGTAGCGAAGTGGGCTCTACAATGGAAGTCGGTCATTGCTTCGAGCCTCGGTGAAACCCTATACCCTTACGGACTTTATATTCGAGCGCTTGACCTTCGAAATTTATTTGAACTCCTCGAAGAACCGCAATTTAGGGATGTTGCGCTGGATAGCTTCTTTTCTGGCAAGATGGCCCAATTCATGAAATCCCAAGACACACCGATAAAGAGAAAATCGAAGGGAGGAAAAGCTGTCTACAGTGAGTGGGATTATTCTTCAACTTACGAGTCTTATCCCGAGTTACTATGTCGGTGGTTCCTTCAAGAAACCCCGGAAATTCTAATAATATTTCAAAAGTTCCATGCTGACTGTCCGTTCTGGTACAGCCCGCTTGAATATTCCGTCAATCCTCGAAGCAGTCGGCGAATCCATTACAAACTTTGTCACTGAAACAGCAAGCCAAAACCATTCTACGGTCGCCCTTGAGGATCTCTCTGGTAATATAAATTCACTCTCTCTTTCAAGATGGACCAGTCGACTGTCCAAGCTGAGGTCTCTAACATTATGGGATGGTGGAGCGTTGAACGAAAGCGTCGCTATATCTATTGCCAATAATTGTTTCGATTTTGACGACTTGACGTTCAAAAACTTCGGCGACGACAAGGACCCAGGTCTAGCTTCATTTTTCAGTGGCTTGAGACCCAATACTCTTCGGTCGTTTACTGCTTTGAGTGCTAATGGTGTTGGTCCACAAACCCTCCTCGCACTGAATCACCATTCGAGCTCTTTGAAGGTTCTTAAGCTCGATGGTCTGGACTCAACTGGGATCAGGAGTCTCAATCTTCTTCAAGGATGTACTTCTCTTGAGGTTCTTGATCTCGTTGCCGAAAGGACAGCGGCCTTGATAGATTTGAAAGCTACCGAAAATGACGTTTTTCTAGAAGTTGTCTCTTGGCTTAGGAAGTGCGAGCAACTTCGTGATCTTTCCATTGGGTCCTTGACTACGTCTCCTTCAATTCTGACTGAAGTCTGCCTTTGCAACAATATCAAGCTCCGAAAACTCGCCGTCTCTGGGTATCTCATAGCCGACAATCAAGACTTCCATAGATCACTTTCGCATCAGACCACTCTTGAACATCTGGACTTGAAGGCTGATCCTGAAGGTGGCTTCCGAGACGATATCGACATACTTATCTACTCTGTAAGCAAACTGTCAAAGCTTAAGTCTTTGAATCTTTTGAATGACACTTCTATCGACTTTCGAACGCACGATATTCAAAGCCTCACAGCCCCTCTCAAGAACCTAGAGGAACTTACGTTCAGCGGCTGGGATGTCAATGATAGCATCTGGCGTTCCCTATCTGGGTTGTGGCATCTGCGAGCTCTCAACATTCTCGCAGTCTCGTCGTTCACACTTGATGGTGTCCTGGCTTTCGTTTCTACCCTGAAAGACACCAACAATGGGCTCAACTTAGTAGTCATGAATCAGATGCCTACTCATAGTCTGAGCGCGGCAGAGCAAGATATCATCCGAGAGAGTATTGATGCTAAAGTGAACGGGTCTTTTGACTATGTACTGTGGAAGGATCCAGAGGACGATTCGGAATCCGAGTCAGCTTCTGATTAGGATTCGAGCTGATGTTTGCGTTCCAAATTGTAGGATAAAAGGTCTTCATACATGCTAGGAATGGGAATCTAGCGTTGCTTTATATAAAGCTTCACCAGGGGGTCTTTTTGCTTCACTCAATGGAGAGTCAATAGCCTCATGTAATGATAGCACGAATGAATGATATATATGCAACCCCCGAGGATGGATGCCTTTTGTAGCCGCAGCATTTACGACAGATACCTTGTCTGGTACATACGGAAATCAATCTTCGTAGGCACGATCGTGAATCGGGTTCCTATTATCACTAGATTTTCCCGGATATTCAAACTGTTATCTTACCCAAAAATCCCTTAATCAACCCAGCAACCTCGTCCGTCACCTCCACAGGCAACAAATGCCCTGACCCTCCCATAACAACCATCTCACCCCTCACAACCCCCAATACCGACCTCCTAACCTTCTCCACAGTCTCAACCATATCCTTCTCACCACCATCACAAGTAGAGGAACGGCGATCTTCTCTGCATCTCCTACAATATCCTCTGCCTTTCCATACTCTGGCCACGCTTCCCTCGCAAACTTGTTCCCTTTTCTTGTACTAACATCTGCCCTGTTTCATCACTGAGTGATTTGCCAGTGAGAATATTTCTGACCACAAACTCCACAGATTCGGAAGTGAGGTATGCACTCCGCTGCTGCTCTCTCATATCCTCGGGGAGTTGCAACGGGGTTGGCGGAGCCGGTGCTATTAATACCATCCCTTTCAAATGATATTCGAGTGATTTCCTTCCTGCGAGTAGCTGTGCTACTTATCGAGTTTCGGGACGAGGGTCTCGATGTCCGATGCTGGGTCATGAATTGAATAGGCGTGTGGACTTTGGGGACCGGTTGACCGACCCCAGCCTCGGAAGTCGATTGCGATGCAGTGTTGGGAGGAGAGGCGATTTATTAATTGCGAAAAGGTGCAAGAAGAACTTCCCCAGAAAAGGAGGAATGTCAGAGAAGGAGCACCAGTGGGAGAGCCCGAGGTTGTGACATGAATGGACGTCGAGGGGATGAATTTGTACATCTTAAGAGGTGGCCATATTGAGAACGCATAGGGATATGAAGAAATTTTGTTGTGATACGAGGTGAGTGGTAAGAAAATAATGAAGGCTGGCTATGGTACCCTATACCACTCACTGGAGATAGCTATCACGAAGGAACTTCCAATTACAATGACGACAATTCTCCGAACTTAAAGTACAGCAATACTCAAGAAGCTCTGATATGACAGACGTAGTCAGCAGAAAAGTGATGATTTGAGAAGCATTTTGGGTGAGTTGGATGCAGGAAATCCGGCTAGAACGGGAAGTAACGGGGAATCGGATGTACGAGGATATACGGTACTGACAAAGAAGTTGGAATGCTTCGATTGGCCCTTGTTCGTATTGGAAATGCCTCGACCACAATTACGTTAGACGTTTGATCAATCCTTCCGCATCTTGTTATGGGCGAAATGAGGGTGTTCCTTCCACAAGAGCTCCAGGTTGAAGATGCCCTTTGCATTTTCACACCGACCCTTTCGCAGATTCTGCACCACTCTCATCCGCGGATTCCTCGAAGTTGTCCTTAGGTCTTCCTTCGTTCGCTTTCTCCTCTTCCAGCAGTCGATATTTCCGTTTACTCTTTTTCGTAGCACTGCTCTTCTTCTTTCTCTTCACTTCGCCCACCACTGCGACCCTACTCTCCTTCCCTTTCTCCATCAGATCCAGTCTTTCAGCAAGCATCTGCCGGGCAAGCTTTCGATTTTGAGAACGTGAACGATGTTCTTGGACTTTAAGGACGAGACCTGTGGGAATATGCTTCAATTGCACTGCGGAAGAGGTTTTATTCTACATAGGTCAGTAAATGAAAGGCCCGGAAATTGCCCTTGATTTGCACATACAATTTTCTGTCCCCCAGGTCCACTGCCCTTCAGGAATACCTCTGTAAATTCTTCCTCGGGAGGCGGGCGAGGCCTGGACGGCATGTTCTTGGCCCATCTTGGGGAAGTCGTAGTGATGGTACACTTGGTGACATAGCTATAGGCATAATCAAGGATTGGACTCCTTCTTGATGTTTGAAGAAGTCCGCGGAGCATCTTACATTTTGCGAATGAATGAGTGTGCCCTTGACTTTAGAATTGCCTTTGTGCGCAAAATCGTGCTAGGAGCTGCCGTGTTATGGTCTCTAGCAATGGGTATTTCGGCAGCCATGACCGAGCTGGGCTTGGCGCGGCGCTAACCCCTTTTCATCCAGTCCCTGATCTGATCTCGAAATTCTGGCGAACCTCAATTTCCGTCTTCCGGACCTCCATCGTCACTCGTTCGTTGCCTTCTCTCCAGACACCAATCTTCGTCGAATCCTCAAATAATTGCTCCGCCTGTTTGTCGACTTAGAGACCCTCCTACGACCAAAATGACCATGTTCGCGTCGACCTTTCGCTGGCTGCAGCGTAAGAGATATCAATATGAGGTACAACATCCGCTCATCTATCATCGGTGCAGCAACTAATAATTCTAGGTCACATTCTCCCTATACATGTTGACTCCTACCGAAAAGTTCATATTCAGTAAGGGCTTCATGATTTCCACTTGATCATTTCTCTTCCGGCCCTCCCCCTCGCACAATCTTGTTCCCCTCCTATTTGCGATCCAAGCAAAACGCACCCACTAACTCGAACAACTAGACTCCTTCCTCTTCCTTTTCTTTAGCATGATCATAATCGCCATGACGCTCTATCTCCCCCAGCATATCGCATTCCTCACCAACCGGGCCTGGTTCTACTATAATGGGGACGAGAGTGTGAAGCTGGCAAGCGCAGGCGTGAACTCGGTCCTAGACAGTGCTACGAGTACGGTGATGGTTGAGAAAGTGAAGGAGACTGTCGCTATGGCTGCGAACGCTGGCGGCTCGTCGATTATAGGGGCTGCAAAGGAGTTATAGGGACGGAAGGAGAGATACGGTGCCACGAATTGTACAAATACGAATGCGTCAGACGGTCAGGTTTTGCTTCAGGAGTTGGGGTGATACGGGTGTAAGGAATATATGACGAGTGCTGGCCCCAAGTAATTTATAATGCAGACTACGGTCTTGGATGGATCTCAATGGATTCCAATTGGATCCATTTCCACAAAATCTCGACCTCCGATTCATGGTCTCGTGTGAGGCTTCAGCAAAATCGCCACACGTCTGGCTTTCAACGCTTCTGGTATACCAAAGATCACATGGTTGCTAAAAGGCTCTTATCCCTCAGGCATTGAGACATCCCGAAAGTACTCCAAATTCCAGTTCATTAGAGCACGTGATATTCGGACAATAGCCTGCCTACCCACACGAAGCAGTAGTCCTATTATACACCGTTGTGCCATTTCCAGGGCAGCATATCTCCCTAACTTCTTGCAGATCAACAAAGCATCAGTACCCCTCTCCACCTAGACCCCATCTTTAGGACTTCTGCTCCTTCTCCCTCGCAGACATCAAATGCTTCATCGTATTATACATCAGTTCCCCCACACCCGCAACCCCCCTATTCTCCATAAAATGCAACGAGCCCAGCCTATAATCCGCCCAACTCAGTCTCAGCCCGCCATCCCTCTCCAACTGCTTCAAACTCTGCGTTGTCACCGGCCCCGGATGCCGAACCTCGATGTCCTCCGCTGCATCTTCCAGCTTTCTCACAAAAGAAATCGTGAGCAGACAAAGAACTGGCGAGAAAGACAGGCTAAAGAGTGGCATTAGGGATAGGTCGGTGCCGAGACCCTTCACGTATCTGCCTAGCAGCTGCGTAATATCGGGATGCATGCCGCAACCTTGTGCGTTTGTGTCTGTGGTGTTGAAGGCGCGACCTCGCCATATACAGTTACAGATATCCATAAGAAAGCCGTTGAAATGGTTGACATATCCCTTCAGATATCCTTCCTGTTCATCGACGCCAGGATTTTTAGGTGTCATGGCTATCTCGAATGCGCGTTTGTAGAGCGCGAGGATGCCACAGAGACGACTGAGGACAGTGAGAGAGGGGGTGAAGTGAAGAGTGTAAATTAGCTCGGTGGGTGGGATTATTATGCGAACCGTGTTCTTAAGAGAAGGGTGGGAGATGATGGAGGCGATGGATTCGTAGAATGATAAGATTGTGGATAATGTCATGACTGTTTGGGAGCTTTGGACGATGCTGAGGGCAAGGGTATCGGCGTGATTTACCAGGGCTGTTATTGGCTCTTTTGCGGTGGCTGATAATTGGGGATCTGTCAGTACGGAAACCGACCACCGGTTGAGAAGATTTCTGTAAAAGCTGAGGAGGGCCAGTTTTGACTCCGCGGTGTCATCGTCGAGAAGTGCCTCCTCCATTGGCTGGAAGATAGATGAATAGAGAGCTGCTGCTGTCAGTATAGTACTTCGCCGCTTTTGGATTACTAACCTTCAAATGGAGCCAGAGAGATATAGGATAGAAGATCTAGTATTACTTTGCGACCCACGGTTCCATTCCAGGATGGCATCATTGACTTTAAATACAGCAAACAAGCCGGCGGTAATACCTTCAATGTTGTCAGAAATTTATCGACAATGCGCTTCTTGTCAGTGCAAACCTTTGTGTATTGGGTGTAGCCCAGGATGGACTTAAGCATCTGTAAAATCTTGGTCTCAGAAGAGTCCGAAGCCTCCAGCTGATCTTCAAAGAAAGCCAGCAGCCAGCTGTCAACTCGCTTTACATACACATCTGAAGACCGTAATTGCAAGAACTTCTGTAATAATGGGTCTTGAATCACGGCAACCAATTGATTGGGGGGTTCAATCTTCTCAAGCTTTCGAACAAAGTCATGCACATCTTCAATCTCTTCTAAAGTGACTGAAGACTATTCCAAAATTAACACCAGAGATTTGATTTGAGGGGGGGATTTGCCAAACCTACCTCTTGAGCATGCGAAGTGTGCACTTCTGGTAATAAGAAGGCTTTCGTCTGTCTTGTCCCTCTTTTATTTATCCTGAAAGCTCGCCGTCCAGGCAGCAAGCCGTCCTGTGTTGTCTGAAAATGTAGTGTTTGGATTTCACCAAGTCGCTGCCGCCACTCTTGGTTTGGGTGCTGAATTTATCAGTAGATCCTCTGGTAGTCATGGCGGCTCCTACCGTAAATACAGACGCTCTTCCGAAAGTCACTTCACCTACGAGGACATCCGGATAATAGTCTTTGAAAACCCTCATCAACCCAACGAGCGGTGGCTCATTCCCCGCTTGCCGGGTCAACTCCATCCTTTCATATGTCAGAACGAATATGGTAAACTCGTAGGGCAATAACTCACAGGATCTGAATCCTGTACGGCCGAACATGTCTCCGTCGAGTGATAATGGACAGCACGTGACATAATGGAGGTCTACAGTGTATTCAGCATCCGCCAATGACATTGTATGTGATCAGAGAGAGGGGGGTGTGGGAGGGGTTACCTGATTGCAATCGTGTCGAGAAGGTTGAAGAGATTTCCATAAAGCTGAGACAATATTTTCTGGTTTTCAAGGACATCGTAGACCATTACCAGCCACTTCAATAGAGCAACCTGAGCATTGTGGGACAGCTTAGCTCTTCCATGGCCTAAGCTTGCAACAACCTTGATTACTATTGCGTCTGGGACCTTGCTGGCGGGGTATAGGTTTCTGATCAGGTTGTTCACACTAGCTTGATCCAGCTCGTTGGGGAGAGTGAGAAGATCGATAAGCCTATTCAAAGACGCGTCGGCCAGCCCTTCCTCGTAGGCTTTAGAGCAGACTTTGTCTACCCTGGCTGATATTTTAATCGCTCTCTGTTTTGCTGGCACTTTTGCGGCTATTACGAAAGTCAGTATCAAATTATCAACGCCAGCAATACGCGTGTGCAGGCGCGTCTCTCACCATTTTCTAAGTCGGTCAACAGCTCTGAGAGGCTCTCGTCGCCGTCCAAAGGCATCGCCATAATTTGAGTTTAGAGCGCGATGCGCGAAACTCATGTGAGGTGCATGAAGATTGGGGTGGTATTCTAGAATCCCATGTTGTCGGCCGGCCGCCTGCTCGGGGGACTTTGTGCAACGCGAGCTGTGCGACAAGCCACCTCGGCAGCCATTGGATTTATCCTGCTCGCTTCGAACCACCACCACCACCACCACATACGCAACCTCACGATACGCCCCGCGGGAATCCCACGATTTGGACGCCGCCCATCGAGCAGCGATGGTCAAAACTTGGTTCAGAAAGCATGGGATGTCAAGTGTGGTTTCACGACAATAGATCTTGATCCCAAAAAACTAAAGAAACCAGATTTCATCCAGTCAGACGGTTGAATACCCCAAAAGCCCCCTTGAAGCTGCAGATGCACACGCCAATTCGCAGGCTCGCACGCGTCGTTCTCGTACGATTGTGGAAAGAGAAACCCCACCAAAATTCGGGGCAGGCCCCGTCCTGGTATCGCACAGATGTTTTGTGGATTCTATTTACTGGTCTAGGCGAGTCACTTCGAGAATAGGAGACACGCATGTTGCTTTTCGCAGAGAGACGAAAGGAGATGTCTCTAACATCGTGCAGATAGCAACTTCCCAGCCCGCGGAATGTTGATAAGGCCATTTAGAAAAGACCCTGCGTTGTGGAAGAACGCGAGAGAGAAGACAGGTGCGCTTTGGATTCAACAGCACTGCGCTCAATATAGACACCGGCGGGAGCAAGAACTGACTCGTGGATGGTAACACAAAGGCGTATTCACCGTATCGGAGTCCATCAGTCTGTGATCGGAAGAAGTATGCAGGAAAAATTCCCGGACTTGGGCATGTTCTAAGCTCGTTATTCTGGGCAGGCCTAGCGTAAGTCTTCCCTTTCACCCGCATCCTGTCCGAGGTGAAGATCGCAACTAGGATAAAGATCGAGAGAGTGTGTTCCAGATCTTGGGTCCTCCTTTTGCGTCTGATAAATTTACAGGTACTACGGCGTAGGGCCTAACGCCGGGAATACAGCCTCGGACAACATAACACACCATCGGCATTACCGTGCGACGCAACATTAGCCCTTTGCCTCCATGTACAGCAGCTTCAAATCAGGCCCAACCCAAACCTAGAAATCTTCACAAGCTTCAGGTATTGAGTACCTCGCCACGTTGTCCACGGCTGGCACAGGGTGCTTATTAATTCCTATTCGACAAAGTGCGTGCTCCGCTGCAGCGGGCGGGCATAAGTCTCGCGCTTTGGGGACTTAGGGGTCCCGCCAGGCGCCCCAATAGAACTATTGGCCGTCTTTCGAGGCCGGCCCTGCCTTGTCGAAACGTCAATCCCTGACCTGCTGCAGAACACATAATCCTGACATTATTTGCCTCCGCATATGCCAGTTACACAAACCATAGATTAATGTGTGTGACCCTCACAGGCCTCTCAATCTTTTAGAGGAGCACTTGGCCGGGGTTACAATTCAATTTCAGGCTCTTTACAAGATACTTCGCCGCCACGTAGTACGTACACTGCCAGCCAACCCTAGATCTCTCAGCTCCACTCAGCACGTGTCCGCTAAAGAAGATCATATAACTCCTCACACTCAAAGACTTGGATATCCTGCTCCTTTTCAATCAAATTCTACATGTGGCTGAAGCTCTCGCCGAGATAGCCTCGCCTGAAGTATCTGGAAGGCGCGTATAAAGGGTCGGCTTCTGCTATGCAAGCCAGTTCTATTCGAGCATTCTTCAATATTACCCTCCAAAAACCACCATGTCGAGCCGGATGAGATGTTAGAGTGTTAGGATCATGCTACTAAGAGATACATTCATCATCTTGGAATCTGCTTAGATCTTTCTAGACGGCACCCCTGGGTCTCTCATGTTGATCGGGATTTCCGGTCTAATCAGCATGTAAGAGAGTCCCACTCGTGGCCCAAAAACGCTTCTGACACCATCCCAGTGTAAACAATCAAAAGCTATTTTTGATTCCATTAAGTTTCCAAGGGCGAGTGAAGAACAGCCCGGACGGGCTCACCATTTGAAGGATAGGAGCTATTTGATTTGCCTTGAAAGTTTCAGCCATGTCAACTCGCGCACAGCAGTCGACGAGCTCAGATGACGACGAGGATGAAATGTAAGATTCGTTTTCCAACATTTATGTGGATTTTTATCTGACTTGCCCAGGGAGGTAGACGAGGGGCAAGAATTACCCCTCTCGGTCGCAGGGCCGTCTACTGCGAGCGGAGGGCAAGGAGCGCTGGCTACTGTTCTTCGAGATGCAACTAACTGGCTGCTCCATGTCAGGTCTCTCAAGGAGACGGATGTCATCATTCTTTTAACGCCTGTGGCAATTCCTATCAGCTCTGATCCAACCGATACAAGGTGAGAAACCCGAATTCATAATTAGTCGGTTTCATGGGCTTTTGGGTATCTCTCCGATGGTATCTGAGGCCATTACGGGAGCGTACTTCCTCAGCATGTGGCTATTTTAAAATTAAACCCCTTGAGCGACTTTTCGCGCAACGGCCATGCTAATTTGTTAATTTTCGCAGCGACCCTTTTGAACCCCTCGGACGCTCGTTAGCGAAAAGGCACTCTCGCATTCGGCATGTCCCTTATACGCAAAGGTTAGTTGCACATACTTTACTTATTTTGGATATTAACGCCATCAACTAGAAATGGCATAACTTCAACCCATCTCGGCTTCATCAAGCGAGGCCATGTTATCATACTTTGTTTCGCCCTTCGACCTGGCCAGCAAATTCAGCTCGAATTTGCAGATATTGCCTTTGCGGTCAGCGATAATAAGCCTTGTATTATTGTGGTATGCTGTTCTCCAATAGATGCCAGCCAAGTCATTCCGTTTCCGACCGTCATTCAGACGGCTGGATACACCCCCTCTGCTCTAGAATCTACGGCTGCGTTGATTTTTGGAGAGCAACCACTATCACAAAGTGGAGCTCTACCAGAACCCTCAGCCGCAGATCCGCATCGACCTAGATTGTGGCCAGTCGAGCAGTGGAATGAAGTGAGGGACGTTTCAAGTGTGTTGGAGTTATGGAATCAAAACATCAATGGACGCTTCGCTTTGGACCAAGCAACACTGGCATCTCTGCTGCGACGCCCAGGTTATGCCAAACATTACGTTGTTCGAGATACGAAAAGCGGCGTCATACTGGGTTTCTGTGCAACATATCTCGCATACGTTGATAAGGAAGGAGAAAAGCTTATTGCGTCATTGGCGGTTCTCCTTGTTCGGGCTACTCATCGAAACATGGGGATCGGCCTCAGTTTGCACAGTCATGCTGTTTCTCAGCTAAAAAAAACACGAGGTGTTATACGTTTACAGTTTGGGAGTACTTTCCCACGAATTCTTTACGGCCCCCCTTCCGACATCCAGTTTAACGAGGAATGGTTCCGGCGCAGAGGATGGCAGATGAGTAAAAATATACCTGGACAGGGGCAAACAATACACGATCTCATTTTGGACTTCAATAATTGGAAATTCACTCCGGCATCTCAACCTCCGCAACAAAGCTTCAGACTTTGCACACAGGAAGATATGATGAAAGTCCTCGAACTTGTTGAGGCTTCAGCTTCCAGGCAGGGTAAAATGGGATGGTTTGACCAGTACTCATCTCTTATGAACGGTCCCAACGTCAAAGACATCGTCCTAGGCCTCGAAAGTGATACTATTGTCGCAACGGCCCTCACTTACACGCCTTCCTGTGGTAGCCCAATTCCGTCGAACTTACCATGGGCAGCCCAAATCGGCAATGATATTGGGGGAGTTACGTGTCTCTGCCTCCGTACGTCGTTTTTCCCATGTCAATTGCCCCTTACTCAGTAACTTCCCTTGAAAATCCAGCTTAAAGGCCTTGATGCACGCTTAGGCCATCGTACTGGTTGTGGAATATCGATGCGCTTTATGCTGTTGACCGAGTGGCGTATTTGGGATCAATGTGATTATTTTATCGCTGAAGCGGAAGTTGGTTTGAAGTCAGAATTCGTTCTGCTTCAGCACAGGCAAATTGCGCCAATGCCGCTATTCAAACACATCACTCATACTTAGGTCATCTTAAGAACTGACAATATACTAGCAACTGAACATCACGCAATAATGGGAGGACTGCTTAATTCCTGCAAGGAAAATCTACAGATCCAGGGAATGCGAAAAATGTTTTTTGACGGGGTATCTAGTGAGCTAGATTCTTTGAATCAATTAGGTCAGTTCAAACTCCATAGAGAGTTCAACTTGGCTGATAATGAAAGGTTTCGAGGAATGGGCTCAATACAGAGATGTATGGAAAGATGCTTAATTTTGATACCTTGAGTTCGTAACCTTCTAGGGTATTGGGTCCGCGGATGTTTGGTACATGCGGAATCTCTGATGATGTTGCGTCGGCTCGTGCAAATATTCGACCTCAGTAGCTGGCCAAATCTCGATTGCTATTGCTGAGAGCGCATGGGGCAGGGTTGGGTTTCTCCTCGCTTAGACGGGCTCGGAAAATTGGAATTACCCAGCCCGCTCAGTATTAACAGCAGAAAGCTGCCTACTTGTGTTACACGGCAGAGAGGCCTCGAAAGGATTGGTAGGCTAGCGCGCTACTGCTGGATGACCACGTAGCCAGTAGCCCGCATGATCTCCCGGTTCCAGATTCTGCTGCACCGAGATAAGATTACAATCTGCAGATTTTGAAGCCTCACCGTCATAGCTTCGGATCTTCCTAAGAAGTTGGGATACATGCGCGCCAATTGCGTGGACACGCTTTAAGTGCTACTACGCACCAGTGCGGCGCAGTGCCGTGTTTCCAGACCGACTTTATGTGCTCTCTGGTTTACTTCTTTTTCCAAACTTTCCGATCTTTGGGACGGTTCTCCGGATCCTTAAATCTATAAGATTGGAAAATAATGCAACACTGAATCGGAACATATTTTCACGGTTCATCATACTGCTTAATGAAAACCCGACGGCGAGCGGATATAGGCAACATAGGAAGAGATGGAGCGAGGAGAAACAGTCTGTCATATAAGCTAGGCCGTCCATCCTCGACCCTATATCTATTTGTATATATTTCCTCAAAACAAGCCAGCATACATACGTATTTGACCAGTCAGTCACTTTTGCTGCTTGGCATAGTTGCCATCTGCATGTCCATCGCCCCAATGCCGTAGTCCATCAAAGTGGGCCGGTAGCTGTCCAGATCTCATTAATTTTATGACTTCAACAGCAAAGTCAAAGTGAACATTCATTGTGTAGTGGTCAATTTCCACCGTTCTGAAGTATAAATTTTTTGATATATTCCTTCAGCCCTTTCCGTTTTATTATTACTTAATGTATGCTTTAACCTTGTCCAATCTCAAACTCCTTACTCGTATCCCTCTCCTGACTAGTCGTAACTTCAGTTGTTTTCCTAACGCCCCAGTCTCCTGTTGGCCTCTGTATCGGCAAAAACTCCTCACTGCTATCGTCTTTTGTATGGTCTGCGCTACCACCCCATTTCAGGCTCGCTTTCCTTCCTTTCCCATTTTTCTCATCCTTGATGTTGTTCGCACTTTTGATCACAGTTGTAATACCCACACCTTTTCCAATATCGCTTCTCAACCCCAACTCTTCCGCGCCCTCCCTAGTGTTACTCCCGCTTCTGAAATAGCCCGCTCGTGTCGGTCTGTTTGAATTTGGCCAGCCGTTGCTGTCGCCAATATCCTTTCCCCCAGTCGATCCGCCGATGAATCTCGAACGTGCGAAGAAGGATCGAAAGAGGGGTCGAAGGGTTGCCATTGCGGAAGCTGTTATGCCGATTCCAGGTTCGACTGTACTCCATATGGCTACATCTGTAGTGCTATATAGGAAATCTCCCTGGGTGAGTTGATTGACGTATGGGATGCGAACGATAGTTGCGGAGGAGCCTCTGCAGAAAGGTTATGTTAAGAATTTTGACCTTTGATACGATAGCCAGCGCGGGACAGAAATACTGACATGGCTCCAAGCGCTAGTATCAAGCCAACTGAAACCTTGGTTCGGGGATTCATTTTAAGGTTCCAGACCAAAAATATTGGTAAAATCCCCAGTGTCCAATCAGCAACAGCTGAGATAGCTGAATGAGCATAAGTTGAGTCCGCAATGACGTTAGGATTTACACATTTGCCAGTATGTCCCAAATATTGAGTCCAGAAATAGAATACAGGCTGACATTGAAAAACAATCAGGAAGAAATAGAAGATACTGAAAGCAATGACACTGCCTAATACCACCCGGATGGTAATCATTTGGCTCTTGCTGACGCATATTCTGTTGAGGAAAACGCAAATGCTTGCTTTTAGAACGGTGGTCGATGATATGTACGCTAATTCGCAACACCACCACCACTTATGCCTCGTTAGTGAAATTGCAAGGAAACGACAAGGTAATTACCACGTACCTTAAGAGCTATTGGAATATTTGATGGGGGAAGATTTGTTAAGTGTTGTCCAGTTCCATATTTCACCTAGCTACGAGTCTTAGCAAGGTGTCAATCCAGGGGCAGCCGCAGGAATATATTTGCTCATTCTTAGGAATGATGAATGCAGATGGATATTTCTACTTACACCCAAAAGCACGAATGTGCAATATAGCGAAAATAGCACCTGTTCAAGTTGCAAAGTCAGTCAATTTCATGCACATACCATCTTATATGATAGAAGGGTAAGGCTCGTCTAGCTTGGGACATGGCCCCAGTATAGTGGTAAATTTGAGGGGGAGAGAAGAGAGCGCTCGTTCGCAACTTCAAATAAAAACTCCAAGATAAGCAGAACAACCGAGGTCCTTGAATAATGAGATCGGGAGAGGACTAACCAAAGCCGCAATGGCAAGCCAATCATCCATCCCAAAACCCTTCATCAATACAGCCCTTACATAGCATCGCAAAGTCACGAATACCCATGATAATGTCAAGAAAAGAATTGCCACGCCCTCAACCTGGGGTCCTCTGTTCTCAAGCCCCATCTGAACGTCTCTCTGGCGATGTGCCAGACAAGAAGCTATCAGGGGAAGGCTATTCAAAGATATTGTACAAACTGATCAAGGAGAAGTTGAATCAAAATGGCTCAAGAGGAGATCTATAGGGATATATTTGTTTCAGATCGAAGTCTTCTTGGCCCGCATAATATCCACTTGGGCAGGGCAGAACCAAAGCTAGTACGCATGGCCAAAAATCTTACCCAAATTAGGAGACTCTCCTCCGCTTCCCTTGCAGCACTCAAACGATGGCGCTTTCGTCACATGGCAGCCCGTTCTGGAAACTTAGTAACACGGGGGTTTCAAATTTCTTTCGACGCTTGCAGGTAGAATAGACTGGGCGAGGACTGCTATGAGCAAGCTCTGACTCCTTCATGGCTTGACTCACTGGTAAAATCTTGATAGGCCCCACCAAGGGGACCTAGACTCATCTGATTTGTTGAGACTCCGCCAAATCGTCAGGGCAGAAGCTGACAAGGGCATGTATAACAGTGGGCCGAGGCTACCGGTTTGTGAGTGAGGTTTCCCAATCATTGGCCCAATACCAGGAATCACGTTTGAAAATTGGAAGCGAAGACCACAATCGATCTTCTTGGGTCCATAAGTGGATTGAACGTCGGAGATTTGTCTCCTAATCCTAGAATTGTACAGAGATCAACGGCACGACATTCTAACATTTGGAGTAGTGAATTCAATGCAACGCGGGGGCGAAGAAGAAAGACCCTGCACTAATCTAACTTCCTCGTGGGTTACTCAAGAAGCTTTCGTCAATAATCAGAACTACGACAATAGACCTCCTCGGGAAAATACAGATGGCTTCCTGACGGCCGTTTTCAGTGAGCTTTGAATCCCCGATACAGGTATGTGGTAATCTCGGCCGTCTTGGTACATTATCCTCAATCCCTAATTTGACAAACGGCTGATCGGAATTTGTTATCAGATCAGCAATAAAGATTTCTGATGCCTTACGGAAGTTGCGGCTGCTGTTCAAGAAAGATGGTTGATACTAGATAGTTTGATGGGCGGAGCCGCGGCAAATATTTTCATTGCCACCAAGCTTGCTCGACTGGCGGGAAACCAGTGACAAACCGTTGAGACGGCGTCCCGTCAAAGCGCTTCTAGAAGGCATCTTCCCGTGTGCTTCGGAACAATAATTACTCCTGAATCATGAGCGGAATATCTGAAATGATCCAGTTCGTTTTCCATGGTGCTAAGTCATTGAAGCCAGGCCGTCTAGCAGACTCGAAAGTGGACGGATGAGCGATCAATCAAGACCAGAAAGTCAGTTGCGCTTTAATAACTTAGGGTACGCTGACGAAGATCTGAGTGCAACCCCATTTGGATTTGCAGCTAAATGGGGTGCAGTACGCGTGACGCCTTTCTCTCTATGGTTAATTTCTCAGGTGATGCGATTCACTGCATCTTTCACGACTCAGAGAACTGTAGACTTTTTCTAGAAATCTAGAGAGCTTCGGGATCAAACTGGAACGAGAAGTTTCTGTTGTCCTAGTACCCTAGTTTACAACTAAAGGACCTATTTCGACCCCGTTTTATTTCATCATGCTAATGGGAAAACTTTCAAATTTTTGTCTGGTTCGACGCAAGACATTACTCAGAGCCCTATAATAATGCGTTCGCGATTCTCTTTAAAGGAGACTCATTCAAAACGTCGGGTCTAATCAGAAAATTCTGCTCGAATCCTGAAGGCTTTCATGTGAAATTTTTGGACGAATTTCATATATTGAAGCTGTAAGACTGAGAAATATTCACTCCATACATAAATCACCCGAGCTTAGCAACATGCAGTATATGGAAAGGATACAATATGAGATTTGTATTGCTGAGTCTTTCTGACTAGTCTTAAGGTTTCGGCAACCTGCAGTAGCATATAGACACTTCTTGCTTTGAAAAGCGCTGGTCAAGTGAGGGAGTGGAAATTTAAAGTCTTGTTTGTCTATTCTGTTGTTCGGACTTTACCCAAACTGGAGTATAAACTCCTTCTACTGAATCTAAAAGGAGCTCACCTGTAGATACAAATCGCAATCCAACTTTTCTTATAGGGTTGTAGCTAGATATATAATTTCTTATCATGTCGTATAGGAAATTGGCAGGGCTTCTAGAACTCGAAGGAAACGACTTTTGGTCAAGTACCCGAAGTCAAATGCTGGGCCCTACCTGGTTGAGAGTCCGAGGTAAAGTCGTGGGGACTTTGAAGGCAGACCGCTCGTACCCAAAATCTCGCTTGCCGATTCTCTGAGGCCGAGGTCTTCTTCCCGTGTCTTTTGTTCTGGTGGCTTCGGAGACGGCCCCTGAAAGGAAGGAGGACTTGGCGCATCACTCACGCAAGGAAACAAGACCAATTGCCGTGATCCTCTCTCACGACCCCCATACAGTAGAAGTTCCCACGCTGTTCTGCGAGCAGTGCACATTTTGAAACCGCGATTGCTGGCGAACAGAGTGGTCGCAGTCGACATAGTAATTCGACTTTACTGTAATGTCAACTCATGAGGTTAGAATGCACAACAGACTCAAAAGAGAAGTCTGGTCAGCCTTTCATTGGATGCTCCAGATTCTGCAGCGCTTCGTGCTTTCGCAGAGTTACGACTGGTCGCAGCGCGCACAATGTGGTAGAGCTCGACCGCTCCTATTCGACGCATTGGTGTTCTACTGCTGACAGGATGGTTCCTTCTCTATCTGGCGAGTGAAATGAGCGAATCAATTGACAGCTGAATATAGCAAGTGCGAGTTCTACGTCCTGAAATTCTCCACCTTCCATACGGCCAGACACTTTGCAGGAGAGAAGAAAACGCTGTCTTATCCCACAGTTATTGCTGCACATCTGTTTGATTTTGAAACTTAACTATAACTCAGTCTTCGTATTACATCTTTGGAGGTTGCGGATATATAAGATATATAAGGGCTGCATTGGCGGTGGGGCAGAGTACAAAGATGGAGACTTAATTATTACATTGGTACTCAAGTCTAACAGGGACATGTTTACTTGGATTGGGAAGCATCATTATTGAGGGAAATAACTAGATGAAGATACAAGGCAATTCACCGCCCTGTCTTCTGTCCCTTGTTTTGGTACCTGTCACTGAGGGGCTGTTTCGAATGACCTCCTCTGATCTCACAGACAGCAGGTTTTTATGCACCACACAGCCACTGCTATTAGAATTAGGGAGCAAAATCCACTACCTCATATCCCAAGAGTCATATCAAAGTACTAGTATCACGGGGTTATTTAATTGCGAGTGCGCTCTCTACTTTAGCCAAGAGCTACCTATCTATGACTGACTGACTCTTCACAGAGGCAGGCCAGCTCCGACACCGATGAGTCTGCACGTAATAGTCGTTGAGTCAAGAAATATTAATAATATCTTCAAGTATTTCTGAAAGTCTTTTTCATGCCTAGTTCAGTATCGTGAAGTCCAGTACTATACTTCTTGGATACACAACTGAAAGCGCTCAGGGGTGAATCGCATATAGCTTCGTATGACGAATGGTGTTTCTTTTCTGAAAGATTGAGAGCTCTACTTTGATTGAGGTGTTTAGAACTTGCTATGGATTCAGAGAGTACACAGCTAATTTTGAAGTTTCATCTTAGATCAGTATGTAATGATTAAGACCACCATCCAAAAGATATGTGAGGGAAGCAGCGGGGTTTGATAGAAAGATATTTTGATTCTGACGATGTTTGAAATGAAAACTTCAAAGTCCCAAGTAATTTGGAAGCTTTTCCGCCGTTGAGAGGAACATGAATGTAAAGAGATTTTAAATCATTCCATCCGAGCATGTTGTTTTGTCCAGAGCGTTTGTCAAGCGAGCCCTTGAATATTCAACTCCAGGTTGCTACAATTAAATTCTCCTCAACCACAGGATAAATGACCAAAAAATTTCAACATGTAATTATGAAGTAACAGCAACCAAGGAATGAGACTATGCGAAATTTGGAGCTACTAGTAGTCCGGGTTTAGGTGGACGCTGAGCTCTGTTGCCGATCCTGCTGTACACCGAAATATTTGTGGTTAGGAAATTAAGAACGACGAAGACAGGAATCAGTCTCACAGTTGATAAAGTTGGCAACAAACGCGTGACTCAAAAACTCTCTCCAACTTCGATTTTCAATCAAGTCACCGCCAATAGGGGGCACATTTTTTTTGCGAGTCCGGCGCTGCGACGAAGGATTCAAAAACCAGGCGCAGTTCTCACCACGCATACGCCACATCACGAAGTCGCATTAAAGTTATGACTGCAGCAATCCTTTCGCTTGAAAGCAAACAAGTTGTCGGTCGAGCCGGTTCGGCATCTAACTGACCTGTAGTGTGACTGTTGGCCGAATCCTTCAATCCGACCTTCTAAGTATAGGAATCGCAATTACGGGTAGCCCGGTGACCGACTACCGAATCCTGATCGCCATGTATAGCTACATGTTCTTAGGTGGGGTAGCCTGCTAATTTGAATTGGGGGTTTGGTACTGCTACTGCAGCATTCGGTGGCAGGACATCGCCGCGCGCTCCTGTACGGCTCTCCTTGCAATGCAGCTCTCGTGGCAGCTGCTGTGCAATGTTCCTTTGAAACAACCTTAAAGGCACAGCCTGCGGAATGGTCACGACTGAAATGGCAGCTGATGGGTTCGCCGGGATTAGGGATTCAGCGATCTGCCAATTTTGCAAGTGGCAAGATCAAAAGAAGATGAGGAAACATCACAATGTAATCAACGAAATAGGAAATCTTGATTGAGTTGATGGTGACCAGGCATAAATCGGAGCTTTCCGCACTTCCTTTCACAGCAAATGGCGGTTCTTCGTCCTCAGGAATGCTCCTGTGTTGTGTTTGAGTGGTCACATTCATTGAGGAAGGCAGCGAAAGTATGATCACCGGGAAAAGCCCCCCTAAGCCCAAATTCCAAGGATACGCCGAGAACGCATGCAATTGATGCAGGAAAACAGACTGCACTGACAGCTTATGTCCCTCTCACAAGTGGCTCTTTTTCCCGTGGCAAAAGTCTTGCCCAACAAGCTCCTCGCTCAGTTTCCACAATCTTGCAGCTTTCTCTGGGTCAGACGCCCACTTCGAAGGTTTCCTGAACTGGCAGTCGTCCAAATACACGCCGTTTTCACCTGTCGTGAGCATAACATCAGCAGAGTTCTTTCTTTGACAAGGAAGAGGGCCAGGCTCACTGTTAAGAGCAGGATCAAAAGCAGCCACCAGCAGAGTTGCAACGCCTTGATCAAGTGTCTTCCAGTCCTCAACCTTTGCAAGGCCATCTAATTTCTGCTGATCCAAGTCCCGTACAATACCCGTCATAATAGCTGCACATCACACAAGCAATTAGCTCAACACCTTCACATTGTGAAGGAAGTACTCACTGCCAGGCATACAAGCAAAACTCTTCACTCCTTTCTTTCCAACCCTCTTATTCAACCCCACAGCAAAAAGTACATTCGCCGTCTTACTCTGCCCATAAGCAACATCAGGCTCATACTCTGTTCCCCTCAATATCCCCGCCGGTAACCCTCTCCTCGGCTCCTCATCTACAGGCACCTTTACCCCAGGTGTCTGATTTACATCACTCAACCTCACCGGCGAAATCCTATGGCTTTCAGAAGTCGTATTCACAATCCTGCCCCTGATGAATGGCAGCAGTAGATTCGTGAATAGAAAGGGACCGAGATGGTTCGTAGCAAACTGCAGCTCGATTCCATTCTCATTTAACCTTCTTTCAACGATACTGATACCTGCATTGTTGAAAAGGACATCGATCGTTTTTTGTTCTTTCTGAAGCAGCGAAGTGATTTTGGAGGCGTTATGACGGACATTTGGGAATGAGGAGAAGTCTACTTGTATGCAAGCAATCTTGACATTTGGGTGTTTGATAGTGATGTGTGAGGCTACAGATTGGACCTTGGAGAGTGTGCGGGATGCGAGGATGAGAAGTGCCGGGCCGTGAGGTGCTATGGTTGTGCAGAGTAATTCGCCCAAACTCTTCGGGGAAACGCCTGTGATGACAACTGCAAGCAGAAAAGTTAGCCTTGTTGTGAGGTGGAATATCAAAATAGGGGGCCGATCTCGCTTCGGTGGACCAGCCTCTCCCAACCTCCCCGAACCTTCGTACAGCCTCCTACAGCGACACGCTTCATCCGACCAATCCAAATACAGTACACGGAGAGTAACTCACCAACCTTCCCCCTAACCTCCCCCGCAAACCTCCCAACAACCTCCGTGCCCCGCGTATTCCTTCCCCACTCGCTCACACTCGCCATGACCCCCAACCCAAGCCAACCTTCTCCTTCCTCACCTGCCCTGCGTAAAACTTCTCTACCTGTAACTTACGCTAATCTTATTCCCCTCCCAAGAAACACTGGGCTCAGTGGCAAAATTGGCAGTGTATCAAGTGCAAGTGCAAGAAAGCCTAGATTCCTCCATCGGGAAATCCTCACCTTTACCCCGCTTCTAAATCAAGAAGCCCGGCACGTGGCGGCGCAGCACACGAAACCGGGCGAAGGAGTAAGGGCGCTACGCCTCTGCTGCAGCTGTATGTATGATATGTATGGCAATATGTACTGTAATGGTGCGAATGCAATGGAAAGGGGAACGGGTATTCGGTGTTTGGAAATTGGTTTGCAGAATCATCAATTGAGACGAAACAAAGGAAAGGGAAGAGGAGGCTTGGCCGGGTGAATACCGCAGTCCCCATTGTTGGAGAAACCTGCGAAGTGTTTGGTTCTAACAATGAAAGCATGTCACACGAATCTGGAACATTTGTAGAGTGGATGATTGTCTGGTATTTGAGAATCCGAGGGATATCTAATACACAGAAAAGCGAGTACCAGCCAAATATCCCTTCCTTCTGACCTGATTATACCAATCTTGAGAACCCGTCCATCAGATACAATGAACCAGTAATATCAATGCCGTCAGTTGTAATGGAAGAGAAAAAACGCTGCACTACAAGTGGAGGTTGTCAAAGCCCCCAATCCACTCTAAATCACCAAGATCGTGCCTGTCCTTGCGGACATGGCGGTCTCGGACCCTAGCACTATCCTTCACCCATGGACATTCCTTGCCTTTATCCTTAGAAACAATATTCGCCTTATTATCCCAAACCGAAGCTCCAAACCCAGTGAAGCCTAATCCAAATGTTCGACGTCCCTTCCACAAATCTGGTGATTTCTCAGACTCCGATGAACCCGTATATGCTCGCCTGCGATCGCCAAGCGCCGACCACTTGTCGAAAGTAGTTCGCTTGATTGGCGGTGAATAACGAGGAGAATGTTGTTGCGTGATAGTCTTTGGTGGCGTATCGTGGAAAAAGAAACCATCCGCCACAATATCACCATCGATATCATTGGCTGCAGCCTGTCCAGCCTCAGGGTTGAGCTTGGCAATATTTACAAATGAAGAGCTCTTCGGCTCCAACGGTCCCCGACGTATCGTATCATCCTCTGACTTGCTCTCGTGGCTCCAGGTCCTCGCATTCTGAGCTTGTCGTTCCTTCAATTGCTTATCGGCCTCTTCTTCTTCCTCCTCAATGTCTTCATCCCAGAGATCACTCCAGCTCTTGGAAATTTCACTCGTTCTACCAAAGATGGATGACATTGACGGCAGAGGCTTGGGCTTTGACATGGTGATAGGGAGAGATCCAGAGATGGGGGTGAGGTGTGCACGTGGAGGTCCAGCCTTGGTAGCTCGTCTCATGGCGAGGGAGTTCATCGAGGTACCGAATGATGAATTCAAGACTGATGCCAGAGAAGGTGTTTGCTCCCCAGTCGAGAACCAGTCGTTGTTGCTCTCTTCCGAACTTGGGAAGAGATCTTCCGAATGATAGCTCTCGTCATCTGCAATGGCTGAAAGTTGACGGAATTGTTGAGGTGGACTGGCGTGCAAAGCTTTGGCCCATGGGAAGGAACCAGTATCCATCTGGGGGCTTTGGATTGAGGGTGTTCGAAGAGGCTCCCGGTTGGAGCTGGCAACAACACGTCGCTCAGCCGAGTCGAAGTCATCCAATGACTCGTCGAAAGTGGTGAAGCTGACGACTCGCTCGAGGGCTTCGCGAGCACCGGAGAGGGAGCGTTTGCGTGGGTCCAAACTCATGCATTGAACGATGACTTCATAGGTGTCTTGAGACATTGTTGGGAACACATCGAAGAGGGACTGCTTGTCTCGTGAAAAATCCAGGAACAAGGGGTCAGACTCGGTGGGAGTAGTGAAGGGATTGCGTGAGAAAAGGATGTTCAACAGGCAGATACCAATCGCCCAGATGTCTGCTTGACCAGGCGAGTATCCAGCACCAGCAGAATCATACTGTTCTGGAGACATATATCGATCACTGCCCACAGTGGTTTCGTAGGTCCACGTTTCAGACGTAGCGAGTCCAAAGTCTCCCAGCTTCATTTCACCGGATTGGGTAAGGAAGATGTTCTCGGGCTTGATGTCTCGGTGGTACATGCCTTTTTCGTGGATGTATGAAACGGCATCGACAAGCTGGAGCATGAATTGGCGAACACGTTCCGTCTCCAGTGGTCCAGTTCCGGTCCGGATGGCTTCGTACAAATCGCCCCGTGAGCAGAACTCTAGAACGATGTAGATGTGTGCATCAGTCTCGAAAGAATGGATGAGGTTGACAATGTTGGGATGAGATCCAAGACGTGCGTGACAGGCGAGCTCCTCGGACTTTTCGTCAATTGCAAAGGACGAGTCTGCGTCTGAGTCACTAGTAGCGGACTTCTTGGTCAAGCACTTGATAGCAACAAATTCGCCAGTAGTTAAATCCTTGGCCATGAAGACCATCCCAAAAGAGCCATGGTTGAGGGGAGAGACTGTCTCAAACCGACCATCGAGGACGACGCCATCGTAAAACTGGTCCTTAAGACATTCCATGATAGGCGAGAGAGATTGAGTACGTTCGCGAGGTAAAGTGTTGATGTTGAAGGAGGTGTTAAGATTAGGTAAATTGGTGAGAACCGAAGGACGCTGAAAAGTAGTTGTACAACCGAAATGTTTTTGGGCCCCTGAAGACTTGTGATTGAGCAATACAAGGAGAACAAGCTTTTGTCTTCTCTAAATAAAGTTGTTGGCACAAGGTGGATGGCTCGGAGTGGTTGAAGATCGTGGAGGTGGAGGTCGAAGAGCCGAACCGAGAATCGGAAAGGACGAGGCAAATAAACAAACAAGCAACGCTATATAAATGTATTCCAACCCGCCGAAAAGCACAAATGGTAACTGTGGAAAACTCCGGTATGTATCGTAGGGGTCAGAGGCTCATTGATGGGTATTCGAATTGCAGACAAAAGAGAATTTGGTTGAGTTCGTAACAGTGACAAGGACGAAATGGTCCGTAAAGGAAAGGTGTGAAGTCGTTATGCTAACATGGAATCAAAGTTTGGAGAACGAGTGTTCGAGGTGGTTGTGGAGCCTCGGGGGTAGTAGCAGGAGGTACTGCTTGTGGGAGAAGGTTGATGAGATCAGGGTCGACGAGGAAGCCGGATCGAACCAGGATCAAGGCAGCACAATCAACAGCTGTCAATTGCAATGCGGTGGAGAGGTGGGTCGTGATTATCGTAATGGCAAAGGAGATCGACCAGAAGGAAGTAATTATTAGATCAACGGCTTGCGTGAATCGTTTGTTTGGGTAACCCTGCGAGTGTATCCTGAGGCTACGGGCAAGCAATCGAGTCGAATTGAGCAGATCAATGAGGTTAAGAACAGTCTATCATAAGACAGTCCCGGACTGGCGTGTGGAAATCATGTGTTGTTGATGGTTTGTTGATGGAAGAGGAAGTCGAAGAGCTGGCTCCCCGTCTGCCTTATCCTTTGAAGGAAACGCTCGAGATGATGTCGGTTCGAGGAGCGAGGAGGCAGGAGGGAGAAAAGAAGGGTCGAGCAAGAGGATTTGCGAGCAGTCACCGGAAACGGTAGCTGAAGCTGAATCTGCGGAGAGTTGCACGCTTTCTGTGTGGCTGGTTGTTGAGGAATGTGGTTGTTGCCGGGAGCAACTGGCTGTTCTGGTGGATGACGCAGAAGGCAGGCGAGGTCAATGTTGATGGACAGCGGCGATATCGTCGAGTTCAAGGAGTGAGAAGGCGAAGGTAGATAGAGATAGAAGGTGGTAGGAAGGCGGAGAGGAGGAAGAGAGGAAGGAGAGAGAGAGAGAGAGAGAGAGAGAACGAGAACTCGAACGATTCGATGAAGCTTTAGAAGACCATGCAGTTGTAGAGCGTATGTGGTGTTGATATGAAGGAGAAGGCGACGGACTGAGCTTCGCTGGGGGACGCAGCACCGCACTGCAGGCAGGTGGAACTGGACAAGCGGGCCCTTTTCGGATGGGGCCTAGCGTGCTACGGTGACCTGCAACTAAGAGGTCGAGGTCTCGGCAAGTTGGACTGAAATCCTGAGGAACCGTGGCCACACACACCTCCACACACACCTGGCAACTTGGCAAGTGCGAGGATTGCGAGGATCAACAAGAGATTGAGGAAGTTGAGGAAGGGCAGCGGTGAAAGACCCCTGTTGGTCACAAAGCGGCCACCACATTCAATTCCGGTAAAAGGCGGGTGGGTCCACCGCCCGGGAATGCGCCATTCAGGGTCGGGCGATTCGAAACAAGGGAGCTTAACGCTGCTAGTGCGCCCGCCGCTTTGATGTAATTCTACGGCATTCTGTGCTCTCAGGATTAGAAGCCAATCAGACGTGCAGCAGCTCTCCCCACATCTCTGCTTGCGTGGTGCCTCTCCCTCTCCTTGGACACTGCATCTGCATACCTACGGAGGTACACCTACTGTACTAGTAGGTATTCATGCTAAGCCCTCTTGAGCAGACGTCTAGCACACAGCACACAGCACACAGCACAGCCAACCCTTTGAAGGCCGTTGCCGTTGCCGTTGACTTTGAGGCCGGTCTGGAATGCGTGAGCATTGAGCATTGAGCATTAAGCATTATTGGCTTTGGAGCTTCACTTCGTGGTCACTATGTGGCCGTCCTCTAGTAGTAGCAGCAGCAACAGTAGCAGCAACAGTAGCAGCAGCAGCAGCAATTATTGAGCGACTACGGCCCTCACGAGTAAGGTAGTGTTGTTGTTCTTTGTCTGTCCTCTTCCTCGACCACCAAACTCGATTAAGAATACCGGTACCGCCATGTCTACAAAGGCGAGGGCGAGAAGCGAAGAGGCGCTTCCTTCAGCGTCAGCATCCGCGAGTGACCTGTGAGCCCGCGACTCAGCCCTTTTCCTTTTAGTCACCCTCATTCCTCGTGATGCCCGTAGAATCCGCGAGAACCTTTGGAACAGTCTATCGTGATCGTGATCGTGATCGTGATCCTCTAGCCGACGAGCGAGAGCGAGACTTGCCGCCAATGACACATCGCAATTTTGCGTGCACAGGGCCATCTCCGGGACGTGTACTTCGAAAAGGACACTTTGATACACCTAAGACTCCCATCTAGACGGCCTCGAAGGCGCTCAGGGGCAGCGAGGTCGGGGTCGTGTGACCCATCCCGAGCCTCCAGTTTTCCGAAATAGGCCTTGCCAATTAACATTTTAAGTTTGCTTGTTCATCATACATTCGTCATCCGTACGCCGCTCTCATCACCTCATTTCTATCTGATTCTCTGTTTTGTTTCTGTGATTCTGTGACTCTCCGACCCATCAACTCCCCCCCCTGTACCGTAGCTCCCGTACAGCCGCCCAGATGTGTACCACGAACGTCGTACAGTATTGTAACGCAAGGAGTCGAAGTCTAAAGCCGAGATTCCCGCATATTCTCTCATCGACCCATCAATGCTTTCCTACGAATTAATAGGTATTAACTCTAAACACCCAGCTCGCTGCTTGTGCAAAGTCACCCCAATTCTCGACAGGATCAGGTCACCTCAATCCCAATGCTTGTCTCATCTTTCATCATCGAGCACGAACCTTCCCTCGGACTCCCCCGACCCCGCAACACCTGAAAATCATAATTGATCACAGTTGAACGCGTGATGCAATTCCGCAGTCGAAACCGCCCGTAATACTAGTAATATCTGCCTCAAGTGAGCCAAGTGAGGGAGAAAGTCATCATAACTACCCATTCCGCAGGTGCCCTCCCAAATCCCCTTGCGCCTGAAGATAGCATTGCCATCCTCAATTTGCTGCTTTATGCCGCCAGCTGCGCGGCATCGAAGCCATCGAGATATTCCTGACAGTGATCGCCACCACTGTCGCTGTCGCTGTCGCTGTCGCCCTATAGCGGTTCTCGCCTGAGGCATGATTTTTTGGAAACGCCTTCAGCAGGAGGGCTAAATCTTAGACGAAGTCTCCTTCACCAGTCAAGAGTAACCGCCCACCACCCTCTCATCTATCTGGTTATGTTTTTGACCTCTTCTCGTAACCCACTGGCTACTGCTCTGCATTGGCTTTCCAAACGTCTGTCTCGCTTCGTAGCCTAATTATATGATAGTGCTCTTAATTTAAATTCAACGCTTCATCGTGCAGGCACCTTGCTTCAGTTTTGGGAGAGCACCGCGTCCTCACGAGTCGCCTTGCCCTCACTTCGCGATAAGCTCATCGCTTTCAACTCGCCTGCTGTAGATCATCTAATCTGAGGGCGCTTTCTCCCGCGAATAACGCCATCAGGGTCTCACAGATCAACGGCCACCCTGAAACTTCTCAGCGATACGATACACAATTAAGTTCCGTACGTCCAACACTCTCCGACCACACCATCTTCGCTGCAATTATCGCACCACCGGGGGTTGATGGACGCCATCTCAGCGAAGCTGGTGGAACCGTACCGGTGGCTCCCGTCCGGTGCAGTCCTTGCACAGACTTCGCGTTCAGAAGCAGATCATTGACGCTGGCGCATATCATGCAGCTCTCAAAACACCAAGAGAATACCCAAGAAAGCTTTCGCTGCCGTGTAAAGGCTATCAACACTTGTTTTATGGAACCGAGTACCCACCTCCACGTCTCATCTAAGAACTACGCTGTTTCTTGCATGATCTCCTCCACATTTTGAGTTGGAAGCCTGAGTGTGAGTGTTTTGCCCCACCAAGTCGGTTTCAAGATCCGGAGGAGAATATTGTCCACCTGTAAACTTACTCTGGCCGCGTTGCACACTCGCACAGCGGTGAGAATGAAAACTTTTCACTGAAACTACTTCAACGTCGTATCAATAATTCAATAGTATAGGGAGACGAGTAAGAGTTCTTGACATTGACTAGAGTGGAAAGGTCCATCTCATGCAACTAATCAGACGGCAAGGATGCGGGACGATACGCTGCGTTACTCCACAAGATGGCGACTGCAGTTCCTGAAGCTATGCCACGTTCATAGCCCTAAAAGCCAAGTATCACTGTACCTCGACGGTGCCGTGGAGAAAACCCGTACACCGACGAAGCATAAGTGGAGATCCCGTGTGCTGTCTTTCCTGCTTGTGAACCGACGTGGCGTTGATCATGCAGAACAGCGGATCTGGACAATAATCCAGCAAGCCCAAAGTAGCTATCCAAAGAATTCCAACACTTCACCGCCATCCAAATTTTAAAAAGTTGCCACTTGAGCGCTCCTTCCGGCCAAAATACCGAATCATGCACCCCAAAAGTCGATAGACGAATATCGGTCTGGGAAACACATAAACAAACCTGCATATTGATCCACTATTCGGGGAAACAGCCACGGCAAGTGTTTCATGCACGTTACTGCACTCAGCTGCAGCTTTCTAGTGCTCTAGATCGCGCCTTTCCCAAAATTGACATTTGCGACTGGACAATCGTGTAGTGGTCGAAGGAAAAATTTTCATCCTCACCGCTATCTGAGCCGAGGAAGACATTTTTTTCTGTTATCTCGCGACGCGCACAGAGTTTGGATGAGAAGATGGAGACGCTAGATGTTGAGGTCATCTTGCTTGATATCGGTAAGTAGATTCGCAGGAGCAGGAGCGAACCAGTGGTCAGTGACATGAGGTGGGAGGAGGTGCGCCGGGGAGGAAGCTGCATTTTCACCTAGTCACGTGGAAGGGCTAACGTTCGTGATATTTTGCAGAAGGCACGGTTTGTCCAATAAGCTTCGTCAAAGATGTTTTGGTAAGCTGCTCTGTGTTTTCATTCTCTGAGTGGGCTTCTTTTCCACCTCCTCTGAGACTCTGAGATCTCCTCTGGTCTAACGATTTACGCGATCTCTCCCCTATCACGAGTCTGTCGAGCATTTCCCGAAATGTCCTCTTTCCGAGTATCAGCCGTACTCGGATCGAACCGATCAAAGCCACTTCCAGATCTGCGTCTGCGCGCAAGTGAGCCAGATGGGGAGAAGAAAGTCCCGGTCCTCAATGTCTGTGAGGGTCAGGTGAACATGGCCCAAGTGTTGCAGGGCGAAGCCCAGATGAAGAAATGTCCATGATTCGCTACTACTGTGTGCTCTGGTACGACGAACCAATGCTTCTAATGCAATACGATGTATCTTCTGCATGTCTCTCACAGACATCGTGGAACGTCCGAGGGCACAAGACCAAACTCCAGCCAGCCAACATTGCGGTTGGGTGCAGATATGACAGGGAGCTAGTATTTTCCGTAACAAAATTCGTTGGCCAATGCAAGCAGCAGCATTATTCCTTAAGACATTGCGGGGAATACCTCGTGCCAGGCTCAGTATTACCACAGTCGAGAGCAATCTCCCAACCAATATCACCTTTCCTCGAGTCTCCGCACAGTCCCTGGTTGCGCCACACCTACCCCGCGGAGGCAGCACCTCACTTGGCCAGAAAACTAAAATAACTGACCACTCTCCTTAGTTCCCATACGCGCTGGATGTCCTCCCCTCGACCCTATCCAAGGAATGGGATTCCCCAACTTTCACCCCTTACCGGGACGCCTTCCCGCCCGAGCACCGCAGCATGCCAGACGCACTCCTCGCGCACGTCAAAGACCTCATGTCCCAGGACCTAAAGATTCCCTACCTGAAATCCCTCCAAGGATATCTGTGGCTCCAAGGCTACGAGTCCAGCTCGCTCCGCTGCCCTCTTTTCTCCGATGTGCAGCCCTCAATGTTAGCTTGGCACCATGCCGGCATCCCGATTGTGATCTACTCGTCGGGCTCTGTCCCAGCTCAGAAACTGCTCTTCCAGTACACGAATTCATCTCCCGAAGCGGACTTGAGACCGCTGATCAGCGGGTACTTTGATACGGTTAGTGCGGGGATGAAGACGGAGAGGGGTAGTTATGAGAAGATTGCCGCTACGAGGGGGGAAAGCGTGGGGAAATGGCTTTTCTTGAGTGACAACGTCCAAGAGGTAGATGCTGCTAAGGAAGCGGGTATGCAAAGTTTCGTGGTGGTAAGGGAAGGCAATGCTCCACTTTCAGACGCGGACAAGGAGCGGAATACTTTGGTGGAAAGTTTTGGCGAGATCAAGCTGAAGGCATTGGCGTAAGAAGAGGGTAGAGAGCAAAAAGTCATGAGATTTTGAGACAGAAGCCAGAAAGACCTTCTTCAATGAATTAAGTCTCCACAGACAGAATTTGAAGGAGACACGGAGACACGGAGGCATGCTTCCAATCAGCATCACCCACGAGGAAATCTAGATCGATGTCATGTAAAGACATAAAACCTAACGAGACCATATCAATCATTCATGGGCAAGTGTCCTATCAGCGTCTGCGATATCTGACTTGCATATCACTAGTTGTTTGGTTGGTTCGAACAATGTTCTCGGAGCCGACGATCCTCACAAGTGTCGAATATCATTCCCCAGAGTCCCATTCAGGCAATGAGCATTTCAAGTCTCACCTATAGCATTCTGTTTCACGGCTCCTGTTGTTGACCCTGGGATTACGAGATGATCGTCATCCGCTTAAAAGAAATTCACCAGAAGAACTGTTTATATAAATTGTCTGCAAGAGCTACTGTTTGAGGTCACAAAATTTGGGATCTACCAAGTTCCTTCCAGAGTGTGTTCGGCGTCAATGAGCTATGTGGGCAATCTGCGTGGAGCAGGGAGCAATAGCTAACGACTAGTAGCCATGTGAATACCATTTTCATTCACTGAAGCTTGGATTTACCAAGGATGAGGTCTTAGAGACATTAGGTTCGGGATGTCTCCTGGCGAAGCCGTTTCACTGCGTCTTCTATTTCCCAATGCAACGTTCGCATGGGTCCTGGGTACATATTTATCTGCTACCAGCATGCAATTTAAAAGTTGTAAAATTTATGATATTATCTGTTGTAGATTCTTGTGGGGCGCGGAGCTTCTATCACCGCCGCAACTCTGTTCCCACATAGTCCTTTCTGGGCAATGTGTCGAGTTTTCACATTTGAAGAACAGCCTGAAGATCGCGTCGAGTGACCGTATAAATCCCATGTCAGTAGTTGAGATACTGCAATGAATGTGTCAACAGCCTTTCTTACCCTAAACTGCTCCTAAAATTCCTGTGGTTTGATCGTGGAACGCTTTTTTTTAAAGCTCTTTTGAAGACTTGGTCTGACCAAGACGAAGCAGCGGTTACTGTTCTTACTATGAGGTGCCAGGAGAGTTAATTCCAATATACCCAGCGAATCTGTAAGCAGACAATACCATTCAATTTATTCCAAGACTTTTGTCTCAGCCGTACTAGATGTTTAAGCCACGAGTACTCGAAGTTCAAAAGTCATCTTGCGAGCTATGGCGATATTCGCATATGCGGTATGCATCGTGTACGCAAGCTATGGTATGATTTCACGGGATGATATTGCGTCTCAGCAGGCATGAGTTTAGCTTCTGCCATTCTCGACTTTCAGAAAGCCTGCCGTGGTGGTCAACTTTTTTTTTCAAAATGCCAGCTCCTAGGCCTCTGGAGCTACGTCGGTTCACTAAGTACGTTGGTCTCACCTTTCTTCCTTGAATTGAGCCCCAAACCGCTGGTGCATACGTGCCAGAGTGGTTTTCCATCTCTTTCGTCAAGTGAGCAGGTTGAATAGGTATTTCAGTGGACAAGACTTTAGTCAGGCAGAACACATTTAGATTCGTTGGGGTCATAGGTCATGATTATGTGCTTCATTACATACTCTCTACGAGTGATGGTTGATTTGGAGGGGGGTAGTGACGTTGACGCTTTCGTTTACAGGGCCGGATGGTGGCTTCATTCTTTCCACTTTGGACTACCTTATTCTATGTTTCTCAAGGGCCTCCACAATGTGACAACAATTGGTTCTCTGATTCAGCCAATTCGAGGCTTACGCGAAAACTGTCATGTTAGTCAACCAAAAAATACTATTGCTGGTCCCTATTCCCGATTCTCTGCCAGCCAGACGAGGGAAAATCTTCCTTTTTCTTATGGGGCTTGTGGTGCTATTTAAGGCGAATGAGTATGCTAGTAAAGAGGAGGACTACGAGGTGAGATATTCAAACTGTATCAAACGTGATAGTCACAAAATGGAGATGGGTATTATTTTCAAACGAGCCGCTATGCAGAATACCGAACATGCCATGCAATCCCAGTACCCAGATGCAAACCGCTGAAATGCAGCAAAATGACCACCCATAATTACCACTGCCCAATCACACATGGACCCCGTACGTATCCTACTCGGCACCCACCAAGCTTTTTGGCAAGAAAGCCCAGACTGTACCCACAATCGCTAGTATCGAGCAAAGCCCGATCAAAAACCAATCAAAGATACGTTCCCGTGTGCTGACGTCCTTCCCGAAAATCTTCAGATAAAATAAGAGAGGTAATATTACACAAATGGTAAAGCACAATGAAGAGCCCATAAACGCCATGATGCTATCAAATGCAGGAAATACAATAGAGATTATGACAATGATTACCAGAACAAGGATGCGTATAGCCATCTTGAGAATACCGCGAGTCCAGCTCGAGAGTCCGGTCAAGGCCTGTGAGTCGGAGATAGATTGTGGACCGAGGCCGGCCAGGACTTCCACGGTGGAGACTATGGGCCGAGCGTTGAGGGGGACCTTGGTGAGAGGGATGATGGCGATGAAGACGCTGAGCAGGATCGAGAGAGTGCGGGGGTAGCCAGAGGTACCAATTAGGTTTGCTGTGATCTCGTCCATTACTCCATCACCGAACATGAGGATGCCTGCTACAGCTGTGGCACAGTCGAGGACATACTGAGAAAAGTCAGTATTGATTAGTTGGAAAATTAGGGCGAACGTACGGTGAAGCTAAATGTTACTTTGATAGCCCGCGTGAATTTCTGAGGATGACGCATGTCCCTGTAGATGTTGGGGAAAACAGAATGACCTCCCCATGGAGACATGAGAAGGCCGAATGATAGTGGAAGGGTGAGCCAATTGGAAGGGAAGAGATATGTGGTGGCTGGCTCACGCAAAGAGCCAGGGAAGTCGGGCTTGATGAAACCATCGATGAAAAGGATGGAGACGACTGAAAAGCTGTTAGTGAAATCAAATTGGCAAGTGGAGAGAACAGCTTACTGCAGAAGCATGAAATAATGCCAATCACACTGCTAAAACTAAGCATCCGCAGTGGCGCAAAGTTCAGGGGTATCAATAAAAGACCACAGATTATCTTCCATCCGACGACACCAAGTCCAGGAATCAATATATCCAATGTATCAGCGAAGAGCACAACCAGAGCAACGCACGCAGCTAGCAGCTCCAACATAAAGAGCACACTAGTTGCAAAACGAGCCTTCTGACCATAGCTGACGAATGCAAGATCGGCAAAAGTGATGAGACTCGCATCGACATCCATACACTGTGCTAATTTCTTTGCGGTATAAGCAGTGACAAGCGCGGAAAAGAGCAGGAACACCATTCCGCAAAGCCAGCCAGCATATTTGATACCCATCGGAAGACTCAGAAGTCCCACTCCGATCAGAACATTCGTTGAGTTGAATATCGTCTGAGGCAAAGTCGATTGACCAGCGATCACCAGAACCTTTTTCCCATCTTGCTCGACTTCTTTGACAATCAAAGGTTCCCGATCTCCCTCTGTGTTTGCAGCTTGTTGTTGTCTCCATAGATCGCCTGCTCTTAACATAGAATTCTCACTGAGAATTGATTGGATGGTTCCGTACGACGTTCCATAGCTCCCTGGAAGCGGGGTGGCCAAATGAGGGGCAATACCTAAAATGGATTCTCTGCCTCTCACACTTCCCTGAACACTGGGCAAGTCGCTGGCCAGTCGTCTTCCCCCCGATTCCTTATGTAGCAAAGGCTGGTTGGACCCAGCTTCAGCTTCTTCATCGTGCAGCTCGTCTTCAATAGCGTTTTCTGGGCTGCCTGAAGCTTCAAGATGGGCTCTGAGCAATGAGGTCCGAGGTATACGCCCATATTCTGCATCTGTCCTTCCATATTCGATTGTATCATCGATGCCCGCAGCTGTGTCTTGCTCCGAGGAGAAGATTAACGAGGGTCGATGCGGGGTAACTTCGTGGAAACCTGCAGCTCTTGTCCAACTTCTCGCAAAGTTTTCGATACTGTTCACACCTCCGACTTGTGCTAAATTATTCAGACGTAGGGCTATCGAAGACCTGGGAGGATTTATTAGCATATGAAATGCGTTACAGGCAAAGTTACGAGCTCACCTCCGCCTCCGGATATCGTGATCGCCATCTTCGTTTTCTGGCACTCCCAGATTTCCACCAGAAGCGTAAGGGGTTCCGTCTCCTTGCTCGCTGGCTTGTTCGCTGAATCGAATACTCCGCCCACCTCCAGAGCTTACGGAGCTTCTGTGAGGCGAAGTTCCATACTGATATTCGTCCCAGTTGGTTGGATTTCGTGGTGTAGGCATAATCAATACATGCAGCAGGACTGTCAAAGCCCGTTTTACTTGGCCAGTATTGGAGAATGTGCAGATATTAGAGAAGGGAGAATCCAGGACCAGCTTGCTCGATAAGGAGACAAGATCCTTCAGAAATTTTTATGACACCAAGACAAGAAATAATCTTGACGGACCCTCCTTCCTGCGGAAGCGGTTCAAGACTGCACTGCTTATCGGTGCCATGTTGGTTGTGATTGGTCAATCGAAGGGCCGAAGTCAACGCCACCGGCTGCGTGAAGTAAACCCTACCTAGATGCACATATGCTATGCAGAAACTTATTTATACGGTGTGGGTGACCTGTTACACCTCGAATTCAACAGCCGATGTTGTTTGGAAGCGACTCGGTCTCTGAACTCAAAATCTTGACAAAGTTCTACACAACGACAAACGCGCTTCTCAAATCTCGATGACAGTGCACCGTTCACATTCTGGCACCTGGAGATGAGCAGTGGGGCATGCCGATAAAGCGATTTTAGCTGCAAGAGCTTTCTCCAGAACCCTGTGACATGCTAAAAATTGATCCACCAAGCTATCCGATGACAGCCGATTTTCTTCTTGCGTCAAATTTTTCTTTATCAACTGATCTAACGCAGATGAACTTGGTAAGCACAGAGCTGGACACCCTCAATAGCTGGGATGTTGAGGTTTTGAAATATTTATGTAGTTAGGGGGTATTTTTTAGTCATGCATTACATCGGTGAGGGGTTGTGCTGCAAGAAAACAACCTTCATCGCTCTCCGACTCCTCCGCATTCCCATTGCTCCTGCCGTCTCAGCACTTGATCAGGCTTCAAGCAGATCGTCGCTCCCAAAAATCCCTCAGAACACCACAGTTATCATCAGGTAAATCCAACTCTAGTGCATCTTGCAAGTATCACTTCAGAACAATGGCGAAGTTGTTTCTGGTCCTTCCTGCCCTCAGCTCCTCCTTCTTGAACCCAAGACTTCGTTTTGTAGTCGGCGCCTCCATTTTCCAAAGATAATAAACCAACTTATTTGACATCTTCTTCTTTATCATCACATATCCCAGAGCCTCCATGATAGTCTCCAATTTCTTCTCATCCATGTACCTTGAGTTCGTGACGCAGGGAGCAGGCAGGACGAGGAACAAACTCGGAAAGTATCCATCAATACCTTCAGGGTACTTCCCAGCCCTCAAAAATTTCGAAATCCGGAGCAGCATCTCCCCCTTCCCTACTGCATCTGGGACGTAGTTGAGAACCAAAGATAGACTGATGATATCAAATTGCTCTTTCCCATCACATGGAAGCGGTCTTTCCATAAAATCCTGCTGCTTGATCCCTTCCGCCTGACTGTTCAAATCGATCCTCTCAATCTCAAAGAGGCGGCTTTTAGAGCAAGCATTCGTAACACTCAAAGCGCCGACTTCTAGCATTCGAATTGGCTGTTCATTGGTGACTTGCTCCTTCAATGCCGACAGCGTTGGAGCTAGCCATTCCATGAGAATTTTCGAGCTGTCCCCTCCACGGTCGTTGCTCTGACCAATTAGACTCGCTCGCTGGTAGTTCTCGAGTCCCCCCTGGGCCTCAATCTGATTTTGAAGAGCCGCAGCTTTGGCGTGATCGCCTTCCGCAAGAGCTTTTGCTCTTTGCTTTTCAAGGGTGTGATGCGCCCGGATGAGGGCTCTGGTCGCTTTGCTGGAGATGGAACGAGCTGATTTGGCTGTTGGTGGACGACCGGCCGAGAGGGATTTCAATTTGGGTTTTTTCTTCTTAGTTGCCATGTTCTTTTGGGGAAATACATGTTGATGCGGTGTTGTGCAAACTCGCAGAAAACAATCTTCAGGTGGGTGCCGCTGCAGCCAATCAAAATTGGCGAAGCCTGACCCCGGCATGTCTAATGAAGAAAGCCGCATTGAATGCTCGTAACTTTTAGAAGATTGGATGTGAGGGGGGATGGCTTGATACGACAGTACATAGAACATAGAAAGGGTTGGGAGACGTGGCTCGCCGTCCATGAGATGTTGTTGGTGATCGGATGGTGAAAACAATATAGAGCCTACCGCTTGTAGGACCCGGTTACTGTACCTTTCCCTGAAAGGATTGTTCATTCATTGCAGGCAGCGAGAATCCTGCATCTCTTCTTGTGGCCTCCATGGTGCCAGTCATCGCCTTGACATGACTTTGAGCAGTAGGACACTCGCAGGCAGGTTTGACACTTCTTCAAGGAGGATGACTTCTTCCAGCAAGCGAAACAAACTGCCTGCTTCGCGGCACTTATAGGTAGGATACTATTAATTTTCGGAAGAGCTAAAGCCGCCTTCGGAGCTTTGTGATTCTGCGACATCGCGTTGGTTATGAAGAGGTGGTTGTCCCAGAGAAGGTTGGAGACCCAGGCGTGCGTTTGTAGAGAGTTTGCCTGGGTAGCAAAAGGAGGTAGGGGAAATGATATTCGATGTGTGGAAAGAAAGGGGTAGGAGCCACTTACCTACCTGTGTAGAATGCAGCAAAACAGAGGAGCTGCTGTGCACTGTTCACTGTTCACCGTTCCTCCTGGAAATTGGCGGAAGTGCTTTCATTCGGAGTCATTTCTTACCTCTGGGACTGTCTCATTTGAACTGGAAGTCTTACCTAGATAGGAGGAGGAGACTTTCCACGTTGTCCTTGGATTGTCATGTCCCGTTCCTTTGGCGTCTCGATAACTCTCTTTCGCAGTTTGCGTGTCGTTGTTGTTCCCCTCTCACAAGAAGAAGGCGCGTGTTCACCTGACTTCTTGCTTAAGTACTAGCGGGACGCTAAGCTCAAGTTTCCGCCCACAGCCTTCATTTTCGAAAATCGAAAATCGAAAATTCTCAGCCGACATCTTTTACGACGACAACCCACGCCAAATACTCGACATGCCTCCAAAGGATCAAAAGAAAGGTACACATCCCTTTCTAACCAACATGCTCTGCTGCGATTGAAGCGCGATGGATTTGAGGCGTCAAGCTCGAAAGTTTCATGGATGAATGCATTTTGAAGCCTCCATCAACTCGATGAGGACGAAATTTGCGCACCAGCAGCAGCAGATATTGCGAGTTCATCAAGAGCGATTGCTGATGCGTAAGTGTTAACAGGTGCCGCCGCCAAGGGCAAGGCCGGAAAGCAAGCCAGCGCTGCTGCGAAGGCTACGTTGAAGGGTGTAAGTTGCGAATATCCTCTCGGGCAAACTCTCCTTCTAATCGCATCCAGGTCCACTCCCACAAGGTCCGCAAGGTCCGCACCTCAACGACTTTCCACCAACCTAAGACTCTCCAACTCTCCCGCAACCCCAAGTACCTCCGAAAGTCCGTTCCTTCCCAACCTCGTCTCGATGAGCACAAGGTCATCATCCACCCTCTCAACACCGAGAGCGCCATGAAGAAGATTGAGGAGAACAACACTCTTGTTTTCATTGTTGATATCAAGGCCAACAAGAGACAAATCAAGGAGGCGTTGAAGAAGCTCTATGACATCGATACCATCAAGATTAACACCCTCATCCGGTATGTGCACACGCTCTGCTCATGAAGAAAAAAGATACTAACATTGCTCAGGCCTGATGGATCCAAGAAGGCCTTTGCCCGCCTGACCGCAGATGTCGACGCCCTCGACATTGCCGCCACCAAGCTTGCCATCGTCTAAATTTTCAAAATTTGGGATACGGTTATGATGTATCAGGGATGTGATATGGTTATGGATTTTGCCAGCGAGATTCATGGCTACGATATCAGCGGGGGTCACTTGCATTCAAGGCGTAAATGAAATATACCAATCAAAAATGCACAAAAAGTGCTTCCGATCCCAAATTTGCTTCTTGACCAGGTGATTTCATTATACCAAGCCATTGCGCGACATAGCAACAGGCCGTGAGAGTGGAATGCCATCCACCCATCCTTATCGTAATCATACAAGCTCTTCTCCTCTCTATCCAATATGCACCGTCTCATGTTATACAATCCCTCCGTCCTCCCGTGCTCCCACCCCCCTATTCTCCGCCTGCCCCAACACCCTACTGCGTACTCCTCATCTTCTCCAAATTCTTCAGCACCAAAAAATTCGCATCCATAAACCGCTCCACACAATTCTGCGCGCAAGTCTCCTCGCCCTTATCCAGTTTCGGGCTGCGAATACTGCTTGTAATGCATTTCTTCCAGCACGTATCCGTCAAGTTGTGAACCGCTGATCACACCGTCAGCATTTGCGCCGGTAATTTATAGAGTAGACAAGAAGTAAAGAGGAAAGAAAGAGATAGAGGGAGAAAACCATACTTTGCTGAATCCTAGCCTTTTGACTCTCGTTGACGACAAATTGCTGCAGCTCTGCTTTGTCTTTGTCGGAGAGCTTTGAGAGGTCGATGTTTTGGTCTAGAGAGGAGCCTGGGGAGTCCATTTTAGTGAGAGCTTAGGTCGGAAGAGGTGGATTGTGTTTGTGGTTGAGGCGAGAGTTGCGGTTGCTGGGGGCTTCATGGCTCGAGAAATTTACTACAGGTCCAAAAGTCTTGACACGTGACAGCGAATTTTGAGATTCCAGATTAGTCACGGAGGCAGTGTTGGTTTGATTCTGGGAGATGTAGACACACGTGTCAAATGATAATAGAGTTTAATTTTATCAGAAGGTGCCTATTCGTTGTATCATTAGGGACGTTGGCTATGCGAAGGTCTATCTATCATCATGAAAACGAGACGTGACGCAAGACTCTCAATTCCACCAAAGCTCGTAATGCCATAACCTATGAGAGATTCATTCAAATTGCTGAACTCCAGGCTGAATGCAAAATGAAATTAGAAATAGTCTTTTGTCTTTTTTTTATGGGCAACAACATTTCTCCGTAACGTCGTCCCCGAGTCTATGGTTTTATATATATCTCATGCGTCTAGCAAGGAGAAGAGATACCGCAGTGAATACAGCCAAGCCCCCAAGAATTCCAAAAAATGGGGCAAGACTTTCGCTGTTCTTCCATGGGACAGCAACGTTCATGCCGAACAGACCACACACCAGGTTTAGAGGAACGAGCACCGATGCGATCAGGGTGATCTGGCTTAAGACTTTGTTGGCGCGGTTCCCTTGGGTAAGATTGTCGATGGAGAGCTGAGCGAGGTAGTTGCTGTGGGATCGAGACAACATCTTTTCGAAGTGCCCCAAGCTGGTCATCATCGTGACAACGTGATCTTGGATATCGCCAAGATAAAGACCGATATCCATGCGAGGGGTGACTTTGTAGTTGGCATTGCATCGCTTTGTGAAGCCTCTGAGAACATCTGCTTTGCCACCGAGAAGCTTCATAAGACCCATGACGTTCTTGCGGACCATTCCAATTTTTCGTAGGAAGGTGTGCATATCATGATCACGGGCAACGAAGACTGCATCTTCAATGGAGTCGGTCTCGTTGTCAAGGGAATGAATGACAGGCGCGAAAGAATCCACGATGTCATCACTGTGTAATGATTAGCAGTTGCACCATAATATGTATCAGCGGGACTTACATCAACGCATAGCAGATCCAATCACTGCTCAGAGCCACATAGTCCTTGAGCATCGTGATTCTCTTCCGAACAGAAGCAGCATGAGAGTTTTGAGAGAAGCTGAAGCTCAAGGTACCCTCTCGGAACACAACTACGTAGATGTTGAACGGCTCGTATTCTTGCCCGTCGTCAATCTCGACGATGTTGAACGACCGGAAACAGGCGAAGTAATAAGACGAGAACAGCTCGATTTTCTCGCGAGCTTCTTGGGTGCCGATGTCTTCGATTGTAAGCGGATGGACCCCGAATGCTCTGCAGATGGCTCGAATCTCCTCCTCTGTTGGATTGTTCATGTTTAACCACCAAACCCCCTCGCCTTCTTCTCCTTCTTCTCCCTGAGGCAAGGAGAACAGATTGCGGATATCCTCTCCTGGTAGAATAAGATCTCCAAACTCAGCGGCATGGATGGTTGATTCTTGCTGGGAAGAAAAGAATTCGAATCGGTTGACATCAATGGCACGTTGTGGGCTCATCGACTCAAGGCTTGAGTTTTCAATTTGTTTCTCATCTACAGAGGAAGAATCATTGGAAGGGATCTCGACGACGTCGCCATTTGACATTACAATGGTCGGAGGATTGCTGGCCTTATGCCCTCGAAGATCATGGAAAATGCGAGCATGTGGTTGACCTTTGGGTGGAGTTTTCTCTCGACTCTCTTCCTCGGCGATGAATTCCTCTAATCCCTCAAAATCGATCTGGAGGGTGTCTTTGTTTCCGGTCGTATGAAGAGGAAAGCAGACGTCCTCCTCAGCCTCAGATTTGATAGACTCTGCAAAACTCCGAGCATCATTATCATTCGTATAGCGTCTGCTTCGACGACTTCGATGGCTCCGGCAGCTAGCGCCAGAGTTAGATTTTGCTCGATGAAGTCCATGCTCATGATGGAAACGAGGGTCAGCGAAATCTTTGGCCGCATGGGCGTCAGAAGTCGATGGCTCGCGTTCGCGGCGTCGAGCATCGGCAAAGGCTTTTACGGAATTCGGTGGCGAGACTGATCGTGGATCAAGAGTAGTTGCGGTTCCCCGGCGGCTTCGATCACGAGGCCCATCCCGACCCTGAATTGGAGAAGCTCCTCCTGATTCTTCATCAACAATAGCTTCTTCAAAGTCCCGAGCTGTGACCTGCAGGAGACCACGGTTGACCAGAGACAAATCAGGATGCTCGCTCCGGCTAGGGCTTCGCATGGTTTCGACAGTACCACGTCGAGATCGAGGCTTTTGCACTGAGGACGATTGATGTCGGTGGTCATCAAGTTCGGGGACAGGAGTGCTGTAGCCCGTGTTGAAAGATTCTTCGTGGTCAGACATCTTGTCGGTGGTATAGCGTTACCTGTACTGGTATTTCTTGTTCTCCAATGATCAGTCAGCCAGCGACCATAGAAGCCAGAGCAGATCAACCCACTAATTTCCAATGCTCAGAGCAAGAACGCCTTCAGTTAAAAGGCGGGTCGCACCGAGCGCCCACCGCGTATTGGCGTCAATTTGATAGAAAGGTTTGCACAGGTTGCCCCTGTACAGTTTTTCTAAGAATCGCTAATCCGTCCAGCTCCCACTCCTACTTCTAGGTGTAATTTGTTATGTTGTTGATCGTATGTTGCTTGGGTTGAAGGCCAGTTATGGGGGCTTCTTGTTACCGCAAGCCCAGCTCTTTGGGCCGAGGAGCGGACGGATGATAGAGAATCGACGAAGTACGGGTCCCGCCAACTTGGTGGTTGTTATGTTCGGGGGGCGCCGAGGCGGAGGATCTCGAGGTATCGGTTGTGTTGGTTAGAGAACTGCTTAAGTCGCAGATGTAGATCGCAGGCTGATATCGTGGGGATATTCGAAATATGCTTAGGTCTTGGGGTTGGCGTTCGTGCGTGTGAAAAGACGAACAAAGGAATTTGCGCAAAGTTTTCTCCTTGACGACGGTGGTTTGATGGCACACAGATGACGTTACCGAGGTGCTAAGGTTTGGTCCCTAACACGCAAGCGTGGTGGATGGGCAATGAATGGTTGTCTCAAAGCGCAGTATGAATCGCTGCGGGAGAGACTGAGGGGGGATTGTTTCTGGTGTTGTTGAAAATTGAGGTCGAAACCAGTTGGTTGTTGATCGAGAACAAGAGAAGTAGGCCTGAGAGGGTGGAGGGGGCAAGATTTTCTTGATGGGCGGGAGGTTCGAATTCGCGCAGGCTAGAACTAGGCCCACCTTCCTGACCAATGACAGCCGCTCTTTTGATAATGAAACGACAGGGGGGCAATTGGGGATACCTAGCCTTGCCCTTGCTTCCTTACTTTGCTGAGAATATTACATGCACATGCAAAGAGAGTACGATAATACTTCGAAGTACAAGAGTCTTCCAATATCAATGGGCAATTATTCTGGATGCAATAGATACCGCAAGAGAGTACCAGAAACCACGCCTCAGGTGATGTTTTAGTCGAGTGAATTGTGGATAACGAAAGGCAGCCTTTGCACGTCCAAATGACCCTTTCCAGCTGAAGCAACTTTATGTAGATGTAGATAAGGATATAGATATATTGCATGCATCATGATTGGAGCAACGTGTAGAACGGAAGAATGGGGAATTATTGAGATTGATATTGATGTTCTTATCTTTCTTTCCGTTTGGGCAATCAGCATTTCCATCGCAAATCGGTCATGCTCTGCTTGATGATTGGGGTTTGATTCGAATTCGGGAGGAGCCGCCGCAGCCTTGCGAACTTGCGAGGGCCCGAAAGGCCAGACTGCCATTGATCAATTCGCAGCAACTCAATCACAACACAACACAACACAATATCCGCGCCACTACCACAGCTGAACCAACTCAGTGCAGCCCATCATGGCAGACCAATTGCTGGAACAAGTACGAGAATATGCCGAGGGCCAGATTGTTCGTCGTCACCTCTGCTGCTTTCCCACGAGAAGCTAACCCTGAAAAGGACTTTGAAGGACAGAGGTTGGCTGAGTTTTTGGCAACATTTCTGCTTGGAGCAGTTGGCGTAAGTTTGCACATGGTCAACGTTTGGATCCAGAGACTGACTTGATTCCAGGTCATCTCTTTCATCGTCGGTTTCATCCGTCAAGACATCAAGCTCGCACTCTACATCGGTCTGGGTGGAACTGCCCTCACCTTACTTATCATCGTTCCACCATGGCCATTTTTCAGCACGCATCCTGTTAGGTGGTTGCCGCCTGGAGGAGTTGAGAAGAAGCCGCAAGGAATTACTGTGGATGGTCAGGTTGTAGCATGATGGTCTGAGTTGGGCATTACAGGGAATCACAGGCGTTGCGGACTTCGGGAGAACAAAATGTTACAGAAAAGCAATATGGTAGCTTTTATTGAAGATATGTTTCTGGGGAGGGCTGCGCCGTCGAAATCTATATCCTTGTGAACGCCGTCACGTAGAGATCCTTGATGCGCCCTATGCTCCAAAGCAGCCGACCAAATACACTCAGAGATGCGCAGTCGCTGCTCCAAGATGGCCATGCCAAAGGCCATATCTATTCTCGTTTCCCATCATGTCCATGTATATCCAGCTTGTAGAGGCTTAACGACCGTACTTTTGGAATTCCCAATCCCTGTTGTCGAGAGGGCAGACTTGACGCGTCTTCAACCAACGTGAAATGCAGTGGAAGTGAAAGGCGTGCTAGATGATGGTCAGTCTCAGACAGGGGCAGATAGAGAATTCCACGGCATCTTACATTGCAGATTCCCCAGGCGACGGTACACTCCTCGCTCGTCGCGGAAGCTTGGTTGGCTTGACATTCAATGCCTGTGTATAGTTAGCGGTCTGAGAGCTGGAGAGGTCGTCGTGAATACGTACAAAGATCCATAATGTGGTTTCTGCAGATAGCGCAGTTATCGACGACGATGTCCCAGGCCCAAAGAGCTACCGCGTTCCACTGTTGAAATATTAGCAGCTGCGAAGGCAGGCAAGAAAGAAGCTGCAGAGTCACCGACCTTCTTGACCTCAAAACGCTTCTTGCCATCTGCTCCTCCATCTCCACCAGCTTTAGCCTTGCCAGCGGCTTTCTTGACTGGAGCTGATGATCCAGAAGGAACGTCGGTCATATCAACGTCGGCCATGGTGATCTGGTCTTGTGAATTTAGGGAAGTTGGGTGAAGGCGTAGATGGAGGGGTAGTTCCAGGCGGCAGACGAAGGCTTCGGTCGGAAGAGGTCGCCACTTAAATGAGGGTAAATATCAAAAGACGACTGGCCTGGGTCACAGAGGATGGCGAGATGCGGAGCTTCTTTCGCAATCAGATAAAGGAAACGAGGCTGCAGGAAGAAGTTACAATGCTCGCGGTGAATAGGTCATTGTTGTAGAGATCCAGGGCCGCCGCCCGATTACGCGAGGCTTCAGGTCAGGTTCCGCCTCCGCCAGCCTGCGCTCCATTGTTTGGGCCCGCTCTGGCTGGCTGAGTTCTTCTTTATATCCCCATCTTCATCTTCTCCTCATTCTCTCCTAGACAACCTCACTCCATGCCACATCGAACCTCTTTTCTAACACTCCGCCCGATAAAGAACAATGAACAGAACACTCTCATCTATCGATCTCGTACACACAAACAATAAAAAGACCTGCTTTTGCGACACGCCTCGCCTCTCCTCGAGTGACCGACCTCCGCCTTGCCATTAGGTTTCGCGCCGGCTCCATCACCATCACCATCTGCTTCGATCCTACATACACATTCCGTCTCTCGAGCGCTTTCCATTTTGCTTTGCTTGTTGTTATACTGTGCTCCTACTACGGCTGCTTATTTATAAGCCAAGGAAGCCATGTCCTCAGAAGACATCATTATCCCGAAGAGACATCGCCATACTCGAAGTGCAGCTGCAGTCTCTTCTGGAAACCCTCCCTCGCAGCATCCTCGAAATCCACACCATCTCAATGTGCAAGCTCATGCGCAGAATACTCAATCCGAAATGAACTACCCCGCTCAACCGTCAACTCCTCCACGAACCCCTCGAAGGGACAATCGCTCGGGATCCCAGAACCCACCCTCGAACTCCCACGAAAGTGGCTCAAAACAGAAAGGCAGGAACAAGAATCGCCCAAAAAATGTCATGACCTCCCCGGCCGTTAAAGGAAATGACCGACGCACCCCGCCTTTGACAGCGCAATCCTCAAACCTGCCATCATCCGCAAAACCAATCGGCACACCATCGACTGCTGTGTATGCCGGTGCAACATTCCATGCGTCACCAGCTCCCTCTGCGCTTCCTATCCCAAGTTTCTACTCAAAATCTGTCCCTGACTCTCCGGGGCTGAAGGGGCTCACAGTCGGAAAGGAAACCCCGTCAAAGCCAAGCCAATCGCCTACTCCTCCGTTAGAACCTTCGGCGAATCAATTTCAAAGAGAAGAATCACCCCTAGACTTCTTTTTCAAGGCAGATAGAGCAGAAAAGGCCAGAGCTCACAGCGCTAGTTCCAGCAACGCAGCGGGGGTTGCTGCCGGGCCTTTCCAGCCCCCAGCATCCACGAGAAGTGCCCAGACTCCACCTGGCCCTGGCAGCCAAAGTCGAACCCGCCAAGTACATAAATCTTCTGCGGGCGGGATGTTTGCTATGGAGTTGGACGGTCCTCAAAGCCCGGGTACACCGTTCGGCCCGGCATTTTCTACCCCATACTCTGAGAGAATCAATGCTGCCAGGAATGGCAATAAGCTAAACCGTGAAGACTCTCAGAAATCACTAGATAAATCGGAAGCTCTCAAGGCCTATCTCTTCTCTGGTCACACTCTTTCTCCACCAGCAGGTACGAATGGAAATGGTGCAACTGGTTCTCCTTCGCCGCCCGTACCAGCGGCATCTATGGGATCAATGACGAGCCCTGGAGTCTCATCACGCTCTCAACCCAACGGCTATTTTTTCAATCACGATGTTAAGGGCTCAAACACTGGTCCTAGGGCTTCTGGGCGCTCATCTGGTCTTCGCCAGGAAGTGACCCCCACGAAAACACCTACTAGGACACCTGATCGCGCTACTTTTTATGAAAGCTCACCTACTCCTTCTAGAACATACGGTCAAATCTCTCCCCCGAATCCGAACGATCTTACAACCAGATTCATGTCTCCTTCTGCTTCTGCATCTCCTGCATCCCAATATGGCGTTTCATCTGGTAATGGAGGCCCAGATCTTCAAGGAATGGAAGATAGTCTTCGTAAGATATTGAAGTTAGACTCAGCGAGGATTTCTGGCGCTCCAAATTCAGGCGTTAAATCAGCGACGACGACGACCATGCCAAATTATGCTGGTGGCAGGGTTCCATCCATGAGTGGCATGAATAATGGCGTTATGGGATCTTGATATAAGACGGTTCATAGTATCATGAGCTTTGGGTTGAATGCCGGCGTTATGGTCTGCTGCTTGGTTTGCAGCAATGACTTGGGATCTACGGCCTGCGATATTTTTCTTTGGCTCACGAATTTCTTGTCTATGGATCATCTGGTTTGGGCTAGGCAACGTGTGCAGAGGACATGGACTTATGGGTTGTGTGGCATTCCACGATACCTATTACTATCTCTTGTGATGCTTAATAGCTTTGTAGCTTGAGAGGTTTCTTTTGTTTCGTCTATGACACCCGACAGCACATTCTGCAAACATTTCCTTTGTCATTGGAGGCTGAGAAGCCATAGGGCTGAGAGTTGGGCCTCTGTGGGTTGCCACACTATCACGAGGGCTACAGAAAAGTGGAAGAAAATATGGCGTAATTTTTATAAGCCTTGCTAGGCGTACACCCCGGCTGAATAAATGCATACAATTACCCCATTCTTTTCTTTATGCCTCGTCTGTATTTGTTTTGTGGAATATTGAAGAGTGATTAAAAGGAACAGTATTCGGCTGTCCAAACTTCCTAGGTAGGCGAGTAATCTGATAGTTTTATCTTCAAGGCTATACTATTGATTTTCGTCGTTCTATTCAATCTTGGGAGTTAAGTTCGGGAACTTCTGCGTTTAGTACCATTCCCCCCCCCTCCGAAACTTACCTCCGTCTCGTGTCCAGAAGGTCAAGAATCTTCTCGGAGACCTTACCGCTAGTACTCTAACAAACGTCCGCGGGGTCCTATGCCTTGTCCTACATCGCCAGGCTCAATGGTCGATATTTACTAAATATTATCTGGTCGCAACCACATGGTCTCTACTTCGGTTAAGTCCGTTGCCCACAAATTTCTAATTAAGATGTTATAAAATGTGTGCTACATACTACTACCTCGACAAGCCCGCGTGGGTCCCTTATACGCATTTCCATATGTTGTCATAGGGCTTTGTTACGCGGCAATTTTGGCACAAGCGAGATTATCTCTGCAACCATTTCCACGTCACGAGCTCTGCCTCGTGCCCTTCTAGACTGAATACTACCAGTGAATCCCTTTGAGGATCAAGGACCGGCACCACTCCGCACATGAATTTGTAAGTGATCTGTTTGGAAGTGTCCATGGTTTCCGCAGCCTACCCCTCAGTAAAGGCTACGCTTTTCCTCTTCTTAACGTCCGGCCATTTCTCAATACACAACCCTTTGACCCTCACATACCCCTCTCTGGAAAGTGACATTCGAATGCAACATATATCGAGCCTCGACTCCTTTCTGAACCTGGCAAGCCTGCTATGCTTTCCGACTCAGTGGAGTATTTAGTCAGGGATTTGTTGCACAGGATCTTCTTAGGAAACCAGGGAAGGCCCTTCATATTTGCCGCATTGATCAGGATATCTGGAAGGGCTGCGTCAGAAATGGAAATAGGGGCTCCACTGCGTTTGAATGAGTCCGTTCCGGTTACATAGAGCCGCATTCGGGGAAGGGGAGCCGCAATGGGTTGCCCACGGTTCATTATGGACGGTTTTGTAATTCTTCAATCGCGTTCACTGTCGGCTGGTCATGGATTTGATTTTACATCAAGACTACCCCCTATGGAAACGCATCCGAGCTGGAGGGTTTGATTTTCGATATAGCCGTTGAAGGAGTTGTGTTGTATTCATAGATTCCTGTCGCAAATCAGCCCTGATTTGACAATTAAAGGAGTATTACAGGCATCTGCGGAATTTTCAGTAAAGGTTGATATTTGAGTAAAGGAAAGGTTGCTGTCGCAGATACCACTTACCCTCTGTTATAATCGAAATGATGCAATGTAGTAAGTCATTCCAGATACTCCCACTACTAATCAGTCCGCCCCGAAATTGACCATGGTACAAGTAAAGCAGCACATGAGGGCGTAATGTAAAATCACTTAGCTTATTGACCCACACAAACTGTATATCTTCTTTCCCTAACCTCTCTTCCCTTTTCGTTTCCTTCCTTTGATTTTTTTCTGTCTTGTCTTTTCTCTTCCCAAGGCCCCCCTTTTTTCTCGGTTAAGTCACCCCTGAAAGGTGGCTCAGTTAGGCCCCCAAGCCACACGCCGACCCCAGCCGAACGATCAACGCTCGCCAAAATTTTATCTTGAGATCAACAACACCTTGAGAGCAATTCGTACGATGAACCTTAAGAGCGCTTCGATTCCCACAATGCAAACATGAGAAGAGCATTGCCATCAAACCGGCACATCTCATGGTCTCGTAGCATCCAGCCACGATGTATACGCCAGCAGCAAAGACGCTTTGCTGCTGTCGCCGAAGGCGTTAGGTACACCATCCATGCCGTCATACCAACGTCCACCTCTGATCGTTCGAGATAGGCCATACGATGTCGTTGTTATCGGAGGGGGGCATGCTGGCTCGGAGGCATGCGCTGGGGCTGCGAGGTCAGGCGCGAGGACTGCACTCATCACGCCGAAGCTCGATAATATAGGGGTGTGCTCTTGCAATCCGAGTTTCGGAGGGATAGGGAAGGGGACGATGCTGAGGGAGGTTGATGCGCTCGATGGTGTCGCTGGCAGAATTATAGATAAGGCTGGTGTTCAGTTCAAGATTTTGAATAAAAAGAAAGGTCCTGCAGTTTGGGTATGTGGCGGTGGGGAATTTACACTTTTACACTTTCTGTCAGTCCAGATCACAACACGGCGGCGCTAACATACTTTAGGGACCTCGAGCGCAAATTGATAGGTCGCTGTACAAGAAGTATATGCGGGAAGAGTTAGAAGGCTACCGTAACCTATCAATTGTGCAGGGGAGTGTAGCTGATATTATTGTTGCTCAAGATGATGGTGGCACCTCTAGTAAAGGGAAGATTACTGGCGTTCGATTAGAGTCTGGAGAGATAATACCAACAGATCAGGTCGTCATCACCACTGGTACATTTCTCGGGGGTGAAATACATATTGGCCTCGAATGCACTCCGGCGGGCCGTATGGGGGAGGCTGCCACCTTTGGTTTGAGCAAATCATTGAGGGACGCTGGGTTTCAACTTGGCAGGTTGAAGACTGGCACTCCGCCTCGTCTGGCTAAGAATACTATTGACTTCAATATACTTGATGCTCAACCTGGTGATGAGCCCCCCATACCTTTCAGTTACCTCAATCAGACCGTCGCCGTCGAACGCCAGTTACTCTGCTACGCTACCTACACCAATGCTGCATCACATGACGTTGTCCGAGCTAACCTCGACAAGTCCATCCACATCCGGGAAACAGTCAAAGGCCCCAGATATTGTCCGTCACTGGAATCGAAAATCATTCGCTTCTCTGACAGGGAGCGGCACATCATCTGGCTTGAGCCGGAAGGGTTTGACAGCGACGTCATCTACCCCAACGGGATCTCGATGACCATACCTGCCGATGCCCAGGAGCAATTACTAAGGACAATCAAAGGTTTAGAAAATGTCACTATGCTGCAACCTGGCTATGGCGTCGAGTATGACTATGTCGACCCTCGCAGCTTGAAGTCGAGTTTGGAAACGAAAGCAATTCGTGGGCTATTTTTAGCGGGCCAGATAAACGGTACCACGGGCTACGAGGAAGCGGCGGCGCAGGGAATCATCGCCGGGATAAATGCCGGCTTGGCATCACAGTCACAGCCTCCCATGGTCCTGTCGCGTAGTGATGGATACATTGGCATCATGATAGATGACCTAATTACCAAGGGGGTTTCAGAGCCCTACCGAATGTTCACCTCACGGAGCGAGTACCGAATGAGCGCCCGAGCAGACAATGCTGACCTACGGCTCACCGCAAAAGGCAGAGAATCTGGAGTAGTCGGCGATAAGAGGTGGTCGAGCTTCCAGGACGAATCATCCCAGATGGAAGAACTCAAGACAGCCCTAACAGCAAAAGCTGTCTGTGCACCTGACTGGATCAAAGACGGATTCAAAGTAGGCAATGACACTACTAGGCGAACCGCGTTTGACATCCTCCGTCTTGCTGGTGTCACCGTGCCGGATTTGGAAAGGGCGATTCCTGAAGTTGCAAATTTCCCACGAAATATACAAAATCGAGTGGCAATTGAAGCCGTATATGCCCCATATGTTGCTCAGCAGATAGCAGCTATGAAGGTGTTCCAAAAGGACGAGAACTTGAGATTACCTATAGACTTGAAATACGACCAAGTCCATGGCCTCTCAATGCACGAGAAATCCTTGTTGGATGCCACCAAACCCCAGTCCATAGGGCAGGCGCGACGGATCGAAGGCATGACACCTAATGGACTCGTTAGGCTATTAGCCTTTGTTCAGACCAGAAAAAAGGCACTGAAGATAAGCGCTCTAGGAGAAGAAATTCATAATCGGCCTGAAGGCCTGGTGTAAGGTAGTGCCCCCTTCGAGCGACACTAGCTTAGTGGAAAACCTCACAAATCTGTAAAATATAATAATTTTTGTTTTCGATATTCAAACGCTCCTACCTCCGCTTGTTCCTCAGTTCCTACCACTCAAAACGTGCCAGTAAGAATCGATTTCTGAACACAATCGCAGTCTCAAATATCGCTGCGGCCCCGGTTTTCGCGAAAATGGAGCCCTCAGGTAGCCCTGCGCCGCTACATGAGGAAAGACACCCAATCGAGGGCCACGGGCCCGGCTCCTCTCTTGACATTCAGAAGGCAACTACCGCAAGATCGGACAAGGAGGTGGCGGGGCTCCTGAATGCTTACAGTAAGGCTTTCCCGTGGCCTACGGATGACGAATGCACCGTTCATTATCGAGAGAGTAAGCCAATCATCCATGATTTATGCAGTTTTCGATGTCTCACAATCGGTAGATTTCCGACTGGCGTTCAACATAATCGCAACCAGCAGTTTTAAGCACGACAGACTGGCCGCAGAAGCACTCATGGCCCTTTATTCTTCTTCCACCTCACTTCGCGCCCTCAATTTGCGCTTTCGTAGGTCCTGCCAAGGGGGTTATGTTGTTGAGCACAACGGCTAATGGTGTAGAGCGAGAATTTGAGGATTGCAATGCCCGCGGACACCCTTTGCCGCCTTATTTGGTAGCCTGGGTCCAAGTCAAACGTCTCGCTGACGAGGCTGACTCGAGGAGAGAGTTTCTCCCACAAGACCCATCGGAATACGCCTACTTTAGACATATCCCATATTCGATAGCATCTCCATATGAGGCAACCGCAATCGCTCCACGTAAATCCGCACAAACTCCACAGTTTCACGCCAAATCTGCCACGCCTCTCGGTTCTATTTCTTCAAACAAGACCGTGCCTCGCCCTTCTTTTCACCCTTCGCTCTGGGAAGCTGAGACTGGAGGTGCTGAAATGGTACGAGGCAATGGTGATAACAAGGTCCATCACGGCACCCGGATCAACAAAAAGAATTCCTATAATGGCGACGCTGGATCTCTTAATGAGGCGGGCAAAAGAATCAATGGAGCTCCCGGCTCGGATAAGGGTCGCGTCGCAAAATCTTCCAAAAGACTACACACAGTAAGTTCAAAAGAATTGGGGTTGATATTGGTCATGCTAACTTGTGACCAGGGTCGAATTTCTAATTACGTTGTACAAAACGAAAAGCATAATAGATTCGTTGCGAGTCAAGGCAAACCGATTACTAAAGAGGCGCTGGATGCCGGATTTGCAGGTACCAAGGACAGGGAAAGATACGAAAAACACTTGCAAAAGAATCGCAACCACGCTCGGAGCAGAGGCATACACTATGCTCCTTCATCGGGCTATTATCAAAATTACCCCGGGTATGGAGGGCTTTATTCTCCCAGCTCACAGTTGCCGACGACATCCAACCCAGGTCCCCCAATGTTTGATGTAGCACATCCATTTCCGAGTTCTCAAAACCTCACTGGGCACGCAGTATTTCAATCGCCTGGCGCAAACTTCCTTCAGAGCCCGCCCAATCAGTTTCTTCAATTTAACCAATTTTATCCTCGTAATAACGTTGTGGCCCAGGTTCAAGTTCAACAAGGCACTCCTATCCCACCGAATGAGTACGCTCAAAATCAACCCGTCCTTGATAAGTATGGACTCAGCCATAGCCATCCAACTGGAGCTCACGCGCCTTATCTCCATAGTCCACCGAATAGACATTAGTAGTCCCATCCGGGGAGTGAAGTTTGTGAGTCGTGGAACATGCTTGGCTAAAAAAACAGGAAGAATTCGTGGAGTAGAGATAAAGCAAATAGTTTGTTTTTCTGTTGGGCTTGTAAAACTTATAATTATACCCGGCATGGCATAGGATAGGCGTTGGGTCAGGACATGGTCTGACAGGTGATTCCAATTCCAAGACTGTTTCTTTGTATTTTTACATGATATGTACAGTACTGCGCGCAAACATTGATAATCACTTGTCTTCCTTCGGTGACTCGCTCTTCTTTGTATTGTCTTGACTCAAGATCTTCACCGCGTCTTTCGTGTAGATGTAGCTGGCCCCACTCCAAATTGTCGTTGTTGCTACCAAGTAACTGTGAAAAATATCTCGTCAGCAAGATTCCCCACATATCCAAAGTTCGTAACTCCGAACAGTATCTCTGCTTCCCGCCAATCAGAGTACGTAAGCTCTTGGCATGAAATCATTCCTCTCCTATTCCACCTCAAATAAAAAGAAAAAATCAGAGAAAACTTACTGCATCCCAGTCATCAATCCCGCCACATCCATAGTGACAAGAGGCATCGCAGTCGTAGCCCCAATCAGCGCCAACTGCAGCGCTGTGTTATATTTACTGATCGTCGTGGGACGTACCTCTGCTGACGGCAAGCTGAAGTCCCAGTACCGAGCAAAGGTTTTGGGTGGCGGGAGAGAGATGTAGCGGTAGTAGATTGCGGAGAAGCCGAGGAGGACATCGCGACCGAGGATAATTGTTGCGAGCCATACTGAGAGGTGTTAGATTTTTTTTATTAAGATCGTTCAGTCTGATTGTAGATTGATTCGAGCAGAAATTGGGGTGAGTACCTGGGAGAGCACCCTTGATAGCAAGACACACTGTCAAGATTGTCATAAGCGTCTTGTCAGCCATAGGGTCGATGACTGTCCCGACTACAGTCTGTAGATTCCAACGTCGTGCAATGTATCCATCTATAAGATCAGTAATTCCTGCGTACGCAAATAAACCCACGGCCCACGCATGGTAGTCGTGTAGTACAAGGTAGCCGATGACGGGGGCGGCGATGAGGCGTGAGAAGGTTAGGATATTTGGGATTGTGTAAATGTTCTCATGAGGAGTTAATTGCTTGAGAGCGTTGAGGATAGGCTTCTTTGGGGGCGGTGAGGCGGGGTCTTCTCTGGAGGTGATGTTAGTCCGGTTTGAAAAGGGGTGTATGTCACGTGTCGGTGGCGATGGAGGAAGTCAACCAAAGGGGAAATAAAGCGCAATTTTGCGCATGCACAAATGCCGGTGCCTATTCCAAATAACTCATCTTACATTTCGGGGCCCTCCGGTGGCTTGAATGTCGAATATAGCATGCCACGGTTTCGTGTAAAATTCTTCACTGCCCTTCTGGGGAGATTGTTAGTTCCGTTAGACTCGATAATCAGGCATCCTACAAAGGTGGCAATGCCCTCGAGCAGGATAGCGTGCTCAATGGATTCCGGCCTTGAATCAGGGCGCCCAAATAGGGTAATCTTGTCCTCGATTCGGCCAGAGGGCACAAGCTACTCAACGACGCCTTGGGATTGCTTGCCCATTTCGAACATGGCCCCAGTCTCAGCGGCCGTGCCATTGCCATTGCATCTTGCACTCCACGAAAGAAAGCGGAGAGGGGCTGATCACGGGCGTCTTCTGGTGGTTATTGAAGGTATGTGGTCGATTCCTTGTTCCTTAGAACAACAATTCCTCTAAAGCCGCGGCGCGTAGCTCTACAGTATCCGCTTAGACGCGCGCTTCATGCTGCAAGTGGCGGCTATAGTTCTACAGCGCTCAGACATGCGCATGGTCAGAGCGCAACCCTTTTTCATGACGTTGAACGCTACACGGCACGGGACGAGCTAGAGCTTCATCAAAGCGTACCGCAAAGCTCCGAGAATCCCTCCGAATAGTTGCATCGGGGCATTGTCCCATCCAGGAAATCCCAGGCTTCTTAGGCCTAGACAGGCCGGCGTTGTTTCCTGCCTGAGCATCATTTCGCCGTTGGGGCTAAGAAATCTGACTTTGTCTTTGACTTTGGAGATCTGGGGATCGTCGACTCATGCAATCCCTAGCCAGTTTCACGTCCCTTAACGGACCCATTGATGGCGCCAGCATCGCTGCCAGCTTCAGGATCGTCACTGGGAAGACCAGGACATGCATGACTTTATGTCCGGTGATAGGTTCATCGATGTTGTAAGTACATCTATTACACATCTTCATACAGAAGTATGGAACGCCAGAACTTGCAAATTTCCCAACTTGAGTTCGTGCGCTGCGAGTTGTCGAACATGAAGAGGTCGGAGAGCCTCCTCTTGAGAAATTATGTGAAATCGATTCGTGCCCAAAGTGACGTCCTAAAGGTTAGGGTCACTGGATAAGTCTAGACCTGGTTTCGGGAGCTTTCAACATCTGGCATCAAGGAGCGCATCAACGCCAAGGCTCGTCATACTTGTAGTTCTGGGTTTAAGCTTGCCAGTGTCAAACGAATATGGCGGGTTTAGCCGCCTCTGTTAAAGTTATGCTGGGCATACTTTGAATCAAACTTTGATATTTAATCTCTTGTAAGCAATGCAGAAGGATCTTTAAGCTTGTTTTGACTTAAGAAGAAATGAAGGCCCTTTCCTTCTCTTGGAATCGCAGAGTTCGAAGCCAATGAATAGTAAACCTATTGTCAAATAAGAGATGTTGGGAGAGTCAATATTGTGAGAGCGCGATGTGAAGTCAGGTAGTCATCAGTATTCTAAGGCGATATCTTGCTAAAGTCCAATAAAATGCATTGGATTATGATGCCGCATCGATGGTATCCCGGTATCCCTAATCCTTACAACCTCTTAATCATACGTTTGTACATTACATGCATTACCAACGCTCAACCTGCATCCATGAGATAATGACAGGTTTAAGCCCTCAAGATAGGAAAAATGACCTCCCTCGAACATAAAACGAGAGTGTGCCATTAGGCTCAAGCTGTGTCAACTCCAAAATTTCCATGCCGGGGCCTCTTAACCCTTCCATACGCCGAGCGAGATGTCCGCTCAGTTCCCATATTACACATGACAGAATATGTGCAAGAGAATGAAACTCGTGAATCAAAAAAAATAATGCTTTTCCACACCAATGAATCGAAGGGTTCAGGAAGTCCCAGTGCTTGCCCACTGTTGGGGCGCCATATAGTGGCCATGCCCAGCGCTCGAGTTCCCCATTGGCCACATGTTCTCTTTCAACCCCGGGCTTTCTACTCCCGAATATGTAAGTGCAGGCCGATCATATGACCCGTTTTGTTGGGTTGGCGTTGGTAAGGATTTCTGGAGGCTGAAATTCTGTGCAGAATTGGGATTTTCTCTGAGCCCGAAGAAACCTTGAGACGCGTATCCAGAATCATTACTCAGTTTCGAGTCTGTTGATGCTGAAGAAACGCCAGAGATACCCGAGTCCACGGAGCCGCCCTGCTCAAAGTTCGATTGCCGGCGTGTAAAATTTGTCGTAAGAGCAGGAATCTGGCTGCGACTTGGATCGGAGCTGATGCCAATCACAGAATTGTACCGCTGTTGTCTATAACCGCCAAGGTCGTAGTTTTCACTCTTGGGTGCTGAATATATGCCAGGTGAGGGTGCGAACTGGCTGCTGTAGGCACTGTTCGAGTGGCTTGAGGAAAGGCTATCATAAGGGACAGAACTAGCGCTCATCGGATAGTTCCCGTACATGCTTGAAGATGAATATGTTACTGGCGGCGTCGGCAACGACATTGTTCGGTGTAGGATGCTCTGATTTGTCATTTCATATCCATTACGGACATAAGGATATGCGCTATAGACAGCTCGGTCATCCATTCGATCCATGGAATCGACTTCGTCAATTGGAGTGCGGAAGTTTTGCTTCGTGACAAGGTCAGAGCGCGGTGTAATGTGCTGAAATCTAGGGTCTTTTGTTGGGGTTGTGAACTTGTTGTTCATGACATCAGCAACTGTGTAGTAGGAGACCAAGTGGTGAGAAATGCCTCCAACTGTTACGCTGACGGTCTTTTTGACAAGTCCTTCTTCCTTGAATCCGTAGGAGTCAACTAGAGAGCCTATCAAAGAACGCTCGGTTTCTTTGCTCAGTGAATTTGAGGATGAATCGAGGTATGAGTTGGCAGCAGCGGCGCCGTAGCTGCTGGCTCCAAACGGTTCTTGAGCTTTATTAATACCAGGTGATCTCTTGCTGCGCTTCATAGCTCGCTTCTTCTCTCCCGGGGGAAAGGGACGTTCGAGCTCGCGGTAGACTAGAAAGTTTCCCAAGATTCGACTTGGACTCCACGGTACGCCGTCCGTCCACCGCTTGATACCAGACGAATGTTCTTCGTAGATAAAAACGTTTCCACTTTTGATCAAGCTTGCTCGCTCGCGATCGTGCGGACGGCGGGCGACGTGATTTAAAGCTCCACTCAGACATGCCTCGAAGAGGAGCAGGGCGTCCTGAGTAGAGGCTATGTGACCGTAGAAGGTTGGGGAAAGTGGTGATGCGGAGGCCATAGTGCCACTGGAGAGTTCGTATCCGTATATGTGAGGTTTGTATTGTGCGGGGTGGGACAGTTCATGAGAGGTCACCGGGGGAGTTCCTCAAGTGGGGAAGTTGTGCTTTAGTCGATAGTGTTTGTATATAGAGAGAGAAGACTTTGTCCAAGCTTCATCAGAAGAGCCTTTGACTGGCGACTGTCGAGTTGAAGTCGATTCAAGATGTAGAAGAGGCGTGGACCGGTGATATCAGTTGGTGGCGAAAGAGAATGTGGAGGTAGAGGGCGTTTATGCCTCGACTTTGGGTCAATGTTGTTGTCTGAGGAAGGTATAAATGGGCCGAATATTGTTTCGACCGTGCAGAGGAAGGGGGGGCATATGTAGATCGGGAGTGTGCAATGCGGGAAGGGCCTGCTGTGGATTCCGGTTGAGAGCAAGGGTATCGATGGGAGTGTTGAACGCAACTTCCGTTCGCGCTGAGATGCGATGCGTTGCTTTGCTCGGAAAGTTAGGGCAACGCAAGGAAGGGTTCTCTTGTAAGGTTCTGCCACACGCGGAGCCGTTCCAAGATAGCAACTTCCAAGTCGAGCTTTTGGAGCCTTATGCAAAAGAGCAATCCTAGTGATCAGGGCGCGTGCGGCCAGAAGGGGCAATTGTACGCTGGGTTGGAGAGTCGAAGAGAAACGGTGCGGTGCGTAAGGCACTAGAAGTCTGATATGGTCTGAAGTTCTGCGACTCTAAACAAAGAGAGCATGCAGAGCGGGTAGGTTTCTCCGTATAATAAGGCGGAGGGGAGCGAGGATAGCTTTGCGGTACGATGCGCTGCCAGTGTTGGTCCTGAAGGCAGTTAAGGCAGTTTCAACAAGGTTGGAACTTTATGGCGCGCGGAAGGTAGGTATGCCAGCCCCGTCTTTGGAGCTTGATATGAAATTTGAGGGGGGAAGAAGTTAGGGCGACCTGGGCAAGCCTGCTGCCACTCCAGCATCACGCCCACGGTACATGATGAATGCTGTCCAGCACAGAGGGAAGGGAGAGGGGCGAGACCTAGTTACTGCTGCGTACAAGGAGGCAGGTAGGGCCATCAGGACAGCGCGCAGGGGGCATTGTGCACTAGCAGAGTACACTACTATGGAAGGCACGGTGAAGGTCGGTGGTGGTTACCGTTGCTAGTGGAGCAGTAGCAAGAAAATAATCCAACAGGGACCAGCAGTGCCTGGCGCCGGGGGTCATTCATTGTCATTGCCCAGCACTAGGTCATAAACCAACTTGCCCTAAATTACCCTCTCCAGGCTGATCCAGGGAGGCCACGAGAGAGTTTTTTGACATGGTACAAGGGAGGTTGCGCGTGGTGTAAGCAATGTTGAGACCCAGGAGCATGGTCAAGCATTCGAGAGAGCGATGCTGAGCCTTGGGAGCGTCCGTTTTCGGAATGCCTACTTTTATTGCAACAAATATTGCAAAACGATGCAATTTGCTATGAAGTATTCGAGACTTGACCCAGGCCATCCGAGTGATTTCATTAGCTTTTGTACTGAGCGCCAAAGAGAAGGAAGGGAGGTATTATTCAAGACTTGGGGATACATCTATCACGAAACTATGCCGTTGATCGAAGAATATAGTCGATCTCCTCCGACGCATAAGCCACCGTTTCAGCGGCAAGCTGGCAAGCGTAATCTAGCATCCAGCAGCAAGACCCTTCTCATGCTGATGCCCTTGCACAATTATCACATTCCTAGCTCGTTGGTAGTTGATATCTTCCAAGGCCTTGCCACGCTGCGTATGGGGCCACTACTCTTGAATTGACGACGCTCGGACGTGGAGTTCTGGGACTAGACTGCTCATCGTTGTTATTGGGCACATCATATGCAGGATTGTGGCAGGGTGGGAGAGTGGGTTTCTGGATTTCTCCGTGTCGAGTGTCATTGGCGGATTGTTGGATTTCCTCCTGGGTTCAATCCGTTGCAAGTGTTCTGGTTCCGAGTTGGAAACACAGCATAATTCAAGATTGAACACAAATTGAGACTCGACGCCAAGACCACGCACCCAAGCCCACGATTTTGTTGAAGTAGCAAAAGTTCAAAGGTGTTTGGCGACCATCGAGAAGATCTCGGGCTTGGGGTGGTTGTTCAATACTGTATGACGAGCCAAGTGGCCTTGTAGCACAGTAGCAGCATGCATTCCAGCACACAGTGAGAACCGCGAGACTTGCAAAGTCTAGAAACACAGGGCCACGACCACCGGACAGCACGTACATAATTGATTGCCTGCTTTTCGTCTCCAGCCCAAAGGCTGCTGCGGCGACCTATATGACAATTTTCATTGGCGATTGTGCGGACATGTATAATATGTGCCTCCACATCATTCCTTCGAAAGCTTGGGGCCGCCGTGACATGAGAACGAGTCTCACAAAATTTCCATACCTGGACGACGGTGGATCTACTATGTAGTCAAAATCACCGCGCAAAGCTGTCTGGTGTTGCGGGCAATTCAGGAGGCACATCTGAATAATTGGACAATTGGGAATGCGGCCTACTTCGTGTACCCTTGGACCCTCCCTTAAATCTCTCCGAAAATTTACCGCCCCGGATTTAGTTGGCTATCCAAGACTGAAATCAAGTCTCACTGATGATTGATATACAGGATTGCAAAAGTACTACGCTGCACGACTCATACCAATGAGTCTAGAGGCGGGTTTTCGACATGGCTTTCAAACTCTGTCGGTAAATATGCGATGGGTTGGCGCCGGCGAACTCTGTTCTCTGGAGGCTTGCGATCCCCAGCTTAAAGAAGCTTCCTCGGGAACATTGACTTTCACAGACAGCGCCTTATAATCTTCTTAAAATCACCACTGCTGCCATGACTTTGAGCATATATTTTGACATCTTTTTCACCCCTCTCCTCTCGGCGTTGGATTTACAAAGTCTGCTAGGTTCCAATTATGGCGCGGATCTTGTTCTTGTCCCAAAGTGGAAGCTGCGTAGTCTTTTCGCGCCACGGCCAACCCAAGATGCCCAACACAGCCATTTGCTAGAAAGGGACTGACGTCGAATGGCCTCCCGTGTGTCTGTGTGGTCACCGTGGTGAAAACCACGGTAAAGTCTGCAGCTTGACATCAGTCGCCAGCCAGTCGCGGATTTTCCTGCAAACCGGATGACGGTCCAGACATCCTCCGTAGTGGAAAGCTACTAGAGCTGGGTGTTTCGACGCACGTGGAGGACGCGGACAGCAATAAGAACCCGCACCGAAGACGCCGTTGAAGAACGCTCCATTGCTGCGAAAGATGCGGTCCTGCGGGTGACTGACTGCACTTCCGTAAGGGATAAGCACGAAGGGGAAACGTTCGCACAGACCTGCTTGGTGTCGCGATCGTAGTGCATAGAAGCTTCGTATGGTTCACCTCGTTCTGACCTGCCCTTGAGATAACAACCGTTGGGCTTCCCCAGTCTTCAAACGTCAGAGACCGGTAGATGCGCCAATTCATCATCTACCGTGATTAGGGAGACTGGGATTCCAAGATCTCCAGGGTTCCAACGTTGCGCGTAGGGTTCTGGGGTTGAGGTGCGAGGTGCTATGCTCGATGCTAACTAGGTCGCTTTTTGACGCTTTTTGACGTCCTCAAGAGCAGTCGGCAACTCATCTCTTTGTCTAAGCGCATTGTTCTGCTCGTGACTTGGAGCCTTCTGGTGGTCTGCGTGCGTAATACGTATGCGTCCAAGCCCTACGCTAGATTAGATTCGAAGGCGGCAAGTGATGGAACAGCGACAGCGCTCACTCATGTACAGTACTTGGTGAGAGGTTAGACGCCGCTCTTCAGAGCTTCAAAGGTAACGGGGGTTCATCGATTGCCATCTGATCGGGTTTCGAATGCTCGCCGACCTAGGCACGACGTCCTTTTCTGCGTTGAGATAGTGAGACGTTTGTCTCAAGCGAAGAGACAAAAGCACGAAGTATCCTTGCATTCTCGGAGGGGAGCACGTGCCAGATGCAGTAGCAGTAGCAGTAGCAGGGGCAGGGGCAGGGTAATCGATGCCCAATACCCTTCCTACCCTTCCCTTTTCCGCCTCCATTGCTTCAATACTGCTCTTCGCACCACAATCTCTCGCTGTGGGTATCTGGGGCTGGGGCATGGGGAATTGCTGGCGCTCAAGGCCTGTCTTCGCGGATACGCCGATCAATTCCTCTGCAGCCTTGAACCAGGGCGGAAACCAAAATTTGGACAGCATGATAATTGATGCTTGTCAGGACTCAGGAAGGGACAAATCGACAACAAAGGTTCGCTCTATCTACACGTCACCGATGTCCCCGATGTCGCCGATGTCCCCAAATGTCCACTTGATGGGGAACGGAATAATGCAAGAATCCAACGAGCCAAGAGATATCAAAATAAGTGTGAATAGGTGTAACTGGCTTTCTATCAGATCGATGTTCCCCGCCAGACACCTGAGCATGTCCAATACTGTATCTGTCGGACTCCGGGGAGCGTCGATTCCTATACTTCTCGGCTTGGCGGATAGTAACTCCAGTAATGATCTGCAGCCTACAGTATTCAGACTCAGCCTCACCAGCGACGAGCGATGGCAGACGAAGACGAAGCCAGCTGCGGTCCATCAGAATCTTCTAATGCACTGCGGCTTGTCGTTTGAGTGTGCGAAAGGCCCGACACGGACGAAATGAATGAGCAGTACCGGTAGGTTTTTCAGTCGTCCAAAATCCGGCAAACATGAAATGGACCATGGAACACCAGAATGATACATCACGTGATTCTGTTTTGGAGTATTGGTTGTGGTACATGGCTACACATGTTTCTAATTGTCTCCTTAAATGCCATACAGTAGGACAGAAGTCGAAGATGTTTTAATCTTAAAAAAAAGCACGAAGTCAGTTGCCCCTATCCTTCGCGAACTGCTTCTGCTGTCAAACATGACCCTGGGCGCCACCAGGAACATACACCCCGATTAAGACGCTGTGAAAGACGCATCGACAGACACGTCCGGGATCGCCAGGAAGACCCCCTCAGCTGGAAACTTTACAACGGGCCCCTATGACGGAATGTGGCTGCTAGGATGAACCCATGAAGTGCCACCAACTTCCTTGTACAAATTGGTCTTCACTCAAGCTTTTGACATTAATTTGAACGCTCGAGACGTATCATGCATGTAGCAACTGACCTGGACCTACTGGGGACGAGTCGGACGACGGCTCAGCCCCCAAGTCGCCGTCGGGAGTCGTTGGTGACCGACGCGTCCATGGATCACAAGCATATCGAGAGAGTATTGCGGCTGCCTGCCAGTCCGTAGTAGAACTCCTTGTATATCGCACTGCGATCTAGACGTCCCCTGCACCATAGTCGCTATTGACATCAGATCAGAGCAAAAACTCGGAACAAATATCGTCTGCCCCACAGGCATGCTAACAAGAATACCCCCTTAGCAGCGTGCAAAACAATGCTAAAGCATACCTTTTCTTCGAATTGTTTGCAGTCCTTTGTGAAAATTAGTGTCCATCAAATGATCCAATTCGCACAGGGTAAAAGGATTCCGTGAGTGAGCAACAACATCAAATTCTCAAACGGCTACTGCCTGAGCCATACGACGAGTCATGGATGGAAATTAGACCACTATTAGGTAGGGCGAATTTGTACGCACAAATGAAACCGCTTCATCTATTGATTCATTGATTCGTTTTATGACATCCACCATAACAAATCAATAGATCAGTGTGAAAAGATCTCCAATAAGGGGCTTCTATCGAAATATTATCGAAATATTGTGGATCCGAGAGCAACCTATCTCAACTAATTTGGAAGCCTGGAGCCTTTTCCTGCTCGTGAGTACCACCAGTGGCCCACCAGTACTATTCACTGTAATACCACGGTTTCCTCCCCGCGTAATCTTCCCCAGGTACCATCATTGGCACCGGAACTTTGTCTTGGAAAACCTCGATCCCTGGCGGTCCTTCAACCTCGTCCTTGCTCTCAGCAACGCCATCGCCGGAAAGTACGGGGAAAATGACACCGCACTCCCAGTTTCGGCAATTGAGCTTCGGTTCCTTAGTCGCTCTATCCTTAACAAGGCGCCCCCTTTGCTTGGGAGTCAGTGAGGTCTCGAACGCTTGAATTATGTTTGGGGTAAGTAAACTTTGAAGGGAAGCCCTCTGGCGGCAGAACCCGCTCGAGGAGGTGTACGACCCAGGGTGAGGCCCCCTGCCTCAGTGCAAGAATTGAACCCATATTGACCGCGACCTCCGCTCGTAATAGGAAAGATATTCAGGGGAATTAAATAAGCACACGAGACCAGCATAACCGTGTCAAACTATTGAAAAGGCAAAATAATGGGCAACAGGCCGAGTAGGTCCCAAAATTCCCAGGAGTTACTGGCATGATACCACATAGAATCTTGGACCAGCTTTGGGAACGAACCCGAAAAGAAATGGCAAGACTCACCACGCCGCCTCAGAAAGATTTGCGCTTCCAACGTATGCCCAAGCCTCTACGCCGCGTGGAGCCTTGCGGGGTCTTACGAATATCATCTTGCTATGCATCAAGACGCCATTTCTCCGGCTTTTGCAATCACGGAATAGTGATCGTGGAAAAGCATCGTTATTGTACCACCTAAATATAGAAATTCAGCATTTACCTTACGGGTAATGTCTAGCCATAGATGGGGAAATTATAACTACGTGACACTTACTTTGAATGCAGACATATAGTTCCTCCCGCCTGCAAGATCACCGTTAGTTCTGATCTCGCATGTGGGACAGCTTACTGAAATGTAGAGTGAATTTACGTCGGTCCCACCTTTACTGTTGCCAACGGTGTCCCAGGTTGGAAAGTAGATTCGGAAAAGTTTCGTTAAGTCATCCGAAAGCCTACGTTCGGCAGCCGACTCGGCGCCCTTCTTGCCTGTCCGCCATCTATATTCGGTCATTCCATCGTCACCTGAACACGTCAGTATCCACATGCAATGTTCGTATTCTACGAAGTAATACACCATGTGGCCTTTTGCTGAAGCCTGGGTGTCTCCACGATGGATTATTACTTTGGATCCATCGGCATAAACCCAGCCTGGCATTTGAACATGGATTAAGCAGGGTTGTCACTGCTGCCCAACCTTCGCAGGGATGAAAGGGAGTAAATATCTCGCCTACCTTGTAGAGCCAAAAAGAGACACTTGACAAAGGTCATAGTCAGGTTACCAATAGAAGCGGCCTACATTCAAGATCAGCAAGGAACATTTCTCCCCTTGAAAAGAATTCCTCACCACAAAGTCTACATTTGGAGCGATTTCGGATTCGAGGCCGAGCTTTTGAACTGCGGTGCCAAGCCCACAATACCCGGTCCGCTTCATGTCTGATCCGGTGTGCGATCCCCCACTGCAAACAGAAGTCAGAACACTCGCGTTTCATTACAGAGACAATACTTACATTGAATGAACGAATGCAAACCCTGCTGTTCGAGAGAAGTCGAACCGTCTCATGCTATCGACTACCTTTTCATCGAGCCCCATTGCCGTAAGAAAATGAATTAACTCTACGGCAAAATGAGTAAGTTCACTAGGATCCGTTGTTGTTCCTTCTGGATGCCTCGGGAGATCGATTAAGAAGCAAACCTGCATGTAGTTTAGCGCCCCCGGAATCAATGCTGTCTTGTAAAAGTACCCACGTTCTCCATTACGCCGGTCTCCCCCCAGTCGTATGGCACTAGGTTTGCGCTCGGGATAGCAACGCGCAGATCTAGCAACATTGGGGAGTTAACATTATCCTGATCCAGAAGGTTTCGGGAGTCTTATTTCCGCTTTGGGGAGCGTATGGAGCAAAACGGAGTACGTAGAGATAAGACAGAAGGGGATTAGAGAGCATATGAACAAAGACCCAGAGTTGCTTACGCGAAGGATGTGCCAGTAGTTGCAGCTTAGAGTGCATGCAGTTGATATTTCCATCCATACTTGGGAAGCAGAATTTGTAGTTCCTAGGAGCTTGGAGGCACAGGTTGTGCTTCTGTTATGAGTCAGCACGAGTTCGGCAGATCTTCATGAGACTTGATGGGCTTAATCCAAAAGATATGCCTCAAGGTATTGCCATAATATATTGTTTTTGAATACATAGACTTGAGATTGAAGGCACCCGGCGCAAGTTAATATGTTGCCGAGAGGGAACCTGTTCGAGGGTATCCCAAAGGCCATACTCTGAACTAGGGACTCAATCGTGAATGGTGCGTTTTCGAGGTTTTCCATTGCAAACCAAAGCATCTTGCCCAATGACTTTGTGACCATGACTAAAACTTGCCCTTACTCGATGTAACGGAAAGTTATTCGTCATTTGTAAACCTCTGCTACTTGCAGTATGGGTAATATTAAAAAAGACGTGCCAGAAACTTTCTACTAATAGATGTCGGCATTGAATAGAAACTTTTACTTACTTCGGATTCATCCTTTCCTTGAAGTACCCAGATAATTTTGGTCGCGTCATCAAGCTTACGTCCAACCCATTGTGGATCAACTTGAAAAGAACTCAAGACAGCAAGCTCGAGATCATCTTTCTGAAGTACTTCCTCGATCTTTATGTCGTCCCCCTGCCGATGACAACCATAAACCCAGGTTTTCTTGATTATCCCGTCCGGATATTGAATACCGGACGTCACTCGCCCTGTATTTTCGGTGAACGGTAGTGCATCAGGGACATTCTTTCGTCGATCGACTGATGTCGCAGATGATGCTGATTGAGTCGATGAAGCAGCGGTCTCTTGGGACAATTTTGCCATGACTTGTCTGCCCTCACGATTATGGGGCGCTGGTGGGGAAATGGGTGCTTTTCTCTTCCTTGAATCGGTTTGTTCCTTTGAGGCTTCCAGTTCCATGGCTTTCTTATTTGCTCTTGCTCTGCGCTCCTCCTCCATTTGCTTGCGATTCATCATTCCGAGGATTCCATTCGCCGCAGGAGGATCTTGACGTATCGGCATGTTTTGGTCCCCTTTGGTCGGACTCATCTGTTTGAAAGGCGCCCCGTTCTCATTGTCGCTCGGCTGACGAGCAGAAGGGACTTCGATCTTCTTGTTATTCGCATCGTGACCAGATTTGCTGTGGGAGGTAGACCCCCTAGCAGCAAGGGGAGCACCTAAGTCGTCGTCCTCGTCGTCGCTGATGAGATCAATAACTTCATTCTTCTGGGATTCGGTCGGAGAAGGTTGCTGTAAAGAGAGAGCTATAGCTCTCTGGATATCCTCGTCGCTGTCGCTGTCAGCCATGGCGCCGAGCCTCCTCGGGTGTCGATTGAAAGGTTTGGTGGAGTCTTGTGGAGTTGTTAGATTCAGATCACTGAACGACGGCTTTGCAGTTGATGCAGTTGAAATGTATCCTATCCAAGAAGAATTCACCAAACAGCTCTGTTTGTACACCAAATTGACTCGTGAATATCTTGCCACCCCTCCTGACCCGAACAAATCCTTACAGTGTCGACGCGATACAGCATGCATCAAAGAAGCAGGCCTGGGATCTCCATTGGCGATATTTTGCAGAGCAGCGGAGAGTAAGATATTTCAGCTTCAGTCGTTGTTGGTGAGGAACAAGGCGTGGGGTTGGCGCGTCCGCGTCGGCGTCGGCGTCGTCACTACTGTAAATACGTGGTCTCGTGATCTCATATGGGGCCCCGGCATAACAAGTAGATCCGCATTCGCACCGATACTGTAGCAGGTCGGTGAGAGGGAATCGTCAGTTTCGGTAGAAGGTGAGCCATGTCCATGTCCATGTCTTCATTCAGTAAGTACCACGTTGTCGTTGTGTCTGTTGACGAAGAGGCTGGGAAAACGGAATGCGAAGGCCAACCACTGGTATAAGTAGGTAGTCCAGACATACCAACGATACGACGTACTGCAGCGAGGATTTGATATACGGATGATCATATCCACTTCTTTCATAGTAGGCACGTCTAAAACATCTAGGTAGCTGAATCAGATATGACCGATCATTAAAGTTGCCCCAACTTTCAAAGCCTGTGCCTGTGCCTGTGCCTGTACCTACGTGCTACCCTTAGGGATCGGCTTCATCCGATTAGCGATAGTTAGTGCCCGCAGTTCAGGCTAGTGGCGCTGCAGTCCCTGATCCTGATGTCCCTAGACCTAGCTCGGGAAGTCGTGACGTCCACCACTGCTCAGGTACCAGCAATATCTGATGGGATATAGAAAAAACTTGGCTGGCTCAATCATTTTGTTGTTGTAATCACTCCGTAGGGACGTCTGTCTTTTTCGACTTTCAGCTTCAAAGTCATCAGCTCAGCCAGCATTCGGTCAATTTGGGAGCGGCGGAATCGCGATACAGCCAATCAGCAATGCCAGGGGAAAACAGAAAAAATGTTGTGATTATTGGAGCTGGGGCGGCGGGCATGGTAAGCAAATACTCTCACCTTCACTTCACATATGATGGATTGCAATGATGCAAACCCCGGTGTCACGACAAGTCTACATGTACTGGCTATCTTGTGATTGAGAGCCACTAGTACTTCGATTCAGTTGGTTTTCCTTCTTATTTAGTTTAGAAGAAGCTCGTAATGATGATTCCTGTTCCGATGTTTCGTAGGGTAGAGTAGAATTCATACTAACCCATCTCTCTTAAAAGTCATGCGCCGCAACTCTGGCACAGCATCCCGACAAGTTCAAAGTCACCGTCATAGAACGAATGGACGTAACAGGAGGGCAAGCTACATCCATCTCTCTTGACAAAGGCAAGTATGGTACAGACTGGATGAACAATGGGGTTCAAGGAGGGTCCCCTGTAAGTCTTCTTGCCCAACCCCGCGAGTTTATCTTCATCCCTAACACGAACCTAGATATTCAAACATACATTCAATTTCTTTCGTAGATACGGTCATGAGCCCCAAGAAGTTAAGCTTCAAGTATCATTTGGCAAGCGACAAGACCAGTTTTGGACGAACTGCTTTCCAAGCCCACTTGTAGAGAAATTCTCCTCGGACATCAAAAAGTTCGGCAAAGTTCTGAAGCTCATCAAATGGACAATGCCTATCTTAGGGATAATACCCATTCGAATCATGCTCCGGATGTTCTTCTTCAGCAAAGACTTTGGAGATAAAATGGTCTTCCCCCTGATTGCACTTTTCTTAGGAACAGGCAACCAGACTGCAAATGTATCATGCGCAATCTTAGAGCGGTTGTTCGATGACCCGAATATGAAGCTCTGGGACTACGATCCGGATACCCTACTCCCGAATCTACCAACTATGGTAACCTTTCCCAAACTCCATGACTTCTACGAAGACTGGCGCAAGGACTTGGTATCAAAAGGCGTAGACATTCGCCTCAGCACAGACGTAACTGCCATTCTCCAACGCTCTAACAAAGGTGTCATCATCCAAACCCGCCCCTTCGACCCCTCAGCAAAAGATGGGGCCGGACAACACAGCTCATCCTCTCCAATCACAGAAACTTTTGACGATCTTGTAATGTGCGTCCTCGCCGACGACGCCCTCAAACTCCTCGGCAAGACTGCCAGTCTGAAAGAGCGTTTCGTACTCGGCGGCGCAAGTTTCTATGACGATATTACCATCACTCATTCCGATAGCGGCTACTTCAAGAAACATTACGAGACGCAATTCGAGTCTTCGCTCTGCGCGAACCCTAAATCCAAAGCGCAAGAAGATCAAATCGCATTTTCGAAAGGCGAACAGAAGGGTCCAGATGATACTGAGGGGCCTTACAAGCCGATGTACTATACCAAGTCCTACCTTGAAGACCCGAGGAAAATTGAGATGTCCTTCGATTGCACGAACTACCAGCATCAGTTCGGCTCTTCAGGTGCTAAGGGGAAGGAGCATGTGTATCAGAGTATTTTCCTCGATAACAGGAACAAGGAGCTTTGGACATGGAAGGAAATCGAAGAAAATAAAATTATTGAGAGGAAATGGTGGCATCAGCTGGGCCATCGGTGGCAGCACTACGTGAGGGTTGTTCCCGGGATGATGTTTTTAAATGGGAAGAATCATACGTTTTTCGCTGGGTCTTGGACGCTTGTTGTAAGTCTTCTCAACTATGGTGATTGGTAAAAGGCTAACAGAAGGAAGAATATGCATGAACTGGCATGCGTGAGCGGTATTGCTGCTGCGTACCGATTAGGTGCTGATTATGTCAAGTTCGATGATTTCGCGGAGGATTTCTTTAGCAAGTACTTGCTCGTTTCGCATGGGAAGAGATATGGCGCCGAGCAGAAGAGAAGAAAGCAGAAGGAGAACTAGAGCTGGGACGATGAAAGTTGAAGTAATGTAATTTATGATGCACGTGTTGAGAAAGGCATGGGAAACTCCGCTCTTGCCGCAAGCTTAAGACCTGAAAACGAAGACTATTCGCGCCTGTCTTTGAGAAATCACCACTGATGAGGCTACTTAGGAAATGAAGGCAACGAAAACTTGTCTTTTTTGGTATTGCTGTCACATATTTGGTACAAGATCTTTGTCCGATCCTGACTCCGAACTCCACTACTCCTCGCATTAAAACCAAGCCACAAGGTAAACCCTCACCTCCTCCCAGTTTCCTTTCGTAGCCTCCCAGCAGCAGTGGTAGGCGCAGGCTCTGGCCATGATGATACAGCATCCTCCATCTCATCCAAAAATGACGTGCTGTTGTGCACACATGTTCCTCCGAGTACAATCCTGATACCTGGGGACGAAGCGTTAATCTGGGAGACGGTTTTCGCCTCTTCAAAAGTGACGCCTCCAATCATGAACAGGATTATATCCTGTGGCTTGTCTCGAGTTGACCCATCAACGAATGGGTATTGCTGTTCTCGCAACCGTCCCTTGATGAGATTTTGCAGCGTGAGTTCTAAGCGTGGAGAATGTTGAGTGTAGACGTTTTCTACACCTTTGAGACCCTTGAAACGGTCTCTAGCACCCGAGAAGATACCTGCCGATTCAAACATATCTGAGATTCCACCAGCCGATTGGGTCTGTTGGAGGGAAGAATGGTAGGTTAATAGCTTTGCGACCAAATCGATTCGACGTTGAGGAACATTGCCAGCTGCGTTTAGTAGGTCGACTAAGACTGGTAATGCGTTCGAGGGGTGTTTCTCATATCTGAGGGAGTAGAGAGCAACGAGCCGCAACTTGGAGTCAGCGGTGACTGTCGGCGACTGGATAAGTCTTTGAACGTTCTATTTTTGTTAGATATGGGCCAAATGCGGGGGACATATATTTCTTACTTTTAGGTCACTGGCATGGTTATCGTTACATGCCAGGCTCTGTTCCACCTCACTGACCTCAAGTAGATTCTCTGCGCCGACTCTCCTGCTTAGCTCTCCAACGAGAGTAACATGCTTGCTCACATTTCCAGAGAGCTTTCGAAATTCAGGATATTCCTCGATAAATCTCTTCATGTCTGCTATTGACTCGATGTTGGAGCTGTTCTTCGTTTTGGACTGATACTGCTCGACATAATCTTTGATATTCCCACCAAGGTCGCCAAAATTTAGGAACATGTTCTTCTTGAAGAATGGGTCTTGATCTTGGGACAGAACTACTTCTTTCAGCTCGGGCCGGACATCTGGCAGCTCACTCAAGTCTACGCGGCCATTATTTATCCCCAGAAGCTCGTGGACCATAGCTTGATATGTCCACTGCGTTAAGAGAGGTGTAATAGGGTCATCTCTTCGATCCAGTATTAAGAGTATTGGAGGCGTATCGACCTTCCTGAAATCAAATAGTGTCTCCTCTTGCGTCATATGGTATCGCACTTCCGTTGCCAGCTTTTTAGCTAGTAGGCTGTTCTTTTCGTACCGAATCAACGGCTTCTTCTTCAAAGATAACAGCAACCCAATCAGCCCTTCCGTAGTACGCTGCAAAGCATCTGTATTCCACATATCTGGGTTCGAGCTCCATATCCTTTGTCGTGGGTGTCCAAGGTCCAATGTGAACAGGTCTGGGTTGACCACCAGATAATCTGCAAAATGCTCCTGCACTGCCCTAACTACTTCATGATCGTCTGCTTCCGCCAGTCTCTCCAGAGACGACTTCTTCACCACATTGCTGAAGTATATGTTGTACTCTCCGTACTTCGGTTCTCGAAACTCGTCGATGAGGAATTGTATCGAGTCTGCGGACGGCCGTACAAAACATAAGCACCTTAAGTGCCGCATCTTCTCGCGATTCTGGTTGTCTAGTCGGTCGATAAGATAGACCTCATGGTTCAGCAGGGCTGACTGCGTAATAGCTGTTGAGACAATAGACACAGTCTCGCTGTCTAGCAATAGAATCTTCATCTTCGCGGATGGTGTCCCCGAGGCGCTGTCCCCAGCAGACACCATCTTCGAAATGTACCCCGATACAGCTTGCACGACGTCCATCTTGCCTGCTTAATGCGCCCTCGTTCAGCAGCCCAATAATGTCAAGGTCCAGCTGATCTGGTCATCTCTCCCAAGCCCTCGCTCGTGGTTGTGCGCGACAGGTCTCTATCTAAGCAGAAAATTGTCGATTCGGCGCCGAAGTCGACGAATTTGGGGGGCTTCGAGGCGTTGGATTAATGTTGGAGGCCCTGTGAGTAACTAGTTGCGTGGTGTGAAGCTCGTCGTTCTTCGTGGTAATGCAAGGCGCCTGCCATGTTGTGAACAGGGGTCAGCATCAGGCTGGGCTGCACGATCGAAACGCTGAGCGGGAGCAGCCACAGGAAGCCGCATGTGCTTCTCAACGCTTCAACAACACCACCCCACTGGGACCAAAGTTGATACACATCACAACGACTATAAAACTGCAGATGGAGTTTCGATAAAATCTGCAGAAATCTCACCAATTATATGGCAAAATGTTACCATATATCAATACTCGTAAGGCCCAAAGCAATATTTTCCAGCACCCCTCTGACGTCAATAGCTTTCGAGTATGTTGCTGGTATTTTGGGAGCTTCCCCAGATGAGCGTAAGGATATTTTTTCTCTTTGGACCATTTCTTCCTACTTTGCAACAGTCGCAGATGCTAACGAACTCTTAGTCAAGCTCATAACCTCGTTCCTCCTCTCCTACCCCCTTGCTGGCCTACTCAAACGTGTTCCCGATGAAAAGCCAGCCCTGAAAAATCTCTTTATAATTAGGTTCGCTATACCTGCAGCTGGAAAATGAGAAGACCCCATCTGATCGTTCATAGTGTCTCGACATTTTATTTAATTGGCCTATTCGATTTATGGGTCGGTGTCAGGACGCTCGCAATCAGCTCCGTAGGAGCCTATCTCATTGCACAATTCATACAAGGGCCATTTATGCCATGGATTGGCTTCGTGTTCTGCATGGGACATATGTCCATCAACCAACTTGCAAGACAATTCAGAAATGATCCTGGGGTGGTCGACATTACGGGGGCACAAATGGTACTGGTGATGAAGCTCACGGCTTTCTGTTGGAATGTTGCAGATGGACGCCTGCCAGAAAAGGATCTCTCAGATTTTCAGAAAGAGAGGGCTATCAAACAGCTACCAAGTCTGCTCGATTTTTCTGGATATGTCTTATTCTTCCCATCTCTGATGGCGGGGCCAGCTTTTGACTATGTCGAGTACAGACGTTGGATCGAGACAACCATGTTTGAGATTCCCGCCGGAACAGACCCTTCAAAGAAGCCTCCTACACGGAAGAAGAGAAAGATCCCCAGAAGTGGCACTCCAGCAGCGTGGAAGGCAGCCGCCGGGCTGTTCTGGATCTTGCTGTTCCTCAAACTTGGGGCAATGTACTACCCAGACTTGTTGATTGGCGACGAGTATATGAAATACGGCTTTTTGCACAGGGTGTGGATTCTACATATGCTGGGATTCACGTCTCGTCTAAAGTACTATGGTGTCTGGGCTTTGACAGAAGGAGCATGTATCCTCTCTGGACTTGGCTACAAGGGGATCGATCCTGTCACAGGAAAAGTTAGTTGGGACAGACTTCAAAATGTGAATCCATGGGGAGTAGAATCAGCTCAAAACACACGAGCCTACCTCGGAAATTGGAACATCAATACCAACAATTGGCTTCGAAATTACATGTATCTGCGCGTAACTCCTCGCGGCAAGAAACCAGGTTTCAGAGCCAGTATGGCCACCTTCGTCACCAGTGCCTTCTGGCATGGTTTCTACCCCGGCTACTACCTGAGCTTCGTCCTGGCCAGCTTTATTCAGACGGTAGCAAAGAGTTCGTCCCCCAATTTTTCCTTGTGTAAACAACAGCTAACGTATTCCGTAGACTGTCGTCGCTACCTACGTCCATTCTTCCTCGACCCTAAGACCTCCAAGCCAACCTCCTACAAAATCTATTACGACATTCTCTCCTACCTCATCACCCAAATAACCTTCTCTTTTACCGTTGCTCCTTTCGTGCTCCTCACGCTCCCAGCTTCCTTCCTCGTCTGGGCACGCGTCTACTTCTACGGCGCCATCAGTACCCTACTTGCGACAGCTTTCTTCGCATCACCAGCTAAAGGCTATTTGGTAAAGACTCTGAGTAAGAGAGCAGGCACGCCGACACTGAACAGAACGATTAGCCAGGACAGCTTGTCGAGCAAGGAGCCTGTGCTTGGACTGCCGGCTGAGCCGCAAAAGGACTTGAATGAGTTTGTTGACGAGGTGAGGAAGGAGATTGAAGCTAGGCAACGGAAAGAGAAGAAAGAAGGGGTTGAGAAGAAGAGTTTGTGATGTGGGGTTGGATTCTAAATGCGTTTTGAGACTGCGCCAACGTGAGATATCAATACCAAGTGCGTCTCACTTTGACTTCAAAGGGTGTACATAATGTGAGGAATAATGTGAGATTACATTTAATTTAAGATATCAAAATCTTGAGCTGCAATTGGGGATCCGTCCATTTATCCTTTTTCTATGGGGCCTGGCTTGGAAAGTTGCTGCGCACAGCAGCTAGAAGTCCGTGAGTAGGATTATAGAGATGCTCCTTTGCCACGACCCGATTTTTACACAAGTGGCAATTTGGTTTCGTCCGATACATGAGCTGAATGGAGTGCTGGCAGAGGACATCATTATGTCTAAGTGTTAGCATAATTATATCAGAAGCATTGAGGACTTTTGACTATGAATATGGTTCATATACAGTGCGTTAGCTCCCATAGAAGAGAAATATATACAACCCCAAACGTTCGCCGCAAAATTGGCTAATCCTCTATGCCCCTTCTACCCAGAATGTTCTATAAAAAGTGTTGGGTATCCAGAATCGAACTTCGCCTTACCAGCTCCTTCCATCTAAAACGCCTCACCTCTAATCCCAAGCGACCCTCTAACCTCCCTTCTCTTCCCACTACCACACTGTCCCGGATACTTCCTCTGCGTAACCGGATTCGGGACGACACCCTTCTGTATCCCGTTCAAGAAGCCCCATCCGCCAGGCCCCTTTGCACTCCACATGAAGTACCCACTCGAGCTACTCTCAAAAACATCCAACTGTGCCTCCACAAATCTCCTCACCTGCTCCACCATTTTCAAATTCCAAGAGTCGAAGTCAGCGCTCTGGCACTGACACCCGCTGGTGCTACAGCTCGTGCCCGCAGTCGTACTTCCATCGGGGTTCACGCAGATATTGGTTGCTGCTGACCACTCGCCAACATAAGTCGGCATGACAGAATTAGCAGGAGCGAGTTGCGAAGCCCAACCACAAGCAGTGGTGATATGTTGGCTCTGCGTAAGCTTGTTGTCCGCATCGGAAAATAACTGATACAGATGAGAGTCAATGCCAAAAGTCTTCGGGCCCGTCCCAATCAAATTTGTAGCCACAGTCGTCCATTGACCAGCGCCCTGAAACGCATCGTGCATAACCACCACTAGATTCTCATTCTCGACCTGTGCTTTGACAGCTTTATACGCATTTTGCACCCACTGTTGCGTAACGCTGAACTTGTTGTTTCCATACGAAATGGGCTCATTCGTTAGCTGGATGCCAACTACGACGTCTGCATATTCTTGCGCTCCGTACTTGGCGGCCATCTTTTTCAAGACAGAGATGGAGCGGTCGAGATTAGCTTGCTGCTGCCAGTCCACAGCGCCCGCATGTCCACTGTTATCGAATCCATTCTGGGAGCCAGGAGAGCCATGGCAGTCGACCCAGACGTACATATTGTGAGCTCTCGCCCAGCCAATAGCTTTTTCCATATAAGCATCTTGGCCCTGAAGGTAAGGCGTGTTGGTGTTATCGTAGGCCCAGAATCCGATCGGGATGCGCAGGGCGTTGATACCGGTTGCGGCGATTGCGGCAATGTCTGATTCGGTGAAAAACGTTTCCCAGTGCTTTTTGAGCGCGGCTTGAGCACCTGAAATGGAGGAGATGGTCCATTCGTCGACAGCGGAACCGAAGGCGCCACTGAAGAGATCATCTGACATCCATCCTTCCAGGACGAGCCAACCGCCGAGATTGACACCACGGAGGAAGGGGATTTTGGTGGCGGGGGATGCGGGTGAGCTTATGATTGGGCTGGGCTTGGAGCTGCTGTGTGAGGTTGTAGATGGTTTTGGTGTTGCCGAGCTTGAAAATGAAGGCTTGGAGGTTGAAACACTGAATGTAGTTGGAGCTTTCGATGTGGTAGGGATTAAAGAAGCGGAAAACTTTGGTGTCGAAGATTCATATGCATCTGCAGCTTTACTTGTGGTGCTGAACTCCACAGTAGCACGAGAGTTCGTCGATTTGGATGAAGCAGTAGGGTAGGGAACGGGTAGAGTGTGGTTGAGTGAAAAAAATGGAACAGATGTAGGACTAGAAGAGATACTTGTTGGGTTCTGTATATTTCCAGTGCCAGTCGCAAACCCAGTTGGTTGAGCGGTGCCATTCCATTTGCCACTTGCACCCCCAGTCCAGAAGATCCCCGAGGGGATGTGGGTGCTAGTTTGTGTGCTTAAGTTATCGGAGGCTGTTCCAACTGGCACAGGAAGGACTGTGAGTGTGCTCACAACTGTCTTGTACCCTTCTCCATGATGGTTTTCGTTGAAGATTCCCGCGGAAGGCGAAGTAGCAGTTTCAATGGGCGTAGGAATAATTGTGACGGTACTCGCGACCATGACCGTGTTCGCAATATCAACAGTGCTGGCAACTGGAACAACGATCGCTACAGGTTCGTAAACTTCTCCATTTGGGTTCTCGTACAATGGTATCCCGGAAGGTGAGGCGGCAGCCTCTTTTGAAGCAGCCAATAGCCCTGCGGATGAAGCAGATACACAGGTATAGATTGTGGTGGTCTCTATTTGGGCAAAAGATTGGTGTGATAGGATAACTATGGTCATCAAGGCCGTCGGTAGTGACTTCCACATATCGAGATGGAGATCTAAATTCTAATCGTTTGTCGTTAAAAGTAAGTCGAATAAAGTTGGTGCAACCGGGCAACCAAGGCTCCGCCTTGTTGAATGTAAAAAAGGCCGTGTGTCGTTCTTAATTTCCCATGAGGCTTTTGATATCGAAATTCGAGATCAGAGTGTAACTGTCGAGGCGGAAAGAGAAGGGCGCGTTGGCCTTTGAGGAAGTCTAGCTTCCAATGTACCGGACAAGTTGAAGAAATATATCGTAAATCCAAGTCACAGCCGCAGGCTGACTTAACTCGATTGCTGGTGGCAGACTTTCAGAGGATTCAGAGCTTATGAAGAGCCTTGAGGCACCCAGAATCCGCAGCTGAATGCCTTGTGTTACACGCAACAACCAAAGAATTGGATTGGGATTCCTCCGGCGCAATGGTGAAAATAGCAACAAAGTAACAATGGGCGTTGTCTTGGCAGGTTTAAGGAATGTGAATAGGAACAAGCCCCAATAAGGAATGTAGATACGTAGATACTGAAAGGCCCGAAAAGGAATGTAGATGCTCGAAGCAAGACGCAAAGAATGTAGCGACAACGACGATAAGGAACGAGAGTAAAAGGAAGGAAGGGGAGAGGACTCTTTTTCTTAACCTCCTATCTATTGAGAAGGCACTCAGCTCGTCAGCAAACGCAGCTTTTGTTTGCCCCATTTTCATCTTGCTGAAACTCCGATACCAGGGCTGGCTGGCCTTGTCGTTCGCTTCTGGGTTGTGATTGGGTCGCGGTTAATTGTTTCTCGGCAAGGCCCCTGTGGCAGATCTGAAGCTTGAAACGCTGCCGTAAGATGTGGAGCATTGACGAATGAGAAGATGCGATGCATTTGGTTCAAACCCCCGTTCCAAATTCGCCAAGCCGAGGACAAGTGCCCAGAAGCCCCCGAAAATGATAGTTGGAAGGGGGAAAGGGGGATGGGTACTTCAGCGTCCCTGGATCCTTCGTTCAATCTCATCTCAGTGGAGCAGAGCAGATGAGTTGAGGTTCGTCAAGTGACTCAAGTCTCCTATCTAGCGGCTAGGCATCTGGGTATCGTGGGACAATTGAGCCGAACGAGCCACCAAGTTGATAGTGCGTTGTTCACTTTATGTGAATAGACCACGGCTTTGAAGCATTCGGAGAATTTGAAGATAGAGATGGAGATGGAAGCATCGCAGTCCGCAATAATATCCCCGCAAAGCGATTTGGGCTGAAATAAATTTCCGGGATCAGCAATCTAGAGATTGAATTGTTACGCGGCTCCAGGAAAGGGTCAATTGAGCCGAGTAGAGACCAGACCCACTTACTGACAAAACTTGAGACGAACCGGCCCCCTTGTTCCCCACACGTGACTACACTCGATCTTTTCATCAGAAGTCTGTTTCAAAAAAGCATGCTCTATCCCTACTCGCTCGCTCAGCTTCGGGAATTGCCTCTGCATCATTGGCGCAAATACTTTTGTTCCTTTTGAAAAGAGAAATTCATTAGCCATTAAAATATAAATAGCTATGTAACACCAAAAAATCCTTCATGAAAAGAAAATCTACAGTTCCGTGTGTGCTAAATGAAGGGTATAATGCATAATCATCCATAACCCTTTCTTGAGGTCGTTGAAGCGTCTAATATACAATTTTCGTACATGAACATGTTCTGGCAGCCCTTGCCCCGAACGTTCTGAAGGTGTCGTTATATTGTAACAGAGATAGGAAAACTTTTTCAAATGATAGTGTGTGGACGAAGAGATCTAGAAACGTATGAAGTCGTGGTGTGTAGTTGTCGTGGCATAAAGATGGAGATGAAAATGCAGCTCTATTTTTTGGCCCAGCCTTCTCGGAGGCCGATCACAACCAGCACAATCTGCGGACGTTAGCCTCTGCATCCTAATGTTAGATAGACGTGAATAAGTACCACTGCAGCGATGATCAGAAGCCCCACCAGAGACATCCAGCGATTGAGGTTTCTCCACCACTTCGCGCTCTCGAACCGTATCTCATCGGTTGGGCCAAATTGGCGGACAAAGTCATTCGAGAAATCATTAGAACTGTCCAAATTGCTCGTACTGTTTTCCGCATCTCGTTCGCGCATTTCTGCCATAGGATTCGGTGGTAGCGGTAAAATCGACGCTATCATCCAAGCTATTGCACCATATTAGCTAAAGACTGGCGCCCAGGTTTTTGGAATTCTCACCAAAGGGGAAAATAAACCCTACAGTAAACATTACTATCTGTACATTCCGTCTGCCAAACCAGCTCCCATCAGTGGACCAATTGACGGACGGAGGATCCCACACACTGTGGCGTGTAGCTCTCCTGTCAAGCCGCAGATGCGGCGACCAAACACTCGACAAACTCCAAGTTCTGAAGCCACGCCGCGCATAGGGATCATTACTATCCTGCATCGGAGCAGGATTAATTTCTAAGGAACCGCGTGTTGAAGGTCTTCCCGTATCTGGGTTAATCTCCCTAGGCCGCCGCCTTGGACTATATATACTTAAAGGAAAATGGTCTGTATTAGGTGAACCGCTTCGAAACGAACTGGACCGGCTGTCCGTCCCTTCAGTAGAACTCCCAGGGGCGCCTAAATAGCGCCGTTCTCCGCTCCCATAATAAAGCCTCGCCCAAGCGGGTATTGAACTGCTGAGCATGCTTCCCGCCCTGGAGCTCGCAGTCGAGCGCATAGTATTGGTCCGCCCGTTATCCGATGAAGTGACGCTGTAGAAGCCAGAAAGCCGTGTTCTGGAGGGACGCGCTCGCAAGTCTTGCATGTCTGTGATTCCATCCCCATATTCATCTGGATCACCAATGACTGGTATGGAGGAGCTACTCTGATGCCGCCTACCGCTTCGCGCAAAGGCTGGATCTGGTGCCAGTATAGGTGATATGGGAGACACGGGAGACACGCTTCTTCCCTCTTCTTGTGCCAGCGAGGAGCTGATGCTCAGCATGTTGCGGCTATTGCGACTATTACGACTCGGTGTACTCGGGAACCCTCCACTCATGCGCCCGCTATCGTCTGACCATGACCGCGAGTTTCGCTCGGTCCCGCCATCTGATACCGAGAGCACAGTTGAAAGCTGTGAGCTCCATTGATGCGGATGCTCCTGCATGTGGGACCGCGCTGGGTGAATAGCTGACTTTCCCGCCCATGAACTCGATGCTGGCGGCCGGTTTAGGATAGGAAGTTGTATTAAGGATCCACTGCCAACTATTGCTTGAGATGCCTCTTGTTGGCTGAGAACAGTCGAGATTGAAGTGAGGGAGCCAGTTCGAAGGGATTCCCTGGATCGAGACTTGTAGTATCCGAAATTCTCGTTTGACCTCTGGGTTCTCGGTTTCAATGGCGGAACGACCAATGATTCCTGAGAGTATTTTGAACGAGTGGTGAGATTGACTGATGATCCGGCAGGTGACGGATCTCCGTGCAATACGTAATTCTCGTTCTCTGATAGAGCAGTCTGCGGTCTATGAATGACTGATGAGGCTGTATCGACGTCGGATGGAGGGCCAATTAATTGATAGTTGGAATCACTGGAGGAAGGCGGCTGAGAAAGAACTTCAGAAGTGAAGTAAGGGCTGTTGCCATAAACTTTGTAGTTAGTAGTCTCAGAAGTTGTCGTTGCAGTCTGTGTGGACTGGAAGGACGGTTTCGCAGAGAGATCGTGCGACGCGGGGTCAGGCGAGGTGTCCGATGCTTCTGGCAGAGGAGGGAGAGGGCTATCAATAGTTGTTGCTGACTTTTGCTTCTTGAGGTCTGGAGTCTTCGGCACTTTGCGTAGACCTCCCACAAGTTGATAGTTCCAAGGTGAAGTCGAATTGCTCAGAGGATCTGCAGATGTTGGCTGCTTAGGTTCCGAAGCGGGAGTAGCAGGTGTCAGTGGGAAGTCTTGCATGAAATCAATAGAATTTGACCGGGCTTCCGCATGACGTGCCTCCGAGGCCAACGAGTCGTACGAGCTCTTCTTTGAGGGTGATAATATCGGTGATTTAGGGGTGTCTGGCACCGATTGGGAGGCCTGGGAGTCATCATCCTGCAGCAGCGAGAAGGTCTTGTTATCCTTGTGGATGTGAAGGCGCTTTGTCGAACGCTTTTTTGGCAGGGGTCTCGGCTTCGAAATTGGGGATCCTGTTGCAGAGTGGTCAATTTGAGGAGGCTGATGCGTTGTATGCGTGGTCGAGGCAGGCGAGCCACTCGAAGCGTGGTCTCCAGGGGTCGTTCGAAACTCGGATCTGGTGGTGGATGCTAATGCAGGCTCGGCAGGGCCCCAGTCTCTGGGCCTGTCAATTCCCGGGATGCCTAGGTCCTTGCCTGGCGAGAGCAAGATGTGCGAAGGATGAGTAGGCAGCGGTGTGCGTCCATAGATCTGATCTCGTTCCTCTCTCTCCTGGCCAAGCAGCTGCGGAGGAGTACTTGGGACCAGACGGATTGCTGCGAAGGTATTCGTGGCAGAATTATTTCTTTCGTGCAACGGCCGGCGTGACGGTGAGCCTTGGGACATTTTCTATTTCTCGGCAGCCCATGAGGGGATAGAGAGAACTTCTACCCGGAAAAGTCTTTCATGATGAGGATATATTTGCACTGCTATGCCCGTATCCAGAGGGTGATTTGGGAGATGAACACGGGCCTATATATGTCGCTGCGATTGATGCTTGCTTTGAGTGCGACGGGGCCAGATAGTGAACAATAATGCTTTGGGTGATAAGTCGTGAAGCCGGTGGCCGGAGGAAATGCGATGATGCGTGCTTGGAACAAGGCAATGCGAACGAAGGTATAAGTGAGGAGAGAAGAATTAAGAAAAACGAATCGAGAATGAAATGATGGCAGTCGGCCGTGAAAATGAGTTGTGGAGGAGCAGAAGAAGGAGGAGAAAAAAATTGAATGCTCGCCGGATTGAGGGCCAGGGCAAGAACGTAATCCTCATCCGCGCTGTGAAAGCGTACCAGTAATGAGCCGCCTGCAGCAAGTTTGCAGCTGTTTAGTGCGAGTACGATGTAGAGTTCAGGGGCGTCTGGCATTAGTTTTGTGGCTGCTCACCGCGTTCAGCGTGTCTGGTAACCTATCTTCCCTTTTTAGATAGTCTCATGCAAAGAAGAGAAAGGAACAAATCTATTCGTGGTGAGAGGCCGGGGAGAGAGAGAGGAGGACATGGGCTTCATATTTGACTCCAAGCACCGCAACCTCAGCGTCTCAGTAGCCACCAACAGCCACGTTGGCAGCGCGTGAAATGGCAAAAGCCCAGATTCAGGACCTCGGATGAAGAGTGCTATAGCTGTACTATAGTGTATTGTGTATCGTGTATCGAGATCCGAAGGTGGGATCAGAGCGTCAACGCCTGCGTATAGCGCGTTCAATTATCCTTCTGCTATCAGTGCGATTGGGGAGATTGGAGATCCAGATATGCCCCTCCTCCAGACCAGCGTTGAGACCACTGGTTCGTCCGCCACGAAGGGCGAAGGGCCACGATGATCCCCGGGATTCTCAATAAAATACGAGGAACACGTATTATTCGGATGTTCCCCTTTTCCTCAAGGTTCCCCGGCTGTGGCCATATTGGTCTGTGAACTCATTTCCGAGGCGGCGAGGACTGGGAGCAGCTAGCCCACTTGCAGGCCCGCAGTAATGTTTTTCCAAAAATGTTCGCGTCCTCTTCGCGTTTAGAATTTATGGGCTGAACCACTGCACGTGAACAACATGAACGTGGCATGCAATCTCAGGCTGTACCTAGATAGATGAAGCCTGGGCAATGTCATATCCTGCATCGAGAGATCTCCAAAACAATATCTGTTTTGTAAACAATCAATCAATTCGGTTCAGCCATAATTTGAAGCGGCAACGAGTGTGCATGATGCATCTGCAATGCAGTGTCAAAGCCTGACCACAGGAGAATGTCGTTTCCCAGAGCGCCACCAATAATCTGAAGCTACAAGCTCCGACCACCAACTCTCAGTATCCACGTATCCACGTATCCACATTCAACAAACCTCCAAAGCCAATGCATATTTCCGCCTTGACGGCCATCTAAACATACAAGCATGGCTCCTACCGGCAGTACGCTCTATTCTCGTCTCAAAGAGTATTACACAGGTGCAAGTCGGTAGCCCCGCATCTCACTGTGGCCCTGTCCTGATCCCCCACATCCCCAATGCTCGAGCTTCCCTGGCCATATGCCCTCATCCACTGACAATAGCAGAACCAGTGAAGCCGGCCTTGAGTTCTTTTGCCGCCATAGGGCTATTGGTAAATCCTTCCATCTTCTCCAAACCAAGTAAAGCCGCCTGCTTACCCGCTGAAGGTCGTATACACACTAGTTTATGTTTGCCCTTTCTATCTTTCGAAAACAACACGCCCCTCCCCAACTTCCTCTCGCGATGCGCCCTCGGTCATAAAAGGCCGCATAGCCTCCGTCATAACTACCTGCATACTCTGCTCCGTCACCACCTTTGTGATCCTCTGCTCAGTTGTCAACAATGGCACGCCGATCCAAGCATTGCATAACCTAGGCTGGTTCCCAGTCGGCGTGGAGGAAACTGTCAAAGCTGTAGCTCTGACCGCTACTCTATTCCTTGGCCCCCTGTTCGAAGCAGGAATTGTCGAGGGCCGCTGGAGGGATTGGATGAGGCTGAGGGGACTCGATACTTCTGTTAGCAGCTGGATAGGCTATAGGAATTATGTTGCGGTATGTAGGGGTCTGTTAGCTGTGGTATGTTGAAGTGCAGTGTTGATGTTTTGATATAGGGTCCAATCACGGAGGAGGTGCTATTTCGATCAGCATCTGTGCCCCTGCTACTCATCTCGCCCGTATCGACAACCACAATCATCTTCTTGACACCATTCGTTTTTGGCTTGGCTCATGTACATCACTTCTATGAGTTCCGAATCAGCCATCCAGACACTCCACTGGCTGGTGCTATCGCTCGATCGGCCTTCCAGCTCACGTATACCACTATGTTTGGAAGCTACGCCACCTTCCTCTACCTAAGGACCGGGAGCTTACTTTCCATAATACTGGTGCATACGTTTTGCAATTGGATGGGCTTGCCTAGGTTCTGGGGAAGGGTCACCAATGGAAGTGACGACATCATTGGTACAGATATTGGGGGAGGGAAGAGAAGTGAGGATGCAGTCAAGAGTAAAGGGAAGCTTGGAATTGCTTGGACCGTTGCGTATTACACACTTCTAGTGGTGGGACTTGTTGGCTGGAGCAAGCTGCTCTGGCCCCTGACGGAGAGTGGTTCTGCTTTGGCGAAATTCTAGAACAGAAGACCGCTATGGAGACGGCAATGAATTTGATTTAGGTCCTCGTAATGGGTGTCATGGAAACAAAGCGAAGGAGTTGGGGTAATGAGTAATAAAATCGATGGCAGAGGTACAGTTTCGAAAACGGCGTCTCAGGAAGGAAGTGTTTACGAGACCTTTTACCTGCTGAGTTCTACTAATAAGCAGACTTAAGACGAAGGCATAAAGTGCTATAATTCACATAAAATCTAGATCTCACAATGATCTCTAATTGATATCCCCATCACACTTTCTCATCATCTTCTTGCCTCAAAGTTCAGACATATTATTCTTGGACCTTTTCAATGACTCTTGTTTTCGCTTCGAAGATTCTCAACACGGAAGGTATGGGAGTTCTTTAAGGAGCCTGCAAACAGTGCCTTTCCAAGTTGAATTCCTCGATCAGTTACCATTATGGCCTTCTCCTACGACTGATGAAAACGAAGCAGATCATTTGGTTTCGGTAATTGGGTATTGGTATCCGGAATTTGTAAATGGTGGGAAACTTGGTCGAGGTTTCGAGTTGATGTACTTGGAATTAAAGTAGCGGATGGCGGGGACTTGGGTTTGATTTGTCCCCTCTGACCTAGCTTAGGTCTGTTGTTGAGGGGGACACGATCGAGAAGGACAGATTAAACTTGTGAAGTCGGAATGGTAAAGTAAGGGTGACGCCCTCTTGCGACATTTCCGCGAATGAGGTTTCCCAAAGACTCACTATTGCAAACAGTCAGCTCGCACTCGAGGAGATGACAATCTATTGAAACTTGCAGTTGCTTCGCGTCACTAACACTAGCGAACTTGATCAGCACCCTATCGACAGAGTCCCAATTGGGATATCTTCCAATCAAATCTGGTTTTGAAAAGCTTTGTGCACATCGTACAAATTTCGTTCCTTATATCTGCAGTTTGATCTCGGTCCCAAAATGATGTAAATCATAAAATCAGTCTAGGAGAGGCTGCCGAAGAAATCGGCAAGTTCGAATTTGTCAGTGCAAAAGCCATCGTAACCTGCAATTTGATTACCAGAGCCTAATTAGGCTTTGGGAGGTTGTTTTTGAGAGTTTCAAAATTGGATTGTGGCTGCCACTCCTCTGGGTGTTTGCATGACGACCCAATAAATGATACTTTGAGGTTTTTGATGTAGTAACACCAGTCAATTGGACGAAGACTGCTTTAAGTTGATTGAAAATTCCGAGTCGTTTCGTGTCATCATGCAAGCTGCTAGACTCCCGCATTACGTAAGTGACCACATCATAGTATCCATGAGGACGGAGGGAGCTTTCGAGGATTGATCATGTTCGAAGTTGGGGATCGATAGAAAATTCTGTCCCATCGTCGTCATTCCGAATTCGAGTCCATGACCGTCAAATCCATTGTTGCAGATCCCGAAACGAATAAATCGAGCAACTTGAAAAGCTAAGAGTCGTATACTTACAATTCTTTGAATGTGACGGTCACTGCCAACGAAAGAGGTTGTGATTAATTCACATTATTTCCCGGTGTGAATGACACACTCCCATTCATTCATTTCTCAATTTCCAAAGCTTGCGATCGATGTCCTTCAAAATTGCCATGATGAGGGTAAACGTCCGCCGCCACCATTGAAGCTTGTGTCTATATTGGATTGACGATGTCTTCATCGTCAATCGCATTTCTGACTCCGGAGACCACAATAGCCGCCACGCCCGGAAATATTCACTCCTTTCTTCCACGCCCAACCGGATTCCCAGTCCGATCCTCACATTTCCCCAATTTAGGAAACTTCTCGCTGCACGTCAGACCTCGACAGCATGACTGCGTAACGTCGTGGCTGTATCCACACCATTCACCTTTTGCTCTTGATCAGCTACATTGAAATAGTGAGAAAGTGAGAAAGATGCAGCACTCACCATCTCCTGAGCAACCTAGAGATACAAGAAGAGACGATTCCTACTAAATTTCAATACCGTACTTGTAGGAAAGAAGTACATTATTTACGCTCTGATCCAAAGTTCGGGCACTGGCGATGGCGGGACCAAGAGCTAAGAAAAGAGTGAGAGTAGAGAGATGTTTGAATTGCATCGTAAATATGCGATGTAGCAGCAAGAGGCTGTGCAGTAATTATGGGCTTTTCCGTTGGGATATGTAAGATTCAGGTGCAAGTGAACTTAGGGGGAACTTCAAGTATATATGTAGTTCTTTTACCCCCTTTAATACCTCGCCACATATTATCTTGTCATTGTGGACGGGGATTGCCGTAAGGAGTATTAAGAGCGCGAAGAACCAGGCCCTGTGGAAGCAACAAATCAGAGCCAGTACCGTGATATTAGTGCTATCCTGACATATTCCGGGTTCGGTACGCTAGACAATACTCTGTACCCGCATAATCTCCATATATCGTATGGATACCTCCATGTGAAATGATATCAGAGGAGTCCAGGCCTCATGGCAATACTCCATAAACACACCCTGGTTGCGAGCGACTCGGCAGGAGTTGGTCTCATATGACGGCTATGGCAAATGCCTTGAGCGAGGAAAGTGTCCGCCATATCAGGTATTTCCAGTCATCTGCTTCTTGAAGCCGTAGTTCCCTATTCACAATGCTCGCAACATCTTCCCTACTGCTTCTATCTCCCTCGAAAACTGTCCTCATCCAATAAACTCAAAAGATATCCCCTTTCTCTTCCTGTTTGATCTTCTCTAGAGCGTCGCCTATTCGATTTTCAGCTTGATCTCTCTTCTTTTTGACTTGGTAAATCATCTCCTCGTGTACAGGCAGCTTGATGTTAAATCGCTTCCCCAACTCGACCATGAACCCACAATTATGATCGATAGATAGATATTTGCCTTGGGAAACATCCGCAAGCATAGGTGAGTATCAGTCGCCACGTACTAAGACTGTCCGGATCAGTCGAAGCTCCAAATCTCTATAAGTCAACGCAGGACAGAAGCGTCCTACCACCCCAGCAGCCTCTCCGAGCATCCTCTTAGCTAATTTGATGGCACCCTCGTTCTTGAAAATGTCCCGATTCCTGACCTCGTATATAACGCCCAGGGTCTGGTAAATATAGTCCGCGATTGTTTTCTTCAGTCTATAATGGAGCATGTACTCCTTACTGACATGACGCGTTCCAAGACTTGCTGTGAGTTGGAGGATGTTCCTGAGGTATAAAGCAGCCTCCTCGCATTGTTGCACATGTTCAGTTGTCTCCGAGTGAACGTCGTGAACGACAGGACTGATAGTCAGAATGCCCACACCTGTCGTATTTAAGGTCATGTATTCCCTAGCCGCCGATTGGAGAATGGGCTCCTCATGAGACCACGCATATTTGTAGCGTCTGGTGAGTAGCTGTTCGATGTATGCGGGAAAATCGGTCCATGCTAAATCACTTTCACGCGCTTCAGACCAAGCGAAATGGGTTGAGCTCCCATTGATGTAGGTTGGACGACTGGAGGCTGAGCGAAACACTTCATCGTTCACTCGTTCTATCAAACCCATGCCTTTTTGCAAGAAGAGTATCGTAGAATCCCGCCGAAGTCTGTGTTTTATAGACTTCAAAAAGCTCGGAACATACCCAGGCTTACCCGTGACGATTAGGTTCTTGATGAGTGGAGCTTCTGTCATAGCTTGATCTTCCTGCTCGCAATTTACAGCCTGGAGATCGGTCTTGTCTGGTTCTCGTAGCCCGCGTATTGGCGTCACTATCTCGAATCGAGGCTTCGATAGCTCCGCCACCGATGGTAAATGTCGATATCCGACGTCCATATCCTGGCGGATCCTAGATAGTCCTTCATAGGTGCTTGCGATCGCTTCATAGTCCCAATATCGGCTTTTAAGTTTTCCGCCAACAGGGACAACTTGCACCTCATGCTCCGGGCCATATCTCATGGTGTTAAGGCGGATAAATCTCCAACCACGGCCTACTCTCTCGCCAGCCTCGCGGGACAGAGGAAGTAGCTCAACATCAAAGCCATCGACAGTAGATGAGAAGGCGCCATCGGCGAAGAAAATCTTTCAGTTTCTCTCGGCGATTCTGTGAAAAATGACACTCTCTTGTACGAGTAACGTTATGAGAGGTCGCTCTATTACAGAACCCTGAGCCAAGGCGCAAATGAGAAATTTGGCCGCGGCTCCTGAGCCAGAGATGTGGATTCGATTTTGCTCTTCGACACTCCAATCTATCCGTGGTGGCGCCTTGAAAGGCTTTTGGTTTTGAGCTGCGGGGCTTGGTGTTCTGAATTCTTGTGCTTGCTGGACATATACTGTCGCTGGAGGGATGTGACATGTGCTGAACGGGATTGGAAGAGATATTTCTTTGGGAATGGAAGGTCCGCCAATGACGTTCGACTCATGGCTGGTCGGGCAAGGAGTGTAGGCGTACATCGAGAAGGTGATGGAGCAGGTTAATTGAAGATCCAGCTTCAGCGCAGAGGGAGAACAGTTGGTGGCTGTATGCAGGGAGAATTCGCCGACATTTGATTTGCTGTCCAGCGGCCGGGTTCGCGGTGAACACAAAAAGCCGGCAACGATGGGCCCTACGAATACCCCGAAAATAGAAGGATCAAATCGAACGTGGTTGCACCGGATAATAAATAGGGAATGGACAACGGACAGGATCAGCTATTTGTTTATGATAATCATTCAATGTATTGGTATCATAGTCATCATAGTATTCACCTCCCCAATCAATTTCCTCCTAATCTATGGCCTGATCCTCGACTCTTCCATGACTCTGGTAAAGGACCACTAGCAGAAGAACCTGACGCCTCAGGTGGAGCAACCGCGGTCCCATAAACCCTCCGAGTTGTGGTGGTTGTTCGAGTTGCAAAGAGCCTTCTAATGAACGCTGGGGTTGGCACCAGGTTTGTGCCCCCACCAAATTCGGGCCACAGCCGCGTCAAGAAGTCGTGGAGATGGGCAGCAACGATTCCGGTAGCGGCAATCAATGCTGATCCTGGACTGTCCATGATGAATATCACGAGAAGCATCGCGAATGGCATCCATGGCGAAGGGATCTGGAAGATACCGTAGAAGGAAGTTTTCATGCCACGGTCATCCTGGCAGGAGGTGTATGCGAATGCGAGCACGAGAGCTGAGGTGAAGATGAAAGCACCTGTGATGGCCATATTCAAACCCTGTTTGCTTGTTAGACTAGCTCATATAGGAGGTATTATGCAAGCCAAAGACAGAAAATAGCTTCTATATGTGTTGGAATGTAGGGAGTCACAACCACCCGAGCAAAGTTGATGAATCGACACGAGTTTTCTCAAAGGAACTTCCCACCATGCCTACACCGCGATCTGGCCCTTTGGATTGATTGCGAATGACGGACCAGTCGAAGTGCAGGGGTAATCTTCCTCATCTCCAGGAACCGCAATAGTTGGGAGCAATGCACTATGCGGGCAGATAATGTGAGGTGCCAAAGAAATGATATGTATGAAGGAAAATGTTGGCCTACTAAGATCACCGAGCAAACAAACAGAATGTACGTGAAGAAGTCTCCAGGCTGGGAGAACTTCGGAGATGCTGTCTCTAGCTTACTCCCGTATGTATAGACTGCGTTTTGGTCAGCTACAAGTGAATGTGTGCGGAGAATCGAAGCACTTACGAAAATACGTGTCGAAAATGATGCCCCATTTCGGACCCGTTATGAGGAAGGATGTGACGAGCCGCCATAATTGAGGAGGAAGCTGCACGAAAGAACTCGGGATGAAGGCCACGTAGTAGAATGGAATGTAGCCTGTGTAGGTCAGGATGGAGAGGGTGAAGGCGGAGGCAGCAATGGTCCTGCTCTGCATCAGCATCAGCATCGAAGAAGAGGTCGAGGGGAGAAAGAGGGGGTAGCTACCTCGAGATGGGGGGAGCTTGCTTGAAGTAATCGATGGCAGACATGATTGCGGTCAAAAGGTCGTGATGCCGTGGAGTCGTGGAGAGGTGTGTTGAAGATGAAGTGGAAGCTCTGAGAGCTCTGGAGGGGAAGAAGAGAGGTCGTAGGATTTCAAAGCGTGAAGGTGTTCTTTAGCTGCGCCGGCGCCTTCAGTGCCTGACTTCGCTAAAGTTGACGCTAGGCCGCCCATGGTTGACCGTGCTTCCAGTCCGATGACGGCGCTGCCCAGTGAAAAATTACCCCACCAGAAACACCAGAAACACCAAAAACTTTCCCCTCCGTTGGAGTAAATCGGTGAGTTTGTTGATCTTCTCATCAATCTCAATTATTTAAGAAACCCCCAAAGCTCTTTTTTTTGAAAAAGCAAGAATTGCAATCATGGCTGGAAAGTAGGTTATATCCCCAACTCATATTTTTGGATCTCCCTAATTCTAATCATTCTCCAGGAAAGTGCTCATGCTTGGTTCTGGTTTTGTTACCAGACCCACTCTCGATATCCTCAGTGATGCTGGCATTGAAGTCTCAGTTGGTACATAACATTCTCTAATTCCTATTTCGATTCTTTGCTAACTTCTCTTCAGCCTGCAGAACCCTCGAAAGCGCCAAGAAGCTCTCCGCTGGTGTCAAGAACGCCCACCCCATTTCTCTCGATGTCACAGACGACAAGGCCCTCGATGCTGAGGTTGCAAAGAACGACCTGGTCATCAGCTTGATCCCCTACACCTTCCACGCAACCGTCATCAAATCTGCCATCCGAAACAAAAAGAACGTAGTCACAACCAGCTATGTCTCGCCCGCTATGCTGGAGTTGGAGGAAGAGGCTAAGAAGGCTGGCATCACGGTCATGAACGAAATTGGACTCGACCCCGGAATTGATCACTTGTACGCTATCAAGACCATCGAAGAGGTTCACAAGGCTGGAGGAAAGATTCTGTCATTCTTGTCATACTGTGGTGGGCTGCCAGCCCCTGAGGCGTCGGACAACCCTCTGGGATACAAATTCTCCTGGTCATCTCGAGGTGTCTTGCTTGCATTGAGAAATGCTGCGAAATACTACAAAGATGGCAAGATCGTGGATATTGCCAGTAAGGACCTCATGGGTACTGCCAAGCCATACTTCATCTACCCTGGATACGCATTTGTTGCCTATCCTAACAGAGATTCTACTCCATACAAGGAGCGATACAGCATCCCCGAGGCCCAGACCATCATCAGAGGTACACTTAGGTACCAAGGCTTCCCTGAGTTCGTCCGTGTTCTCGTCGATATGGGATTCCTCAGTGACGAGCCACAAGCCTATCTCAAAGAACCCATCTCATGGAAGGAAGCCACCCAGAAGATCCTCACCGCCACCTCATCGACCGAGCAGGACCTCAAATGGGCTATTGCCTCCAAGGCCCAGTTCAAGGACACCGAGGAGAAAGAGCGCATCATGGCCGGCCTCCGCTGGGTTGGCATCTTCTCCGACGAGAAGATCGATCCCCGCGGTAACCCACTCGACACCCTTTGCGCCACTCTCGAGAAGAAGATGCAGTTCGAGAAAGACGAGCGTGATCTCGTTATGCTCCAGCACAAGTTCGAGATTGAGAATAAGGATGGCAGCAAAGAGACCCGTACTTCCACTCTTGTTGAGTACGGTGACCCCAAGGGCTACAGCGCCATGGCTAAGCTAGTCGGTGTTCCTTGCGGTGTTGCTGTCAAGCAGGTGCTCGATGGCACGATCAGCGAGAAGGGTATTTTGGCGCCGATGTCGTCGAAGATTAATGATCCGTTGATGGCGGAGTTGAGGAAGTATGGCATTTTCTTGGTGGAGAAGACTATTTCGTAGATAGACGTTCTGCTGCTGGGCGCGGTTATGAAAAAAAATATAGACCTTTGAATTACTTTACTTTGCGAGTTTATGTCGAGCTCGCATCCTATTTCCTGTTCGAGTGCTTTGCTATCGTTCTCATCACCCTACTCTGGAGAGCTGAGATGAATGACTCCTGAACACTGGCAGTAGAGATCCACTGTTCGTTCTGTTAGCAGAACCTCACAACATGCTTATAGGTGCAGAAAATAGAATATGTGGTAGAAGAAAGAGAATATGTTTTCCGGATTCAAATATTGGAAGGCGGTGTGTTTTGATGAGGATGTTTCTTTGATGCTATCTCGACGGATGGACTGCTGCAAAGTAGAGAGGAGCTCTGGTGGAGCTAATATAAATTAGGTTTCGCTGCTGGAAGGCCTTAAAGAAGACGGAAAGCTTACGATCTTAGGTTTCTTAGATGTCCATAATTTGAATAGGTCGAAACAGTTAAGGCGGATCCTCATACCTGGTTTGTGTTAGGGCAGCAATAAAGCTTTGAGCAAGACCTCGACGGCAACGAAAATGGTGGAATAGGATCTATGGTTACCAGTACTGTAGTTAAGAATAGAAGTTTGCTTGTTGAAGGTGGTATAGTCATTCTTTGAATAGGCGTACATGGCTCTCTGGAGTCTCAGTGCTGGCGACTTTAGATACACGTTGACGTGACCATCCTGGAAGCTTGACTATTTCGGAAGTTTGAAATTCCGATATTCTAAAATAGTTGTGCTTCCTTGACGCAGAATGTAATGGAGAGCCAAACAAGTCTGAATAATATCTTTAGGGGTGGAAATAGGAACACAGCGACGAAGAATTGAAAACATCATTGGCAGACATGAATACAATCTCGACATCTTTCTCTCAGAATAGAACGTTGAGTCACACAAAATCAGAAATAGAAGCAATAATACTCACGTAAAGGAAGAGGTTGTTAGCAAGCAATGCCGCTCACACACCTGTCTCAGTCATGTCAAATGTTGGAGAGAGTGCCTCAAACGACGCAACCATAGTGTCGATTGTTGTGAATAGAGACAAATATAGATGATTTCTGACACCAAATCCATATTCTCTAGGGACATAGTGGATATGACCAGGCGGCAAATAGATTAAAAGCAATATACAGTGTACCGTCAAGCCTCGAACTGCTGTTGAAGTGTTACCTCGAGACTGCATGCAGTATGCAGAGGACATGAAGATGGTGTGAGGGAAACATGATGATAAGCCGTTATCCCCCGCATTTCTGGGGTCTCAAGACAGAAAGCATGCGGTATCCTGTACCTTCACTTTATTTTGACTTCCATAGCGCTTGCCCACGAGATCCTGCATATCATCTGCCGGCCCGTTGCGAGATTGTTGTTGCTGAAGAATGACCTGCAGATGTTGTAGATGTTGTCGTTGGACAACCTCTGAGCCAGAAGCAGTTATCTGTTGGTCAGGAGTGGATGATGGTCCAATGAGCTTTCCCATATCCCAGTGAAGATAGCCCAATCTGGAACACTCTGTGCAGTCTAACAGTAAGAGCGCGGTTGCCATACCGTATCGAAGCTACGGGCTTCTTGTACTTTCAAGCAGAATCCCCCCTTTTCGTAAGAGAATAACCCCCTTTTGCAGTCACAAGTTGCTCCCCTCCCCGCGAGACGCCTAGTTTCGATATCACAACCTCTACACGCGAGGAGTGAAGGGCAAATGAAATTCCCATGTAGGCTGGAGATCCACGCAAGGAGGAGCACGGTGGGCTTGACCATACACAGTAAGTTAGACGTATCCAAGGCCGTGGATGAGGCCCACTTTCCGGCATCTGAACAAGGTGTTTGTTCCCTTAGAAGCATAGCGGTACATGGGTCCGCGTGGGATAGAGTGTGTCGGGGCGGTTGAAGCCTTGAAGTTTAACGCGGACAAAATGCTATGATAGTGAACCGTTGACCGAGTCCGAGATATCACAATCCGCTCCCCTGCCAAATATGTGATTCTGCGCGTAAAAGGACGTTTCTATTCGAAGAAACGTGGATGTCCCCAGGATTCCATCTGTGCTTGGTCTTTCTAGACCTAGTAGTCCCAGTTGGCACAATGCATATAAGCGCCCGCAGGGATCGACAGCCTGTCGCCGTGCTTCATCGACCCCACATCCCGCCCTATCTACCACATCCAAGCTCTGCATTCTGACCTCTTCGTAGGAGTCCGTAAGCCCCCAACCACAAATCAGGCCAGCTGTTGGTGTGATCCGTTTGTATCTGGCACAGTACGGCACGGATAACGCTCCTTTCAGCCCTTTCCCTTGTACTCTTCCCCTCCACCAACATTACTATAAGTTGGTTTGGGGTCCCTCCACCGATCCTACTCGTCACCAGACTGTTGGGTCGCCCATCGTACCGCTGTACTGAAAAGTACCTTTTCTCCATGCATTCCGCGCCTTGAGCTGCAAATCGCGAAGATGAGGATCGCATGTCTGCAGTTTGCGCCCCAAGTGTGTTTTCACCATCTGCTTCACCTGTCCAGAGAAGATGGGATATACTGACTTTCAAAGGTCGGCGATGTTGACAACAATCTCAATCGCGCAGACGCTGTTTTATCAAGAGCAAATCCCAAAGACCTAGATCTTCTAGTGTTGCCCGAGCTAGCTTTCTCCGGTGAGTGCCTTCGCGACTCCTCCTGCAGCCCTTCTCGGTATGAATGTTGGTGTTTCGGGGAATTCCTCGAGCATCCATTCGTCTTTCCCGCCACCTCGCGCGAATCGCGCAAAAGCAAGAAATGAAGCGTTGAGAAGCTTGTGAAAGAGGGATTGTGGCAAGAGCTGATTGGAAAAGGATATAACTTCAAATCTTTACAACATATCACTCCCTTTCTCGAGCCGACCGCAGCAGGAATCACTTCTTTATGGGCGCGGACTACGGCTCTAAAGTACAATTGCAATGTCACTGTGGGATATCCGGAGAAGGTGGACGTGAGCCCAAAGTGGCCCGCAGGACCCGAGTATTACAATTCAGCCATCACAGTGAATGCGGAAGGCGAGACGATCGCAAATTACCGTAAATCCTTCCTTTACTACACAGATGAGACATGGGCTCTGGAAGGACCGGATGGATTCTACAGTGGAGAAGTCGAAGGCCTTGGTAATGTTGCTATGGGGATTTGTAAGTGGCCAACCAAGTCCTTCGAGCGTGAGTATTTGCGCTCGGCCTTATGCACGCTGGCTAACAGGGCTTTTTATTAGGTATGGATCTCAAGTAAGTTGCCCTGTAATTGGCTCCTGTGACCCAGAAAGCCGGAATCCACCAGGAGAAATTTACTAACATTGGTGAAGCCCTTATAAGTTTGAAGCCCCTTGGAATGCTTGGGAGTTCGCCTATCATATTCTCCACAAAGAGGCAAACCTGGTCATTCTATCAATGGCGTGGCTTACTCGTGAAGATGCGAGGTCATATAGTCGAGCGCCAAAGGAGCCCGACATGGAGACACTTGCTTACTGGCTAGCAAGACTCGAACCTGTAATCAGGGCTGAGTCGGTTGGGGAAGTGATCGTGGTTATGGCCAACCGATGTGGAACTGAAGAGGAAGCGGTGTATGCTGGCACCAGTGCCGTGCTTGGGATCACCGAGGGGGAGGTCAAGGTCTATGGGATTCTGGGACGCGGAGAAAAGGAGCTTCTGGTGGTGGATACCTCGAAACGCCCGCAAGCCAAGCTAATTTCAGAACCCAACTCTGCAGCCTCAACGGCAACAGCGTCTACGGGCATGTCCAATGACAGCGAAGTCTCAGCATCGACTGACTGCACTTCTCCTGACATGGAGGAGAATTACCAGGACTATGAAGGCAGATTCAGCCCGATATCACCAGTAGATCCAAAACGTAACCAGTCGTATTTTGACCCCAAGCCTTCTCCAGTCAAGGACCAGAGACCTTCAGAGCCCTTGCAGTCAAGCGCCGCCAGGGTCCCCGTCAGATCACCGACACCCCAGCTGCCGTCTGCCTCACCAGAGCTCTCTCCAACTTTCAACCGCCCAGCTTCTCCGAAATCAAGGAACACCAGTCGCACTCGAAACCGCGAAGATCAGGAGCCAGCTTTGGCGTTCCAAGACCTGGCTCAGGAACCACAGGTCAACAAACCATCGGCGATCAAATCCCCTCCGTTCTCCGCATCTGCGGTGCCAGATAAGTACCAATCAACCTTCACGAGCGACTCTCTCGGCCCACGAAGTCGCCATGTTTCGCCTCGGCCGAAGAGTGCAGTTTGGTGATATTGTTCAGATCTAGGCCTCCGAGGCAGGAATCATTTCGACGAAGGAGCGTTTTGTGTTTGAGTCTCGAAAATCTGCTTTGTCTTGCAGCATGGAGTTTGGGGAGTCTTTTACGATATTTGGACTAGGCAGGTGTTCAGGAGACGTGGATGTTAAGCGGGGTTCCAGGAGCAATAGGAAGCCTTTGTATATTTATGGAGTTGCTCAATCGGGTCAAAACTTACTCGCGTTGATTGCCGATTTCCCTGTTGATAGTCTAGGAGTCTGGTGTTCGTGGATGTACCACCAATACAAGCCTTCATTCTTCGATCATTCGAAAACCAAGAAATTATCAACATTCCTCCTTCCTCCTGAAATCTGAACCCATGTCCCTACATCAATTCGTTTTGAGCGATACAGAAAGCAATCAACATCAGACACAAGGACATGGCAAATGGGAAGAGTTCACACGGGGTTAGCAGTAGAATGTTCGAGCAGAAGTAAAAGTCTCGAGTTGGTGAGAAGAGATTTTCCGTGAGACTTCATCGCAAGCCGAAAGTTTGGATTTGACCAATTTCGAGGAAGGGAGCTATCATCCTCCGAACATTCTCGTGCACTTGCGCGGTATCAACTCGTACGCCAATCAAAATAGTATTATGGTTTTTACTGAAGAGTTTGGGTTCTGATATTACCCATGATTTTCCAGGAAGCCTTTCAAACGCCCAGGCGCGCGCTGTCTTTAGATATTTGGTTGCATGAGGGGAATAGACGTGTTAGGGAATTTAGATAGACGAATTATTTTCCAAAAGTCTTTACAAATAGCAGGAGCTTTCCTGAGAAAATCCGAGCATGTTCAAGATAGAGCGTGCATCACGTGGATCCAAATATAGAACTCTTCGCAATGTTTATCTCAACCTCCTCGTTCAACTTCAAACTTGACTCGTCCAGAAGGGCCGCAGATAACGTTGGCCCCATAAGACGCGATCAATTCTCCACACACTCGGTGTTATATTGGCTCTCCAAATTGTTGCTGTAATTTTCCTCGTATGAGCGTGTTGCCTCTGAAGTTGTCGGCCGGCCTCATCCGCTCTCCGCGAAAGCGGCTTCTCATTCATTCTTCAGTCTTTGTTCTTCTGGTGCAAAATATACTTGATGGCTCAATTCCCCGGAATCCCTCCGAAATTTGGTGCCCCAGCCCGGCACAAAGGTTCCGTTAGTATGGACAAGGCGTTGATCTTGTCCTGCTTTTGGCGGGGTTTGACCTGGTTCCGCCGCGAATCTCATCTACTCCGCAAGAAACAAGCTTTGAAACTCTATACTTCAAATCAGATGATCATTTATCTGGTTTAGTTCACGTTTTTATGTCCTGCGTCCTTCCGTTTTCAATTAACCATAAATTGCGAACCCTATGAGCCGGACCGAGTACCGTTTCAGATTCAGCCAAATGTCGAGCAGCCAATGTTCTCTGCTCGCCACGACGCCTCACAATGTACCCCACATTCGCGAACCGCAATTTTTACTCAAAACTTCTAGTTCTGTGACGGACTCACCTATTCTATAAATGCTCACGATCCCTATCGCAATGTCGTCGGTGTTCTCACTTCTGTACAGCTTTCACTTCTCACTTCTTCCACCATGAGACATTCCACAAGCGTATTCGGCCTTTTGGTCTGTGCTACCTCTGTCCTGGGTCATTCCACTTTCCAGGAACTGTGGGTTAATGGGTATGTATTGACATCCTAGGTTTTGGTTGGCAGATTCAACAATTAATTCCAAGAGCAGTGTTGATCAAGTCTCCACCTGTGCCCGGCTCCCTCTGAGCAATAGCCCTGTTACGAGTGTCTCAACGAACGACATAAGATGCAACGCAGGGACGAAACCAGTCACTCCACTTTGCACAGTTCCAGGTAAATCCTAAGCTCTGACTTCACACCACTTTTATCTGACAAATTTGGCAGCCGGTGGCAACGTGACGGTCGAGATGCACGCACAGCCAGGTGATCGAAGCTGCGCAAATCCGGCGATTGGAGGGAACCACTATGGGCCTACCTTGGTCTACATGTCGAAAGTTGCGGACGCAACCACTGATACGGGCTCTGGATCTTGGTTCAAGGTTGACGAATTCGGATATGATCCCGCAACGAAGAAATGGGGAACGGTATGATCCCACTTCTCTTCATGTCAAGTTTTGTTCTTTACTACTTTCTTTGATCTGTACCTTCTAACTGTTACAGGATCTTCTGAACGACAACTGCGGAAAGAGAAGCTTCAAGGTTCCAGCAGACTTAGCACCGGGTAACTATCTGGTACGAGCTGAGGCGATTGCTCTTCACGCAGCCGCTTCGAGTGGGGGAGCTCAGTTCTACATGACATGTTTTCAAATCAAGCTTACCGGTTCCGGTACGAAGACACCTGCCGGTGTCTCGTTTCCGGGCGCATACAAAGCAACCGATCCTGGAATCCTCATCAATATCTACCAGGCATCGAATATTCAAAACTACCCAATCCCAGGACCAGCCGTCTTCACGGGATGATAAGCGCGAACATTTGCCCCAAGCATCTGGTGGAAATTCATTAGAGTCGGTAGGAAAACGTAGACAAGTGCGGCCCTTGATACAAGATGTCACCATGCAGCTAGATTGGGCTAGATTGGGCTAGATTATGTATATACTTTACTGTGGTGTACGACCACAAACTTCTGTCCTCTTCTAAGCGCCCATCAGCTCTCTGTTTTTGTCTATATCTTCCAAATAACTCGAAATCTACCGGCATCAAAAGCAACTTTCGCGCTGACTTCAATGAAACTCTGCGAGGTAAGATCTGACTGCAGCGAGCAGGAGTGCCGTTGGCAAATCCAACTACTGCATCTCGCTTCAAGTCAAATGCCACATCGGGCGACCTGGAACAAGTTTTTGAGCCCTGAGTTGGGATGATGTTGGTATGCACGACTCGCATTTTAAGTTGAGGATGCTTGTGACATCGAAGCCACATCTCATTGGGTTTATTCCAACCCCAACTATTGGGTGAAGCCGATGAAAAGTGCCAAAAATAAGCGCTCGTGATTTGGAGACACAGCCACGCGAGCCCCTTTCAGTCCCGACGATTTTCAGTTCAACGCCGCTGCAGCAGGTAAAACCCCAATGCAGATGACGAAACATAGGGGGCCACCAGGGCCAGAACCAATTCTTCCAAACGAAGGCTATCCTCCCCAGGTGGCCATTGAGAAGGCCGCGCTAGTCGCATTCGTCTTCAGGGCTCAAGTGCCGGGCCGTACCGTACCAATAGACGGCTTCATCACTCATTTAAGATCTGGAGGTTGGTGGAAATGCCATTACTGTGAACTGTCTTGCCAAGCTTTGCTGCTGGGCGGCAACCACGACGAAAAGACGTCGCAATGGGCCGACGCAATGGTGAAAACGAGGGTATCTTATCACTATCACCATGAGTTGCATCCTTGGGCTTCCTCGTCTGATGTGCGTCACTGTGATGTTACCATTAGCCTCCGGATTAAGCCCCCAACGGGCCCAACCAGCGATCCGCATGGTGTCTCTGGTGTGTGACAGGGTGCCGAGTGTGCCCCAATGTGCCTGGGGGATGCTCAGCAGAGATTTTTCAGAGGCTGGCAGCATATCAATGGCGTGGAATTCGGGGGCCACCAGTGCCCACGGCCAGAGACCAAGCCTGCACGATCGCCAATCAGCCGGCAGCACGGGCTTCCTGAAGTTGGTCGAGCCCTGCAAGTCGTCTGCAAGTCGCTGCAAGTTTCCACCAACATGCTTGTCCGCATGTCACTTTCCAGGGTGCCTTGCATGACAACAATGCTTTCCGTCGCTTTTGGTAAAGGATCGGTCTGTCGGTCTCTCTGCCGTGGACGCCAAGCTATGCTCCCCTACTGCGGACGCAGTGCGGAGAAGGAAGATAAGTGCACCTTATACAGTGGATCACGCTCATGGCTTCAAGACTTCCTTTCCTCTTGAAGGTACCTGCATACTTGTACATACAGTCTACTCATCCTCCGTGCATCCGCTCATGGACCGGCTCTAACTATCTTGCTGGTTGAGACCATTGCAGGAGGGTTGACAGTGCGACAACAACACCTCCACCAATTCACCCTTGTACTCGACGTCGCCACAATCGTTTCTGTGTTTTGATAACACAGCTTTGAGCCTTCAAAATGCGGCCTTCACTCGTTCTTCTCACGGCATTTGCAGCTTCAACAACAGCCCTCGAGTGCCTCACAAACTCGCCGTGCGCCGTGCAGTGTGGGAATGTTCTGGGTGGGACAAGCGGAGCAGATATTGCTTGTCATGACAGTGATTATGCGGTTTCCCCAGGCTCGACGTTCCAGACATGTCTGAATTGCCAGTTGGGAAGCAAGTATGTGGATCCTGTCACTCATCAGACGGATCTTCAATGGGCAATATGTGCGTTATATTCCGCCCAATTCCGGTTCTCCCGAACCTGATACTGATCTCCGTTTAGATAACTTGAGATACGCTGTCAGTTGGTGTTTATTCGGATATCCAAATAACACACAGGCTGGAGACTCACCATGCCTTACAAGGTATTATTCTTATTATTGGTTTTCCAAGGCAAGCACGCTGACACCCTAAAGCACTGCTTGTGGACAACTTGAAGGAGCATTCGAGTATGACTCTCTTTCTCCGAATACGGGGGCTTATTCCTTCTGTCCACTTTACGACACTGTTCAAGTTACGAAGTGTACGAATTGTACAGCTATACAAACCGGCGAGTTTTATCTCACCAATTGTAAGTTCGCTATCTAGCCATGGTATCTAGAATCAAGCAAGCTAACCAATTCTTCACCAGTTGCTGTGGCTTTGAATGCCGCTTGCCAACAGCAGCCATCGTCAGGGAACACTTTGTCAATCGCTGGCAATGTATTCTCTAAGACACTTGTAACAATCACGAATCCCTCCTCGGGACCTCAATCCACCTACAGCGGGCCCCCAACAGGCGGTCTAAATCTAGGAGCCAAAATCGGCATCGCAGTAGGAGCCATCCTCTTTATTCTCGGCGTCGCTGGCTTCTGCATTGTATGGAATGGGCGCCGGCGTCGTAGACGCATCCTCGCGAAGCACCAGCAACAGACCGGCTACTCAGAATGGCTGGCCACCCAAGAAGCCGCGCAAGCAACTGCCGAGAGACAACATGAGACTCCCGTCGACACAGGCAGCGGAGGTGGTTTCTTCGACAGCCCACAGAGTACACGCCCGTTAGTATCATCGAGGCCTTGGGGTCCCGGACAGAGGGAGGAAGAAAGTCCTATGAGCGGTGTGGGCGAAAAGGCTTACTTCAGCCCCTACTCGAGTAACTACTCAAGTCCTATGAGCGCCAGTGAGCAAGCGGCTGCTAGAGAATGGCCTCAAGATAGGAAGGGCAGTATCGGATTGGGACGGAGCCGCAGCCGGAGTAATGAGGAGATGGAGAGCGGGGACAGAATCGAGATGCAGAACGTGGCTCCTGTGTTGCTGCATCCGGGCCATGGGAGGGGAGGCGGTGCCCCGTATCTGCCGGGGCTGAGTGAAGAGGATGTTAGAAAGGGGAACGCTATGTAAGAGGGTCTAGACCTCGCTTATTCGTGTTTTTCATTGGCCTTGAGTTCTTGAGCGGGAGTAAGGAGTCTTCTTGGGTAGGCATTCGGTTTCCATAGAGGATCAAACTCATGGGACGGATATATTGGTTGGCCAATCATGCGCGAATACCCGCTGGGGCGTCACGAACGTATTTAAACTATATACCGCTTCTTAATATATGAGCATAATCAAAGAAGAAGATGACAGTGGCTCCAACCGAGCACTTGCAACCTTCACGTCGGTTTGCGAGTCGCTCCTACAAGATAGCGAGGCACGCATTCAGCCAAATACAAGGTTACATGAGAGCACATCTCCTGATAACTTTGAGGCTGACAAATGTGCAGTGCGACCCCAAAAATGCTTACTGAAACTCATTTAAAAATAGCAACCGCGGCGAATTCCCACATTGCTCTCGCCCCAGATTCCCAGAGCACAGCAACGACTCCCGACAACTCGCTTCCCCATGTCTTACTTGCATATGCTATACAGTACCACACATTGCAATGTGGACGGGGAAGTGAGGCGATCGCACATTGCGCAAGCGATCGTGAGAAGTCAAATTGTTATCTTTGCGTGCTATACGAAATGCCGTTGAAGACAATAAACTGTGCCACCACCCTGCGCCGGGTTTATCCAACGCCTTCAAAACGCCCGTCAGCACACTAAACCAATGAGTGATTTGTCTGAGGACTTTGGGTGTCATTTTTCCGTAACTCCATTTTCAGTGACCGGATCGGTAAGCAATTGGATATGTGTATCCTCCTCCCAAACACCTGCGCTATGTCGCCCTGGGAATAGGAACTAAGACTAGATAATATGAGATATCGATCAAAAAGTAGAAAAATTTACCATAGCCCATCGTCATCTGGACTATCATCTGCGGGCTTCTTCCTCTTCTCAAACACCACCCTTTCACTACCTTCCCTCTCCCTCCTCTCCCGTTCCGCAAGCTCGAAGTCGAAGCGGCCACCATGACGGATCATAGGCTCCGCGCTGGCATTCACGTTCCCTACGCCCATAGTCCGTGTGCCGCGCTCCAGCGGCGGAGAAATTTGAAGAGGTGGCGAGATCTGGGAATGAGTGCCTAGTGGGCTTGTTCGTGAAGCTTGCATGAGGTTTCTGTGGATTTGTATGTGGGAAGGCTGATACTGTCGCGCGGACACATGTCCGCTTTGAGGAGACTGAGCAGGAGGCGGTGCTCTAGGACTTGAATTGGTGGACGTGTAAGGCGAGAGTTTGTAGCTTTCGTGAGAGCTTGCAGTTATTGTACTTTCTGGAGACAGAGGAGCTTTAGGGATATAGGCTTGATGGGTGGGAATCTGAGGGCTAGTATATAATGGCGGCGGATTTGGACTCGAGGAGTATGAGTTCCCATCTTGCAAGTGGTCGGCGACTTTCAAGTCTGGGGAGAAGGGAGTGGGTTGCGAGAACTGTGTTCGTTCAGGTCCAACGACTGAGCCTTCTTTCGTGTAAAGAGTTTGTGGACTAAACGAATCCACACCTTTGACAGGCGGGCTCGAATTCGAATATGGATTGCCGTAAGCTCCGTTCGTCGGAGAAGTTATATTCCTCGCTCCATAGCGTTCATCCAGGGGCGACCGAAGTTTCTTAAGTCGCTTTCTATCCCGCCGCTTACGGGTACAAATGAAGAATAGTGCAACTGATGCGACCACGAGGACAACGAGCCCTACCGCTATTCCAATGATCGCACCTTGAGCTAGCCTTTTGTGTTTTGACTTCTTGCTGACAGAGTCTCCAGGAAATGTGCCATTGAGTTTGACAGCGGAGAAAAGACTGCCTTGCAGACCAATGAGCTCTCCAGTGGGCGATCTTTGATTACAACCAACGTCGAGTGCAGCTAAAACTGTGAATGATCTTGTCAGCGGTGACCAAAACCCAAGCCGAGATAAAGCATACAGTTTCGGAGATACTTCTGGTCATCTGTATCTTCCAAACAAGATTCGCAACTATCAAGATATCTTCCCCTGAAAGCGTTTCCGTCCGCATTGCAGTAATCATATTCGTCAGCACCCAATGGGTTGAGGTTATTATTTTCAAGAGCTGATTGGAGGGGGCCGCAAGATTGGCTTGTCGAGCAGACAGTTGACTTCGCGTCTGACGCGTTGTCAAATCCAAAGAGACAGGTATCAAGAGTATAACGTAGGTTGTCTGGGATCAGGACTGGATCAGTAGCTGCCAAAAAGACGAGTGCACTTTTAACATACAAAGAAACCACTTTTGATCACTCTCGCTGGAAGTTGAGAATGTACTTGTTTGCAAGCAGTTCATGCAAGAAACGAACTTCTGGCCTTTTGGTGTATTTCCGTAGTGCTGGTCAAGGCAGGTAATGTCAGCTCCATCCGTGTTTGATGTATTCGGGTCGGAGACGTCCTGGCTCGGATTATCAAGGCATGTAGGGGCGCATGGAGAATTTGGAGCGACTTGGATTGAGTGCGATAAGTCTGTGAGGATAAACAGGCAAATGATCGACGTTACAGCCAGGACCGCCATGCTGCAGTACTTTTGTACGATGAGTCTAAAAATATATCGTGAAACACCATTTGAAAAGCTTCATGGAAGGCCTTTCCTGGAAGGAACCGAGGAGAAAGTTTGAAGTCCTTGAGGAGGAATCGTGGCCCTGCCGAGAAAGGATGAGAAGCCCTGATGATATTTACCCCTTTCTGCGGAGATGGATAGCTATGAAGTGATTTGGAAAAACGGAGGGTTAGATGACAAAGGAATAAAAATAACCATACGGCAGATGCGTACAGTAACGGGGCAGTAGCAGCATATAAGAATTGGAGAGGCCATACACCACCAGCCCCCAAAGCTAAAAGACCAACTGGGCCGACACTTACAGTTCTTACGCCCTGTCCATAAACCCACTTTGCGGGTTTACAGGGAATTGAGATAATCCCCGTCATCTAGCAGACCACTGCATTGTCTGTGCCGCAGTTGGAATCTTTCCTGCCATTCAAAGTCCCGTTTCCTGCGAGCAAGGCAGAAAACCACAGCCTTGGGTCAAGAATTCAGCTTTCCCGGCTACATGCATGCTGCGGAGCCAATAGGAAGCAGCATGTGGTGGGTAGCACCAACCGGCAACTACGGCTGAGTGCGACGAAAGCGTCCAGCAAACGATGAGGGTGGGCCGAATTTTCTCGGTCATCCTGATCATCGGTGTTAGTGGTGGAGTTCTTGCACCCATTTGCGCGAAGCGACGCCAGTAACATAGCGTCCTACGCGCTCAATTCAGGCTATCATTAGCACCACTGCCCTCGATATTGCGTGCATGTGCGGCTTCGCCATCTTAAGACTGCTGACAGAGAAGGTGGCTTCATCTCTGTGTAACGACGGCTGGAGACCAAGCGGAGTATCAGAGCTTCTTCCAAGCGATCGCAGACCGATATCTTATGGTACAGCACTGGCATTTCTGGATCTTATTCGGAAGTTTACGACGTTATTATATTGCGCCTAAACCGACCGTAAGCCTCAGAGCGGCAATAGACTTGCGTTGATGTGGCAAGAGATGCAGAAGGATCTACCTGGTACAAGGAATGATTTCCACCGGCAAGGATTCTTGGGCCTCAGAATCTAGTCACTTAATGTTAGTTTAAGCGCTTGGGACTGGAGAAAGGTTCTTACCAAGTCAAGCAGGTTATTGATGTAATTGCTGGGGCTGTGATAAGAAATGTGCTTGAGGTAACACAGGAAGCCGTTGATCAGCCTGCGGCGTTGCACCTGATTTAAGGTTAGTGCGGGCGATCGCTGTTGGTGGCTTTGCTGGATCTTTCAAGACTTGACCTGAGTATTAGAAAACCAACAGAGCTGCATCAGACAACGCATCCCAACTGTTTCGGACCTGCTCCTTTCAGGCATTTCAGGATTTGTTCGGCGCGCGAAGACCGCGATTACAATGGAGCTTCCCAAACCTTGACCAACTCGCTTTATTGCCATTTTGGCACGTCAAGTAGGTCCAACGCTGCTGGGACTTTCCGTGGCGGAGTAACTTTACATCGAAATTTATTCTTGGAACAATCATTGGGTGATTTTGAAAGCCTGGCTAACAATGTGCGGCTTTTGAAGCAAGCAATGAATAACAAGAAAACTCAGATGCTCGGAATTTGGCGGAGATGCAACTCCACACCAATGCATGTATTTCAAACCTCAGGATACCGTCACCTTACCCTACGAAGTCCGGAAATATCTCGCGGACATGTACCTACCTACCTTTGGCGTAATTCGTATATGAACAACATGTGCGTCTCATCTTTGGTGGTATGAGCACCCTCCCGGTGTAGAGAGTTTGAATGGAAAGTCAGTCTTCAACAGCTGGTTACAAGCCCTCGAATACTGGCTTCTGGTATTGGCCGCCGTCCCATACTTTACGACGTATGGAGGAGTCGTGCAACAGCTGTAGGTGAAGTGCAAGAAGTAAACACCATTTTCCATAGGATCTGCGGTACTTCGACGTGTTGGCCATCGATTTGGATGTGGTCCAGGTATTCTCGGAGTCCACCGGCTCGTGTCAAAATATCAGCTTCAAGGTGTAATCGAATCAGGGCGGTAACTAGAGGCTCGACTGTATTTTCACAAATATGCTTATGACCATTCGAATTTTCCGCCGACTTCGAAGACGACAAGCGTGCTCCATCTGTTTCCGTAGATCCGGAGGCATCTATGGTTCTTCCTTCACTTAGGGACCGCCAGAGGCGTGCCGAGAGCATGGTATGGTCCACATATGACATATGGTTCTCGAAGTTGCCGCTCCAACACAACGGTAGTTGAACTGGTTTGCATATGTCGCGACTGAGTAGTAGAGGATTTAAGTAAGCGTCTCCTGTATCATGGACACCTAGGTCCCATTCATTCTACCCATTGAACAGGTAAGATGCTTGAAGCGCCTTCAAGCGCCGATTTCAAGAACTTTTCATGGGCCATTGACAGTCCCACTTCTTGCCGTTCGTCCCGAAGGTGACCAAGACTAATTGCTCCTTCGGTAAGGCAGTACATTCGGAAGCCTGTCATCTCAGCCCAGCTCTCCTCAGCTTGACATATCGTTATTCGTCTTTGTGTAACTTTGGGTTAGGCAACCTCTTCCAAATCTTGATTGCCTCGTTTCGGAGATGGATCGTACAACTGAGACTGAAAATTGTCTGTCACATGAGGCCGTGCTGGGCATATCTCACGTAGTAATGTAGCGTCTTGAGTCTCTGGATTATAGAATCGTCTTGTGGCGTGGCGACTTCAAATTCTCGGGAGTCAGCTTGTGACGTCGAAGTCGATCTCGCTGATGGTCATCCAGGAACTGTTTCCGGAGAATTTTCAAAGTATTCGAGAGATCCGCGTCTGATGTTTTAAGTTTACTTTAGCTTAGTTTCGAAATTCACGTGACCGACGGAATATAGCCCATGGCGGTTTCCAATCTCGAGCTCTTTCCTCAAAAACAAGGTAATTGTAACTAACTTCGTGGCTGGTTCACTACTTCACTCTCTACCAATTTAACACCGACTGTAGAATTTACGTATTGTACGGGCTTTTGAGGGCTTATTCTATGCTGGGCAATCCGAGATACAGGAACTCAATTCCCCGCTGCAAGCGTTTTTGTGAACACGATCGCTCGATCTGGAGCTCCTCGGCAGGTCAAGCAGGCGCGATCACTCTTATTTTAAAAATAAGGTGTCGAACAAGTCTAGATCCCAATATTTTGTAAGTCGAGTTGAGTTGACTTCGTCTGAAGCTCATTGATTGGACTGCTTTGACCTAAAGCTGAAGCGCAGTCTTAGATGCGGGCCTGAATGCGTTCAGCGAATGCACCTACCGTCCGGCGCTGCGATACATACGTAGGTACTTGCGCATCTGTATAGTTTCATCTCCTTGATCAGATCAGCCCAGACGATTTCTGTAGCAGCCGTCTGAAATATCTTAATTAAGGTTAAATGCGAGCCCAGACTTGAGTTTTCCACTTCGCAGATTCATCTTAATTCTCATCTTGATTTTGATTTTGATTTTGATCTTGATGGCCATCTCACCTCAGTTGCTCCTAACGAAGTCGAATGCCTCATGTAACATACTGTGATTGACAATTATTATTACTCCCATGCGTGATGACGACGCAAAGGATCGAATAGTGCCAAGCCGAAACGAAGAAGCAATCCGGGCGGCCCAAACACGCCCGGGATAGGCGATTGGAGAACATTGGAAACATGTTTATGAGATGAATGCAGGTTACTGGTGACCGGCTTCGGATGTTGGAAAATGATCGACTCGGCTTCTTCTCAACCGCTTCATGCTTAAGTCTTGGCTGGGATCTGGGGATTCCGAGTCTCAATTTCCAAGCCTGGGGTTCTTTGGGTCTCCGGGAAGTCATCCACGCTTCTCATTCACTTCAGACTCCAAGTCAAAATTTAATTCATTCGAGTTTACTAAAGTCGAGAAATAATTTAATTCCATATTTAAAATGTCTCTTTTCACGAAAACGAGGAGGAATTTCCGTTCAGGATACGAGAAAATCGACGATGTAGAGACTCGCTCTCATTCAAGGTCTCCAGACCCCGGGACCTCCTCCAAAAACGACGGTTATCAACACTATCGTGCTGCTTTCTTTGGGCTGTCTGCGTTATACCTCCTCACAATCGTTTTCGCCATAACATTATGGCAATTTGGCGGTATCACGCCTGGTAATAGGGCTGCGTCACCTGAGAAAATAGTCGAGAGTATGTGAAGTCGCCTCCTCTTCAAAGGCTCCTATGCTGATAAAATCAGTGCCACACGACCAAAAAGTAATGTTCCAAAAGTCAGACCAGTTTGAAGCACCAAGGAAAGAAGAAGCGGAAGACGATCCTTGGGGTTTATTGCAACCAGGTATAATAACGCTCCCCGGCTCAAGCAGCAGCAACGAGCTCACTAAGACCCCTATAGCTGGCAGAGGCTTCATCGAAGTTCCCTTAGACGTAACGCGCTCCGACGGCAGCAAGTCAGTAGATAAACAATACTACTGTATCTCAATGTTCCACCAACTTCACTGCCTTGTTCGTCCCATCTCCTCCTTTCGCACACTTCAGCTAACCCTTTCTAGGCAAGTCTCAAAGCCGCCTTCGAGTCCTCATCAAACGACAAACATGAATTCATTCATCTGGACCATTGCTTCGACTACCTCCGACAAGCTGTGATGTGTGCTGGCGATATGACGTTGGAGCCCGCGTACAAGTACATGCTGAAGAACGAGGAAGTGAAGGCTGTTAATGGGTGGAACGTGGTGCATCAATGTAGGAATTATGACCGAATAAAGGAGTATGCGGAAGAGCATCGGTATGCGAATAGTAGCGGAATATTATAGAAAAGAATAAAATTAGATGAAGTCCTTGCCTTCAAATAAGATCTTATATTAGTTGGCATGAAAATGTCTCGAAGAGTGTGGAGGCTTTCACGGGTTGGGTAACAAAGCTCTTGTACGAGACCTTAATGATTATAGATCTTCCATAAGAATTGAAGGATTCAAAAGGGAACCTCATAACTCCATTTTGGCCTACCTTACTGCAAACTATCCGCAGTAAGTAATTTACAACAAAACGCCAGACTTATTTATGCACCCAAGCTCAGAAAAGCGACACTGCCGAATTTTGCGACATCAATCACTGTCGTCGCTCTCTGCAACCTTTTTGCCTTCCTTCTTTGCTTTCTTCTCCTTCTTCTCCTTCTTCTTTCGCTTCCGTTCGGCCTTCTCCTCTGCTGTCTCACCATCGTGGCGTTTGCGTTTCTTTCCACTCTCATCAACACCATTACTGATCATCGACACATCAGCAGCGGACGCCATTGAGGCATCAGCATCGAAAGTTGGTGCGGCGGGAGCTGCTTCTGTGACTTCTGTAACGCGAGGACCTGTGGAGCCTTCAAGTGGAGCATTGAAATCCTTGTACTCGTTGTTCCACTTAGCAGGAGTCGCCTCATTAGGTCGGCCGTATTTGTCGAGCTTGCCATCAGACTTCATCTTCTTCTTCTCCAAGGCGACTGGGCCAAGTCCCCATCTTCGTGGGTAGAGATCACGTTCCATGATGCAACGCTTAACTTTGGCAACTACTCCATGGTCACAAGTTGAGAGTTCGACGGTGGACATTTGTGCAATACCGAGAGCGATGGCCTCTCCCTTCGTCGTCATCAGAACAACCTCCTCGTGGACTTCAATGCCAGCCTCTGCAGTAATTGTTAGCACGGGGACCCGGGATCTTAGGCCAAATTGCTTACCATATCTCAGTAATCCAGGAATCATAAGTTTGGCACCGTAGCATACGGCATTGACCGCACTATCCTTGACCACAATACGCTTGTATGTAGTCAGAAGGGTCTCCAATGGGGCAATAACCTTTCTCAAATACGACTCGTCCCGGGTATTATCTTGCAGCCACTGCGCATCCAAAACGTCATGGAGAGTGACCATATTTGAACCTTCGTCCATAGCACCACTTCGCACACGTCGCAGCTCTTGCATATGTGCGCCAACACCTAGCAATAATCCCAAATGAACACAGAGTGTTCGGATATAAGTTCCTGCTTCACAGCTGACCCAGAAAACACCCAAATGTCTATCATTATCAAATTCGTAGAGCTTGCTTTCGTGGATGGTACGGATACGCAGTTGTCGCTTAACGGCGGAGATCAAAGGAGGACGTTGGAAGAGAGCGCCAGTCAAAGTCTCAAGAGCGCGCGCAAATTGTGCCTCACCACCTGGCAGTTTGTCGTGTAGTCGGATAACACAAACATACTCCTTTCCTGCTCCTTGTTGTGACTTGACAAGCCTTGTTGCGCGATCAATGCAGACGATTAAACAGCCTGTGACTTTGGGATCGAGGGTACCGCTGTGGCCAGTCTTCTCCACTCTGATTCATAGTTAGCATTGAAAGGAAATAAATCTACCGGAATGTCTTAGTACCTTAGCATACGCTTGACCCATGCAACAACTTCGTGACTGGAGGGGTTGGAAGGCTTGTCGAGATTAATTACACCAGAGCTGATGTACGATTTGAGGTCCCGCTTGAGTGGAGTACATCCATTGGGAATAGGTGTGAAATGACCGGTTCGAATGAGTACTGTACCCAATTAGTCAAGCTCTTGCGATTGCGATCTGGGGCTCTTACGATTGTTGTAGTTCTTCAGAAGTAGCGGCCAAGAGCTTGTGTCGACTGTAGGAGTTGTAGCTTCTGGCTTAATGGTATAATCCACGTCCTGCTGGTCTTTTTTCACTATCGCTAAAGACATCCTGACATATGAGGATTGGTGAAGATCCCCCGTTCCGTGAATATTCTACTTGAGGTGGGTGATTGTCGTGTGCGGCAGACTCGAATTTCTCGAGAGCTTCAATTATTTTTTACCCACGCTAGGGAAAAAGCTGTGGAGGTGACGCTTTTCCTAGACTGGTTAGCTTTATATCACGTGCCCAGCATCCTCCCACAGCAATCGATACCTAGAGATTTTAATTCATTCTTCGTAATTATATTTATATGATATCATGATAATAACGCCTGGGATAATTACGAGGTATTGCCTATAGTCTTTCGACCTTTTAGTTACCTTCCACTTTCTATACCGAAACGCAGCCTCGCATTACAACGCAAGTTGCTCCATCTTGTTACTGCCATCGGAATTTCTACTCTTTCCTAGTCCTGAGAATCTACACGGAAGCGATTGAGATTCATAACGCCATTAAAATGTCCGCGCAGTCATCATATTTGTGTTTACTGTTAGCTCTGTCGCGAAGTTTACGTCTGAGCTTGTCCTCGATATCGCCCAGCCTGTTCGAGCTATTTTCGACCCATCTTCCGCAAAGGAAATCCAATACACTTTCGAGGCATGAAGCAATGGTAAGGAAAGTAGAGCAAAGCTGATATCAAAGGAAAATTTCTCCCAAAATGTTGCGACATCCTACAGATACCCTTCGTGGTTTTGTGGTGAGTTGACGAAATTGTCGCATCGAAACGCATCTAATGGATTCCTATGTTGCTCCTCGCGATTATGATATGTCAAAGGCAGATCTACGGGTGTATTTGATTAAGTATGACCAGGCTTGGTGGAAGAATATCCGAGTGAACAGGCAAGTTGTCTGGTGATGCTTGCGTTCGATCGATTGGGGACTACGACCACATCTCGTTGAGAAACCTTATCGTACTCAACCGAGCAGACAGAATATTTGGGATGATCACGACCTTATAGCGATAGTAACTCCAATCTGGTCTTGGGAAGTTCTGCTATTGCGCTGAAAGGGTGAAGCAACCCTTCATTGCGTAAAAAGTCCTACCCCCAACAGCTCAGTCGGAGCAATCTTTCCAGGGAATGGGTATAACGCGGACCAAACTATAGCTAGTAAAGATACCACGTCAGCGATAGAGAAAAAGATGTCTCGAAGAAGAGGGAGTGGCGAAGCTGGCCCTTTGCTTGATCCAATGTGAGTCCTAGGCGCAAGAGATCATGTTTCTATGAGAAGTTTATCAGAGGGTGATGGAGACAGATATATTAGGAGGCGACCTCTATAGTGGTAACTTTCAATTCCAGGTGACAAGCAATAAACGACGACGAGTAATACAAATAATTCTTCTTCACAGGCCCGACAAGTCAGGACCAGCAATGAAAAAAAGAGTGCCCAACCGAGACTACACCGGTCTTCAAACCAGTGGAATAGTAAAACAGAAGCTTGGGTGGTGAAGAAGAAAAGAAAAAGAGGAAAGAGGAGGGGCAAACCCTTTCTTTTATAGAGTCGTGGAGAAGGCTAACGGAAGCTAGGGGAGGCTCACGAGACTAATTTTCTCGAATTTATTCTGATGGCAAATTTATGACTCAAAATTAGCCTGGGAAGAACATGTCATTCCTAAATCCATAACATAGACCTACTAGCACTGGTTCCAAATTAGTGCTGGGTTGGTGCCGGGTACTTAATAGTGAATTTCGTGGGCTGAGAAGCAGTTTTTTGGTATCTTCTGGGCCGTTTGAAATTCGGTGAAATCGAAATGAATCAACTGAAGTCAGGCTTTGTATTCTCAAAGAGGGATTTGTTGAAGTTTTAACAGAGGGAGTCTTAGTTTCAGCGAATGGCAGTACCTAGCTCATAGCAAATGACACACAACTCTCTTCCCCCTTTCTGCTCGCTTAATTTTCGGACCCGCAAAACAGAGCGCAATACAAAGCCAACTGACGACGATAGATAATTGCATCACTTCAATAGGCTAGGCTCCCAATTTTGAATCATGATTCTATGATTATCTATGTAACCTAGAAAAGCACCAGCGATTGGGGTCAATTCGAGAGGTTTTACACGAGCTAACTGGCAGAAGCTGGGGAATATCTGAAATTCGCGAGCTAACTTTAATAACTTCAGTACTAGTGTCTTCCGAAATGGAGCTTACATCATCTCATGCGGAAGAAAGTAATCTTTTACTTGCAGTCTGTAAAGTGTCAAGTGGGTAGCGCCCGACGGTGGCTCGATTCCAACTTGGCACTTGCTTCCCAAGGAAAGTTCAGGGTTTTATTGCACATCGCATAAGTGTGAAGGCTGATGGCAAGAAGCTCTCCCGAGTGCATCTACGTCACGATCATCACAGAAATATCATGACACAACTGATATCTGAAGGCCCAACACTCATCATGATCATGGTCTTGCGTTCACGAAAGCTCCTCTTAGTGGCTGCGTTGAAGGTGAAACAGAACTTGAATGGCGTATACGGAGATCCCTTAGAAGTATTTTGAAAGTGAAGCTTTTGTTGCAGTAAGCCACCAGACTGAGCCTCTGCATCAAATTATCAGCTTCGTTATATCATTACAAGATTTCCAGACCTGAGACCAAGCTGCCTTTTCCTCTGGTAGCGGCGTGCATAATTTACATGCTAGATAAAGTGCGTCTCTACCAAGGGCGCCCAAGTCGGAGTCAGACCCGGGTCGGGTCGGAGTTGTAACTCGGCGAGTCTGAGTTTGAGTTAAGAAATAAGGGGTTTGCCGAGTTCAATCCGTGAGTTATAAGGAAATAGAGACTAAGGATTGCCTAATTAGGCAATCCGCCCTTATTCAAAATCCAGGGCCGGGGACTGACAAGAAGAGCATGATAAGATTTTGGTAAATGTACAGCTAAGTTCCTCTTTGTTGGTATGGGTAATTCTACACCCAATTATCCCCTGTGGGAGCTGGTATTAGTAGCCCAATCCTCCAACGTGCTTACAGGGAAATGTAAATACATTTTGGGGGATGATCTCATCACGCTGGTCCCGGTCCATAGACACCTGAACCCAGTCTTGACATCGACACAAGAGCTCGCCCGATACGATTCGACACTCCACTGACAAAATATCAGCAAGCATACTGCCTGGTCTCTGCTCAAACTTGGTATACAGAAAGGTATTAAGGGAATGCCATGCGGCGCCCCATAATGGTATAGTTTCAGGGCCAAATGGAAATGAGTGGCATTGATCATATATGGAGAGTTGCGCTTTTGCACAAAGTCTCCAGATGACCAGGAGCAAGGATGACCCAGATGATTCCCATTTGGTTTGTTCGGCCAGATGACTTCGTTGCTGAGATGAATTTTCATAGAGTACTATAGGCAAGGGAAGTGGTATGGTAGGTCTCGTGCTAAAAGCGACAGGAATTCGATTGTCTCTTCTCGGGAGAGTGTTTTCAAAGCTCTCTAGGCGCACCGACTGAGCAGCTTCTTCAAAAGACAGACTACAGAGAGCGATGGCAGGTGATCCGTTATACAGAGTATTAGCTCAGGCGGATGGGCTGAATAAAGTGTGGAAGATGCCATGACTTGTTGCGAAATAGTTTGGTGCAGAATAGTGATATCTCTTGTACGATGGTTTGGTTCTCAGGGGTGAGGTCTTGCCAACGTCATGGGAATCGAGGATCACATGATACAGCAATATACAGTAGAAAAATTTTATAGTCGAGCGCCGTCATATTTATCGAAGATGAAAGAAACGTGCCCGAGATACTGATTGCGTTATCTTGGGGTTACAGAGGGGGAAGGTGGATGAGGTGGACTGCTGTGGTTCCAAACCAGAAGTCTGTGTTGCGTGATCTTGCATGTAATATTTCAAATTCGAGAAGCACTGGCGCAAGTCACGAGGGATTCATAGGAGTGGGGGTAGAAACCCATTCTGACAAAGGCCATGGGCTTCTGGCGGAAGACATTTTTGCGTTGGTGCAGTAGAGGAGCAGAAGTGACAGATATTGAAGTTAAAGTAGAACAGTTTACTCAGCGTTTAAAATAAGGTGTGATGTGAAATTTAAAGCATATTTAACTTTGGCTTTCCAGAGCGGACCACCCATTCCAAATTGATACACATTCGGCTGCAAATAATATAGACCGGGGCGCCTTTACGAATAATTCCTGATCTTACTGAGACTCAATTGCCTTGGTAGAGACCGATGGTATTGCACGAAAGAAGATAACAAGTATGAAGTACTTGAGCATAACTCCTGTACGGGAGCAATGGTTCGCAATAGAGGAGACAATGAGTCTTTCGCTCGGGTTAGGTATGGAAGGCTGAGAACATGACTGTATTTCGAAGAGGCGAGGGATTGGGGCAGGAACCCTAACGATTGACCAAGCTGGCGGAGCAGTCTAGAGGATCTTGGAACTCTAAGGGTGTCACTCGAACGCTCACTTTCGCGAGCCATTCTCGCACCGAGAAGAAGAGTTAATATCTCGAAATCCACTCCACTGGACGCATCTTAGCCCCCTTTTCAGGTCAGGGGCCAAGGCAGGCTTGGCATGGCAAAAAAAAGGGGGTTCGCTGGTAGCGAGTCAAAAAGATGATTCGCCACTTCTAAACTTGTATTCAGCAGAAGGAAACCCAAATGACTCCAAGGAACAGTCATAAATCATAAAGCATAGAGCAAATCGTCCCACACTTGCGGCTCTTGATCCCTTTAAATGAGAAGCTGCACCCCGTGATGCAGCATGGCGATCACATGCAAGTCATTCGCTTGGAGGAGAAACTAGATTGGGCATCAGGGACAAAGGGGAATAATTTCCGTGGGAAATTTCGAATCCTATTTCAATGGGTACTTAGTAGGTATAATATCATAAAATATCAAAGTAAAAGGGGTTCGCTGCTTGGAGGAAGATAACGGAAAGCTGCAGACACGGGGCTGGATACATATGATCAAAGTTTTTCCAGTGGTTTGATGTTGACGCCGTCGTCATGCTGCATGCGTTAGAAGGCGTGCATGCTGCTTCTTAGCTTCTGGAAAGATCGCTTGCAGGGCCGCAGGCTGACTGTTTCTGCAGGCTCCTTTATGGCTCGTTTTGGGAATTGCTGCAGCTGGCTGAGGCTGCAGACGCGCACAGTGTAAGAATGACTCAGACCTGCTTGCCCGTCGGACTTGGGCTCGAATTGTGCTGCTGGAATTGAATGCTAGGTCGATGGCGATGGGGGAAGTATTGGCTACTTGAGTGTTGCCCCTTGGATGGCAAACCGCGCTACAAATTTAGGGGCTGCGTGTGGTGTAACGGCTGCCCCAGTGTGGCTTTACAGCACACGACAACAGTCGATTAGGGGCTTGGGCATGGCCCGCAAAAGTCACTGCTATCATATCGTATGATTTCGGTGATTCATCGACTTTCTGGGCACTGGGCAGGGCCGCCAGGGCGGGTTCATTGTTCTCGATAACGACCAGCAGGTCGGGTGCCTGGGACTGCCCAAGGAGCGACAGGCAGCTTTGTACTCGCACATTCCAATGTATTGGTGGTCCGTATCAAATTCAGGTACAGCCGTGCCACGGACCGTGACGGACGATCAGTTTGGCGTGGTTAGACCAGCACATGGTCAGCTTGACTCACCTGGATTTCTTCTCGGGGTGGAGAATTGTTTTCGTGGAGAGAAGTGGTGTGTTTGTTTGCTTCTGTTGAGAATGTTCAATATTCCGCGGTGCGGCTGCTCTGCAGGAAGGTCGGAGTCGGACGAGGGAGGGAGGGCACCAAAATAAGGGTTCTAGAAACATTGAAGGGGGTGATCCCAGTACCACCACCAGTCCTAGCGTGTTTGAAGGAGTCTCCCGGCAGTGCAGCCGGTGATCTGATCGTATTTTATTTTTGCGATAGGAAGAGATTTCTCGAGGAGGATTATACACGTAGAAAGGGGAGGGCTGTGGAGTTGGCGTTAGGGCACGCACAGCGTATCTGGATATTGAAAGACCACATCATATTTTCAGGCGATCGATTAATATTTCGGAGCGGTTCATGGCAGATGTTTGGAACGAACGGCACCGGCATGTGCTTGGCCTCGCTGCTGCTGACGAGACTTGGCCTGGCTATTGTGTACGGAACGAGGGAACATGGCAGAGTGACTTGAGATGCTTGGCTTGCGGGCATAGGATATCCCCGTGTTGGATCGTGAGATGCTGATGCTGATGTTGATGCTGATGTTGATGCTGATGTTGATGCTGATGTTGACGCTGAAGGGAAATCGCAGCCAAAATGGAGGAGAAAGGGCATTTATTATCTATTCTAGTCATCTCGTTCATTATTGTTATTGTTATCCCAGTAGAAATATCCAGTAGAAATATCCAAAATCTTCAGGCCCGTAGTGAATAATGCGCGTCGTTATGGGCATGGGCATGGGCATGGGCGTGGGTGCACCAGGTGTTGTTGCCGGAAGTGCTTGCAGACACAGACGACCAAAGCCCAAGAAATTGCGACGCGCTAACCCCCATCCAGCCTCGCTTGCACCTAAAATTACTCCCGCAAAACAAGTCGTCGCCCAAAAATCTTCGATTGCCTGTCTCTGCCTTTTCTCCATCCTCTTCTCCATTGAGAAAATACAAACATCCACGAACCCCCATTCCCCCGACCTTCTTCTATTCCGTAGAAGACAGCTCGTGGCAGGAATCCTTTGCAGATACACCCGTATCCCGCCCTTAATTCTCGTCAGCGCTCGTTCCGACGTCCTGCTGCGAATTTCACTCCTTGAACCAATTTTTTGCCGTCAGGCAGGCATCATCCACCACCCCCGAGGAGAGCGATTAACTTCGTCTTTTTCTACCTGGGCACCCTCTCCACTCCTCTCCGAGTCGCCGCATCGCCCTCCTAATAGAACAGATCAGATTTGATATCCGATCGCCCTTCTGGAAAGGTTATCCAACCTCTCTCTGTTCGTCGCGATACGTCACCACACACTACAAAACTTCCTCCCACGAAACCACACGAGGTCATCTTCGAACCAGTCCACCCTATGACTTCAGTCTCCCAACAATCCCAAATCCCAAGCCAGGCCTCCAACAGCTCCAGCGCGTCGCAGTCGACTCCGTCGTACGCTTCTACCGCAAAGAAGGCAGTCTCGTCGCCACCCATCGCGACGGGCTCCTCGACTCCTTCCCCCGCCGTGGCTGTCGGTGGTTCTGCGCCGGTACAACATGGGAAGTCAGCTTCGATCTCGCCGGTGAACGGCAGATCCTCGATTCCTCCTGCGGTACCGGCAGTCTCGGCTCCTGCCATCGCCCATAGCAGCTCAGCAGCAAATGGCGGCGCGACCGATCACAGCCGAAAGAGCTCAGTTACCATCAGCGCGACTGGACCCAGCGGTTATGTTCCTAATGGCGGCCCAGTCGGCGGATCCAAGAGCGGCATTCAATTTGGATCTATTGCAGATTCTCCAGGTGTTCAACACAGCACTCCCCATGTTGCGCAACCCACGGCATCCGCGCCAATTCCTATTTCCAGCAACCCAAGAGTGACATCTCCCGCACAGTCACCATCGCCGATTCCTCAACCTTCTGCGAGCGGTGGACGACCACCTTCTGGTCTGGCTGGGCAAGGCAATGGAGTAACATTTGGTTCTCTCGGCGGCGATGGCGATGTAAGTTTGCGGCTCCCTCCTATTGGCGCATCATCTTTTACTAATCAATTATGTTTGACAGCGTCACATGAGACAAGCATCTGGCACTCAAGGTCCTCTTGCTCCTAACAACCAACAATCAGGTCATCTCCGTCGCGAATCGTCGCAATCCACACAAGGTGAAATGAGTGGCAATCAAGGCCCTGGCGGAAGCCAAGGTCGCGGTGGGTTTCCTCCTCAAGGTGGGCGCGGTCGCGGCAGCAACTTCAACCCTCAATTCCAACAGCAACAGATGGGCTACCCACCTGCGAACTCGCAATTCAGAGGCACACCGAGTCAAGGTCGTGGCGCGATGGCTCCTCCTTTCCAGGGGCAGGGCCGGATGCCGAACTTCCCAAACTCTCCACACCAAGCTGCTCGTAGCCCAGCTCTCACACCCTCGATGCCCGGCACACCGAACATGAACCAAGCGATGCCAATGCAGAATCCCCAGCAGTATGCTGCCTACGGTGGATACACGCACATGCAGGGTCAACCAGTAAATCACCCTCCTAATTACAATCATCAAGCAGAGCCTTTCAAGAAATTCAACAACCATAGAGGGAATAGGGGCGGCAAAAGTTGGGGTCGCAACGATGAGAAGTACTCACGCAGTCGAAGAGAATCCTCGTCTAGAGAACTCTATGGTCACCAGATCATTCCACGCGAGCGCGACATGCCCATTCCGCAATCAGAGCGAGATAGTTACGGTCAGAACGACATGAGAAATTTCACGATGCCTACGGAGCGTCTTGGTCCTGGTGGTCATTTCATGCAATCCCCGCATAGCCATGAACCAGCAGCATCTGCTCCTCTGGATCGTCGATCTTCTTCTGCTGATCAATCTGCTCTGCCTCCTCTTCCCCCACCCCTTGCTGGCGTTCCGCGATTTGATTTGTCTACTATTGACCTCTCTCCTGCAAGTCTTGATTTCGACAAATTTCTAACTCTAAAACAGGGCTACCCAAACTACCAAACTCAAGGATTCGATCCAAGAGCTATGCCAATGTCGGGCGCTGCTTACGCTTATCCTCAGATGCAATACATGCAAGGAGGTCCCCCTCCACAATCCCCCCAACCTGGCTATCAGCAACCGAATTACATCCCTGGGCAATATGGTCCTCAACCGATGTCACGCAACTCCTCCCAGATGTCCGACCAGAGACCAGCCTCTAGCATGGGCCAGCCTCAAACTCCGTCCATGACCCCATCTGTCTCCCACTCTCACACCCCTCAACCGCAACAGAAGGCTAACGCGACCCCGAGCAACTCCTTTTCAAGACCAGCGCGGAAGAGTGCTGCGATTGTGATCAAGAGACCTGATGGCGAGGCGATTGACGTGGAAGCTTTCAAGGCGCCTGCATCTCCAGCACCAAGCAACCGGACCAGAACCCCTCCAGTTATTGCCTCAACTCCCACACCCCCGCCCAAGTCGTCCACCCCTCAACACTCTCGCTCTGACAGCGCCGCTGTCAAGAGTAAGGAGCAGATCCAGAAGGAGGTCTTGGAAGCCGTTAAGCAAAAGGCTGCCGCAGAAAAGTCAGAGAAGGCTGCGGATACCCAGGCGAAGGCCGAAGAGGCTGCCAAGGCTGCTGAGAAGGTGAAGGAGGAAGAAAAGGCCAAGGCAGAGGCAGAAGCTAAGGCCGTGGAAGAAGCCAAGGCTAAGGAGGAAGCTGATGCCAAAGCTGCCGCTGATAAGGCTAAGCAAGATGAAGAGGATGAGCTTGAACGTCAAATCCGCGAGATGGAAGAGGCAGAGGCCGAGAGAGAGAAGAAGGAGGCCGAGATCCTTGCCAAGCGAGCTGCTGAAAAGGCTAAGCAAGATGAGGCAAACAAGGCAAAGAAGAAGCTTGAGGACGAGGAGAATGATCGCAAACTCAAAGAGGCAGAGCGCGAGATGGAACGTCTCGAGGATGAACGCGAAAAGAAGAGACAAGAGGCTGAGGCCAAGGGCACTGAGAAAGTTGACATCAAGGCTGAGCTCAAGAAGGATATCAAATCTCTGGGCAAGGATGACGAGAAGAACGCACCCGCTACTCCAAGTACTTTGGCGTCGAAGCTCTCGAACCTCACCCTCGGCAGCGACAGTGGAGCCTCAACTCCAGCTTCTGATGACTCCATGGGTCCTCCTCCCAAGGTTAATCCATCAGAAAAGCGTGGCAAGCCTGCTGCTCTCAACCTGGCACCCCTCAACACTAAGCCTGTTGAGCCACCGCAGCCAAGCGCTGCTCTTCAGTCTCTAAAATCTTCTCGTTTCCTGACTGCCATCACTTCCGATCTCTATCCAGCTAACATCAATTCTCCCAATCCGGCTCTCAACACTGCAGTCACGAACAAGGGCAAAAACTTCAAGTATGACAAGGAGTTCTTACTTCAGTTCCAGAAGGTCTTTATCGAGAAGCCATCATTGGAGTTTGAATCTCAAATCAAGGCTCTCATCGGTGACGGTGATGGAGGAGGCTCAGCTAGATCAGCTTCGACCAGAACTGGGGGAGGATTGGGCTCGAGACAAAACTCCACTAGGAGCAATGCTCCTGGGTCTTTTGCCATGGGTAATTTTGGCGCTGTTGGCAAGACTTTACCACCTGGAACAACTTCGGAACAACGTTTTGCCATGGCTTCGGGCTCAATGCCTCGCGCTGGAATTAATTCCACCATCCCATTCAATCGTCCTGGTGGTGCAGGTTTCCCTGGTGGCAATGCCATGACTCGCACCCCCTCAAGTTCTCAGATGTACAACATGCCAAACTCACCACGACAACCGAGCAAATCCCAACGCGGTAACAGCAGACGCGACAACCACTCGGGCACAAACGCTAAAGCTGAAGCTCAAGCCGCGAAGACTATGCCCCTCACCGCCGGTATGGATCTCAAGCCAATTCAAGTCTCTGCAAGTGGATGGAAGCCTCGCAGTGTTGGCAACCAAGCAGCCACTGGTGCCGCGGGTCCAACTCCTGGTGCGGCTGGTGGCAACGGCCACATGGAACCTGACATGGTGCAACGAAAGGTGAAGGCGGCTTTGAACAAAATGACACCCGAGAAGTTCGACAAGATTGCCGATCAAATTCTTGCCATCGCTGCTCAATCCAAAGATGAAGCTGATGGCCGTACACTCCGACAAGTTATTCAACTCACCTTTGAAAAGGCCACTGATGAGGCTCATTGGGCTTCCATGTATGCTAAGTTCTGCAAGCGTATGTTGGAGACCATGAGCCCAGATATCAAGGACGAGAGCATTCTTGACAAGAACGGCAACATCGTTTCTGGTGGTAACCTCTTCCGAAAGTATCTGCTCAACCGATGTCAAGAAGAATTCGAGAGAGGCTGGAAGATGGATCTGCCAGATAAGCCCGAAGGCGAGCGTGGGGATGAGAAGTCTGCCGAGGCTGCCATGCTCTCGGACGAATACTACATTGCCGCTGCTGCCAAGCGACGCGGTCTTGGTCTTGTCCAGTTCATTGGTGAGCTGTACAAGCTCAGTATGCTTACTGAACGTATCATGCACGAGTGTGTGAAGAAACTTGTCGACTACACCGGCATTCCTGACGAGGCTGAGATTGAATCATTAACCAAGCTCCTCAAGACCATCGGTCAAAACTTGGACAGCACTGAAAAGGGCAAGCCCATGATGGATGTCTACTTCACCCGTATTCAGTCCATGATCGACACACCAGATCTTCCAAGTCGTCTGAGATTTATGTTGATGGACATTGTTGATCTTCGGAAGAAGCGTTGGGCATCGAAGGAAAACAACAAGGGCCCTAAGACCCTCGATGAAGTCCGAGCTGAGGTATGTCGTATTCTCATAATCATCAACGTATAATGCTAAATTTGAAATAGGCTGAGGCTGCAGCTGCCCAAAAGGCCGCAGAGAACGCTCGCGGTAGCCAACGTGGAGGTGGCGGTGGACGTATGCAAATGGGTCGCGGTGATTCGCGAAATTTCTCCGGTCAATTTAACAATCAACCTCCTGTTGATTATCAGAAGAACACCGTTGGCATGGATGACCTTCGTCGTCTAACCAACAAGGGTGCTGCAAATCGACACTCCAGCCAACAGATGTCGTTTGGACCTACCTCTATGTTCTCTTCTCGAAGCAACAGCGGGCGAAAGATGGGCCCTGGTGGCTCATTGAGCAGAACAGGTGAAGACTCTGGAGCTTCATCGAGAACTGGCACGCCCCCTCAACAAAAGGAAAAGGAGTCGACTACCTCCGCAAATGCATTCAGGTATGCCATAAGAGTCTTTCAATTTGTGGAATAATCTAACCATTCATCTAGTCTACTTGCAGGATTAGGATCAGGCGAGGCTGAGAATCCAGCCTCTCCACCTTCGACATCTGTTTCCCCGGCATTATCCAAGGCGACCCCTGCATCCGCAGACAAGAAGGACAGCGAGTCGTGAAAAACCGGCATACACAAAAGTGTTTTCATACAGCATCCTGCAACCTAATCACTGTGCATAGACGGGCGGGTTAAACTTGCATTGCAGCAGGCCTTTTCTAAAACGTGTCTTAAAAGTTCTCCTTCTGTTACCATGATACCTCACTTCGACCCATAGACTACATCGCGTCACCAGATTTCTTTACGTCCTGCGCATATGGACCGGTGTGCGGGAGACAGGTTGCTTTAACTGCGATTTCATTTGGCTCACGGGATTTGTCCTCGCCGTGGCACCATTGACCGATCGGCGCAGGGCAACTACTAAAAGCTTTTGTGTGAATACTTTCCTTTCCTTTTACCGAATTGCCAGATCTGCTGCTTTCTTGCATGCTCGGGTGGTCCATGAAATATTGCGTTGCATTTGCGTTCGATCTGTACTCTTTTGTCCCACGGGCGGCCGGGCGGTGGCACAAAAGAGTTCCGGGTCGAAACTGCGTTCTCTCGTGCGATTTTTCTGATAGCCTGGCTGGCTGTTTTGTAATCTTGAAGGGGGGAGGATGGGTACCGGAGTGGGGAACAGAGGCGGGGCCGCGTCGTTCTATTTCGAATGCACAAGTTGGTCGCCAACAACGAGTGTGCTAGAGAGAATGAGGGTTTCTGCTCATGGGGAGGGCGAAGAACTACCTGTATAAATATTAATTTTCGATCAATCAGACCAGCCAGCTTCCAGGTACAAAAATAAGATTCATGAAATTTTGGGTGTGTAGATTCGCTGTGATACGTTGAATGAACGTGATTAATCCCTACCAAGTGGTGTTCCAAATTCTTGTCTCTTCTTGTTCTCATGTGGAACCTGGCTGTTGCAACCTGGCACTCGCCAACCTCTATTTTCTCGGTGAAAATATGCTTCATTCCCCGCCTCCCGCTCTGGATTGAATGACGCCACAAGGGGACCATATTGTCTCTCGACCCTGGTTATGCTTCCTCTTCAGCCTCTCCGTGGTTCGAAGGGTTTCATTTGCAGCAGGCCATGTGAAGTGAGAGCTCTTACGATGGAAGGGGCGTCGGGCTCAAGGGCTTGCTTGGGATCGAAAAGAAAAGCAACTCTTCAAGAGTGTGCTTGCGCTTTCCGCTCTTGTCCCTCTGTTTTCTAGAGCCTAGAGAAAGCGGGTCTGCTAAGGGCATCTCTTACAAAACGACAATCTCACTCAGCCTTGTATGCCTTGAAGATATGTTTTCGCTCATGCCTTTATTCGTGGCAGTTGTGGCTTTCTTTCCAAGCAGATATACGAGTCTTCCAACGTTTTTCCCATGGAAGTTACGTCTCTCTTGCAAGCATCAACTTTGCCGGAGACCCAATTGTGGAAAACTGCAGGCAGCCAATCGGGCCAATTTTAGAAGTTGGCTTACGAAGAACGAGGCAACGTGTGGATGTGTGGATGCAAGACTGAAATACGAGTCCCCACCGTATTCGTGACTGCAAGTCGTCACTATTCCAAGAGTGAGTTCTTGAAATCAACGCAGGAGACATTCTCGTCACCGATGCTCAAAGTTGCCTTATCTTTGAATGAGTAACTTTTTACTGTACCGTTCCTTACCGACAAGTGCCGTCGAAACGCCAAACATTAGGGCCTTGGCAAATCAGCAAGCCCAGATTGAGCCTCAGCGGCAGCCTAGCACGCTTCTTTATAGGCAACACACCCCGGCATCTGGTTCCGTGACCCGTTAGGAATGGAGCCATAAGGCACACTCTACGCATTGACTGTCGTCGGCAATCTGACACCCCAGGCAGAATGAGCGATACGCTTCTGATGTCCAATGGCAAGAGTGTTTCCAGCTTTGCTATATCAGGCAGGCCCGGCCAACCAATATAGTCCATGTCGACTCTGCTTTGTCCTCGAATAGAATGCTCACATGCACATGCACTTGTCAACGTTGACCATACTGTACTCATCAGCGTATGACTATGATAGCTTTCAAGATCTACTTGAAAATGTGGAAAGAGGTCGGAGCTATGCCACTGCTGCGTCAAGTGGAATTAGTCGTGATGTATAAAGTCCATTTGAAACCTCGCCTCACGTTATCCAGTATATAGCACTGATTTAAAGACTGTTCTGTGTGTAACGTGATCGAGCTTTATTTGGCCGTCACCCACCTGCTTTGAACAACCTCTTTTCTACACCTCGCCTTATATATATCTCACCTCACTCACAGCAAGCGGTCACCTCTTTCATGAGTCACAGTTCCTAACTCAACAACATCCGGATGTCTCACAAATATATCGCAATTGCGCCAAGGACACCTCCGGCACGGGTCCAAGTACAGATACAAATTCAGATTCAAACAACAAGGCGGAAACCACGGGCACCGCCTGAAGAGCAGCCTGTTGATCCCGGTACGTTGTCATTTTCTTTACTAGCATTATGGATCTCTCCGAGGTACAGTTACTGACTTCCCACAGGGTATGGAAAGTGATTGATATCCAATGGGAAGACGTTTACGGAGTTCTTAGTTGCGACTTTTGAGTAAAGCAGGAACGATGGTCATGGGCATATTAGAAGCAAGGAAAGAGCCTCTTTGCGGTGTTGCTGAACGGGATCAACCCGGAAGGAGGGACTTCGAATATTCGATGAGCGTTTTCAGACGTCGCAACCAGCTTGGATTCTCTCATGTCGAACCATTCGTGTCGATAATTGGCGCCCAAGGCCACCGAAAGCTAGCAAACACTACAATATCCCTTCTCGGTCTACTCTCGACGCAAAGTCATTGAAGCTATACGACGGACTCGATGTGAGGGTCTGGAATAATAAGTCGACCCACCTGGCGCGTTTAATGTGTGTACCCGCACCTGCCAAGTGGTATTTTCAGCCTCGTTGTGGCCTTATCATTGACATATTTTGTTTGAAGTTGCTTGTTCTGCCTGCTATCAAATGTTAGTCGAGCGTCAGTGCTGAAAGACCTTCCGATGAGGATCTGTCACAAGAATCCAAAAGGAGGTTTTGAATGTTACGTTACTGAAATGCCTGGATCTTTGCGTTTTGGCAAAGTGACGCCGAGATTTCGGTATTACTGTTTCTGAGCGGAAATCTCAGGGATCCTTTCGATGGTGTAAGTCATCCAGCCATCGAACTTATTTCGATGAATCTTTGTTCCTTCTATGGTCTGAGAGCATAATGGTTGAGCTTTTGTGGAGATCTCATAGGATTCCGCCACTGGTCTGCCTTGCCAATCACAAATCATGCGCCACTTTGTTCCTGCATTGCTATGGTTTGAGCCCTTTATACTCCCTCGTCATAATTTCTGACCACTGATTATGTCAAATTTATCCTACTCATTCCTTCATAATCTCGATCTTGAAATGTCCTCAGAGTGATGAACTATGAAGTTGATGCAGAGCGCCTTCGGCTAGCGTCTTCGAGACTGGGTCTCGCGATCACTTTTTACTGGACGGCTGAGCCACATTCTTGCCATCAGCTTCCAGCCGCAAATAAGTTTGCAATGATCATGACGTCCATCTCCAATCTCAACATCAAGTCTTAGGCTAATAGTAATGCCAGACCTGACTTTTCGGTCTTGGGGCGATTGCGTTCAGGTCTTCAGAATAGAAAATACTTTTCAAATCTCCTCATCATTGCTTGCCATTGGCAAGAAAAAGCCTCGATCCCGGTGAGCATCCGGTGAGGACTCAATCTTTCAACTGCCAAGTCGGCTATCGTACCTGCCTACCCCGAGCAATTCAGAAGAACTTTGAGTTGCCTGGGATAGTGTCAGAACTATGTCGTACTTCTAGTAACCTAGGTCCAGTCGTCCCCGTTTCAGACTGCGGCACGTGGCAAATTACCGGGGATTGGGTTTACAAAAGGGAATTCTAGGAGAAAATCTGTATCCAATTCCTTCCTTACACCAGTTATGAAGCTCCGAGCCGGATGGCGTTGACTGGATATTTCGCTCCCGTTTTCTCACCTCAAATCATCAGCCACAGGACTGCCACACTTCCAGACTCCTTTTGTCAGCCGCACGTCCTTCAGGCGCGATCCACTCGTTTACAGAACGGCACCCAGGGGTACTTTCGTAGCTGCTTACACACCAGGGTCGTCGTCCAATGACAGACCCAAACAGGGTTGAAACAAAACTCTAGGTCTGAAGGTACAGCAACTATAGTCTATGAATTATCAGACGTCGCGTCACTCTCTCTATCAGGCTCTCATCCAACGGAAATGGTCATTTCGCTTTGGCAAAGGCGAGCATCGCTCTGTAAGCCGCCTGCTCACCGTCGTATACTCACCTGAATCATAGAGGATCTTGAAAAGTATAATCCTGCATAACAGGCTACCTTCTATTGAGACCTCAAAATTCCGGAAGAAATCTTTAAGGCTGAGTTTAAATGGGAGATAGAACTTTTGTATAAGAGGACCAAGATTCACAATGTATCCTTCATCGAATAAATCTGAATTCACAATCATCCTCTTCTGCTCTCCTGAATCAGTAGCCAGCAATCATATATACACTCCCAGAAAGCGCCAGATTCTCAAAATCCATCAAGACCTCATTCCAAAAGATCTACCGAGTCCCATACTTCTTCAGCAGAACATTTCCAGTCACCCAACAACGTCAATATGGATCGCATCATTCCTTATAATCCAGCCCCACAGCCACCAAAGCCAGCTCCAAGTAGCGGCACTGGAGCCCCTGCTAAACCAGCACCCACCGATCCTAGTAAGTCCATTGTCCAAAGACTTGCAACTTCAAAGATAATTCTAACATCTCGCAGGTTATGGAAAATAGATCTGCCCTGGTACCTCAAAAGTGTAGGACAATCGATGGACTTACATCCGATCTGGGGAAGGAAGAAGGACGCTCGCTAGAAGAACTTATAGATGATAGTCGCAAGAAATGGATTGGGGGAAGGAAATGGTTACACATTCGCTTGTATTTTCTTTCTTTTCGTTCAACACTTTGCTTTAGATTTTTGAGATAGCAATATCGAATGCATGAAAGGGGCCCCTTTCAATTTTTTTTAAAAAGAGCCGTGTGTCAAGTACCTGTGCTTATTTTCTGTGATGTGAAAATTGAATTGCGAAATGCGAGGAGGAGATGGATGTACACAAGAAATGCCGGAATGAAAGGGAGTATTTCAGAGGCTTAATTCATTTGTGCTCTTAACCAAACCTTGTGTGTATCTTGTAAGAGAATTTGAACTGATTTTTGTGGTGGTTGCTACTGGAAGAGACAATGAGGATCTGGGAATAGGAAATTGTGTTCTTGGACCGGCAGGATTTTGTCTCTAGGCATACAAAAAGCAGAAACTACGTGACGAAACAGTACATATACTGGAAAAAATTGATATAGACCAAGACAATGCTAATCGTCGCAATTTCGTCCTTTATACCTACGTCTTCTTAAAATTCTCAAGATCATTCCTTCTGTCTTAACCACACCCACCTGCAAAGTTCAGATTTGGCCCGAACTTCCACTTTCGCCCTCTTTCATCACTTTACGTCTAATCCAATCAAGTTCCTCACAAACCCCACAAATCCCACTAGCTTGGGATCGTCTTCCCGCAATACATACCGTCCCGTGTACGCAGGTACAATTCCAAACCTCACGTCCAAAGCCATCAAATGACTTCCTTTCAGCCTCAGCCACACCTTCTCGTCTGCGATCTTCAAGAAAGCATCTTGTCTCAAAGTGAAGCTAGTCGTATAACTCCCGTGAGTGAAGGTTTGTTGTCCCTGACAGTGATCACGGTTGACTAAGACTTCGACTACAAGTGATTGCAGATTCGGCAGCGCAGCGAGAGTCTTGAATGGCGATGCTGGTAAGGTCGGACTTACATACGTAGAGCGGACGCGTAGGTTTATTGTTCGGATTTCGTTTTTGTGGGCGGGGTTGATGGCGGAAAGATAGTTCTTCATAAGCTGAGGTGAGTCGAAGGAGAATGTGGCAACTCTGTAGAGCAGAGCACCGCCTACGGTATCGATATAAAGTTGCCGGCAGACCAGGGATAGATCACTGTAGAGGATCATGAGAGGTTGCGAGGTTGCTTCACCAACATTTCTGAACTTCTTGCCCTTTTTGTAGGGACGGATAGTCAGATCGCTGAAAACTAGCAAGTAGATCCTATTCCTGACTTCTGCTGGAAGTTTCAGGAAGGAGGAATTCTGCGCAGGGGTTGCGAGTGCCCATTCTAGACTCTGATTTGTGTCAGCTGATAGCCGGAAGATGGCGGGGTAATAAGACATACGTGAATACCATGCTCAGGAGAGATGACCTTCGTCTCTGTGGTACCGTCCTCTTTTTCCTTCGTAACCTATTTACGTTTTAGTGTCTTTCAAGTACTCGGTTTCAGCGATGATTAAGAGACGTTACCTTAAACGCGTCAAAGCCCGGAAGTTTCTTGACCTTCGGCTTCGTGAATCTGAACCTCGACCTCCGTCTCTTCTTCGCTGACTGGGCTTTCATCGGGACAGGTACAGTGGAGGAGGTCGTTGTCGTCTGCTCTCCAGTTCTCATTCTTGGTCTCCAGACTTTCCGCATTATTGAGAGTATCTGAAAGGTGACGGGTTGTTCAATGCGGTCAAGGTTCGTCGTGAGGGTGCTGTGGTGAACATTGAATATAGTTCGGAGACGCTCGAGAAGGTGTAGGCTGCAGGCAGCAGTGAGATTCAGCATCATGAGGCTGGCCAATCAGAGCCCACTGTGGCAAGCCTTCCTTGGAGGGAACAAGAAACATTGAGTATTGTGCATTGATTCTGGTATTTTCTATCTGATGCCCGACTTTAGGATCAATATGTCCTGGTAATTTTATGACCTCCCAAACGCCGTCGCTATGTACGCTAGAGCAACATGCCACAAGTGCCAAAGTCTCCATAATATGATCTCTCATCCCTACTTAAATTCATCCTTCAACACCCACCTTCCCCTCATCCTGCTATTCCCACCACTCTTCTCCAACCTGGCAATCTCACCCAGCATATGCTTAAACTCCGCCGTCTGCTGCGGATTAGTGCACACAGAATTAAAATGCGTAACCAGAGTCTGACTAGGAGCCGATCCACCCTGTCTCCTAATAAACGTCTGAATCAATTTCATGAAATCTTTTCCTCTTGGTGCGGCGCCTGGAGTCCCGGATCGAGAACTGCTCGCACTAGCAGCATTCGAGATGCCCTGCCGATTCGCCAATCCAGCGAGAATACCAGCAGAGCTTGGTCCCGCGCCTCTGCGAATATTGACAGGACGACCCGCAGAGCCAAATTCGCCCGTCCATGTCACGGTTCCTGGCTGCACTCCTCGTGCTGCCTCGCCCGCTTTGCGGAGTTCGGCGGCGGCTTCTGCTGCCACTTTCTTTGCCTCGCGCTCTAGCATATTGCGATCAGCAGAGATTTTCTTCTTGCCGTTAATGATCTGGTCGTGTTCGAGGGCACTGTGGACTCCGGAGCGCGCGAAGAGGCCTTCCATTAGTCTGGCTTCGTCAGAAGATGGTTTCTCCTCTGCAGGATCGCCTCGAAACTGTTCGAGACCGGCGACGCCCGTAAGTCCGCGAATTTCTGTGTCAGAATCTCCTTGTGACTCTGCTGCTGGACTAGCTTGGTGGATTTCTTGAGAAACGACATCATTTTGTACTGCAGAAGCTGCACTTGCGTTTCCTAGTGCGGAGTAATCTTCTGGAGCTGCTGGCTCGGGCTTCTTGTCGAACTGGACTTCAGTCCCTTTGAACATTTCGCCAGTTTCGGTCGTACCATCCTCATTACTGCCGAGTGTGAATAGATCGTAAAGATCCTTCATCTGGAAGGTCTGGCGTTGCTTTGGGTCTTTGAGAATCTTATTCGTTAGAAATTGCTTGAAGATCTGTCGATGGTATATCTTCTCCTCAATCGTGCCCGCGGTCATCAGTCGGTAGATAGTAACCTCTTTCTTTTGGCCCAATCTCCAAGCACGTTCCCGAGCCTGGACGTCCGTTGAGGGGTTCCAATCAGGATCGAAGATGATGACTCTGTTGGCACCAGTAAGGTTCACTCCCAAGCCCCCTACTTTCGTAGTGAGAAGGAAGACATGCAAGTCAGGTTCATTATTGAAGCGGTCTACAAGACTTTGTCGGTCCTTGATATTAGTGCCGCCGTCCATACGAAGGTAATTGAAGCCATCAAGACTTCTGATGAATTCTTCTATGATATCAAGCATTTGAACACCCTGACTGAAGAGCAAAGTCTTGTGACCGAAGCGCTTCCACGTTTCCAATAGAGCCTTCACGACTTGCATCTTGCCGGACTTGTTTGGATTGCCCCACTTGTAGCCAGGCTTGCCTTTCAGTCTACGATCTAGGAGATCTGGATGGTTGCAAATCTTTCGGAGAATATCGATTCCGTACAGCGACTGACGGGTACGATTCAAGATGGAGGACATCTCTTCAGATGCGAGGAACGCTTCATATGCTTCTCTCTGTGGTCTCGTGAGTTTACAGAACAAGACTTGCTCGCTCTTCTTCGGCAGATCTGAAGCAACATCAACCTTGAGGCGCTGTAAGAGATATGGACTGATAGCAGCCTTCAGCGTCTCCGCACACTTAGTCGCAGTTAGAACTTGCAGATTTGTCGCATTGGCATAGCCACCAATCTTGATTGGCACTTCAAATGATTGTCTGAAGTTGACCAATGTACCAAGGCGCATAGGAAAGACGAAGTCAAACAAGGACCAGAGCTCAATGAGGTTATTCTGCATGGGAGTACCGGAAAGGATTACTCTGTTTGCGGTTCTCAATTCTTTGCAATAGATAGTGATTGCTGTGTTGGGATTTCGGATCTTATGCCCCTCGTCAAGCACAGCATAGTCCCAGACTACGGGTATGAGCACATCAGAGTAGGTTTGCAGGCCGGCATAAGTTGTGACTAGAACGTGCCCGTGCTGTACGACTCGGTCGACAATCGTCTTTGCGGCCTTGGAAGATTTTGCGGGTTTGTTTTGAGAGTAGCCATATCGCTCTTCTCTTTCTTCCATTCGACCTTCACTGCTAACATTCAGCATGCCACTTCCAGAGCTGTGCAGGATCGAGACGCGTAAGGCTGGCCACCAACGATGGAACTCATTGACCCATTGTCGGAGTACCGTGGCAGGTGCAACGACAATGATTGGCTTTGTGAGCTTTTTTGAATAATGTAATCCAGCCAAGAATGATATGATTTGAATCGTTTTCCCGAGACCCATCTCATCACCGATGATCCCACCAACCTGTTGCGAGTATAACTCTCCCAGCCATTGAACGCCAGTCTTCTGATAGTCGAACAAAGCTGGATAGATATCTCCAGGGAGTTTGAGGCCATTCTCAAAATGATGATCCGGCCCATCTGGACAAGGCTTGAACCACTCCTCCTCTTGAGCCTCCTCAGCGGCGATTTCTTCTTCAGTTGCCTCGTTTCCCTGTAGCTTTCTACGTCGAGCTGCACTTCTTTTCTCGACCCACCGATTCAGTCTTGCCTGGTACATCTGCTCATTTCCATCATCAATAGCACCAAGGTCAACCTTCTCTTCAACCGCTTTTGATCTTGGAGCCTTTTTCTTCCTCGAGGTTCGAGATGTCATAAGCTCACCATCTTCGTCATCTTCAATGAAGTCATCAATATCATCATCTGAAAGGGCAGGAGTAAAATCCGCATTCTCGTCATCAGGTGAAGATAGACGGGGTGCTGGTCTTGCTGAGACCGAGCCATTTTCAAGTCTGCGCTTCTTTCGAGGACGAAGAGAGAATTCGTCTTCAGGAGTGCTGATACCGCTACCGCTCTCAGGAGCATCCGCGAATCCGGGTAATCGAAGATTCTGGTGAGATCTGGGTTCTGCCTCATCTGCCATAGGTTCTTCACCTCCCTCTCCTGATGCATCTTCCTCCGCGTTCATCAAAACCTCAGAAAGATCACCTCCGGTCCATCCTTCAGGACCTACACGCGCAAAAGGCGTGATTTTGCCAGTCCTAATGAGGAAGTCCCGTTGGCTTTCATTCGGCAGACGCTGATTTCCTGCAGCCGCATCTGCCTGGCCCTCTGTTCCGTCAAATTGGTGCCTCTCTTTTATTCGGCTTTGTATATCCTGAATATCCTCCTTGAAAGTCGTGATGTCCGCGTTGAGGCGTGCCATTTCAGCCATACATCGGTTGCGCATCAGAGGATTGTTCGTCAGGGAATTCAGTTTGCGCTGCTGGGTATGCTTCTGGGTCTCGAGCTTTTCGATATTGGCCTTGACCTTGTCGATTCGCTTTTGGTCCCTCTCATCTTCTTGCTCGATCATCACCAGGTTCGCCTGATTTGTAATGTCCCTTTCGAGATCATCTTGATCGCGGACGTTCTCGGTCAAGCCTTGCAGTGCGCTGGCCTCGTCCTCGTCCTCACCTAGCAGCTTCGCATTACCAGATTTGTCCTCCTGCGAAACACCTGCACCTTCTGCCATTGTGCTTGTTGCCTCGTGTGAGTTGAGGGGAATGCTCGAATTCGCAGTTGAGAGTCTAGCCTCGGACTCCGAGGCCCCCAGGCTTTGGCTCTCGGAATCCATCCTAGCAATCCAGGTTCGCAAAGATATTCCGAGGCAGTTTCGTCATGTAAGGAGAGTTGAGAGATCGCCGACAAGATGGTGTTTAAAGTTGAAGTTGAGGGCGGAGGTTGAGGTGGAAGGCAACGGCGAGAAGTGAATGAATGTAGTGGCAAATGTGTGGACCAGACAAGATGAGAGAAGATGAGATTGAAATGGTACCTGATCCTACACCTGCTCTGGTGGGAGCATTCCCGTTGTCAAAGAGATGAAAGAAAATTACTTTGGTGCACTGAGGCGGATAATGTCTCTCGTCGGCGAATGCGTCATTGCAAGTCAAGGCTCCGAGACGCGATTTAAACCCCTGGCGTCGACTGCGATGATTGGAGGAATTGACATACAGTAGTGAAAAGAAGTATAGGTACAGTGACACTTGGCAGCGCAGCCTTATGATATTATGATATTATGATACCTCCACGTGCAAGTCGTTACTCGTTAATTTCACTTCTCTTTCATGATTTCTTTTGGTGGTCCTGTGCTTCGAAGCGAAACAAGTATTGTGTTACTCGCTATCGTTTTTGTGTGGAATAAAGCCTTGCACAAAGCCTTGCACAAAGCCTTTGACTACAGACGCGATTGTTTATGTTCATGCGGGAAGAGCATCCCAACTGTTGCATCCTTTTTTCAGGTTCACGTTACATCAAAATACATACGCTGAGCGTCTGTCTTATTATATATTATTTTGGCGCTTCTTTCAACGAAATAGAACCAGCCAGAAAGAAGCAAAAGTGCTCGAGTTCTGATAATTATCATGGACTCCTAGACATAAAATGGTGGTCTGGAAGTAAGATTACTTGTAGTGAACTAGTTGTAGGATTACACCTTCAACCTTTGTAGTAGTCAGATAGCCCGAAGCAGTCGTACCGTATTCTTCGGCTGGGCGGACAGCCTAACCAGCCTCCTTTTGCATTCCTTGAATCGCAAAGATAACCAATTGCTTAGTAGACTGATTCGAAGCCAAGTCGTTCCTACAATTCCAAGCCCAAGCTCCCCCACAATTACTGCGCGTCCCACGGACGCACTAAGCTGAAACTTATATTTGGACCTGAAGTTCGCACGTTCCGTGCCCAAAAAATGTGATGAACCCTGATCTGGAGGCCTGCATGATACTATTCGGTATGGCCTGTCAAACAGCAAATCAGAGTCTAGCAAAGGCGCCCGTCTCCAAAATTCGAGCCCCCAAGCCGTCGTGATCAATAACGATATACATGCGTGCACAAGAAATACCCAATTCCAAGTCGGCGTACAATTTGTCACTGTGAATTTGCCTCTCCATGATCCCTCCTCCTCACCAGAAAAGCAATGTTCCTGGGTTTCGTTTGCCCTCTCCCTCTCCTTCACAATCACATCCGAAGTTCTAAACGCTGTTGCTGCTCGGCTCTGAATCATTCTTAGCGTCTTCGTTGGCTGCCCTGGCCTGGTTGCAGTGCAGTGCAGTGCAGTGCTCCACGACAACTCCAGTCCAGACTGACCTCGTCACTTGTGCTCACCGTCCGTCTCTGTCCCGCAATGCTGTGTTGACACGCAACTGGATCTTCTAGGGCCATTTCTGCCTCTGCCAGGAGGCTTTTTATTTTTCTGCGACGCGTTCTCGACTCACTGGTGGCCTGCCAAACCGGCTTGGGTGTGATCATTCCTTTGTAGCTTTACCTAGCTTTGCAGCCCTCCAGCCCTGCGTCGGAGCTGTGAAGCTCTCTCAACACTGCCGCCAGTCTCGAGAATCGTCAGTTCTGATCTGATCTGATCCGTCATGGATCAGTGGAACAATTATCCAGACTCGGCCAGTTCGTCGAGGAGATACAACGGCAACCCCCCACCAAACCAGCCCCCGATGTCGCGAGATTACAACGGCAATCCCCAAGCCCAACCACCAGCCGGATTCACATACGAGCAGTATCAAGGTGGAATGGGCGCACATTCTCAGTCCGTTACGGCCTCTCCCACTGCGACTCCACAAATGAGGGACGGAAACGGAGATGTGGCTATGCAGGATGCGGGAGATCCATACAGTGGAATGAAGTACCCCATGCGGCCTCACCATCAGCAGCATCTTTCTGGCAGTCGGACGGGGTCGCATCACTCTCCCCAAGAGCCTTCTGCCGCAGCGCAGAGATATTCTCCCATGGAGACATTATCTCCAAGCTCGCCCTATGGCGCGCAACAGCAAGGCCAATATGGGGCTCAACGGCAGTCTCCAACCCGACCTGGAGCCTACTCATCACCCAACTCGTACTACGCCAGCCGACAGCAATCGCAGCAATTGCCTCCAATTACACCTTATGCTTCTAACAATGAAGGCTATCCAAGTTCTGCGACAGCGCAGCTCAATGCAGTTTTTGGAAATGATCCCAAATCGCCCCGCAGGCCGGTTCCACAATCAGCAGGTCCTCCTGGAAGAGGACCTGTTCCTGAATTCACGAAAGTGCGAAGTGTGAATGATTTGCATCCCAAAGTCAACGCCCAGCCAGCTTTTAGAAGAGCTAACCCAGAGGGAGGTTTTATCAGTGTACGCAAGGCTGCTAAATATTTTGATGGAAGTTGTGCTAATTTGAATCTTAGCCTTTGCAAGCCCTCACGAGCCATCTACCATCTACCTACCGCATTTGCAACCCTAGCTTCAAATACGAATCTTCTCGAAACCCCCGCCGAGTCCTTACGAAACCAAGCAAAGGTGTAAAGAATGACGGATTTGATAATGAGGACAGTGATTATATACTTTACGTGAATGACATTCTCGGGTCTGAGGAGACTGGTCACAAGTATGTATCGAGGTTATTATATCAAGTTTCCTATTGATACGGAATACTAACGAATTATGCAGGAACCGGTACCTTATCCTTGATGTTCTCGGCCAGGGAACGTTTGGTCAGGTCGTGAAGTGCCAAAACTTGAAGACTCAGGAGGTTGTTGCCGTCAAGGTTGTCAAAAATAGGACAGCATACTTCAACCAGAGTATGATGGAGGTTTCAGTGCTTGATTTGGTAGGAGACCACTCCACGCCATTTTTAATTTGCTGCTAACAATTTTTATAGCTTAACACGAAGCTTGATAAGAACGACGATCACCATCTTCTTCGACTCAAGGACACTTTCATTCATCGCCAACATCTTTGCTTGGTATTCGAGCTGCTGAGCGTGAACTTGTACGAGCTTATCAAGCAGAATCAGTTCCGTGGACTGAGCACAACACTTGTCCGGGTATTTGCTCAGCAACTTTTGAACGGACTGAGCTTGCTAAACAAGGCTCGTTTGATCCATTGCGACTTGAAGCCGGAAAATATATTGCTGAAGAATCTTGAGAGCCCGATTATCAAAATTATCGATTTTGGATCAGCCTGCGATGAACGGCAAACGGTCTACACCTACATTCAGTCCAGATTCTACAGATCTCCCGAGGTTTTACTTGGCTTGCCATATTCATCAGCTATCGATATGTGGTCTTTAGGATGTATCGTTGTGGAACTGTTCTTAGGTCTCCCTCTATTCCCGGGTTCTTCAGAATACAATCAAGTATCTCGGATAGTAGAGATGCTTGGGAACCCCCCTAATTGGATGCTTGAAATGGGCAAACAATCCGGGGAATTCTTTGAGAAGAGGCATGATGTGGATGATTACGGGAGACGGACTTACCACCTGAAAAGCATGGAGCAATACTCTCGAGAGCATGGCACAAAAGAGCAACCCAGCAAAAAATATTTCCAGGCAACGACACTACCGGAAATCATTCGGTCGTACGCAATGCCAAGAAAGAACATGAAGCAGAGCGAGATTGATCGAGGTTAGTCGTACATTTTAGGATGAAGAACTGGAGCTAACGATCCTCAGAAATGAACAACAGAGTCGCGTTCATTGACTTTGTACGCGGACTGCTCAATATCAACCCATTAGAGCGGTGGTCACCTCAGCAAGCCAAATTGCATCCATTTATCACACAGCAGAAGTACACTGGGCCCTTTGTGCCTCCAATGAACCTTAAATCGAGTTCTATGAACCGATCGCCGGCTCCTGGAACCCAGCAACAGCAACAAGCTGAAGCTCTGAGCAAGCAACGAGCGGCCGCAGCTGCGCAGGCAGCATCGGCTCAAGCCCACACGGTTGCACAGCAGCAATATGCGAGTGGCGTCCCGCTTAGCCAATACCCCCAAGCAGCTCAGCCTCAGGCGCCCCCAATGTACAATAATATGTACTCTCCAGGCGCCAACCACCAAGGTGCTCCCCCACCATACCCTTCACAGCAACCTGGGACATATAACCAGATGGGCATGATGCCGCAGGCCGCCACGCAAATGCCCGCAGCTCAATACGGCGGATCCCAACAACAGAGCTTGTACCAGCAGGCTAACATACGATCTGGGCGTCAAAGAGCCTCGACCATGGAAGTGCAACAAGGAGGTATACCTGTCGCAATCCAGAGAGTTGCTAGTCACCTCGACCCCAGCCAACCTATCCGCCTTCAGCCCAGCCCAGCATACTACCCTCCACCACCCGATGGACTTCCTGACGGAAACCCGGGCAGTGCACGGAGGAGAGGAAGCAGGGCAGCGCAAGGTGGACAAGGCGGCGCACGGAACAATCGCGACTTCATCCGCAACTTGGAGGATCGCACACTCGAGGAAGGTTTCATGGGACAGAGCCAATGGCATTGATTGCCCATTTCTCCTACCATCATCCTTCCTGCTTCTCATGGCAGAAAGCGGGCAATTTAGTCGGCGTCCTTTCCACATTCTCGCCGGGCTATTCGACAACCTATATAAAACTGAACAAGTGCTGTCAAATTTTGGTCACGTGCACTTGCATTGCTTCGGTGCGTGGATTGTCGTTGACTTGAGGCACTCAGTGTGAACATTACTCACGCTCGCGTGGGAATGAAAGGAAAGGAAAATAACTTGTAGAGAATGTAAAAGGAGATAGGTCGAGGGTTTTTCATATGCGAGCGAGCGAGCACATACGTCTGCGGAGATACAATGAACGAACGGGAACTGGGGATGGAATGGATTGGGATAGGACGGGAATTGCAAATGAATGAAGGGGGTCTTGATGACTAGGATCCGGCCTATGTATTTTAACAGACATTTGCATCCATGCGTGGAGTAAACAAGGAGCGATATCACCCCGGCTGCTCCTGCAATTGTTAGAGTACCGTCTGCGTTCGCGCTTATGTGATATTGAGCTCTGACTTCTCAACAAGCCTGTCATCGTTCCTTCCTTGAGCAGGAGAAGTGTTAACATTGGGGTTTTCCAGCTCCGGGACTCGGAGATGGCAGACCCGTTATTCTAAGGCCGCTAAGAGCAGGGGCAGTCTTGAGGAAGAGATGCCAGGGCCACCTTCCTTGGTGCCGTAAGTTTGCACTGTGTTGACAAGGCTGCATTAATTTGAAAGTGCCACGCCAAATCTATCGTTCAAGATCCGCAACTAAATATCAGGGCTAAGGGTGCCGGAAGCACAAGGGCACTTTGGTAGCCAGTCTTCTCTCACGCTCATGCAACGGAAGCTTTGGATTCTAGAATAGAAATTCGTATTCACTGACTCTGAATCTAATTTTTGGTACTTATACAGTCAACAGTTTATCAGGCGCTCATCATTGCCAGATCCGTAACGCCTCTTGATGCAAATGAGCTCAAAATCCCCAGCCCGTAGAGAAGTTTATCTTTCCCAGTAATTCAAGTCCGTTGATGAAAATGCCAAAGTCTCGGCAGCGCAAGACGCTCAAAGGTATACGCTTTGAATTAATCGTGAGGGTGAGAAGTATTGGTTGGGTTTATAAGGCCTTCATCTGTAGCCACGACCTCCACTTCCACGCCCATCTCCACGGCCTCTGTCATAGCTGTTCGCTCGTCCTCGTCCACGATTGCCGATTAGGGTGTCGCTGTATAGACTTCCTCGACCTCTTCCGTTGCGATCATCACGCTCGTCTGTGTCCATTCGATCGTCAAAGCCATATGATCCGTCCATCACATCGTCTCTGTCGGGTTCTCGCCTGCTGCGCTCACGGTCTCTTGGGGTATATCTTTCTGAGCTCGCATAGCCTGATCGGTTGTCATCGGATCGGTCGTTCATGGCGTCTGCCCGTGGGCCAAGCGGGGTCATGGGAGCCGCTCTCTTGGGGCCGGCTGGCGCGGAGTTGACCTTGTGATAGACTTGTAGGATGTTTCCGTCTGCCTAAAACGAAGTAAAGTCAGCTTTGGATAAAGGTTTAGGATATCTTAATAGTATTACATTTTGGAGGTTAAGGGTTTCAACAACGTTGTCTGCGCCCTCCTTACTCTCGAATTCAACCTCCGCGATGACTTTCGGTCTCTCGGTGATTATTTGACATCTCAACACAGCTCCTCCAACAGGTGTAATCGCGCTCTCAATATCCGCAACCGTAGTACCAAGTGCGAGATTCTTAATCACGACGAGGTAGGGTCCGGCCAGTCCCCGAATGGACATTCCTCCAGCTGGCTTCGAAGCCCCAATGATATTGAATTGACTGTTGAGAGCGGGCGATGATGCTGAGCCATTAATCGCGGAGTAGAGCTGGTCTTTGCGATTGGGACGAGACGCTCTCGGACCTCGAGGCGGGCCAGAGGATGAGGAGTTATTCAAAGAGTGGAGGTCGTGAGTCCATTCTGCATCGACATTGCCAGCAGATGGCCTATTCGATCTCGGCTGGCTGTTCTTTGCAGAGGTCGAAAAGGTCCGCTGGAGGAGAATCAGAGACGGATCTATTGAATTGTATTCAAGCGTAAAGTTCATACCTTCGCGACACCGATTCTGCTGGCTAGTGATGGCACCGCATTGTTTTTGCGATTGCCTACACCAGCCCCTGGCGCGCTGGCTCTGCGGCCTTTGCTGAAAACCTCCTTGGCGAGAGCTTCGTTCTTGCGGCGCTGACGGTCTGAGAAGGAGGCGTTAGCTCTTATGAGACGATCAAAATATCGACACGCGCAAAACGTTTCGTCTTACCAGCATTGATGAGGGCGTTGAAGTCGCTGGCGACCGCTGTCTTCGCAGCGTTTCCTGGACCCATGGTCGCGCTGCCTGTTAGTTGGATTGGAGGTTAGTATGTCAACGAGCTCTGGCACAACACCAGCTTTGGGCACAGTAGAATTGCGAATAAATTTTGGTCGGGTATTTTGCAATTCAATGTTCGGGGATGAGTGAGACTTTTACGCAGGAGGCTGGTCGAACGCGATGTGGTCCACTCAAGCGAATCCCTGAAAATGAAGTTGAATTTCGCGTATTTCACCAGGCGAGGCAGGAACTTCCCCCCTTTTTTTTGGCGAGGCAGGCACGAGGCTGAGGTCCCCAGTTAGGCAATTCCCCTCCATCTCTTTCTCTTTCTCTTCACACAAAACACAACACAAACACAGTTCATCATCAACATTCAGCCCTAGGACGGCACAATTTTGGGAATAGAGAAGCCAGTCTACATTATCACGTTCGACGTGCTCTCTATTGTCTAGTTTCACCGTGGTTCCAGGGCCATCTGCGAGGTATGTTAACCCTCGACGAGACAGATGTAGGCAAACAAGTTAAAATGTCTCCTAGCCCAGAGATCAATTACCAATATGCCTATCGTCAAGTCATCTGGTAGGGCCTCCAGGAATCATGAGGCAAGCGCAAGCAACACTCCCAAGTCGAACCGCGACCATGAGTCGCCAGTGACTTCTTCCCATGCCAAAAAGCCTGGCTGGCGCCAGTCCGTATGGAAAACTTTCAACAAAGTCATCAGCAAAGACTTGGACATAAGTCCATCACCTACGGGCGGGAAACATTCGAGAAAACCCATCCCAGAATTCTTCCCTAAAGGGTCCAAGGAAAGTGGTATTACTAAAATACACTACGAGCATTCAAATAGCAAGGAATACTCCGAGATACAGTGCGAGAGGCCAGGGACGGCATCGCCGTGGAAGAGTGGTGACAAAAGAACTAGTAAGCCGGTGCTCCTCCCTTCTTAAATTTCAAAAACTAACCCAGGAAGGATCTAAATACTCATCGGAGAAGCCGTCGAGGCGGAAGAGCATGGGAGATATTTTTGGCACCTTCAGCCGTCTCAGAAATACGTATCGCCACGGGCACGACATCTGCGAAAGAGACTTGGAAAATAGGACCGGTGACATTCCACAAACCCCTCCAGAGAAGCGCAATGCTCGTACTATTAGCAAATTCGGGGACAATCTCAATTATGGAAGTGATGACTTGAGTTACTATAGCTGTAAGCTACTCTTTTACGACCTTCGTAACCTAGAGCTGACTCCTTCAGCCAGCAACGAAGCCCCGAGTTTCACGGTCCATCACCCAACTCCTGAGATTGACGCCTCCGAAGAAAGGCAGCCAACGAAAGAAGACAGAGCAAGAACCCCGGACTCCTATCTCGAGCTTCTTATTAGGGCAGCCGAGTCTCCAAACTTCAGGAGAGCAAGGACCCCGGATTTCTACCTCGATTTGCTTATTAGGGCAGCTGAGTCTCCGAATATCAGATCAAACGACTATGACGACCTTTTTGCTACTCCATGTCGCAGCGATTCTCGACAAATTCATTCTGCGGACTGTACACACTCGACAACCGCGACTAAGCCAAGCGCCGTTGATCAGAAGAATACGAATAGGTTGCTGTCTGTCGAAGTTGGCAAAGTGACCCCCGGCGCTGCTCTCGGCATCATTGGGCCAGAGTTTCGCCGAAGATTAGAGGACCGGGAGGAGAGATACCTTAAACTTACAACCCAGCCCGACGTCAAAGAAACAGTGACACCGATCATCCAGAGTGTGTTTCCAGATTGCCAGGAAGCCAACACACTTTTAGTTACCGATCGGAGCCATAATAATAAAGAGACGATTGAAAAGGTAGTCGCGATAATGACGAAGCACCGTCACTCGTCTTCCCCCGCGCAGTCAGATCTAGGTTCCTCAGATGCAGCGGATATTTCTCTCCGCCCTCTCGACGCTTTGACTCTCGTGAGAGATTTCGCTGCGATTCAGGAGGTCCGTAGACTCGGTAAACCGATTCGGGAGAACACCATTAAGGAAAAGGTGAGTCTAGAGCTACCCAAGTGACTAATATACTAATGGCGAAAAGTCGACTACTGTGCTGGTGAAGAAGTTGAAGGAAATACGCTCGGCTGAACATATCCAGCGACTTCACAAATTCATTAATAGGACTGCTATCGAGAGCATTGAGAGCATACTTGAAGATTCGATCGGGCTTCGAACCCCCTCGGAGTTACGTTCATACCTCCCTATAATCTCGTTGCCGTACAGGACAAAGTGGCCACTAGAAGAGGGTAAAATCAAAACCGATCGTGCACATAAGAAGGTACGAAAGATTGGAAGAGCCCCACAAGTTTCCCCTACTTTTGTGGAATTCCCGCAGGAGAAGGATGAGCCAACGCAGCTCCGAAGATACAATTCCCAGTCAGACGCAATGGCCGCGCTCTACGAAGCTTGCCAAAAGTGCGAGTATTCCGAGCACTTTATTTGGGATCCGAACTTTCGAGTTTACAAAGCTCTCCCACATCATTCTCCTGTCCCGGATGAACAAGAGATGAAGGAAAACGGGTGCCAACTAATGTACATGCCTATGCACGGCGAGGCCTACAACAGAGCCTCGATATTACATGGTTTGAACCTCGTTCATGCAGATGAAAAGGTTTGCGCGAAAGACGACAGCTTGCCTTCAAGTGATATTTTAAAGGCAGAAAGCCTGAGTCTCGAGCCATACGAGTCAAGCTACGATGCGGAGACAGCTTTCCTGAAAATTCCTTTCCAACGCCTGGAAAAACGAAATTCAAATTTGAACTTCATATCATGTAGCAAAATAGCCGATGAAACAGATTCGAAGGTGCTCGAGGACTACCTTTGCAAGCAGGAAATAAACAGTAGCACGGGCGAAAGATTCTGGGGAAACGACTTTGCTCAGGAAACCGACTCTAACATAATGGAGGACTTCATCTTTGAGAATGAAATAGACAGCAGCATTGGTCGAAGCTACTTGGGAAGTGACTATTCTGCATCACATCTTGCGATGTGCAACCCAGAGCGTCTTCGAATCTTCCGAGAGCTCATGGGATCAGAGATTCATGATCCTAGCAGTGAACCAGAAGTCTCAACAACCAAAACGTGGTTTGACCTTGCAAAAGAATACAAAGCCCGTCATCTGGCTCAAAAATCCCGCGCGCATTCGGAACCTGTCTCAAAGAACAGTGAGTTCTATAGTGACGACGGCCGCTATGAAGGCGACTTCGTTGAAGAGGGTTCTGAGATCTCCTCAGCCGTTTGCGAAAAGGCAAAGAAAGAGGTTGGATGTGAAAACTCGGTGTGCGAAGACCAGGACTTGAACAAGAGTGCCTGCGACGCTGCACAGATGTCGCGAAGTTCTTCGGTTTGCTCTCGGCCCACTTTCAGGCATATTGAAAATATCGCCCCTGGAGAGAAAACACGACCGCTGGCCGTAGTCACTGAAGTTATACCTTCAGAGGGAGAGTCATCCGGAGACCAAAACCCGTCTGTAGTACTGGACCTTGATGATGTCGATGAAGCTTATACGCCTCAAATGATACAAGATATGATACTATCAACTTTGCGCAAGCATATGTGTAAGAAAGTGCGTAATGGGGCAGGTTTACAGGACACAGGAACAGAAGTGGATAGCTCAAAAGACGGCTCTTCGATTCTCAATGACGCAGACCAAAGCGATTGCTCGATCGTGGAGTTCTCCCCAGGATTCAAATTTTCAAACTTTGGAGGCGTCTTGAAAGACATAGGAGAACCCGTCACTCCGACTAAGACGTCACGAGATACAAGGTCGCTCAACCCAGGGCCCCCTCATATTGGACATGGCTCTCCCCCTGGGAACAAAGCTGTCACTTCATGTGGAAGTACCAAAGGAAAGATGCCTCTGAGACTAGAATACACGCCTATTTTTGATGACATTGAACCTTTCCATAAGGTGGACGGCGCAACGCACCGCCGAACACCCATCACCCTGGATGATCTGAATGTCAAGGTCATAGGGAAAGCGGCTCGCCACTGTCAACCGACTGGTCCAGAAGGTCGGAAGGTTGGAGCTTTGGTTGATGTTTTTCAAGCTCATGGTTTGATGCCCCGCCGATTGAGACCGGAGCTTATCAGGGTTCCAAGTCCTGTGAACTGTCAGCATCCATCCGGTGGGCGTCCGCCAACACCAATGCCTAGGACACCTTCCAAGGCCAAGTCCAGACCCCAGGAAACCGACTGTGAAGCTTTCGTTGGGACGCAAGTTTTTTTAGTGGCAGCCGAGCGTGCTGCTGGCCCTTCATATCGACTCGAGCGCTATAGTGGCCTAAGTGATGCCGAGACTGAACTCAGTTCTGTGTTTGGCTTCGAGTTGGAACGAACCGAACCGGAACTTCCAGACCGCAAGCAGCGGGCGTATCGCGACAGCGAACTCTATGGATGAGAGTAGTACGATTCACATGAGCTTATCAATTAAAGCATAATTAATATCAAAGCCAAACAGAGCACGAGAGTGTAGGACGATGAGAAACATGGAGGAATTGACCGTTCAATAATTCAGTATGGGAATTACAATACCAATATGTTTATGGCCTATCAAGGGTTGAAGGCGGACTTTCCTTAAATGACGAAGCATCGAATAGCTTTCACTTTGACTGTTGTTACAAATAAGTCCATAGAATCCAGAAAACATTGCATGGTTATTTGTCTCACCTCAAATCCCACTACCTGTGACAAGAATTCCGTAATGTACAAAGTGGTATTATATGTAGGAGTGCTATACATGTCTAATTTGAACGCGATGGGGCCGCTTAATCGAGTTGCCACAATCTAGATCTGGATCTTTCGCCGTAATTTGCGAAGACACCCTGTGCAATGGGTTCAGCTATCTTGCGTTCTTCTTCGGCAACATCCTCTATTTGCTTGCCACTTTTATAACTGTCCTGCATCTCTTTTGCGGCTCTAACCTGCCGCTGATTAGAATCATATTCGCGCTGAATCCTCTCCACAAATTTCTGCCAGCTTTCACGGTGGACTCGCGCCCTCGCCATCAACTTGTTCAAATGATGATCGTACACATGCCGCAAGAGATGTTCGGGTAGCTCCTGGATGCCGTCTACTACGGCTCTATTCTCCCGGGATTTCTGCCGTGTGATGAAGGCGGATAATTGCGAGCGCTCTGAGGTCAATTCGCTGTACCTGGAGCGATCGACGAGCGCTTTGTCCATGAGAATGTCGTAAGCGGCGACCATGCGCTGGGCAAGCCGGGGCCCGGCCTTCTTGTATTCCAGTCGTTCTTCTTCCGTCATGCCTTTTTCCACCTCTCCGAATAGAATAAAGGACTTTGCGTTTCGGAAATGGGGATTTAGGCGGTCGAGCGCACGCAAGATTTGCTTGCCTTGTGCAAGCTTGTTGAGGCCAGATCCGCTTTGGGCATCTGTTGTTGCAGACATGGCGACCTCGAGGTATGTGGTCAGGACTTGGATGTCGGGGACTTTGAGCGCGCTTTGCATTATGTCTATTATCTTTCCGGCGTTTAGGAAAGCGTGTCGATTCCGCTTGTCGCGCTCACAGGCGGCTATTGCGATGCGGAATGTCCCAGGACGCATGTCGACGTAGGGCATTGATTCAAGGAGTTCCACCACTTGCGTGCTTGCTCTGAAAACTCGGAGGATACGGAGGTAGGCGTGGTAGTTTTCCATGTCCGGCTTTATGAGTTCCATCTTAGTGAAAATCTGCCAGTACTGGTCGGCAGGCTCTTTCATGTTCTTCAGGAGCATCAAAGTAGCCATGACGAGCGATAATGTGTTTCGTCCAGGCTTTGCGTATGCATTCGCTGCCCCCACTGGTTTAACGGTCGAGATGGCAAAGGTTTCGCTGGAGTCATCGGATGCCTCTTCAGATGGTTCATCATATCGCTCGCCAGATGCAACTTCCCTACTCGTTCCAACGCTTGGCGTTTGGTACTCTTGAGTCTCTTGGTTCTCTTGACTTAACCGCTGAATCGATTCTTGAAAAGGTACGGCCATTCGTGGGTGTTGGCGGGGAATATTCATCGTCTGCTCAATCAGCGAAAGAATGTCATCTCTGTCTCGATTCGTGCCCAAAAACAACAAACGACCCATGGCACAGACAAGTTCTTCATCGAGCCAGAAGCCTCCCGCACGCCACCGCTTGATGAGATCTTTCCAGATGTGCCGTGCATTGAGAATGGCCGTCTCGACATATTGTCTCTTTTGCACTGGGGTTAATGTATCCCTGCGACTACTGGCTGCATTCATTCGGAGAGCGTTGAGTACAGTCGTATATGTTATGTTGTTCGGAGACGAAGGACCCTTATGGGGCATTTGAGCGATGACTGAAAACATGGCATCCATGTCTCTGGCCCGAGCACACATCTTCAAGACGGCATTCATGTGTATTGTGTTCGGTTTGACGGGCGATCTATCGGTTTGCATATTTTTGAATATCGACAGGACTTTGCCACAAGCCTGACCCACATCTTTATGTTCAGAGCATCCATTTATAATAATTGTAAATGTATGCGCATCCGGCTGCTGTCCGCGTTTCTTCATCTAGACAGGGGTCAGGGAAGTCATAAAGAATTCAGAGAGAGCGCACGAACCTCATTGTATGTTTTCAGAGCAGCGTTCATCTTTCCTTTGCTCATCTGCCAATCGATCAAGTGATTCCAACAGACAGTACATTGGACCTTTGCGCTGGCAGCTCGGGCCATTGTTAAAGCGGTCTCAAAGTCGTCACCTCTCAACGACTTCCGCACAATTTCTGCAAGCTTTAGAGGATCATTTGTGAAACTTGGGTGCTTCTGTAAGACCGCTCCCATAGCCATCTCCATCTTGAAGTGCTTGCGCCGAATATGGACGCCACCTGGTATCCGCATCTCAGGCCCCTTTCCATAGTTGTGGACCATGGGCTCGAAATATTTTCCATTGGCCAAATGAGTCAACGATTGACTCGCCTTCCGTCTATTAGGAATCACATATGATGTTCTTCTCCAACGACCACCCGGTTTGGAGTAAAGGGTTCGAGAAAGGGGGTTTTTCGTGAGAGTCGACGTGGCTGAGGGTCGAGGACGTGTCGAAAAAAGGGAGTTTCCGATAAGTGTTCGCAGGCAGCGCTCCCTACATGCGCCGCAGGTTAACATCGCAGGTTTCTGGCTGGAAATGGGAGGTTTGTTGTTCCAAGTGACATTCGAAACTTTTTTTTAAGAGATGCCCAGCCCAGCCCAGGTGCGAAAAGGCTGAGAGACTGAGGCATTATCAGGCATTCCGGCATGCTGTAGCGTGGTACTATAGCGCCACATTAACGCGACAAGGGTACGCGCCGATTCGCGTTGATTTCTCGCGTCGGGAGCTCGTCTCGCGTTGAAAGTACTCGTACTTCCCAACCACCAAACTTCTAAACACAACATCCTCTCCCCCGAACGTTCAAACTTCGAGCTTTCTTTAGACAATGTTATTCTGAACATCAACTTATATTCCCATCCCTCACAATGTCGAAGGCTGCTATAGCACGGAATAAGTTCGCGGAACTACGCGCTCTGAAAGAGTCCGGCAAGAAACGGAGCTATGAAATTCAACAGGAAGCAGATTTGTACGAAGAAGTGGACGAAGACGGCTACAAGAAGGTTGTAAGAGAGCGTCTGAATCAAGACGACTTTGTTATAGACGACAATGGCGAAGGGTACGCGGATGACGGCCGGGAGGAGTGGGATTCGCGGCGCCCTGGATATGACACCGAGAGTGAAGAAGAGCTGCCTGTGAAGGGCAAGTCTGGCAAAGCGGGTAAGTAACAGATCTTCCTAGCCTTATCATCCGCCATTCTGACCATTTCACAGCCAAGCGGAAACGCGAGGAAGAGAAGACCAAGAAGGAGAATATGGACAAGGGAATTAGCAACTACTTCACCAAGGGTCCAATTGTCGCTCAACCCAAGGCAAAGGTATGCCCCTTGAATCATTCATCTTTTAGTATAAATACTAAGAACCTTTTAGCCTGTCAAAACGAAAGAAGACGACGATTTCTTGGCCGGGCTCCTCGGTGAGGTCGACAGCAATGTTCCTCGACCCGTTCACACATCTTCGAGGTCAAGTCGACTACAAGACAAGCGAAAAACCCGAGCGTTATCTCCATCTGTTGAGGATCGTGTGCGCCATGTTTCCAAGAAGACAAAGGTGGCGGACAGCAGGACGGCAGCAACACCACCGGTTGAGCAAAACTACGGTGACGATGACTCCATGATGACCATGGATGATGATCTCCCATTGAACGATCCTCAACCATCGTCACCAATTGCAAAAGCAGTAGAGCGAAAATCCCACGTCACTGTTAAAGCGGAGGATGACGAAGAGGAGGATATGATGGAGGTTGCCCAAGCTGACGGCATCGTCACTGCTAGTGTCAACATGTCTGGCACAAGACCTGCTCCAAAGATCAAGAAGGAGGCATACCCGTCTCCAGCCAGCTCTTCTCCCACTCGACCACCAGGCCAACATGTCGATGCCTCAGCTTGGAATGATGTTACAGAAAAGCTGAATGTTGTGAACAGCAGCCAAGCCAGCGAGACAATATCCTTCGGAAAACTTGACCACAACGATGCCATTGAAGAGGATGGCAGTCTCCGAATGTTCTGGACTGACTATACCGAGATCAACGGAAGTCTGTGCCTCTTCGGAAAGGTCCAGAACAAGAAGACCGGTCACTATGTCAGTTGTTTTGTCAAAGTGGACAACATTCTACGGAAACTATTTTTCCTACCTCGCCAATATCGCCATAGGGATGGGAGGGATACCAATGAAGAGATTGATATGAAGGATGTTTACGAAGAAGTCGACGAGTTGATGGGCAAAATGAAGGTTGGAATGCACAAAATTAAGCCCTGCACAAGAAAGTATGCTTTTGAACTTGCCGATATACCAACAGAAGGCGACTATCTGAAGCTCCTCTACCCATATTCCAGTAAGTCTCGTCAAATCTCCATGCTGGCTTCTCTAATTTTCTCTAGAACCTCAATTACAGCCCGACAACCATACCGGATCAACCTTCTCACACGTCTTTGGTACAAACACACCACTCTTTGAGCAATTTGTCCTGTGGAAGAATATCATGGGACCATGTTGGTTGAAGATTGAAGACGCCGAATTTGGGGTATTAAATAATGCGTCCCATTGCAAACTGGAGGTCCAGGTATCCAAGCCCAACCTCATCACTTCGTTGAGTGAGTCGGACAGCGCTGAGGCACCACCTTTGACTCTCATGAGCATTGCTTTGAGGACTGTTCTTAACGTCAAGGAGAACAAGCAGGAGATTCTTGGCATCAGCGCCCGGATTTATCACGATATTTCCCTCACCGATACGACACCCCCTGAGAAGCTTCCCTGTCGTACCTTCACCGTCATGCGCCCTGCCAATTCAAGTTTCCCCATCGGCTTTGATGCAGAGGTTAAGAAGCGGGCGAAGGGACTGGTCAAGCTTGTGAAGCAAGAGCAAGAGATTCTAAGCTTCTTTCTGGCACAGCTCAATTTGGTCGACCCGGATGTTCTGGTCGGCCATCAGCTTGAAGGTGTAGAACTCAGTATTTTGTTGAACAGACTTCAAGCCAAGAAAACTCCTCAATGGTCTCGTATAGGTCGAATGAGACGCACTCAATGGCCGAACTCGATGGGAAAGATGGGAGGCAATTTCTTTGCCGAGCGTTCGTTACTCTCAGGGCGGCTTCTTTGCGACTTAGCAAACGACATGGGAAAATCCGCCATGATGAAGTGCACGTCCTGGAGTCTCACAGAAATGTGCAGCATCTATCTTCCAGGCACGAACCGACGTGAGGTCGATAGCGAGGCAGCATTAAAGACTTGGGCCACCACTAAAGATGGACTGATGGACTACGTTAGTCATTGCGAGGCGGATACCTTTTTCATTGCTGCCCTGGCGCTCAAAGTCCAGATGCTTCCTCTCACGAAGGTTCTCACCAATCTTGCTGGGAACTCTTGGGCAAGGACACTCACCGGTACTCGAGCAGAGCGAAACGAGTATATTCTGCTGCATGAGTTCCACCGCAACAAGTACATATGTCCCGACAAGGCTGTTTGGAAGGGTAAGCAACAGATCGAGGAAGAAGCTTTGGAAGGAGAGGAGAATGGAGACATCAAGAAGAAAGATAAATACAAGGGTGGTCTTGTTTTCGAACCAAAGAAGGGCCTTTACGACAAATTCGTGCTGGTGATGGATTTCAACTCACTATACCCGAGTATCATCCAGGAGTTCAATATCTGCTTCACAACAGTAGACCGAACAAAATTAGTAAGTTTACTGATTCATTTCAGTGAGAGAAGCACTAACCTAGAATAGTCTGACGACGAGGACGAAGTTCCTGCAGTCCCTTCGGAGCAGGATCTCGGCATCTTGCCCAAGCTTATTGCCACGTTAGTCAGTCGCAGAAGGGCAGTCAAGAGCTTGATGAAAGACAAGACAGCTACCACAGAACAACTTGCTACCTGGGATATCAAGCAACTCGCTCTTAAACTCACTGCCAACTCTATGTACGGTTGTCTTGGATACACCAAGTCCAGATTCTATGCTAGACCACTCGCTGTCCTCACCACCAGCAAGGGTCGCGAGATTCTGCAAAGTACTAAGGATTTGGCTGAAAGCAACTCGTTCCAGGTCATTTACGGCGATACCGATTCCGTTATGATCAATGCCAATGTCGACAATGTCGAGGATGCCATGAAAGTCGGACACCAATTCAAGAAGGACGTCAACGACCGCTATAAGCTGTTGGAAATCGACATTGATAATGTCTTCCGGCGAATCTTGCTTCAGGCAAAGAAGAAGTACGCTGCGATCAATCTTGTGAAAATCGATGGCAAATACGTGGACAAGATGGAAGTAAAAGGTCTTGACATGAAGCGTCGAGAATACTGCAACTTGTCCAAGGAGGTATCTTCGAAGCTTCTAAATGAAATTCTCTCCGGTGACGATTCGGAAGTTGTCATTACCCGCATCCACGACTACCTCCGGGAAATCTCAAGTCAGATGCGCGAGAATACTGTGCCGACAAACAAGTACACGATATACACAAAGCTTGGAAAGGCGCCTAAAGACTATCCCAACGCTGATAGCATGCCGCAAGTCCAGGTCGCTTTGCGAGAACTTTCACGAGGCAAGAACGTGCGGAAGGATGATGTGATTGCATATATTGTTACCGGAGATGGCAAAAATTCTTCCGAGAATGCTGCGAAGCGCTCATACACGCCTCAAGATGTCGCTAAAGCGGATTCAGGATTGAAGCCTGACGTCGAATGGTATCTTTACAAGCAGATCTTTCCCCCGGTTGAGCGTTTGTGTGCAAATATCTCCGGCACTGACACTGTGCGCCTGGCCGATTGCTTGGGTCTTGACGCTCGGAAATACGCCATCAATAACACCAACTCAAATGGTAGTAACGATACCGAGATCCATCCTCTGGAGAGTCAGATCGAAGATGTGGTCCGTTTCAAGGATGCTTCCCGCTTCGCTCTTCGTTGCAGGAAATGCAAGGCGAGCTTCGGCTTCGAGGGACTTGTTGAAAGTATGGAAGTATGCTCTCCATCAGGAGTCACCTGTCGATGTGGCTACACGTTACCAAACATCTCTGTTCTGGCGCAGCTCGAACATGAAATTCGCCAGCAGACGAGCAAATATTACGAAGGCTGGTTGGTTTGCGATGATCAAGCCTGCGGAAACCGGACGAGACAAATGAGTGTTTACGGTCATCGATGCTTGGGTCCTCGGGGCCTTGGTCACGGGTGCCTGGGAAAGATGCGATATGAGTACACGGAGAAAATGATCTATAATCAGCTTTTGTACTTCGCGTCTCTGTTCGATGTGGACAAGGCTAAGGTTGCGGCAAAGGGGACAGACAAAGGTAAGATCCTCCACTTGTTGCAAAGACGTATCTAACCAGACTGCAGAACGTGTCATGGCACTTGCTGAACATAATCGCGTGAGATTCAGTACCATTAAGGGGGTTGTTGAAAAGTACCTAGATAAGTGTGGAAGACAGTGGGTTGCGATGGATAGCTTGTTTGGGAAATTAGGATTCACAGCAGTTTGAGTAATCCATATCCATCGGGTGTTAGGTCATGGGTTCTCTGGCGTTTGTAGGATATCATAATGAATTAAATGAAGTTTAATAATCATTGTCTATTGTCTGGATTTTGAGGAGGGAGGGAGGGGTCGTTGGAAATTCAGCCCAAAGAGGCTTAGCGTATTCAAATTGCCGCTTGACACCGCCTTGAGGTCAATTTCTCCAACCCGAACGAACAGGAATTTCCGAATCTACTAAATATTTTTGAGGCGTTGAGAATTGAGAATTTACGATCTGAAATACCAGCAAGATGGTGAACATTACAGAGAAGATCAAGGAGTAAGTAGTCTATAAATGAAATGGGATATAAGCTCATGCGATAAACAGGATTGAGGATGAGATGCGGAGGACGCAAAGTAAGTACCCCGCCCCCGCACCAACCCTTCAACGCTGGGAATATCCCAAAGAAATTATCATCAACTATCATTTACTAATTTCCTCTTAGAGAATAAGGCAACAGGTTTGTGAAACCCATCATTATGGCCACGTGGCTGGTATTAATGTCAATTAGAATACCATCTTGGTCTCCTGAAAGGGTTTGCCTCCTTCGTCATGCCCAGACAATCAATACTGATATCTACCACAGTAAACTCGCCCGCTACCGCGCCCAACTCCTCGAGCCTGGCCCAGGGGCTGGCGGAGGTGGAGGCGCTGGCTTCGACGTTTCCAAATCTGGCGACGCACGCATAGCACTCGTCGGCTTTCCCTCAGTCGGAAAGTCCACCTTCCTTTCCAAAATCACAAAGACCAAGTCAGAAGTGGCGGCGTACTCTTTCACTACTCTTACTGCTATTCCTGGAGTGCTGGAGTATGGCGGCGCGGAAATCCAAATATTGGATTTGCCGGGTATTATTGAGGGGGCTGCTGAGGGCAAGGGAAGAGGGAGGCAGGTTATTAGTGCGGCGAAGACGAGTGATTTGATTCTCATGATTCTTGATGCGACGAAGAAGGCGGAGCAGAGAGCGTTGCTGGAGGCTGAGTTGGAGGCTGTGGGGATTAGATTGAATAGGGAACCGCCGTAAGTCCTTGTTTTTTGAAAGTGAAATGAGACGGAAGCTGATGAGAGCAGCAATATCTACCTAAAGCCCAAAACAGCCGGCGGCATGAAAATCACCTTCCAAACACCACCCAAAAACATCGACCAGAAAATGGTCTACAACATCCTACGCGACTATAAGATCCTCAACTGCGAAGTATTAGTGCGGGACGAAAACGTTACAGTAGACGACTTCATCGACGTCATCATGAAAGACCACAGAAAGTATATCAAATGCCTTTACGTCTACAACAAAATCGACTCCGTATCCCTCGATTTCCTGGACAAGTTAGCACGGGAAGACCACACGGTCGTAATGAGCTGCGAGCTAGATCTCGGTATCCAGGATGTGGTAGAGAGATGCTGGAGTGAGTTAAGACTGATTCGCATTTATACGAAGCGGAAGGGCGTGGATCCAGATTTCAGTGAGGCGCTGATTGTGAGGAATAAGAGCTCGATTGAGGATGTGTGTGATCAGATTCATAGGAGTTTGAAGGATACATTTAAGTATGCGCTAGTCTGGGGGGCGAGTGCTAGGCACGTACCGCAGAGAGTAGGCTTGGGGCATGTTGTGCAGGATGAGGATGTTGTTAGCATAGTGAGCAATTGGCGAGCATAGAGAAAGGTGATGGAACTGGAGTTATGGCGTGAAGTAGATTTCAAATGGAAATTTTGGTCAACTGCAAGCGTCACATTCATGAAATAGGGCAGTGATGTTGTAGAAGTCATGATCATTTTATAGTCCCTGCCAATGTTCCATCTCAGAACAATGGCCCTAGAAATAAATCTCATGCAAGTGATGCCAGAACGCCATAACCCAATGCCCCAGAGTCGCCAGCATTCATCTCCAAGCGCTCCGTCATCATAGCCAAATGTCCATCAATCCACCGAGGATCCAGAATGTAAGGCATGCCGTGTATTCCTAAGGATAGCTTTCCTTAGGAATGTCGTATTTGGTGTTTCCTTGTAGGTGAAAAACAAAGAAAAGATCGAAGAAGCCCCTTCTTGCATCGTCGCAATTACTCGTACACTCTTCCCGCCGCTCGTAATCAATCAGATGTTTATTGTTGGCCATCAAGCTTCTTCTCTCCGTTGCTTGTAGGTCCGAATGGGTTTCCGCCGACTGCGAGGTTCTTGGCGGATGTCTTTGCGAAGAGGGACTTGGGCTTGGCTCTGTTTAGGTACATTAGCTGACAGTCCTCGAGATATTTTAGATTAGGAATTGCTTACTTTCCGACTTGCTTACTCCGGTAGGCGCTCAACTTTGCTGTGCAAGGGCTCATGATGTTGTCGGAAGGCGAGATGTATGTTTGCTTTCCTCTGGGGTGGAATGGTTAGCAGCTGGAAGAGCGGGGGACGTGGGGTACCAAAGCTGGTGAGTACATACTGGTCCTCATTGAGCTTGCTTTGCAAGACTTGACGATGGTATTCCATGCTCTTGACATCTTTTACGGCGCCATCTGCAGACGCACCGTTGGTGGCAGGAGCATTGATATCCTTGTCGGCGAGAACGTGGGAAGACATATCGAAGATGATTTCTTTTTTGGTAGATTGTTTGTTGTGTGTATGCGATTTTTAGTGAAGAGGAATTGAAGTTTCGGGTTCAATGGATGGTGTTTTGGGGAGTTCTTGTAGAGGAGGTTCGGCGTGGTTGGTGATATAGAAGGATGGACTTTTAGGTTTGTTGATTTTAGAAGGGGTTCGCTCGTCGGACGGGGCAACGGCCAAAATCCATCGCCAAGCCGATGCGATGATGCAGTGACTCAGGAACAACACACTTCACTATTTTTCTTGAGACATTATATGAATTCACAGTAGTCATGTTGCTATTGGAGATGGAATGCTCGAGGTGTTACCGATTCAGATGCTATTTGTTTTAAAAATAACTACAACCTAATTGAAGAAGTTTCGACTATCTACAATCTTGACCTGCGATTCTTGATTTGGTCTCCAATCTGCGATGGCTCAATGTTGTACTTCGTAAACAACTGCCTTGAGATTTCCTTTTGCCTCAGGATAGTAGCGGCAGCCTCTGCTCCATTCTTTTTGTTTTCGGTCTTGCCTAATTGCTGCAAGTGCACTTCATCGGGTCCATCAACAATTCTCAAAGTTCGCGAATTGGCCCACATGTTGGCTAGAGGCGTGTCTTGGGAAACACCAGCTCCTCCAAAGGCTTGAACTGCCTTGTCGATGACTTCGAGGGTCACCTTTGGCACAAAAACTTTTGACTCGGCGATCTCGGTCATAGCGCCCTTTGCTCCTAATTCATCAATAGCGATAGCAGCGTTGAGAACGAGCAAACGAGCCGCATCGATTTCAACACGTGCCTTCGCTACCCATTCAAGGATAACACCGTGCTCTCTCAGGTTCTTTCCAAATGGCTTCTTCTGAGGGTCATTAATCCGCATGAGCATCCACTGGAGAGCTCTCTCGGCCTACAAAGCATTAGCTCTGTGGAATAGGTAGATTACGGATTCAACTTACAGCACCGATAGCACGCATAGCATGATGGATACGGCCAGGACCCAGACGGCCTTGCATGATCTCAAATCCACGGCCAGGGCCAAGAACCAAGTTAGCCTCTGGTACGCGAACGTTGTTGAATGTGATATGGCCGTGTCCGTGGGGGGCGTCGTCAAATCCGTAGACAGATAACATCCTTTGGATAGTGATACCAGGGGTGTTGGCTGGAACAAGTAAAATTGATTGCTGCTTATAGGATTCTTTGTTCGTGGGGTCGCTCTTGCCCGCAACAATATAAATTTTGCATCGTGGGTCACCAGCACCGCTTGACCACCATTTCTGCTTAAAATCAGCACTACCACCGAGGGCGCCAGGATGCTACTTACTGAGCCGTTCAAAACCCATTCATTCCCCTCTTTCTTCATGGTCAAACTGATGTTCTTGGCATCTGAGGCAGCAACATCCGGCTCTGTCATCAAGAAAGCAGACCGAATCCTTCCATCCATTAATGGCTCTAACCATTGCTTCTTCTGGGCCTCGTTCCCGTACTTTGCCAGCACCTCCATGTTTCCAGTATCCGGTGCAGCACAGTTGACAGCCTCAGAGGCACATCTTGACTTGCCGAGATGTTCTGCCATCAGTCCATATTCGAGATTCGTGAAACCCGGCGATTCCTTGTAGTGACCCTTGGGCAAGAACATGTTCCATAACCCAAGCTTCTTCGCCTCCGCCTTCAGCTCTTCGATAATTGGGGGATGGCTCTCCCATCTTGCATGCCCTTCGCCGATTTGGGCGGCGAGAATGGGATCAGCTCTGCAGAGCATTAATTTGGTCCTCGGCGTAGTGAAGGATGCTGGCTGCAATGAACAGACATCTTTGGGAAGAACTCACGGGATACATCTCTCATCAACAAATTTCTTCACCAAATCGAGAGTCTTCTTCGCACGGTCGCTGACTCTGTTCACGGCCTGGAAATATGATTAGTAAATGCGGAGGCGGGGCAAGAGTCGGGGGAGAAGGTCTCACGATGAGGGGGATCTTGTCCGACATGATTGCTGATGCTCAAAAATTTCAATAACAAGGTTTGTCAATTTATTAAATGCACCTGTGAAGGAGTAAAGAAGTAACAGACAGTTGAATTAACTGTTCAAAGAGGCAAAAGAATCAAGTCCTAAGAAGGATGGTAGTGTACGGTTTTAGCTCAGGAGCCGCCCCAGATCTCCGCAGTCGTTGCTTCCGCGGTTGCCAGGGTCCTCGCAGGCCGAGGTCCATTGTGATTCGGCCACACCGAATGCAGACCCACTGCAACAAACATTAATAATAATCGTACGAAGTTCGAGAAGTCACCCCATCATCACTCGTTCTCTTGTTTAACAATGGCCCGATGAGACATTATTCTACGGCCGGCCCTCGGCCACCGAGGTATGTGTATTTCCCTCGATATCGGATATTGTATTGCAGTCAGCCCCTGAATGAGAAAAGTAGTCTTCTTTCTCTGAAACAATAACTAGAAATCTAGAGAGTCTTATGGGGTTCGATCGACCTTAAGAAAAGTTCTTTCCTTCTCTAGTAACTTGTTCCTGCAGCCCCACTATTTATTGTTTCTGGAGTTGCAAGAATCCTGTTGTTATACCACTAAGCCCGCGTGATAAAGTGTTTTAATTTGGTTTCTTCTCATTTTCACTCAAGCCAATTTATATGCGCGACATGTAGGTGAGATTTATGGCAACGCTTCATTCATCAATATGTCTGGGCAAGTCCACTGCGAGACTGCTCTTCTAGGTTTCCATGCACCTGCTTATTACCTCTCTATTACCCCTCATTTCACTCTTCAAGTCCACCAGCTTCCCTTCAATTCCCTACATCAACATCACACTGAAAAGTGCACTGATACCTCGTCGCGCCCCCAATCTTCCAATCATTGCCAACAGCAGCTACCAAGCAAGAACTGCCCCCGGAAAAAGAATCCCAAGTCTCGCTTCCCCACACGAAGCTCAACTTCCCGGGATCAGTATGAGCGGGATCGTCGACGGGATTGGCGGTATTGGTGATGTGCAAGACATTAGAACCGACTTGCCAAGGGACCAATTCAGCACCTTGCCAAGAAGACTCTGTATCTGAGGATTCTTGGTTCCAGAAGTTTGTCTGATAGGGGTAGTCCCAGGTCCAATCTGACGTTGGTGCTGCGCTGTAGTAGGCAACGTCAAACGAGTTTGAATCCCAGCGTTGGACAAAGACTGAGCATGGATGAAGGGATGGCGTGTTGCGGGGCTTGAGGGAGGTAGATGGGAGAGCAAGGGCGGAGCTGAGTTGGAGGAGAGTGGTGACGATGAGAGAAGCTGGCAGTGTGAGATACATGTTGCGAGTTGTTGAGTGGCCTAGCTTTTGAGGGGATGGGGGGGAGGGTGAGAATGAGGCAGGAAGTATACAAGTGATGAGGAAGTACTTGCTGGGGGACCAAGAGAAATCTTCGCATTCTTCGGATGCCTGGCTCTACTTATACATCTCCAGCTTCAACCTGCAACCCCGCAGATCCCGAAGCTGATCAGCTCATATTCAGCTCCATTGTAAATGAAAGTCTACAAATCCAATTGCAGGTAACTCAAGGCGCGTCTCTTGCCTAACCCGGCTCGACGGGGTCCAATATATGGTGCATGTGATGTGATAGCTTAGAGGCACAAAATGCTGTGAGCAGTGAGACAGCAATCAGGCACAGTATCTCACCTGCAGTAACTTTACGTGGTAAAAACCGTATGCTTGGAGACGAATGGTACATGCATTGACGTTGTGTTTCCTCGATACGGAAGAAAGATTACTGAATTTTCGACTGCCGTCCAATGACCTTGGCTATCACCGCCAAGCAACGCCCCCAATCGAGCGGCCCCCTACTCGGGGCCAAATGACAGCCGAATGATGACGATCAAACATCACATTTGACATCCCTGCCATCGCGGGGTCACAATATCACAGTCTTCAGCCAATCATAAAAACACCTGTTGAGAATCAGCCCGTAAGGTTACTGAATCCCTCTAAAATGCAGCCTCAGCACAGCCAGAACGCCTTCCAACGCCCAGTCATTCAATGCATATCTATCACCTCAGGTGAATCCCGCAGCATAGCCGCCAACCAACGTCAAAACTCAACAAAACACATTTTTCAATCTGCGAAATAGTCCGCCCTTCGCTTCCCATTCCCTTTCGCTCCTCCTTTGAAATGCTTCTTACTCGTCAACATCTTGACGTCGTTGGGATCCATGTCCTTCTCTAGCGCTAACATCGTCTTCTGTTTCCGCCCCGACAGCTGCTTTCCACTTGCCGTGCCTTGCTCTGTGTACTTGTGACTGAAAGGCATTTTCAAGTGACCCGCATTACCCTGCCCTGCGCCAAAGAAAGCACCATCCAGTTTCTTAGACTTCGCACCTTCTTGTCGAGGTATCATGTCCGAGTCGGCAAGTGAAGTGAGGTCATCTGATTCCATCGCTGCCAGTGCAAGACGTCTCTTCTCTGGAAGGTGACCTTCATCGTAGAGCTCGCGGTTGAATTCAAGGGGGTCAAGGTCACCGGGCGGAGGCTGACAGAACAGGAGTTTGCCATTGACATAATCCTTCAAGATATATCTTGCTGCGCGCGACTCATCTGGTTGACCTTGACCGGTTCTCGTAAAGCCTCGAGCCTTTGCGTATGCCATCAAGATCTCTTCTGCTGTTGGTGTACCGGTTCCACCCTCCTCTAGGGGCCTGATGTGGATCTTCATTCCGTACAAGGCTTCCAAAAAGGGTTGCGGGATTCGCTTTGCCACAAGCCCAGCCGGGCCCGTGAATTCTCTAAGTTGGTCGATAGGCAGAATACCGTTGCAAACGAGTTCTGCTTTGGTGGTTGCAAAATTTGGGAATACGAGACCAGGACAATCGCACAAAAGGACTTTGTCACTTAGATGAATTGTCTGGAAATGCTTCGTCTTTCCCGGTGTCGAGGAAACGGATACCTTTTTGGCACCGATTAATGCGTTGATCGTTGATGACTTCCCAACGTTGGGGTATCCAACTAAGCCAATCTGTGTCTTTCTGGGATTTTCTGAATTGGAGTCTACGTATGTTAGCAATACCCAAATATGAAATCTCAGAGGGACCTTACCCTCTGTATCAGGCGCGTGCAGAAGGAAAAGAGCTTCCAGCTCATCAACTGTCAATATCCGGGTGCTTTCCTCCTCCAATTCAGCCTCGTCGGCGTCCTTCACATCATCCTCAAGATCTAATTGCTTAGCTTTTTCTGCAAGCTTTGAGCCCGAACCAGCTGTCTCTCCTGCATCGTCTTCCTCCTCGGACTCTTCCTCGGAATCCTCGTCTCGGAGTTCATTTAGCTCCTTTGCAAGACTGGCTGAGAAGAACTTGTAGGAGATGCCTGCTTCCTCGAAATAGTCCGCCCAAGCCTGTCGCTGTTCCAAGGTTAACATATCTGCCTTGTTCACCAACAATAGATTTTCCTTTCTAGGATCGACGTCCTTCACATATCTCTCTAAATCGTCTGATCGGAACAGTAATGGGTTTCGAGCATCGACGATTTGCACAACTAGATCAGATCTCTCGATAACTCTCCATAATTGCCTCCAAACTTCGAGATTTCGTTCGAATGGAGTCATGAGCAAATCATTATTTTCCTGCAATTCGGCCAATCCTCTTCGCCACTCTAGCAAGCTGTCTCTTTCTGCTCTGTCGAGTTGCTCGGGTGTTGTGGTCGAGTCCCACTTGGGTCTTCTCGGCACCGTCAACCTATCTCTGTGTGCCTTTTGTTTTCCAACAGCAGCCCGCTCCTCCGCGGCTGACAACAGGTATGGGTTTTTTTGATCTGTGTGGATAATCTTGACATTGTTCATCTTTTCGGCTGTGAAATCGGTACCCGCCAACTCTGCGGTCGACAAAAATTCGTCCAGAGCAGCTTGCTCGGTAACCGATCGCATCTTGACCCAGCTGGCCTCTTTTCGCTCATTTGTGACATACTGCGACGTGTTAGCATTGGCCAAAAAGATATGACTATGGTATATACAGTCTCTCCGGTAGCATGGTTGATTCTGTGGATTCCTGCGGTGGTGACTTTCTTGCGGTCTGCTCCTTTGCCCTTTCCAAAACGATCATTCATCAAACTGAGGACTGTTAGTATGGCGCAATGCAGTGCATAGAACGTGCCGTACCTATTCCCAAGCCCAACAGCATTCTTCGACTTTGCGAGAACCATTTTTACTAAAGAGATCTTCTGATAGCGGTCGCAATTCTTTTTTTTTTTTTTTTGTAATCCAGTGCTCGGAAGTGGCGAAAGCTTCTCGTGCTTGAGAAGATTTTTCCGGGGCTACTGAGATATTCGATTATGATCTCGAATCCGTGAATAATTTTGGGTTGTGGTACTTTGTAGGTCGTGCGGTTTTATTTCCAAGGCGGGGTGTTGCTTATTGATTGCAGAGGCAAATTTGCGTCACAAATCCCACCAACAACGAATTTCTGCCCCGCGCCAATCGCTATCGCGCTAGCCTAAAATATATTTTTCAGGGACGACAACCTGGAATACAGTACCATCCCGCACAAACGAAATCGATATTCGACAATCGCAAAGATGCCTCGCAAAGGATGGATCGACAAGAAGACTGCGACGCATTTTACCCTCGTTCATCGCCCGCAAAATGACCCCTTAATCCACGATGCGGAGGCCTCCTCTATGGTCCTGAACCCCACACCCTTACCAAATGCGAATAAAGTCAAAAAGCTCGACGACCTTGCCTCTGAGCTTGGTTCTGATGTCGAACAAATCAGAGACAATGAGGGCGAAGCCGCCAATTATGGCGTCTACTTCGATGATACCGAGTACGACTACATGCAGCACATGCGCGACTTAGGAACTGGAGGAGGAGAATCACACTTTGTGGAGGCACCAGCGCCGAAAAACAAAGGGAAAGGCAAGCAATCTTTGGAGGATGCTTTAAGGGATTCAAGTCTGGAGGATCGGTTGGAACCACTAATTGACGAAGAAATTTTACCGTCAAAGAATCTTCGCAAGGTAACATATCAAGCTCAACAAGATGTTCCGGATGTGCTCGCGGGCTTCCAGCCTGACATGGACCCAAGATTAAGAGAAGTCTTGGAAGCTCTGGAGGATGAAGCTTATGTGGAAGAGGACGACAATATCTTCGGAGAGCTAGCTAAAGATGGCGAAGAAATCGAGGAAGAGGAATTTGAACAAGGAGCTTGGGATGAAGACGACGAAGGATGGGAGTCGGATGACACCGCGAAACCTTCCAAAGAATACAAAGACTCATTAGAGGCGCCACAACTTGTCGAAAACGATGAGCGGGAGGACCATGGAGACGGCGACTGGATGGCCAACTTCAGCAAGTTCAAGAAAGACCAAAAGACCAATGCAGCAGTCGCACCTTCGGACCTTCAGTCTTCGTTAATGACAACCACCACGAATGGAGGCAGAAAGAAGAAGAGAAAGGGGGCCTTGACAAATCCGTCGACCTATTCTATGACTTCTTCTTCAATGTTCCGAACTGAAGGCCTTACCGATTTAGACGCGCGCTTTGAGAAAATTGAAGAGAAGTACAATGAAGACGAAGACGATATGGATGATATGGCGTCCATGTCTGGTGTCTCTGCTGTGTCCACGTCTAGCGTGCAAGGTCCACTGAGAGCGGATTTTGATAGTATCATGGATGAGTTCCTAGGAGGCTACTCTATGAGCGGCAAGAAGCATATCAAGAAGGGGAAATATCAAAGTGGTATGGAACAACTCGATGAAGTGAGAAAGGGCTTGGGTCCTGCCAGAATACGCACACGAAAAGTTTGAGGATGAATTGGGACTTTGGAGGCGTTTGGCTGGATTAAAATTGGCGTTGAATGTCATTATAAGGCGCATATAGAACTTGCTCTGGAGAATACCTATCTATGTCGCGGAAGAGAGGACTTTGAGCTTTAGAGACTTGACTGCTACTACTGAATCGGCAGATCTGTAAGCTCATAAATCGAGTGTCACTGAAAACCGTCAATTTACAGCACCAGCAAATTTTATATTGTGACGCCTACCTTCCTTGACAATTCTCCTCATAACTCATTAATTTCAGTACCTAGGTAGTAAACTCAGCGCTGAAAGTGAAACATTTTTTCAACCGCCAAAAGTGACAAAGTTTCAAAGGATCAATCTGGGGAAGGGAAAGAGCTCCAAAGGCGGTGTACAGCGGCAAAACGCTAAAGCAGAATAGCTTCCTTGATATTCACTCTTCGAATGCGACGACTGGATTCACCATAACAAAGAACAAAGATGCACAATAAGCGCAAATCTTCGATTCATCACGGGCGTTAACTTTAACATCTCCATCTACTCGACTCCACGCCCGCTCTCCATGATCCACGACAAGAACGATGCTGCTACGAGGCAGTAACACTCGCGGCGCGCGAGGTGCTGCGAATCGCTCGAGAGGATCAAGAGGACGAGGTTCGCCGAGTCGGGGAGCTGCAAACTCCTCCAGTAAGTTTCGTCAGAAGATCTTTCTTTCCCTTCTCCCGGCTGGCCAGCGCGTATTGCAGGAAAACCCCAACACCTACAATTCTCGCGACGCCAACCAGCAATCCAAGTACAAGACCAAGAACAATTACTCAAGCACCCGAAACACAGGCACATCTTCCAGTAACTCATCCCCAAATACCTTCGAACAAGAGCGACTAGAGAATGCAGCGAAGCGGGAACAGAGAGGCCAGAGCAGTACTGGCACAATGGTTAATGGGCGCGGCGCAAGAGGGTCGTCGAGGGGTGGGCTTCACAGCAACAAGCAAGTTCGATTCACAGATCCTCCCGCCGAACAGAAGGTAGATCCTTTCAACAAAGCTCCATCTCCAGCGCCCACAAATCCTTTTGGCGGCAACACGAATACAAATGCGTCCCAGTTTCCCTCTCCGGCCAACAACGCGTTTAATCCTTTCGCGCCGAAGCAAGATACCACTTCAAACCCATTCTCCACACAAAGCTCGAATAATGCTTTCGGAGCACCTTCACAATCGAAGCCTCCTACAAATATATTTGGAAAGCCCTCGGGCAATCAGACTGAAACAGCGGCTCCAACTCCGTTTGGCGCCCCTTCACAAACCGTGACAGCCACTTCAGGCGTACTTGGTTCATCGTCAGCTAGCCCTGCTGCAAATACCTTCAGCCAGCCTTCAGCGAGTGTATTTGGTGCCCCAGCAGGACCCAAATCTAGCGCGCCATCTACAAGCTCCTTCAACAAGCCATCCACCACTGCCTTTGGCTCTGGGTTAAATCCATCGAGTCCATTCAGTGGAGCAGTACCGAAGACAAATGGGTTTACCAGTGCTACACCTACGACCAACAACTCCTTCGCTCAATCATTTGGAGCTCATTCGAATGGAAAGTCTCCGAGCTTGCCTCAAACTTCCCTTGTCCAATCGACTTCCTTCGGGTTCCCATCCGCGTCTTCGAATGCCACACCTTTCAAACCAACAATGAATGGAACATCGGCAGGGCGTTCGAGTCAATCGGGCTTCTCGATCCAACCCGCGCCTCAGACCAACGGCACTGCAAGCAGTACTGCAGCTGCAAAGATTGAGCAGCTCCTCCGGAAAGAAAGAATAGTCGCTCCACTGTGGCCCAAGTTGCCCCCCAACCACCAGAATTTCAAGTCCGAGATTGAGAAGTACTGGAGAGCTTCAAAAGAATATCGAAATAAAGTCCGTGCATCCCTAATTCGCGCAGGCTTGTTTGATGACCCAGATATACCTAAGAATCTCAGTGACGCTATCGACTTTAATGGCATTTGTGAGGACATGTGCCCGGACTTCGAGAAGGCCAACAGGATCTTTGAGCGGAATGTCATGGGCGCCGAGACTGAAATTGGGCCAGATGGGCAATCATACCCAGCTCCCCACAAGATGATCAAAGCTTTTGCACGATCAGCTGCCGGTCAAGACGCTCCACTGCCCATGGATGTGAGATCACCAGCAGCACTGACTAGAACACTCGACTATCTGTTCAAAGCTGTATTGGGTGACGACGAAGACAATCTACCCAAAGTGCATCACTTCTTGTGGGATCGAACGCGAGAAATTCGACGAGACTTCGTTTTTCAGCAGTCGTCAATGAACGCTTCCGAGCTGCCTCATCAGATTTACTGCTTAGAGTACATAACTCGATTCCATGTTATCGCCTTGCACCAAATGTCGAAAGAAGGTGTCACACCTGCCGAGGAATTTTCAGAGCAGCAAGAGGTGGAGCAATTAGGAAAGACGCTTCTTTCCTTGATCCAAACATACGATGACTGCAAGGTTCAGGGAGTAGAGTCTGAAAATGAGGCTGAATTCAGATCATATTATGCCTTATTGAACAGTCGCAGTCCAGGTATATTGCAAACTGTTCAAGACTGGGGCTGGAAATATTGGGGAGAATCGGATCAGATTCGCACTGCTGTAACTCTCATTGAGGCACTGCAAAACACATGGGACTCAAGAGGTCCTCTTAAGCCTCAAGCTGCAATGGACGTGGCTCAAAACGCCTTCTCACGATTTTTCGCCATTGTTGCAGACAAGAACGTGTCGTACACCATGGCATGCTTTGCCGAAATTCACTTCAATAGTGTACGAAAGTCGATATTGAAGACTATTCTCTCATCGTACCGCAAACAACGAGATCAGACAAAAGATTGGACGTTGTCGAAACTAAACCAGTTCTTGCGATTCGACGATGAAGGCGACATCATCTCATTCGGGGAAGCCTACGGCCTCAATTTTGATGAAGTTGACGGGGAAGAATGCCTATCTTTTGAGTCAGAGGGTGTCTTGGATCCTTTCCCGCCGCTTAAACAAAGGCATTCGTACAGCCTTGTTGAGCGTAAACGTGGGCATCATTCTTTGTTAGACGTCATCTACACCACGGTCTACGATGAAGCTGAGGAGCAGGATAATAAGAACGGCACAGGTAATGCTATGAATGATGAAGATAGCTTGTTCGTGAAAGACAATCTCGCCAATCATGAACCTGACAAGAGCTTCCAGTCAGATATCAACGGGGTCGCTAGCAGTAACCAAGAATCTGACAAGGTCGCTGCTGAAGAAAATGACACAAAGCCCACCTCCCTTTTCGACCGGATTTCGCAGCCGAAAACGATCGCCAACTATTTCTTCAACACGAAACCTGCGGAGCAACCTCCCTCCACTCAACCGAGCTTGTTTTTCCCAAAGGCGGCGGAGACGGGAGCTACCTCCATCACAAAACAGCCAGAGAGCCCCTTTTCCTTTGCTAAAAAGCTCGATTCGACTACGACCTTTTCGAAGCCAGAGGCTATCTCGACAGCTCCAAAACAGCCTGATCTACCCTCTCTTTTCTCGAAGCAATCAGAGGTCCCTTCAATATTCTCAAAGCAGCCAGTGAAACAGCACCCGTTCTCTTTCACGCAGCCGACTCCCGCTCCTTCCACCCCACCTGTGTTTAAATTCGATAAACCAGCTTCTGTCACACCGGCAGATGACAACAGCCAAGAAGCCCTGTCTTTGGGAAAGTACACCGTTTCTACGACTCCTTCCGAGTCGCCAAAGACGCCATTCTCCCTGGGTCAGCATTCCGTCTCAGCGCTTCCAACTGCACCGGCTCCCTCAAACACATTGATGTTTCCGACTAGTCAATCACCTCCACCTCAGTCAACCCTTTTCAGCAAACCCACGGTGCCTGCTTCAATACCTGCGCCTGCCCTTCTTGCGCAGAACGCACCTCCCCAGTCTGAGGCACCGAAATACTCTAACGACATTGTCCAGGAACTTGCAGGCAATGGCCAAATAAGCTCGTCCTTCCGAACCGACCCACCTCGTAAACTTGATCGGCAGGCGAAGCTGGATGGCCTTACAAACTGGGTTGTGCTTGGACAAGATGGTCTCCTTGACCATTTTACCGAGTTGACTGTGCAAAATCTTCTACAGGATACGGTTCGGAATTTCGAGAAGGAATTATACAAAAAAGCTGCGAAGGAGGCTGAAGAATTGGCAAGAAAACAAGCCGATGAGCACAGACAGAAGTTTCTGAGTACAAAGTACTTCAATAAATGGAGGGAAGGAGTGCGTCACTTATGGCAGATTCGCATGGGCAGAGAAAATCGCCGAGCGATGCGAGAAATGGCTGAAAGCATGAGGGCTTCTAAGGCAGCCCAGTCCGCGACCATAGTCGACGATTTCAGGGCTACTACCACTGGTAGTCGAAGGGGGAGCTTGGAGAGCCTCCTCGGCGCAACGGGCATTTTGAATGGTGTACATGATTCGAATAAACAAATTCGGGCAATAGTTCAAAACGACGGAATAGCCGTTCCTCGTCAATCACACATATCCAATCGATCGATGAAGAAGCCCTCGACTACAAAGAGTCACCAGAGAGGGAAATCGGACGACCCGCTGCGGCGGTCTCTGATGTCTGATTCATCTTACCTAAATGGTGGATCGAGGATACATCTCATGTCCTCGTACAATGCGATCGATGATACTCGTCGTCAAGTCAGCGGAGTACAGACTGACTATTTCCGATTGAAAGCACGAGGAATTTCAACCCTGCCTAATGGAACACCAATGGCGAGTTCCGTGGCAAAAGACTACCTTCGCCAAAAGCGCTCCTTTGATGGCATCGAGAAATCGTCAACACCCAAGCGATCAAGCTTCTCTTCAATACCAAGAAGCGTGCCCTCAAAGTCATTGATATCGCCTAGGCATCGCCAAACAACTCTGGAGCGAGAAGAGAGCATTCGAGATCTAAAGGAGAAAGCCAAAGCAGTGGTATCAGAAGACCACCGGACCCGGCGGAAGCGATCATTCGACTCGGACAACGACGATGACGCCCTATTTGAAAGAGCAAAGAGGGTGAGAGAACAGATGGATGAAGGAACACAATGGTACAGGAAGGAATTAGAAAGACATTCGCGGAGCGTGTCTTGAGAAATGTGTAACGCATAGCATTTGAAAGGCGTTTGATTGCACATGGGCTAGGAAATGGAAACATGTGCTGATTATAGGCGAGGCGTTTCTTCTGAATAGCATGCATTTGCAGGGCGTCTGGGAAGCTTTCGGTGTGTTTGTATATAGTTGATACCCTGTTTGGGTAGTTGAGGTGTTTAGATAGGTGAAAACTTGAATGGACAGTCGGTGGTGGTTCTCAACACTTCTTTTTCCTTGGACTGTTACGTTGATAATGTGAGCCTTTGCGACTCATTTTCTCCTTGTTTGTCCAGTGACAACCTTTTCCAACCTGCTGAAGGCTTTGATTCGTCGTTCCCATAGGTACGGTAATTTCAAGAGCATGTCTCAGTTTTCGTGCCTCTTTCTAGCAGGGTCAGATTCACATGATTGGAGTAAATGCGGGTAGGCGGCGCTACCGATTGGAAGGGGAGCGGAGCAGACTTTGCGATGTGCAACTTTTTCCAAGTTGGGTATCCTCACGTGGTAGTTCCTTCATATCATTGGAAGAAGGGTCTATTGCGGCGCGACCAAAATTGCAGTTCATTTGTTGGTCTTCCACTTTTACCAACAGAGGGTATGAAGGCGAATCAGGGTATGCCGAGAAGTGGATGTCATCATGCGGTATTTTTCTTCCTATAGCCTGAAGGGACGAGATGTGTCTTCCAAGGAATACTCAGCAGCCTATGCTATCTTCTGGCTTGTCAAGTTCGGTTTCGCTTGGGTTCTTATTGCTTCATATGCAAGTTGTAACCCAACGTCTAGTAAGCGAAAGCGAGACAAAACGGCTGACACCTGCTGTTTCTTAAATGTTCTAATTCAGACTAGTGATGTACTGCCCAAAATAGTAATTGGGATTCTAGAATATAGTGTTGCTTTCATAGAACCGGACTTACGGGATATTCTAAAGCCCGGTTTAGCTGAGTACGCCACCCTCGCAATCGGCGATGAGTTTTAAAACTGACAAGTACCGAAAGCTGAAAAGAACACTTACTTACCCGGTTTTCGTCAAATGCATCAAATCGACGATCGAGTACTCTGGAGTAAGCGTACAGGAAGTTTACAAAGGATCCGGTAACAACAGCAAACATGCCATGCGGGCAGTGGGCACGGACATCTGCCCTCATGGCTTTCGACATGCTGGAAATCCAAGTGCTTGATTCATTATGGCGCAAAGTGTCAAAATTTTAAAGGCTTGATGTCGTTGGGTCGGCCAATGAGTGGCAGTGTTTGGCGAGGCCAAGAAGTCCATGACGCTTGTATCTCAAGACTCGTATCTCGAGGTGGGCACACCGAACGTGGATCCGAACACAGGAAATGAATGAGAATGAGATGTCAAACACGATGTATCAAGTCTGTTATTGCAAACAGCCGCGGAATATTTTGATTGACCACCTTCAAGTCGCATGCTTGAATAGCATTTCGAAAACTCTTATTACTTTAGGGTGCCAGAGAGGCAAGAGGGGGTAGACTAGAACAAAGAGAAGCCGAACCCGTGGTTCGGGAACAGCGCAGTTATTAGCTCCCGGCCCTTATCTCTTGTGGCTGCCGTCTACCTAGGTACCTAAGTAAAGCCAACGGCGGGCGCACCGGCGTCAGCTCGAAGGAGTAAGGCTTCGATCTCCGCAGAACATCAAGCCCCTGTTAATCGTCGAGATCGTACCCAGAGGTAACGTGCTATTTGGGGTGTCTCGTGTCCAAAGGTACTCGGGCTCGGGGTACAACAACAGCTTGATTTGGTAATCAAGAGGGTAGGACAACCCTGTATAGCCTCAATATGGAGAATATTTGAATGGAGAAATCAGGTCATAGGAGCCTGTTATTCGCTTTGGCTCGCATGTACCTGCCTGCATATATCGATTTCTGGCTGGGTACAAGGAGCGAATTTCAACTAGTTTTTAGGGGTTTAATAAAAAGGAAAATGAGGATGAAAATATGGAATGTTTTATGCGGTTTGACTTCGATGTACTGGGGTACTGCAAGCAAATAAACAAAGGTCCTTTTAAGAGGCTGGAAACAAAATCCGGAAAAGTTGGACGTATCAATTTGGGGTAGACAAAGGTTCTCGCCTGTGGCGTTTTAGAAACGATGATCCTATGAACTCGCCCCCTCCCCTCCCCTTCACTTCCACCGCAACACCCTTTTCAGCAGCCACTCAAACACGACGCTTGGTGACGGCATATATGTCTTCCGTGAACTAATCATGATATCAAGACGTTGATTCTTTGCATCCGTTTAATATTCTCATCGCATTGCCTTGCCTTGCATTGCATTATATCGCCATATAACGCAACTGTTGATTGATCTTTGCTTTGCTTTGCCTTGCTTTGTTGTGTTCCTTTCCTTGCGTAAACGTCCTTCTCTGCGATAACGATACGATACCTCCGATCCTCAACGGCACGGCATTTGAGACGAGTCAAGATCCTGCGACACGGCATTTATACAAGAAACCCGCCCATACCGCCCTGCTTTTTAGAGCACTTGGACAAGAGCGCTGGCGACGTTTCGACACCACGGTTTTAGACCGACTCGAACAATAAATTCCTAAAAAAAACCATATTCAGCAGGACAGTCCAACGGCCCCGCGCTGGACGACCAGCCTTTGATGTCCTCCCTACCAGTAGGGACCCCTCCTCACGTCCGGCCTACCCTTTCCAAAGCTCCGAGCTCCTCAACCGTCGAAACAACTCCCTCGAGCAGTGCACCTCCCGCCCTAAATGCCTCAAAGGATGCACGGCAAATCGTGAGGCTGGTGCAGTGTCCGCAATGCTCCCAGCCTCTGCACCAACCGGTCACATTGCCATGCGGCAACACGTTCTGCAAGAGGTGTTCGCCCAGCTTATACGTCCGCGAAAATATATCGTATCCTGCCACCGACAGCAGATTACTAGGCTTTACTTGCCCATTCACCAGTTGCGGGAAGGAACATGCGATGGGCGATTGTAACGTGGATGTTACAGTCAACAATATCACACAGCTAGTGAAGGACGAGATGAAGAAATTCAGGGATATTCCCGAAGCAGCTGAAGTCACATTCAAGGTCGAGGAAAGAGATAAATGGTCGGTTGCCGGTGTGTCCTCTTTGCGGGATGAAGAGGTACGGACTCAAGTCCTTCATGGCGGGCGTCTGGCCTCCACATACGCGATGGTAGAAATGGGCAAGCTTGCATACGATGCGGAGGTGACATGCACTCCAATATCCATTGGAAGTCATAATTCGGAAAAATTGGACAATACTCTACTAGAAACTTTGAAGGAAGCAACTAGAACGGAGTTGGATTGTCACATATGCTTTGGACTCGTCCTGGATCCCGTTACTACAAATTGCGGGCATACATTTTGTCGGAAATGCGTCCATCGAGTACTTGACCACTCGAAACGTTGTCCTATCTGCAGGCGGGCCATGTTGCTTCCTCCGATACCCACTGCTCAGAAAGTGCCATCCAACATTCTACTTACTAAGCTCCTGAAAGGCCTTTGCCCTGAGGCGTTGGCTGAAAGAGAAGAAATTGCGAGAGAAGAGCTGGCTGCGACTGTGCTGGGAGATATGAGTACCCCGCTATTCATCTGCACGCTATCTTTCCCAACGATGCCGACATTCCTTCACATATTCGAACCTAGATACCGCCTCATGATGCGAAGAGTCATGGAGAGCGGGGATAGAACTTTTGGGATGCTTCTTCCCAATCCGAAAAGAGAACGTCAAGGCGATTTGGACAAAGTCCCTTTTTATCAATATGGCACTCTTCTTTACATTGTCAGCATGCAGCTCATGGAGGATGGTAGAAGCATTATTGAGTGCACTGGAAGGTCTAGGTTCAAGGTTCTCAGTCACGGCATATTGGATGGCTATACCATTGGTAAAATCGAGAGGGTAGACGACATCAGTATTGTGGCTGAAGAAGTTCTTGAGGCTGCCGAAACAACCACCTCGTCACACCCGCGCAATTTATCAGCCCAGGACCATTTTGGTGCACCACCTTATCATTCATCTCCGGAAACAAGTCGAGAATCAACTCCCCAGGACCTTGGCACCATTTCGAAACAAGATCTCAACGCTATGCTTACTAAAGATTTAATGAAAATTTGTTTTGATTTTGTGCTGAAGATGAAGGAACAAAGTGAGACCTGGCTCACCGATCGGGTCATATTGGCATACGGCGAGCCCCCCGAGGATCCAGCCCTGTTTCCGTGGTGGTTCGCGAGCGTTCTTCCTCTTGATGATGTGGTGAAGTACCAGTTACTAGGCACATCGAGTGTGAGGGAAAGGCTCAAGATATGTGTTGAACTGATGGTTCAATTTGAAATATTAAAATCGTATGTCAAGTCTGGCTCCGGACCTTAGTAAAGAGCCATTGCTAATTCAATGCAGTGGTCCTAATCGACCAACAAACTGTACGATCTTATAACTAGCCGGTCTAAGTCTCTTAGCGGTGTTGATAGGCGTGGTGGAGGCATTATATATGTGAGGTGCTTTGGGGAGGCTTAGATGGGCTGTTTTATATATATTATCTATGGGTAGAAAGAGAGTACAATCTCTCGGGTCAGATTTCTATTGGGTTCGTTGCATTAGCGTTGAGGGAACATTTTGGCATGGCTTGCGCAAGGATATGGAACGGCGTTTTGGTGCAAGGAATTATCGTAGGGAACGAACAATATCTAGAATGATATGGCTATGATATGCAGAGCATAGTCTTGAGCATTTCGTCTTCAACTCTTATAAGTGGTATCTCTTTGAATGAATTTGCGAATTGGGTGGCTCCGGCGATCGGAAATTGAGTGGCGTTACTGCTTTCACCGCTTCCGTTCCTTTCACTGACGCGCCTTCCATTCGAATCATGCTAGCTCTACCTGAGTAGGTAGATCCAGATGCACTTGCCAACAAATCCGCTTCTATGCCAAGTCAGCTTTATCGGTCCTTCTCCATTCTGCGTTTGAACACTCGCTGCATTCCCCTTAAACACCCTCTCAAAATGCTGTTCGCTTCGTCTCTCTCTCTGGCACTAGTTCACGCGCATCACCGGCATAAAATAGTTTGGTGAGACGACTCACCAAGCTATCTCATAAAATATATCTCATGAAATAATTTGTAATAATATCAGCCTCAGTCTAAACACCTAATACAGAAGTTGAAATGATACTCTTCACTTTTCCAATCGATGAGGGTCGTGTTGCTGAGTTGGATGTGGCACTCGTGCTCGATGTAGAATTTCAGAGGTGCGCGTATTGTCAAAGACAGTGGGAAGCACCTGCCTTAAACACTGCTGCGTCAGGGGGGGTAGAGGGAGGGGCATATTTGTCCATGATTCTTTCCCAACACGGAACCACGACTCCTGTTTAGACAACTTAGACGTAGCCTTCGCATTTCAATGTCCCACATTTCGTAGGGAATTGAGAAGGAGCGAGTGAAAGATCCCTATGCCTAGATGTCTCATTCTTTGTAGACTTTGAGAGCTCAAAATGAAGGGGTAAAGTGAATAGAGTTATGGCAGTATCTGGGTTTGAATCTGTGAGTTATCTCGAGGGATCGAAAACAATTTAGAAAGCAGGATGAAGGGTATCTAAATGATGAACTTGCATCAGATCTTGAATGTTGCATCTTTGGAGGGATGAGGACCACCTACAAGGGGAAAGTGGCGACGCGATGAGAATAATCACCTTTCAAATAGCTCATCATTTGTGGGCGATTGAGGAATTAGAAGGAAGTCAAGACTGAATTTTGTTTAAAGCAAATGCCGCTTTCACGGGGAGTGTGAGGGGAATAGGAGTCAGTGAGGAACAAGAAGAATTCTGTCAGCTTGAGTATATGACCTAAGTACTAAACCATTAAACTTGTCAAGAAGAGAATGTGTTATAGAAGAAGAAATTCAAGTGTGACGATTTGTAAAAGTAGAGACCTCCTCAGTTGGTATCTGATAGTCTAGCCCTTTATATCCAAAGCCTGCGAACCTGCGGTAGCCAGGGGTTCCCTGATAGAAATAATCACAAGCACGGAGTACGAAAGCATGAAAGGCACATATGGTAGCAGGGATCTAATTTATTAGCTCCTAAGAGGAAACATCTCGTCTGTCTCTATCTCTGTCTATCTACTAAGTGTAGTCTCTCTGCCACAAAGCTCTTTCCATCGTGCAAAAAATCAGATCTGCGCAAGATGGATATCCTGAAAAGTAAAGAAAATAAGCAGCGCCATCGACACCGTAGATATCTTTCTGTGAGCGCGGCAGTACAAAGGGGGTATCTTAGAAAGACATTGAAAGCAAAGCGCTATCAACATGCATAAGCAGCAGGTCTGTACAGGATTAAGGGCGTCGAAAAAGGAAAACAGACAATAAGAGCCAGGTATCTCTACGCCATCGACATCCATTCATCCTGCTGTTGCCCCAAGGTATCCTTCTATTCTATGATGTGCATCATGGGTGATAAGACTCCGGTAGTCTCAGAGTAGACAAACTCGGGCCTGAGACAGTTCCAGTTTAGGTCGACTTAGTTGGGAGGAAGCAAAATATTCGTCGCACTACACTGACGCAAATACTGGTACTCCGCAACGACCTTATGTTCAGCGTCTGAGCCTATAAGTTGGGTCCACGCCTTTGCCCTTATATGACTTGTCGATGCGGTAGTCTTTCTTGCGAATATGAGACTTGACTCGCGGCAACTGGCGTACAGCACGACGATCTTCCGGGCTGAGTTCCGCAACCCACTTCGGGGGAATATCCATTTCGCGCCAATCCCGGGGGGTCACCTCCTCTTCAAGGTCATCTTCTGTGTAATCGGGGCGACCATCCACCTTCCCAAAGGTTCCATATACACGCAGACTCTTGATTTTTGTGGCTAGGCGTGTACGACTTGCAGGAGCATCTAAGCAACTTCGGCGGTATGTCAACTCCGGTTCCAAGGCCCTGGGTCGGTGATGTTCAAAAGTATCGATAACTTCCTCAGTCATAAAGTGGGGCTCTTTTGTGTATGGCTCAAATAGCTTCTCGAATTTCTTGCAGAGTTCTGTGTGTTTGCCATCAAGCTCAAAACTCAGCTTTTCCAAATCCCTAATAGCATCCTTGCACGTCTCGAAAGTCTCGTAGATCTCTTCAAGCTTAGCCAATTGATTGATGTCCTCAGGTCCTGGTTCATATCGACAGAAGTCGCTTTCGAGCTGAATTGTAAGGCTTCGAAGACCTGGGCAGGCCTCAACTATTACGAAGGCATATCTCGTGAACCAGTGCCGCAAGTAGCTCCATCCCATGATTATAGATCGAATATCGTGCCTGCGGGGCTCGGTGATGCTATACATATAATTCATATCTTCGAATCCCAGCATGTAGAACGTGTTGATCTTGTAGAAAGAATTTTCGGTGTTGTAATGTCGATAGAAACGCGTACATGTGAAGGACAGGTTGCTTATTGGGAATAATCTCGCGGAGTCTAGGTCTCGACCATCGTAAAAGACAAATTTCTTTGGATTCATCTCGGACTCGACGGGCTGAATACACTCGTCTGCTTGGTTGACAAAGCGTTCAATCATATCTAATATCTCCTGGGGCAGCCGCATAAAGCTGGATCTTGTGTTGACCTACTCCTAATTAATGCTTGCATAAGAAGGGACAGCCGGGGAGGCATACGGGTCTAATCTTTTGTCGGTCAAAGGGAATCACAGAATCATTGCGGATCCGTAGGGACCTAGCGACCAGGATGAATTCTCCACAGTGGAAGCTGTCTGTGGGACTGATCTTGACGCCGTCCTGTGCATAATTATGAGCTTAGCACCTTCAGGGTAGACTCGCGGAGCATCTTACATATGTCGCATTAATCCGATGACTAAATAGTTCATTGAGAACCTGGTGGAAGTTGAGCGACTTCCTACTTGTCCCTTGAATTCGATTCAAAGAGGAGTGTAATGCTGACATGCGAGCCACGTGAGAGTAGCAGGTCGTTGAATGATGCGTTTTTGAAGGGCAGGGAACAAGGTCCAGATACTTGATTGGATAATGTATCTTCATCTTGATGATGAGAAATGGCTGGCATGCAGTCAGGCAAAGGGGATTCGATGCTGTGAGTTGCGAGCCTGATGCAGAGAGTAATGGCGGCCTTCAAGTCGTGGCTGAGGTGGTCTCCTGGGAACCCGGTTCGCAGAATTTGCAACAGAAGCATTGACGCCGTGGGATACTTACTTGAAAATGGGGTTGAGAAGTAGAGAGGCTGTAAAGCGCTACAGACACAGCAAGGAAGCTGTGTCGACGCCGTTGTCTGCGAGGTGGCCTCTAGATGGAGGAAGAAGTAGCACAAGTTAATTTTCAAGAAACGGAATATTCTATATCTGTGCGTAGGGGAGAATCCCGTCGGAATAATGCTAGCGTGGAGTCGCAAGCGAGGCGTAGGCTAGAAAGTAGTGTAGAGCGATCAGTAACACGCCGCGAGCCTCAGTCTTCGACTAATCTCCTATTCTCAGTTGTCGAGAAGGTAACCATCCCCTCAGAAAAAATGTACCATAGATTGACATTGAACAATTAGATAATGTCTTGAGCCCCTACGATGCCCCTTAAAAGACTGTTCTCATCTACGTCGCAGCAACGACCATCCCGCATCAGCCAACGACCACCGATCGCCGAGCGTCCAAAGAGATTCAAATCCAAACCCCAAGACGAAATTTATCCACTGGTATGCTTCAAAGAAGGAACTAGTGGACTGATCCAACGCGGGTGGCACTCAAGCCGTCAAGCTGGGACTGGGGCGGGGGCGGGGGATCTAAGGACGGGAAACAGTCAATATACACTTATACGACTTTGCCATTGTTATCCATTGATTATCAGACAACTATATTTGTTCTACAACGGAATACGATCGGGGTGGTAAGGGATGGCAATGAAGCAAGCAGGTACATAACACAAAGGCAGCGTGATGATGGATTGAAGGCTCAGACACGGAGGAAGAAGTATGCAATGAGGTTTGTCCGACCCATCTATGACAGCTTTTGTCTCTATATTCGTGCTACCGTACAGGATTATAACTGATGAGACTACAGGTAGACGCAGCAAACAACAGATGTGAATTATGTCCGGTTCCACTAGGAAATATATAGCTCTAGACAGGCTTCCAAGAGTCTTGTTCCAATTAGCTAGGTTGAAAACACTTTTAATACATCTGAATTCCCTCAAGGCAAGTGCCGGTAAGTCTGTGTGCTATGAGATAGCTATTGAGACTTCAACAGTCTTGCAAGTCCTTGAGAGCCCCATTCTTCCACGTCCTAGGTTTGAGAGTCATTCATTCATTCATAGCTTCAAGCAACATCAAAGTTCAACGCATCCATCTGGTTCAAACACTTAAACAAAATTGGCTTGTGGGCTTTGTTTGTCTAGCTTCATTTCCAAACAGCAACTTGCCATTGATGACATTGGTTTCCCAGAGCTTAAGTCCCAATTAGCAGAGTTCCTATAGTGAAGTTATACTATAGAAATTCAGAACTCTCACGTGACAGATATGTCCAAACATATGCGGAATGAATTTCCCCAGTTGTAGCCAGTTCCAAATTTCAGGCTAGGTCAAGAATCATAAGGAAGGAGCCAGGATGGTATTACTTCCCCGAGGCTGTGCTTGAAATTGAAGATGGTACAAGCAAGCAATAAGGGCTGAAAATGTTTTAATGATTGAAATATGCCGTCGTCCTCCTCTCCTGCTAAGAACGTTGGGTCTCTCTCCTCCGCAATGAAGCCAGCCAATTGCTCGCAGATTGAAAGGGATTGTGTTGGCAGCGTGCTACCTGCAAGGCGCGAAGAGTCTAGAGATTGAAATGTCTTCCAATGTGCTGTTCTGTTTGAACCCAAGAGGGGTCAAGTGTAGGAGAGCTTCTCCATCCAGATCAACTTGATAATGCCAACAGGCACCAGCCTTCACATGTGTGGACTCCCACAAACCATGTTGTATGGATTTGTTCTTCCTAGGGCTATGAAAAAGGGGCGTCTTGTTCAGCGACGACGTCGATTGAAGATGATGCTGTTACGGGTCGCCTATTTAGCGTGGTTTTGGCAGTTCAGCCACTATTTTGGTTTACACGGCAGCTTACAACGTCTCCTGCAGCAGGGGCGGGTGCAGGCCAGGGTTTCCCGATATCCAGAAGCACAATTCGTATGTCTACAAGTAGCACGACGACTTGCAATCCATCCTCGAGTCGCTTCTCCCACTCGAGACTTTCCCAACATGCCATTTCCTTTCCCCGACAACTGCGACAACTGCGTCGGATCACCAGATCCACAGGCCAAGAGTGGGTGGGACATCGGAGCAACGAAGCATGGGAGCTCTTATCACCCATCGGCAAAGCCAGATATTCCTAATCATGCCCCTCGAGCCTCATCGATTGGTGGCGGGGAACCGCCCGCGGCTTATCAAGCCTGCCCGCATGTTGCCCTCCACGGCGTTGGAGGGGAAACTCCTGAAGTTTGATTGACAGCTTTTTTGAGCTCGATAGGTAGGTCATCGAGATGACATACGTCAATTACTCTCGTTCGAGTGAACAGATATTTAATGTCTCCTTTTGCACTTGCCTCATTCGACTTTTCAACGCTGTAAATTTGGTATTTCTCACTGCCTATATTTTGCGTACCTAACACAATGTCTACCCCCTACGACCTTCCGCCGGACACTTCCAAGATCAAGGAATTTGAGTGGAACGATCATTATGACTTTCCTCGAGATCTTGTAGGCTATGGAGAGAATTCATTTAACCCGCAGGTAAGCAATTCTGGGCCTTTGTTCATACTCCCCAATCACTTTTAGTTTCATCCCATATACTCCGATTTACTCTATATATTTTCAAGGAGGAAATAACACTCCCGAAACCTTCTTGAATAGGAAAATACTGACTCCCCTGTGTTGCAGTGGCCCGGAGGTGCCAAAATTGCCGTCTCTTTTGTCATTAATTACGAGGAGGTCAGTCTGATTAAGCAAATTTTCCAATTGTACCCTAACATTGTTTCAGGGAGCTGAGCATACCGTTCTCAATGGCGACATGCATTCCGAAACTCATCTTTGGGAGGCGCCGGGAGGAGCTCCGAAGATCCAAGAAAGGGCCGTAAACATCGAATCAGAATACGACTACGGTTCCAGATCAGGAGTATGGCGCCTGTTCCGTCTCTTCAACAAGTACAACTACAAATATACACTTTACGCAGTGGGAAAAGCGATTGAGGACAACCCAGCTGTCGGAATCTCCTCCGCCAAAAATGGTCATGACGTAGCATCACATGCCTACCGATGGATCGATTATGCGGACATGCCTCCGGAGAAGGAGAAGGCATACATCAAGAAGGAGATTGAGACCATTGCAAAGATCTGCGGGGAGCCACCTAAGGGCTGGTACTATGGTAGACTGTCAAGCGGATCTCAAGCTTTGGTGTGGGATGTCTACAAGGAGATGGGGGTCCCATTACTCTGGGACAGCGACTCCTACGCAGACGATCTGCCTTACTGGGTCGACGTTCCTGCCGAGAAGGATGAAAAGGACCCAAAGGGAATGCTCATGATTCCATATTCATACGGTCCGTTTAGTTCATTCATCTCCTCCTCCTTGATGAGACTAACATGAATTAGACTGCAATGATTACAAATTTAACGTCCCAACCGGCTTCGGCTCTCCAACACACTTCTACGATCACATCAAGAATGCCTTTGATACCCTTTATGAAGAAGGCTGCGAAGGCTCACCCAAGATGATGACCATTGCTCTCCATTGTCGTTGCATTGGAAAGCCAGGCCGATTTATGGCACTCAAGAAGATTGTCGAATACATTGCGAGCAAGGAGGATGTCTGGGTTGCAACTCGAACACAGATTGCAGAGCACTTCAGAGAGAAGTTTCCTTACCAGAAAGGCTATCTGGCACCTGGAGTCAAGAGGGTTGAGGCTAGCAATGTGGTCAATGGCTGGCCTGCACATAAGGAGCCTCCTGTTTGAATTTTTTAAATTCTGTCCGTGTAACTTTTTCAATCACAATCATAATTCATTCTCATTTTCGTTCGAGCTTCAAAGCTCATTCTTTCCGTAGTCCACAACTGTTTGACATAGCCCCCCGTCAGTCCTTTCACAACCCGGAGGACAAGGATAATTTCCATCAAACTGCCATGAAAAATACGGGTCTGTCTCATTAGCAAGGATACCTCCAATCAAACTTATCTTCCCTGGCAGTGACCCAGCTTCCTCAAATACCTCCTCTGCTTTGATAGAGATCTGTCTAAAGCCTTTCTCAAACAAAGTATCAATACTCGTCCCAAATATACACTCCTTGAACCCCGACCAGCGAATCGCACTCGCACACTAAAAGTTAATTAGCAAAAATAATATTTTCCGTTCAAATGGGACGGCCCGTACCATAGGACAAGGCTCCCCATTAGTATACAAACTCAGCTCGCTCCACGCCTCCCTCACCTCCTTCGGACTCAATCCCTTCGCAGCCAAAACAGCAGTACAATTGTTAATCGCCGCTACCTCGCCATGCAGAGTCGGGTTCCCTGTCTGCTCGTTCTGGTTCACGGACATACAAATTAGTTCTCCCAAAGGAGACGAAGAAATATCAGTATGGTTGACAACGACGGTTCCGAAGGCTGCGAATGGACAGGGTGAGTGTAATGCTGCGAGCGCGGCATTTGCTTGACGCATCCAGTGGGCTCGTGTTTCGAAGGAGATGACATCTTCCGTATCGGGAGAAGAAGAGGATTTGGGATGAGTATGAGAGTGAGGATATTTTGAGCCGTGAGTTAGGTGGATGAGGGCGAGGAGGAGAAGGCTGAGGATTGAGAGGGGGTAGAGCATTTTGACCTGGATCCAATGGGTCTAAAACTCAAATGTAATGAATGATTTCGAGACAAATTTTTTTTCACTCTTTCGCTGTGATGAAGATGTTAATGACCCCACCATCAACCCCTCACCGACTCCATGCTTAGCAAGAAGGCGATGTCATTCTTATCGCCGTGATAAGGAAACCTCAGCCTTGCCTTTCAGCCTTGTGGAAATTTTGACTCTTTTCTCAAATTTAAATTTTTGATGTAGTAATAATAGGGTCTCTAAACTCATTACGTTACTGGCTTATGATGCTCTTACAAAGCTCCCCCATCAAAAAAAATCTCGGGCATGGTAGCGTTCCACTCTGACTCGAGATACGCCGCGGCGCAGGGGTTTGATCGGAACAGCGAAAGATTGCCCCTTCGGAGTGGACCCGTGAGAGGATATTGTTGATAAGGCCCTGTACAGAGCTGACACCCCTCCATTCCAAGAATTCCTACCCCATATTTCCTCAGCAAAAGCCATGGAATCCCAGTGCTCTGGACGCTTCTGTTAATAATCCCAAGGTTGGACAATCTCGTATTTTCTGTCCTACCCTGCGCGTTACCAAAGCACAGTCTTTGAAAGTGAAGTCACATTTCTCCTCCTCTCAAGCGTCGGTGTTTCCAATTGCAGTCTCTATCTCTCATCACCCTCACCCTCACTCCTCCAAGATGGGTTCCATTCTTCGTGCCCCTTCAAAAGTCTCTCCCGCCGAAGCCATTCTCCCTGGAAACGGCATGCTCTCCCCCTCAGATGCACCTCGAGGGTCCTCCTCCAAACTCTTTACACCCCTCTCAATAGGGAACGGCAAGCTCAAGCTCTCCCACCGCATAATTCTCGCCCCATTAACACGAAACCGCGGCCTCCCTCTCAATCCAGGCGCTACACCAGACTCCGCAAACAGAATTTGGTACCCAGATTCTTTGGTATCAACCTACTACGCTCAACGTACTACCCCCGGAGGTCTCCTAATCAGCGAAGGCATCCCACCCAATTTGCAAGGCAATGGAATGCCTGGTGTGCCAGGTTTATGGTGCCCCGAACAAATTGCTGGCTGGAAAGCAGTAGTGGAAAACGTACATGCCAAAGGAGGTTATATATACGCGCAACTATGGAACGCAGGACGGGCATCCATCCCGCAGCATACTGGCATGCCGACCATCTCTGCGTCAGCTGCGCTGTATGAGGGGGATGAGGTATATCCATACCCACCCCCAGGAAGCAGTACGCAAGTTAAGTATGCGGATTTTCCCCCAACCGAACTGTCGCGTGAGGGAATCAAGGGTCAGATTGCCGATTATGTGCGAGCTGCTAGGCTGGCGGTGGAGGAATGCGGCTTTGATGGCGTGGAACTGCATGGTGGGAATGGATACCTGCCGGAACAGTTTCTGAGTAGTAATATCAATAGGCGCACGGATGAGTATGGTGGGACCCCAGAGAAGAGGTGTCGGTTTGTGTTGGAGGTTATGGAGGCTTTGAAAGATGCCGTCGGGCAGGATAGGTTAGCGATTCGTTTGACGCCGTTTGGGCTTTATAACCAGGCGAGGGGGATGCAAAGACTAGAGACGTGGGGGCATTTGTGTAGGGAGCTGAAGAAGCGGATGAGTTTGAGCTATGTGCATTTTATTGAGCCAAGGTATGAGCAGGTGCATAGCTTGGAAGAGAAGACAAAATGTATGTGACACCAATCCTTGAATGGGGGAAGGGAATTCTGACTTGGTTAGTTTTGGAATCTTGGGGGTTTTCGGATATTGATCTGAAGTTTTTCAGAGAGATCTTTGGAGACACGCCGTTTTTCTCGGCCGGAGGATGGAATGATACGAACTGCTGGGGTGTGTTGGAGGAAAACAGTTATGATGCTTTAGCCATTGGGCGATTGTTTTTAAGCACACCGGACATGGTAGAAAGGTAAATACCTTTCCCCGTTTGGAGAAAACACACTCACATGGACGTAGACTGATGAGGGGCCAAGCCCTGAATGCGTACGATCGATCCCGCTTTTATGGCCCCTTCCCAGACCGAGAAGTTGGTTATACAGATTACCTAACATATGAGGAAGCGGAAGGTCGGGAAAGCCACCCAAAGTGACTGCTTGAATCGAATGAAGACTTTTGATGCCACGTTGAAATGTTTCCTTTACTGGAGGACGATGCTGTGAAATGCCTAGATGCTAGTATACATGGAAACCGATCGCCCATCTTAAAAGTACCGGTAAATTTGTCTATTTTATAGTGTCTTCGGTAGGAGCTGCCTCAGGGGCTGCGCCGTCTGTCTCCATGGCGGTCGTTGCTGCTGCCTCCCTCGAAGAGTCCCTTGCCGCTGCGTTGTCGTCCGTCATCTCTGCTTCGTTTTCTGCCCCCGAGGTATTTTCGACCCCTTCAGTCGACGTTGGGTCTCCAGTCTCACCCCTCCCGAAGACATAATTCTCTAACTCCTCAAGAGTCGAGCCTAGGTCACCATTGACCAAGACCTTGTCATGAACGCCCTCCACCTTTGCCTCCTCAAATTCTTGCTTAGCCATATTGATTCGTTCCTCTATCTTTTCTTCGGATTCGGCTCCTTTTTGCTTTAGGCGGCGTTCTAATTCTGCGGGTTCTGGGGGCCCGATGAAGATGAACCGAGCGTTATAGTCGTTATCTTTCACTTGCTGAATACTCTGGCGAATATCATTAGCATGTATTACATTTCGTAGTGCCTTTCATGCGTACCTCCGCGTCTATCTCCACCACTGGCACCTTGCCTTGAGCGATGATGCCTTCTACAGCCTTCCGACTGGTTGCGTAGCTGTTGCCATTGAATTCGTTATACTCTAGGAACTCATCTCCATCTCGCATCATATTGAATTGCTCCTTGGTGACAAAAAAGTAATCTTGACCATGTACTTCCCCTTCTCGAGGCTGGCGAGTTGTGTGAGAGACCTTCCTCCCGAGAACTTTGACGTTCGCCTCCGTGAGTTTCTTGACTAAAGTAGATTTTCCCACCCCGGTAGAGCCCGAGATAACAATTGGACGTCGATCTTTCGGAAAGACGAGTTCTTCGCCCTCTGATGTTTCCTCCTCGCCGTTGATTGGCTCCGCAGGTTTAACATCATCAGCAAAAACCTCATCGATTTTGTCAGAGCGCTCAATCTTGTCAAAAGCGACAAGTTTACAGGCGCTAGCTATCCGCAATGCTCTCCAGCTTTTGCTAGCTTTCTGCTCAATCGCAAAATTCTTAGCGTTGTCATCTCTAGCCATGTCAATATCCATGTCGTCCAATTCGATTTTGCTTTTAAAGCTTTTAATCGTTGGAAGCTCATATCTGGATGGATCCTTCAGCCGCTCCAGCCCAGCTTGTCCGTCCTTTTCAGCAAGAAAGTCAAGTGGAAGTGAAAATTGGGGATTCGGTCGAAGTCGCTTGTTTGTGGTAGCTTTACGGGCAGCCGCTTTGGCTGCGACATATTCTTCAGGAGAGACAGCTGGTCTGGCAATAGTTGGACAGTTCTCAATTTTCCACCGGGCCCAATTCTTGTCTCGTGAAAGCACCGTCTCCACCACACGATAGAAGAATGGGCCATCGAAGCCTTGCCTTAGATATTCGGCAATTGACCTTTTCATATCTAAAGCCCATTTGGTCTGTTCAAATCAGTTCTGTGAAACAAATAGCTAGTGGGTCAATTAGAGAACTTACATCCTCTTCGTTGAGAATTTGGTCTGCATACATGACAGACTTATTTGGGTTATCTGGTAAGGTTGCCTTCGAAAGCTTCTCTTTTGCTTTGGGGCTCAAAGAAAGCAGGAAATCGATCACGATGAGCACTTGCACGAGTATATGCCGGCGAAACGAAAGATCGCTGATCTAAGGGTGTAATTAGTGGACTATTCGAAGTTTCAATGGGCATATATACTTCAAGCTCGAACAAGTCTCTACTAGTAAGATACTTGGGATTGAACGCATTGGCAAGATCATCGTCCCCTTCACCTCGTTTCCGCTTGGTACCTCTCTTACTGTCGTCTGTATTCTTGGTGGGACGGTCGATACTCTCGTTTTGGACCGACTTGAACATGACCATGGTAGCTTGTAGGTTTGCCTTGAAGGTTGAAAAGTGTGCTTGGTCGAAAAGCTTTTTGGGTTGACTAAAACTTTGCTGGAGGGACCAGAATATGGGGTATAACTCATCTACCGGAATTGGCTTCTCGGCTTTCGAAAAACTCACGCCTTTCCCCTCTTCCGCGGTCTTAGATGTATTCGAGACGCCATTTGTTGGCACTTTCAATGACGGTATGGGTGGTTTATTAGTGTCTGAATCAACATCCATACTCTCGGGCTCCGGTTCTTTGGCTGGCAGCACGTCGAACGTTGTGACATTTTCGGTATGGTATTCGCCTCGAAGATTGACCGAGCTCTTGTCTCCTAAAGGAAAGCTCTGGAATAGAAATATGAACACTCGTCCACAGAACGCCGTATCTTCCGCCCTTGAAAGTCGTCGTAGCAGCTCATTGCAACTCCGGAGAATGACCAACTGCTTTTGAGGGAAATGCTTTGCTGTAATTCGTTCACGCCGTGATTCTAAGTAGTCGAATATCTTCCGGCAACCGGCAATTGTTTGGCTGTCTAAAAGCTCCTCCACCAGCCAAAACAGCAAGGCCGGATCGCATTGTTCGTCATCGGAAAGAATAGATATGATATCCAGCAGATCCCATAATTTCACAGAAGAAGGTGAGTTGACAGATGTAGAGGCCTATGGATCGTCAGATGTATGTTCCCTTGCTCGATCGTGCTGATGCGCGGCTCACCAGCAAGTTGTTGAAGGTATCTCGCACGGCTGTTTCGATGATAGCGCATTGGCTTCGTTTCTTGATTTCGGGAGGCGCACTGGAGGGGAAAATCGGCTCGACTCGTTCAAATAGATCGGCGAAGTCCGGCTTGTTCAGTGGTGGTTCGACCGTGTCGGTTTGTTTTTGCTGCTCAGCCCTTTGGAGCATCTCCAGAAGGAGGACTCTAAAGTCGTCGACCGCTTGAACAGCATGGCGGGCCATCTTCCGGGTTCATGCGGGGCTTGGTCCTCTTCTCTGCGTGAGAGAATCTCGGCGGTGGGACGAGTTTTGTGAGATCGAAATGAAGCTGTTGCGAGGTTGATGTTGCTATTGTTAGATTTATTAGATATGTTGAAGGTCTCGCGACTGCACCTGCAGTAGAACAGGCTCTAGCGGCGGCAGTCTAGGCCGCTTCGGGCGGGCGGTGAAGGTCAGTGTATTTTTGCGACGCCAACCCAAAAATCCAGTGGACGCGACGAGGAGCCTCGTCGGAGCGCAAGCAACAATCAACAACTATCACCAACATGGCGCCGAGAAAGAAACCCCAGCAGGAAGGTCGCCGCGAAGTGGAGGAGGACAGGCCAACTGTGGCGGATTTAGACGGCGAAAGCGCATTTGCGCAATTAGCTCAGAAGCACTGGCTGAAGCCTTCGAAGAAATCTGCCAAGGTCAAAGTAAAGCATGATGTCTTGAAGGACGAGATATGGGATGTGCTGGAGAAGGAAGATTTTGCCTTCAAGTCACTCCTAGCTTTGGAGAACTTGCAGATTCTAGAGAAGTATAAGAAAGATCTGCATATTTTTTCTTGATACTAATAGTCGTGTAGGTATCTTTGGCCAGGATACTCCGAGGATTCGTCCAATATTCAGGTTATGCTCATTGTGTTATTATCGAATGTCAAAACCCGCGAACATCTACCAACATGGGGTGAGTTCTGCTGGATCATAGTCACGGAAGTTGCACTGACAATTAGCAGATCTATTTACGGACAATGCACCCGAATTCTCCTCCCTCTTTCGAAGAATACTGTCCATGATGTTAGACACTACGCTCTCGGCCAACATCCGTACCCACCTTCTTTCATTTATCATAAGTGCATTCCAATCGCTGGATAGTGGGATAGTGAGGAAAGAGTGCGCTCCTCTAGTGTCCATTGCAATATGGCACAATATCACAAACGAGAAGAAGCGGGAATTCAAGCTTGACCAGAGTGTCCAGTTGAGAAAAGCATGGAGAGCTGCTGCCAAAAGATATGACGCGGCTGATGATGCGACAAAACCTCGACTCAGGTTCGAAAGATCATGGTTGTTCACTTTGTTACTAGATTTCTTCAATCAATTATACAACGAGAAGATCAAGCCAGGTACGTCTTATAATTTCGTAATCGAATATCGCATTACTAACCCAAGCAGATAATGTTTTGTACTGCGAGCGATTTATGGAATTTCTGTCAGACCTCCAAAGTCAACTCCCCACCAGAAGATATGTCAACACCCTCTTACAAGACCTCAATACTCTTCCAGCCATTCGACTTTCTCCGGCTTTCAACGACGAGGATCACGGACTTCTCAGAGACTTATATGCCCTACTAAAGCATTACACATATTTCTCAATCGATGACTTTACTGGCATTCAGCACACCCGCACCGAAGCCTATGAGCGCCACTGCGCCACATTAGCTTCATTACAACGGGTTGCTCTTAAGCATTTCAAGGAGAAGTTAACTGTTCTCGCGTTGTCAAATTACGGATCAATCGACAAACGCACGGAGCTTGAGGATCATCTGAAGCCACTCACAGATGCCGAGATCACTCAACTTTGTGAACTCCTTGATTTCCGTACAACTTATCCGGCCTCGGTGAAGTTAATCGCGGACCGTCAATTTCTCATCGAAGTACTCTTGTCCGGGCACGAGAAACAGAAGACTTTCCAGGAGACAGCACATGATCTGAGCATCCTTCCTACTGAATTGACACTTTTTGAACCAACATTAGTGAGGAATGACAATTACAATGGATCACAACCCCTTGCCATACCTAAGCTTAACTTACAGTACCTTACTGTTGGAGACTTTCTTTGGAGATCCTTCATTCTTCACCGATGTGAGTCTTTCTACGAAATCAGAAAGCACGTCGAGGACAACATAAAACGTCTGAAGCCCAAGATGAACCGGAACGGTCAAACCACTTTTGATGGATTCTCTAGAATGGCGTTGCCGATCACCAAACCAGGGTAAGTCATATCAACATCTTTCTCTCTCTCTTGTATATCTAACACATTAGCAGCATCATGGACGTGGTACCGCCTTTAGTTGGTGATGACAAACCGTCGACCGTCCGTGCCGAGATAACCCTAGATGTCAGTCGTCTGGCAGACAATGTCAGAAAAGAATGGGAGTCATTCCGACAGGACGATGTGATATTTTTGCTCGCCATCCAAGCTCCAGATGAGAGCAAAATGATCACTAACGGAGGGCTCATATCCGACGCTCAAAAGCTCGGCTTAAAATATCTTCGAGCAGCCGAGGTCACCCAAGTGCTGGACGACAAAGGACGCTCCCTGAGGGATCAAAATAATCAGACTAATGGCTATGGCCGTCCTCGCGTTCGGAGACTACAAGTGAAACTTGATGCGGCTATGTTTAAAGAAGACATGCAACGAGCAAGTCTCGGAAAACCGGACATCTATGAAAGCATGAATGTGGTCATTCGGAGGAAAGGCAGAGAGAACAACTTTAAGCCCATTTTGGAGTCCATTCGCAGCCTGACGCTATCTGATGTGCCCTTGGCCTCATGGCTTCATGAAGTGTTTCTGGGCTATGGTGATCCGGCTGGAGCTTCGTACAGTCACCTGTCAAATCGGCTCAAAAAGGTCGATTACCGAGACACATTCCTTGACTGGCAACATCTCATCGAAAGTCTACCGGGTAAAACTGTTGAGCCTAGCGATGATGCGAGCGGTAGTTTTGGACCACCCTACGTCCTTCGAGAAATTACCAAATCTGCTGAGGCTCCAACCGCCAAGCCATCGAAAAAGAGGCGGCGAGATGCTGAGCCTGTCGCCCAAGCTCAACCTCAATCTGTTGAAGTGTCGACATACAAGCCTAATAATACCGGCCCGTATCCGACAGACGCTCCAAAGCTCAACCATGTTCGGTTTACACCTGCCCAAGTCGACGCTATCATTTCGGGAACTCAGCCAGGGCTAACGATAATCGTTGGTCCTCCTGGAACTGGAAAGACTGACGTCGCTACTCAAATCATCAATAACATTTACCACAACTTTCCGAACCAGAGGACTCTTTTGATTGCACATAGTAATCAAGCTCTAAACCAACTTTTCCAGAAGATAGTAGCTCTGGACATTGACGAGCGCCATTTGCTAAGACTCGGACATGGCGAAGAAGAATTGGATACAGAAGCTAACTTCAGCAAACACGGTCGAGTCGAGTCCTTCCTAGAAAATAGAGGAGGCTATCTCATGGAGGTCGATCGGCTTGCAGCAAATTTTGGTGCTCCAGGAGCTCATGGTGCCTCTGCAGAGACAGCCGGCTATTTCAACTTTGTTTATGTGGAGCCTGCTTGGACGAGATTTGAGGAGACTTCTAAATCACCAGATGCTACTGTCGAATCTATCTTAGAGGCTTTCCCGTTTCACCACTATTTCGCCAATGCTCCACAACCTTTGTTCCCTACCGACGCAGACAAAGATGTTGTCATAGACATTGCGAACGGTTGCTATCACCACGTCTCAAAGATCTTCACGGAACTCGCAGACGTTCGGCCCTTCGAGATCTTACGGCGAGACCGCGATCGATCGAATTACCTACTTACTAACGAAGCCCGAATCATTGCCATGACATCCACGCATGCAGCGATGAGGAGGCAAGAAATCGCCTCACTTGGATTTCACTATGATAATGTCGTCATGGAAGAAGCTGCTCAAATCACTGAGATTGAAAACTTTATTCCTCTTGCTCTTCAAAAACCCAAGAATGGCCAGATGCCATTGCAAAGAGTAGTTCTTTGTGGTGATCACTACCAGAATTCGCCTGTCATCCAAAATCTCGCTTTCCGCCAATACGCCAACCTCGAACAATCTCTCTTCTCTCGACTTGTCCGCCTGGGTGTCCCAACCATCAATCTAGACCAACAAGGTCGCGCTCGACCATCAATAGCAGAGCTCTACTCATGGCGTTACCAGAATCTAGGCAATCTGCCTCTTGTCTCAACATCTCCAGAGTTTCAAATAGCAAATGCAGGCTTCAAATACGACTACCAATTCATTCAAGTAGACGACTACAAAGAGAAAGGCGAATCAGAGCCAACCCCACATTTCATTCAAAACCTTGGAGAGGCAGAATACGCTGTCGCCATCTTCCAATATATGCGTCTCCTCGGGTATCCAGCATCAACCATCAGTATTTTGGCCACTTATGCTGGCCAACGTGCTCTAATCAAAGATGTTTTGGACCATAGATGCGCGAAGAACCCCCTGTTCGGTCTGCCGAAGGCAATCACAACCGTCGACAAATACCAGGGAGAGCAAAATGACTGTAAGCATTGTCCGTTTTTAAGCCCTCTACAGCGAGCTAATAAGAAATTCTAGATATCATTCTGTCCCTGACTCGTACATCCCGCGTCGGCTACCTGCGCGATATCCGGCGCCTCACCGTCGCCCTCTCCCGAGCTCGTCTAGGTCTTTACATCCTCGGCCGCCGCCAGGTCTTCGAGTCTTGCTTCGAGCTCCGCCAAGCCTTTGACATCCTTCTGCAAAGATCAGACAAATTGCAGCTTGTCACAGGCGAGCTATTCCCTAGCAGCAGAGTACTGAAGGAAGAAGGCGATGTTGTGCCCGGCGAGGTGGAGATGGTGAGTGTGGAGCATTTGGGGCAGTACGTGTATGATATGACGAACACAAAAGTGCAGCAGCTGCGGGCTGAGAGAGGCTTACCAGAGGGTGAGCTAGTCGTACCGCCAATGGGAGATGCGAAGGAGGTGGGTTATATTGGTGAGGAGGATGAGATGGAGATGGAGGAAGGTTTTGAAGCTGAGGAGGCTGAGGAACCGGAATGATACACCAAACGGATGGGTCATATGTATGAATTGCATGGCACTGGCGTTTGTAGGATAAAGTTGAATACCACTAAAATGGCACGACGGTTGAACTTTCTCTGATCACAAGCGTTGCAAATATTCTATATCCAGGACATTTGTTCGTGTTACCACTGCTCGCCTGTCTCCTTCAGCGAACACTTTCGCTGTTTCTCTTCAGCTCAAGATTTCTCGAAATAAGCAGATCTCTCCAAAAACTCGGGCATAAGTGTTTTCATCCAGCAAGTTCGCGACCCCGGCGGCAAATAGAAAACAAATGGCTAGAGAAGATAGCAAGTTTTCGTGGCGTGCGAGCAATGAAACAAATTTAGTTGTGCTAGAGAACTCTTCGGTATTGAGGAAAAGGAACAGAGTAAGCTGCGTACGACGAATAAACACGAGGAAGTGAACTCAGTCGGGGACAACAAAGGCTTGCTGCATCTCTAAACACTATCTCTAGTTGAATTTCCAATTCGCAATTCTACTCAAGCTCCCGGAATTTCAGCCACTGTAGAAAAAAGATTTAAAAGGCGCGCTGTTCCTCTAATTGATATTTCGTTTAAAATTGTCAACATCCCCAAATCGGAGATGAGCATAAAACACAAACCGGAATACAAGGTACCTTGACTGGGGATAAAAGCTGGCTAAAAAATATCCGGGGTTCAGAAGTAAAAATGAAGAGGAGAAAAATAAACGCCGCGCGCCCCGAGGGAGGTCACTCCAAGGCACGCTAGCGTTGATGAGCTCTAGCAGGAATCGAACCTACACTTTCTACTTTACCTCTCGGCGAAAAGAAGAATGCGCCACCCAGAGAGCCTTTGAATAGTAGGTTATTGACAAGGAACTCCTTATTTCAATCCATAAGGGAAGGTGAAGTGGAGCAACTCGGAATTAAAAGCTCGGCAACGAAAAACACCAGGTGAAGGTGTCACCATCATTTGACATTCCTAGAGGCCCAGCTCAAAGTCAACTGTTCTCATGGTTTAGGCCAAAGCCTTCGAGGAGAGAGAAAAAAAGAAAGAGGCGGCATCACCAGAAGAAGGGCTTCTAGGTCTGCCGCCTCAGATGAGCTTTAGCAGGAATCGAACCTGCGCCTTACGAGTTGCCGCTTGGATAGGCAAGAAGTATGCGCCACCGAGAAAGCCTTTGGGTTTGTTTGTTGACGAGAAAGTTCTTATTTTGGTACATGACGGAAGGCGAAGGCCTCTGCAGAAAAACTTTGGCAGAACGCCACACGCGAAAGAGGAAACGAAGACGTAGCAGGCCGTTTTGAAGACGCAACTAAGAATCACAATGTTAATGATATTTCATTGCTATGAGGGCAAAAGAAATATGAAGAGTTGAGGGGTCGCATCGCAGCTCCCCGAAGACAGCTGCGATGTTCGCCCTCGATGAGCTCTAGCAAGATTCGAACTTGCATCTTACGACTTCTCTTTAGTAGAGCGAAGAAGTATGCGCCAACTTTGCACCATAAAGCTTTTCGAGCTGTTTGAGGCAAAATTTCTCCTATTTCGGTACATAACAGAAGGTGAGGTGAAGTGAATTCGATGTCTTGGTAGGAAAGGGGCGGTCTGGCGGTAAGCGAGAAAGTCAAAAGAGCGACGTAGCTCACTTTGCTGAGAACGGGGAACCGTGGGCATACGTGGAAGGAAGCAGATTTCAAAAGCCTGTCAAGGATAGTAGTATCCTCATCGCATGTTTTGTTTCTCGGAAATGTCTTAGCATGGAGTTGAGGAATGGTCTGTCTGCTCAGTGATCATGCCCCCCTTTTCGCCTCACGAGTCACAAACTCCATCACTTTTGGGGGTGACACAGCACGTGTAGAGCACTCGACCCCTCTTGATTTAGCTTATCTTTAATTAATGCTTTCTCCACAATAAATAGAGGCATTTTTCTACAAATGGCTATCAGGTCTCGGGCCTTCAGCGGGCAAAACACAAATCTGGAGAACAGGCTCGGCATTCACGTCGCCAGCGAATCTGACTCCAGCTCCTATGCACCATCCCTATACCCCAGCTTTTCAATATGTCTCGTGCGCCCCCAAACGCTCATGCCCATGCCACGCCCTGTCCTACCCCCAACTTTGCAGTTGCTTGCACCCACCGGTCAGAAGGGGCCTCCCCAAAGAGGCATCACGAGCAAAGCGACAAGGGGAACAGGCCGCGTTCAGGTCTTCATACATATGAAGCGGGGAAGATGTAGTGAAGGGTCAGGAACGGCGGAGCTTTCCGCATCATGCCGGCCGGCTGACGCTGAAGAGGTTTTTCAAAAGTTGATGCGAGGCTTGCACGGATGTGAGTCAGGACTCAGCTTTGCAGGAACCAGGTGCTCGGGTCTGAGAAGGTACCCTGAAGTTATTCTCCGGGAACAGCTTGCTATTGCTCTAAGATCCTTCATCTGTCGTGATTGTAAAGCTGTTGGGGGTGTGAGGCGAGGGTTTGCCTGAGTGTGAGAGTCAGGGATGAATTACAAATGCGGTTGTGGGAGGATGCCGCTGCCGCGCGACTGTCACGATCTCTAGCATCCTATTGATTATATTAAGATGTCCAGAGCTCAGGTACATTGTGCCACTATGCAGAATGCGTCGTTCATATGGAATTTCAGCAAGGAACGAGTCTCGCCTCGCCCCAGAGCCGGAAGCTCGATAGGAACAACGAGCCGCGCTGTAGCCAGGCAATATCAATTATTTCAGTTTTTAGGTTTGTGGAGGCTTGGTGGTCCCGACGAGGAAACTCTGTCAGCTTTGCGGTTGAAATTAATAGTAGAAATGAGGGGATATCAAGTTTGACGTTGATTCCGGTTGAGAGCCCCTTGTGACAAATCCTGGCTGAACTGAAAAACGTGACCAGTTTTTAAATAACCCATTCGTAGCTATCATGAACCAAATATCAAATTTCAGTAAGTGACGGTGATAAATTTAATTTTCACCACGCAATTATTATTTCACTTCATCGCAACTCCGCAGCTTACTAGCTACTCAGCTCATGCTAGACGTCGCAGACGAAAACCAAATATTCAGATTGCAGTGCATATGGAATGACAGAGATAGTCTTTACGAGATACATCCATCCGGCGGGCGTTTCTTGTTGCCCTTGCCGTTGATCAACACTATTGTTTGACGACATTGAAGGACCGAGCCAGTTGGCTGATATGAATGCCAAGGAAATTGATAGTCAGGTCATCGGGCTTCTAACGAGAATATGCAGGAAGAAAGGAGGCAGTTCGCGCGGCGGCCGAAGATGAATAGCCAAAGTTGGCTGAGCCATGGAACTTTCGGCAGGAAGCCGTATTCACGATTCTGCCATTTTTCACGCGGCAAGTACTCCGGTGGCACCCTGTTAGGGCTTCGTCCACTCGAGTAATGACGGGCATATAAAATATAGTGAAGCGACGTGCGGTGAACGTGGGCGTCGACGAATGAATGCCCGCTCGCCTATCGAGACTGGAGACTCAGCCGCGCGCGAAAGCAGGGCGAGGGAACCTTATTCTGATATACGCATGATGCATGAGCTTTTTCGGTTGCTATAGATTTCTAATTCGAGAAGTGGAAAGGTCCCCTACAGCATCTACGTCTAGAGGTCGGTCGATCCCCCTCACTTGATCCCAGGCTTCTGAAACGGGATTAACATAATGACATGACGTTGATTCTGGGTTTCAGTACAGAGAGATGGTCGGCCACAAGCCTGAAGAAGATTTGAAGGGTGTGTTTCGGAGATAAAGTGCCAGTAAAATTATTTGTAGAGACGAGACACCAATACAACCAGGCACATAAGGTACGAAAGCCGCAGAATTATATTGTACTTAATCTTATCCTGCCACATTGTAATATAGATATATTAGCCCCAAGTGCCGGACGTGAGGAACCTGAAGATCTTGACAGGGCCGGGGAGGTCGTCGCGAAGCAAAGCAAGATCGGAACGTACCCTCCGTTCTAGTCTGGAGCTTCTCAAAATACCGACTTTTGGGGTGGTGCTGATAGGCCTAATAGCGTATCGTGAATCTTACCTCCGTGGAAGGATCGAGAAACAGACGAGAAGGCTGGGGAAGAACGTTCTGCGAGCTTTTGCGGAGAAGCCATTGTGCATACGGGAGCGGTCAACAATAGCCTCATTTAGGGGGGTGGCTTGCTATGGGAGAGCACCGTCTGGCTGAAGCCGGTGAACGTCGGATCAAGCGAGACAGGGGGCCGGGGTCAATGCAACTCGGTGGCTGGATGTGGCGTCCATCGAACTGATCGACGCACAGCGGAAGGCAGGTACAGGGTCTGTGTTGAAGACCCTCCTTATCCACCAGAGCAAGCGACAGGGGTCGAGGAGGGATGACGAGCAAAGCACCCCTCAATCTCCCGGATAATCAGGTCCGTCAAGCCAGACAGAGCCTGGAGGAGGCGGGCATGCCAGCGAGCCAGGGCTGTTCCTCATGCCCGTCGTATCGGGGCGATCATTGGTATTGTGCTGCAGGAGCATGAGCATCATCAGAACCTACGTCGGGAGGTTTTGTGATATTACTTTGGCTGATAAGCATTCGAGCGTGTTTGACCATGGCCAGAGACAAAGTCGGACTCGTCATGTGCTTGCGAATTTTCTTTCGAGAAGCGACGAGGTGAGACTCGTGAGACGGGCAGCCGCGGCAGAGTACAGTACCGTCCTGTCCTGCGGGAGTTGGCCGGAGAATATCTGGTCGATTTCGATTACACAGTCAGTTGTAAAGCCCGATGCGCCTCCTCGCCGGACCATTGATATTTTGCGGCAACTGCAAGCGATGGAGACTCTGCGCCTGTGCCTGTGCCAGTGCCAGCAACACCATGCACAAAATAGTGAAGGCTGTTCAGCTGAATCAGCTGGAAGTGTCTGCCGGTGTGTGGTCAGTGTGGGAGCACGGTACTGCGTGCGCCATTGTGCTGTGACGTGCAGGTAAGCTGACTTGTTGGTTGGGGCTGGGGTCAAGGGCGAGCGCCAAACCTCTGTTGTTGTCATGGTGGCACAAATAATAGAAATGGAAATCGCGTCCACGCTCCAAGTCGAGGGCTAGCCCGCGATAGAACAAGAATGAGAGCCGCGCCTGCATGCGCCATAACCGTACACAACTGCTCCTCTGAACGCCTCAGGCGTAGGGCCCGTCCTGCCTCAGTGGAGTTGCACCCCAAAGCACCGAAGCCAGTAAAGTTAGGAGATAGAGGAAAACTGAAGCGACGATGGGTTTCATGACCGGTTGTACCTGCATCCCAGTCCACAAGCAAGTCCGCTGCCAGCAAACATATATGCACTCCAGCGTCAATAGTGGACCCCGCTGGCTCCATTGCTCGTAGAGTCGTATTCCACGTATGAGGTCCCTCTGTCGCGCGCTCATAGCAGCGCGAAGCACACGCAGGAACTCGAGCGAAGCAAATTGTCATCCTGGCGGCACTGAACACCGAAGGATCCCGAATTGCGGCTACCGACATGGTGCCTGTTCTAGGGTAACAGTTCTATAGGTACTTTTGAGAGTACAGTACCAGAACATGTAACCGAAGCTTGTCCAGTCCAGTCCCAGAAGACCAGAGGTTGTATTCGGTACATCTTGTAGAACGAAGTCCGATATCTAGGACCTATTGGACCCGCTGCGGCGTTGCTGCCCCAAAAGACGAAGCTGCCGTGTTATCCTACGTTGGCTGACTTTCATTTTAACAATGCCACAGTACTTGTCTCAGGTCGTCTCAGCCCTACGGATTATGTGAGTCCGCTCCGAGGCTCTTTTCGAGGAGCGCCTGTGCGCAAATTCCGGTGTACTGGACTGGCGTTTGGGAGCATGAGACGTCAATGAGGAAATGAGCTTAAAGCTCCCGCCTCAGAATTCTTCCACCATTTAATCTTTCATCCCACTCTACTCACAAAGATCCTTGTGTCAGATCGTTCCACGGATGGGACGACGGGACCTGGAATTTTGATCTTGACACCCTCAGGGTTTATCCCGTCGTGACCTTAGTGCACTCCGCGACAAGTCCCATTATTGTATCATACGATCCAAAACTCCACGATGTCTGCAAAAGCCCCAAAATTATACAAATGCAAATCCGCGATGTCACTGAAAGAGTCCCGGCTATTCGTTTGTCGAGCTCCACAATCCCAGGAGGATTCAAGTCGTGCTGGTAACTACCCGAGCGTTGCACCGCGGCAGCTCGGGCCGCAAGACTTAAAATTCGCTGTTCAAAACCTTCTTCCGTGAGGCATAACCCAGATGCGGGAGATTCACAGGGACTTTGGTGATGTCTCTCTTCGTTTTAGAAACTCTTCGTCATATCGCTACCAAGTAACCACCAGCATGGCTTTTGCTGGCGAGATGGTGGCCGCCCGAGATGGGGCGGGACAAGGGATACGCGATGAGATGCGCACAGACTTCTGCCATAGGAACCCTGTTCTTAGTCGTTTTGAACTAATGAACAAGTACAGATCTAATCTGATGACATCCAGTCTAAGAAACTTTCTTTTAGCCCAAGTAAACCAAACCTTGGGCGATTCTGATTATTCTTGGCTGGTATCTGAACAAATACCTCACCGAAGACCTATGCCTCGAGCTTTCAAGGACACCCTGGTTGCGCGAGAATGACAAACAGTCAGAAGCGTGCCCCAAATCCGGTAGCTTAGTCCTAAGTCATCAAGTTGGCGTCTTGGGAACATGGATCCGGCTGCCCTGAAACCACCGACTGGGGCGGGTAGACCTTTTGGGCTACAACAAACCTTACCAGCTACCCGCCAACCCGCTATTCCGCAAAGGACAGACAGCTTCTAGCCCTTCTTCAACCGTTGTTGCGAATTTTAGTGGCCCACCCCCACCGCTGCCGGTACAGCAAGCTTTTGGCTCCGAGCAGCGGCCTGCACCGCAGCCACCGCAGACACTGCGTTGCATTATTCCAGATTTATTTTCCCATGGAATCCTCGCTGCAAGGCGAGCAAGAGGTGTAGCCGAGCTCTGACGTGAGAGATTTGGCTTGATGGTTGGCTGATTCTTGCAAATCCGACATGCTGGATGAGGCATGAGGGACACAAAGAGAGTAGTCGATCTACGGCTTGAAAATACTGCCGTCTCTAATGCTTCGAAAGATCTTCGCTGGTGGAGCTCACCATTCAGGGTCGTCACGTTGTCTAATCGCTACTCCCATCGCGACCTGGCCCCCTGAAAGTCTTCCAGAAATGCACGGGTTTCATTGGCTTGTCATCCCAACATCCCCAGTCATGACAGCCGTTATGCGTTGACCCGCAGAATGAAAGCCCTTGCAAGCACCGGGGACCAATTATTCGAGCGACACCGACCCAGCCTCGATCTTTCCGCTTGCTCCTTGTGATACTCCTTTGCCCTCTATCAGGCTTAGTTGAGATCGATGCACCTCGCGAAGTTCGCAGCCCTGCTCTAGCTCTCATCTGTTCCTGTTGGCCCATTATTCCTGCTTCATCTGAGTATCGGATGATTGCGCCGGCATCAGGCCCCTCCCCTACACCCCAGTCACACCCTCATCTTACCCAACGTCCTGCACGGGGTTCTCGATAGAGTGCTGTCCAGCATCTTGCTGCAGCATCAGTGCCATTTGCCAATCCCCACAGAAGCCACACAAGGGAGTTCTACACGACACTAGTCATTGAGCCGGGTTACCTCGTCTGTTATCATTCTTTCTTGTGGCTAAGTCCATCTCTCATGTCTGTAAAATTTCATGCACTTGCACTGTGCTGCTTACTTTCACCTGTTAAAAAGTTTTTCTTCAACCATTTTGACCGTGCGTGCAATATAACTAGAGCTTGCTCTTGTCTGGAGTCTTACCAAGTATAAACCCTGGAAAGATCCGTGCTGCCCCTGTCTTCGTCTTGTTCAGCATCGATAATTCTCCGCTTGTTACACGCCTGTCACCGGCGCGGTACTGTACTAAATCTGCCTCAGCGGCACTGTGTGCGTCGGCAGGGACTGGCAGAAAAGGTCGAGGGCTACAGGGCGCTTCTCGGGTCCATTGACCTTGTCATGGTGATCATATTCCTAGCAACATATCGAAACCCTTCAATCTTGCTGTATATCATCCGAGGCTCTGTCGATCGAACGTGGAAAGCAGGACAACGAACCCCGTCCAACTCCATATGAACCTTCACATTTCCTAAACAAGACGCCGCACGTCATAAAGCCAGAAAGTAATTTATCCTTCATTTGGACGACGCAGGACAACCGCCACAACTGTTTAAGGACTGGACCATCCTAGACTTTCAAGTCGCTTCACCTCAAGTCATTGACCGCGAGGAGCTGTGAACTGTCACATTTGATCATCTGAATGTATCGTCTGTTTTGGGACAAAATACGAGTCCTGAAGCACGCCGAGAGCCCCAAGATTCCTCGAGTTTGATCCACCTCCGAAATTACCGTCTGAACGGATAGGCTTGTCTTATTATAACAGGAAGTTAAGTCTCGAGTTGCTGTGTTTGGATGATCTCCAAGGCGTCTCCAGACATTATAGGAAAGATCTCTGCACCCCAATCTCCATCTCGATCGACAGGATTTCCAGCGATCTAACACTCATCCGACACATCCCATCGACAGGACTTATGTTCGTGTCTGGTCAGTGATCAGTCATTGTTCATCGCGGCCCCTACTCTCGTTCATCCCCAGGCATTGTACCACAAACTCGCGCTCTCCTCCCATCACGAAAGGAGGCCGGGTCTGCGCCCATCCATATACCGGATCGATTTCCAGGCTCTCTCGTATCAGAAGCAAACACATCTCTCAATGCTTGTCACACGGCAATGTGATACAGGAAGGAACACTTGGTCTTCTAGCAAGCTCGAGGCGATCTATCACAACTCAGCGTCTCCACGCATGTCGAACTTTGAGCCACTGCCAACGCAGCCGGACTGGCGGGAACAGTACTCAGCATTTCCTCTTCCAGGAGAGAACGGTCTACTTCAACCATCATTCGAGCAGGGTACCACATCTAATGTAACAGAGAGTAATCAGGGCCAGCAACAGAACAGCACAAGGCCTGCATTGGAGCACCGACATAGTCTGGGACCTTTGCGACAGGAAGCTTCTCAGCCAGCTTCGGCGATAGAAAGACCGGATTCGGCACCAGGAGACTGTGGTCATCAAGCAAACCCTATTCGCGACGACTCTCTAGTTTCTACGGAATCGACTGCTCTTTCACTGGCCTCGCTGGGATCGAATCCACTAAGTTCCGCTTCGAGCGCCCCAGCCCAACAAGGAACGCTGGCAAACAATGAAGGAGGTGGGGGAGGACCCCAGGGAGAAATCAAAGATGAGGAAGACGATGACGAAGAAGATGATGAGATGCTGGACGCCGAGGAAGGTGCTCCACCGCAGACTGCAGCAGAGCGGCGGGCAGAACGAAGGAAAATGAAGCGATTCCGGTATGCTTTTCTTCCCGAGGCCCATCGCCAAGGAAACGTCTTAACGGGATGTGCCCATATTGACAAATATCTAGTTTAACCCATCAGCAAACGCGGTTCCTAATGAGTGAATTTGCGAAACAAGCGCATCCGGACGCGGCCCACCGAGAGCGACTGTCGCGAGAGATTCCAGGACTGAGCCCAAGGCAGGTTCAGGTATGGTTTCAAAACAGGTAAGATCTTGCGTGTAGGGTTCTTCTAGACCTTTCAATTGATAATATTCGTTTTTTAGGCGTGCGAAAATAAAGCGGTTGACAGCCGACGACCGAGAGCGTATGATGAAAATGAGGGCGGTGCCGGACGATTTCGACAATGTGCAAGCTTTGCATTCTCCCTATGGGGCCGTCCATGGCATCGGTACGCCGATGCAGTCGCCAGTTGAGTTCGCCCAAGGATACACGGATCATATGATGCGGCCTTTGATGGTCGATACTATGAGGAGAAACGAGCACGATGAGCATATTTCTCCAACCGGTCTGAGTCCAGCTTTCGGTCATGTAGGATTTGCGCCTGCAGGATCGATGGGCACTCCTGATGTTCTTTCACCGTTGTCTCTGAATTCGGGTGATCGATATTATCCAGGGAGCAGTCATCTCTCGAGTCCAATGAGTGCAGGGCCGAGGAGTTCAAATCCGTTTGATCGACAAAACAGTTATCAGGCGCTTTCCCACAGCAGGCAGCACGTTCGCCCATTGCAGCCGTTACAATTGCGCGACACAATGGCGAGGTCGCGGTCTGAGTCGATTCAAAGTCCTTTGAGGTCGAGTATGTCGTGGAAAGGAGAAAACATCGACTACAATAGCTACAACACCGGGCAGCCTAGTCCTCAATTGAGCGGACGCCAGCAGTCTGTGTACCAGCCAGATCAGATTGGAAATAGCTCCGTCAATGCGCATCAATATGATGCTAATGCTTTTTCCAGTTCGTCCCAATGTTTCTCCCTAGTCTCATACCCCTGATGAAGATCTCAATGCGCTGACCCCTTTACAGACACAAACATCCAAAGCTCTCCTCCTCACATGACGTACTCTCAGTCCCATAGCGGCCCGTCGTCGTCAATCCAGCAGTCTGGGTCGTCTACGATGTCTCGGCTCCGAGCAGCGTCGTCGTCGACCTTCCCCCCGGGTCTAGATCTGCGAAACCAGTACCGACAGCTTCCAACGCAGCTCAATTCTCCGCACGGAGCAACACCGCGCAGCAGTTCCTTCGCAAGCGCATTCACAGGTGGCTATGCGAGTGCACCTTTGACTGCGCCAGTCGACTTCTCGTTACCGCGAACCCCCATCGATGGAAGCCAAGGGACCAGGGATTTCAACATTCCGCAGCTGAGCGCGCCAATGGCGCCTCCACAAGATTTTTCAAGTGCTTACAATTCGAGTCTGAGCCCGGTCAGAGCGCAACAGGGGGATAGAGATTTCGGGAGTCAAGGGCAAAATAATGGGGATCCAGGAGGTCAGAACCAAGGCCAGGGTTCTGGGCAGACTGGAGATCAGCAACAGCAACAAGCTAGAAATAATGAGGAGGTATCCTACTTAAGACCATTGGATTATGAGACGGGGCAAAAGCGAAAGAGGAGTTTCACGATACCAGGTCCATTTGAAAGTCCGTAGGGGTATACATTTCAAGGGGGTTGATCGATAGATCAAATAATCAACGTAACGACATTCCCGAGGACCATCCACGATGCATACGACTTCGATTCTTCAAGAAAAGTTTCCCCGCAGGATCATCCGCAAAGAAGCCTCGAGGCCGAATATTGCGACCGCATCCGACTCTGGCGTTTTCATCCCATGAGCTTTCTTTTCTCAGTGCCATCTTCGCTTCTCCGCTCTACGAGCTTTATTTTTTCAGATACCAGTGTTTTAGTAACGAGTGCTATATAGGTGGAACATGGGCTGAGCGATGAGAAAGGGCAGGAAAGCTGGAATCGTCGTAAGAAGAAAGTGCGAATGGATGAAACGCCTGTGCTTTTGTTGAACGCGTGCAGTGCGCAGCTTATGAACGAAGGCCAGGGAGCCAGTTTCTGTGTATATTTTGTTCGTTTTGGCACGAGCTGGCTCAGGGAGGGCCTGTAGATAGTTCCGAATTATGATGTCTTTAAAGAAACACTCGAATCCATCGTTAGACCACACTCGCGGTGCACACGAAGGAAAAACCGAAAGATTATTGAAAAAATTGGTGATACTAGAGAAGATTGATTCAATTGAAGTGCTTGTAATCTAGTAATCGTAGAATCTGTTGCAAAATTAGTATTTGCGGTTCTTTGATGCGGATGTGACCTACCCTTTCCCACTCTTCTTTCCCAACCAGCCAGCGTCTACCATTTTCCCAAGAAGAACGCTAGGTCTATATTTAGAATCTCCTGTCTCCTCGTGCAAAACCTTCATGATGGCCAGGCAGGTATCGATTCCAATGAAGTCCGCTAATTGTAAAGGTCCCATAGGGACGTTGGTGCCATTCTTCATAATCGCATCGATATCGTCTCTGCCGCCGACGCCGGTCTCTAAACAAATGATCGCTTCGTTGATATATGGCATCAGGATCCTGTTCGCAAGAAACCCTGGCGAGTCGGCAGATTGTGATGGGATTTTGCCCATCGCTTTGCAGAAGCTTATGGCGGTATCGATCGTTGCCTGACTTGTTTGCAAGCCAGTGATAATCTCGACGCCCTTTTGAACTGGCACAGGATTCATGAAGTGTGTTGAAATTACACGTGATGAAGCTGATGTGTCCGTTGGGTTCTTCGTCGTTGACGCTGCTATTTTAGTTATAGATATCGAGGATGTATTGGTGGCTAAGATAGCATGAGGAGGACAGATTTGAGCCAAGGATTTGAATATTGAGAATTTTAGGGAGGGGATTTCGGGAACAGCTTCAATTACGAAGTCGGTATCGGCAAGTGAATCCATTGAGGTTGTGGGACTGAGCAGTGATCGTATCCTGTCTGACTGCTCTTGTGTAATCCGTTCTTTCGAAACATCTTTAGCCAACAGCTTATCTGCGAACAATGTGTTAGCCGTCTTGCCGTCGATGCAGTGGAAGCTTGGTGGGGTCATACCAGCAAACTTGAGACCTTTGTCAATCGAAGCTTGGTTGGTATCCACTAGAGTTACTGGGACTCCTGCTTTCTGCGCTGCCACCAATGCGATGCCCAAGCCCTAGAGCACAATAAGTATACATGCAACGAGGAAGGAGTTGACTATATCACACCATTTGTCCGGCTCCGATGACGCCGAGCCGCTTTACCTCTTGCGCGGCGACAATTGGGCTTGAGCTGAAGCATCTGGAGTGTCTGGCATGTTGCAGGGCCTGCCTGCGAAGTATGGGTGAGATCATGGCGGCGATTTGGAGGAAGAAGGACGAGAAGGTAGGTGGCAGTGGCAGTGGCAGTGGCAGTGGCAGTGAAGAGAGGACGAGGTTGAGCGAGACATTTTGAGTTTATGCCGTTAGCTCTCGGTCGATGCAACTTAAGCCGAGGTGAAGAAGCTTAAATCTGGGGGTCACACTAAAATTACAGGGGTGCATGCCCGGAGTCGGGAACGCGACGCGTCTGCTTGGGATCGACGGACGACGCGTAGAGATATTTAGAACTTCGATATTTCCACAACATCAATCAGCAATCAGCAATCATGGAATTGGCAGACGGCAAGAGAGATGTTGTTGATCCTGAGGTGCGCGCATATGTATCGAGTCTTGTAACTGCTGTAAGTTTATTTATTTCCCATAAAACTTGGTCCTGTCTGACGCGTCCCAGTTAGGAGGGAGCGGTGCGGACGAAGATGGTCGATACGTACTTGGAGACGATGCTTTGGCGTGTCTTCGAGATATCAAGAGATGGTTAAAATTATACGACGAGAAAGCAAATCGCTTAGACGTGGCACGATGCCTAGCAGAATCGAATCTTGTTGGAGGGGACTTGCTGCAGATTCTTGCAGTATGGCCGGAAAATGCAACGGATGATCGATTGAAGTCGAAAATTGCTCTGGCTTGTCTAGAACTGCTGGTGCCTCTCACATGGCCACTCGACAAGAACCAGAAGGAGATGACCGTGAACCACCACAGACACATTCCCTACCTCGAAATAGCCCAGCTAGGATACAAGCGCTCAATCATTAATTTCGATGGAGCCAGGATTCTTCATACTGCGGTCCGATGTGCTTTGCCATCAATGGCCGAAGCAATGGGTGACAGGAGTACGAGGGATGAAGGTATTATTAAACTGCTACTCTACTTCGTACGAAATATCGCCATGATCGCTCCACCGCCGAATGTCCAATATGAAGGAGACGAGGCCGAAATCTCGAGATCCGCCACTATCGATGCATTTGATTACCAAGACATTTTCCACCTGCTTCTTACGGTCTCGTCTACAATTGGGGAAGATTTCAACACGCAGGATGTTGTGATCTTGGATATTCTCTTTCATCTTATCAAGGGGGTAGACATCGAAAAGCTCTTTCTTGACGAGAAAGCAGCCGACAATACCAAGATGGATGAACTGGTACGATTACGGAAGAAAGAGGCGGCAATGCTAAGAAGCTATCAGACAAATGCTCCAACGAGACACAATCGATTCGGTGCTATGGCCTGGCTCCAGCGGGAAGACGCAAAGGTGACCACGATTTCTGGGCAAGCTGCTGTGACAGACTCGACGAGGGGCTTGGCTAAGATGGATGCTACCAAAAAATTCAAACCACCACGTCGAGCATTGAAAGGGGATAATGGACCTATGGATTTTGACACGCCTGCTACTTTAAACGTACAGGCATCTAAGCATCTTCGAGCCTTTGTGGAGGAATTTCTCGACTCTGGCTTCAACCCTCTTTTTAATCACTTACGCAAAGCCATCGACAGGGAGGCAGAGCGAGTCCTCGAATATCATCCCCGGCAATTTTTCTACCTGATATCTTGGTTCCTTGAGGCCGAAAGAGTGAGGAGGCGGAACAAGAAGCCCTCGAAAGCGCAAAAGAATGCCCTCCCAGAAGAAGTGGACAGCTACTCCCTTGTTGCAAGCGTCTTAAACCAGGAGATGTTTGTCACATTGAACAGGGCCATGGACTACACATTCGAGAATAAATCATGGCAAGACTTAAGCGCTGCTATGAAGTGTTTCACTCAAATTCTCCTGACAGTTCAAGACATGTCGGAATCACCACTTGAGGATGACCAAGAGATCGCGGAAAATATTCTTAATCGTATTTTCTACGAAGAGACGACCCACGACAGAGTAGCAAACATTGCTCGGACATATAAAGACCAAGGATTTGGTTATCTAGATTCTTGCACCGAGCTCTCGCATCACTACCTACGGATCCTGGAACAGTACTCAAAACAGAACGTGGACTTGCAGGTACGATCACGCAGGAGAGTACGCCGGAAAAAGAAGGCTGCCAGAGCTGCTGGCCAGGACGAAGCTGACGACGCTATCATCGATGAATCGGAGGGTGAAGATGCAAGCAGAGCTGAACGCACTTCACATGAGCGGAAATTCGACTTTAAGCGCTTTGCTGCAAAGTTTGTGTCTCAAGGATGCGTTGATACTTTCGTCACATTTACAGCCTATTTCAACGACCTCAAGTCCTCACAACTCAAACGAGCCCATCGATTCTTCTACCGTGTAGCCTTCAAACAAGAGATGAGCGTAATGCTTTTTCGGGTTGATATTATTGCGCTATTCTACAAAATGATCAAGGGCCCAGAAGGGTTGGATCCTCAATCTGGCTCATATAAGGAATGGGACGAATTTGTCAAGCAAATCTTGAAGCGGTGTACAAGGAAGATCCAAGAGCGTCCAGAATTGGTGGTAGAGATGCTATTTTCAAAAATCAACAGCACAGCCCATTATCTGGAATACGGGTACGAGAAGCAGACAGTAACAACGAAACCACGAGCGGCAGCCGAATTAGAAGTTAAGAGAGGAAAGGAATGGGAAGAACAGATTGCTATTGTCGTTGGCGCTTTGCTTGATAGAAACGAGGCCGAGCATCTGCAATGGGTCAAATCACAGCTTTCTTCAGCTGAGAGCGAACGAAGGAGTTGGGAAGGGGCAAATGCTGCGCTGCCATCTGTCGAGCCAGCTGTCGACGAAGATCCATTCGCAGAACCCAGCGAAACGCCAGCGGTGCAGGTGGAGCCACCTAAAGCACCTTCAATTTGTATGTTCTTCATTTCCGCGACATGTTTGGGTTTATGTTAACCTATAGTAGTGGTGAAACCTGATGACGATGCTCGCAAGCTTGCTATGTTCAAGAATGGTCACCTTCGACTTCTTATGAAATTGGTTGGGTTCACACGCATCGGATTAGATGATGATCCTGATGCTTCATGGCTGATCCCCTCTGATTTATCTGCTGATCAGCTCAAACGATCGCTAGACTTAATCAAAAAAGCTGAATTCAGCCCACCAGTCTTTGACGATGGCCAGGAAGCAGGCGATTTCATCAGACGCGTATCCGCAGGCACAACAGGCAGGAAAAAGGCAACCTTTGACGACGACGACGGAATCGATGACGATGATGACGAAGAGCCCATGTTCCCTGCTGGTGGTCCCACGTCCATGAACAAAGCTGATGCTCTGAAAGAACTCAAGAAAAAGCGTAGATACAGAAAAAGAGATGCCTCTGAAGACGATGAGGGTGGCTTGACCGAAGAGCAACTCAGAGCACGCGCAGAAGCGAAACGGCAGAGGGAGAAGGAAAAGAACGCCAAGATAAAGAGTGAACTCTTCGTTCGCGACAGTGACGACGAGGACGATGAAGAGCGAGATCGTGAGTTCTTTGCGCAGGAAAAGTTGAGGCAGCAGTCGAAGATCGAGACGATGAAGAAGTTACTTGGTGTCAGCAAAGATAAGCCTTTGAAGAGGCCGTCGGATTTTATGTCTGACGAAAGCGACGACGATGATCTTCTAATGAGCGCAACTGCGGCAACGACCAAGAGATCTAGCAAGAAGCGGCAGTCGAGCGCCATTTCAGGAAATAGCGACGATGAGCAGCAGTCCTCTTCTACGGCAAAGGATGATCTTGCCGAGTCTGAGGATGAGGCTACAGATACACCATTGTCAAGTCCTCACGTTCGGTCTTCTCAGACAAAGAAGCGAAAAGTTGCTAGCGATGATGACGAAGAGAATTCTGTGCCAGAACATCCGCCTTTAGCGAAGAGTACAGAGATAGTAATGGATGACGAGGACGAGGACGAAGATGTACCAGTAATTAGACCAGCAAGGCAGAGAGTCAGGGCCGGTTTTATTATGGATAGTAGTGATGAGGAGTAATGATTGTGCATTCTTGGCGCACTGGGTACATGGGGTCGGTTATGGTGTTAGGATTATGACTAGCATTGTTGAATACCAACAGAATTTCAATTCCAGCAAAAGTCTCCCGTACAGAATCGTAAACCCTTGGAGCAAAATAAAAGGGGCTCAGCCTTGCCCCAGCCTCGCGCTAGGAATGCCCTAAGCGAAGGACCTTCATATCCTCACCGTCCCTTCATTCCTTCCCAGTCTCCATCATCACCCTTCTCCCGTTTCAAACTTACAACATGGACACGCTTCTAAGGTAGCAATACAATAACTCCACAAAAGTGAAAGCACCATGGCGGAGGAATCGGCCGACTCACGCATCAACCACCAGGATGCACGCAACTACTGGCAGTCCATCGACGCGGATGTCAATGGAATGCTAGGCGGCTTTCCGTATATTTCCAAGGTTGATTTGCAGGGGAGTAAGAATTTTCTTGCTAAGATTGGGGTTGGAGGGAAGGGGAAGGGAAAAGTTGGACGGGCTGTTGATTGTGGTGCTGGGTAGGTTTTTCTTGATTTCATGTCATTTGTTCATTTCGCTGTTTTCTGCTTTGCGCATTTTCGTAAATTTTTCTTTGTGTGAGAGAAAAATAATGGGTGATTGGAAGTAGCGGGTTCATCACCTTGAATTTTTTAAAGGGCGTATTCAGAGTGCTCCTGCCCCTCAATTGATCAACAACTCTTCAATCTTGGGGGGGCAACCGCGTTCAAGTCACAACTTTCTCACCTCTTCAACTCAAAAATTTCATAGAAAGTGCCATCCTAATTGAATTCCAGAATTGGCCGCATAACAGAAGGCATGCTCCTCTCCATAGCCACCACCGTCGACATCGTCGAGCCCATCGCCAAATTTTCCGCGGCCCTGATCAATAAACCCGGCATCGGCAACATCTTCAACGTCGGTCTCGAATCCTGGGATCCAAATCACTCAGATGTAGCCTATGACTTGATCTGGAACCAATGGTGTCTAGGTCACCTGACTGATGAGCAATTGGTTGTGTATTTAGAGAAGTGTGGGAGAGTGTTGAATGAGGGTGGACATGTGATCGTAAAGGAGAATATGAGTTCAAGTGGAGAAGATATATTCGATGAGCTTGATAGTAGTGTCACTAGGTATGTTTCGGGAAATGGAGTTTGTGGGACAACACTAATTTGAGAACTAGGACGGACCAGAAGTTTCGGGAGATATTTGAGAAAGCGGGGTTGAAGATTAAGAAGACGGAGATTCAGAATGGGTTGCCGAAGGAGTTGTATCCTGTTAGGATATATGCATTGCAACCATATGTTGGATCATAGTGGGTTCAAATAAGCTGAATTTGAATTCCGAAGTCTGTCTGAATCTAGAAGTGAGGTTGGCCTTTTGGCGGAGTCAGAATCTTCAAGCAGAATCCGCAAGAGGGTGAAAGAGTAGAAAGATACCCGAGATAGGGGAATCAGAGTGCCTCTCCTACCACAAGATGACAATAGAATACTGAAAAATCTAAAACACAATCATTCCGCGAGTATCGTCACTTGATTACAATGTGTTTTATTAAGGTTGATTGCGAAGGCAGCTCTCTGGCAGCAGGTTTAATGGACAGGGTAAAGTCTAAGCTCTAATTTCGCCAGCTACGAAGGTATTGAAAGTTGATCATCTATCGCTTTGAGATCTCGGAATTTATCCGTATCCACGTATACTTTCCCCGCCTGGCTGTCAATCATCCCACCAAGTGCCTTCATGACCCCTTCACTACCTTCATTTCCAGCAGAAACCATCGAGTGGACATATCCACTGAAATTGTCACTGTCTAAGTGCAAATAACTGCTCGTCCACTCCACAGTGCCGCCAATAGACTTCATAACCCCTTCACTCCCCGCGTTCCCCTCCTTAACATCTGAATGCACGAATCCGCTCTTCCCAGAATACCCCAGATCGTTGAACCCTCCATTCTCTAAGCGACACAACAATTCCACTGCAACCTGCGTAGCCAGTCCCTTTCCGCGGTACTCAGGCAATACGTACAGCGTCGCCAATGACCCATCAATGCCTAGGTATCCCCAAGCCACTAACTCTCCCTCGGGACTCATGATCCCCACATTGGCTTGCAGTTTGAGCGTTGATTTCTGGCGAGGTATCGAGGATGTAGAGATCACGATATCCAATTGATCTTCTGGGACTCTGCCCACGGAATAACCTTCGGGCAGCGGTCGTCTAGGCTTAGAGGAAACAGCGGAGGTGGGCACAACCCATAGATTCCAGGTGGTCATGTACGGCACACCGCCTCGGGTCTCAAGTAGCTGGGTGAGTGACTTGGTGAAACTCTCGTGTAAGCAGGAGAACTTCAGTCGCTGGTCGAAGGGCCATCCTGGTGCTTCTGGGATCTCCGTTGCTTTGAGGAAGAGAATTGCCGAGTGAAGATGGGAGGTAATTATCTCTTGCTGAGGTGCCGAGAGAGGCTGCGGTAGGGAAATTAGGGGGTTGAAGACCCATATTTGAGATTCGGCGTGTCGAGAGCGGTCCGAGAATATAATGGTATAAACTTCGGGGATTGCTGGAGAGGAACCTGGAGATGGTGGTGGGAAAGTGGCCGCAAACAAGCAATGCCGAGAAGGAAGATTGTGTGGTGCCCGAAGCCGATTATATATCGGATTGCTACAAGGTAGGTGCGGGTGAAGGATTGGAAGGAAAGTTGAGAGAGCCGTGTCTTGGGGATAGCGGAAGAATTGGGTAGTTCCTTCTGCTTCAGCCATTGTGAATTCTAGATCGGAACTAGTTAAGCAGAGAAGTTCTGTGAGTTCTAGAAAGATTGCCTCTTCGAAATATCGATCAATGGATCAACAACGACCTTAGAAAGGTCCGCTTATGAAGTCCCGACTGAGGAGAAGAGGACAAAACCGCTTCCTTGAGCAGTGTACAAGGTTGGAAAACGAGAGAAAGGATTTGAAAATGACATTTATACTTCCAGGTACAACAAGTGAGTCACTAGATTTTACGTGACAAATGTGTAGAAATCGGAAAACAATGTTCCCCTGAAAGTGGGGTCTCGAGGCGAGATTATCGTGGCGGCAAGAAGTCCGGGAAAGTGGCTGGTGAATCATGTGATCAAATTGTGGCTGGGCATCAAAGCTTGTTTCGATGTGTCTTTCATCCTCCTCGCGGCAATATATCCCAAACCATACCATACCTAGGTACACGATGGTCGTCGACATCACTCGCCCGCCTTCATCGAGTACATGTATGTGCTTATGCCATACCAATTACAGCGGCGGAGATCGCCCTTCCATTGGATCTTCGCGAAGTGCATCAAATGCATGCTGCGAGATGTTTGTTCTAGCCAAAATGACAGACCCTGCTTCATCGGCAGTCGTGCCTGCCACATCTGTCTAGTCCCATGTTTCTAGGGCTCACAGATGCCAGAAACCTTACACATTCTCCCCTTCCTGGCTTGTTCGCGTGCTGAGCACTTACCGGGCCGTTGAGCTTTTCAATTTCGGTGGGAGAGTGCATGCCACTTCATCAAGGCGCGATTGTAAGTGTGACCAGAGCCGACCAAATCGACCAGGTATAAAGCAGAATGCGTTATCTATACTTTCATTTTCCTTCCCCTCTTTCGCCTTCTTTTCTTTCCCTTTCCAAGTTCCTTTAGATTCTTTTGGGCAAGATGCTTCTCCCTTCGCTCTTTGTCCTTCTCACTCTCGCCGCAACGGCACAAAGTGCTGCTGTCCCCAATACCCATGTCCTGCACGAGAAGCGAGAGGTCGCCCTGAGCCAGTGGGCGAAGCGAGAGAAGCTTTCTCCCAAAACAATTTTGCCGATGAGAATTGGGCTGAAGCAGCAGAATCTCGATCGTGGCCATGATTTTCTGATGGACGTGTAGGTGTTGTGATCATTTTTGAATAGCTAAAAGCTTCTTGCCACCTACATCTTATTCATCACTGAAACGGTTATAGTTCTCATCCCCAGTCCAACAATTATGCAAAACATTGGACTTCTAAGGAAATCATTGAGACGTTTGCTCCTGTCCAGAAGACAGTCGACATGGTCAAGGAATGGCTGACTGACTTCGGAATTGATGGCAAACGTATCACACATTCTGATAACAAAGGTTGGCTGGCCTTCGATGCAACCACTGCGGAAGCGGAAGGTTTGCTTCATACAGAGTACCACCTTTATGAGCACACAGCCAAGGGCCATGTGACTCCAGCATGTGAAAGGTACACACATATTTAAGCCTTGTTACTCTGATCTTTGTTGACGCAACGAAGTTACCATGTCCCGAAGCACATTCAAGAACACATTGACTACATTACTCCGGGAATCAAGCTTCTTGCACCAACAAAGCGAGGCAAAGGTAAACGTGGCTTTGGCATGAGCTCCGGACTATATGGCCATGGTTCCAGTGACCCTCTGAGGCAAGATAAGCCTCCTGGGCTCCCGATCACCGCCGCTGGTGCCGCCGGGGACGCTTCAACATGTGATCAATACATTACACCGGCTTGTATTCGGGCTTTGTACAAGATCCCGGAAATACCAGAATATCAGAACAAGACAGCCAGGACTGACAACTCTCTTGGAATCTTCGAAGAGGGCGACTTCTACGCTCAAGAGGATCTTGACCTCCACTTTGCGAATTTCACACCCCGCATCCCGAAGGGAACACACCCGATACCCGCTTTCATCGATGGTGCGAAGGCACCAGTGCCTGTGCGTCAGGCTGGAGGCGAATCTGATCTTGATTTTGAACTGGCATATCCTATCATTTACCCGCAGACAATTACTTTGTACCAAACAGATGATTTGTTCTATTCAAACAATCCAAATTCCACGTCCAATGGAGGGTTCAATACATTTTTGGATGCTCTAGATGGGGTTAGTCCCCTCCTCCAAATAGATCAATACGCCACTAAATTTCACAGTCATATTGCACATATTCGGCTTTTGGGGAGACTGGCAACGATCGTGAGTGCTAATCCGATTCTGCAAAACATCGATGCCTTGAAAAAGGACTGAATTTTGTAGCAAAACTTGACCCCGTATATCCTGATACGCATGGGACGGGATCGGATTTCTATAAAGGGCAACTTCAATGCGGTGTCTACAAAGTGGGTCAAATTATCACTTAGACGTATGGCTCACTGCTAAGACCCAAAATAGCCCACAAACGTCATCTCTGTCTCATATGGTGGGCAAGAATCAGATTTGCCCGCATATTATCAACAAAGGCAAGTAACCCGTGGCTTTTTTTCACTCCGTCGCAAGTGTTCACGAGGGAGAACAAATTTGTCCATTACCAGCAGATCGTTAAACTCTTTTTTCAAAATCATTAACTGACATCAATTAGGCAATGTAATGAGTAAGTCTGGTTGCGAGAGGTGACCTTGGGGATCAATCTGATTTATATAGGTTCATGAAACTTGGCCTTCAAGGAGTTTCGATTTTCTACGCTTCAGGTGACGATGGTGTTGCAGGGCCTCCAGGTACCTCGCTTCATTTCGGCTCGTCTATGTTCTCAAACTAACGTCTCTTGATAGGAGACGGCGGAAGTGCAAATGGATGTTTAGGAACCAACAGAACAATTTTCAGTCCAGCGTGGCCCAACAGGTAGCTGCCAAGGGTGTCATTCTTAAACAAAAGCTTATGTCAATTCAGCTGCCCATACATAACGAACGTTGGCGCCACAAAAGTCTACCCAGGGAAGACAACCAGCGATCCTGAAAGCGCGGTCGTTGATCCTGCTGGTCACCCATACCGGTCGGCTTACTCGTCCGGTGGAGGATTCAGTAACGTATATCCAGTTCCTGATTACCAGAAGGACGCTGTAGCAAAATTTTTCAAGGAGCATGAACCGCGTTACCCACACTACAGCAAAGGGATCATAGGCGAGGCTGGAGGGCTTTACAATCGTAGCGGCAGAGGGTATACCACTCCACTCTCATAATCCTATATTCAGCAAAACTGATTTTGATGCAGATATCCCGACGTTGCGGCAAATGTATGAGAGCAAATACGCCACCACTCAATCTTTGAACGATGTTACTAATTTGGGATTCCTAGGGGGACAACATTGCTGTCTACTTCGGCGGGCAGTTCACGAAGTCCGGTGGAACGAGCGCTTCCACACCCATCTTCGCAGGAATTGTCAGTCGTATCAATGAGCAGCGACTGAATGCCGGAAAGAAGACTATTGGATTCATGAACCCGGCACTATACACAAACCCTTCCATGTTGAATGATATCACCAATGGAACGAACCCAGGCTGTGGAACTGAGGGCTTCTCTGCTGTACCAGGATGGGATCCTGTTACCGGGCTGGGTAAGCTGAAAATATATTTGACTTAATATTTGCTAATCCTTTATAGGAACTCCAAACTATCCGAAGATGGTCACATACTTCCTCAGCTTGCCGTAAGTGGGGCTTGAGATCCAAGACTGTCTCTTTCCTATCTGGGAAATATGCAACGGCTGAAGCACGAGCCGCATCGAAACCCCTCATTTAAGGAGAGCAGCGTCTGGGTGAGAAATTGTGAGCTGTGTGCCTTTTTAAAGGATCTCGCCGCTGTCGGGAATGTGAAATGATCAATGATAATGCACTGCCGCACTTATTCCCAAATGACAATCTATAATGTGGTTCTTCCCTTGTGCTGATCCGTTTTTTTACACATTGTTTGAAGTCTTCATCCTTACAATTAATTTTGGCAAGTATATCCTTCTTTCAAACCCCCATCATACCTTGTATACTTCTGTTGAAGAGAGCGGGAAATGGCACTCCATCGGTCTCCAGAACTGGCCCCCGGCTGCATACTTTCAAATTCGGGATAGAAAGGAGGCGTAGAGAGTCAAAGCCGTCAAAGCCGTGAATATTATTAATATTTGAGATGAGAAGTGCCAAGACCATTTATTGGAACAGCGGCCATCCGATCCCATATCCGGGGCAGTGGTATCCACCCGTGTGTTCCGCTATAAAAGCTTCACTTCGAGAATCCTCTGGTTGAAGCTCGCTCCAGAACTAGAGCCCCATTAAATTATTTACTCTTACTTTACAGGTAGCCTATCAAGAGCTTCAGCAGCACATGCTAGCGTGGTGTACGTGAATTGTGGCAGTGCACTCATGACGTTCCACCCATTATGGAGGGGCAGTACATACGCCTCAAGAGGAGACGAATACGCTTCAAACTCTACTCTTTGAGCTGCCAGCTTCAACGACCTAATCCCTCAAGACCAGTCAGAAAGATTGGTCTCCTCAAAAACTTATCCGCAAATCACCCTTGAAGCCATGTCCCATCAACTAGACCTCACACTCCCAACCACCGCGCCTTCAGCTGCAGCATGGCGGACAAAGTCAATCTCGAGCTGCAAAGCCGCCCTATATTCCCTAATAAACTTCACCGACGCCGAACTCCAAGAGCTCCAGAATGAGTGCGAGTCCGAATCCGACCCCGAGGTGCAAGAAGGTGCCACTGTATCATTAGCTCCTCAAGCATCATTCGTCGATCAGCCACTCCGAGCCGTATTCGACTACCACCTCGAGCTCGCAAAGGAAAATGAATATTACCCCACTTTTTTTATCGTAACAGTCGACCACGACTGGAAAGCCAACGGAGTCTTGCTCGTGACATTGGACGACGAAGATGAGCCTGAGGGCAAAGTTGATTATTTCCGCCTCAGGGCTAGGCATTCGGGCCTGATATTTGTGAACCTTGAAATTGGGAACTCGGATTGGATGGAGGAGAAGGGATGTTATGAGATTAAGCCGGGGCAAGGCGATACGAATACAGATGATGAGGATGGGAATGATGGAGAAGAGGAGGAAGATGGCCCGGACGCTCCTTCGAGATTTGATGACCCGGGCTCTCCAACTTCTGGACCAATTCCACCAAAGCGCCCACATCCATGGACTGGTGGTGATTACAAAGGCATTTACATGATTTCTGGACTCAACCCCACAGAAGTAATCAACAAACTCACTCCAGGTCCATCGAACCTAGTTATCGAACCCGCGAACTATCATATCCGTCTTCAAGCCATCATTCCCGCCTCATCTCCAGATCCGGTCGCTGAAGCAATATCTCTGCATCCCTCTCGTTGCGCCAGGAATCCTTTTTTGGATAAGTTATTCTTTCTCCTAGTTGATACAACGACACCCAAGATCGATGGCGTGACGCTCGTGTGCACAGGTGGTGTCGTTAAAGGCGATACTATTCCTGCTGGAGCGAATCAACGAGCTTATTTCAGCGATAGATTAGCTACTCAAGACTTGTACTGCAATCTCGTGAATGGGGTACGAGTTTGGGCGCCTCGAGACCTAACTTTCGGTGTCTTTACCTATGATACTGGTAACCAAGACCGTGGAAAGATAGCTCGATTACTGGATCCTGATTTCAGGAAACGTGTCATGGCGGATGAGCGTATAATTTTTGCACCGCCGTCCCGTGAACCGGGTAATATAAATCATAGAATACGCAAGACTATTGAATATTCACTTGAAATGGCTTTGAAGTGGTGGCCTCGATGGTGTTGGGAGGAACGTTTTCGTCAGAAGTTCCCGAGGAACTTTTTCATTTGTGTGGATAATGACGATGTTGACAAGAACGGGGTTTTGCTGGTTAAAGTCGAGTGGGACGGGGAAACCAGTGGGGAGATTGAGAGAATGGATAATGTGAAGTTACATGATACGGCGGAGGTGTGGCATGTACCTGTAAGAGAGGCATACCAAAATTTGAAGGATGTTATAGAAGGGACTCGAGAGTGGGAGGGAAAAAAAGAAGAGTAGGAATGTAAGGTGTTTAGAATGATACGACACATTGAGAAGTGCATTAGATGATCCTCTCCCCGCAGGGGGTGCCATCAAGTCCTTGATGGTGTGCATTTTGCAATCATGAGAAACTGATTATGGGACACCAGGGGCCTTACTTAAATTCTTCATGAAGATCATTGAGACATAAAATAGAATCTTCCCCTCAATATGCTTCCTTTTGGGCAAGTCCGAGAAAGATTTCAGTTCGATTTTCCTAGTAAAATCTCGGCTCGTGGGAAACAGCTCCGAGCCGACTTGGCAAGCACTTCTTTACTGTTTCCAGATTTAATACATGTTACGCACCCACAAGGAAGGCGTTGGGATGTAACACCAAATTTAAGTAAAACAGGCAGGAGCCCCGAGTAATTAGAACAAAAGGGAAAGAAATCCAGACACTTGTCAAAAGCTGAAAGGTGAAGTAGCGAGGAATCCACAAAGTTACCAAAAGGTCAAGCAGTACTTTGATTATGTTAAGAATGGATAAAGAGGCAATGATATGATCACCTGCAGAGCTTGAGTCATACTTGGCCATTTTAACTTGCAGGCAGAAGTTTGAAAAATAAACATCAAGCGGGTAAAATCTTGTTACATTTTTTGTGATGCAAAACCCTTCCTATCGGGCTGTCCCAGCAATGATCGTAACGCCCCAAACGCCAAATACATGACCAAGCCTATCATCTCAATGCAAGTGGCAGAGGACGCTAAAGTACAACGTAAATCTAAGGTATCTCCAAAACCGCAGGTATCTCGCATATCATCTCTTAGATGCTCATCTCTCCTTCAACGTCAGATCTATACTCCTGGTGACAAGCCAGAAGTTGCGACGTCCTTTGGGGAACCAAAGTCCCCAAAAAGTTCAGTTATTTTTTATCTCTCCTTCTTTGTTGTCCCCATCACATCTCTCCCGCTCGAGTTTCATAGGCATAATCATCGCTAGCTCGGGGCAGTAATCGAAGTTTGACTTCCGCTTTTTAGGATCCTTCCACACATCGTCTGCGAGATTCTCGCCTCCATCTCTGACATGGTATCCCATAGGCTTTTCAAAGTATGAGTCTTCGACAGAAAACTGTTGCCTCATATCCCCAGCAGCAACCACCGCCCCCGGCAAGGTGGTTAACCGTTTGCCAAACCATTCGTCTTCGGGTTCTGTGTCGTTGTATCTCGACTGAAAGCTGAGTATTCTCTTAACAGTTGAAACCCTGCGAAGGGATAATCCACCATTGCCAGCAAATCTATCGTTTTTCGTTCTGTAATTAGCGGTCAGACTTGGGGCTTCGACTCTCCGGGACGGGAAGGAGGGAATAAGCTGACCTTGGGGCTCCGGCCCAATCATAATGTAACCAGTCATCCAGACTATCTCCCGAGTTCGCACACATGATGCTGTCCGACTCAAATTTCAACATCCACTCAACCTCTGACAGGTGTTCATTGTAGAAACGGAGGTCGGTGAAGAGCCTATACACATCCTCCTTGCTGTCGATTTTCCAGGGCTTCGGCACAACCACTAAATCCAACTTTCCATTCAAGGCCTGGTATTGCGTCGCAAAACTCCGAGAAACGCTCATAACACTTTTATTTGTTCCAATGAACTTGAATCTCCAGTCCGGAGGAAGGACCGAGATCATATGTAGAAGTTGGGGCACGAGATGAGGGAGCGGGCGGCCCTCAACAAGAACGGCGACTTTCGAGGAATTAAATTGTGTTTTCGGGTCGACTTTTGGATGCCAGTCGACTTTTAGGGCTGGCAGATGCTCAATTGCATCGTTGTATTTTTGATGGGCGATGTCTTTGACCGTTTGCTGGTAGGAAGGAATGAGGCTCGCGATCGTCCAGCTGTTGCAAGGCTTGCGCGTCAATAACCGCCCCCGTCTGCAGAATTGGGATCAGGAGAACTCACGTTATAATGAGAGACACGGCTAATAGTATTCTTGTTCTGTTTATCACAAATATGCCATTGCCCAGAGAGCTCTGGTGGCCAGCCTGAGCGTTGGCTATCGCTGTCGTCATGTTGACTTGCGCCTGAAAGGTTGCGGTGCTGGCGGGCTCTATCGGAATCCGGGATGTTTGAAAGGAAATCTAGGGAAGCGAGTTCGGATTCCTTTGTTGGCGAAAGAGCATAATGTCGCCGCGGTCAAGACACAAACAGGTGCTTTGCTGGGCGGATATGAAGATGCTCGTGAGGTGATAAGATGGTGGTGAGAGTATTATTGTGGTATGGTATGGTATGGTATGGGATGGTATGCCCATGTCGCGAGTGGTATTCTAGAATGGCTCGTACCGCTGCGTAATCTTACGAATATCTTGAGTGCCCCACCAACCTTGAGGCAAGGATCACCAGAGCCCCTGTTTAGTACAGAGGCTGTAGGGCTTGGCAAGTAATCCTTCTGGATAGTTGCACCCTCTATATTTCGGACGTTTTACTGTAAAATGCCGCCCTAAATATCCCGTCCCAAATCCAAAGTCCTGATCGTTAAATTCACCCAAAAGAGCCAAGCCTCAATGCAGGGGCACCAGCTTCAATAGAAGGGGAAAGGGGCCATCTCAGCTCGGGACAACCCGACCAAAAGAAACAAAACATCGTGTTGAGCGGGTAGACGTCCCAACACAGAACTGTGGCTTGAAGTCTCGCTCCACAGCTCTTATCGAAAAGAAAAGTTTCAAATGAACAAATGAACCGTGTTCGTGGACAAGGAGAGGGGAAAACTCGCTGTCGCTTTTTCGTGATGCCGTCAATTTCAAGTATTCTTCTACTGCACTATTTCGCATTCTTCTCTTCATGGCTGTATACAATACCAAATCTGTATACATTTCTCGGCCAGTATGGCTGACAGCACTTTTTCTTATCATATTCTTTTGGGGATTCCTGCAATTAAATTTCAGTGTAAGGATAAGACTTTGCGGCCACATTCCTGTCCTTCCCCCAAAACGCGTTTCTGATTCCACAGCAGTCCATCCCTTCTCATAAAAATACTTTGAACGCGCCTTCGGAGGTCGAAGAAGATGACACTTTCTCCGAGCTCGCAAAAAATCCGTACAGAATATATGTTCCGCCAGCAGAAATCCCAAACATAAACCCGCTTGAAGATTTGGAGAACGCCTCCACCGAAAATCCTCATTCAAACCTTCCCCCAGAGGAGCCTCCCTCAGACTCAGAAGCATACCACAACGGCCCTAAAGCAAAAGAATGCCCCCCCGAGCCATTCGACATCTCCAAGTGCCCCTCTGTCCAAGCCATCACCGAAAACCAACCCACAGACGAAGACACTTCACCCTCCTCCTCCTCCGACACCACACTGTCCCCTAAGCCCAAAAAGCGCAAAGACCGCCCTCTAATAAGCTACGCCTACTCCGAATCCGACTTCGGCCGCATAAACCTCCAATTCTTCATAACGCACGCCCTACACTCCGCCGCCGATTTCATCTTCATCCTCAACGGCCCCACCGACGTCGACGAAACCATCCTCCCAAAGGGCCGCACCAACATCCGCATCGTCAAGCGCGAAAACACGTGTTTCGATCTCGGCGCTCACGCTGAAGTCCTCAGTGCCCCGGGAAAGAACGGGAGACCGGCGCCGAAGGACAGGTATAAGCGGTTTATTTTGATGAATGCTAGTATACGGGGCCCCTTTGTGCCGCATTGGAGTCGTGAGTGCTGGAGCGATGCGTATTTGGGGCGTTTGAATGAGAAGGTGAAGCTTGTGGGCGCGACGCTGAATTGTCATGGTGGGAACTCGCCGCATGTGCAGAGCATGATTTGGGCTACAGACAACATTGGTCTAGAACACATCCTGAGTCCGAATGCGATAGGAGAGTGTTTTGAGAGTCTGGATGCGGCGATGGGAGGGGAGGTCAGAACGACGGGGTATCTGAGGGAGCAGGGGTACGAGGTTGATGTTATGCTGAGTATTTTTCAGACGGAGCGGGATTATGGGTTTGTGAATTGTAAGGATCCGAATGATTTTTTGTATCAGGGGAATTATTTTGGGTTTAGTGTGCATCCGTATGAGACGCTGTTTATTAAGAGTCATAGGGGGATCGAGGATAATATGTTGGAGAAGTTGAGTGTGTGGAGTGATATGAGTGGGTATAGTAGTGATGATGTGTGCAAGTTGTAGGGAGGGCAGGTTGGTAGGAGTTTGGGCGTTGGCTTGTGGGCAATTTAGACGTCTTTTGGCTCATAGACTCAGACATAGGAAATAATGAACATAGATCAAGATTCCAATTTTGGTCACTGGATGGAAATTATGTTGAAGTACAGAGAAGCTTGCTCAGTTGTACTGGATCCATCTTGTGCCACCAACTTGCATCTAGACCGTAACCCAACATCACTTGTACAAAGGTATTGTATTCTATCAAACAGTACAGTACAACATTAATCCCATTCCCAAACTCCAAATGCCATGCACCGCTCACAATTATTAAAACTCCTTCCAAACAGATTACGATGGTGTATCGTTAATGTGATCCACGCTACATAACTTGTACTCCGGGCACCACTCATCCAAACTCAGCATTTGCTCATCTAGCCACCTATGAACCTGATGTACCCCCAGCGGATGCGGATAATCTATCGTCTCCACACTGAATGTTCTCGCTACCTCCAAACTAGGAAGATGTATTGTGCCTTCGTCTTCAGGATTGACCCCTTCTTCTTTCTCCCGATCTTGCAACTCTTTGAACCTGAATTTGGTTCCCAATTAGTATCTCTCGAACTTCGAAAAGCAAGCTGGAAAGACAAACCTATTAAAAAACCACTGATCCTCAAATCGATCTCCATCCTTCTTTGTCTCCTCCCAATCCCACTCCTCCAATACCCTCATCGTGGTACTCCTCTTCCTCAGACTCAACCCTCCATTATACCCCCTCCCCAAATCCGTCGCAATCGGCGCGCCCACAAAGTCATACTTGAAATAATCATCCACGCTCCTCGCAGCGTTCGCACACAACATGCTATCGCTTTGAAACAACAGTATATTCTCAGCTGGCGCCAGGCTTTCCCACAGCCATTTCTGCGTCATGAATTGATTCACGGAATCTGAGTTCGTGAATAAAACTGTTTGCGGTAGGATGCGTACTTGCACGATGCCTGATTTCAGGTATCGTGCCAGAGCGGAGGAGGCTGAAAATTGCCCGACTGCTTCGGCGGATGTGTAGATGAGAATGGGCCAGCTGGGACCGAGGACGCTACCGAAATGCAGGATGAGGGGGATGAGATTTGTGCGGAAGCGCGTTTCGATTATGACGGCTACTTTATTGCTGATGGTGCCATTGAAGATTTCATTTGCGCTGTTTGAAGGTTTTGATTTGAGCTTTCCACCGTTCGGGGATTTGGCTGTGGGTGATGCTTCGGTTCCTGGTGGTGGTGTGTTGGAGGAGGCATGGTCTGAATAGGAGTTGATTAATGATGATTGAGGATAGCAGAGTTTCCACGTCCATATGATGATGAGAAAGAGGAATGCGGTTAGCAGATAGTTTCGGTATTTTCTGCGCCGCTCTTCGACAGAGGTGAGCATCGCGATGGTCTGCGACCCTCAGGTCGATCTGAGGTGCTCCTCGGGTCTTGGTGTTGTGATGTCCGCAATGCGTAAGGAATGCTACTTCCACCAATACCTCTCCCTCAATCCAGTGTTCGCTCCCTTCAAAAATGAACGACAAAGGGAAGCAAAGTTCTCCCTGGCGACGATCTTGACTGTGAAAGAAGTTCAAAAGCCACCACAACTTTGTGGCAGACCGGAGTATTGTTTTTGAGAAGGCTTGGTCTCGAGTCCATTATCATAGGTCAATCAGCGCAGCCTTGTCACGAAAGGTAGAAATGTCTCAGAACGCTGCCGTGTCAAATAAATTGGAAACTTCAGCCCGATAAGAAATTCATTGGCATGAGAAAAAGCAAAGAAAATACCCCTGGCAACGTTCATCCCATGCCACAGTACCTCCTATCTGATGTACGGTGTAGAAGATGTACTTGTTGGATGGCAATTTGATCCGGTTTAGGACTTCATGCTCATGGAAATGAAGCTGGAATGTTCGGAAGCAGTAATGGAAAGCGGACCGTTATGGCATTCGATAGCTCCAGCAGCGTTCAGCTGGCAACTAGACCTACTGGCCACCTTTCGTAGGCCCGAGCCCTGGGACGGCATTCCAGATTGTGTTCTCTAGCGACACGTTCTCAACGACGCATGCGGGACTACTCAGGAGGTCCTAGACGGGTTCTGGACCCGGAGACTTTGTTCTCGCCCGACCACTAGGCCTTCACCATCTGCAGAACGGAAAGGAAATTCGACAGCAAAAAGAAGAGCAAAATACAGCAGATGTGCTGGAAGTGAGTCCCATCAACTTCACAAAGCCTCCCTGACACTCGACGAGTGGATTATCATCGAAAGCTCGGTTGTCTGTCTGCGACTCGCGGGGTGGAAAGGACGAATCCAGCACTCGGAGTCTCGGAGATTTTGGATTTTAAGGTTTTCCTACGTAAAACCTGCCTCAGTTTACTTTACGCGGTAAATACGCTTGGCACTAATAAAGACACCACTGTCACCGCGGGAGGATCTCACCCTGGAATCTGCACTAATCTTCCATTTCAGCTCCTTGCGACAGCGCCTCCTCCTGTAAACTTTTCAATGCCCCAGCATCTACATACAGGCGCATTAGGATTGAATCGTGAGGGACATTTACTTCAGATGGATGTGTGTGCGAGGAGCAAATGTCTCCGGATGATACAGAAAGTCCCTTTGTCTCACTCTGTGTGCTCATGCAAGCAAGAAAAGTTCTTCTACTTTGCATTCGGACGGTTACCTACAGCCGTTGCACCGCATTCATCTAACGGCAGAGATGCCTTACTGTGTATAACCCCCGATTTTACTCAAATGCCCCTCTGGTGCAGGTAAGCGTTTTCAAAGCCTACAGAGTATTAAAATTGTGCTCTCGCATGCAGATACGGAGTAAGCCCTTGAAAACTCTAGTAAGGAGCATGATGCTCAAAAGACCACTTATGCCTTTTCATACGGGAAGATCTACAAACTTCCCAAAATCTCACACCCCTGAAAGCTTTATTAATTTTGGGGCCCTAATTTTAGACCAGCTCTGAGCCTCTGACACACCAAATCCTCGCTGCGCCAAGCACAACGGTGCAGTGCAGTGCAGTGCAGTGGAGTGCGCTGACCAGACCTGGCACGGGAAATCTCACGACATCAATCCTCAACCCATGCCGCCCATTTTCTCGTGACACCTCGTCACAAATCTTACATTTGAAGATATACACATCGCCTTTCCTGAACGTTCGCCCACGATGGCTTCAGCAGGCGACATGACGATCGACGACGCCTGGGAATACGTCAAGTCTGGCGTGCTAGCCGGCTGGTCCAAGACGACGCGAAGGATGCGCGCCGCCGGTGCTGTGTTGATTTTCTTGTAACTATGCCCAGCTCTATCTCAACATCAACTCTGTCTACCATTACAAGGGAAACGGTCTAATCAAAATGACAATAGTATCCTCGCCCTCATCCTCCTCCGCCCCTCAACCACCCCCTCCCTCCCCACGATTCCTAGCATCCACCTCGAATACCCCTCCACCTCCGCGCCCGAATCACCTTATAATGTCTCCAAAGTCGCTCTCTTAATCGAAAACCGCGTGAACCCCATCCTCGCGCCTCTCATGCTACACTTCATGTCTGTGGTTCCCCCGGACTGGCGATTCCGCTTCATGGGATCCCTCGAATCCGTGGACTTCCTGAATCAGAGCAGAGCGATTAGGAATCATGTGAATAGTGGGAAGTTAGATTTGACATACATCCCGAGTAATATGACGACAGGAAGTCAGGAGGAGATCAGCAGGTTCTTAACGAATCTATGGTTATATGAAGTTGTGCTACAACCAGCAGAATGGTTATTAGTTTTCCAAACCGACTCCATGCTCTGCGCCAACTCCCGTCAATCCCTAAACAACTGGCTCGACTACGACTGGGTCGGCGCGCCCTGGAACCCCACCGGCCGATTCGGAGGAAACGGGGGCCTGAGTCTGCGGCGCGTAAGCAGCATAATCGACGTCCTGCGCAACCAAGAACGGCGACCAAACTCGGAGCCCGAAGACGTCTGGCTCACCGACCGACTCGGCCACCGCCCCAACGCCAAACTGGCAAACGGAACAGCAAGTCTCACCTTCTCGGGCGAAATGTTCAGCGGCGAAGCGGAGAAAGTCGCCGAAGCGGCTAAGAAAAAGGGGAAAGATAAGGGCAAGAGTAAAGATCCTACGAAGGCCGGGGAATTGGTCAAGGGGATTGATGATTGGAGGGATGGCTTTTATGAGCCGATGGGATATCATACCGGTGGCAGCGGGGAGACGCTGCATGGTGGGATCTGGGGCACGCCTGAGATGCGGAAGCATATTTGGGGGTATTGCCCCGAAGTTAAGATGATGCTTAAGATGGACGCGGCGAAGTTCGTGCCGGGGGATTGTAATTCGAATTGGAAGCGTGATGAGGGCGGGTGGGATGGTCTTGGGGGAGAGGAGACCGAGGTTATTGATGGTGTGGAATATCCTGTGTTGCCTGCTGGGTTGATGGCTTGGTAGAGGGGATGATGATTTGAGTTTGCCTTTTATTATTTATGTGCGTACCCTATGTGGGTACTTGGAGCATCAAAAATTATGCTGTTTTGCATAGGCAGGGCATCTCAGGGAGCTGGCGTTTAGGACGACGAAACTTTTTATGTACAACCATTTTTGCTAGCTACTTGGGTTTGGGAGTTGCGGATACCTTTGCAGTGTAGATGAGACGTTAGCGAAAAGATTGAGATAAATCGAAATGTCATCAACGGTGAACCTCATTTGATCCTCTCAAGATGTAATGCCATGGAACCTGGTGTATAAGTTAAAAATATATTGTTCCTTTGAGCTCAACGACGTAGCCGCATTGGATAGTATAACCCGATCTGCAATTCATATCTATCATTCTATCTTTATCTCCACCAGGATATCCCCAAATATCAGATCCCAAGCTCCGTCCAGTCCACCTACATCACATCAAACCCATGACTCTCTTCAAATAAAAGCCAAAAAACGCCTCCCGCTACATATAAAGCAATAACACCATGTGATTTTTAGTATGGGTACAAGAAAAGCAAGATAATACTACTGTGAAACAGCAACCAACACGTGGGCGCCGCGCATTCCGAAGACGTGTGTCTAGGATGAAACGGAAACGTCATCTTGGCATCCTCGCCGAGGTGAGGTGAGATGAGGACGAGGCTATCATTTTCCTTGCTGGGCTTTGTGTTTCAGCATTACGACTGAGTATCTGTAGGAATGTCTGTTAGCGAGGTGTTTTACTGTATGATGACGAGTGCTTGTGCTTGTGCTTATTTTGGTTTCGCTTGAAGCGTAGGAAGCAGGAAGCATTTCGAAACCACTTGGAAGCCTTATGATGCCAAGGATAACAGTAAAGCGAGAAGGCTAAATTTAGGAGAAGGGGTGCGAGCAGTAAAATATGACTTACGATATTATTCCGCCGATAGCGATGAATACTCCAATAACGGATTTGTCTCCAACTGCACGGCCAGATGTGATCCAGCCGAGAGCGACGATTGAGCATGTCTTTACGTGACCAACCACTGTGCTGGACACGGGGCCAGTCTGCGCAATGATGAAGAACTGAGACATATTGATGATGCAGGCAAAGAAGCCGGACTGAAGATGATGTCAGCTGATGTTTGTAACGCATGAGGTATAGAACTGGGGTAAAAAGTCCCGGCTCGCGGTAATCCAAAAAAGGGACATTGATTTTGAATGTTCCACTCGGCGTGGCACATCCGGAATCAGTAACGCTTTTTCTGTCCACCGGGAGCCCGGAGAACTATGGCTGAAAACTTACCATCAAAATCATAACCCAGCGGTTTACTGGCACTTCGGTCCAAACTGGGAAGGTGTCCACGAAAGGAATGACATAGAGAAGCATGAATGCTGCAAGCGGGGCCTGGTTGAAAAGCAATTGCATGCTGTTCATCTGGAGTTTCTTGTGGTAGCTGGCAATCCAGACCGTGTATAGAGAGCTTGCGAAAATGCCAGCAAAGGCGAAAATAACACCCAAGGAGCTGGTAGTCTTAACATTGGCATCCGCAGAGGGTAGGGAATCATAATATGACACCATCCCCACACCAAGACAAGCCGGAACCAAGGCATATATAGCATTTCTCGGTAGAGTCGATTTATACAGGACGAAGTTCATCAGGGCGACCATTGGCGTAAGGAGGATTCGCGCAACTTGGTAGAAAGTAACCGTGGAGAACGCGAGTGACAAGTTAGGTAGGATGACATTCAGCGCCATGGCCACTGCCAAAGGAATAATCTCCTTGATAGCAACCCTTCTTGGTGTGAACATGGCGAATCGTGGCCGCGAGAGTGTGAATAGCGTAAGCCATGTTATGAAGAAATGGAAGGCCGCGAATGTAAGTTGGGCAAGTTTGAGGGAAGGATCGGAGAAAATGGCCTTGTTGGTGAAGACCTAGAAAGTCGCAGAGATTAGTTACTTGATCAAACATCTGGAATGGTCTCAAACTCACAATTCCAATGGTAGCTAACGTGTTCACTACCATCCATATAATTGCTGATCGTGTGGAGTTGTCTGGCTTCGCAGGCGCTGCGGGCTTCTCGTGGTCCGCAGGTAGCAATTCAGCCCTCTCGATATCGTCGCCATTCTCGACTTCTGCGGGTGTCTTTACTTTTACAAAGCTTCCCTCGGTTCCATGCTTCTCATTCTCGTCGAAGCCTTCCGCCTCGGTGACTGATGAGCTAATAGATGGCTCGCGATCCGCTGCTCGTTCCGCCATTGTTGGGAGGGTATGAATTGATGCCGGTCTAGAAAAAGAAATACGATGAACAGAAGATAGGAAAGTCGTCGCGGGAATCGCTGTCTGTGACTATCGCATTGGCGCCCTACGTGAAATGGTGCAGAGGTGATGTGAGGTGTCGCTGTAGAGAGGAGAGATACTGTACTAGAGAAATATTGACCCGAGGAATGCTGTGAATGGGAATAGCGTGCTGTGGTAGCGCGTATCCGCAGGCAGCGTGGGGTCCTGGTGGTCCTTGGTCCTTGCTGCTGCAAGGGAAATCCGATACTAAATATTGCGCCTTGGTGCACCAGGTGTTCTGCGTGAACCCGAATTACCGGGCTAGTACGAGGTACCACCAGTACCTAACTTCTACAGCACTTGATAACAGCCCTAAAACCCGTCGTACTCTAGCCTGTCTCTACCACAGTAGGGAGTGCTGCCTGGCCGAGGGTACCGAAAATGCCACTGGATAAATTTCACAGGGCAGATAACCACTAAAAGGACCACTAAAAAGGCGCGCAAATGCCACGCAGCTGTCGCTAGAATTGTGCTAATTTGCTGCTACGAAGTAATAATGCTGATCTTACTGTGTAGATACCTGTACCAGTCTCCGAGACCATCCGGAATCAGCTGTCAAACGTCTCTTGGCGCTTCCTGGGCGTGGCTGAAAGGCGCGCTGAGTGGGGTCCAATTATTTGCGGATGCGCTGGATCTGGAGCCTTTGCTGTGAGCTCCAGGTCCACCAGGTCCATGGAGAAATAGTGAAATTGAAAATTATTCGCAAGGACTCTCTCTTTCTGCGACACTTCCCAATCCTCTATGCTCCTACCCGAGACTCCTGTTCAGTCTCTGCCTCTAGGTATAGCTCTAAGTATAGCAAAGAGGTGATGCCATAGTGTCATGATGCTCAGGAGGAATTTAAGCATCTCGTACATCTCGTTCCATAGCCCAGCTGTGAGACGAAAAAGGGGTTCTGCTTATGGGGGTACGCTTGAATGGTATGAAATACCCCCCTATTTTTAACATTTCCAAGCCTTCATCCTCGTTGATGCGCCAATTGGAAAGACGCTGCTCACGGCTCCGTCAGCCTCTGTGGGCAGCTCGTAATAACCCTAATGCTCCCCCGTGTCGAGAGTGTGTCGTCCAATTTCCACTGCCCCTGTAAGATTATGGCCATCAAGCCACGTTCCCCTTTGGCTCACAGCCTCACGGGGTGACGGGGCAGGCATTCTGCAGAAAGGGTCCTGGAAAGGAGGATGTCAGATGTCTCCTGAGTCGTGCGCGCCAGACTCCCCCCCCCTTATTTGAGCCTCTTCTTTCGGGAACATTGCCGCAAATCTTGTGTCCTGCATCGTTATCGTTGTCCTCTAAAAGGTGTTCTTGCATACAGTTTTTCGAGCACCGTATCTATCTGTCTCTGTTGACTCGTATTTGGTGTTGATCTTCCAAGTGCTGACTTACCTGGAGCTCCATAGTTTCTGCCATTTTCATCCCACCCTCGCTTAGGCCGCTCCACACCGCCTCGACCGCCCCTCGCTATTCTGTTTCCTCCCGGCGCAGTGTGTAGTGTAGTTATCTCCCAAGCTTCACCAACTCCACCACCTAGCCGTTGTGCAATAAAAGATAAATTTTCTGCTACCCGCCCACATTCATTGATATCTCCCCAATTCCAATCGCCATGGCGGACAATCATGCAAGCAACGGGAGTAAGTCAAGATTCTGGCATCGTAGATGTTGACGGTTTGGCGCACCTAAACTTTTTGGACAATCACTGACCCGCGATTTCCTATCCAGCTGCGAACAAATTTTTCGAGGACTTTGGAGTATGGAAAGATGCGCCAGTTTTGACGGGAAGCACAAAATATGAGCCATTGCCAGATGTCAAGAATATTATGATCACTGGAGGGGCGGGATTCATGTAAGCAGGCACCTGCGCGCTCTCTTTGCGCCATCTGTACTCCAACACGTTTTTAACAATCGCAGCGCATGTTGGCTGGTACGACACCTTACCTTGACCTACCCCAATGCATACAATATCGTCTCCTTCGACAAGCTCGACTACTGCGCTTCTTTGAACAACACCCGCGCCCTCAACGACAAGCGCAATTTCACATTCTACCATGGCGACATCACAAACCCCTCCGAAGTCATGGACTGCCTCGAGCGCCACAAGATTGATACCGTTTTCCACTTCGCTGCGCAATCCCACGTTGATCTGAGTTTTGGTAACTCATACGCCTTCACCCATACCAATGTCTACGGCACCCACGTTTTGTTGGAAAGTGCCAAGAAGGTTGGGATCAAGAAGTTTATCCACATTTCCACGGACGAGGTTTATGGAGAGGTCAGGGATGATGCCGACGATTTGCTAGAAACCAGCATTTTGGCCCCAACAAACCCATATGCGGCCAGTAAGGCAGCAGCAGAGATGTTGGTTCACTCATACCAAAAGTCCTTCAAGCTGCCAGTTATCATTGTGCGAAGCAACAATGTCTACGGCCCCCACCAATACCCAGAGAGTAAGAAGAGCAAATTGCGCCTAAATTATTCAATTGCTAATCCATGAACAGAGATTATCCCTAAATTCAGCTTGCTGCTCCACAGACGCCAACCCGTCGTTCTCCACGGAGACGGAACGCCAACCAGACGATATCTTTTCGCCGGAGATGCCGCCGATGCCTTCGATACAATCTTGCACAAGGGTCAAATGGACCAAATTTACAACGTCGGCTCCTACGACGAAATTTCTAACCTAACCCTCTGCTCAAAACTCCTCACCTACCTCGACATCCCCCACGAGACCCAAGAAGAACTCCACAAGTGGGTTAAGCACACAGTCGATCGTCCCTTCAACGACCACCGCTACGCCGTTGACGGCACCAAGCTGCGCCAGCTGGGCTGGGAGCAGAAGACCTCTTTCTCGGACGGCATGGCAATTACCGTGGATTGGTACAAGCGTTTCGGCGAGAAGTGGTGGGGCGATATCACCAAAGTTCTTACACCTTTCCCTACTGTTGCTGGTACGGAGGTTATTGCTGGCGACGAGGTGGTTGAGGATATCAACGAGGCGATGGTTGTGGACTCGGATGACAAGATGACTTTGGGCAAGAAGAGGAAGATTGATGGACCTGCCGGCGCGCAGGCTGTGCAAGCTTAGATAGCGAGGATTTTGGGAATCCGGGATAGGATGGGAGAGTTGTGCATTTGGCTAGGAGCTTTTGCTGGGAAACTTGATCGCATCTATTTGTGGGGAGTTTGCAGATATTAGAGCACGAAAAAAAGATATGTTGGTTTTTGCTTTGAGCTATGTGGACCAAACTTTGTGATAATTTTTTTCTGGGATATGGCTTGGTCAAGTGGCCGTTCTTCTGCGATACCTGTGTGTCCGGCCCTTTATATGCGCCTTGAATCACCTACCTTCGATCACCACCCAAGAGTACTTGGACATACGAATTTGCCAAGTGATGTTCAGCCAGCTATCTCTCCCCTACCCGAAAATCTTCAAAAGTAAATAGTCTTTAAATCACTTCTTCCCACCATCCCTCATTTGCAAACTTGTCAGATTACTTTCGATAGCAAACACAACTTGACAGCAGCGTTCCTTCCTTGTTCACTTTAAATAAACTCCAGATCCCCCAAGCCAGTGGCCAAATATCGTGCTTTTAAACAGTACAGAGCAAGTTTTCCCACTTCCTAGCAGCAAGATCCGAGTAATCCCTCCAATGGGGGCGTTTTCTCTGCTGTGCCTCGGGATAATCATACAGCAAGCTGAAAGCTCTAAGGCGGGTATATATCCTTCCTCGTGCAAAGTAGCATTGGAGAAATGGGTATTTAAATAGCAGCATCATTTTGATTGTCTCTGTGTCTGTGAATTTGGGCTTGGTTTGGAAGCACCAATGGGGAAAGGCTGGGAGTGTATGCTGGGATTTGATGATGTTTGCAACAGTTTGAGAACTTCGAATATGAGTTCGGGTTCGTTGGGCTCTGAAGAAGAATACTGGATTTGGTGAATAACAGTTATGAGAATTGTTGTTAATATTGGACTTGGTGTCATTTAAAAGTCATCATCATCAGTATCAGTATCATGTCATATTTCTTTCCTCGCAGGTAGTAATCAGAGAGTTGGATTGCTGTTGGTGTCTGTGATATGCTTCGCAGAGTCGAAAATACTGGAATCCCCAAGGAGATGGAATATGGAGTAGGTGAGAGTTGAAGTTATGACCTTATGTTACAACGTAATTTTGGTGGGGTATTTATGAGTTGCTCAGAGCTACTCCACTGGGCTTCTTTTTCTCGTCTGGTGGCACAAGTTTTGTTTCGTCTTTCCACTGCTGGATCAAGATATTTAGGATCATCATTGATGCAAGTCGAAGAGCCGACGGACGCGAGTTGGAAAAGCGAGAATTCTAACCGCCCCAAAAAAGTATCAAGAAAAATTCCAAAAAAATATATATATGTATGTTTGCGTCAAATCAGTATCTCCAGGAATTCATGAGGAGCTTCCCGACTTCTCAATGTTTGTTGATCCACCTCGTAACAGTGACAAGTTGACCTGAACCACCTAAGCCTGATGGTCGCCCTTGTTTGTTGGTGTTCTTTTGCTTATTTTGGTATATGAGGGAAGAAGGAAAGTAGTTCGGGTAAATTGAGGTAAAAGGACGGTTGGATTTGTTCGAGGAGATGGACATTCACTTGTGGGATGCTGATGAACGCAGGGAAAGCTTGCCTTTTTGCATGATGGTGAATTATCGCTCTTAGTGAATTGCATATTCTCGGATTCGGAAAGCTGTTTCTTCGAGACCAGATTCACGAGCAAATAGCAGGCGTTAAACTCAATAGGCCTTTTGTGTGAACGAATTACTTCTGACAACTGAACAATATTATTTGGGTATCATAGCCTGGGGATCGACTCCGGGTGGAATATCGTGGGGTTACCCGTCTTGTCTCGTTCGTTGCTGAAACATTCTTTGGCATTGCTGTCAAGGTTTAATCTGCTGTCATTCTCATACCTCGTACAAATCTCAAAATATTTGGCGCGATGTGCAAACGCTATTTCTAGATTCACAATTCTTGTAGAAGTCAGCGGCTACACCTTTCTCCGCCTGCGGGAGATCTGATCGCTTCGCAGGCAGCTATTGCAACACACACGCCTAGAAGTTTGGTAGTAGCTCATGCAATCGAATCTTATACTCCTTCTAGCCGCTCTTGATGTCCTCTTTCCCGGTGAGACCAGCACAGCTGCCAAATCTGATTCGTAGGACCTCTGACAGCGGGTCACCATTCCTTGTCAACTCGTCTATTTGAATCAGCTCAGCAAAAGCTCACAAAAACATAACCCAAATTCCAAAAACTCCTGTCCTACGTGTAGAATGGTTGCTTTGGGGCTATGACCTGATAATTTTTACCTGCGTCCTTCGGGAGGGAGGAGTTCGTCGCCACAAGCTTGCGTATGTTTATGTATCTCGGGAAATTAAGTTTGTTGTCATGAAAGCAAATGTTGTCAATAATTGTCAAATTTCCACGGCGTAATGTGCAGCAGCTTGTTGCATTCAAGAAATGAAGTCTTTCTCGCAATTCTAGCACTGCATTAGTTCATGGATAGAATGTAGAATCCTTGCGAGAGTCACCCTATATTCTTGCTCCTTTCTTACTTGTGAAATGTTGTTGAGGCATTGTTAATGAGAAGAACATATGCTTATGCCTGTCACATCGTGCTTTCCTTGAGCTGTGTTCCTCGCCCAGGAAGGAGCTCAAGCATTGATTAGTCCCTCTTTGCTCTACATCGCTCTAGCGACTTTAAAAGATCACCAAGAAAGGCGTGACCGCTCTTTTCCTCTCTTCGGTTCCCAACGTGGATTTAAGGAGCGACCTTGTGGAATCGTGTTTATTAAACCTACGACTAAACCGACCATTGTATGCGAATCATGGGCTCCGGAAGAAATCTGCGTACAGATTCATCTATGGAAGATGCTTTTGAATGCGAATGTTTGAGTATTTGGTGAGCGAGGAAGTGTTATTCACTTTTAAGCTTGGATCCCGATAATTTCACGAAAGAGTTGTTACATTTTCGTTTGCTGTCAATTCGCAACTGGATGTCATTCAAGACCTGCGTTTCGGAATTTGCAAGAGAACACTTTGACTGACCATCTCGGGATGGGTCGCAAATTCGTATTCCTAAGTCGCCGTGCGAGAGCTCGACGCGGACATTGTTTTGTACGCCTCCTTATTCGGGAACAGTCACTTGCACAGAATCAAGGGGGCTTTCGTAGTTTGGATCTTATCCTATTCTTGAGCGGAGCCCCCAAGTCACTTCTTGACCTAGCACAGTCGCACTTCCCAGATTAGACCGAAGGCGGCCTTCTTCCTGAAATTTACATCTTCACGTCCATCCACAAGCTCTCATCAAACTCCCCCAAGCCATAATCTGCGTTCAAAAGTTCATCCAGGTCTTCCTGTCCTTGAAACTGGGTATCCCAAGTCTCCTATATTAGAGATCAGTAGGTCTCGGAGTCATGCAAGTGGAGTGCTTACCCAGTCCAAGCCATTTGCTGTACTGTCGAAGTCATCGGTTAATGGCGCCATATACGCCACGTTGAGGCTACTTGTAGCTGGTGTTGACAAATCTCCCAAATCTTGCGGCCAAAGTTGTTCTGCTGGAGGCATCGAGGCGAAAGAGAAAGGAACGGTCCCTGCTTAACACGTTAGTTGGTGTTAACTACAACGTGGTTTATGCTTGCCTGCTTGAGAATTGACTTCTACTTTCATGTCGATCGGTATCTTTCTTATGTTTTGGTCGGAGATTCCTCGCACGGAAGTACTATGCTGCTGGACCTTGCCCAGTATAATTCTGATCACCTCACTCGCTTTTTGCGCCTCGTGCGACTCCCCGCACTTTGTCAGCCAAATCCTATACGATTGAAGTAGCGCATTTTCAATAGTCTCTCTTAGCTCGCTGTCTTCTCTAGTCTCCGACTTCATCGTCTTCAATCCGCAGTCAAGATCTAAACAAAGAATCGTGCAAGCGACTAGAAAGTCGTGATTGATGAGAGCAGAGACCTTCCACCGGTCCGAATACATGAAGCCTCCCGGTTGAGTCTCTTCATGCATGAGGATCTGGAATTTTAATAGCTCAAGCGCGGAGTCTATACACTTATGGCGCGAGTACGCATATTGAGAATCTGTTCTAGCTGGTACGACATGATTGCGATGGAGTGTGCAGAGCGTCCTGTAGCAGATAATTGCTAAGTATATGCGGCGCATTATGACCTCCGGTTTGAGAATAATCGTACTCGCCCCGGTTTGCATCTGCAAACCTTGTGGGATTTCTGCGCGCTGTTCGTGCAGAAGCTTGTCCAGACGTATAACTTCGGCGTAGGATGGTGACCGAGTAGTGCTGTTGAGGTCTGAGATTTGTGCTAAGACTTTTAGCAGTCTGTTCTTGACGACAATATACATCATTGGTGTAAGCTCTGTCAAAGGCCGAGCAGGTGGCAAGACGACTGTGTCTTCGTCGAAGTCTTCGTCGGCTAGGTGGGAAGGTTCAGCTGTGTCTGCCTCTCCATCTCGAACCATCCGCGGGAGACCATTTGCGGTCGACGTAGCGAGATCGAGTTGGGTAAGCATTGCCCATAACCGTCTTCGCATCTCTCCCTGGAAAGGGGAGATTTGTGGGAAGTGAATAGCATCACGGTGATATCCGGATTTCATGGCTATGCGGATGATCATCCCTAGAAGAATCCAGGACGGAACGTGCATATCAGCATTTCGAAAGTGTTCGGCCGTCCAATAGAGAATTAGTGTTTGAATGGTATAAGGCAAAGATTTAGTGTATTTTCCGAGGACAAGACACTGTACGATCTTCTCTCGATATATCTGCAACAAATTTTCGGGATCTTGAGGGTGATCAGATGTTTGATAGATAACTCCAATGTCATCTCGAGAAAGGTATTGGAACTGGATGGCCAAGCACATCATAGTAAACTTCCGATATAGTCAGCATGACGAACACTGAAGCGGATTGCAAGAGTCTTTAGGTTGCCGGGGCTAACGAACTAGAAGACCTATCCACATTACTGGCGTCCCCGAGGGGTTGCTCCAGAATCTCTCATACTATGAACCTTAGCGTTTCTGAAACTAGCTGCTTTGAATTTGTGAAGTACTTACCTCTTTTAAAAATGTCGGACTATGGACGACGGCTGAACTTGACTTTCAGCTCTGAGAACTCATGTCATAAAACGATAAATCAAACTTACCAGGTGCCATGTCCATTGAATTGAAGTATTTGGATACTAGGCGATCAACCACAGGTCTTGCCGGTACGGCAGAAAGTATCTCCTCTTTAGTGGCGTGATTTTTGCAGCCAAAGAGCAACTCAGGCCCTTGAGGTTCAATTTTAGTCGTTTCAATGATAGGATCCGGAGATTGAGGGTCGTTGTATTCGAAATGATCTTTCAGTTCGGCAATCTAAGTATGTCAATTAGCTGTATCCAATACTCGATATCAGGAGTACTTACACCATCCAGAATAGCTGTCCAATGAGCGCTGTCCACATACTTTGTTTCAGCATTGTCCAGACTTATCTTCCCAAATGTTTCCGATAGCTTGCCATCATCACCGTCTGATTGAGGAGTCGAGACCTGTTCCTTGATAGTAACGTAGCCTGACGATGTAGGCTCGACAGAAGCAGCTCGTTGCTGTTCGGCCTGCTTGGAAGCATTCAATGTGCTCATAAGCGAAACGACCAGTCCTTCAAGTTGATTTATTTTGCTCTGGATGCTAGCAGAAGACCCTTGAGGTTGGCGCTGTGAGTGCGTGCCCGATGCAACATAAGTGCATGAGCTTGCCAGACCTCGACCAGAGCATGAGCGGCACGGTTGGTTACGGTCGCATTTCAGCCTATATGGTTAGCAAGCCACTAAGTAAAGCATTTCGAGGCAGACTTACTTCTTCTGTCTGCATAGAATACAGGACAATTGAGCCTTTTCCCTACGTCGAATTGGTTTAGGTGCTAGCTTTGCGGTGGGGGGATGCCTTTCCGGGGCCATCGGAGCCGGAGGTATCGATGGGTGGTCAGACATCTTCTATTGCTAGAAATAAATCTCTCCATGCAGGTGTCTCCGGGAAGGTCAAAGGATATAAGGGCTGAGTATCGATTGGGTGCCTACGCAACCTCATAAGCCCACAGCCTTCTTGAACGCGTGAGCGCAGATCGTTGCAATTTTACACGCGCCTGAAAAATACGCCAAAGCCTAGACGGCTAATTCTAATGGTTCCAAAAAGAACAACTCTGGCAAATTGCAAAAAAACGTCTCAATGAGGAGTCTGACTGTCTGGCTACATGCCGGCTTGCTCCATATCTTCCAATCAGACGAAAGGTAAATTCAGCAGGTCAGAATCGTAGTCTTTGTGCCAATCGCAGAAGAAAACAAATGCAGTAAATGACCTACCAAAGCTCTTCCCCTGGCGGTATAGAATATGAAGTGCATGAGGAGGGAAAGGGCAAATGCGGCGAAGTGGAGCGGTTTCCTCCAAATCCGAATGTCCGCCAATCAGAGTGAAGGCCCTAATTTCCGACCGTCGGACTTAACACCCCTATACAAATGCTGAAATTCATTGATGGATAAGTACCATTTATTTCCTGCCATATTCTTGGATTTGTTATTCTCATCAGTTTTACTTCGTTCAAAATCTTTTCAAGAGTTGGTGCTTTCGAATTTCTAGCCCAAACTGTGGAATTTACTTGCTTGTCAAAAGCCTTTGATGAGCACAGTCATTAAAAGCGACAATTAACATCGATCTTCCGAATTGCAGCCACTATGTCGAAAGACCACCTCAATACTTCTGACAGCCCTCAAGCATTAATGGCATTAGAAACCAATAATGCTTTGGTTGAAGATCTCGAGAAGGGCGCCGAAGAACAGCCACAACCAGAAAAGTCAGACGATGGTTCAGAAAAAGCCCCGGACCCAAATATAGTCGACTGGGATGGTCCCGATGATCCATCTAATCCGATGAATTGGCCGAAATCGAAGAGAGAGGGCCATGTTGTTATTGTTAGCGTTATTACTCTCATCGTGTTAGTGCTTTCCATTCCAATGCAGCTTCTTTCTCGACTGACACCATTTAGAAACCTCGGTGCTACAATGTTCGCTCCTGGAGTCGCAGACTTAATGCAGGATTTCCACCAGACAGACTCCACTCTCGGATCCTTCACAGTGTCAATATATCTTCTTGGCCTCGGTCTTGGGCCGCTATTCATTGCCCCAATGTCGGAGCTGTATGGGAGATTGCCGGTCTATCATATCTGCAACTCTTTCTTCATAATTTTTTTCGTTGCTTGTGCAGTGAGTACGGACGTTGGGATGTTTTTGGCGTTTCGGTTCATCACTGGTGTAGCTGGCTCTTGCCCTGTCGCACTTGGGGGAGGGACAATCGCAGACGTCATCCCACAAGAGAAAAGAGGAGGAGCGATGGCGCTGTTCGCATTAGGGCCGTTAATTGGCCCAATTATTGGGCCCGTGATAGGAGGTTTCGTTGCTCAGTATATTGGATGGCGGTGGACATTCAGGATCTTGGCTATTGTCGTGAGTTTCTATCCCCCAAATATATGAGAATATGAATCCTTTTACTAACCACCATTATTAATTAGGGAGGCGTGTTTGCCATCTTAGCTTGTGTATTCATGCGAGAAACTTACGCAACTATTATTCTTGCCCGCAAAGCAGCCAGGCTTCGCAAAGAAACAGGCAACCCAAACCTGAAGTCTAAAATGGATTCAGGACTCCCACCAAGAGAATATTTCCTGCGTTCTATCGTCCGCCCCTTGAAGCTCTTGTTCTTGTCGCCTATCGTCTCGCTCCTCTCATTATTCACAGCTTTCGTCTTCGGCAACATGTTCCTCCTTTTTACAACATTTCCACTTGTGTTCGGAGAGCAGTACGGATTTTCGGCGAGTATCTCGGGGCTTTCATATCTCGGGATGGGAATTGGCATGATGTTGGGTATAGTTATCTTCAGGGTCTTGAGCGATAAGATCCTGGTAAAGTCTGCTAAAGATGGCGATGGAACTATGAAACCCGAATACAGATTACCGTTGATGATGTATGGGATGCCTGTAATGCCGATTGGATTTTTTTGGTATGGATGGAGTGCTTATGCAAAAGTTCATTGGATCGTTCCAATTATTGGCACTTCTTTCATAGGATTAGGATCCCTGTTTGTCGTCGTAAGTCCAGATATTCCCCTAGCTTTTTGATCCTCAGTAGTGGCTAATGAATTGTTAACCAGATACCAACTCAAATCTATCTTGTCGATGCATTTGGTCCTTATGCTGCTAGCGCACTAGCCGCCAACACGATACTAAGATCTTTCTTCGGGTGCTTTCTGCCCCTGGCTGGCCCCAAAATGTACGAAACGCTAGGATTGGGCTGGGGGAACAGTCTGCTTGGATTCGTGTGCATTGGGTTTGCGGTGGTTCCAGTTTTATTTTACAGATACGGAGAGCAGGTGCGGAAGAGATGGGTGGTAAAACTGTGAAATTCACCAATGGTGGTTGGCGGTGGAGCCGGAGAATATTTAAGGAATGGCATACACACACATGATACATTATACTTTGTAAATAGATCTGAGACTAGATTGGCATATTTTGCGTTGGAAACATAATAGACTGGGTATTTGGATATTTTGTTCCGCTTGGAGGGTCCCGGTTTCGGGCTACCCGGACCGAACAACTCAACTCCAACTCGAGAACGTATTGTAAGCTTCCACTGGAAGTCATACAATGGAAACCCCAACAACTTCAAGCCTGCCGAAAGCAATACTCATCATCTTTCATTCAATCATCATCATTATCCGCCAATACATTCCAACAGATAAATCAGCGCCAACAAGCTCAAACGACGGAAAGACTTCCAGAAATTTCAAGAACTTGGCCCCTTGTCCAAGATTCTCGCATAAGGAGCGGGGAACAGCCCTCTCTTCCCCATATACGTCCCATGAAACCAATCAGTATTAACATCCGTGACTTCCCTAAGCTCGGCACCCTTCGGAAACAGCAACTCATCATTCGCGCCTTCAGCAGGGTACCAGCTCCAAAGAGCCACACAAGTCATGCCACTCCCTCCATCCGGTGGAAAACCACTCGCAATGACAACCCCTGGCGCGCTTGTTGGGGCAGTTTTCATGACGTCTGAGGTAACGAGTTTGTTGCGTGTTCCATCTGCCCAGGTCCAGCTCCACTGCTGGAGATCTGAATGATCAGGCGAATCGAAAGGCTCCTCGTGTAATCCTCGTCCACCTACGAGGTCCTGTACAATTACTCTTCGCTGTCCACCTCGATTGTCTTCGAAGCCAACGATGACCATGCGATGGCCTTGTAAACAGCGTCGCCAACCACTATGGCCATTTTCGGCGCTGATACGACGGGATGCGACTAGTTTTGGATAGCAGGTTGTGCAAATATCGTAGTCACCCGGGTGAGTATTAGGTACTTTACTAGTGCAAGAAAAACAGTGATATCGTGTTGAAGATGGCTGAATGGGGTAGTGACAGATGTCGCATTTGGTGGAGAAAGTAAGGGGCTTGAAACGTCCAATATCCATGACACCAGGACCGGTCAAGATTGTTGCTGAGGGTGGCATTTGCTGATCGTGAGTTGGCGTCAATGGCACGGGTTCGGATTCCGACGGCCTGAATGTTAGAGGTAGTAGAGCATGCGTGCAAGACCGCCCTTGGTTGACACAGAGGTTGCAGAAACCCCAGTCAGCTTCATTACAGAAGTCACAACGCCAATAACATTCATTTGCCCAGGCTAGACAATTTGCACAGAATGCACCACTTTGCAGTCTCTTCTGAGGGTCATCGGTAGTGAGTGTTCTTCGACCATCAGCTCCTCCAGGAGCTATCCTTGGTGGAACATAGCGGTTTGCTGTAAGCATATGCGGCCTCTCTGCATCTGGAGGCAACTCTCTTGACTGAATCAGTCTATCCCATTTGGACCATGCAGCATACCCAAATCCAAACCAATGCAAACATCCAGCACCGGATCGATAGCATGAAAGGCAGATATTGAAATTACCACTGTGACAAATGGCACAATTGTAGTGAAGATCATACTCAATATGAGGTTTCGAGCATCTAGCACAAGTAAGAGATGGTTCAGGATAGAGATGCGGGCGAGGTCTAGAGCCTATTGATGAAGAAGATGTCGGCCTGGTCCCGCTTGTAATGGCATTAGCTCTATCCGAGAGGGAATTATGTGCAGCATGTCTTGGTGATAGAGGGGCAGGAGCCATTGCTCGATCGCCACTAGTTTTTGAGATAGCAGATGGTGCTGAAGAAGGTACGAATATCTCAGCAGGTGGTGCTGCGCGGGTTCGAGACTCTGAGGTAGCCGTAGGTCCTGAAAGGTCTTCAGAACGAGAAAATGTCCGCATTCTTGGACTTGAAGGCGCTCTTGGTGATCCTCGAGATCCTTGTTCCGCGGGTAGCTCGGAAGGTCGTTGAGTTGTGGGATCTGTAGTACTCCTAGAGCTCGATGTGACTGAAGGGCGTGCAGAACTCAGGTTGAGTGATTGAGGTCTATCACTCAAGTCGGTCTGCGAACGTGCTGCTGGTCTTGCTTCAGCTGGTGCCACAGGTATAGGAGCGGTTGAGCTCCGGTTCCCACTAGTAGTTCTTCTTCTGCGTCTGCCTTCGTCACTAGATTGGACATCCAAATGCGCGGATTGGGCAGCACTCATTGATGGAGGTGGTCTACTTGGCTCATCACCTTGGCTAAGAGCACTGACGGTACTGACGACACTGACTGCACTCGGGGTTCTGGAGTGTGTCCTCCGCCTCCCAGATGATCGGTCAGTAGATACTTCTCTTGAACCTGAAGCAGATGCTCTCTCCGCGCGTCTTCGACTACTCTCATCTCGTCTAGAGTCTCTTTCTTGTCTGGCTTTTTCATCTTGCCGCCTCCTGAATGCCTCAGCGATCCTCTCACTGATCTGATCTTCCTGACTGACATCAATGTTTTCCAAGTCTATTCCATCCAGGAGCCCTTCTTCCCGAATTTGGCGCAAGATTTCTTCTTCCATCTCGTGAGAATCAACATCTGAAGAACTAATCAATGACCGAAGAGAAGATTGGTGATTGATTTGGCGTGCCGCTGTCCGACTCGTCTCCTCATGCCTCCTTCTCCCCTCCTCATTACTTCTCCTTCGTCTCCGTTCTTCTGTAGACTCAGTTTCCGGTCGTAGGGCAGTGTCGTCTCTCGCCCTTCTACGCTCAGAGTCCGCTTCTCGCCGCCGCCTCCTTTCCCTCTCATCCCCACTCCTTCCGTCTCTGCTGGTATCCCGACTCGAATGCGGCCTCGAGGTACGTAGCCTGCTATCATCTCTCCTCCTACGTTCCCGTCTCGCTTCTGGGGTCTCTACACCGACTTCTCTGAGGCTGAGATCCCTGACCTCGTTCAGCAGCCTTTGATCTGCATCCTCCGCCCTCCTCTCCCGCAATGTCTTCTCTCTAGCTTCAACTTTCGGCAGAACATCATCTCCAGGCGAATATTTCTTCTTTATTTCCTCTTTCTCCTCATCCGTCTTGCCTTTACTCGGATTCGCCGCCAGGAACATTTCGAGTAGCGTAGTAACTCTCGCATCGTGCCGCGACGCCCGCACCGGCGCTCGACACGACGGGCAAGTATATGGGGTTGTACCTGCTGGCAAGGGAGTTGAGGAGTTGCGCGACGCTGTAAGCTGCCAGCTGAACCATTCTTTCAAGCAGGAACCGCAGAAGGTATGGAGGCAATCGAGGAGAGTGAGGGGTTGGTAGAGGACTTCGGTGCAGATCTAGTTGTTGAAATCCGTATTAGTATAGCCCCATGAGCAATAATACCGACCCAAAACTCCTCCTTCGAATCTGTCATGTCGCGCAAAGTACCCCCAGTCGCAAGAATGCGCTGTTAGGTCCCGGCTGCGGAAGTTCGGGCATGTCTTTGAAGGGCGATTAGGTTTGGGGGCCAACTTACAGAACATGTCAACTCCCTCTCGAGATCAAGGCCTCGATTCTCCGGCTCCATGATGTTTGAAACTGCAGGGCTGGATGTTTTGGGATAGGGATTAGACTTTGGGAGTGGGGTTCCCTAAGTTCATATCGCACAGGGAAGATGGCTGTGGCGTCACGAAGATCTGCGCATCTGCGGCTGACGAAGGCTGAGGCTGGCTGACAACTCAGAGGTGATTCACAAATGGGGCAAAGATACGAAAAGTTCTTACCAGCCAACATTTTTCTCGTATTCTATGTAAAGAATCTCCCCAATGGAAACGAGGTGGCTCTATCGGGGGAAACTTGATTCGAGGGTCCCAGCATGGATGGGTAAATCGAAGTCGTCTCCAAAGGGATGAAGTATCGTGCCTATCTCTCGAGTGAGATTGACGCTTATTACCAAGTCTTTGATCAATATATTATAGATGTTTACAGATATCCGCCATATTTTCATCACACCTTTACCTCACCGCCTCTCATGCCCCACTTACGAGCAAGTGCCTCCAGCTTTTTGGCATCCTGTCCCACAGTACGCAGTCGTCGATCCACACCAGCCATATTGCGAACAGCAATTTCCAAATGTGCTACCAACACAGGTGTTCCCACTGGTCCCCGCACACGTCCCGTCGATACTGACTTTCAGGGTCGAGGTCGCTGAGGCGCTGGACTTCGAAGTAGTACTTGTTTTAGTTGTTGAGGTAGAAGTTGGTTTTGAGGAACTCGAAAATGACGTTCCACAAGTTCCTGATTCTGGCTTGCATCCGGTACCGCAGTAATCTGACGTACTGCCGCAATAGCCGTACTGTGAACAGCAGTTTCCAAATCTAGGGAAGAAAGGTCAGTGATTACACTTTTCAAATACAAGCAGCACAGAAGAGGGAAAGCTTAAGTGGCATCTCTTGGTGTTGACAAGTAGACGGAGCGTGGGAAATACTTACGTTGATCCCAAGCATGTCACTGTAGACGAGCAGCTTCCATCTACACTGATTGACTGAGCAGGTGGAGCTGTCGCGCTGCCCGACCTGTACCAATTTGCGGCTGGGTCTCCGAGGCAGTCACCCACAGTTACAGATTTGTATCCGTGCTTGTACATGGAGGCCAGAATATAATCGGTCAGATTGTAGACGGTTTGGTACTGGATATCGTGTTCAATCTCCAAGAAGCTGGTGGTCCTATTGTTGCTGGGGTTGATAGCCGCATCCCATATGTTCTTGGAATTCTGGATCTGCGTCGGGCTTCCATTCAAGTATCCCGCGGTATCCAGGTCGAAGTCTGAGCAAGGCGGGTTAGATCGAAGTAATACAATACAAGGAAGAATACTAACATGTTACATGATACCCAAGTGTCTTCAAAAGGCCACCGCACGTTGCGTTGCACTCAGAATAAGGTGGTCTGGATGTTATCAGACATGCTCGCAATTGCGTTGAATGTGATAGAACATACCTCATATACGTTGGGAAGTATCCCAAAATGTTTCTAAAGGCCATTTCATTATAAATTATTTGTTTATTAAAGGTTGTTTTGTCGAGTGAAGTTAAGTTTTGGTGAGACCAGGTGTGTGACGCTATTTGATGTCCTTCGGCAACCATGCGCTGTGAGTTCTGTTAGAATTACTCCCTCCTTAGGTGACTTGGTGATGCGGTACCTTGATGAGATCAGACCAACGTGGAGTCGAATCAATCGGACCTAATAGAACGTTAAGCACCATCTAATGAAAAGAAAGACTTTGTATACCCTTTCCAAGATTGTTTCCAGCTGATTTCATTGTTAGTACTTTTCCGGGTATGATAGGAGCATTGACCTACTGATAAAGAAGGTGGCCTTCGCATTATAGACCTTGAGCTTGTCTAGAAGATCGGAAGTGTAATCATATGGCCCATCATCGAATGTGAAGGCAACATCTGGAGAACTATCAACAACGGGCATCTAATATTTTAGGCAGGACACAAACTCCCGGCAACGGCGCAGTCGTATATTCCAGTTCCCCCATACGCTACACTGCCAAGCTGAGGCCGAGCAATGCCAGCGGTAGAGTCCCCAGCAGGGACTTTGTTTGCATCGCAGCCAGGACCATATTGATACTGGCAGTCAGGAGCAGCACAGTAAGCTATTTTGGGTAAGTTGATGGTTGGGTTAGATAGCAGAAGGATCTAACCAGAAGTAGTCCCGCACCAGCCTTCTAGGGAACAGCATTCGCCTGAAGCACAAGAAGCCCCAAACCCAACACCACACCGCCCATTGGCATTCTGCCTCTCCTCCAAGGCTATAGGTGGCTGACGCTCCTCTACATCAGCTACTGCCGAAAGATCCGGCAAAGCATTGCGAGCTCTCAGATCCGACAGGAATCCCCTTCCGCCCATCAATTTTGGAACACCAGAATGAGCATCTCGAGGGTCTGAATGGGCACTTGCTAAGGAAGCAAGACTCCCCGCAAGGATCGAGGTGAACTTCATGTTTGATACGAGATATAGAATCCTGGATGATGCTGTGAGAGAAGTAACAAAAACACAGACAACACAACACTGCAGGTAAACGAAGGACTGCAAGTGGTTTACCAAGTGAGGGACTCGGTGAGGAACAGCTCAGGGAACGAGTGCGAGGTAAAGAACGACGGGAGCAGAGGTGCTCTTGAAGGCAGAAAAGGCTGAATGCAGTGGAGCATGCAAGTACAACGCACGAGCAACAGAAGGAAAGAATAAAGTCGGAGGTGGTCAAGGCGAGGAGCTTTCCAGGTCCCTTGGTGATGCTACTCGGAGAGTGGCCTAGAAGCCATGCGGGTCGTTTAATGCATACATCACTGCCGTGATATGAACGTGCGTCCAGGGACATCCCGATGGCATGGTTTGTCACTCGACGGCCTGATGTCTGCTTTCTGCAAGGTCACCAAGATTCCAAGAAGATAGGTCCTCCTCTTAGACGGCGCTTGGTCCTCCTGGTAAATGATAGCGCCTGATAGGTCTTGGCCGGCTGCTGCATTTCGCCAGGTCTCGCTGAAGGTAGTTAGAACAACATGAGGGGCCGTCCGTAATGGCTCCCGGACGCCGAAAATTCAGGGGTCTCCAAGATGCATGGTTTCGTCGATCATGTTCCGATCGGCCACAGCAACGACGTTGTACAACATTGGGGTTGAAACTTGCTTCTTCAAGAGCGATGAAAAGGCATGGGTTTCTCCAGGAAATCATCGAGGAAACGCGCGTCGGAAGTTTGTATTCATATTTGGTTCGTTTCACGGCGATGCTATCCTCAAAATAGAGGATGTTACGCAGCGTGTTTTCGTGATGTGGAAATGAGATCGGACGTTCGCTTGCTTGCTGTGGCGTGAACCTTCTTTTCACCTGTGGCTTGCTGCCTTGGTTCTCTGAATCTCCGTCAATATTTCAGCTGTCGTCTCCACTGCGCAAATAAATGGCCAGCATATGCATTGCCCAAGAGAACTGTACGGGATTGAAGCTCTCACGGTTACCATTCAAACCCGCCCTTCTCGGGCTGTCACAGCCCATCTCAGTTGAATTATGCAGGGTCGGGCCCGAGTGCAGCCCAGCTGAAAGAATGTTCCTCGTTGTCGACGCCATTTGGCCACGATTTTTCGATATTCTCCTGCATACAAATCAAGTTTGCTTTTGGAGACTCAAGGATTGGCTGAAGCGTTAGCAGAAGCAAAACAATCGCCGAAAATAGACAGAGATATGTGATTCTCAAAATTTTCCAGGTCGCCTCGAATTGAGGGACAAATCACCAAGTGTATGTTTATTCGTGCCATTATTACAATCAGTACTTTTTGCAAATTCGTGTCACACAATTGAATGTAAATCAAGAAATGACGTTCATTTGCAATGCTAGAGACAAGATACCACCAGTACGTCGAACCCCTTCCACCAAAGCTCGCCTCTCCTGATCACCATCAATTTCTGCCACTCTCTGTCTATTTCACATTTCATCGTTTCTAATATGTTTGGGATGTGAAGAAACATTAGCCTTATTGTCGATGTCTTGCGCAGAGTATTGTGATTTGTGAGATAAATCAGGACTTCTGGCTTCCTTGCTAATGAAGGGGTCCGGTTCGTCTTCTTTGCGGCTTTCCAACAGCAGAGTTCGTTTTTATTTTCGTTCAAATAATATGCATTACAGATAAATCCGCGTAGTCCTTAAGTTCAAGAATGGGATCATGAACAGATCCCCTGCCTACCTTTTCGTATAGAATTTTGTCACCCTCTACGCCAACACCCTTAAGGAGGAGGCACGTATAAGGAGAACCGACAATGCTTTCCTGTTTCTGCGTCGATGGTAACCCACGCCTCGTGCTCGTGCCAATGATCAAACATCGTAAGGTATTTGCTGGAACCTCATCACCTTCTTCTAAGATCACGTCCAAGTCAAACTTACAAGTGGTTTGGCTTGGCTTCAATTTTGTGTCTGGATCTGCCGCAGGATCACGTACGCTGTATGTCGAATTTGTGTCCCCTTGTTTGAGATCTAAAAACGCTTAGTACTTTCCTCGGGAACTGTCAAATATTAGAGTTTTGAGCGAAGTTACCGAATTCTGCATAACATGTGTCTGTTCGAACACGGGTATATCGAGGACTATTGGCATTATCCCCTTCAACGTCGTCTCGAGTCCAGCTGCAACTCGCGGGCTGCAAAACTAGACCTTCTATGACCAAGATTCCAGAGGTAACTTCTCCAAAAGGATTGTCGCTAGAGCTAGTACAGGTCGCCTCGATGACCCGAACGCAAGAGTCAACACGGCCACTGACAGAGTTCCATATAACTCCAGTTGCGAAGGGAATTTCCTTTTCCGCGCCCACCCGCCGCGCTACAGTGTCCACTGAAGCCCAAGACCAGCTCGGAGCTCGATAGGGTTTTGCTCTGCGCGCATACTTCGTAGAACCGCCATGGAAGTCGTAATAATGGAACGTCCAGAACAGGGTTTGCGGGAGACAGCTTGCCCAGATACCAGCCAGGTAGTCGCTCTTCATATGTGGTGCCCAGACTTTAGCAATCCCGGCGAGTGCTGGTAGTTTGTCTTTACCTAAGGTCAGACTAAGATGTGTATATCGGTATACAATGTTCTGCCATTCACTGTTAAGAGAATCTAAGCTGATGCTTGCTGGACTTGGCCGAAGGTAGAAGCTTGACTGGGGAAATTTGTTTCCGTGGTAGATATGGCCGCATTCGCATCGTATTCGTGATTGGCAATCCCAGACCATCTCAGAGGCATGAAAGTAAACATTTCGAGGGGACAGGAGCCGTTCTTGGAAAACCCAAGCCCTATGCAACTAATGTAGCAACCATTAGATACTGAAATCAACGCCGCTTGATTAAGAAACGATAAGTCTTACTAGTGGGGTTTCCATGATTCCTGCATTTGTATCTGCCGTCCACAGCGGTGTGAAGATGTCAGGAATCTTGCTCCCCGTCACTCGTTCCTCTTCCACAATCCGAGCATAAATCTGAAGCCTTTCTGCCTTCGCTCCTTGAATTTTGTACGACCGTGGTATTCTCTCAAATGTATTGTCTTCCCCCGTCACAAATAGCGGCCCAGTGCTGTCCCTGGTAGCGGCACCTGCGATATTCAGAAATGAATTCATGTATATTTCCGCCATTTTACCTGCTTGAATATTCCAATCGTGAGCATCTTCCTGGATAATACAGAGGGAGTCAATCCACAAATATTGTACACCCAGGCCACTTGCCAGCATAGCGGCCTGGAGAAAGGTGGTCGGTAGTGACTCAAGAGGGATGTTTGCCTTTCTTTCCTCAATGGTATCTCGGGTCGTAATCAATGGTCGACTTGCTCCCCAACAGTGACTCAAAGTCATATACCGACCCTTAAATCCTCCTGTCTCTTTCAAGGCAATTGATAGTGCCCCATCTTTGTGTTCTAAGCTCAACACACGGGTCGGAAGTAAAGGAAAACCAGAAACTAAGCAGTCATGGTGACGTTCCTCGCATCTCCCAAGCCAGTAACGCACTTGTTTCAATGCCGTATCAAAATTCAAGGAGTCTTCGACAACCTTTCCGATTCCAATCGCATACTCAGGGTCATCCCACTCTTGTGGTCCTGGTCACAAGTCAGAAAATTTTCTGAGCTCCAGTGATACAGCCTACCGTTAGAGGAGAATAACTCCACTCTTTGACCTCCCGACAGAAGTAGTGCTGGTCTACCTTGCTTCAAGGTGTTGAGACGAATGTAGCACAGATCTTCGGGTTGTGGCGTGGCGATATCGATGGCTTGTTGAAGGATATGACAGTCTTCACATCCGTCTTCGGCGCTTTTTTTAACTTTTGCGTAGGAGAAGGGGAATTCGGGGTGATTTGGCCGGCTAGGCATTGTGAAGCCCCCACTTTTCAATCGTGAGAGGTTTAATCCGTAGCCGCATAGCGAACATGTTGATTTTGGAATACCAGAATTAGCATCGTCCGACATTTTGGAAGTAAAGATTTCACGCTGTAGTAATGAAATCCGAGAACAAACCCGGCAAGGGCGAGGATATCAAGTTTCCACAAGTAGCGGTATGGAAGAGAGCTTTCGCTAAGGAAGCCGCTCAGGTCCAATAGAATGTCAATGCAATTAAACGTTGTAAATTTTGCTCAAGTCAAGAAGAACCGAACTACAAGTGAACCGCACAGAGATCTAGCCGCTTGGTACAGTGACTAAAAATTTTGCATTGACCTTGGCTCCAACAGAACTGTAAGATGCACCGCCTGCTTTTGGTAATAGAAAACATTTTGAAATGCTCCTGCGTGAACGCCTGCAAGATCCTTCGTTTCCATTACATAATTCAAAGACGCTCGCCAGCGGCGGCCTTGGCCTGACCGTATTTCTTGAGTCGGATTGCTTGGACCTGAAATTGTGTTAGTACATTTGCTTGGGGAAGTGGGTCATCCGAAGTAGCTTACGGTAATGAAGCCGCCAGTCTCGCTTGGTGCGAAGTCGCCAATCTCATCCATGGAGCTCTCGGAAGCGTCGTAGAGCTTGGAGGTCTCTGAGCTACGGCCGAGGACGATGAAAGAGCCCTTGTAGACTCGGCATCGGACTTGACCGTTGACGTCCTTCTGGGAGGCGACGATGCTCTGCTCGAGGAACTCACGCTCGGGGGAGAAGTAGAGACCGTCTATTTCCTCTTAGCGAAATTGTATTTGTATGATATAATTAGAAACTTACTGTAAAGGATCTTGGCGTAGTTGAAGGTCAAGAACTGGTCACGGAGAGCACGGACCTCACGATCGAGGACGAGACCCTCAAGGTCGATGTGGGCGCTGCGAAGGCAGGTAAGACCTGGGGTCTCGTAGCATCCACGGGACTTGAGACCGACTATCATGCTGTTAGTCAAACGGTGGAGGTCGACAAGCCAGAAATGACTCACTGAATCGGTTCTCAACAATATCGATACGTCCAACGCCGTGTCGGCGGGCAATAGCATTGACCTCCAAGAAGAGCTCGACAGAATCGGTGACGGTCTTTGAGCCAGAAACCAACTTGACTGGGAGGCCCTTCTCGAAGAAAAGAGTGAAATCCTCTGGAGTATCAGGGGCTTTCAATGGGTCGACGGTCTGTAAGATTTATGTTAGCATTACCCTTTAGAATATTTCCAGAGGACGTCTATTTTGGGGCATGATTGCATCCATGTGATATGCATTATCACGCCTTGGACAGAATCACCACTCCCTCAGCAGACCAAAAGAGAAATTATGCAATTGGAGGGGTTGCTTACAAGCTTCCACATATCGGAGGGCGCGGTGGTATCGGGGTCCTCGAGGATACCTGCGTTTCATGTGTTAGCATTGTACTCTTGAAATGAAGAAGATATCATACCCGCCTCGTAAGAGCAATGGGCCAAGTTCTCGTCCATAGACCATGGCTTGCTCTTTGTGCTGCTGACTGGAATACCGGTGGCAGCAGCGTAATCCAGAAGAGCGTCACGGCCAGGGAAACGCTCATAGAATTCTGGCATTCTCCATGGTGCAATGACCTTGATTTTTGGTTGCAGAGCATAGAATGCAAGCTCGAAACGGACCTGATCGTTACCCTTTCCAGTGCAGCCGTGGCTTACGGCGAAGCAGCCCTCTTTTTGTGCGACGGCAATTTGAGATCTGGCAATAACTGGGCGGGCGAGGGAGGTACCGAGGAGGTAGACGTTCTCGTAGATGGCGTTGCACTGAACAGCTGGGTAGCAGAGCTCCTCGATGAACTCCTTCCTCAAATCCTCGACGTAGCATGCAACAGCACCAATCTTCAATGCCTTTGCCTTTGCAGCCTCAAAGTCCTCTGTATTAAGCCAGGGTTAGCTTCGAAGCAGATATCGTGGTCGATCGTGGCCAGGTTCGCGTACCTTCTTGACCGACATCGGCCATGTAGCAGACGACTGGATATCAATTAGCTCTCAGAACTCGAGAAACGTTATGGATGAGGGGATATACCATCATAGCCAGCTTCAATTAACCACCGGAGAATACAGGATGTATCGAGACCACCAGAGTATGCGAGACAGACCTATTCCTCTATCAATTGAAGTTCTGAGTCATGTTGACAACGGATTGTAGCTCTGCAGATAGCTCACCTTGTCCTTAGCCATGGTGATTGATTTGCTGTTTTTTGATGATGTGTGAAGAAGAGATTCTTTGTAGTCAGATCAGATTCGGGAATTTATTTGTTTTTCGAGGGGTCGTACGAGGCGGAGATCTTAATCAAGTATTGGAGATGAGGCACGATTGCGGGGTCTGGGTCAACAAATTCCAAAATTTTACATGCAGCTGCAGCTTGGACTTTTTTCGCCAGCGCTAAGATAACAACAGCATGGGGCCATCAGATATCTGGTCACCAAAAAACACTTTCAATTCTAGACGCTTGAATCTGCTTTTCGTATTTAATCTTAGATATGTTTCAGTAGGTCAATTTAATTTTATAACCGCATCTGATCATTCCTATGTACCTTTTCTACACCGCAAAACACCCTCCATGCTTAAGAAATCAAGCGAGCTGCACCTTGAAGGATAGGTCAGATACCCTGTAAGCAACGCCTGTTTTGGTTGGTTGGGGGACTCTTCTCCTGAAAATCACAAAACTTTATAATCATGTGCACCATCACGAAAAATTGTCTTCTTGCTTGTCATTCTACATGGTACATTCTTCGAATTTTCGGTTTATGAATCTTCTCAAAAGATGTCACAACCGTGCAGCCCACCCCCTTAAACCATGTCTGCCCGTTTAACAAGGTCCGCCCAGTTCCCTCATACTCTACCAAATGTTCAACAGCGGCAAAATCCGGGCAATTTGGGCATTAATATCATTGAAGCCATGCTCCATTTACAGAATCCCACCAGAATGACGCGTTGCTCGAAGTTAAGCAAAAAACGTTGTCAATCGCCCTGCAACCTGTTACTGAGATGTCGAACACGTAGCGATGGTTTCGACGGATGAGTTGCAACAGTGGTACTGAGGTACTTAGTGAGCATCTTCGCCTCAGTATTTCAGTTGATTCTTGAGAAAGAGCTCGTGGGTTATAGGATTTTTTTGATAGGTACATTGGAAGGTGGTCACAGCAATAAGTGTTGCTACGATTGTGACGCAGATGTTAGAAATCTCCCTCGTCCGGAGGTCAATCCGAGTCGGAGGTATCCTTTGTCAGATTGAGGAAGGAACGCCTGACCTTCTGAGGCTTTTTGAGGCGAGAACCACTATTGTGCTTCATCATCGAGTGAAGTACTTAACGATCTCTAGAGTTACAGGGCGCCGCTTTGCAAATTGAACACCTGTACTTGTCAGAAGAAATGAAAGAATTTCCTTGCGGAACTAGCCTTATCGTCTCTTCTATTTCAAATAGAAATTCTAAGAAAAGCAAAATCCGCACACTGAGTTGTCGTTTCCGAAATACAAAATCACAAATTGTGGTCCCCAATTATCGTAATATGGAAACCCCACTTGAAGCCACGGAAGGACGAGGTCCTGGTGGAGTAGAGACTCTGTTTCTTCTCTATATCAAGCCAGTCAAGTTCCTAATTTACAACAACAATTCCAATGTGTAACGATCTCACATGACTAGTACCAAATCCAGGTTTCCCTAACAGATTTGATCTATTCTATAAACTTCTCACGCCGCGTGTCAGCATCCCTACACATGAACTTTTCAAATCTAGTACAAATCTGCAAACAAACGAGCAAAAATAACTACACGGAACTTTGCGTAGTGGTGTACTTGGGCCGCGGCTTTGCTCGCCAGAAGCGCGACCATGAGGCAAGCTGTTAAGCCACCAAGCATTGTGTCCCTGATATCACACAGGTAGCAAATGTGGAGAAAGGAGATAGTCTAGCCTCATTCTAATTGAGACGTCACTTGACGAACGATCAAGACTCAAGAAAAGCATCCATCAAAACGTCCTAGAAAGCTCACAAGCCCCTCCTTGAATATTTTCTCAGATGGACTATACTTATGCTTATTTGCATCGGGTCTTTAACTCGGCGCGATTGAGTAGCTTGCTAATTAGTAACACAATGACAGAAGCTATAACCCACTGAGGCAAAAAGCTTGAAAGCAGCAGATACAACCACAAGAGGTGGCAACGTCACGGCTTTTTAAAGGGACTCGATTTCTGACGCTAGACGAGGGGTTACCGATGCCTCCTATCGGATTTCCGGGTCTTTAGAGTAAAGGGTAGCATTGGAGCATTGCAGTACTGCCGAGACTCTCGGTTGACATGACGCAGAGCTCACTTGAGTCTGAAGGGGCTTCGTTCAGCAAACAGGTTCTTCATCTGCATCTACTAGGATGGTTGCAAAACTGCGACAGCGAGGCATCCTTCCTGGGTTGACTGTTCTGCATGTATCAGGAGAAGAGGCGCAGAAGGTCAAATAACAATCCTGATCTAAAGTCAGCAGTCACGACCGAGATTTGGACGTGCTCAAGCACTTGCATGCATCTGCAGGTGGCTCGTTTGGTAACGGAAGGTAGTGATCCAAATTCCTTTCCAGGTTTCTGAAGCCCCTTTTCTCCTCCAGCTTGCCGCCACTTGCGATCTGTGGCACCATTTGAGGACACTCCACGCGCTTAATAAGGTTGGAAGTCCGTCTCGGTGATATGTCCCATGGGCATTGATGTGCTGGTCCTCAAAAGGAACTCTCGGTAGCAGGCCGACCCAACGCCGTGGAATTGACACCCCGCTGGCGTACCTCGGGTCATGCGGCACGGGAGAAGAAGGCCATCTTCGGAATGCGCTGGGTTCGATGCATATCATGGCAAGGATGTTTGCAGCTCTTGATATGAGTGACTTACTTCGATTCGCTTGGTCGGGCCCTGTGAATGTACGCAGACGGCATTGCGCCATGGTATCGAAGCTGCAATCCAATTTGTTGACTGCATCCACATCAACGCGGCGCTTCACCGCGAATTCTAAGACATGACATGGAGAGCATGCAGAGGGCCTGGGACATGTCACGAAGTTGCTGTGCTCGGTGATCCGTCACGCATCACCCCTATGCCGGGACGAGCAGCTGTCTCCCATGCTTCCTCCCATGGCTCCTCCCATGGCTCCTCCCACGACTTGGGCAGCCCGCATCGATGCAGTAGCTGCAAGGAGGAACACGCGGAATGCACAGCGTTGATACGAGAGACGTCCTCCACGGGCGTTGGGATCCGCTCACAGTTCCAAGGATCTGAACGCTGGATTTCGCGGAGCAGGCTTGCTTCCCCCGTGGCATGTCTGCCGCGCCACCCAACTTTCCCTGGGCTCGGTTCCGGATCTCAATTGTCGTGGAAATGTTCTCGAAGCTTGTCATATGTGTTGTTGCATGTTCTTGCATGCCAGTTGTACAGACAGACAGCACTTTGCCCAGCCATTTTGTTTCGCTAACAAAACTTCACCTTCACCTACCCCTGACCTTACCATAGCCCCTAGCATCATTCGCCGCCACCTTCTCCGGACCACAACACAATCATATTTTTTGGGGCAGCTTACGACCGCCCACGCCTTCTCTTCTTTCGGTGCCCGCACTGTCATATGTCCCTGGCAGCACTCTCCTTGTTCCTCTCCTTCTGCGCCCTTGGACCTGCATTTAGCCAGAAGCTGCACCCAATACACCAGATGTTTTGGCGTACTACTGCGGGCACTGCCTGCTAGCCCAGCCCCAGCTTTTCGATGGCTCTAAATTTGTCCCCCGGTGCCGGGTGCATGGTGCTGGCTCTACCGTCTGCCGCTCCCCTATCCCCGTCGCCGGAATTCTTGCGCGATCCGTTCGTCTGATGAATAATTCCCTTTCTCATCTCCTTTCTTTCCCCTTCAGTTGTTCTCCACTGAGAAGATTCTGCCCTGCTTAAAGCACTTGCATCCTACTACATTTTCATTGTTATTTTCCTGCCTCTGATCTAATTCTCTGTGCAATACACCATTTCCTTCCCATATGGTCATGATAATCCCCGCGTCTACCTACAGAATCAATAGCGGTGGACAATCGAAGTTGAGGCCAAGGCGATTACGACATAGCAATTTGCTTATCTGCCTCCAATCCCTCAATTGATGGCAGGTAGTTCTTCGGACTCACTAGCCCGACATTTTTTTGAAGTCCCCCCTCTGACTATCGACAGCGATAGCCAAATGGAGGGCCAGGAGAATATCGACGACTTTGAAGAAAACTTCGAACGTCCATATAGATCCAATGCGACCAGAACCCTCTACCATACCCAGCGAGGTGACAACGACACAATGTGAGTACACAGCTCTCTGATTTCCATATAACCAGAAAACTAATTTGGATCGAAGGAATTCTACACGCTCCCTTTATGAATCAGATATTGTTTACCTGAATCTCCACGGCCGACGGTACTGCAAAGATTATTACATGCCAAATGACGAAGAGGAGCAAACGCGGACACAGATCTTGCATGGGGTTTTTCTTTACCTACTCGACCAGAAACTTACGACTGTGCCCCTCGACAACCCTCAAAAGATTCTCGATATCGGCACAGGTACTGGCGAATGGGCAATGGCAATTGCGGACGAATACCCAGAAGCGGAAATAATTGGGACAGATATAGCCAAGATACAGCCTAACGCGGTGCCGCTGAACGTCTTCTTTGAAATTGACGATGCAGAGGAGGAAGGCGGGTGGACGTGGCCAGAGGATGAGTTCGACTTCATACACTGCCGTTCCATGTCAGGCGCATTCAAAGACTGGGGATACGTCTACAGGGAAGCATTCAACCACCTGAAACCAGGCGGCTGGATCGAAGTCCTTGACTTTGACGATCACAAAGTCTTGTTGTCATATTTTGACGACTACCCAGAGGTTAGAAAATGGTACGATGCGATTAGCGAAGCCTCAAAGCTGTCGGGCCGCCCCAGAACAACGAGTCATTTGGAACCGGAAAGTCTGACCGATCTCGGTTTCGTGGATGTCAAGACCACAAGCAAACTTATACCAATGGGAATATGGTCGAAAGATCCAGAGGCCCAGAGAATTGGGAAGCACTTTCTCGTAACCCAACTCTGCAGCGTAGAAGCAATCACCATAAGACTCCTTACAGAGACTCTAGGCTGGGACCCGGACGAAGTGAAGAATCTCTGTGATGTCGTAACAGATATCACGAGAGGTATTGCCCTGGACCCGGAGAAAGGTCAGGGAATGGGTTTCCAGGTCAAGGTGATAGTGGGGAGGAAACCTGGGGGCAACAGCATAACAGAGGATAACGACTCTGTAATGACCGCAACCAATACGAATGGGGAGGCTGTATAACGGCTGTGACGTATCCGGATTATGCAAGCTCTTATGATCCGAGCTGGCGTTTGGGCATTTGGGCGGCATGTTGCTGGCGGAATACATTTTCCGGCGCTATATAATGATGACTGACGACGAAAATTCGTAGATACCCTACTTAATTGAGTATTTTTTTCATTCAGGTGGACTGTAGTCTTAGCAAAGCGCTTACTTGTACACGAGATACGTTCATGTTCAGATTCGCATTTCGCCTAATGTTTATTATAGAGCTATTCAAAATATTTAAATTTGATCTGCTTTTGCTCCTTTTATGATGTTGTCTGAGTCCCAATTTTGACAGCGACTTGCTGCCTCTTGCATCGAATTTCTCAATTACGATTGGGCTGACTGCACGTACGGGGACCAGGGCTGGGGTTATCGTCTAAAACACGATACAATCCCTGGGAGAGGGCGAGACTTTGAGGCCTCTCACTGTCTTTTGGCTATTGGTTGGTGGTTGGGAAAGAGCAAGGATTGCCACCTGCATGCATATCAGGCAACTTCAAGCGCAAGGCTGAGAGGCCCCTTCCTCTGACCGGCTTCTTTCTTCCGATGTTCCTCCCCTTCTTTCCTCTTTTTTCGAAATCTAGCTCTCACAAAATGGGAGCTGCTCCGCGACTGGAAAAGGCAAGCAGCGCGCACGCCCTAAAGCCGGGAGAGGTGCCGGGACTCTCTTACCTACCAGCACCGATAAATCGGTACTTGAATATGAGTTTCTGGGATTCTATAATTACGGAATCAAGATGCAGGTACTGTGCTTGAGTGACAGTGCCACTAGGCTCAAGGGCGATCTGATTCCAAGTGGAAGAGTTGGGTTTCATATGTCTTGCGAATAGAGGACTCACTAGACGAAAAGTAATGGTATCATGGATAAGATCTCTGCAGTGTTTAGGAACCAGAAAGTATGGTTTTGTTCCTGTGTAATATCTTGATACTCGATCGTCGCCATTAATGAAGTAATGCAAGCGAGCTAGAAAGGGGGACGGTCCGGGTACCGAATAATAGGCTTCCACAAAAGCCATTCACTCCATCCAAATCTCAACCGATGACTCATTCCCGCAACTAGAATGGTATATTAGCAAGTCATTTCGCTATGCAAACAACCATTTCCATACTTCTACACATCATACATTTTGGCAACCGAGCTACTTCCAGCACTGCAATTTAGCGGCAAGCAACCACCAGAAAAATAAAATTCAGCCACCAAGCAACTCAGGAAACAACAAAAAGAGAATAGTACCACTACGTACCGTCACTGATACCATAAAATGTGTAAAGAACTACTAGCAACTTTCACAGGTTGCCCTCACCGCTGCACATATATTCTCCTTTGTGACCGAATCCAACAGGCCACGTCGGACAGCAAAAGAGAGGCCTGTGAGCGTTGTATCGACAAGACAGGGAAGAAAACTAGGCGTGAGGGAGTTTGTAGCCTTTGTCAGGGGATGAATGGCGTTGCGGGAGATGAGAGGGTGATTATTGACTATGAAGTTCTGAAATAGGAAGAGAGGGGGGAGATGGTTCGTGGATGTGGATGCGGGCGCGATTGTAATTAAAGCCCCTGTGAAATCACAAGTTACTTTGTGTATGTATGAATACTAAAATGGTGAAAAGATTTTATTCTGCTTTCTTTCTTTTGAATATCATCGTCGGCACGCCAAAATTGGGTGGTCCGACGGCGGACAAGACTAGCGCGCCTACTCAGACGTGTGAGTCCCTTTCTTTCATCAGCAGATCCGGGAAGGGACTGAGCAAGCCGACGCTGGGAATTGATACATGCGGCTATTGATGGCAGTGGAAATCAGACACTAATTACTTTGAAGAATGCAGCTGTGCCGATACCTCAAGATGAGAAGAGGCATGGGCCGCTATATGCGGTTTGCAATGCCACTTGCACGCAGATTAGCACAGAATTTAGAGCGGTACAACATTTAGAGGGTGTTTGCTAACTTTGATGACATTGCAGTTTACTCGGGATTATTCTAAAAGTTGATTTGGTGAAAGGTGACCTCATGAGGAGGCGCAGCTTGCCGCCTGCAGGTGTTACCCCGGGCTGAGTCCTGGACTTTGTCTATAAAATCTGGCGTTACAGCCATAGATAGGACCTCCATGCCTCAATTCAGAACTGCCAATTGCAATGTCACTCAGAAATACCGAACATCCTAAATTCTGCAGTGGCTGTATTCTTCAACTTAGTTTCGCGACAACTCAAGAAAGCGCGCCGCGAAGCAGGCAGCGTGCACATGCTGGTTATCAGCAGTATGAATCAGCAAATTTAGAATGGTTTGAAGACCAATTGGCAGAAGGATATTACACGATTTCAAACTTGGAAAAAAGGCGGGAAAAGGGCTGCCAACTATGCACCCTAATTCTGCGTGCTTTTACGGAGGAAGAAGCTTGCCTCAGGGGTTGGAAACACATTCCCAGAACGACAGCACCAGAGCGTCATCGAATTGAACCACAGCATTCCAATAAGCCCAAGAAACTCACCTTGGACTTTGACTTCTCTCTAGGGGCACAAGTTTCCGTCAGCAATGAGGCAAAGGTCAAAGAAATCAATATTGACGTGGTGGAGGTCAAGCAGAGAGGCAACTTGCCCATTGCCACACTCAGGAGCTCGTTGTACCACGACTGGCGAAATGAATCTTCGGCAAGCACTTCTTCAGCTCCAAGCATAGACCAAATTTCGATATGGATCGAGCATTGCAAACATTCTCATGATTGTTACAAAGACCAGCGACAGGGTAATTTCCTGCCTACCCGCTTGGTCAAGCTCGAGCGAGGTACTGAAAAGCTTCGTCTTTGCAGTTCAAAGGATCTCCCACCAGAAACATACTATGCGACTTTGAGCCATTGCTGGGGAGAAAAGCCCTTCATGCGACTCTTGAAGGGAAATCTCACATCCTTCAGTAACGACATTCCCTTCTTGGACTTGCCGCAAACATTTCAAGACGCAGTGACCGTCCTGTCGAAGCTTTTTGTCAAGTATATCTGGATAGACTCTCTCTGTATCATACAGGACTCAGGTACAGACTGGGAGTTTGAAGCAGCACGGATGTCTCAGGTCTATGCCAACTCATATCTTAACTTGGCCGCAACAGCCTCTCGGAATTCTGCAGAGGGGCTTTTCAGAACTCGAAATCCAAGCAGTATTAGGGAATGCCGTTATGTGCCTGATGAGGGTAGAAGAAACATGCATGTGCGACCTTCATCCCCTGAATGGGAATGTGTGAATCCATCTGAATGGGTCACCTCGATTGTTGAAGCGCCTTTGAACTCGAGAGCGTGGGTGTATCAGGAACGAGCCCTAGCACCCCGCGTTCTGCATTTCGCGGCTTCAGAGATTTACTGGGAGTGTAATCATATGAGAGCCTCAGAAACATACCCAGACGGTCTTCCGGCGCAGTATATCATCCCAAAACAGAAGAATCTTCTCTATAATTATTCGCGTCAAGAGAAGGCGAATCTGGCCCATCCAAAGGACACTCTTACGGAAGCAATTTCACTTGGCAAGTTTTTGGGTACCTGGATCAATCAAAGTGACAATACGCCGCTCGATCTCTGGACTTTGATTGTCGAAGACTATTCGTCCGCTCAATTGACGTATGCAACCGACAAGCTAGTAGCCATCTCGGCTCTGGCTCAAACATTTGCGCAAGACTACCCTGCCAAACATATTGGTCCTCTGTAGAAAAGACCACCTGAAAAGTGGACGCCAGAAACACTAGACCAGCCGTTTAAAGACGCAATAGCGTCACAACAAAGCGAGTTTGAGACTCCATCATATCTCGCTGGCTTATGGCAAGACCAACTCATAGAACAACTCCTCTGGCATGTCAAGACACTCGTTCCGAACAAGACTTTAGGTCCGACACCATACACCGCGCCTTCCTGGTCATGGCCGTCAGTCAATCTGCCTGTCGACTACTCTCTCATCCGGGAACCTCAGCGTATAACAGCATCTGTCTCGGAAATTCTTGCCGCAACTACAACACCGACCAACAGTACTTTCGGCGCAGTCACATCTGGTTCCCTCACGATCCGTGGCCCGCTCTTCAAAGCTCATTTCCCCCAAGAACGTGGCAACGGGTTTAAACACCATTCAACCCGTTTCGTAGTCGGCGCTCGCGACGACTACTCTGGATCGTTAGATAGCAATTATGACCTTACAGGTCTCGAAGTCTTTTGTCTCCCACTACTCATTCACCCGTGGGAAAAGGGACCGCACCTTGAGATGGAAGGACTGCTACTTGTTCCTGCCACTAGTGGATACAGACGTATTGGGACATATTCGCAACCTCCGCTGCGTTCCTCTGAAATATTTTCTGAGATACGTACGGCACAGGAGGATGAAGCTTTGAAGCGGATGCAATCATTTAGTACCGTAGACTGGAGTAAGATTCTGGGGGATTGCAATAGATTTGTGAAGGATGATAATAGTTTTGAGTTCCAGGTAAATATGTTTGAGCTTTCGATTATTTGAACTGCTGTCAAAATGTTCGCGGGTAGACACCTATGGAATCAGGATAGATGCGAGGAATCGGAGATGACATACTTCTGCCAATTATTCTCAAGCAAAATGAAAGAAATTCTTAAATTGATGAAGTTGTAACATTTGAGAAGTTATCGAAGGGTGGTTGCAAGTGAGGGAGAACTGGCACTGAATCTGGAGTGTCTTTCATAGACTTTACGAGTCGCTGCCTTGAGCTTCAAGCGTATAATGCTATTGAAAAACTTATTGGAAAGACTGAGCTCCGCCGACAGTCAAGTCGTTGACACAGGATCCTCCTGCAAAGTTGAAACATGACGTTGGCGCCTGGAGGCCGATCACGAATCGGAGGGAACGACGAGGAGTGTGGTCGACAAGCTTGTCGTTCTCCCACATGTTACCAAGACCCTCCAATTTCGTAGAGCGCTGTAGACGTAGTTCTCGTAGTTGCATTGGATGGTGATCAAGCCCGACGGGATTTCCGAGACGAGACGAGGTCGGTGGCGCTTGCCGAGCCGAGACAAAACTACCTAGGGCCAGGTCAACATTCTTCACTCATATCATGGTGTGATTCAAGCAAATGTCTCGATGTTCGTGATTTCTTTCTGGAATGATGCGTTTTACCATTCTCTGATCTGATCTGATCTGATCTGATGAGCGGAGGTTCAGCAGAATAGTGGCGGTGCGATTCTGAACGATCAACATAGAAACCGCAAACGTAACATTTCCCCACAGGGTGACGACGAGGCCACGACGCGGATCTTCTCCTACTATTTTAAACCGGAAACGCCTTCCCAATCGCTATCTCAAAATTGGCTATGAAATATAGGTGGATTAGATATGAGAGCGTCAAGAATCGGCCCTCAAAGATCCTATAGAAAAGCAAATATCAAGACGTGATGTCTGACTCCGAAGTGAGCACGTCGAGAACAACATCCTGGAAAGAGTGTCAACCTCCAGCTAGGAGTATCTAAAGAGGTGCAACTCTGCCTTCATTACGAGAACTATGATCGGGGGCTAGAAGCGGATCCCAGAAACACATCTGGATGATTCGCGGCAAGTAAGGTGGTTCATGCGCCGAGGCGTTCCCTGAGACGGACCATTCATGGTGGACATACTATTTCTTGTATTAGAATGTGGCTGCAACACGTATGCTGAATTCGATAATGAGGCTACAGACGGCATTCGTTTGCAGCGCAGAGTAGCAGTCACGCTGGTGTTGAGGTCGAGCACGTTTAGCTCTAGAGGAGTCTATCAGTGCGAGCACTTGGCCCAAAAGATTACCACTTCAGTAAATCTGGTGCCCCCGGGTCAAGGCTTGCTTTTCTTGAATTTTCGTCTGTTTTCATTAGAGATGAGCTTTCTTAGTTCCCGTCAAGTGTCATGGAACAAGAAGAAGTTCATTGCCCTTCACTAATCTCCGCCCCCACGGGCTGAGCAGAGCTATGTCTCTCAGAGTTCTCGGCCAATGTCTTCAAATATACATCCAGCATAGTAGATACAAAACACCGCTGCGGTTGCTAGTGTTGTGGAGACGGCCGCGAGGAAGAATACGTAGCTTTTCAGCGTGGCTTGAGGACCCACTTCCTTCTCGATCGAGTTATATTGCTCAGGTTACGGAATGTGAAGATTAAAACATCAGATCATTTTTTTTGTTTCCTTCAGCAGTGTTCTTTGAAAATGCCAGTTATCGTACCGGCACTGTTGAGGTTGCCATTTGTTGGAGCGGTCGTCGCTATTTTCCTCATATGGTCTTTCTATTATATCGATCTGCCGACGGTAACATCTGTGGGTGTAAGTTTAAATTACCACGGGAGAAATCAATCATAGCTGCTGACGTTTTTAATAAGTCTACCACATATGAAGAGATAGTGGAATCGCAAACAGTGGGTGTCGATGCTGCTGCGAGACTGGCTTTAGGAGCAGATCTCCCTGCCCATCGAGATTCATCAACAACCTCGACCACACCTCAAGCCATCCCCTCGGTCGTCGCCATCCAAGTTCCAGAAGAACTATCCGGAGATGGAGACCAAATTTCCAATATCACTCAGTCCATTTCAGAACGACCACTCATTCTCTACGCATACTCGGAGTCGAAAACAGCAAGGCCTAACATCGAGTACTTCATACGCCACGGCTTGCATGCTGCAGCAGATTTCCTCTTCATTTTGAACGGTGGGACGAATATAGCGAGGTCCATCCCCAAGGAGTCGAACATTCGGGTTATACAGAGAAGGAACGATTGCTACGATCTCGGCGCATACGCCGAGATCCTCACAAAAGGTATGTTCAATCAGGACGTCATTTGTGCCTTTCTGGAAAATTTCAAAAATGTCTGCAAGCAGAAAACGACCCACGGCTTCTTAAACATTCATATATACCCCCAAACAGCAAGAAAGCTGACATCTCGTTCTCCTTAGACGACCTATACAAAGGCTACAAGCGCTTCATAATGCTCAACGCTAGTATCAGAGGACCCTTCTTCCCATCCTGGGCGAAAGGATGTTGGAGCGACATCTACCTAGGCCGTCTCACCGACGAAGTCAAGCTCGTTGGCATGACAGCCAACTGCTGGCCGCTTTTTCACATTCAAAGCATGATCTGGGCAACTGATATCCACGGCCTAAAGGCGCTCCTATTTCCCACCAAAGCGGCCATCGCAGCATATAAAATCCCGTTTAACTCCACAGAGAAAGACCCAGAGAAACGTGCCAAAGAACACAAGCAAAAGCCCGGCATCAACGATTGTTTCCATACTTGGTTCAGCGCCGTGACTGCCGAAGTGGGCGCCTCGTCTCTCATCAAAGCAGCAGGTTATAAACTGGATGTTATGATGAGTGCGTTTCACGGGACGGATAGGTTCGAGGAGGTGTGTGATAATACCGCGAATGCGGATGTGTTGTGGGACAAGAAGTATTTTGGCACGAATGTGCACCCGTTTGAAACGGTGTTTATGAAGAGCAATCGGGATATTGATCCAATTGGGATAGAACGGCACACGGATTGGATGAGAGGGAGTGGATTCTCGAGTTATGAGTACTGTCAGACGACAACGTCGCCATGGATTGCTGGGGAGAGCATCTAAGCGCTAGACACAGAAGGCGGGACTAAGATTGAGAATGTTGAAAGCTCGCCCGGCCTGGATGATTTACAGCAATTCACGGAGTAATGGCGTTTGGTATCGGGATCGTCATTTTGGGTGCACAAATTGTATAATAGGACACGGCATAGACAACGTAGAGACCACATCAACTGTACGTTTTTTTCATTTGCACATGACTAATAACAAGACTAGAGATTGAACCTCGTTCTCTGTTTCTCCATGTGTGCCTTCCATTGCCATTGTACAGCATCGTCGCCTTCACTTCCTGCTCTGCCAATGCCCTTGTCCACTCTCCGCAACTTGAGCGTAAACCTTGGTCCTAGCTCTTGTAAACCAGCTCGGATACCTTCTACGCCCTCAACAGTTCTGCCATCTGGTCCTACAACGCTCTTCTCTGTCTCCCGCTTATCTCTAAAGACGTATCGATGTCTTCTTACGAAGATATAATCTCGCTGGTTGTGTAACGTGACTACCTGTCTTCCATGCAGTTCTGGCGCAGGTGGGAATAGTCTGAGGAATAATTGCGCAGTCAACATTCCCAACGGCGTCTTGAAATTGTTCAATATCAATTCCGGGTAATGGTTCGTGGGGTTTCCGTGTCCAGGCAATTTCTTTCCCTCAACCCAGTTCGCAATCGAGAAATGGCATGTAGGACCAGATGGTAGATGGACGATTGTGAGACCTGTAGGCTTTTTGGAGTCTTCTTTTAGAAGGACAACGGAGGTGTAGTTGCGATTTGTAGCGAATTTGGAAATTTCTCGAAGTGAGAATTTGTGTCCGTATCTGTGGGCGGATCGGGGTACATATGTGCTGTGTGGGAAGAAATTACAGAGGAGTTCTGCTTCGCGATGTAGTGTCGAGTTGAGGGATGTTGTAAGGAGTATTTTTGGTACTGGTATCTCTTCGTTTGAGAATAAGGTAGGGAATTTGAGAGCGATCGAGTCGGGTGTAAGGTCGAGATTGGTGCTGGTGGTGGAAGCGGCTACGGAGGGAGCATTGGAGGGTGCTCGTTGCCGTCTTCGAGCATCTTTCGAGTTTTCTGCATCTTCGTCCTCATCTTCTGACTCTGAACCCAACATGCTGTCCGCATCGTTCTCCTCGTCCTCCTCGTCCTCTTCCTCTTCCAGAGGCTCGTTCTCTGCGGCTTCTGCTTCCTCTAAGCGCCTCTTCTTCAGTTGTGCCACATCAACACTGACTCCAAGTCCGTCCCCGTCGACCTCGTCCCATACACGCTTGTTATCGATTGTATGCGGAATATTCCTTGCTAATCGTTGCCTCCTCAGCTCTGGATCCTTATCCTCTTCTCGTTTTCTCTTGAAGCGCTCATCTCGTCGAATGCTATCGCGGGCTTTTTTTTGCTTGACGTGCAAATCTTGCCTCTTAAATTTGTTCGCCGTCTTGAAGGGCAATGAAGCCTTCGAAGACAGAGGTTTATTTCGTTTTGGTCCCATTGTTAGCTGTTGCGGGGTAGGATTTATGTCGGAAAGGCTGAGGGCACAATTTTCTAAGAAAAAAGATTTGGTGATTCGACGGATCGGCGAATGTTTGATCCGTCGAGGCTGAAGAAGACACTCGCGAAAGAAGAGTCATTTCTGACCCTCCACCGAGAACCTCATAGCCTCCCTTTTCCCTTAGAGCGAGTACAATTGAGTCATCTGGACTTCAATTGAAGAGTACTAAGTGAATGCGCCCCTTCTTCAGCTTCCGTCGCAACACTTCTATTCTACAAGCCTATATTCCACAATTCGCAGCGCGAACCTTTTCAACAACCCCACATTGCAATAAATACCAAATCCCACAACGCAAGAAAAACACAGAGCCCATCATGGCTACTACTACTTTGAAGGGTCAACCCTTTGACCGTCCGGTTCTGGATTCCATGCTTCGGCGGCGCATGTTCTATACTCCCTCCTTCGAAATTTATGGTGGTACTGCAGGCCTGTAAGTGATAATATTTATCTCACAGCCTGTTCCTTAATTTGTTATTATGTACTCCAAGAACGTTTACAAGACTTCTGGAGGCGAGACACTTGGTTCATTTACCCTCAAAAGAATCGTAAATGAGCAATGGCTAACACCCCCGCTATCTAGGTACGATTATGGCCCGCCCGGGTGCGCTCTGCAAGCAAACATTATCGATTTATGGCGCAAACACTTCGTCTTGGAGGAAGATATGCTCGAGGTGGACTGTACATCCTTGACTCCAGCGGAGGTCCTCAAAACCAGTGGCCACGTGGACAAGTTTGCCGACTGGATGTGCAAGGACCCGAAGAATGGCGACATTATTAGAGCGGATCACTTTGTCGAAGAGGTTCTCGAGGCTAGGCTGAAGGGTGATAAGGAAGCCAGGGGCGAGAAGGTCGTAGAAAAAGAGGATGATCCCAAAAAGAAGAAGAAAAAAGTTAAAGCTACTGAGGCCGTCAAGCTGGATGATGCTGTGGTGCAGGAGTACGAAGGCATATTGGCACAGGTAAGATTGCTTTCAGAAGTAATACAGATCACGCAGCTAATGAAACTAGATCGATAACTACAATGGCGAACAGCTCGGTGAACTGATCCAGAAATATGAGCTCAAGAACCCCGCAACTGGCGTCCAGCCCTCTCCTCCTGTAGCTTTCAATCTCATGTTCCAAACCACTATTGGCCCAAGCAGCAATTCCCCTGGTTATCTACGACCAGAGACTGCACAAGGCCAATTCCTCAACTTCGCAAAACTTCTCGAGTTCAATCAACAACAGATGCCATTCGCCTCCGCTTCTATCGGCAAGTCGTTCCGAAATGAGATTTCACCCCGCGCTGGTTTGTTACGCGTTCGAGAATTCTTGATGGCAGAGATTGAGCATTATGTTGACCCTGAGGGCGGCAAGAAACACTCGCGGTTCCACGAAGTAGCTGACGTCGAACTTGTTCTACTGAACCGCCACACTCAATTGGCTGGCAAGACACACGTCGAAAAAGTTGCAATTGGCAAAGCCGTCGCTGATGGCATCGTTGATAATGAGACTCTGGGTTACTTTTTGGCTCGGATACACTTGTTCTTGAAGAAGATCGGTGTCGATCAGTCAAAGATCAGATTTAGACAGCATATGGCAAATGAAATGGCCCATTATGCTGCCGACTGTTGGGATGCTGAATTGCAAACGAGTTACGGCTGGATTGAGTGTGTCGGCTGCGCCGACAGAAGTGCCTACGATCTTACAGTGCACGCGAAAAAGACTGGTGCACCCTTGATGGTCCGAGAACGATTAGAGAAGCCTATCAGCATTGAAGAATGGCAAATTGACCTCGACAAGAAGAAGTTCGGTCCGTTCTTTAAGAAAGACGGTAAGACAGTTGAAGCCGCCATTGAGGCTCTACCTCAAGAAAAGCGCGAGGCCTTAGCTCAAGACCTCAAGCAGGATGGCAAAATTACTATCGATGTTGAGGGTGTTGGCAACGGCAAGGTTGAGATCAACAAAGACTTAATTGTCATCGAGAAGCGAACACGCGTTGAGAACACACGAGAATTCACGCCGAATGTTATCGAGCCTTCGTTTGGTATCGGTAGAATCCTGTACTGCCTTTTCGAACACAATTACTGGACTCGTGGTGGCAGCGAGGGTGGTGATGAAGCACGTTGTGTAGGTTTCTATATCAAAAAGATTCGACTTGTTACTAACCTAATTAGGTACTCTCGTTCCCCCCTACAGTAGCACCCACCAAGGTTCTACTAGTGCCCCTGTCCGGCCACGAGAGTTTCAAGCCACTTCTGAAGTACATGTCGTTGAAACTCCGCTCCTTGGGTGTCTCGAGTCGAGTTGATGATTCTTCGGCATCCATCGGCAAGCGCTATAGTCGAAATGACGAGTTGGGTACACCCCTTGGTATCACCATCGACTTCCAGAGTGTGAAGGACAAGACCTATACCCTTAGAGATCGAGACTCTACGAAACAAGTCCGAGCAGATGAGGCGACCATTCTCTCGGCCATCAAGTCGCTGGTTGAAGGTGAGAAGGTCTGGGAAGATATCGAGAAGGAGTTGCCAGCATTTGAGGGTCAGGAAGTTGAGGTTGCAGTTCGCTAAAGGTTCTCAAGAGATGGATACCTTGACTGTGACAGGATTTCGTTCTTATCACGAAGAAGTAGTAGAATTGTCCAGGTCCAGGTATTAAAAGTAAAGCGATTGAAAGGAGAACTTTCGAATCCTTTCCAGCTGAGATTTGAGGGCTATCACGTGCGCTATTGCTCCTTGTAGATAAACAGAAGAGGCTCCATTCCGCGATGGCTTCTAGAAGAAAAGATAAATTCGGTATTATCACAGACGAGCTGCATAAAATCCCGGCAGAAGGTCAATGGCATAGATGCCACCACTCACATGACGGTCAATGTCAATCCTCCGCCGCGTGTGGAAACATTCAGGGTCTGTGCGAATTGCTCCTGCGACGCAGCTCCGCCCATCGGAAACATAAAGACGCAAATTTCGCGCCGACGGCTTTGTTTCAGAACGCATGAGCCATTGACGTTTGCCGCCGGCTCTGTTTCCTCCCATTGCTCGAGGTGTCGAGGTTGCCAGCGCAAACTCTGTTTCCAGCAATTCACATGTCGCTCATTTTCCGATTGTCTCCCGGTTGGAATTGGAAAAGTGATGATCATCGTGTGCTTTGCTGGTTGGTGAACCAGCAAGGAGGCTGATCAAGGATTTGCTGGCTCCAGATAGCCAGGGGCAATAAAAATAGGAGTCGACTCGGGTACTCCCCGCGCTGAAACGGTCTGGCTTCGGCGGAGCATGAAATGACTGCCCTCGGCCAGTAACTGCGACAAAGCAGCAGATAGATTAAAGGTTAGAGATTATTAGGGGAAACAACCGGCTTCATGTAATTTGCGGAAGGCTTGTTTTTTCAGAGCTGTTAGATACGCCCTGTGCCAGTAACATGACCGGTTGAGGATATATTATCATATCGAGGTCTCATTCCCCCCTTTCCAAGCTGCATCGCATCTCGCTCTGCACTGGGCTGCATCGTCCCGAAGGATTAACCTTCGAGTTACAGTCCAACTCCCTGCAGCGTCTTACAAGATGCCCCTCTCCCCCATCATTTCTCCCACTTCCACTCCCACTCCCGACCGTAGCGCAGTATAAATTGCTTGGTAAAGGCCCATATTAGCATAGTGGTGCCCATAGTGCCCATAGTGCCCACTCCTCCGTCGCCTGGACTTTACGGTCGTTGATCCAGTTGGGCGTCCAGGGAGTGCCTCCCGTACTGATTTACTCGATTAGCGCTCCCAAGCGAGGAGCCACTCGAGTCGAGCATCTGCTGCATCTCAAACCGACTTCTTTCAATCCTTCCAGCTCCTCGACTCCACCCCCATCAACACCACCATCCGGTCCACGACTCTCTCGAGTACACAGAGTCGACGCAGTGAATGCCCTACTAATCTGCTGCGAGTTTACTTGACGACGCTGGACGCTGTGCGATTCCGGACCCTGCGCCTGTGGTCAAGGCACGGTGAAGGCCCCTCCCGCCACGGATCGAACCTCGCGCCCTAATTCACCATTCGGTACCTTAGACGATCTTGAAGATTTCCTGTAAGTTTCTGGGCTCTATCGCCCGACTTCTTTACCTCGCGCCGGTTGCTAATGGGGGTTGCTTTCACAGGACGAGCAACGATTCTTTTACGATACCCCGCCACGACATTCACTGCCCTGGGCTAAAAATACCAGGAGCGTAATTTAGTACATCTACGAAAATGGCTTCACAAAATAGGTACGTTCATTATTGGCAGTGTCGCATGGACTCTGCGATGTTACAGTCCTTGGAAACGCGAGGGGTCCAAAGTGGGCCAGCTCCCTGTTACATTGGCTGGGCTGAAGCTAAATATCTACTTTTGCTTGGATAATGTCCTCTACAATGACAAGCTGTTACTATTGTCAGTCATTTTGCACGATTGCTCACTCATTTCTAAAGTATCTACACTCCGGGCCAGTTTATGAACCCTGGCCCAGCACCGCGACCTCCAACAGATCGACCGCGACTTAATCTTACGCCATCTACGGCAAATCTTCCGGGCAATATGTCTCAGATGAGCATCGCCTCTCCTATCACTCGAAGCGCATCATCTACCTACACAGGATCAACGGTCTCCTTACCGACCGCAACCTCCACCTACACGGGATCCACGGTCTCCCTTCCTCTTGCTCGGCAGCAATCCAACATGAATGGCCAGGGCGGAGTGGCTATCATCAAGGAGGGATGGGCAACTGTAAAGGAGGGCAGAAACTTTATTAATCCGTGGAAACAGAAGTGGCTTATTCTACGAAAAGAGGCTCTCGATTTCCATAAGACGGAGGGTGGCAAATTGTCATACCAAATAATTTTGAAGGATGTATTAGGGGTTTCCAGAGTAGAGGCCGCCGGTACCATTTTTGAGATCAAGCGGGCCTTGAACGGCTCTTCCAATAACCCAGGTGAAGATGACGGTTATTCGAAGACACTTCAAATAAAGGTTAAGGGAGACGACGACTTGTACGAGTGGATTGACTTCATCTATGCGCGTTGTCCAGGCATGGGCGGTGTCAGCAACCCAACTAATTTCAACCACTCTGTGCATGTCGGATTTGATCCTCAAACAGGTGAATTTGTGGGCTTACCCCCTGAGTGGTCGAAGCTACTCAATTCGTCTGCCATCACCAAGGAAGATTACGAGCGCAACCCGCAAGCCGTTTTCGAGGTGTTGGAGTTCTACTCAGATATCACCAAGCGAGCGCAGAACCCAGCTCAATACCCTAGCATCACTCCTACACCATCAGTTGGATTGAACCAAAACAAGCAGTTAGGTTACGGGGGTGGTACTAATGTTGCTCCACCACGGCCTCAACCTGCCCAGCGCAACCCTAGTTACAACAATCAACCTCAGGGGAATGCGCCTCGCCGACCAACTCCACCAGAGACTCAACAGCAGCGGCAACAAATGCAGCAAATGGCCTCAAATTATGTTGACCCCCAATCGCGTGAAGATCAGCGCCAAAAGCAACTTGAGGCCCAGCGACAGCGTGACCGAGAGATGGAGGAGCAGAACAGACGAGATATGGAGGCCTACAACGCTTCGATACCCCAAACTCGCACACCGATGGCTAAACAGGAGATTGGTGGTGGTGGATATAGCAACAGTTCCTCAGATCGATACAACCCATCGAGAGCTGCACCTCCAGCTCCAGGTACTCGGCAGCCACAGCAAGCACAGGCGCCGCCATCTCTCAGGACACAAAGACAAGCTCCAACCGCTCCTACCCCAAGCAACCAACAGCGACCTCCAATATCAAACCAGCAAAGCTCTTCTTCTGCAGTCCGCGATCAGAATGGCAGAGGCTCCCCTGCCAGAACCGAGCAACCTGCACAACGCCAGGATCCCCGTTACCAAAATGGCAACACCCAACAGCCCCAAGCTCGTGCTCCTAATAATCAAACCCCTCCTCCTTCTCGTTTACCTGCGCCTGTTCAACAGGTCAAGCCGCTTAACGTGGGTAACAAGCAGCCGGCAGCAGCTGGTGCCAATGGCATCCAACAGAACGATGCTGTGAAGGCTGCTGAAGCTGCTTTGACTGCCAAGCCAACCCCCACTGAGCGGAAGCAAGATGTCCGCATGTCCACAATGTCTGAGAATGAGGTTATGGCCAAACTCAAGGAGGCTGTCTCCAAGGACGACCCCAACGCATCGTACTCCAAGCAGAAGAAGATTGGACAGGGTGCCTCTGGATCCGTGTATGTTGCAAAGGTCAAGGAGAACCCATTGTCAAAGATTGCCCAGGGTGTCATTGCTCAGCAAGGTAGCAAGGCTCAGGTTGCTATAAAACAGATGGATCTAGCGCACCAACCCAGGAAAGAGTTAATTGTCAACGAGATTATGGTCATGAAGGATAGCAAGCACAAGAACATTGTCAACTTCCTGGACGCTTTCTTGCGAAACAACTTCACTGAGCTATGGGTTGTTATGGAGTACATGGAGGGAGGTGCTTTGACTGATGTCATTGACAACAACCCAACCATTACTGAGGATCAAATCGCGACGATATGTCTTGAGGTAAACTTTCCGTATGTTATTTTAGGATGTAAGCTAACATTTTCAAGACTTGCCAAGGTCTGGAGCACTTGCACAACCAGAGCATCATTCATCGTGATATCAAGAGTGACAACGTGCTGCTTGATGCACGTGGTAATGTTAAGATTAGTGAGTGGTTTCCAGTGCTAGTCATATTTCTTGTGCTAACATCCTCTCAGCCGATTTTGGTTTCTGCGCCAAGCTCACAGAATCGAAGTCTAAGCGAGCTACCATGGTCGGTACGCCATACTGGATGGCCCCAGAAGTCGTCAAGCAGAAGGAGTACGGTCCCAAGGTCGATATCTGGTCATTGGGTATCATGGCTATCGAGATGATCGAATCTGAGCCACCGTACCTTAACGAGGAGCCTCTCAAGGCGCTGTACCTTATTGCAACCAACGGTACACCACGCCTAAAGAAGCCCGAGAAACTCAGCAAGGAGCTCAAGGCCTTCTTGTCCGTCTGTCTCTGCGTCGATATCCGAAGCAGAGCCTCAGCTTTGGAGCTGCTCCAGCACGACTTCTTGAAGCATGGATGCACTCTGTCCAGCTTGGCAGACTTGCTTGCTTTCCGAAAGCAAGGAAAATAAATGAAGACGACTTCGATGAAAAGTGCAGTTAATGATCTTGATACCCTGATGCCAGCGGAGGAAAAGAGAGTTCTGTTGTTTCGTTTCGTTTCACTCATTGCGGGCTACATGCATCATTCATGTTGATAAACATGAATTCCCGGCGTTCGGGCGGCCATACTACATTTTTGAGCTCGGATTCCACATGAGGCAGCAAGCAAGCAGCGCGTTTGATATTGCCTTGATTTTAGCCATCGAAGACTTTTGTTGCCCTTCATAAACAGAAGAGAGGATTTGGTTCATTTCCTGCGCCTCGATCGATCAATATGATATGGATGGGTAATATTTGGATTGGAAGATGAGATGCACAGCGTCAACCAAATGAAGATATGATATGGCCTTTATGAAATGAAGAAATGGCAAGAGTGAATGGCGCAAGGTAGACTCAATGGAAATGAAAGAATATAGAATATCATTCCCCGAGACGTTGTGAGACTTTGAAATTGATCGGATCTTGAATCGGGAGACTTTAGAAACCGCCTTTATGTCAGAACCCGACCTACCTCTGCATGCACATGCACATGCACAAAAAGGGGCGAATGCCCGCATTACTACACAAAGAAAACGCCTCTTTAAGCTTAGCCCCGGAGTCGGCGCTTCTTTATTCAGCCACGCCTCTGATTGGCCACAGAAGCTTTATTCATAGCTCGGCCTGGGCCTGGGGGTCCAAGGTTCTTTCTTGACAGCTTGACACTTCGAGATCGTCGACCGTCAACGCGCAAATCTTCCTGACGGGAATCATGGCGCCTTTAATCCCCTCGGCCAAAGCGGCGCTCTCGTATCCGCTCTACGCATGCGATTTCGATCCCTTGGACTCGGGAAAGCTAGTTGTTGGTGGTGGTGGTGGAGCGGGGAGGAGTGGCGTTGGGAATAAGATTGTAGGTGTTATGTTGTCTTGCGCGCAATTTCTGGCGCTGTGTTACCTTTGACTTGGAGGAGGAGTTTTGCTAATCATTGGTTTGGGATTTTACAGACGATTCTCGATACCTCGAAACCGAACGAAATCACAGAGACGGCGGAAATAGAACTCAGTAGAGACGAAGACAATGTGACGAGTCTGGCAGTAGGACCACAGAAACTGCTGTTCGCGGGCATAAATTCGAGTCCGAAGGATGTAGCTGCGGGGAGGAATCAACATTTCCGGATCTTTAGCACGGAGACTCCTGCTGCGACACCGAAGGGGAAAAAAGGGAAGGGGAAAGCGAAGGCTGCGGCTGTGGAGGAGAAAACTGCTGAGGTTACCATCTGTGAGGTTTCGAGAGCAAGTCTGTTTCGCGGCACAGACAAAGATGCATATCAGCGATTGCTACGATTATCGAAGCCGCATCCGAATCAACCGCAACTTGGGGCCGTCGCGACGGGTCTGGCGAAGAATTCGGAGATTGTGCTGTTTGATACGTCAATGTCACCGCCGAGGGCGAGGGGCGGCGTGCAGAGTAATAAGGAGGCGGTAGATGTGGATTTCATACAGACAGGGGACGATGAGTACCTGTTTGCGTACTGTGATTTGCATGATATATACGTCAAGAAGATCTCATCGACGATGGACGACGAGTTGCCGAACATTATTTATGAGACCCCGGGCTCGAAATTGAGGGAAAGACCCACGGTGCCTTCGTTTAGGGCTATGAGGTGGCTGACAAAAGAGTTTCTCCTCATGTGCACGAATATATATGGCAATTCTGGGGTGGTTTTGCAAATTCTGCGTGTGCCGGCGGGCAATAAGGGCCAATGCAGAATTGCGCAGTCTATAAGGCTGTCTTACCGATTAACGAAAGCTACGGGAATGGCGGTTGCGAATCTGACGCCTCCTGTATCGCCTTCTGCCCCGCAAGATTACACGCAATTTGTGATTGCGGTAGCGGGACAGGACTACTCTATCTCCCTGTTCAAGGTTGATCTTCAAGTCCAGAGCGGCGTCTCTTTGGTTACACCAATCAAGCCTTTCCGGACCTTCAACGCCGTACACCCATTTACAATAACTAGCCTTACCTTCTCAAACTTCACACCACCAGCACACCCCATCACAGCAAGCACACCACCTCAATACCTAAAACTGGCAAGCGTGAGCGTAAACAACACAGTCGTCGTCCATACGCTCCCGCTGTTCCCTGTCCCCCTATCCGTCAAGCGCGGCCAATCCCGAACGCCACGCTATGTCGTCGCTCTCCCATCTACAAAAGCAGCCTTCGGAATGGGTGTCATTGTATCAATAGTTGCCATTCTCCTGGGTGCCACTTTCATTCAAAGTCTTCTCGAAATCAGAGGCGGCGTCCCAATCAAAATTAGAGCGCGCGATTACGTTCCGCTCAGGATACAGGAGTTAGTGGGCAGACCGTACGAGTTTCCAGCGGGATACCTGAAGTCCACCCCTACTATCACCTCTACTTTTACTTCCACGTCTACTTCAGACGTCCATCCTACAGGATATAACCACCATCTTGGCGTACCCGCTGATCCAGAAGACGGTTCCGCTCTCCGATTACCTACATTTTTCGAGCAGATCAAAAGTAACCCAGACGATGTATTTGTAATAACTCACCACGAAGGTGAGGATGAAGTGAAAGCAATCAAACATGATGAGGAATCCCATGGGCCGCATGGAGGCAAGGAATGGGATGAGCTGCATCATGAGCAGAAGGAGGGATGGAAGAAGAAGTTGAAGGATGCGGGGTACTGGGCTGAGGATATGGGGGAGACGTTGTTGAAGGGGGTAGTGTTTGGGGAATTGGCTGGGGTGGTTGGGCAGGCTGTTGGTGGTGGATAGGGATTGGAATAAAGGGGGAAAGGAAGTGTATACTAGTATTATAGATGAATATTATGTCTTTTGTATATTGTTCGGATTCGGATGGACTATTCATCAACACTCGGAGTCCCGGCTATCCTGAGTCAAGGGAAAGTCCCTCAAGTAGTTTTAAGGGCCTTCATACTAGCATCGACTGACTTACGTTTTTCCATATCCACTCCCGAAGCCTCCCATGTTCTACAAATCTAGCGCTCCAATACCCCCCTCCCTGAAGAAAATGATGTACGAAGCATGTCGTACTCCGCGAAGAGCAGGGGTCCCAGGGCGGGGTTTGTCGGCATATACGTCAACGGCAGCTGCTAACCCCTCCTTCCCAACCTCTTTTTTTAAAAGATCGACACTTTCCTCAACAGGTAGTCTTAGATTTTTACGCACTGTTCCCCGGAGCTAGAAGCTTGGGCAATCAATCGGCCCGAGAATTCTGTAGTGAAAGTAAGATAGATTGCCCGAATGAGTGGCAAGGGTTCGGAAGGTTTCCTGTTGAAATTTCTGCTCGTACCTTGCTAGGATGCACGTACGTGCACTACATGTATATCAATGGCGGGGTCAAGTCAAGGGTTTGTTTAAAGAGGGGTAGTTCCCCCGAATTTTATTAAGTTTTGATTTAATTCCGGATCCATTGAGTCCTGTCTTTCAATCGCAAAAATGGCGTTCAAATCCTCTCTCCTAGCAGCCACCGCTTTCCTGGCTTTAAGCACAAAAGCAGTAGACAATGGTCTTGCCATTACGCCTCAGATGGGCTGTAAGTTCCTTCCTCAAATTGCCCTCACTAGCGTTTAAGAAAATACCCTGACAAACCAAAAAAGGGGACAACTGGAACGCCTTCGGCTGCGACGTCTCCGAAACCCTTTTGCTTCAAACCGCAGAACTCATAGTAGACTACGGCCTCAAAGACCTAGGCTACCACTACGTAGTCCTAGACGACTGCTGGTCCACGGGCCGAAATGCTTCGAATAACAATAGTTTGATTGCGGATGCGGAGAAGTTTCCTAGGGGCATGAAGGCTGTGGCTGATGATATACATGCGTTGGGGCTGGGGTTTGGGATGTATAGTGATGCGGGGAAATATACTTGTGGTGGGTATGCGGGGTCACTGGGGTATGAGACTGTGGATGCGAATACGTGGGCGGAGTGGGGGGTGGATTATTTAAAGTATGATAATTGTTATAATGAGGGGTATGCGGGGAATCAACAAATTAGCTCTGCTAGGTATGTCTTCCTTTGACTATTAAACTTTCACAAATTGGAAGGAAAATAGAATGGTACATTGGGCTGACTGTGGAATAGATACCGAACAATGGGCAACGCCCTCAATGCCACAGGAAGACCGATTCTATACTCGCTTTGTAACTGGGGAGAAGACTATCCATGGAATTGGGGAAGCACCATTGCGAACAGCTGGCGAATTTCTGGGGATGTATTTGACAATTGGGATTTATACGACGCGAGATGTCCCTGGTAAGACTGCCCACCCTCACTTCCCCTGTGGGAGGAGACTAACGGGGAACAGTGATGGACCAGACGCATGGAACTGCGAACTCCCCGGCTTCCACTGCTCAATCACAAACATCATGAACAAGGCCTCCTTCATCGTCTCCAAAGCTCAGCCAGGAGGTTGGAACGACCTCGATATGCTTGAGGTTGGAAACGGAGCTATGACTGATGCTGAATACGTTGCTCATTTCAGCATGTGTAAGTCCAAGTCTTTCTCGAAAAATAGAAGAGATATCTAATAGGAAAATAGGGGCCGTAGCGAAATCACCTCTGATCATGGGCAACGACATCCGCAGCATCGCCCCAGCTGATCTATCCATCCTCTCCAACGCTGCCGTGATTGCTGTCAATCAGGACCCCTCTGGCAGCTCAGCCGCTCGGCGCTGGATGTACGAAACCAACCACACCGACGCCAACGGCCGAGCTGCCTTGCAAATGTGGTCCGGAAATCTGAAATCAACCACCGGAGGCGATTACTCTGACATGGTTGTCTTGCTTGTGAATGGCAATAATGTAGAAACAGTCATGAACGCCACACTTGCGGATATTTTCATCGACAGTGGATCATCAGGAACAGCTGAGCAGGTGAAAATGAGCTGGGAAGTGCGAGATCTGTGGGCGAATCGTATGTCTAATGACGAGGCATCCGCCATCATTTCCGCGTCTTCAGCGACAAACAATATTACGACCGGGTATAATGCTACTACGGTTGGAGTAAGCAGGTATAATGCGTCGAGTATGAGCTATGAGGAAGGATTGAAGGCAAATAGTTCGTTGTTGTTGGGGAATGTGACGACGACGGTGAGGCCGAGTGGGACGGTTGTTGCTACTGTGAGTCCGCACGGGGCTGCGCTGTTTAGATTGAGAGCGTTGCCTACAGCGGCGGGGATGAAGAGGGATGAACTGTAATTTGTTGCCAGAGATTAAATGAAATCAAAAGTAGGAAGCTCATCTGATCAAAAAGTCAGCTTTGATATGCAGCTATCCGAGGAGTCCCGTTCCGTGCAGTTGCATATTGGATATCCATTGCGATTCCTTTTGACTCGGCAGGCGTTACGGAGAGCCGCATGAAGATAATGGGTGAGGCTGGGATAGGTGTCGAGCTGAAAACAGGCTGCTGAAGTCTCTTTCCAGCTCAGCCTCCGTCAACGCCGAGTACTCCCAAAAGTCGAGCTGCTTTATACCTCCTGGATGATGAAGGAGCACAGTATATTGGTGCAAGCGAACAGGCATATCCTCGATCTGCCTAGAAGCACAGAGGGAGTGATCATGGGATCAATCTTGGCTATCCACACAACGAGCTTTGTTCCCGCTGAAATCTTGGGGATAAACATCTGTTGGTTTTAGCGGGCTGTAGGCGCCGAGTTGAAGCTGCTCAGAGGAGGTAAGAATGTAGGCGCGCGGAAAGGCACTACCTGAAAGAGCGAGTAGGAGGTCGAATGTCTACCAAGCTTACTTTGGTAAAGATCGAATGAGAAGGAAAGAAAACGTTCCACTCCGTGTTCCATAGTCAGGCCTAAAATGCACATCGGATTGGGGATGCTAACTCCTCGCACATACCATTGTAAGTCGTTTCGGATCCGAGTTGGCCCGAAGTGCCCGGTTCGAATCTTGCGTTGGACTTTGGCAACCGCGACTGCGTTTACAAGGAAGTAATCGACGGAAGAGTGGCGGATCGAGATGTAATGCGATCGAGGAAACTATGTAAGCTGCTACGTTGCTATTCAAATTTTGAAAGCTGAAATTTTGCTGTTGGACCGAACGGATATGCGTGCTACGTATTCCGTACTGACAGGAATTGCTCGTCAACTCTGTGCATGGATGTTCTCAAAAATGACAGTCTCCGAGCAAGTATTCCAAAGGACAAACACGGCTAGAATACGCAGAAGAATAAAGGCAAGCCGGATACGAGATGGCCAATGAGACGTTGATTAGTTTTTCTGCAATTTGAACGATTTGAACGATTTGAACGATTCCGACTCCGAGTTGGGCCTCCAACTTTCAAACATGTCCGTTTACGGTAGTCCATTACGGTACGAGGCGCAAGAGGATGGAACGGGAAATTTGTGCGAAGTGAAATGTGCCATCTTGCCTCTTGCGTCGGAACGCGGCTAGTGTTTTACGTAGAAACTCCGCCCCCTTTTCAAGCGAGGAGGCTCGAACAAACGAGCAGTACATACTCCTATTACTCGGTGGGCCCGATGCGTGGCACTGCGGCCAAAACTTTCTTGGGGACAGAACTTCATGCGGAACTACCGAAGGATCTTTCCTAAGTCCGCTCGGGTCAGGGAGGCTTGCCACTGCTAACCAGTGAAGGAGGAAACAGCGTATAGTTTATGCGTCAGAGAAAAGGGGGAACTGGGGTAGCCACAGTCGTAAGTACTGTGAACAGGGACCTGGATCCAAGTCTAACTCAGAACATGGGTAGACTTAGAGCTAGAAGTGTGGCTACCACGTTTCGAAGGACGAACGTTGAAAAATGGGGTCGATAATCGGACACTAGTCCCGATCTGACCGCAATAATCCCCCCTTTTCCGTTGGGAGCGCTCGCTTACTTCCTTCTAAGCCACAATCGCATTCTTATGCATCTTGGAAGGACCACATCTGCAACTCAAACGGTTTGTAGAACCTTCCTTGCATGAGCCGCATGAAATTGGCGGGCGATCGATTTAAACAGGCGCAGTGCATCAGTATCCAGATTGCCGCGATTACGAGCGGCTTGCCACAATCGTCACCGGCACGACATGGCCCAGAATGTCTCTTGTACACCGAGTGCCTTGAATTGGAAATCAACTGCAAGGACATCTACAGCAAGAAGGACTCCTTCTAAAATCGAAAATGGCAAATCCTCGCATTCCGGAGAGGCCGATTGCTAATGTCGACCATATTTGGCGTTGGGGCGCGATGCAAAACCCTGCTTCGAAGTTGAAATTGGTCGAATGACCTAAATTACACATTTTACACACATCTCATCACTTTAATTAGTGTTACTCATCTTGTGGCACCATGACATACCCTGCCCTGCTGCTTTAACACCGCCAATGTGATTTGATCATTTGATCGCCCCTTCCTCTTCTTCAGCCTCATCGCACCGAAGCGAACATACTCGGTCGAGTGAAAACTTTTCGAATCTCCTCATCCCTCCATGAACCAGCTCAAACTACTCCGTAACTTGGAAGTCCAAGGCGCGCACCCCGTCAGAGCAGATGCCTACACCTCGGCCTGCACGAGGGGTTATCTCCTTTTTGCAACCCCTACTTTGCTGCCTTCCAGAGTCCTGCACAGTTTCGGGCCACGTCAAAGTTGATTGGAAATGCCACATAATTTGCTTGAATTAGTGTAATATCATCCGTTTTCAGCTCTGGTTTTGCTGATATCCGCTGTCATTGCAGGCAACGCTTCGTCTCTGAATGGCTCTAAGCATGCTCATGTAGCACTTGCAAAATCTTCGGCCATGTACAGAAGTAGCGCCACACCGCCTCATGATGTTTGCAAAATGACCTTGGCCTTCGCACGATCGCGGAATAGCATTTTTCATTTCATATACGTACAGCTTCTCGCGATGGACTTCCTAGTTTAGTCTTTAGGGTATGAGCTTTTCCATGGTCGCGGTAATTTCGGACTTGACCCGACAAAGTGGAAGACCCCACGAAGGCAACCCGAGAGCATGTCTAGTGGCTCACCAGGCTCTGCTTGAAGGATTTCTCCTTGACACTCCGGTGAACAGTACCCGCCAAGCTCCGGCTACTACTTTCCTTTGCTTACTGGCGCTCGGTCCCGCAGACTTAAATCTCACTACTACTGGGCGTAAATTACGAAGCTATGTTTGACATAGGCACCGATTTTCGTACCGCATAGACCATGGAAAGTCTCCGTAAGTAGGAAAATAAAAATTCGTTCAAGCACTTAATCCTCTGAGGCAGGTATCAATCTGTCGCGCGTTCGCAACTTCTGAAAGTCGGACTTTCCTTCAATCCTCCAGGCTCTCTTGTGGCAACTTTTGGTTGGAGGCTCCGGTAGCGCTCAATTATTGGGCGTGATTGCGAGTTAATTACCCTGATTGGGGCAGCTTACGAGCCCCCCAGTGGGGTGGATCTTTCACTGTCGTTGCCGCCCCCGGTCGCCGCGACGCCGCAGTCACTAGGAGGCGGCTGCTGTTGTACGACTCGCTCTTGACGATGCAAGATGGATTTCGGTGTATCAGCAGTAATGCACCAAACATATGTTGGGAAAATGCAGGGTAATACAACTGAGTATTTACCGTTCATTTTCTGCTAATAAAAGTTCAAGTTCCTAGTTCAAATCACTACTTACGACACTACAGTATGTCGAAACCTATTTTTGTTTGTGTTCCCGGAGCCTCCCATTCTCCTCAGATTTACGAGCCTCTCAAAGCGGCTCTTGCATTGTATGGGTACACCGCTGTTCCTCTCGCACTGCCTTCGGTTGGAGGAAATCCGCCAACGTACGATTTCTCAGAAGATGTAGTTGCTATAAGGAACTTGGTTACGCAAATAGTGGAATCGGGAGCGGATGTAATTGTCGTAATGCACAGTTACGGAGGGTTACCAGGAGCAGAAGCTCTGCATGGCCTCGGAAAGAGAGAAAGGGAGCAAAGAGGACTCAGAGGTGGTGTTGTCAGACTGGTTTTCATCATGTCTTTCGTTGCAAAAGAAGGATTTCAATTCAGTCCCAGGGGAGACGTTTCCGCGCTGTTTCCATTTCTGCGTCCAGATATCCAAGTGAGTGAATTTCCTCCTATCCATGGGCAAAATACATACTGGTATCGTTGAAGCCGTGTGAGAAGTGTTTGAGGCAATATATCAAACCCCAGGGATATCTTCCAGTCTTCTCACGTCATCGGGATCTTCTTACTCAAGCTGGCCACTGGCTAACCATCTGACAGACTGGTATCGCGACAATAAACCCCAAAGACGCAGTTTCGGTCTTTTATAACGACTTGCCTGCGCGCGAAGCAGAATACTGGGCTTCTCGAGTTCTCCCGCAGAGCATTGGGGTCTTTTGGAGCCAGACAACATACGCGGCATGGCGCTACATCCCGTCTACCTACGTTCTCTGCGGGAGAGACAATTGGATGAGCTCGGAATATGGAGAGATGATAGTAAGGGATGCCCAAGAGTCGCAACCTAACATGATCGACACCGTCGAGAAGTGTGAAGCGGCCGGACATACAGTGTTTTTAAGTCAAGTTTCGGTAAGTGGAACTATTTCTTTCCATTGAGAATTCCATGAAGCGTAAAGACAAGATTTTGCTTCTATTTGTTCGCGGGACAAGTCTTAGTAAGGCTTTCGAATCAATTGATTTGCAGGTTTACCATGACATTTCATTGGAGCAGTAAATGCAGTATACAACGGCTCAGCGACTTCCTCAACACCAATCCCTCTCGCATTCATTGATCGACCTATACTGACAAGAACCATCATCTAGTGGACGGTCGATATGCTTAGAAGGGCAGCAGGAGAAAGAACATAGGTGTCAACGAGATCGCCGATTATACGACCAACAACCCAGTCATGACCACGTTACGCCACAACCAATAACAACGAAAAAGGAACGAGAACCGAGACGCACGTCAACTTTATTTTCCCAGACTAGACTTGTAGTAGTATACCCTGCATTAGTGTAAGGCATACGCCGTCAGCATAAGCAATAGAACAGTCATCGAACATTCTGCTGACGTCCCTCGCGTTTCAAAAAACTCAAAAAATCCTTCCTAATCTTACCTTAACGGGGCATCTATGCGAGCGCTGCATATCTTACTAGGTAATTACACATCACGCTCCTTCGCCGCGGTAGGTTCCCGATCACGCGCTCTCCGGTCTCGCAATCGTTTAGGTCGCAACCATTCGTTCTATATATGATATTAGGAATACGCGCTCATAATCGTATTCGATACGGGCGAATGGACACCGGACTTCCGTAACTTCCAATAATTCGGGCCGAGGGCCCAATAATGAAGAGGCGGCTCGTGTGGCGCTTACAGCGGGTACAGAAGATTACACTCCTTCCAGACATTCCAACCCCAACTTGAAGCATCACTCATCAAAATTGAAAAGTACGGACGAATAATATCAAAGTAGCATCGTAGATTTCTATAGGGAATTTTTGTATTGTAATCAAAAGTAGAAGAAGAAAACGAGGATAAAGCCGCCGACCTTTACGCCGAATGCTCGCAAAACATATACGGTATGGACGGAAAACGCCAACCACCCCTTTCTATTCGTCATCTACAAGCCTACCCGCATCCCACGCCTTCTTCGCCGCCTTCTGCAAAGCTTCCAAATCCCCGCTCGTCTCACACATGCCCTTGAAAATGGCATCCTTGCCGTCCTTCTTGAGCAACTCGTGCGGGTGTCCGTATTCCACCACGTGACCCTTGTCTAGGACGAGCACTTTGTCGTAGTCGACGATTGTTTGCAGTCGGTGCGCGATGGTGATTATGGTGCTCTTGAGCTCGCGGATTGTTTCTTGGATTTTGGAGTCGGTGTTGTAGTCGATAGATGCGGTGGCTTCGTCCATCATTAGGACCTTGGGGTTCTTGAGGAGGGCGCGTGCAAGACAGAGGAGTTGACGCTGGCCTTGGGAGAGATTGTTGCCGGATTCGGTGACGGGGGAGGAGAGGTTTAAGAATACGTTTTTGTTGGTCACTGGGGTCGAGGTGCCCGTTGGGCTATCGGGAAAGCCGGGCGTGATCGGGGTAGAGGGATTAGTAGTTGACGATGGTGCCCCTATTAATTGGACTCGTCGAAGAGCTGTGAAGATATCTTCGTCGGTGAAGAGATTAAATGGGTCAAGATTGCTTCGGATTGTGCCTGTGAAAAGTGTTGGATCCTGTGGGACAATCGTAATCGATTCTCGAAGATCTTGGAGCCCAATGAGACCAATATCGACGTCGTCAATCAAGATCTTGCCTTGCTCTGCTTCAAGACCTCGGAATAGAGCAAGAGCCAACGAGCTCTTGCCAGCGCCAGTTCGGCCAACAATTCCGACCTTCTCAAGAGGCTTAATCTTGAAGGTCACGCCTTTTAGTACTGGGTCCAAATCAGACCGATATCTGGTTGTGTAATTGATGAACTCCACGGATCCTTGGCTGGGCCAATTCGCAGCGGGTCTGGTCTTTTCAATGACCGCCTCTGCCTCTTGCTCAACGTCAAGATATTCCTTGATACGTTCGACTGAGTTCATGTTCTGCTCGTTCACAGCGTAAAGTCTGACAAGCCAGAGCACGTTTTCGGTGAAACTAATAGCGTAACTCAGGGATAAACCGGCTGAACCTGCATCGATCTTTCCAATGCTAAGGACAACGAATGCTCCGGCGAAAAAGGCGACAAGGTCGCCGATAGCATCAATTCTGAATGCGAGCCACCTGTTGGCAGCCCACAGGTAGATGAAAGGCCGGCTGTGGGTATTGATTCTCAACATATTGTCGCGAATAAATCGTCTCTCGTCTCCATACGCACGAATTGTTGTGATGCCGCTGAGGGTCTCGCCGAATTGCTGGAATAGCGGACTTCTTTGCACCGACTCCAGTCTCTTGAGGTCTCTCGACGATCTGAGATAGAATTTCCCAACAAAGAAGTACATCGCACTGATGAATATCCCAGCAATAAGGAATCCAGGAGTGATGACAGAGATCAAAACGACGGTGACAGTGATTGCAAGAGCACAAGCCATAACGCCAATAGCGATTGGTGCAACTTCTTGGTCCACAGCTTCTAAGTCTTTGCTGAAGCGGTTCATCAATTGACCTAAAGGCGTCACGTCGAAGAACTTGAACTTTGCCCGTGTTACGGACTCCATCAAGCGCTTGTGGATTACCCAGCTGGCCGTCAACGAACCAAAGAACAGCCAGAAGTCTCTGAAGAGAGCTACCAGCATACAGGCAACCCCGATTAAAGCATACACCGAAAGATAGTATGAGACATCCACGTTTGGTGCGAATTGAGATATGAGAGACGTTTTGTTTGGGTCGAAGTAAGGTTGAACTTGGGACATCCGGTTGCTGAATACTTGAAATGTAGAGATGGTGTTCCCAACGTAGCTGTTGGGTGACAAGCTGTGATGCCTGTTGAGGGATTCGGTGTCGTATTGGTTGGCCCATTGTCGGATCCATACATTAGCTGCTAGGCTTCCAATTTGTTGAACACCAAAGACCATTACGGCCAAGACCCAAAACCACCTAAAGATTCGTCAGCAATTTAAAGGAAGAGATTTGAGAAGGGGTGCTGCCAAAGAGTCACTGATAGCAACAAGAGTTTTACGGCTTGTTTTATAAGTGAGGTCTGACTGGGACGACAAATGAAGCTCGGGGAATACCTACCAAGGTCCCATGGACTTCAAATAAAGTACCAGAACAGTCCACTTTACTCCACCTTCGGCTTTGGTTTCCTTCATGGCATCTTGTTTCGGACCTTTGTCGACACTCTTTGCTCTTGCCTTGCTACCATCCTTACCATTCGCTGGTGCAGCATCTTCAATAAGGGTATCTCCGCTTTCATCACCAACGCTTGAAGGTACTCGTGAAGGCATTCGAGAGATGTCCGCAGACCCAGGCCTTGATTTATTCACGTCGTCACCGAGCTTTCCGGAAGCCATTACTGCTGCTGCCGAGCCTTGGATATCGACCTTGCCATTATCCAAGTAAACCACAAATCGTGATCTTGGTACACAGAGAGCCAGGTTATGCGTGACGAGGATGCAAGTCCGATTGTGCATCAGCGGTCCCTTGATGCAGTTATCAAAGATCCACTTTGCTGTATGGGAATCCACAGCACTGAGACAATCATCCAAAAGCACATGCTTCGAATTTGAATATAGAGCCCTCGCAAGCGAAATACGTTGCTTTTGGCCGCCAGAAAGGGTGATGCCCTTCTCGCCCACGAGCGTCTCGTCGCCATTGTCAAGGATCTCCAGATCGCGCTCCAAAGCACATGCAACAATGACGTCTTTATATCTCCGCTCGTCCAGGGGCGCAGAGAAAAGAATGTTTTCCTTGATATTAGCGTTGACGAGCCACGCTTGCTGAGCGCAGTAGGCAACGCTCTCGGTGAGGCCAGTCTCAGGATCTGGCTTGACATCTTCGCGGCTGTATCCACCACCTGGTAGGAAGACTTTGCCCTGGATACGAGTCATTTCTCCCAAAAGCGCCATTAGGAGTGAGGTTTTGCCAGATCCAGTGGGACCGGCAATGATATTCAGCTCGCCAATCTCGAACTTGATATCCAAATTCATCAATCGGAAAGCGGTTGAGATTTCATCGGCCGACGCTTCTTTTCCTCCCCAAGAGAAAGTGGCAGCTTTGAAGCCAATCATTTGGTTGCCATCTTCATCACGGTTATCATGGCGAAGCTGCTCATACTTCTCCGTTTCCTCTTCATTTAAGAATTCTTCCACACGATCTATAGAGACTTTGGACTCTTGAACATGCGCAATCATGTCTCCTAATTGATCCAGAGGAACGCGGAGGATATTGAAGAGTGAGATAGCTGTGAAAGCAATAGAGGCATGCAAAGGCTTCTTCTCCACGACCGTGTAGACAAGAAATGAGAAGAAGGTTATGATGACTGGAACAGTATTCCAAACCGCAACAGCACATGCCCAAAGAATGTATTTCTTCCGTAGAGCTTTCAACTCGGCAGCCCGCTTGTCATTAACGATCTTACTGAAGCGATGCTCCCAAGCAAAGAACTTGATAATTCTGATGTTCTGGAGAACCTCATTGGTAGTGTGAATCCGCTTGTCTGTAGCTGCCATGATGGTCTTTTGATAACGTCCAAAGCCTCGCGCGAGTGCAATATTGACAGGCAAAAGAATGAACATGACAACAAGCCCAGGAATGCTACTCAGACCCAAAATCTGATAGAGCAGAAAGATGGCAACTGCCAGTTGAGTGGGCGCAGCGGCAAAAAGGAAGTGAAGATACGCAGTGATCTCGCTGACTTTGAAAGAATCGACGGACATGAGATTGATGATGGTGCCGACATTGACTTGCTCATCCGATCCTTTTGTGGCAGTCGGATCTGCTATTTCGGAGGTATTCGGATCGCTGTTCTTGCCGTCATCCTTGCTTTTCTTCGCAAAACCGAGGAGCCTTTTCCATTTGCTCCCTTTTGCTGCATCGTCTTTGTCCTTCTGGTCGCCGAGCACTGTGTCATTTCCCGCGGCAGCTTTTCTGCGAAGAGCCTTGGCATAAATTTCTCCAATGATGATTGCTCTTAATCTGATGCAAATCTTTCTGCCAATCCAAAGGGCTTGTTGGTCTGCCAAAGACCGCAGAAGGTCCGTAAAGGCTAGTAAAATTACATAGAGCCAGATGACGTTCCGGGGCGCAACCTCTGGATCCTCAATATACTCAAGGATGGATTTTAACAACAGAGTCGGTGCGAACGTGAATAGCCCAGAAAACACAGCATAGGCGCATTGAACGAAGAGGCTCATGCGAAAGTAACGCATTAAGTGCCATGTAAGTGCGGTCGTCTTTTTCAGTTGTCGATAGTCCGCCAGAACTGCCGCTGCCTTGTCTTTGGGCAAGAGGTTCCACACATCAGGTAACTCAAACGTTTTGATGTAACCATGCCACACGATGGCGTCAACCCACCCAAATGTCGCGATAGAAAATAAACTCGCTAGAGGTTCTCTCGAGGGTTCGATATCTCCCTCCAATTCCAACACTACAGCCTTGTTTCCCTTGCGCGTAGTCATTGCAATCCCAAATAAGAGTGTTGTCAATGCAAATTCCGAGATGACCAAGGCCTGAGAGACACCTGAGCGAGGATGAATGATCGCTGATCGGAACGTGATGATCGAAAAGAGCCACAAGATGGAGTATAGGGCTGCCGTGTGGTTCCAAAGATGTGGTATCCTCCATTTTGTCTTAGATAACGACAGCCTTAAGCTTGCCAGACTCAAAATGTATGTCCATGTAATGATCCCCGCCACCGTCGCCAAAGTGCCCTTCGAACCATACGCATGGAGTATCAATGCCACCACATTAATAACAGCAACCCCAACTATTGCAAGAAGCTCAACGACCAATAACGTATATTGCCCTCGAGGGTTATCAATAGCTGCGACGGATCCTATCGTGGTTGTTTTGGCCAGCGCCAATCGCCCCTCACCCATAGTCAAGATCTCATCGTCCTCTGACGATTCATCCCCCACCACTCTTGTATCATGTCCAATGCCATTTCCTATGCCATTATGTCCTCCTGAGCTTCCATTCGCACCCGAACCGTTCGGAATGGGTTTGTATTTTGCTTTCTGTTTTAACCGGACGTTTCGTTGGATGGCTTGTGACGAGAGGAGTAGTAACGATACGCCAATGGCTATTAATGGTAGGAGAATTTTAAGGAAACTGTTTGAAGTCAGTAAGGATACTGTATCAGCTTGAATTGAGGGTCAGACTGACGTGCGCTGTATACAATTATTGACATCGTCGACTTGCCATATCGGCCCTGGGCATTGACCGAGCATGTTGGTTCTGCCCCCAACTCCCCAAATGATGCCGGACAAGCAATGCGATACCGGCGAAGAATGCGAGAATGATGGAGCTCGCAAACTGGAGCGCGATTAGTAAAAGAAGAAAAAGAATATCAGCATTCTCCCAGCAAGCCCGCCAATATATAAAGGTAAACAATGTTGCGCCCACTCATGATTCTTTCAATATCGAACTAAAATGGGGCAAAAGAAGCTGCAGCGCAGCCCACTTCCACTCCCGCCAAAGAGTCAGAAAAGTGGGGTGGCGGCGCTGCCAAGACAATGTGTCAGTCGGTGAGGGCAAACGCCTGCTGAAGCTGAATCTTTCACAAATTAAATTTTTTTATATTTTATATTTTATATTGAAAGGGCGTTGTTGCCCGGACTGTCTCCGCCCTGAATTAATCACTCGTTCTGAACGATTACTATCGGGCGTATCTGCCTCTCTAATGAATCTAATCACCAGATTACGCCCCGCAGTATGCGTATTTTCTGACAGCAAGCTCCCTGTCCATTTCTGAGAAGTTTAATACCCAAATTATGGCGTCGGAAAAAAAGTGCAAACTCTTTTATCTTATCATCCATATCAAAGTTCGTTAGCTTCTACATGTCGCAGGGCGTGCTTATTCTTTTGTAGCAAAATGGGAGCCTTGTGTCTTCAATACAAGCGTGCATTCCCAATGCCAGCCCTACTGATGTGCCGTTGGATTTAGTTACATACTTTCATTAGCCCCTCTTTCTCTACTGTTCTCTGAGCCTTTGACGAGAAACCCGAATTTCACTCTGCAAGTGTCGAGCCTGGGGCCTGCCGTGCCAAACTTGGACTGTATGCAGTATCAACGATTACTGCTATAAATAAACTGTATGTGGCTCTAAGAGAAGCTTCAGAATTTGAAAAGCCAAGCTACCGAAGAGTAAATAGCTCGTCTCTGAAATGATTGTGAGAACAGGGGCAAAGTTGGACGTGCGAGAAGCGTAGGGCTTGAATTCTACAAAATACGCTCTTGGTTGAGTGGCTTCAATTCAACTCCGAGATCATAGCCTCGAAGTCTGGGCTTTGATATGATCCCAACCTGTCGTTTCATCATTAGCTCAGCATCTTCTTTCTTTTGGAGATCAAGAGAAGATGCACTTACCAATTTCAAGCCCAGTCTCATACTATACGGGGGTTCCCGTTTCATTCGAATGTTGACCTGTTGCATTAACAAGCAAATTTGTGTGAGCTCTCAAAGTCAACTCCGAAATCGACCTTAATGCCGGAGCGCGAGATAGAAGACACCAACGAACTCTCAACATTTGCAGAAGAAACTTGGCCTGTTCTTTCCGCGATTCAACTCATGGCTTGACAGTGAGAGTCAGTCTTTCGGTGACAAAGCCTTGGATTATTCAACTTAAGGAACATTGCATCGGACAACTAATATAAGTCCATAGGCATATGGCGGTTTCTTTTATCTTCCAGTCTTCGATCTCCCACCAACGACCCTACCTCTTCCGCATGTAGCTCGCAGGAGGACGTACAGTTTCAGGGTTTCATAAAACCACGCCCTATCACCAGTCATGAAGTCGATTGTCTACAATGGGGTTTACGGTGTTTGATGTGGAGGTCGCAAAGCTGGGCGACGGCAGGGTTTCGAGAGCAAACTCAGACCTCAACTCAATCGCTCCCGCTTCGAAACTCAAAGAAGTCCCCATCAAATTACCCACCGCACACGACACGATAACCTACGCAAGTCTTATTGTTTTACGAAAGTCCCAGAATTGCAAGCACTCGGACGGCTTGACTATATGAAGCACGTCAACGATTGATAACGTCAACGAATACCTTTCCGGTGGGAAATCTAGAGACATCTCTACAACCATTCAAGTTATCACTTCCAGTGGGAGATCAGACAGATAGGGAGACTGAAGGAAGACGAGTGCACAAGACACTCCAATGTCTCACTTCTTGTCAGAGATTACCACGAAGCTGAATATAGCCAGTCGCTTCCTTCGCAATCACTCACAATTTCAGGGAAAGAGCTATCGACACCATCTCTCTACGCAATGGCTGGCGCGATCATTTCGATAACGCGAGGAAAGAGCGACCCAGCTCTGCCTCGACTTCACTTCGTCAACTCTACTCTCTCCTTCTCAATTATTTCCCAATCAAAACATCACTCTCCAAATAGCAATATCCCAACAACTCGATAACTCGCATTCCATATCGCATTCTTCGGTGCTACTGCATTGTCCTGCATACCAGTATCATTTTAACACACCGCTGCCGCGATCCTGATCCACGAACACGAACCTGGACCCTGAACGCGGAGGGGGGCGCTAATTTGGTCATGCGGTTGCGGGACGGCTGATTCACGATGGCGAAAGGCAAAAAGGGGGGCAAGGGAAAAAAGAAGAAAAAGCAAACGCGACCCAGCGGTGGAAGTTCAGAAGGAAATGGATGTGCAGATCCACATGCGGCCAGGAACTCAACGGAAGACTCAATTGTAGAGGAGCCCATTGTAGATGGAAACACATCTATGGAGACAAATGAGCCCGAAGGTAAATATTTCTGCCTTCCCGAAGGGTGTCATGATACTTCAAATGTTGGTGCTGACCCACATACCACAGATTCCAAAGACAAATTTGCGGATGAACTCATAATCACGCCAGAAGAGAAGCTTTATCGTTGGGATGCTATTTGTGCCGGCTTGGTCGACTGTAAGAAGACTTGGGACACACTCCAAGATCTGCCCCCCAAAAGGAAGAATGCCATCAGAACAGCCGCTGCATTAATATCGATACCGATTTCGAAGAAAAAATGTATGAAGCGCGAAATTTTCAACTATGTCCTCTGTCGCACATACGGCTGGCTTGACCTTTCTTCCCATGATTCCTCTGCGCATCTGATACCGCGGGAGAGGCTTTACAACAGGAAGAAATTTCGCACGCAGATGATCCTCATCAGAGCTGCTTGGTATTGTGTACGGATGAAAAGGGAAGTGTGCAGGACACTGGCAACTGATCCCATTCTCAACTATTACTGCCTATTGTTCATGGGAAGGACAGAACCCTACTGGGAAATCATGCATATGGGCTTTTTGGGCTTGGGAAGTCTCAATTGCTTGCAAGTAATTGATCATCCCTCGAATTATATCCATGAAGCTAGCAAGGGGCTGGATGCTTCCATCATTCCCCCCTTTTTCGAGAAGTATAATTCATTCAAGCCGAGAGCCTCCATAATTCCTGAGACCCAGCGAAGGCTGGAGTTATTCCACCCACCCCTCGCAATGCGGCTCCCAGCTGCAAGCGAACGAAGCCGTCTTGAAAACATCTGCGTGGTGTCATTTGTGGAGGCACAATGTCGACTCCGATTTGGCATTCGGAAAATGTTTGACTCTCATAATAGACCTTTCTATCTGAACCTTTTCACGGAGACAATGACTCGGACGAACCCTGCTGATCCTGCTCCTCGGAAGATAAAAAGGAAGTCAAATTCGAAGAAAGCAAGAGGAAATAAACCAATGACTAGGCTCGCCTTCGAATACTATAATTTTATAGAACTGATAGTTCGGTGGAGGTCCTTCAGTCATGAGGAGTTCCCCCAGTCCACGGCGGCCCAACAATTTCTGGATAAGACTTACAATTACACTGCGCCTGTACCAATACCGCAATTGGAGTTTCGGATTCTTCGAAAGAAATTTGAAAGTACTGCAAACCCTGATTTTCATCTGGACCACGATGAGCATTCATACCGCTCTCTCTTACAGCTTGAGTGGAAGCAACTGCCTCCGGAGATCCAGCATGTGCGTTACCTTCCATATCTGAGACCAGACGATTAACTAATTAATTATAGTGGTTTTATCATCGGTGGATTGTTGCTATGGCTTATCGTGAACAACGTGTAGTCCGGTGGAGAGAGGAACTATCTTTGCTTTACCCGCCGCCGCTATCCGATTCACACAAAAATGCACTGCGGAGATATCGGGAAGTACCAGATAAAGAGCTGGTGAACGCGCAAGCTCCAAGGCTATTTGCTAATCCAGACCGGATCTTTGCGAATTACTACAGAAAAATGCAGGACGCGGTTTTTGGGCGTGGCCGAAGACTCACCACGGCTTTAGGTGACCGTATAGTTCATGGACTCCGCGTTCTTGAAGAACGGGAAAGCGAGTCCAACCAGGTGGACCAAGTCGAACAGCAAGAGGAGGGAAGAGCCCGTCCAGATTCGGAGACCCATCGAGAACGAGAGTGCTACAGAAAGTGGTGCATCAAGTTGACAATGAGAAAGGGAGATGAGGTGCACCCAGAGGAACTACATCATCCTCTTTTGGGGCTTTTCGGAGATAAAACGGGTGAACATAGGGACGAAATCACGAGAGAGGACTTATTGCAGCTTGTCCAGGAGCAACCAATGGCGTCCTTATCGTGGATTTTGGACGGAACATCCGATCCAGACGTTGCTGATGGGGAGCAAATCATTGTAGGATAAGGTGGATAAGGAGGCAGAGAACTTCAAGAAGCGAAGGAGATATGGCAGCCATGAAGGGCACCAGCCAGAGAAATAAAAGGACATGTATAATTAATCCAAAAAGCACACACCGCACAGCACTAACACACGCGGTCCTTTTTCCAAAAACTTTTTCTTTTCTACTCTGCACACAGTATTCTTTACAAGGGGCCGAATCGATCGATAGATACATGCAGCAAACGACTTCCGTCAACTGCAGCAAATACCATAGATAGAAAAGACCGGACCAACCCGCCCACGCAATGCATTTTTTCAAGTATAATAAAATGTGCTTTCCCATTCCATTCCCTCCCCACCCATTTGGTTTACACAAGGTCCTTTTCTTTTCTCCTCCGAGGACCAAACATTGGAAATTAACCCCTCTCCTCCGCCCCACTGCTTTTTTATGTAGCCTAAACTCAATATGAAGCAATGAAAAAGATTCGTTTATGGGATGACGGGAGCTTTAGCCCATGACCATACCCTTCATTGCAGCCATGTCTCCCTCTTTCGCTGCAATCTCGAAGTAGCTGTAGATGATACTGTATTTTCCTATTAGTAAAAGTGTGGAAGCAGTGAGGAAGGGGAAGCTTACGTGACAGCCATCAAGATACCAGTTCCAGAGCCCAACGCACCCAAAAGATCGCTGGCAACAGACAACGCACCAATGCACGCGCCACCGAAAGCAGCAGCCGTGGGAATGATACGCTTGAGCTCCTTGTACATGCTCTGCTCTCTGTGGCCGGCCATAACGAGTCCCTGGTCCTTGAGCTGCTTGGCGACGTCGCGGGGGCTGGAGCCGGAAACCTCAATCCAGGTCTTGGAGAAGACAGCGCAGGCAATGAGCATGTAGATGATGTAGACGGCGGTGTGGATGGGGTCGAGAAGCGCTTCAGTGAAGTTGAGAGGGGGTGACATGTAGTATGCGAGACCGGAGGTAGCAAAGAGCTGGGCGGAGCCTTCCTTGGGCTCCCACACACCGAAGAGCTGGACGAGCAGGTTCTCGGAGAAGCGCGAGTAGAGCATCTGGGAGATCAGGAAAACGTTGGAGGACAAAGCGGATTGCAGCATGATGGGCATGTTGGAGGTGTAGAAGAGGCGGACGGGGTAAGAACCGCGGGCGCCACGTTGGCGGGAGGACTTGACCGGGATCTCGACGCGGAAACCTTGGAGGTAGATGACGGCGGCGAAGACGATGAGGGTTGCGAGCAAGTTCATGATGTTGGGGAGGTTTTGTCTATAGAACGCCTCTTGGAGAGCACGCTGCTTGTTGGGCCATGTGAGGAGCAGGTGGAAGAGCGCAATGACGGCGCCCTCGAATTCTGGGCCACGGCCGGTGTTGATGGTGGTTGGGGAGAAAGCCTTCCAGACAATGGACTCGCAGATGTTGGTGGCAATGAAAAGTGAGATACCACTTCCAAGACCATATCCCTTCTGGAGGAGCTCATCGAGGAGAATGACGATCAGACCAGCAACAACCAATTGGAGGATCAGGAGGAAGACAACACCGGCGCCGAGGTCAGATGGTTGACCGTAGAGACCAGTGAAAACGTAGACAGTAGCCTGACCCATAGACAAGATAATAGCGAAGAGTTTCTGCGCGGTCTGGTAGAGCTCGCGGTCGGATTTGAGGTCGAGATTGACATCGATCAAGTGTGTGCCAGCGAGGAGCTGGAAGACCATCCCCGATGAAATAATTGGCGAAATACCCAGCTCCATCAGCGTTCCTCTGTTACTCGCCAACATCATTCGCAGCCAGTATAAAGGATCCGAGGTGTCTGAGGACACAATACCATATAATGGCATCTGGCTCATGACCAAAAATATCACCAGCGTCAGGCCGGTCCACATCAACTTCTGGTTGAACGGCACCTTGGTCTCGGGCTGCTGAACCTCGGGGAGGATCGGCGAGAAGGGCTTGATGAGGTCGAGGAATCGGACTGGATGCGCGCACGTCAGTCATTGTGTTTTTTGGATATGCAATTGCTCTTCGCATTGAGCTCTTTGGGATGGGAATAGGAGAGGTGCAACTTACGGCCACTCATCTTGGCGGTGGTGTCTCTTTACAACCTCACAGACGTGGAAAAGAAGAAGAGAAGCAGCTTAAGGAGCGACTATGGAAAAAGGCACGACTCTGCAGGTTTTATGTGCAGGATGCGCGTGTGGGCGTGAAGTGATGTGTTCGAAGGAAATATCGAACAGCGAACAGATCTCTCAAGTTAAGCAAGTTAAGCTGGTCGTTCTCGCTTGGGCAATTTTGGGAGGGTCGGAGGACAGATAATCCTGGAGCATATGGCCACGTGATTGCTATCTAAAAGGGGGCTAGGGAGGGATGATGCTAAGCCGCCTGGAATCGTGTGGAACACGGCTGTGAACCCCTGAAATGTGGGGAAATCTTAAAAGTATGTTTGTACGAGTAATTGAAGCATAAACATGCCGACGGACCAATGTTTGCTTGGAATATATCTTAGCTACGAAGTATTAGAAAGATTCAAGCGTGAAGAAATTCAATTTGGTATTCCCACAAATTTATTAGCTACCGCAGGTAAGGTAAGCTTGGGGAAGAAGCTGTATCTACTCTCACGGCGGACAGAGAAAGCGGCACTCATTCTGAATGTCCTAGGTTGTGTGGACGATTCAAAATCCCCAATAAATAGTGCCGGCTTTTGTGTCCACCGCGAGCTACTCTACATAGGGATGACTCGTCTTTAAAAACGTGCCCGTATTTGGCTCAAATTTCTAATTTCTTTGATTCCCACATACTCCCATATTCCTTGATATCTTGTGATACATTTTGGGATGCTTCTGTAAACATAATGCAGTCTCTTGGCGGTTTCTCTGGTACAGTGCTAGACTCCGTAGCTATTGTAATGCTGGTAGCTCAGTAGCTGTTGAGAGGCTCTGGTGCTATTGAACATTTGGCCTCGAAATTTGGTCGAAGTCTCGTCGTCAAGATATACTGTAACAGCTCGTACCTTCTTTGCTGAAATCGTAGTTGTAAACAAGGTAGATGTTTCAGGTAACTTCTGTTGCTGTTTCAATATTTTGTTGCAACCTACCGTAAGCAGCAATCCTATTTCTTTTCTTCACAAGAGCGCGATGCCGACGACTCTTCAGATGACGGCCCCATTGCTCTTCCACAACCACAATGACGCCGCACGTCTCGCATTCTTGACGGAAATTGGGGTCCCTTGATTCTTCAACCGCTGTTTGTGGAGATAGAAACTCTTTTGCAGCGTCAGAAAGCTCTTGTGGAGGAGGAATATCTTCACCATGGAGGAATTTTGCTGTAATATCAATGGCGGGAGCTGAAACAGCAGCATCGAATTGCGAGACATCGCTGCTGTCGACCAGATATAACTTGTCAAGTGCATTCTCTGCTGCGAGAGCTGGAGCCAATTTGCAACGTATCCAACGGACTTGACGTCGTGCGTATTGTCGTGTTGATGCCTGTGTTTGCTCGACCGAGAGCTCATAAAGCCTGTCAAGCTCTTCTTGAGTCGCTGTCCCAGACTTCAAGGCCTTGAGATATGGTTCGAATTCCTTCCATCCGATTGAAACCCAGATACCTCTGGTGAGGTCAACATTGACACCAGCTTCCGTCTGTTGATGAAGAAATTTATCCAAGGATTTTACTTCGTCCAGAAGGCCCAGCTTGACCATCTTGTCGATACGTGAATCCAATCTCTGCTTGAGTATGTCTGACTCGGAGTGTACCCAAAACAGCAATATCGAGCCATTCGCAACCGGAGAATGCACCACATCCTCCTTTTCTAATCCATCTCCCTTATTCAAAACCCTTCGTTGCTTCTGCTCAGCATAAATATCAGACGCTCTCCTGCCAGTCGTAAGGTATATCTCCAACGACCTCCTAATCTTCCTCCAATCATTCGGATGCCAGCGACTCGCCATCACGGGATCAACTTCCCTCAACTTCTCAAGCATCTCCTCCGTAGATCCAGCAAGCACAGGAAATCGTACATCAGACTCCTCCCCATCAGATCGAGGCTCCAACACTGAATCCGCAAATAAAAGCGACTGCGTATAATAATGCGTCCCTCCCACCAGTACTGGCAGCCGTCCCTTTTTCCTAATCTCCCCAATAATCCCCTCCGCCTGTTGTTTAAACACTCCAACCCGCCATGGCTCCTCTTCCAACCCCACGCACCCTAGTAAATGGTGTTTGATTCCCTTCTGCTCTTCAATCGTGATTTTATTCGTGACAATCGGTAGGCCGTCGTACATTTGCATCGCGTCGCCGTTTATGATTTCGCCATTGAAGCGTGTGGCTAGATCAACTGCTAGCTGGTGGTTTGTTAGTCGGGAAAGTAGAAAGGGAGAGGAGAGAATGTACTTGGGATTTGCCGGTGCCGGTTGCGCCTAGGATTACTATTAGGGGATCTTTGGGTGGTGGGCGTTTCGCCATGGTTGTATTTGTGAGGAAGCGGAGGATTTGTCGCAGCATTCGGCCATTTGAAGTGTTGCCGTGGAGGAGTGGTGAAGGTGTGAAGAAATTCCAGGTCGACATTTTTTTAATGTCGGAGCCGAAGCGGAGTCGCACGTGAAGGGGAACTTTCAAAAGGAGGTTTCCACATCACCAATTACAATAGGGAGCCTTATCTCTAATTCGTTTATTCATTTGATATGCGTCTAGTTTGGTATCCGTTTTATAATGTACAGTTACCAGCGCCGAGCCTATGCTACTTTGTACAGATACCAGCCCAGTACTCCCTTAACCTTCAAGACATTATATCCTCTAAAATTGTTTCTAGCTCTTCTTTTCGGAACGGAACTGATAACATCTCTGTACCTAATGCGTCTTTCCGACTCTGGATCATTTGATGGTCGTGGAATCTGACATAAATTAGTATTACGACCTTTGATGATGGGTTTGTTGGACTTACTCCTTTAGCAACGTTCGGAAGTTCATTTCGTTGCTGCAAATAAATTCTTCCACAGCTTTCTGGTACAATACCCGATACTCGACACCAGCTTCTGGCTTCCTCGGATTGCCAGTTCGTCGCTCATTGTCGTCATCATCTTCATCCACGCCAATTGCGGGGTCTCCATAACTTCCATCCATCGCCACAAGTTGCTCTCCTATTAGTACCCTGAACAAATTCTTCGCATTCTCCGGAAGACTCTTCAATACGAAGCTTACACCTTCCTTCCCACCGACCCGCCTTCCACTTCTGCCCAGAAGCTCGTGAACCTCGTCAACCACATCGACCTCTGCAACATAAGGCTGGAAGGTAGTGCAATCATGAAATAGGAAGTTGTAGGTCGAACGAAGAGAGCTGTCCCAAAGAAGTGGAAATGACGGGTGATCGGCAGACGCCACAAGATGAATTTGAGGATGGGCACTGAGACGTGAAAGGATAGCTTGTGTGGTAGGCCGGCGTAGAGGCATTCGATCAATGGAGTGAATGATGACTGTCACGTCTTGCGATTTGTCCTCTTCAAGTATGGCGACCAAATTTTCAAGCATTTCTGCTGGCTGTGATCCCATCTTCTGGCCAGGAGCGGAGACAGCAGATGCAATCGTGTTGAGAACGTCCCGAATGGTAAGATTGTGGACATAACCGTTGACCACAACGATCTTGGGCTTTGAATCTGCCTGTGATTTGTAGATGTGGTCGGCGAAGCGCATGAGCAGCGATCGCTTGGAACCCCAACCATATAAGCACAAATTGAAATCCTGGCTAAGCTCAAATTGCCACTGGTTGAATGACTTTGCATGCAACTCTTGAAGAACTTTCAAGTCTGCAGCCCGGGGATCTTTAAAATTTCGAGCAAGAGTAAAATATTCCTCGTGGTCGAGTAACTTAAGTGAAGATAGATTGTTGTCCGAAGTTTTGGCTCGTCCGCCACGATTTTGGAAGAAGTACTTCTCGTGAGGTGGTAGATCTTGAGGAGGTGGAGTTGGTGATCGTTTTCGAGTCTTCGAGCCTTTCTTTCGGCCCCTTTTAGAAGGTGTATCTGGAACAACGGACTCAGAGGCTTCTATTTCATCTTCTCCTTCAGACTCGTAAATATGCTGCGCAATATCTTCCTCTTCCTCGTCATTGTCACTCGTATTGCCCAGTATTGTTCGCTCAATGAGCGTCCTCGTACTTTTCTTTCTCGCAGATCGATCTGCGTTCCTTGCCAGTCTCGGAGTTTCGTTGGGTTCGGAGGTCCCATTGATCTTAACAGGTGTTGAAAAGAGCTTCTTTCCTGGCGTTTTATTTGGAGTTGTGCCGTTGGGGAGATCTTCAAGGATGCTGTTGTGTGAAGCTCCTCGCGGACTCTTCCTGGGCGTAGTAGTTGCTACTTCATCCACTGATTGTTCCTCTGCGCCTTCCGTCACCGCGTCAAGGGCGTCCTCGTCTGATTGCGCCGAGTCTTCAACAGCCTCCTTTCCCCTGCCAGAAGATCTCCTACTCGTGGTACCATTACTCGATCCATTTGGAGCATCCTCCTCTATGGTATTTGAATCGGCTCTACTTCGTCTGCGGGACTTCTTTTGGGTTGGCTCGTTTTCTGCAGGGTCTGGTGCTGCTTCTTCTGATTTTCTTCGTTTCATGATCGATTTAGTCTATAGTTTACACATTAGAGAAATTCAAATAAAATAACAGAATCTTCACATACCTCTAGAATTACAGATAGCTGACAAGTTTCAGCGTCGTCCAAAACCTCCTGCGCGTCTGGCAAGTCGGGTCCAAAATAAGGTTATTCCGCGAGGCGCACGGGCCGGAATGACGCCGCTCGTGCCTGCCAAATTGACAGGGGCCGCCCGCCGCGTTGCAGTTTCCGAGCCGTCGCGTCTTTTGTTTACTTTGGTGGTTTGATTTCAACGATTCGAATAGCTCCTTCCGCCAAACAAACACAAACCACGAAAAAACGCAGCATCCAACGCCTTGATGGAAAGATAATTGGTTTTTGCAGAGCTCACATCCTGAAAATGCTCAATTGGTGGCTAGGCCGCAGCGCGGAGGAGAGTCAGGCCAAGGGTGAGGAAACCAGAGAAAGATAACCATTGAATTCTTTATATTGACCTAGTCCCAGATGATATCCAAGGAGAGGATGCACCAGAGACGCCCGCGCCAGTCTTTGCTGCTCGTGCATTGAAAAGTGCGATATTTGGAACTCCGGCACCAGTATCGGACGACACTGTATTCGAAGTTGAAGATGAGGAGAACATACCAAACAGAGACATGGCAGCATCTCGGCCAGGAAACATATCACCTACCAAGCCCCCCGGTATTCTGTTGACACCGGGTACGGCAACTTCGCGAAGAAAAACAGTATCTTTCGGTAATGAAGTGGTGGACAAGCCAGACGAAGGCAGATGTACAACACAGCCCTCGCGGAGGAGGGCATCAAGTAGAGCATCCAGGAAAACTTCTCTCACACAACAATTGGAAGACGTTCGCGAAGCCAAAGCTTCGAAAACGGCAGCTAATAAATCTATCGAATCGAAGCCGCCAGTCAACGTTGAGACCAGCGGGCCAAAAGCTACCGTTGAGAAGGTACAATCAGAACCATCTAAAGCAAAGAAGACAGAAAAGAGTAACCAGGAACTGCTGCAGGAAATGGTCTCGGGCCCCGCCTCTAATAGTGATATGACCTTGGACCTGAATGAGCCGCGTTCGCAGTCTGGCAGATATTGGAAGTCTCAATTCCAGAGCTATCATGATGAGGCAAAAGCCGAGTTACAAAATCTTCTTAAATACAAACAGCTTGCCAAAATGTATGCCAAGTCTAGGGATTCAGAGGCCACCAACCTCCATGAAAAGTTAAGGGATGAGCAGCGGAAGGTGGCGAAGATGGAAGACAAGATATCTCAACTGTCAGCACAAATTGCAACTGCGGGCTTTGAAGGCATTGATGATGAGTCTCCTGAGTTGATCAAAGAGCTCGCAAGGCAGACTGCTATGGCTTTGCAGTACAAGTCCCAGGTGGAAGAGTTTCGAGCGGCACTCGAAGATGGCAGCCCGGAAAAGCGAAATAGTCAAGAAGGGAAGATACTTACATCACCAAGGACGGAGCAGACTATTCTCGAAACGAATCGCGAATTAAAGAAAGCAAGAGAACAACTACGTGAGATGTCTTCACTTCGAAATGAACTGGATAGCGTTCGACATAGTCTATCTACTGCTGAGAAGACAATTCGCAAGCTCCAAGACGAGAATACGAAGCTAACGCAAGAACTGCTCCATGCGGATTTGCGACTCGAGAAGCATGTTGAAAATAGTGAGAAACGCCGGCAATCCGCAGAAGAGCATCGCCAGAGAAAGGAGGAAGCGCTGAAAACCCTTCAGAAGGATTATGATACGATAAAGGCAGCAGCAAAAAAACAACGCCGCGAGGCGGAACATCTTTTGAAGCAGAAACATGACCAGGCAGCTAAGATGAAGAAGGAGATTGCCTCCTTGCGACTTGAAGGCTCGCCGGCTCAAGATTTTCACCAAGCCTTGGAACAGAAGACGAAAGAGCATGAAAAAATCGTGGCAGACTTGCAAGCAGAAATTAATAATCTTAAAGCCAAAAATCGAGGACGAGAGGAGAACCAGGTCCCGAAGACAAACAGCATGCCACCACCTGAGAAAGTACGCGGCACTAATGAAGCTTCTCAGGCCCGTGAGAGTCAAATTCCAGTATCCACGCCAGCGATTTCGAAACCCCTGAAAACTGTGGCCTCCGTAAGACAATTGCGCTCGAACACGCCCGCTGGATCGCCTCTGCAGCGATCACGGTCTTCACACTCTGCATTGTCAGAGATTGTCAACCAGGCAAATGTCGACACAGTGCCACCCACTAGAACGTCTGGACCTGTTGGATATACCCCTGTGACGAAACGCTTCTCGGATATGTCCCTCGCAGAGCCAGACAATGACTTTCAATCGCAACAGCCAACTCCTCAACTCCCTAGTCGAGAAATCCACCAAAAGAATTGCCGACCAAGTCCTATGCCATCAATGTTCAACATTCCTTCGTCGCCCCCGAAGCCAGCTATGATGAGACCCCGTGTTTCCGACGAGCTTCCACGGAAACGATCCAGCAATGATCTCTTAGGACGAAGACAGCAAAGTGTTAATTCCAGCCAGATGACTGGCTCTGAGGGCTCAAGAGTGAGAGGTAATCTACCTCCTGAGAGAGCTGCAGCCGCAAGAGCCAGGCTTGAACAGAAGCTGGCAGAGAAGAAGAGAGCGAAGCTAGAGGGAGATAAAGAGAATGTACGAGAGTGAAAGGCGTTGCGGAAGCATTGTTATGGTGTTTCTATCATCTTGGAGTTTTTGGTCGTTTCACAGCCTGATTTTTGATGCATTTCTAGGTGGATGGCGTATGGAAGATACCATTCTTGGCGGCGTGAACATTATTTCTTGTAGCATTACAGCAGTGGAGTTTGGGCTGTATTTGAGAGAGTTCTCATTCCTCGCGGAATGTATTAGAGCGTGTCGAAATTGGAGTTTTTTGGCAATGAAACATTTTTGCACCTATCTGCATTTGTCTTTCTCCTCTTCCTTGACTTTGAATTGGTGGGGATGAAACTAAGCCAGCAAAAAATCACCCAAAACCTTCAAAAATGCTTTCCCCTCTTCCATATGCGGCATATGACTACTCTCCGCAAACCGCACCCACTTCACCTTCCCAATCCCCTTGAAGAAAGGCTCCATCACCTCATCTTGCGCTTCATCATACTTTCCATTCACCAATAGAGTCTCTACATTTATCTTATGGATCTCGCTTTCTATGGTCCACGTCTTCAACGTGCCTGAGACGAAGAATTCTGATGGGCCGTTCCTGTTTTTGCGTTAGAGGACATGGAAAGGGGAAGGGGAAGGGAAGTGAGGGAGGGGAAATGGTACATGGTGTTGTAGACGGTGGAATCTTCTTGTAGTTGGGCGAATGAATCAACTAAGTCTTGTGGAAAGGGGAGGACGCGACAGAGGTGTTTTTCGTAGAATACTTGGACGGCGGCTTCGTATTCTGGGGAGGACGTGGTTCCGTCTTTTTCGTGTTTGGTTAAGGTTTCTTGGATATCTGGGAGGTTGTTAGTTTTGAATTTTTTTTTTGCGGAGAGGGGATTGTGTTTTTGGTGGGTGTTTAGTGTTGGGTAAGGAAAGTGTAGATAGGAGTACCTTTTGGTAGTCCTTCTCGCAGCTCGTTGCATACTTTAACCCAGGTTTTCATGGAGGCTGGCGAGTCTGCTATTATTAGGCGGCGGAGACCTGGTGGGTTGCGGATTGCGTGGGTGGCTGCTAGCTGTGAGGGAGGGGTGTTAGCTTTGCTTTGTGTAAGAGAATAGGGGGAGATGTCAGGTGATTCCAAGTGCAATCAAGTTGGAGTAGAAGTTCAACGCTGACGCCTGGGAGACAAATAACACAACTAGGTATGACAAGGAATCAGCCACTCACCATTCCACCCCAAGATTGCCCCAATAAATCATACTCCCCTCCCCCCAGCAACTTCTCTACCACATTATCCAACTCATCCAAAAACAACTGCGGCGTCCAGAATTCCCCATCTCCAGCTTTCTCAGGTAAATGCGTGCTCTTCCCACAGCCTAGCTGGTCATACATTATCACTGGGATACCATGGAGAGCTACGATTTGCTTGATGGGCAACAGATAGTTGTGGGGTACGCCTGGACCTCCGTGTAGACATATGAGGGGTCGAGTGCCGGATTTCAGGTCACCGAAAATTGTATAGCTCGTTTGGCATGGTTTGCTGGCGGAGGGGACGGAGAAGTCGAGGGTGGATGAGAATGTGGGGATTTCTGTGGCCATGTTTGAAGTTTGAGGTTTGTAGTTGGAGTGTTGGAAACTGGGAGGAATAGAAGGAGAGGTCTTAAGTGGGGTAATTAGGAGTTACGTGGTTGAATGTACCTAAGATACTGAGTAAAATTGGAAAGAAGGAATAGAGATGTAAATATGTAGAATTAGTCTGTATATACTCCACAATGAAATCTTAGAACTTCAGTAGATGCCAACAATGGGCCGTGTTGCAAGGATACTTTACTGTACACACTACACTGTACCGGCGGCCGAGTGGCAATATTGGTAAAATGCGAATTCTGATACGCAACCAAAATAGATGGCATACCTTCCCGATGCAGGAATATCAATGCCATTATTCAGAATCGCGCATTGCCATTATACGCCACTGTGGTGCATCGCCAAGTATAAGATCGGAAGACTGAAACTGTTCACCCAAAGAGGTGCTCACCGCAACATGTCAGCCTCGTCACTTGATGATCCTCCCACTTTTCTGCAAGGCGCCACGAGACTGGCTGATAGCCTGGATCATTCTAATCATGCTGGCTAAAGCGGCGGGGTTTATTTTGAGAGATGCGCCCAGAAGGTGCCGAATATTGACGCATGGTATTAATTGATTCCGCGGGCATGGGCACAAGGCTGGAGAACTTCTCCAAATGTCTCAGCCCGGCTGCCGAAAATGAGATTTGACGGGAGCGCTTGAGTTCTTGGACTCGAAATTGGCCATTCTATGCAGGGAATTTGGACTGACTGAGAAACTAAATGTATGAACGAATATTTCCGAATTTTAATTTATTTATGATGACAATAGCGTGAGATGAAATGCTCATACTCCGTCGGAAAGTGAATGACTATGACCATGACCATGACCACTGTGTTGTAAGAGTGGGGCCGGGCTATCTTATCGTCGCATGAACGTTAATAAAGCAGGACCACCGGACCCTGCCGCTTTAAACCAGCCCTAACAGCCTTGCTCTTGCCTCAGTTCAGCTCACCTTCGATTTCGAATCCGACTCCGACTGACGCTTCCGACTCTTCTACTTCTACTTCTACTTCTACTTCTACTTTTGTTTCTTTTCCTGTCCTTTCCTTCCGCTGACCAAAACCAACGAAAATAATTCCCTCTCGATCTGCTGTATAAAGGCAAACCCTCCTCCCATTCACCGGTCTTTTGATTTTCGAGTCTTACCACGCCGTCTCGATCGAGTCAGCGACTGCCACCACTATCAAGCACAACAGCACACGACTCATTGCCTTTTGACAACCACAAACCCAGAGTCCGCAACAACTTCCATCTACTCCGTACCATTCTTCGACCCTGATACACTCTTCTTCTACACAAATCCACCGTCTCGTCGCAGATTCCCAAGATGGCTGGTTCACCTGCAGGAGCGAAGCAGCGGCTAATGAGCGAGTTGAAGTCGCTCCAGAAGGAGAAATGGGTGAACATCGAGGTAAGTCCTTCTGATAAATCCGCTTTCTGAAAGTCGCTGGCTAACAAATACACGCAGGCCGATGAAGGATCTCTCTTCAAGTGGAATCTCGGCTTAATTGTCGTAAACCCCGAGAGTGCCTTTGACGGCGGGTACCTCAAGGTGAACCCTCCCTCCCTGTAGGCAAATAAATATGCTAATAATTAGATTATAGGCCGAGATGACCTTTTCGAATAGCTACCCCTACTCGCCTCCTACATTCAAATTCTTGGAGCCGATCTTTCATCCCAACATTTACTCCGACGGCAAGCTGTGCATTTCGATCCTCCATCCACCCGGAGAAGACGAACAGTCTGGCGAGTCGGCTAGCGAACGTTGGTCTCCTCTCCAGGGTGTTGAGTCGGTCTTACGTTCGATTCTCCTCCTTCTCGACGACCCTGAGATCTCCTCGCCGGCTAATGTCGATGCGGGAGTAATGTATCGGGATAATCGAATGCGATACAACGAGAAGGCTAGGGCTACAGTGGAAGCCTCGAAAAAAGACATCCCCAAGGACTTCGTTATGCCAACTACTCTCGAGAGTGCCCCTCCGAAGGATATTCCCGATGATGACGACTTCTGGGCAGGTAGCGACGACGGGGACGATTTTGGAGCAAGTGATAGTTCTGGGGATGATTTTGACATGGATGAGGATGAGGAGGAAGGAGAGGAGGATGAGGAAGAAGAGAGTGAGGAGGGCAATGAATCTGAGGAGATGGAGGAGTAAGGGAGGAATCTACACTCGAAAGTTCCAGGGCCGGATATTTCGGGCAAACATCGATTGGACATATTTCTTATTTCACTGCACAGCATTGAGCGACTCATTGGCGTACGGGCAAGGCAAGCATAGCATTTCATCTGCGGCGCATCATAGTCTTTAGGGGAGTGCTCTGCTTTGCTTTCTAGATCAGGCGTAGCGGGTAGGATGATGGGTTACTGGGGCTTTGAGCCGGGTTACAGTAAAGGAGTACATAGAATCGGAACCGGCAAAACCCTGTTACTTATTTACTACTTACCACAAACAATACAATGTTGTACTTAGGTATTAGGAGTCATGGTGTCTTTGATTCACTTTTAGTGTCACGATCATATGTCCTCTGGGATTTTGTCCGAGGCTTCAGTCATAGTAGCACGGTTTATAACATCTGCCAACTTACGATTCTCGGTGAATGAATACCTCTAAGCTTGTCTAGATGCTCATGCTGCTCCTGTGATGACTGCGGCGCCGTGCTGGAAAGTCCATTTTATACTCTTGACAAAACATGACCAACTTCGATATATACAGCAAATCTGCCAAGAGTTTTTCCAAGGATAGTTAATAAAATATTTATACTAACTTGTAACTATAGTAGTAGGAGTATCCAAAAATTCGTGTCTTCATAGCAACGCACGTGCCAACGGCGGCGGTACAGGGATCTGGGCCGACAAAGCTCTCCATCTTTCCAAGCTTCACAGTTCACATCAGCTTCACATTCTTTCAAAACCTAGCTGCTCTCCGCATTTAATATCCTTTATGAGCTTTGCAATCTTCCCACATATTCCTAAATGTTCCAGACGAAACTGAACAGTATTCCATAAACGCTGCCACCAGCTGGAGCTCCCAGCTCGAAAAGCTTACGACACGGGCAAGATGGCAGCCCAGCCGTCTGAAGCAGATATCGACAATTTCTTGAGCTTCGTGGGCGTGTCCGTACCTCGCCCGGAGGTCATCGATCGGCTCAAGGTGAGGCGCTCTTTCAAATACTGACCCAGGCTGGCAGCTAATACTGTTTAGAGCAACAATAACAGCGTCGAGAGCGCCGTTAATGAGTATTTCGACAACCCCGATAGTGACAAGGTATACAAGAAGGAGTCTATGTTGAATTCATATGCTGAACGGCCTCCCAGTACAACCGTCGATGGAATGAGGACCTCTTCAACAACGAGCCCCAAGGCGGTGCGCCTCGCCATAATATTTGTAAGTTATACCCCTCACCATCCATTCTCTGCAATGATAACTGACAAGCAGACAGCATTCGATATACAAGCACCCGATGTCCCAGGCCCCTCCTCCTATAACCACTTTGATGGCAATGGCCTCGCCTCTCGACCGCCTTCTAGAACAAGCCATAACAAATCTCCATTGGGTAGGGTGATAGACATGACTGCGGAACACGCAGCAGGTTTGTATGACCTGTGCGGTGTGTGTTCAGAGCGCTGATTTATTCTGCCTAGCCGATCCTAGTACCTCGATGTCTTATGCGGACCACGGAGACAGTGAACTACAACAAGCCCTAGCAGCTTCCGCGGCGGAGTACGGTCTCGCGCCACAGAATGCCCAAGAGAGCGGTGTCACGAATACGAACGAAGTTCACTTTGGTCCCGCGACTAGGAGTCAATATGAGACATCAAATTGGGCCATGGTGCCCATGGGAAAGAGCTCGGTGCGGGAAGTTTTGAATGATCCCGAACCCGCAGAACGAAAACGCGGCCTCAACGTCCCAGCCTTCCTTAAACCGAGCTTCGAAAACCATCGTTTGGGAGCCCTTATCACAATCTACTCTGAGATCCCTCTCATCCGAGAAGTCTTTCTTCCAAGGGCTGGACAGGATGTAGCTCCTAATTACGGCTATGATAAAGAGTGGTGGACTGGTAAGGCGATCGATGTCCCAGCGGTTTTTGGAGAAGATGTGACACCACCCAGCGAGGTCAACCTAGAGCTTCAGCGCCTCATGGCTTTTCTCGATAAGACAGAGCGTAGCTATGGTTCCGCGGAGGCGTTAGCGAATCTGACTGACGTTCAGAGGGAGTTAAGACCAGGCTCGACGCCAGATAGCCATTTGCTAGAGGCTGCCGTGCTTAAAGCCTGGAAGAGAAGCATGTCAGAGAATCACTCTAGGAAGGTAAGCACTTTTGGAGTACCTCATTGTTTTTTCCTATACCCGCGGAAGTCCCACAGAAAAATTTCGATATTTTATTCTATAACCTAGCAGATATTGGCCGTGAAAATTTCGGATCTTGAGATTTCGTTGGCAAAAATACGTACTGATTGGGTTCGTAGGTGAGCAAGATTTTCAGCAAGGGTGCACCAAATGACCAAGAAACCGTGGAGTTCGGCATTCTGGAACTCACATTACCAGACAAGGAGGACGACATCCAGAGCACACTCTATGACCTCGCAGACGAGGCGCTGTGGCCTAGCCTACACCCATTAACGCTCGAAGCAAGCCCATATCTTTCTCACGTGGCGGATGTCGTTGCATTTCAGCTCGAAGGCGGCGAAACTAAGAAAAATGTCGAAATTCCTGCCATCTGGTATCCGGACCGGTACTTAGAATCAGCGAAACAGGCTGCTCTGGACATGCGGTTACGGAAAACCGAAGTGTTGAATGAAATAGAGCAAAAAGACAAGGCTCGAGAGTACCTCTCCAGTTACAATTTACCGAATGGGAAATCGGTCTCCGTGAAACAGCTTTTCGAAGTTGCTCTCCTCCATGATCAAGCGAGGGTCCCTGAGGATGGTGAAGCTCGAAAAGAACAGGTAGATGCCCTCAACGAAGAGCTAGCTGCTACACATGTCACCCCAAAAACATCTCAGCTTTCAGCACAACTTCGGAAACTGGTTGAAAATATCGATAAGAAGCTGGAATGTATGATGTCAAAGTTCCCTTTCCACTATCTTTACTAATCTAGTGCTAGCGCTGAATGAAGAGAAAGAGAAGTCGATCGAAGCATTACGCAAACTATCGACAATGTACACAGATCCTACTTCCGAAGTAGATTCGAATGCGCCCAAATTTCACAGGTATTCCCTTCGAGGTGTCAGTACGACCAAGAACACCTTCTACCTATGTAAGCGTGCTGAGCCAGACTTGATTGACATGGATCTGGACGACGATGAACCCAAGTCAAATCGCGATCAGTGGTGGCGTATTCATTTTGCCTCTTCTGGGCCTAATCCGGTGACGGTCGAGGTAGGAATTTTTTTAACACGATCTATGGATCTTGATGCTGACCCCAGGCAGAAAACTACTGAAGAGAAGGTCCTCGAAGCTGCAAAGACTGAAAGCAAGAATATGTTATTGGTCTATGCGAGTGAAAAAGCAATGGACTTCGAAGTCAAGCCCTTGCCGGCAAGTCTTCAGGTATGCAATATGCTTGATTGGTGGTAGATGTTTAATTACTGACACTCGACCAGACTTTCGTAAAACATGACAACCAAGTTTTCCGTACTGAGCTGCTAGAGACAGAAGATTCAAGTACCCAGCTATCTTCACCAGGTAAACGAAAATTCGATGAGCGATCTGATGGCTCAGCTGAAACAGCTCCAGAAAGATGGAATGGCGGTGGAAGCCCAATTGGCAACGAAATGGGATTAGACGGAGAGATGAACAACCATGCCGAGTCTGCACGACAAGGAGATCTCCTTTCGCAAGGCGGTCCCAACAATCACGAGCTCATCGTTGGCGTTGATCCTAAGGACATCATGAACAACGAGCAATCTCCCACGCAAGAAATGCAGGAGCGAAGCAGCATGCGGATGATGGCTGGCGCATTAAAGAAGGGGGGCAAGACAAGTACCATTGACAGCATGGATCTCGACGAAGTTGTAGAGGACGAGCATGCGGCTGGGGAGAGCGCTGCTGTGAGGCAATTCGGAGGCTCATAGAGCGGGCTCCCAACATGGCGGATGAGATGATCAGGATGTTGTCGGGGGTGCGGATCGTCCTTAGAAAAGGCGGATGTAACACATTCTGGATTCTCGAGCATGAGCTGGCTGCTATGTTCATTAGATGAGTGAGTGGCTCACCAAGCGCAATACCCCATGAGCGAGATAGGGAAAGTATAGCGTTATAATGAAATAATTAATTATGAACTCGATTTGGATTGAAGCCTCCTAAACACAGGGGCTCGCTAAGCTGCCTCCCCTTTTCTCCCTATTGCTAAACGTTGCAGAACATTCACGATACGGAGAAATCATAGAATTATATAGTCTACATCTCGGGGCCTGCTAATGATAGTTGTGTCTGCTAGATTATGATTTTGTATTGTTGTACTGTACTTTTTCGATTGGCCAGACGCAATAGCCCCACCACTTCATCAATAGCAACATCCTGACATATTTCTAGTGTTATAAATTGTCTACTAATTAAATTGCTTACACCACCATTTCTAATCTAATTTTCATGGTTTGGTTGTAATTTTCCCTTGTGCAAAAGTTTTATTCTCGTCTGAAAAGATTATCGTATTTGTAGAAGGTTCTCGAAGCTTGGACCCCGCTGTCACCCCGGCTCAAAACCCCCGCCAAAATTGAACGTCACCGCCTCGAGAACTTGAAAAGAAGTGGCGTGCAAACAGGAAACTCAACTCTCAACCCTGCATTGAAGTTCCATTGAAAAAGCAAAATCGACGATATCTGCATTGGTTTGAGGGTTCTTCTTGAGTCATTGGTCAATTGCATATACGTTATTCACCGATATTCGGCATCCCTTCGTAGGATATTGCCAGGGATTCACACCGAGCACAATCACGATCAGCTGTTTAACACCAGCCCCGCTGGAGCACAGCACAGCACACAACATTCGAGTACCTTCCAACATCCTCCGTGATAGCCTCGTTTCTTCCTCTCACCGGCCGACCTTCGTTTTGTAATTTATTTCCCTCAAAGGCTGTCTGAGGTGTCTACTCAGCGTGCATCCTAAGGAACTGAATAAAGAGGCTCTACACTCAGCCAACACACACATACAACAGCAATCATGGTCGCAGAAACGAAGCTCTACGATGTCCTGGGCATCAAGCCTGATGCGACCCAGGATCAAATTAAGAAAGCATACCAGTAAGTCCATCCGCCTTTCATGCCACCCAAATATCCAATGCATATGCTGACTAGACCACAGTAAAATGGCACTGAAGTTCCACCCCGACAAAAACGCAGACAAGCCAGACGCAGGCGAAAAGTTCAAAGAAGTCTCCCAAGCCTACGAAGTGCTTCAAGACCCGTCAAAACGCAAAACATACGATCAATACGGCCTCGAATTCCTGCTTCGCGGCGGCCCACCGCCTCCAGAGCCCGGAGCTGGAGGGAACCCATATGCAGGCGCCGCGGGTGGCATGCCAAGCGGCTTCAATTTCGGAGGTATGCCAGCAGGCGGAGCCGGACCGCAGGGCTTCCACTATGAATTTAATACTTCTCCTGGTTCTGGCAGTGGGGGTGGCTTCAGCTTCTCGAATCCGGAATCGATATTCTCAGAGTTCTTGCGCGGACAAGGCGGCATGGGCGGCTCCTCGGGCGGCTTCGAAGATATATTCGCGGATTCTGTACCTAGATCTCGCACGTCTGGTGGTAGATCAAGAGCGAGTCAGTTTGGGGCTGAGGCTGCGAGACCCAGGGCTGCGACGCCGGAGGTGACGACGGTGGAGAGACCGCTGCCGCTTACACTGGAAGAATTGTTTAAGGGGGCACATAAGAAGATGAAGATAAAGCGTAAGGCTTTTGATGAGGTTACGGGGAAGCGGACAACGCAGGATAAAGTCTTGGAAATGGATATTAAGCCGGGGTTGAAGAAGGGGAGTAAGATTAAGTTTAAGGGGGTGGGGGATCAGGAGGAGGGGGGACAGCAGGATTTACATTTCTTGGTTGAAGAGGTGAGTTAATAATCCCCGCCTTGAAAAATATTCCTAAGATTTTTGCTAATACTCGAGTAGAAAAAACACCCACTCTTCACAAGAGAAGGCGACGACCTACACCACAAAGTCGACTTGGAACTCAAAGAAGCCCTAACAGGCTGGAAGCGAACAGTAACCACCATCGACGGCAAGCAAATCAACATCGAAAAAGCAGGCCCCACGCAACCGGGCAGCAGCGACACGTACCCAAATCTAGGCATGCCGCTGAGCAAGAAGCCTGATACGAGGGGTAACTTTGTCGTCACTTATAACGTCAAATTCCCAACATCTTTGAGCCAGGAGCAGAAGAGGAAGTTGAAGGAGATTTTGTGATTGTGGGTGGGGCATATACGTTAGTGATGGGAAGGTTTGAAGGCACGGACGGCATTTGAGGAAATGGAAACTCATTGCGAGGAGCGCATTTTGGAACGGTGTTTTGGCGAAGCGGAGCAGGGAGTGACATGAGCATGAATGAAATGAGAGATATCACTTGTTGCTTGCTGCAGTGCGTTTTTCTTTTACTTTCGTGGTATATAGTTTTTTGGTCATAGAGTAATACGACTTATTCCAACATGGCTCTGCTCTAAGTATGTGCAATTTGAATACAACAATCATACAACCTTTCTATCCTACATCCCAACCTCGTCCAATGCATGAGAACCCCCTACAAAGCCCCCCCAACAACCTTAACAATCCACATCGCAACCCTAACATGCCACCCAACCCTCCTCTCCGTCGCCAAAAAATCATCCATCCCCACCTTCCCCGCCCACTCGCCCAACCCATCCCTCTCCTCCCTTAACCGTCCCTTCAACCCCTCATCCCCCGTCACAACAACAACCCCAACCTCCAAATCCAACCCATAACTCCGCTTCGTGTAGTTACTACTGCCTACCACACTCATACTCACATCCTTCTCCCCGTTTAAGGATATCCAGAGGCCTTTGGCGTGGTATGTCCAGCCTCCTGGTTCGCCTACGGTTCCGCGGCGCCATTCTTTTAGGGAAATGTCGTTTTCTCGGCCGTGGGCTCTGGCGGATTCGAGGAAGCGGCGGGAGAGGAGTGTGTAGGCGGCGGGTAACATGCCCGAGACGCCTTTGGAGCCGTAGAAGCCGTTTGCCCAGGGGGATGCGGTTATTATTGTGTTGTTGCGGGAGGAGGTGCGTAGGAGGAGGGTGGAGAGGGTGGGGGAGGGGTTGAAGTAGCCGGCTGTGAAGGTCCAGGATGAGGTTTGGTAGGTGGGGGAAGAGAGGAGGGTTAGGATTTGTGTTAGGGCGGGGAGCTCGGTGGATGTATCTGGGGATAGGAGGGGTGTGAATTGAGTTAAGGGGTAGATTGTTGTATTTCCTTTTTGGGAGTTCGAAGGGGTGGGTGATGGTTTGATTAGGGGGTTGAGAACGGCCGTCGAGGATGATATGTACTTCTTGGGATCGAGGAGTGGTGAGGGTGCAAGGTTGGAAGTGGGCCATTCTAGGGTATACCCAGCTGGAATATGACGGTCTGGTGTTACGAGGAAACTGAGGTTGCATACTGCGGCGTGTATTTTGTGGAAGTAGGAGGTGATTTCTGAGGAGGAGAAGACGTGATAACGGTCTTGTCTGTTGGTGAAGTAGTCGGAAGAGAGATTTGCTCTACATATAGTTTAGCAGAAGTAAATTCTAAAATTTAGAGAATTTCTCACCCTGATATTATAATCTCATCATCCACTCCATAAAGTTTCATATGCTGTAATCCCCATCCTTCATTGATTCGCTTTGGGATATGCTTCTTTCGTAGCCCTGTCAAGTTTGGTGTATGATACATCCGAATCTCAACTCTTTCCGGACCAAACTCCTCCACCAATGGAGCAAGTAACGAGGCACATGATGGATCAGGAGACTCTCGAGTTCCTCTTAATGCATCAGTTAGGATGCTGAGCTTCAAATTGGGCTTGCTCTTTAAAGCTTGATGAAGCGTGGAAATCTGGACCAAATCAACACACATTCAATGGGAGAAAATGGGTATCATTTACAAGTTCATGTTCTGTTTTTCCTATGTACAATGTAGACAGAAATATCTGCTTCTCCGCACCAAGTATTTTGTTCTACCATCCATCAGCCATGAACCCTCAATTATAGCAATGTCCCAACCTTCAACGTATCGTAAAACTCCGACGGCGTACGCAATATCTGAATCTGCTCACCCTGAATCTCGAACCTCGGTGCAATCCGATCCAACTCATTCGTAAAAGCACCCAACATCGAAGCTGTCGAAGAGCTATTCGCATTCGTTCCGTGTGGAGCAGAACTCGAGAATCTGCGCGGCTTAGCTTGTATCATCCGCGGCCCGCAGACTTGAAGCCTTCTCGTGGCAGAGCATCGTAGGACACTCCTGGCGATCATAGCCACTTCTTTCGCGATCACTGAACCGGAATTGAAAGCTTGGTTGAGAAATCTTGGAACTGGGAGAGCTTTTGGTTGTCGGCACCACGCTAAGCCAGATCTGGTTGAGCCGAGCTCATCTTCAACTCGACGTCGTTGCTTTCCTCTCAACGCCAGAAGCAATTGGATATCACCCACGATGTCTACGATTATGAGAACGCTGCGCAATCTGCGCAAGGTTGGAATCAAGGTATGGAATTTGTCTGCGGGGTTCTGGGAGCTTGTTAACAATGATACGCGCAGGATGCTCTTCACCAAATGCATGTATGTTTAACGCCCCTCTCTCGCTCACAACGAAGCGGCTACTAAACGACGGCTTTCTCTCATAGTACCAAGGTATGGCTGGATGGCTCCCTATGGATGTGCTGTAAGACTGATGTGTGGTGTAGGTGATACCAAAGCCGGGACGTTGATTGCGAAGGATCGTTACGGAAACAAGTACTTTGAGAACCTGGAGGACGAATTGCCATGTGAGCTTGCCTCAGATATGCGAAGAACGCTCAGATTCTGATTAGAATACAGTGAGAACAAGATGGGTAGATTATAAGGATGCTGAATTCGACCCGTAAGGACTCTAATGGAGGAGAGCTACGGACACGGACTGATGGATGGATACAGATCACAAATCGAGCCTGGATGGCACGCGTGGATTTCATACATGGTTGATAAGCCACCGACTCAAGACCCTATCCTCCAGACTCAAGTACGACCTTGGGAGATTCCAGACCACCGACCGAACTTCACCGCAAGCCGAGCTGCTTTCAAGACTTATAATACGTAAGCCTTCTCCAATGTTCAACGTGGTTACGGCTCTAACGTTGCGACAGTACCAAGCCAAAGCTTACCGCCTGGACACCCACCGCTGCTCCAAGATCATAAGTGGTTGTTGAGCGGCGAGTTGTACACAGTCTATGAGAAATGGAGTTCATTGCAGATTTTCACTGAAAGCTTTCTATTTGCCTCATTTTCATTCTCTTGTTTTATCAGATATGACCGTTTTTAACCACCCCATTTGTGTGTACTTTTGAACTCCAATGCCCTTCTGTCTCTTTTGCTTTTCTGTTGACCGACTCCATATCAAACCCAGCTAAAAGTTTATATGCTTTTCCCACTTCCTCCAACTCCATACTCCCAATCACATCGTTGATATTCTCGAATCCATCTGGTGCACGTTCATGTGCCAATTGTAGCACATGATCAGGCCCATTTGCCCTATTGGCAAAGCAAATCTTTGCAGTCGGTGGCAAGCGTTCATCTTGGTACCTTGTAAGTGCCTTTGGTACATCTGACTCGTTTCGAAGAGCTGAGGAAAGAGCAACGGCATCAAGGATAGCCTGGCTCGCACCATTTGATCCAACTGGTGTTGGTCAGCAAATAAAGTCTCGAATTCTGGGAAAGGCCTTACTAGGATAAAGCGGATGGGCAGCATCCCCCAACAACGTCAACCGGCCAAAACTCCACCTATCAACCGGCGTCCGGTCACACATTGGGAACTCCGACACTACCTCCGTTTCCTCTATCAAGTCCGGGATACTGAGAAACCCGAATGTCCAAGTATCGAACTTCCCTGCAAACCGTTCCTTCGGCACGACTTTACCCCAATCAGCAACAGGTGGCGTCAAGTCTGGATCATCTTTGTCCCTAACTCTCAACTCAGCGATCCAGTTTACCAAACTCTTTCCATTGAGCTCAGCTTCACGACCAACTGGATAGGCAATGAACTTCTGATCCGCATGCCCAGCCCACACCATACTTCTTCCCGTCAAAAAGGGCTCTCTGAGCGAGACACCGCGCCAAAGCAATCTCCCCGAGAAATTCGGCGGTCCTTCGTCCGGATACAGCAGTTTGCGCGCAGTAGAGTTAATCCCATCAGCAGCAACCAGCACATCCATCGTACTACTCATTTTCTCCTCCGGATCAGATTTCCTGCAAAACCTCGCAGTAATACTCCTCTCATCCTGACTATAAGAAGTAAACAACCAATCAGTCTTCACTGCACCCCCTCCCAGCCGTTCCACCACAGCCTCAAGCAGTAACTCATGCAACATGCCCCTATGAATCGAGAACTGGGGGACCGTATACCCTGCATCCTGTCCGCGTTTTTCAGACACTACATAATGTCCATATTTGTTGTAGTAACATAATTCCGATGTTTTAATACCAGTCTTCTCGAGCGCGGGTAAAAGGCCTAGGTTCCGTAGCACTAGAACAGCGGACGGTTGAAGGTTGATGCCGGAGCCGATGGCTTTTAGTGAACGCGAGGACTCGTAGATTGTGATGGCGCTGAAACCGGATGCGTGCAATTGGAGGGCTAGGACGAGACCGCCTATGCCGCCGCCGATTATGGCGATTGAGGGATGAGGAGGAGACATTGGATGTAGATTTTTTGAAATATTGGGTGAAGGAGAGTATTATAGTTATTGGATTTTTTTGCCGTTTTCGGAGCCGGTTGAAGTGGGGTTGGCGGAGTGTGGGGTAAGTTGGGAATTGAGCCGGACCGATATTGTGGATTTTGGATCTTGTACCTTGCAGATTTACCCTGTGGGAAAAGTAAAGAATAAAGATAGTTTAAAGAGATGGTGTGTGGAAGAAGAAGATCCCAAGACGGGTGTAAGTAAAGTTCATTTAAATCATCTTTAAGTTCGATATGTTGTGGAAGTGATTTAGCCCTGGTGGATGTATTTCCTACAAAGGGTATTATGAGAGCGGCGATAGTAACTGAATACAATATTCTATCATCACTGAGCCGCCATTTTGAAAGACCAAGTAAATATTTATATCGCAACCCCATCCCTCATAACTTTCATAAACCTCAGCTCCGGTGTTCGCCACTCGAGATCCTTCTCTCTAATCTTCCCAAACTGCTCATCCACCCCATCCCTCACTTTATCTCTGAACGTCCTCATGTTCTTCCCCAGCCTTCTCTTCTCCTCGTCTCCATCCCCGTCGCCCATATCCCTCACTGGCTTTCCAGGATCAACCTCAAACCCCAAGACCCCACTATCCGGGTGCTCGAATTCATGACAACAGCCACACCCCGAATGATCCGGGTTCCTGGATACCAAATAAAATTCCTCTAGTCCCTTAAACTCACTAATCTGAATCTGATCGTTGATGCTGCCGTCATCGACATATGAATACCACACCAGATTCTCGATCGCTATCTTCCTGATTTTGCCTTTTGCTTCATCGGAAATCCAGCGTTCGAATTGCGAAATACCGTGCTGGAAACACCAGGGCGGGAAGTAGAGGATGTCTACAGCGGCGTTGTAGAAGATTGTGGGTTGCTCAGGTGAGGAGGGGAAGGGTGGTATGTAGTGTTTTAGTGCTATGCTGCGGGATTCGCTGGTGGCGTGAAGAATTGCGGGGATAGGTGTAGGAGATGTAAAAGGATTTGGGTTTATAGGTTCCTCGTCGTCGTCTGACTCAGATTCGGTTTTGAAGCCATTGCTTTGGGCTGGGTTAAGGGTTGGAGGTTGAGGAGAATCGGAGTTGGAAGGACTTGTGCTGCTAGGTTCTTCCTCGTCGTTGGAATCCTCGTCGCTGGATTCATCTTCGTTAGATTCGTTTTCGATAGATTCTGTTTCGTTGCGGTCAGGTCTGGGCTCGGCATGCGGCTTTTGCCATATTTCCACGATGCGGGGTTCTTGAGCTGCGTGCTCCCAGATTTTGAGGCGAATTTCTTTGGGGAGTCTGGGGAAGTGTTCGAATTGAACCACAGTGGTTTCGTTATCCATGATTGTGAACTGTCCCGCGGATTGTGTTGTGAGAGTTGGCGAGGTTGAAAGTAATCGTATTGTCTATCTTTGTTGCACAGCCTTGCATGATGCTGACAACGTGACTGGAAGGAGCCGAATGAGTCAAACATGCATAGACTATTCGAGCTAGACAAGAAAAGCGGCGTCGATTTTGAATATCCCAGGCTGTGTAGAACATTCAAAATCCGCAATGTTCAGTGCCGCCTTTTCTGTCCATCGCGGTGGTGCAAGAAATCCGGATCCCAATTTTCGTTCTCGAATTTGGATCGCAAGTGAAAGTAAATATTGATTCTACTGGTAAATAAGCACCAAGAACTTGTGTTTCTTACGAATATCGTTGGGGTCACACGCTGCTGGCGGACGGTTGTAGTAATCTCGAATATGCTGATATTTGCTACTTACTGCTACAGCCAACAGAGATATCCATAAGCAAGAAAAGCTCTGTCCAAATGATCTCGTAACGTTTGTTGTAGCAAATTCGACATGGTATCATTCCCCGAACGCCATCGCTAAATGCAAAGATCTATGCTTATAATTTAATCAAACACTGAAGGAGGAGATGTAGTACTGGTAAAATGTTAGAAACTCCGCCATAACTATTAGGAGAGAACAACTTACGGTCAGGACAGATTCATCTGCACCATCATAATTTTGCAGGTAGACGTACAGAATCAGAGCATGCTCGTCAACAAAACCTACATTTGAAATATTAGCAAATGGGCAAAAGAGACAAGAGGGCAGCACTTACAAGCTATGACTCTGCCTCCAAGTCTGCCAACACTAAGAACCTTCCCCCAATCCCTCCCATCAATCCGAACAGTAGCCCAAGCATCCGGCCCCGCAGCCTTCAACTTCGCACTCGGAAGCTCATCCAACTCATCCTCGACCTGCCCGGGATCCAATTCCGGATTCGTAAGCCCTGTCCAAACACTCGAGATATTCAACGAATCAGTCGAAATGCTAAGTTTCAGACTCCCGTGCATATTCGCGGCTAACTCTAGCTTCGGTGTAGTATTCGACGTCCCAGTTCTCGCAGCGCCGGTACTCGTAGACGCAGCGAGCTTCGTGAAACGATCCGAGATAGCTTTCAGCTGAATAAGAGAAGGGAGCACGATATGGGCATCTGGCTCCCGAACGCGAGGCTCATGGATCCCTTCCACACTGTCCGCTGTCAAGACTCGGACCGGTATATCCTGCGTAACAATCGCCTCTCTATCGCGACCAGCATCAAGATTCTCTTCCCGGAAAGCGTTGTCACCGAATGGATCCTGGTTTTGAGCATTCAGGAACCCATTCGCGCTGTTGCCGCTGCTTATCGTATTCGTTATGATTGTTAGGGATAGGACGGGTACGCCATCTTTTTTTGTGAGGCGGATTGACGCGGATGACGCGTTTATTGCGGATTTGAGAGCGCGATGGAGGGGTGGGAGGGGTAGCTCGAGGTTGATTGTGTTGTTTGGGGCTGCAGACTGGATTGTGTAGTCTTCGAAGATAGAGTCTATTGAAAGAGATCTTGACAAAATTAGTACGCGTATAGGTTGAAGTTCCGAATAGATCACATACGCCCATACTTGGGTGCCAGTCTCTGGGATGATAGTGAAGCGTACGGAATCATCGTCGAGTCTGACCCACGCGACCTTGCCCAAGGATGACAGCGATGCTGTTAACTCTGGATATACTTATTAGATCAAGAATCAGGGTGAAATGCATTTCCTTACTTGAGAAAGTCTGAATATTCCGCACGGAAGTTTTGAACCGCATCTTGGGGTTGGGTGTTGAAGAGCCGCGAGCAACTGGGCGTAGATGATCTGTCTTATCGCCTAACGCCGAAAGAGGCAAGCGAGGACTTCAGACTTCACTTTGCACTATATCTCCTTCATAATCTGCAGTGCGCTATGAAAGATCAAAATCTTCATCTCAAATGAGTTGGAACTCTCTCCTGAATGCCATTCGTGAAGAATTATGGCCTCACTTGGCCTCATCTGAACCGCCAACCATAAGAAGCTCCCCTCAGCTTCTATGCCTGTATTCGAGGGCGAGGTCTCAATCGCGGTATTGAGACCTTTGAAATTCATGTCGCATACTCATTTAATCCTTCCGAGCGATGGTTTGTACTCCAGATTTCATTACTACATTATATGCTAATCCGATTTTGGCTCAGAGGCATCCAAAAACTGGACGACCCGCCAACAAAAAAGCACGTTTACGCAATTAACACTCCAGTAACTTCCTCCCATCATATCCTTGCAAAGTACATAAGAAATTTGCACACATTAAGCAGACCGATGTCAGAAGCAACACGCCAGTACGCGCCTCCCAGGATACCTCTCGCAAATTCTCATGCCCGCCAAAAGCCGACCGATTGCAGATGCTCCATGCCAAATTGCCCCCGTCAGACCGCTCGCAATGTACACGGGACCCTTATACAAGAAAATTAACCTCGCAAGTTAGCTTCAGATACCGAACGTCTTCCTGGACTGCCGAGTTTGAGGTGAGTAAAGCGGCCACGTTGAGGGATAGCGTCCGGGGGACCTGCTACAACACTTGTACCTGGACCTAAGCCCGGAGACGAGGCGCGGCTGGACTCCCAGAGACGTCTGCCGGCAGTGGCATTGACTCGTCTGAAATCTGACAACGGGGATTGACCTCTGCTAATGCTACCAGGAACTTGCCCAAAGATGGTGTTACCAGCCCCCTGTGAACTGACACTTTGGTCCTCGGACGAAGCGACAGATAGGCCTGGAGAAGAAGGTCGTCGGTCTCCAAGACCTGGGGGCTGTGAGTGTAATCTTTGATTGACGCGATTTAGGTCAGCGTTGATGCCCCGCTGGCTTCGTCCTGCAGGCTGAAAGATGACGGGTGAGTGGACCGCTGAACCCCGACGTCCGTTCTGTCGGTCCTGGCTGTAGTTCATATAAGGGCGACAGTTTATACCATGCTCACTTGAAGTTCGTAGCAACGAGGGCGGGAACATCTCCTCGTCTTCGTAGGACGGAGAGCGCGACATGAGGCGGCTGGGGAGAGGCGTGGTACTGCCTTGTCGGGATTGGCCTTCACCGAATGGATTGAGAATCATACCAGCCATTTGTCCGGCCTCGCCTTGACGACCACCGTTAAAAGTATTGGGAACTACGATGCGCGAAGCACCTCGCATATCCGCATTGGCACCTAGAGACGGAGGAAGGACCTGAACTTGAGGCTCTCCATTGATGAGGTCACCTCTCAAAATGCGCTCGCCTTGTAATCTTGATTCGTTGTTCATGTCATCAAGAAAGCGTGAATATTCGGGGCTTCCGTCTTGATTCTGGGGGATCAGCACATTCTCCTCTTGAGAATTGCTCTGAATTTCGGCGTAGCTGAGCTGCGTATCATACTGTAGCTGTGGCGCATAGCTCTGCAAGCCAACTTGTTGGATTAGTCCCCCGTTCAAGCCGGAACCCGGAGTCTGCTGAGTATGCATTCCGAGCATAGATGGAGTTGGGCAGACGATGATAGGTTGGTTGGTGAAATGAGGTAAAGTATATCCTGCGGCAAGGATTGCCTGATGCTCGGCAGGGGTGAACTGCCGTAAATTCTCCATTTGAGTTACTTGAGGTGTTGGATTCTGCTCATTTGGCGGTGTCTCCGCTGCCTGATCCCTCTCGTTCCTGCTGCCCTGCACAGAATTCCGTGCCGAATCTTGACGTCGTCCTCGTCTTCCTCCATACCGGGCAGATGATCCTTGACGCTGGTGTTGACTATTATGTTGGCCGTTCAATTTTCGATCACCCTGCGTAGCTGAGACATTGTGACCATTCTGATGGATATCATTTCTCTGGCCATGCCGATGCTGTTGGCTGTTCTGCTCACGCCGAGGAACGGTGTTAAATGGAGGCTTTCCCGTGGTGCCAAATCGAGTGTCAGCGCTGACTCCGGGGTGCTTTTCACCTGGTGTATCGGATTTATTTTTGACACTGTGAACCGAGACCATCGCGTCAATTTTCGAGAAGCGGGATGGCACTTGGACGTATGTGCCCGACTCAAGAGTGACGGTTGAGACTACCAGATTGGCAGGGCGCGTGCTGCGGAAGTCGTCAAAAGGATCGTTCTCGCTATCTTCAGAATCGGCATAATTTTGCCCATTCAATGTCTGTGCTCTCGCGGGAGCTTGATAACGATCTCTGACAGCTTTGATGTCCATAATGCACTTGTCGACAAGAGCGACCTGCTCACCAAATGGATGCTGGCCATAGACAAATTCATCCACAGGATCCTGGACATTGTTAGCACGGCTTGAGTAGATCTTATCACTTTCTGAGCTTACATCTGGTCCATATTCAAGGCAAGTGCCATTCTCGAATGTGAATAGCCTCTGCGTACCGCGAGGGCCAACACGGTTGTATTGCTTTCGCGTGTCGTTAGTGTTTTTTTTTATTGTTCCATTTCAAGAGAGAGATTTACCTGCGCTGCGCCCTCAGACGGAGTCGGCGGGCGACCAGGTACTTTGAGGCCTGAAGCTGGGTTAGCTGAGCCTCAAGAGAGAGCCTCCCGAGGGGAGAGAGCGTACCCCATGGCTTATGGTTGCTGGATGCTATGTTGTATGCCATTTCTGCAATGCAATGCAAAGAATGTATTCCTCGAACTTGCCTTCCTGTTTCGAAGAACAGGAGCCCGTCAAAAAAATTGACTGGCTGATGATGTTGTAGATTGACAGTGCAGAGGGCTGCGGAGATACTTTATAGTTTTGCCTCCGTGGTCGGTACCCACCTAACCAGAGTAAAGGGTGAATTTCTGATTGTCTGTGGGACAACTCTGCATTTAATATTTCGTCAATGTCAATGGCTTCCATTCAATATGTGAAACGCCAAAGAACGAAATTATCCCCACCCTCTGTAAACAATTTCTTCATTACCATTGCCTATACTTCTATTTCGCTCTATACCTACGTAGAGGGTCCTAGGTCAGAAGTGAGCTTTTCAAAGCATGTGCGAAAGACAACAAGCTAACTCCAACAGGAACGGACTTGAAATGCAAGATTTCATTAGGCCAGTATGAAACCCCACAGAGTCTTTCACTTCATTGCGCGGAGCGAATTGCCGTCATTTACCTCCCTTGAACCCCTTCTTATTGTCACTCCTCCTGAAACATCCTGCATAGATTTCGGGATCTCGCAAATCATCTCAATATTTCTTTGCTGTTGCCGTTGAGGCTCTGCTGATTTGAAGAACCTACAGACTGTCGAGTTACCATCATGATCTACAAACTGAATTGACAATCTGGCTTGTCGTATACCCTGAGGATCAAAAACTGGAGCGTGTTGGATTTCGAAGCAGCGTTGTGGACCCTTCCCCAGCCAGCGGAAGAAGGAATACAGGAGAATATGTGGTACCTTTGGCGGCGGGAGATAGACAGGGTGCTTTGGAATGCATACGTTTGGGCGCGATATTGTTTTGACGTTCGTTGCATTTTCAATTTGTATTTGGGAAGGGGCAGGGAATGGATGTACAGTATGTGAGGGGCTCCAGTATTTTGGATCATGAATGATAGCAAGAGGAATAAGAAAAAACCAACGGATGCTATTATTAGAGGGTTGTAAGGGTTGGTAATACGTCGGGGACTGTAGCAAAGATCGCCGTTGGGAAAGTGAACGACTACCGGGACGAGTGGTCAGCGGGGAAAAGTTTGATCTGAGACTAGTTTCAATAGACTAAATCTTTCTCATAACATTCATTCCCCTTTTGATGGAAGTCTCTCTGTAAGTGCAGGCTCGACATCATTCTGCCACTTTCTAATCAAAGGATTGAAAGTCCATGATCAAGGCTTCAAACTGAAGTTAGAATTGGGGTATGAACGTGCAATACGACGGTACAAGGAGCCACCGATTCGACTTGATTGGAATGTTTAACGAGGGCAACTTAGAAGGAGAGATACCATAAGACTTATTATATCATCATCATGAGAGTCTTTGATGGTTGAAAATTGTCTATTCTAGCTTCTCGTCGCTCGAATGATCAATCAAGGGACGAGCTTCGGGGCCCAATACTCGCCTTTGGATGGACAGCAAATAATCTCAAGAATCGGGGCTATCACGACCTCTATCACCTCTAATACCAGACAATCTGGGTCTGACTCCTTTCCCAAAGTGTTTCCAATCCACCACTCCAATTGCTTTCGCGGATCTTCTCCATATAAACAGCCTGGCATTCTCTTCTGATTTTCCTTGCCGCGTATCCCAGATATGCATACCATCCGGATCGTTCTCTCTTCTTATATTTTGAAATTCAGCTCTACCAAGCCTCAGCCCCCGAGAAATTGGGCTCGGTCAGCCCTTGGCTATAATTGCCCCGAGTGCACACAAGTTGATGCCTCTTGACCAACCTACCTTCGATGTAACGCTAAGGAGAAGAATCACCCACAACAGCAAGTGCAACAAAGTCCCAGGAAGTTAGACGCTTCGATATCTGTCGTTGGAACGCCTGCCCGGGCTTTTGGTGCAGAAGATGAGAGGCCTTTATGAAGATCAGCTTCGACAGTGGAAGATGGCAGCCGCCAGCACTCGGCATGTAATCATAAATCTTGGGAAGCCGCCATTGCAGGTGAAGAACTTACTAGCCGAGCATTTCAACATTATTATGGATCTTAACCCTATCGACCCGAGGTATTTGAAATCAGCGACTACAGAGGCAGTCAAACCTAATGCGCAAGCGACAGAATCAGCTCCAGCCTCTTCGACTCGATTTATAGATCCCACCAAGGACTTTGATGAAGAAGATATCATCCTCACACCTTCTTCCTCCGTACCGAAGAAGACTGCCCCGTTTACGAATGGAACGCTAGTAACGACGCCGCAAATCACAAATCATGATCGAATCCCGCTTGGAGTATCTTCGTCAAATACTGCGCCAAACCCTCCATTGGGTGCCGCAAGCAGCACTGTCATGGCTAAGAATCTCCTAGCACCTAAGAGGGAAAGTTTCATGATATCCACTGGAGAAGACGAGAACCGGTTGCTGAGTGAGAAATCCGAGCAAGCATTACAAAAGCGGCTCGGATCGAGGACCCCCTCGCACAAGATGCAAGCAGCCTGGACCCCTGATGCTATGCCTTCTCAGACCTCAAATACTTGTCTGGAAGGCCCAACGAATAAATCTGCGACGTGAGGACCACTCATTACGATTCGACAGTAACGAACAAGTTTTCTGATTGGGCGTTGACACCTACAGGGCATATTAGGTGCGCAGGGATTATTGAAATGTTAGATGAATTCTAACATTCGCATCATACGATTTTGAGAACTCCATATACCTACTGATGTACCAATGAATTGTTGGATTTAATTTCCATGCATATGAACGAGTTCGAGGTTCTTCGTTTAAGTGTACTATCGCCGGATATCTGGCACGACAGGGGCCCGAAAAATAGACAATGACAATGACAGTGGAATGAACTTAGTGATTTACACTGTACCGAGACCATCATTCTTCAAATAATATACTTTCAATTCAAAAAGTAGACCCTGGTGATTTTATAAGGTAGTCATTGCATTTGCAATTGATAGCCCACCTAGGCACCAGCTCGCCACCCATGCCGAAGCATCGACAGTCAGAAGCAGCTGCTTCATGATAAACTTAGAATTTCTATACGAGGTTTCATGTAACAAATATATACCCAATTTTGTAGCACTTTTCAAATGTGAACAGTCAATTTGAATAAACGAGGCGTGTGAAAAGGGGGTCAGGGCGGTGACGCACCCCACCTTCCCAAAAAAAAAGACACGGAATGGCAGAAAAGTCGCGTCTCGACGCGTCTTCCAAAATCTAAAGAACAGAGCAGACATCCAGTTTGTAACATTGACAGCGTCATCTAGGTTTTCGCAGGTAAAATTTGTCTTATTTACCCCTTCCTCTTTCTAAATATGCTTCAGAATTATCCAGACCAGAAACTAACAGAGGTCCAGGTATTTCGGTCAATCATGGCTAGACCACCAGGACCTGCCCTCAAGCAGCGATGCTCTACCGCCCCCCAAGCCTCGGAGGAATTACTACACAACAGCCGCGACGGACGGGAAGGAATTGAAGATGAGGTGGAGGGTGAGATCGAACTTATTTCTGCAAAAGACATAAAGCAAAGACTGCACGAGTGTCTTGACAATGCGACATCGACCACCGCGGACTCGCAATTCGCATATTACGCCGGACTAAAATATGCACCAAATCCTGCATTACGTATCAGAGGCTATGGATCTATTGGCTTCCCTCTGTCCGACCAGGATATTCAGAAAATCATTACAGCAAGTCGATCAATTCCCAGGAGCGAAACAGCTAGGAGACATAAGCAAGTTCCCGTTGGCCATTAAAGCATTTGGGAGGTCCCTGGCTCCTTGCTAGAAGTTAGGAACCCTAAATGGGGAGCTCTCATTGATTCCATACTAGTTTCCATCACGGATCAACTAGGCATCGGTGCTAAATAGAAAGGGATTTCTGCAAATGTATCCGCTCTCATCTTGCAAAAAAGCTGGCAGGCCAGGTGGCCCAGGTCAGCGGTAACTGCATATCCCACTTTCGAAAAGAGAGCTTGCTAACTCTTTGAAGTTCATCTTGTAATACGACAGAAATCTCTACGAAATTCGGGACTTTAGATGTTTTACTGCCGTCAAAATACGAAGGTGCGGAAATTATCGCAAAGTTTGGGACGATAGAAAAGCGGTATTTAACATACGAAACATCGGAATTTGATTGTTCTTATTTGGCACATGTAAATTGCCTCGTGGTAATGAAGTTGAATATAAGCCTGTACTGGCTATTTGTTAGTTTTCCGATGTCAACGTCAATACCTCGCCTTAAATTTCTGGCTATCGGCTTGTTCTCAGATATGACCTTACACATAAGAAACCCTGCGAAGCAGATTATCCCGCGGCTTTCCAAAGGGATGTGGATTGCCTAAGCAATATACTCTCTTGTTGCAATACTCATGGAGATGATATGGCCGCGAATGGGGCTCTAGGCTATGTACTAGAAAATTAGTATAATGGTGGCCTCCAGCGCGACCTTCGACGTGAGTGCCTTCAAGGACGCGATCGCGGTGTTGTTGAGCGACTTGAGGCAGCTTGTAGGGACAGTGGATTTTATACATGTCTCACAAACTTGACAATAAATGTTTACGGTCTTGGCGAACGTCACCACATTCACGGTGTCATTCAGAAAACTTTTACTTTGCACCAAATTGTTGAATTGGAAGGGCGCAAGAGATTCAAATTGCCCAGCGAATCTTTCTGTGAGGATAGCATCGTACAGCGAGACTTTTTCGACGATCTGGTCCCGGACGAGCAGGACTACATTGAGGAGGAAGGATTACTAGACCGAACATACCACCGAAGCGTAGGGTACCTTCTCCATTCTTGTTGCCATAGGACTGATATCTTGAAGATGATTGTTGTGATGCCACGCAAACACCGCATACGATTTTTATTCGGTCCGCACGATTCCAACCAGGAGATTCTTAAATTGCTCGATGCATTCTGCGCAAATCCAAGTGACGCCGATAGTCATTTAAGAACCGACGTTGCGGATATCCTTGAGCATTTGGTACCATCGCCAGTTGCTCCCGTACCATCTACTCTATCCAAAGGGGCCTTGGCCATAATGTTTAGAGCAATACTTAAACTTGATGAAAAGAAGGTTTTTGAACGAGCTCTCGGAATTTCTCTCTCGTCTCCTCTATTTCGGCACGTGGCACAGATAATGATTCAGCGGCATGGATTCGCCTAGATTGAGCCCAGGTAAGTCCAAAGTTGAGTTTTGCGGCGTGACTGCTATTGTAAGGATATGCTAATACGCTTGAAGTTTTAATTCCATGTTAAGCGCAACGCGCAGCCTCCAGCAGCATTATTCTATAGTTTCGTTCGTTGCGAATAACAAATGGGATGAATCTTGGGTACGACTCAAAAACCAAGAGGCCTTGAGATCATTAAAGATAGAAGCCGTTGAAGATGGAAAAGTCCTCGTAAGCTTCGCCAAGAAAAATGCTCTAAGACCTGCTCTCAAGACAGTGTAAGTTTGTAACCCCGTCACTCTGTGTTTCCTAATAGATAGTAGAATTCTCCCAGCTGTGAAGAAGAACCATGAGACAGCAATTGCCGCTATCACCTGTTTAGATGGAATTATATCTAGCCTCGAGATACGGAACAATGTGGCGAAAAACAGCTTGATCAACGAAGTCATATCTGCAGCAATCGAAAAGCTTGAGCCTAAGTCAAACCCCCCAGAAACTGGAAACGCTGCCGCGGAAAGTTCCCGCCCCGGACAGAATGGCCATTCTAATTCGGAAGCACCAGTCTTTCAAGTCAAGGTTGCTGTGATCATATCACATTGTTACGAAGCGGAACTGCTACCGCAGCTTGATCGGATCACAGCGATCATGTCGAAACAAGCCTCAGAACTAGAATCGGCGAAGCTGGAGAAGACATGCGTGCCATTTTTGAAGACTTTGGTACAAAAGCTGGGTGTTTCGTCGCCTGCCTTGAGACTATCTTCCGTCCAAAGTCTCTTTCGTAGCATCCTCAGTTCTGCTGTGTCCAAGTGTACACCCCTGGAATTCTCCTCTGACAATTGGACCCTACCCGCTAGAGGGTGTTATTGTTTAGACTGCGACGAACTCGATATCTTTTTGCGTAGTCCCACCTTATCGGAGGTAGTACTTACGGTCTTCGATGTAAAGGTTCGCCCCCATCTAAGACAACGACTTCAATCAGACACCGGAAAGACGCTTGACGTGTTCTTGGATTGGCCGAAAATCACGGTGACGAAAAGACCAGACCACGCGGTCCAGAATGTAGCCGATCGATGTCATCCCCTCCAAGCAAGCATTCTGTCCATAGGAACGGTTCCTTTGAAAATATTGCTTGCGGAACACTTCGATTCCATTATGGATCTTAAACCAATTGTTCTTCCGAGCACTCCGTTGCCGGGAATGCCAGAGATGACTGCGATATTGGCACCAATTACCGCGACAAGTACGTTTCCGACCACAAGACCATTTTCAAACGGGTATGTCGACCTCTCCATGGATTCATCCGACGAGGATGAGCCAGAGCCGGAACGCCCGCACATTTTAGGCAAGGGTTGTCACGACATCATCGCTCCAAATCCTCCTGTACCTCCAGGCTATGCACCAGCCGGCCCACTGGGACCTGCGAGCAACGCTACTACAAACCAGATACTCCCATCGTTGAAGAGAAGCTATTCAGATATCAGATATGGTATCGAGTATCTTGTAGAATCTTCAACGAAGCTGTTGAAACGAGTCCATATTGAGGCAGCGCAACTTGCGAAGGCTGCGCAAGCTTCGAGAAGTCCGCAGCCAAGTTCCAAACCCAAAGAGGGCAATAAAACAAGCGTTGCTGAAAGCCTGAACCTAGATCTATTGTCTAACGATTCAATTCGCAAGAACGTCAGTAAAATCAGACAAGCATATCCTCGTATCAGCATAATAGCGGCGAAAAAATGCATTGATGATCGAAGACGGTGATTTGGCGGTCGCAATGGAACTTCTTGGGAAAACGGATTTCCGTGATCCCGTTTGATACTCGGGCTCGAGAGAGTGTTATCAAAAACCAGACAAAATCCACGTTTGGCTTGATAACAAACAACATTCTGCCCACAGTATCAGTTCCAACTGCAGACAGCGCTCCTGTAACTCCATTGGGACTTGCAAGTGGTGTTTCCATGAACCGATCACTTCCACCACCGAAACGGGACCATTCGATGATATCTGAGCACGCAGTGGACAAATCTGATCTTACAGAATATATACTAGGGGATGCAAAGCGGGTTTGCCCGTGACCACACCACTTAGAAACCCAGCAGAGGGAAAGAGAAGTGTCTTTCAGATCCATATGCTCATCGATCGCCATGGCGAAGCAAAACAAGAAAGCCTTGTTGGCCCGAGAAGTGAACTTCAAGGTGCAAGTTGGCCGTTTCATGAGGAGCAACAGCAAGATATCATGTATGTATTTTTATGTGTGCACTGCATATAGTTGGTATCTGTACGAAGTACGCCAGCCGAGGTCAGTTTTCAAAAGTACCATTTCCCATGGGTGTAGTGATCATAATCGCCGTGACGAAAGTTGCAACAAAGATTTACACATGCGTGGTGTGATGCTGAAGACATATGCCGGGATATCATCTCTTTTGCTCTCATCTGCTTCTTGAATAAGCCCCGCTGTTGCTGTGTGGCGGAGATCAGGCCCCACAACGGCCAAAGTGACTAGTGTCGGGCCCGTTATAAATCAAACATTGTATATAATACCGGCATGTTTCCAATCGGCATCAAGTTCAATTCCCTTCTCATTCTTTCCGAGTCAAGAAATCATGGCTCACCGAATATTACTCACTGGCGCCTCTGGTTACCTGGGCGGCGACTTGCTGGCTCGACTACAAGGCGCGAGCTTGCCAGCATATGAGAAAATCTACGCCCTCGTACGTACCGATTTACAAGCTGAAGCTGTGAAAAATTATGGTGCAGAACCAATCAGGATCAATGTGCAAGATGCAGCTGAGGTTCACAATGCCGTTGTGAATAATAAAATAACGGTGGTTTATTACCTGATTGATCCGGTGAACAGCGAGCCACAGGTTCATTTCATCAACGCTTTGAGTGAAGTGAAAAGGCAAACTGGGAAGGAAGTTCATTTTCTGCATGTGAGTTTTCAGACTCGAGGCAAGGGGTGGAAATGCTGAATGATCTAGACTACTGGAGCGAAAATCTTCTCTGAAAGTTTTGCAGGTTCGCCTACAAATGAGCAAGACCCGTTGCTTGATACAAGACCGGATCTTTATGAGGTTCAAAAGAATTCCAATCCTCCAGTTAGCGTTTTCAAGACGGTAATTCAGTCTCTTCATCCGCGAAGACCTTTTGATTGACAGTCCACAGGCAGTTCAGACGAACAATACTGTTATTGAGCAAGGAGAATTGAAAGGTGTCAGAGCCTATATCTTTGCACCTTGTATTGTTTGTGCGTACTATTGTCCTTATATTGAGTACCACTGACCATTGACAGATGGCGAGTCCCAGGGCTTCGGAAACCAAATCTCTATTCAGACAGTCGCTGTGGCAAAGGCCGCCAAAGCAGCAGGAGCTGTCTACAACCCAAACAGCAGTCCATTCGTACGCCGAATCTCATATTCATTCCCTTCACATTCGTATCTCCAATGCTGACTTGGCAGACCTGGCCCGTATGTCACATAAGCGACAACACCGGCCTCTACCTCGCCATTCTACGCAGCATCTTAGAAGGCAAAGATATCGGACATGGCAAGAATGGGTATTATCTCGCTTCACCGGGAAGTGTGGCTTGGAATGATATCTATGCTGCTATGGCCAAAGCACTAGCCAAGCGGAACGTGATTGCCAGCGCTGATGTAGTGAAGGCCACTGATGAGGACCTCGAGAAGATGGCGAAGGGGCTTGGGCGTCCGAAGGACTTTGTTATTGTGGACTTGGGTGGGCTGTGAGCATTGTTCCTCGGGATTTAAATTTGATAATTGCTAATAGTGGGTTCAGGTGTTCATTTACGGCTGTTCGTGGGGGTCAAATTGGCTGGAAAGCGAAATATGCACCAGAACACATTTTGGAGGACGCTGATCGAGAGGTTGAAACTATTTTGGCGAATTTATGAGGATGCCGGCAGTTCTAATTAAGTGTAATTAGGATTACGATTGCGATTGAGAAGGTGTTCTTTTCAATGTTCTGTTGCGCAGCTTGCTTTTTGCTCAGTCGGTGGTACTATCTTCGACCCCACACCTGTGACCACTGTCCGCGGCATACGCGCAGCCATTCAGCCCTACCAAATATTTGCGATTTCTCTTCATTCATCTTATTTGCTCTGTTTCTAGCGGATGTCTGCTCATTTTGCTGTCGGACCATTGCCCTAAGCAGATTATCTTACTCACTCAACTCATCAATCACATGTTAGTCTAACGACCAATGCATTTCAAGATCTTTAAACTATACTGAAAAGGCCAATATTTTCCCAAGGATCTATCTTTCATCAATAACAGCGCCATAATTTTTCTATTTGATTTTGATCTCAACTGCAAGCCATCCACGAAATCCAAAGAGACATAATTTCCACCATGGCAGAGCGTACCGTCGAGGTTTGGAGCAACACCGAAGACCTCCTTGCGCTCCACGACAACGGATTCAGCTTCCAATTCGCCAAATCGGTTCTAGGCAGAACCGGCGGGCTCGATTTCAACATTGTTTGGCAAAGTCGTCCGCTTGCACCCCGCACAATGATCAAATGGTACGTGCCTAACTCTCTTCACTCACTACTTGGCCATAACCCATTGACTCCAAGGCTATGTCTTACAGGACTCCGACATATGGACTTAACTGGAACATGTCTGTCCCAACCCAAGGCGTCGCCGTCACCATCGCAGGTATTTGGCAGAAATGCAATCTAGGGGAGTCGTACAACATTTCGAATCAAGGGTTTTTTGTGCCTAGCGATAATACTTGTCCTATGCCTAAACCTGGGTATTTGAATGTTGGACGGAACGATTTTGAGTTGAGTGAGGAGTCTCCTGGTGTTCATATTCTTATTGGGTTGATGAATGGTGATGGGGAGTTCGATGTTGTGAGTTTGGCTCAAAATCTCGGTTGTTGGGACTTCACTGAAAATGTGCAAAAAGATTTACGTCGATCTTACTCTGTTAGGACTGCGTATGAATGCTTACTACCAACCCCAAGAGAAATGCCGTTGGTGGTATGAAGGCGGCGTGAAGACCGGGACCATGATCACAGGAGGTAAGTCGAAAGCGCCGAGCTCATGCTTTCTCCACTGCATCCCTTCCAAACTTATGACACTGATTTATGTTTCTCTGTAGCCGGCACTCATTTCGATGAATACGACATGTCTCAAATTAACACCCAAACGGGACAATTTTACGTTGCGACCAGTTACCACTACGACAAAGGCACATGGACGAATCAAGCGACAAAGCCACCGCCAATCTATGAAATTGGGCTTGCGAGAAAGGCGGCCCGGATGAATGAGACAGATCTGAAGCTGCTAAATGCTAGTATGTAAGTATTTCCATGACCAGCCACGCCCAAATTCCTCCCTCACGCATTTTATCACGTAGCCTTTCACTCTCAAGAGTACTCTCCTCCCTTCTCCAAAAAAGCGGCAACTCCGGCCTGAAATGGGGTCCCTTCCACGCTACCATTATCTGGCCCGAACGCACATCCGAGAGCGTTATAATCGAGGGGGTTCAAGCTGCCTGTAAAACCCTACAGCACTTGAACTACTTCACAGGTAATGATTGGGATCCGGAAACCCACACGTCGTCTATTGCTTTTGGTCCTTTTAGCTCGTCTGTATTGCCTGATGGATTGCCGATATATGTCAAAACGGATTGGGACAAGTCTTTTAAGGCTATTGTTAAAGGGGATCCGGAGAATGGCGGGGTGGAACGACTTATGCTTGGTCAGCAGATTAGTGGGTGGAAGGCTGAAGCTGAGGCGGTGATGGATCAGAGGCGGAATGGGTCTGAAGACTTCGTCGATGTCTGAGTTGATGGCCGGAAAGTGGTTCTGCGGCTTCTCGCCCGTCCCCGAGGGCGGACATTAGAGTTGGAGCATTTAGGCTTAAATCTGGTTGTTGTATTTTATACGCTACCTCTTGTGGTCTGCGATCATTCACGAACACGATCATGGGAAACATTGTCATTCAACGTTTATTAACATCTCGCCAGAAACTCCTGGGTATCCTCGCAGTCTATGCACCATTCTATAAATCCCTCATAGCCTCCCTAACACCGCCCTTCGTCTTTCCTAAACGCACTATCCTCGTCAAAAACTTCCACCAAAACACGCAATCGGCCACAAATTCCTCCACCTTGAATGAGCCAGTTACCAGAGCCATGATGATAAATGCCGACCATGACAGCCACTTAAGCCTTGATCCTGACTCGATAGAAATGCCAATAACATTACCGCCGAGTCCAACGATGTAAGCGACGAATGCAACGACGGTGAGTATGACACTTCCGACAAACAAAAGGAAGGCAGCGATAGCACCGATGGTGCCACAGATGGAATACACCTTCGCTGGAACGCTGTCGGCTTCTTTGACAGCAAGAGCAGTGGCTGCAATGAGAATGAGAAATAGCAGGGAAGTGAAGAAAGCGGCCAAAGCGTAGACGGCTACTATGGGAGTAAATAGGAGATTGACAGTCCAGGCGGATACTTCGCTTCCGGCCTCATGCGCCAGTTTCTGGACCTCGTTGGCTGCTTTGTCGACTGGCGCTCGAATGTCTTGCTGTGCACCCGCTGGAACAAAGAACACACCCAGGGCTTTGGCGATGATGCTGCCGGGCTGGAATCCGAATATAGTGCCATTGTTCGCTGTCGTATTGAATGTGGTTTCTCCACTTGTGAAAAGCGGATGGCAAGTTGTCTTTGTCGAGTTCGTAGCATTCCTAGATAGCGAGCTACAGGACGTGGTCAAATGCAGCGACATTTTGTTCGGAATAGCCAGATCGTCGAGAGAAGTGGCGGCTTCATGTAGCCATTTGTTCAAGTCATCCTGGATGGTGTCGAGGACCTTATCCATCAAACCCTCGACCGCGTTTTCGATGTCATCGATCTTGTCTCCAATCTCGCCGATGATCTTGTCCGCTTCGGCCTCAGCGCTTGCTACTGCTCCGGCGACTTGAGTCTGAATCCCAGAAGCTGCAGTCTTGACTGCTGATGCAGCACTTGAGGCGAATGTCTCGACACTTCCCACGGCGCTTGTTATCGAGTCCCCCAGTCCTCGGCGTTCTTTGCTTGTTTTCGTTGCGTTGTGAACAAGCTGAATGGTTGGTGGATTGAATCGGGCAAACTTGGTCATGTCAACTGTGATGAGGGCGAGATCGCCAGCCCCATCGCCGTGGCGGCCGACGACTAGGATGACGAGTGTGAGAACAAGGGCCGCCAATGTCAAAGCCAAAGACGCCCCGAGTCTGCACATCCTGAAAATATATCGCTTTGATTTCTTTGATGTCTGTGTGTGTGATGGCTTCTCCGTGTAGGGAGATCCGCTGTTAAATTCCTCCGACTCCCTCGGAAGGCCATGTTGAGGGTGGTTGTCCATATTATGAAAAGGTTCTGCTGGCCAGCAGCAATGAAAAGAGAAGGGTTGAAAAAGAAGGGAGTTTGGGATCAAAGTAATTAAATCGTGTAGTATTCGAAGGCGTGTATGATCTTCTAGCACTACAAAGTGGCGTACCTGGGCATATATACGTTCATACTAACAAAGGGCTGACAATCGCCTTGTGAATGCCATGGCGCCTTTTGATTCACCAACCGGTCACCATTGTAGAAGCACAAAGATTCAAGACAAACGAGCTCCATACAGAACAAAGAAAATAAGTCAATTTGATACATGAACAAAGAAGCGAGGGAAAATCAAGGACCACAATAGATTCGTTGGCTGTCGTTGCTCGGCGGCAATCATGTACGCGCCGCGTTGTCGCAGGGCCAGCCCCCCGCCATGCCCGAAACGGGCCACGACGAAAAGTGAGGACTACTCATTATTGACGCTGAGGTATCGATCACTTATAGAAAATCTGACACGCGATGATTATCGCGCGACTAAGACTGTGATTCAGAGTGAATTGTTAATAGTGAAGCGAAGCGCGCGTAAAGTGAGATTGTGGATGCCTCGGGGAAACCGCTTACTAAGCTACCTACGAGCTAGAAAAAGGGCAGTCACGTGAATTGTCTTTTCTAAAAGTCAGGTTCAAAGGCACATCTTTGAAACATTTAGATGACAGGGAGAGGGAACTGAGTATTGTAGACTGCAAGATAGATATCTCGAAGTTGTGATCACTGATAATGTGCTGTCGGACTTAAGCTGATTTCGGTTGTGGCGCTGTCAGACGAATGCTCCACTATTCAGGGGTCCAACGGCCCCTGATTGTGGATAAGCTTTTGAGCTTACCGTGGGAAGTATGAAAACATATCCAGAACGAAAATCAGAGAGGTCTTCGTATTTGGCTCAATCAACTGCAAAGTTTAATGGCTGTCGTTAATTCAAGGAGGTACATATTCAGGCACTTGTTATTACATTGCACTAATAGGAAGTTGGCTAATCCAACTAGTTGCGGCGTTGCAAGCTATCCAGATGACTGGCTCGCGGGTCCGACAAACGAGGGACGATCCGGGGTCACCGAAATCCTGCTTTCCTATATAAATGTCAACATCAAGACCTGCAAAAATATGAGAGGCAAGTTTGTAATTGCACTTCTCATACCCTCAGTCGCTACCTTCTAAAATGGTTCACGGTTTTCAAAAAGCCGTTGCCATCGCGTTGGCATTCGCTCTTTCAGCCAACGCCCTCCCTACTCAAACTGTTACCAAGGACCTCAACTTCACAATCCCCGACTCCCTACTGGACCAGCCACTAGTTGGCAAACCAGCCAACGACTTCAACTGCAAGTCAAAATACAACCCCGTCATAACACTCCACGGCCTCTCAGCCAACGACCTCGTCGATCTCAACCAGCTGCAATACAAGCTCAATTCCCTCGGTTTCTGTACTTTCTCTCAAACCTACGGCGCGCACACGCTCGCTCCCTGGATCGGCGGCGTGGTTTCAATGGCCGACTCAGCCAAAGAAATCGCGAGCTTCATCAAGGAAGTAAAGAGCAAGACAGGCGCCGAGAAAGTTGATCTGGTTGGCCATAGTGAGGGCGGCGTCATGACGTTATATGTCCCGCTCACGCAGGAGGGTATCTCGGATATTGTCGAGCATACCGTTGCGCTTGGCCCTGCTGTCCACGGCGCTCAGTATTATGGTTTCACGGATCTGTTTTATCTTGGTGGGCAGGTGACGAGGACGCTTGTGAGTGGGATTTTGAGTGTGTTGGGGTGCGCGGCTTGTGATGATATGGCGACTGGTGGGAGGGTGTATAATGACTTCGCTAGTGCTGCGGGGCATATTGTGCAATCAGGGGTTAAAGCTTCTATTGTTATGTCGAAGTCAGATACTCTAGTAGCTCCTGATGTGAGTGAGATTAAGGAGGCGGGTGTGAGGAATGTTTTTGTGCAAGACTATTGTCCTGATGATAAAGTGGGACATGCGGGCTTAGCGTGGGATACTGGCGTGTGGGATATAATTATCAATGAGCTCGAGGAGAATTATAATGGACCTGTCGACTGCACTCAAGGCCTTACATTTTAATGACAAATAGATTTCAGAGCTCATCAGTATAAGTGCAGCGGGAAAAAAAGACACGTACCAAAAAAGTCCTTTCGGGCATGATGGCCCTGGATTTGACATGGGGAATCGTTAGATGGCCAGGTATTAGAATTATACAACAAAGATTCAAAGAAGCACCGCTCAAATGTAATAATTCCAGAGATTGCATTAACGACAGTGGACTTGACTACTTCAAAACAGAAACAACAATAAATTCAAGCGCAAACATAACCGCATTCAACACAAGTCGCACCTCATGTAATGAAAACCACCCTGCATTGAGCCCTTTCGATCTGATCGCTCACCCGACCCTCATTACCCGCATTGGCAGGCATTCTCCAAAGGCGAATTAGCGGCCCTTGGTGTATCCAAGGTCGGCATGCTTCTTCCAGAGATGCTCCTTGACTTTGTCGGCACGAGAGTATCCATTGCCTTGGCTCTTGAGGCATCCAGCGACGGGGCAGAGATGGAGTCCCTGGTTAATGCCATGTACGGCAGCTTCATGGCGAGTGCGCTCGTAGGCGCGTTTGAAAGTCGCGGAGCAGCCCAGTTGAGTGCACGGGTGTACAGCGGGCCCAGCGGAAACAGTAGGAGCTTGCGTGTTGAGTAGTGCCGACGGGTCTTGTAGAATGAAATCTTGTGGAACAAGGGGATCCAAATATGCTGGACCAGGAAGGTAGAAGGTATTGTCCTGGGTGTTAGGGAGCACATCCGTGGGGCCTGGCTGTTGGAACCACAAATAGTCTGCGTTGACGTTGGAGGTGTGGTTTAATGTCCCAACGCCCGGCACTATGCCAGGCCATGCGGTTGGTTGAAAATCAAACAAATCATGCTGTGGTCCCAAAGTATTTGTAGGGAAACCGAACTCGATTTCATGGCCCAATAGGGGGTGGCTATTGGTCGGTGTAACATTGTCGTTGGATACTTCAAGGCTCTCAGCCAGTCCAAAGCTCAATCTGGGGACTTCCCTGGTGTCCCACGCCAGTCGCCTCTCAACAGACCTATGAGGTTTTCAGCATTGGTAAAAAAAAAACTTACCCAGCCTCAGCGCCCTCGAGCCCCACATTGGGACCCGAAGGCTGACTGAAGGCAGGTGCATCATCCATCTGATTGGCCGAATTCTCGTCGTAATTGATTGCCTGCATGAGGGCGGTTTCGAGGGCGACGCTAAGGGCGATGGTGGCTGGGATGTTGGAAAAGTGACGCGAGCGAGAGGTTACACACAGCAAAAATGTGTGCTTTTGAGGTGGAAAATGATGAGGGGATGGTACTTGGCTTTATGTTTCTGAAATGGAGAAATCAGGGCGGTGGGCCCCTGTTGAAGTCTGCGGGTAAGGCTGTGTCGCTGCTGAAGAGAATGAATAACTACCACTTGGGTATGAGAAGAGATGGAATTGTCGGGTGACGGGGGGGGGAACAGATAGAGTAAATAGCATCGTCATCGCGTTCCTGGACCGGAAGAAAACAAATCGCAATTTGAACTCATTAAGAAATATTTGCATTCGAATAATAACAGTGCCAGACAAACGAGAATGGGAAAAAGGTGAAACCTCGAAATCTTGACGCGATCTGATTCTCGGGGGCACGTTGGTTGTCAATTAGACGTAACTTGAAACCATATCAAAGCGTGCCTGTACAAGAACTCTGTTGCAGTAAGCTGGTTCAGAAGAAGGTTCTGTGGAGAGAATTCCAGATCTTGTCGACCTATCGCCGAAGAAAGGGGGACGCGGATCTTGGTAATAGGAGGCCAGAAAGATGCTCGCCAGCTCCAGCAGTAGCTTCCCTTCTCGATTTGGACCTGGCTGGAAGAAGCTGGACACGTGGAAACTGCTTGGGAATTCCACCTGAGGGTCTTGAACGATTTCCGTGCGTGGGTCAGGCTGCAGCCGTTAATTTGTGGCATGCGTACTGACGCGTTATTCCTGCGACTCGGAAGAGGATTCCGGCGTTGTCAGGATCACTTGGGCTGCGATAGGCAGGGTTGTGGTTTGTAAGAGCTCTGGATTTATTCCATTCATCTCATCGTTAGAAGGGCTCACTGGCCAGCGGCGCACATTGGCCAACCGCGCACCCCAAAATCACTTTTTAAATAACATTAGACCACCACATTATTCTATAGTTTCCAAATTATATTTATATATTGTAGGGCTTATTCCAAACAATCTGTATTAGACAGTTTTTCTTAATCGCTTATAAAGAGTTATTATTTTAATATAATTGCATTTTTAAAAGGGTTTTTGATGGGATAACTAATGAGTCAGCTTTCCTTGGCGCCAAGATAGTCAAGAATCCTTTTAAAATCTTTCTAATCTTTAATATTTGTTATAAAACCTGCTGTGAATTAGAAATATATTTAATAGAAACTGTAATAAAAGCGTCAGAATTGATATATTCAATTTTATCTTCCTTTTTATGAGTGTTGTGGTGATTTTTTATAATTTAATAGATGATTTTGGGTGCGCGGTTGACCAGTGAACCCTTCTAGGTACCGGCACTGTGCAGTCTCGGTCATGGCCGATCACTTGAAACTAAAGTCCGCCTGACGCTAATGCAAGTGCTGACAGCTTTCAGCCCAGCTTGGTACACTCCGCCGCAATCTACCTCATATTAACGACGTATCTCCTTTGTAAAGTCTATGCATGCGTCAGATAAAGTATAAGAGAGTAAGAATGTGGGTCAGTTCGTAGCATCAGTGTAGGTTTAATTGATAATCCCAAATGATAGTCACGTGATTTCAAAATGAATATTCGTGGAACGTCGTCCACGTCTTGCAAGCCTCTTTATTGTATTGTCAGCAAATTTCAAGCATGTGATTCTGAATTGGCAGATAAATGTTGTACTCGAGTACTTTTGAATACCAATGTCCCCTCACCTGCCTGATCCGTAGGTTGCGAGCAAAGAAGCTAGAATCCCACGTACACTAAGGAATTGACCAACGTGAGGTTTACATCTGTATCTAAATCTATTAATATCAAATAGCCTGAGGATCTTATGTGTGCTCCAGTTTCCACCTTCCTTTCTCGGCTCTGAAAAAGGACGATTGTCACACGTGACCCTGACCTCGTGCATTTTTGTTGCACATCGCACCTTTGACCCAACTCGAGATACGTCTGAATTCGTGAATTCTCTTCACTTTTTGATCAGGAGGAGACATGATGATATCTCATTACACCGGCAACGATTTTGAGCATCAAAATCGAATATATGGCGGCGACACCTAGCTAGGTACTTGACAAGACCGTACCTAGGTAGCTGTCAAGCTTGCAGCGCTAGTTTGAAAGAAGATGTGGAAGAGAATCGAGGTGATAAAGCGTTGGAAGAAAAGACGGTAAAGGAGGAAGGAGGCAATACCCAGTGGTGTACTGTTAATACCTAAGTAATTCAGACAGACGACCACTCCACTAGAATCACATTTGAAGATTATACCGCATTATGCTATAAAAGAAAACGAATAAATCTTCGCCGAAATCACAAATACGTAACAGCGAAAGCATACGCCCATCTGATGCTCAGATCTCTCTCTCTGCGCTTAGCTACTACTACAGGTACATACAGGGTATATTCCATTACTCTGAAGGTACCTCTATGACAGAGCTAGAAAATCATGAAGAAAAGGTAATACTGTGTATGAGTTCTTATAGACGCTTGTTTTCCTTCTGCAGTAAGATCAAATAGAACGTAAAAGCTGCCTTTCCTCGACAGAATGAGTGGTGCTCAGGTACAGGTACAGGTACTGGGTCTTTGCAACACACTAAGCCTATTTGGGATGATTCATCCTCTATTTCCACTAGAAAGACCTTCGCATCTCTCAATTCAACTCTCCTTTCTTACTTTTTCAATACTGATCAAATCTATCTTCTGGCACATGTAACATTCCTACAGGCAAAACACTTCATAATCTTTTGGCTTCGGGAACCCCTAAGCACAGGATCTGGCGGCAGCTTGGATCTAGCACACGGTAAGTACTCCACCCGCATTTTTTGAGCGGACTTTCAGACCACGAGTTCCGCCATGTCGATAGGTTTCAATATCTTCTAGTAGTCACAACTTCAAGAAGATAGTTACTTGCTAGCGCGTGCGTACTCATTGCTCTTAACGCCCGTGAGACACGATCTCTAGGCTTAAGATCCACAATGGTTTCTGTAGTGGATCCATCTGCGAAGAATATCGCTCAATTCAAACGAACTGCATTCTTGAAAACGGATCGTTATATCTTGTGGTTTCTACGTATCCAAACTCCGCTAATTTATGCAATGTTCCCACAGCCTCCCATTTTCGATTTTCGATTCGATTTTCGATTTTCGCCCCCCAAGTCATCTCGAGCTGCAACGCTCCTCGCGTCGCCAATGCCTATCCTTCCAACAACGATTCCTGCGAGAACCCTTCACGAAAGATTTCGATGGTGGGAGCGAACATCATGGATCGAGTATATCACATGGATTTTTGCGGTTTTGAGTGGATATGGAGGAATTTCGTCTGGTCGCACGTCGCCAGAATTGATTCACGCTGTCGAAATATTTTGCTTCTGGTAAGACAAATAGCTTCAGACGCGAAGTGTCTTCTAACAGCTTTTGTATTGTAGCTCGTCCGTCGTCTGGATATGTACGTTCTTGTACTGGATACGCTGGGGGGCCACAAGGGCCCCCACCGAGAAACAGGCTTGGTAGGTTCAGCATATTTGCGCGCCTAGCAAATGATCTACTAACATTGAAACTAAAATAGGTTCGTGTTCTTATGTCTAGTGCTCTTTCTTTTATTCGCGTACATCTTCCAAAACCTTTTGGGGCTATCTGTTGTACCATTGTTCGCCCTAACGATTCAAATATCGGTACTCGCTGCGCAGGTGCTATTCACCATCCTCCGCATTGACAGTTCCACGCGAGAACCTTTATCGCCCCGCTGAAGCCTGCGAAATGGTAAGCGCACTCGATGGAGATGTTTCTCATAGCTTGCTCACAACTGTGATAGTTACACAATGTCTTCGCTACATTTCCCTCAGCAGCTTCCGGTCAGCACCACAGTCCCTACGATACTCCGTACACGACACCAACCAAGAATTTTACTCGCAGCCCTGCAGCCTCGCACGCGTAATCTCAAGAAAACGGGTTGATATATTATGCCGAATAACCTCACATTTCTTACAAATTATAGATTTGGGTCAGATGCAGGTTGCTTTTACTTCTCTTCTACGTCAATGGCGGGTCTTTATGGCATGCTCGCGCACGAAACTATCGTGAACTTTGCCCAAATTTACCTCGAGACCTCATGTATTATTATAGCAATTTGAATTACACTTAGACTTTGTTAAATCAGTCTTTTGTGATTTACAATTGCATGTTCAACTACTTTATTTTAAGCTTGCTACACGGTTTCTATTTTGAATGCCAATAATAAATATAAGGGAATTAATCGACGGTGCGACCGAGAGGCAAAAACCCCGGAGAGGATTGGAAATTTAGCGACTCGGCGCCCTAGGAGGTCCCCTCCCCCTACCCCTGAACTCCGAGTCTACAGCGTACGACTCGCTAAATTTCTATGCAGCCAAACTAGAACATACCCCGACGTCCTCCAGAAAGGGCATCCCTATAAGAAATCCATCTCTAGAGGCAAGGTATTGTCCAACCACAGATTGCCACCAAACGCTTCGTTGTGTTCATTAGTGTAGTACGAGCTCCATGATCTCTTCAACTGAAGTGCCAGATTTGCAATCCATTGGGGGGAAAAGAATCATCGTGAGTGAGTGCAATTTCTGGATGGTGAGTAAACACTATAAATTGATAGATCATTTTGTAAATGAAGCCTGATCTTTCGATGCCTCTCAACTACAAGTCCTCAAACAGCTTCGCCAGACTTAGTAACATACCGCATAATTTCTCAGGGGCCCTGGGCGCTACGTTCTGCTTTTCCCAAGCCCGCAGCAGCAGCGCTGCCAGGCATGCCACTGTAGGAATGCATGGCCATGATCACATCATGCTTCTCGGTATCCAGAACTGGAAGTAGCATCCGCTTTCGGATATAGTCCGCATCGTCTTGCGCCGTGACATTTTCACCGGTACCTGTGCTCGGGAGTAGCGCAGACAGCGTAGGATAGCCATGGCTCTGAAGTAGATGGAGCAAGTAGCCGTAATGTCCCGGGTTCTGTGAAGCGCCGGGAACAATAACAAAGACGGGGTAAGATGAGGGCCGGGGTATGATGTGTAGGTTGGATTCGAAAGTTTGACAAGGCGGCTGTGACCAGCTGTGAATTGAAGAAGCCAAAAAGACTTAGATGCGGGGAACTGGACTATCTGCTTCATTTGCGTCATATTGCTCTCCAACCAAAAATACCAACAATGTGAATGTGGTTGTAGATCCGGGCCTCGATTGTGCAGTAGCCTTGGCAGAAGCTTGTATTATTAGCAGGGAACTAGCGTAATACCAGGACAAAACCAACCAATGTTATATAAAAGTGAAAAAGCAATATTTCCAACTGCATTGCATATGTTGAAACCCAAAAATTGAACCGACAAATCAATATGGCAGGGGTGCCCTTAATGTTACGGCAGTTGTTCCCAGCATTCAACCTGCGATTCCTACCGGTTCTGAAAGTGCTCACTGATCTGAGACTTTCGGATGCGTGGCTGCAAACCGTTGGGAAGAACGGCGTCTTGAGATTCAAGATACGAATTTTGTAGGTACATCTCCCCAATCTTCTGAGGTGTCACTCATGCTAGGTTCTTCGCGCTGCTCTCTGGGTGGCTCTGCAAATGCACCTAGCACTTCGACACCATTCTTGAAACATAGCAAGTCGTCTCTCCAAACACTTGCACTAAAAGCTTCGCCAAGGTCTTTCAAGAAATCATGTTCCTGGAATGGGGCTTTCTCTTGCTGCCCAAGAACGCGAGTGGCTTTCCGGTGTCCGGAATAAACGGCAATATGTCGTTCCAAGTGGCTGAAGTATCCGTCGCGAGTTGTCTGCTGCAGAAGGGCCAGATAATGCGGATAATCATCGCCCAGCGATCCGCTAGTGCTTCCACCAAGTAGAACATCCATCGCGGTACGGTCTGAGTCGTAAGTAGCAATGAGCGTCAGAGACTTCAGGTTCCCAATGCGTGACCATTTCCTCAGAAACTCAAGACAACCGACACCACTTCGTCTTCCATAGTTTAGGTCGAAGGGTAAGATCAAGTGCTGGATACTCCTGGCGAGCCCCTGATGTATACGCTTCAGGCTATATACATCATATGCCTCTTCAAACCCAACGACGTTTTTGGCGCAAAAGATGCCCTTGCATTCTTGGTACACTTGCTTGTTTAGTCTGAGAATCGTGAATTGGATCTCTGGCATCACGAAGCGTGTGTCTGTTTCAGCTAGGTGATCCGGTCGAGTTGAAGATGCTTCTAATCCACTTTGGATTTCTGGATCCAGTATGACTATCTTGCATCTACGCTGGCGTCGGTGGTGTTGCTGCGGAATGCGTACGTAGCCAGTGGGAGATGTAAGGTAAAAGCCGTATATCTGAAGACGAATTTCCAAAGGCAGCTGAAACAACAGGAACACCATTTTATAAAGTTCCGTGAATGTTCGAGGAAGGGAGCGATGCTGATGATATTGTCCAGGGTTTCATCAAGTCTCAACGTTGGGTATGGAAGGTGACAAGTGTATCAAAAATGTAGATGGTAGGGTCAGGGGAGCAAGAATCTCAAGCCCTGAGGTGAAATATTTCATACAGAACGTATCGATGGTATATTGTTGTGGTTTAGATCTCGTAAGGCTGAGAGCTGGCTTGAGGTTGACGTTGCTTAGGGAGAAGCGATTCATGCAAAAAGAGGCGGGGCTTGAAACTGACTCGTCGAATCGTCAACCCCCGTCATTGAATGAACATCAGCAACTCCTCTAATTTTGTGACTGCCAATCCGTTGCCCACGAGCAATACATAGCTTGAATATAGCTTGAATGAATTCAAGTCGGCATCTCACGGATATACATCGGCTGCTTTTATCCGCCCATCATGGCTTCCCAAGATCCACCCCTCGATGAAATACAATGGCGCTCTCCGGTCATAGCAATGGGCATGCAGGGCATCCACTCCAACTCCGTCCTCTTCTACTTCGCGGAATCGCCATTCTTCGACAAGACCTCGAACAATGCCGTGCTATTCTCCCAAGCAGTATACAACCAAGCCATGTTCCCCATCATCCAAACACGCGAAGCTTTCGAAGGACGCCTGAAGACGATGTCAGGGCTAGAGTTTATAGTTGCGCAGGAGCCAGCAGATATGGTCAATGGTACTGGCGTATGGGTAATAAGAAAGCAGACACGGAGGAAGAGACAGCCCGAGGAGGACGAAATTACGTTGCATTCTACGTATTTCGTAGTAGGGGAGAACATCTACATGGCGCCCGCAGTCGCAGATGTTCTCAGGGCCCAAACCGTGAGTTCTACCTACAAGTCTTGCTTTGCGGGAGGACAGAAATTGACAAACCACAGCTCTCGATACTCAACTCCCTAAACAAATTCTTCTCCACCGCCTCAGCCCTCCCAACCTTCACACCCGCACTAGGCACAACCTACCTCCCCCCACCATCAGCATCACGTCTCAAACCCACCGAATCCCAAGGCTTAGCCCAAGGCAGCAAAGAAGGCACACCCCTCCCCGACTCCCTCCAGAGCAAGAAACCCCAGCCCTCCACAAACAACAGCACCTACCTCTCCTCCCGTCTCCTCGAAGAAAGCCTAAACATAATGCTAAAATACGGCGATGAATACATGGACGAGAACCCTATTACCGGCGAACCAGGCGCGTTTCACTTGAGTACTACAGGACGAAAAGAAAAGGAGAAGTTAATGGTGCCGCAAGTTGGGAAAGGAATAGGAAGCAAGACAGGGACACCTGCTCCTCCACCGCTGAAAACGAATATCGAGCCGGCGAAGAAGTTGAAGGGCGAGAAGACGCCGACGAAGAGTCCGGGGGTAAAGGGGCCAAAGAGGAGGAAGAGCAAAGCGAATGTTTCTGCTGGAGGGATTAGTCCTATGTGATGGTGCTCTTATTGGGAAAATGGGAGCATGGAATGGCATGGCATTCGGGATGGGAATATACCCCTGGAATTATACATGGGATGGGAAAGGCTTGCTCCATGGAACTCAGACACTCGGTATTAGATATTTATTCAGCCGATATTTTTGGCTGCAGTTCATTCCTCATCACCCGCATTGGCATTTGACTCCAAATTGGAGAGCAGCTTGCGATGGACAGAAAAAGCGGCACTGAATATTCCGAATTTTGAATGCTCCACACGGCCTGGGACATTCAAAATCAAAACCAGTGCCACTTTTTTTTGGTTCAGCGCGAGAGCAGTCAGAACCAGGAAAGCTGACACGGTAATAAGGGATAATATATTACTTCAGAATACTATTATTGCAACATCCAACTTAAAAAATCCCAATGCCACCTCACTCCGAACCGCATTCACACCCCCCACAGCCTCTTTCTTCCCCTCTCCCCTCTCACTCTCATTCTCCAAATCCCCTTCCCGCCCCTCCAACAACACCCCCCTCTCCTCCGGCCTAACATAATCCCTCGGCTCCCTCCACTCACTCAAAGGAACCGTCAATTTCGGCGGACTAACATAACACGCAGCCCAATACGTAAAGAAACTAATAAACAATCCAATCTCATACGCGAAATAATACGCTTTCGTGACGCCCCCAGGAGCATGCACGCCCATGTTATTCAAGAACCCGTAGAAATTCGGCGCTACGCCTACAATGTAGGCTAGGTAGGCGCGCCAGTTCCAGCCGTGGAAATACCAGTACACGCCATTTTTACGGGAGGTGTAGAGATCGTCGATTTCGAGGTAGCCGCGGGTGATGATGTAATAATGACATAGCAGTACTCCCGTAATGGCACTCAGGAAGATCTGATAGCTGGAAAGGAAGGAGATGAAGATGCTAGCGGAGCCGAGGAGGTACCACGGGTTGATGGCGAAGGATACGATGGCGCAGATGAAGAAACCTTTGCGGACGGATAGGTATTTTGGGAACAGAGCTGCGATGTCATTTCCGGCTGGGAGCGAGTTCTCGAAGATTGAGGAGAAGATTGCGCTGTATGCGAAACAGGCGGCGATGAAGAAACATCCGGCGCGGTTGCCGGTTGTATAGGAGGAGGATTGGAGAGTGTCGAGGTAGGTTAGGGGGTTCCAGATTAGGGCACCTGTGACGGCAACGCTGGATGCCGCGACGAGGTTTCCGACAACGGAGACGCAGAGCTGAGAGCAATTAGTGATGTTTTGAGGAGAAGTATTGTGGTACTTACATTAGAGATTGGAAATCCGAGCAAGTTACCAAGAATAACATCATTGGGCTTGGTAGCATATCTTTGGAAATCCGCTGCGTTCGATGCGAAAGTTGCACAGTTTGCAGCTCCCAGCAGGAAAAATCGAATCAGAAGCCATGTTCTCTCTGAACCTGTGGCAGTTCCTGGCTGACGAGCAACTTCTCCAATACCTCCTGCTTTGGTCAAAGTCCAGGCTAACATAGCAATGGCCGAGACGGCAAAGACTATGAGCTTGGCGTAGACTAATCCTTTCATCTTGGGGACTGGAATGACCAGGAAGAAGCAAGTGGCCACCCAGAAGATTGCGAACCCAATCATCCCACCTGAATCAAGAGCAGATCCTGATCCCATGACATTTCTGATATTTGCAATCCTAGGAGTCAAGGCGTGAAGCATCACATACACGCATTGCCCTCCTTGAACGGCGTTGACTCCATTCCAGACGATTGCCATTACCGCACGGTTGAACGTTGGCCACCAGGCACCGAAGACTCCAAAAGAAGCTCTGTTGAGAATTGGGAAACCACTTTCGAAGTATTAGTGATGAGAGGACGTCGCAAGGTTCAAAAGTACTCACATATGGTACTTTGCACCAGCTCGGCCATTGAACACAATGACAATAGCAATCAACGCCTGGCCTCCAGTTGAACATCCAAGTGATTCCCACATGCTCAACCCCAGGGCCTGCGCACTAGATGCCGCATACCAATTCGAAACCGTAGCAGCTATTTCGCATCAGCAATCCATCTGAAATATAATCCTTGAATCGCCAATCCACTTACTAGCAGAAAACCAGAACGTGAGATACGTCCATAAGTCCCAAGTACGATCCGCTAACTTCAAGGGCCGAATATCGTCATTGTCCAACCATATATTCTCACCATGAACATCTTCCGCGCCCTTGGCCTGCAAGTGAGGAGTTGGAATGCCATCTCTGAACCGTCTTATGAGTTTGCTGGCCATTGCGAATTGTTATTCTTACAGAACTCTAATGTGTCGATAATGTTGACCTTGACGTTCAAGTCCAGACCAAAGGCAGACGGGGGAGCCGCTACTGAAGTAGTCATGTCTTCCATTTAAGCGTAGACCATTTTGTTATCAGTCCCGCACCACGACCGAAATTGAGTAATTGGCCTATCGCAGGTGGATACGGGTTGTTCTCGCCGTGGGCCAATTTGTTTGCTAGGGATCCCCATTTTTGGGCTTGTCAGATTGAAAATGGGACGACTAGAACCGTTAATCCTGGGCGGAGATCACGATAAGGGGACAATGCCAAGGCTGAGCACGTGCGTTCAGCGACCAGGTCCCATCAGTAAGATGATAAAGAGAGTTTATATACCCGATGGCGGAGCCGGTGAGATGGTTAACGTAAACCTGATACGCGTATGCCAAACCTAATTTTGTGTTGCATTGGTATGCAGATGTTCGGCCAAAAGTGGGATGTCACGTGTAATATTGTACCTGGCCGCATTCCAACAGAAGCGGGCGAATGCTATCTATTGAACACGGAGCCAAGTCAGCCTCTTAAATACCGACATTTGATCGGAAATCGGCGTGAACCGACCTAGAGAGCCGTATTGCATACTGTGTAGACCGAGTGACTCAACGGTGCAACGATTTCCGAACCTACATCGCGGGCTACAGAGTAAATACTCACTATATTTAGGGGGGTTCATTTTACTAAATTGCTCTCGGTAAAGCTCCTTTTCACAGTTTGGAAGTCCAAAGACATCCAAGATGACGACTACCACCACCACAGAGCAGCCTTCGACTTCGAAGCTCGAACTTCGCACGGCTTACGGCCCTGTTTTTAGAGATGTTCTCAACACTCCCCCAAGAGACTGTACCGCCGAAGAGATTCCAATCATCGATCTATCACCTCTCTACTCCCCCGATATTGAAGATCGGAAAGCATTGGCCAAGACACTTCGTGCGGCCGCAGTCAACACTGGTTTCTTCTACATCAAGAACCACGGAATCAAAGATGAGACAATCGCAAATGCAAAGAAGCAGCTTCTCACGTTCGTCTACTGACTTTGAGAGAGTATAATGTACTGAAAATAGCTAGGTTCTTCAAGCAATCCTATGAGGATAAAATGAAAATCAGCTCAGCGCAGTCAAAATACTTCAACGGCTACAAGGGGTCCAAACAAACAAATATTAGCCCCAGCGAGGGCATAGATATCAAAGAGACTGTAAGAGATCCAGGAAAGAGGAGAATTTTCCCATGCTAACTGACCAATAAGATGGGATGGCGCTATTCCCCTCAATATGACCCAGACCCAAAGGATCTCAATGCGATTCCCGAGGAAGTGAAGCCATGGATTCGAGGAGAAGACTTCGTATGGGAGGGAACTTCTCATCTGCCGGGATTCAAGGAAGAAGTTCTTGCCTACTGGGCTGCATGCTTGACATTGTCGAGAAAGCTTGTTAAAATATTTGCGCTGAGCCTTGATCTTGCTGAAGACTACTGTATAAACCCTTTCTGCTATTTTTGAATTGCATCCAAGGAAAAGGATTACTAACATTTTGCATACTAGTTGACAGCAGAACAACATATCCAGGTGCCGACGGGGTCTTTAATTACTATCCAACCGTAACGGACGAGGAGAAAGCCAATAACTCCATTGGTCTTGGAAGCCACACTGACCTTCAGCTATTCACACTCCTCTGGCAAGACATGGTTGGTGGTTTGCAGGTATTGAACAAGGACGGCCAGTGGATCAAAGCTGTTCCAGTAGAAGGAACCATTGTCGTCAACATCGGCGACTTCATGATGAGACTCTGCAACGACATATATAAAAGCACGGTCCACAGGGTGTATAACAGGTCGACAGTGGAGCGAGTATCGATGCCGTTCTTCTTTGGTAGGTTGAATAATCACATAAGATTACATCGTGCTGATTTGGGATAGGCCTGAACTTCAACTGCGTCGAGGGTGTGGTTCCATCTTGCACATCTGCAGATAACCCAGCGAAATACGAGCCGATTTCTTGCGGAGACTGTGAGTAGCTCGTTCCAAATCAGCCTTCCTCAATGATCTAACTCGAGGGTAGGGTGTCAGCTGCGATTCAAACTTGAAAGTGACGAGATGAAAAAGAAGATGGCTTTACAAGCTCAGGCGCCGAGTGCAACAATTGTTGCAGCCTGAGATGCGCATTGGAAGAGTAATACATTAATTGGAGGCGTTTGAGCACAGTTCAACAGGAAAAATCCTTTCGTCTCAACGACGGAAGTTAAATTGATCATACCATTGTTAATGAACTGAGATTGTCTCTTGTCGTAAGATACGTACCGGAGCTTCATCTCCTGCTTGGGCCCGGCTGTTGGATTGCCAGCCGCTCCAATCGCCTGGTAAAATTAAATGCTCTTACATGTCTTCTTTTAATGATCAGACGAACTGAGCCGGTCTTGTAGATTTCTTATTCATGGTGTTTTGCCGCTCAAATAACCTTCTGCACCAACTCAATCAGATCAAAGAACGCTTCCCTCGCCATATCCACCTTCTCCAACCCAAATCCCACCATAACTGTCCTCGTCTCCTCTGGATTCCTTGTAGCAATAGCACTGGCAATCTGGCTTGCATACAAATGACCAATCGTCTCTCGTTGTTCGCCACCAGCACCAAGTAATGTCTTCGGGGTAAGGTGGCCGAGAGGAAGCATATCTGAGTTATCGGTGGGGAGAGCGGTATCGAAGGAGGTAGGCGAGGCAGAGGAGAGAGGGACTTGGATCTTCAACAGAGTTAGCTTTTGTGTTTCCCAATTGATGAACACATACCCATTGTGCAAGTCGACCTCCTTGGACGATGGTAATTAAAATCTTGTCCGAGAAATACATCGACGTGAGGTCCGTTTCCACGCCGTTGACTAAACCAGCCACCTGTTTCGTAGCCGCAGGAAAGGGAGAAGCTTCAATTCCACCATCAAGGCCCATACTCTGCAAGCCATCTGATATCGTTGGATCTGCCATTTTGGCTACTTGGAGATGTTGTTGACAAGAAGTTCAGCCTCCTTTTCCAGCCTCGCCCTAAAGGTGGGTCTCAATCCTCACCGCCTTTTTCTGCCACAAAAAAGTTGCGATTTCCCAGAACCTCGAAGACAACCACTCACCACGGATCACCACAACTCACCACAACTCACCACAGCTCACCACAGCTCACCACTACTCATCACCTTAAAAATATCCCAAAAAATGCCACCGAGCTCTTAAATCTCCCAAAATGCCGAAATTTGTTCCACGCCAGCGAAAACACAAGGTTATCGCTCGAGCAAAGGAAAATGGCAAAGATACCCGAACTACCGCGGACTCGAATGCGGTCGAGCACATCCCCGCACCGAAGTCCGAAATCGAGGAGATGAAGCAGCGTATGAGAGACGAATTGCGCAAAGAGGGCCAGAAAATTAGCGGGAAGAAGGCGAAACGATTAGAGAAATATATTGATACGAAGTTGAGGAAGGATGAGAATCGAGTGCTGATTGCGCAGCTGGCGAAAGATACCACGGATACGAGTCTGTTTAAAAGTAGTAGCAGATTAGGGCAGGGGAAAGAAACGAAGAAGCAACGACTGGGGCGGGCGCTGGAGGAGTCGAGGAAGGGGATTGATGTTGACGGGGACAATGAGGAGGTCTTGTTTGAGAAACGGACTATCCGCGAGCCTGAGGACCAGACGGATGAGGACGAGCAAGACGAGAGCGAGCCTCTGACTGGGGGGCTCTTTGGTGGTGCTAAAGTTGGAACGCTAGCGGTACAAAAGGCCCCGATTGTTGCGGGTGGAGGCTTGAAAAGACCACTGGAGTTGGGCGAAGATGGCAGACCAGTTTTGAAGAAGAGGAAACGATCGGGAGGCGTAAAATCGAAGATATCATTTCAACCACAAATACCTGCAGAATTGCCGTGGGAAGGATTTAGTTCTGATTCCGAAATGGACAGTGGTACGGACGGAGAGTCCCAGTTGAGCGGTGAAGAGGGGGATTCATCTGACGATTCGGAGGAGGAAGGTTCTCCTAGTGGCTCAGATTCAGAAAGTGGATCTGAAGATGATGAAGAGACGGACGAGTCTTCTTCTGAAGAGAGCGAGGATGGAGAAGATACCCCTCAAAAGAAAGAACGTTCATCAGCCTTTAAAGCATGGGCGAATCAACAATTAAATGAGGCCCTTGGTTACCAGCCTTCATCAAATATACAGAACGCGACAGACACCCCGAAAGTCGCAGGCTTCAAACCAAGAGCCCCGGAACAAGATCCATTACCACAAGAACTTCAACAGACCGCCAACGTAGAGAGGAAAGCATTTAGTATATCAGTGTCTAGACCTTCAGTCATTCAAGACGTCCGGCTGCAACTACCAGTCGTTGCAGAAGAACAGAAGATTATGGAAGCGATACATAACAACAATTTGGTAGTCGTTTATGGTGCTACTGGATCTGGAAAGACGACACAAGTGCCTCAATTTCTGTATGAAGCTGGGTACGGATCCAAGGATTCTCCAACTCCTGGCATGATTGGTGTCACGCAGCCTCGACGAGTAGCAGCTGTCAGTATGGCCAAGCGTGTCGGAGATGAATTGGGAGACCATGGCAAACGCGTCGCTTATCAAATTCGATTTGAAGGAACTGTCAGTGCAGATACAGCCGTCAAGTTTATGACGGATGGTGTTCTTCTGAGAGAGGTCGCTCAAGATATTGCTCTTCGAAAATATTCTGCTATCATTATTGACGAGGCCCACGAGAGAAGTGTCAACACAGACATTTTGATCGGGATGCTAAGTCGTGTTGTCAAATTGAGAGAGGAGATGGCAGCTGAGGACGAATCGATCAAACCATTGAAGCTCATCATCATGTCTGCTACTTTACGAATCACAGACTTTACACAGAACAAGACTTTATTCTCAACTCCACCACCAGTGTTACAAGCTGAAGGCAGACAATTCCCTGTCACGAATCATTTTGCACGCAAAACTTATCCCGATTACGTGGATGATGCTTTCCATAAGATCAGTAAAGGGCACAAAAAGCTACCCCCTGGCGGCATGCTGGTGTTCTTAACTGGGCAGAACGAAATCACTCAGCTCAGCAAACGACTGAAGGAAGCATTTCGCATTGGGCACACAGCATCAGGACCCCAGGTGCGGATTTCTGGCAAAGATGCGCCAATGGAAGCAGAAGACATTGACTTTGGCGAAACGATGGATGGCGATAATGACGATTACGATGAAGACGAAGATGAAGTGGATATTATTGTTAATGATGATGACGAATTCAAAATAGAGGGGGAGGAAGAAAGTTCCGGGCCGGCAAAGATGCATATCCTGCCACTCTACTCTCTATTACCAACAAGAGAGCAATTGCGAGTTTTTGAACCACCACCGGATGGATCACGTCTGGTTGTTTTGGCTACAAACGTAGCGGAAACGAGTTTGACGATCCCTGGGATTCGCTACGTCTTCGATTGTGGAAGGTCGAAGGAACGCAAATACGATCGAACGACGGGTGTCCAAAGTTTTGAAGTTGGGTGGATAAGCAAAGCGAGTGCAAGTCAGCGAGCAGGTCGTGCTGGACGTACTGGGCCTGGGCATTGCTATAAGCTCTATTCGTCGGCCGTGTATGAGCGGGATTTCCAAGAATTCGCGGAGCCCGAAATATTACGGATGCCAATTGAAGGAGTGGTGCTTCAGTTGAAGGCCATGAATCTTGAGCATGTTGTGAATTTCCCATTCCCAACGCCTCCTGATCGACAAAGCCTAGCGAGCTCTGAGAAGCTTTTGACATATTTGTCAGCTACATCTCCGACGGGGCAGATTACTGCAGTCGGGAAGACCATGTCGATCTTTCCTCTCTCGCCTAGATTTGCGAGGATATTGACTATTGGACATTTACACGATTGTTTGCCATACACCATTGCGTTGGTAGCAGGTCTCTCCGCGCCCGACGTCTTCATTCCAGAAAATCAAGCTGTGCCGGCCGCCCCACTAGAAGGTGATGGTCAGTTCATCAGCAGGGATGAAGTTGACAGACGCAATAATATCAAACGAAATTTTGGCACAGTACAGGCAAAGTTCTGCTTCTTGGATGAAAAGTCAGATGCAATCAAACTTCTCCAAGTTGTTGGCGAATTCGCACACGAGCCGACTGAGGCCTGGTGTCAAGACCATTATGTGCGGTACAAGACTTTAAAGGAGATATCTCTCCTTCGAAAACAGATTACAGATCTTGTCAAGACGAACATCCCAGCTTTCGCTTCTCTGAAATACGAAGAGAAGCTCCCGCCGCCAACCGCGAAGCAAGTCAAGTATTTGAAACAAATCGTCACAGCAGGATTCATAGACCATGTCGCCATTCGAGCAGACTTATCCCCAAATCCTCTCGATGAACGACGGAAACCAGCTCGCGCAATCGATGTCCCTTATATTACACTCTTCCCATCGCATCTCCGACGAGACGACGAGGACAAGGCAGTCTTCATCCATCCCTCTTCACCACTCGCTCGCCATAGTGTCCAAGAATTGCCTAAGTTTATTATCTACTCTTACCTTCAACGCGCGGCACCCAACCCAGCAAAGCCCGACAACATTCCTAAAACAAGAATGCATGCTCTCACTGATATTGAGGAGGGACAGCTCGCAGCATTGGCGAAGGGCACGCCGCTTCTGCATTACGGGAAGCCGATTAAGGAGGTGATGCCGAAAGCGAAAGGAGAGGGAAATGCGAACGTGAGGGAATGCTGGGTTATTCCCTACTTGAGAGCGGAGGGTATGGGAGGGATTGGGTGGCCATTACCAGCGAGGAAGGTAACGCAGAAGAAAATTCCTGGGAGAGGATGGGTGGTTGAATAAGATCCATAGGTATGAAAGAATGAAGATACCCTTTTCCCTCGCATAGAGGTAATTTCCCTCTCGTCTTTCTCTCATCTTCCTTCCACCTTCCCATTCCAGCCACCCAAACCTTATTCCCCCCAAAAACCTTCGTTGCAAATCGCAGCCAACCCCCCAAGATGTCTCACTCGCCCAATCCCAATTACGCACCACACCTCCCTCAACCAAAATGTCTCAAACTATATTTACCCCACACCACCCTCATCTCGCTAGTCACCAATCAGGCAATGCGCAATTCTAAGACATTTTAATGCATGAACTGCGAAGTGCAACAAAAAGGTTCTTGCAGTAGTATCCTACTTGTCAACGGTCACGATGGCTAAATTGCTGTACAGTAGCGCTGCGACGGGTCTGGCGTACAGTAGTGGGGTTTGTGTCTAGAGTGGCGCGGAGATCCGCCGATAAGGATCGCGGGGCAATCTTGATGTTTGAGGTTTCAGGTGCTAGATATAGCAAACTTAAAGCTGACATATGTTGTATTTCTCTTTTATAGATTGATTTCATACTTAAGCTTTAGTTTTGGCTCTACAAGTGTACGGGATGATTATTCAAAATGACGCTATTCCCGGGAGTTACCCTCATCACCGGCGCTGCATCTGGTAACCCCACACCTCTGTCCTACACTTTCTTGAAATCTAACATAGAATGAGGAATCGGCCGCGCAATAGCGATCTCCTTTGCCGTAGAAGGCTGTCTCAGGATCGCTCTCTGTGACCGAAATCTCACCGGGCTTCTGGAAACTCAGACACTCATCCAAGAGAAAAACAAAAATGCGGAAGCGCTAGTTCATGAGGTAGATGTCTCGAAGGAAGAGGATATTGAACGAATGGTGAAGGAGATTGTGCGGAATTGGGGGAGAATCGATTATGCTGTTAACGCTGCTGGTATTTCCTTCCTTGCGGAAGGCGTGTAGGGGCTAAAATGATGCAAAATAGGGGTAATTGGCAACAATGACCGCTCGACTTCTACTTCTTCGGCACAATTTGATTTGATTAATAATATCAACTACAGAGGCTGCTGGCTTTCTTCCCGCGCTGAGCTGGCTCAGATGCTTACTCAGGACCCGTTGCCGAGCCATGATGGGAGACCGGGCGAGAGAGGGAGCGTGGTTAATATCGCTAGTCAACTTGGAATTGTGGGCAGACCGAATGCTCGTGAGTCTATGTTCGCGAATAGGAAGAGTTTTGGGAACTGACAGTCTACAGCGGTGTACTGTGCCTCGAAATCTGCAGTGATAGGCATGACGCGGTGTGATGCTATTGATGTACGTTGCTTTTCATTCCTACTTATTTTGGTTTCTGATGAGCAATAGTATTCGAAAGATAATATTCGAGTTAATTGTGTTTGTCCCGGTGTTATCGAGTACGACTTCTTCCTCTCTTCAAGGACAGTACTGATTAATCGTAAAGGACCCCAATGACGCAAGGGGATCCAGAGTTTAGAGAGGCTCTAGGACCAGCAATTGAAATTGCGCCTATGAAGAGGATGGGGACTGCTCAAGAGATTGCCGATGCGTGTTTGTTTTTGTGTAGCAATAAGGCGAGTTTTGTGCAGGGACATGCAATGGTAGGTCCTGTATCTTGAGTGGCGTGCGTTCTGGGTTGCTAATGGTTCTTTAGGTCGTTGATGGTGGTTATGTTATTAATTGAGCCGTCGTCAAAAGCAGGGGAATAGATCAACAAATACAATCTATTTGGGAGATCTCTATCGAAGTCTATTATAGTATGCCCGCGTTCCCAAACCTTGCGCCTCTCACTGCACGGCCACCGAACTATCAAGCTTATACTCCGTTCTCAGTATCTGCTTTCGATGAAGCCGCAAGTGCTTCATTAAAACTCTTCACAACATCATGTTCATGCAACCAAGTCGTATTAGACCCCCGCTTAGCCCTCGCCCGCAACTCCTCATCCGTCTCCTGCGTCTCCGCCAAAATTTTCTTCGTTTTCATGGCATTATTCATATGCACAACCTTCAATAACCGAACGGCGTGCGGCCTCCGCGTATCTTCATACAATTTCAACGCTTTCGTAATCTCCGCTGGGGAAGGCTTCTGCGTTGCTGATTGGGGGAAAACGGACGTGAGAGCAAGGTAAAGAGCGTATGCATCGTCTATGGCGAGAGAACCGCCAGTCGCAAAGGCACCGCCATGGGCATGGGCCGCATCACCGATCAAAGTGACGCAGTCTCCGAAAATCCAGGTTGGTAGGGAAGAACCGCAAAAGTAGTTAGGGTAGTACCTAATATCGGGACATACATTTGCAAGTTGCTTAACAACGGGGTTCCAATCCTGAAGGCATAGTCAGCAAGGCTCGATCGCAAAGTTACCTTTCAGACTACTCACAACATATTTCTCTCTCAGAAGGTTGATATCAGCTTCTTTATCCCAGCGTCCTCCATCTCTAAACTTTGCAATAGCAGCAGGATCATTGGGATCCGCGTAGATTCCTCCTTGAACCGTGAAAAGATTCCGAGCTAGACGCGTTGCAAAGAAATTCGTGTCTGGACCCCACCAGTGCGTCGAATCAAGCGGGACACCTTCGATAGGGTCAACGAGCGACGCATCGAAAATACCACGAAAAGCAGTATGACCACTCCATTCAAGTTCGAAATCAGGAGCGAAAGCATTTCTGACACCCTTTACCATTTTCCATCAGATCATGTTCGCTTCAGGAAAGACCATCAAGGAAGCACTCACCGACCAAATCCCATCAGCTCCAATCAACATATCCGCCGTAGCCGTACTCCCATCCCCAAATTTCATGCTCACACCATCCCTCCCATTCGCCGTCGCAGCCACCAACTTCTTCCTCAAATGTATACTATCACGTGGAATATGCCTCAACAACGCCTGCTGCAAATGGCCCCTATGAAACCGCGCCGTATAATGCAACGGCTCACTAACATTCTCATAGAAATCCTCCCCAATGATTTCATTCGTCTTCCAATGCCTATAAAACCTCGATATCGGATTCGGGCCCCGGTACGCCACTTGATCCGTAATGCAATCTTCTAGCCCTAATCTCTGCAACGTGCGCAAGCCATTGGGCCCGAGTGTTATGCTGGCGCCTATTTCTTTGAGCTCGGTGGCTTTTTCGTAGAGGGTTATGTTGATATTGGGGTGTTGGCGCAGGGCGATGGCGGCTGTAAGACCGGCTATGCCAGTGCCGACTATGGCGATGTTTAAGGGACCTGAGCCGCTTTCTAGACTTCCCATTTTGAAACTTATATCTCTATATCCTTTCAAAGTGTTGAACGAGTAGATGTATATGCAGCATGAAGATTTGAGAATGCAAGTCACGAGTAGTCACACGAAAAAAAAAGGACAACGAAGAACTAATGCCGTCCCTAAAAACCCCGCTTTTGATAGTCGCGATTTAGGCCGGTCGGGATCCCTCAAATAGCCAGAACTTACAGTAATTCCGCTCCGATCCACCCTGGCTGGAGCGATAATATCGGGAGACTAGGTATCGAAGTGGGACGATATCTTGAATTTTCTGAATCCAGACCACCAGGACCTGCCCACTCTTAAGCTTGGTGGCGAGTACAGCGTAAATATTTTTCTTGGCGAACTCGACATCTTTCTTATCAAAGACTTTCTCAACTAATACAAGCAAAATAACTTATTGGTGCCACAATTGAGTATATTAAACATTCGATGCTTTGCATCTGCGAAAGCGTGGGTGGCGTCAGGATTCAGGGGGCGGGGTCGCCAAGCGAGATCGTCGAACCCCTCCCCCTTTTCTAGAATGGCCAGGCCAGCACCGCCAGCATCGCTAGCTTTGCTACAGATATTTCACAAATTTGGTCCAGGTTTATTCCAGACTTTGGACTTACTACAAAGCTGTAGATCCTAGCATGACTGTGTTATTTATATTTCGGTGTTTCAAAACATTAATCGTACTTGTGGAAATTCTATCTTACTAGCCGACAAAGTTACTTAAAAATCGGATCATATCAACCTCTGTTATTCTAAATACCTCCAATATCAGCGACATCCTTCCCATCAACACAAAACATCCAAAACCCATGCATAACAAACCCAGCCCACGTAAGCAGCCCCAACGTCTGATCCTCATCAAGCCCCATAACAGCCTCCCTAAAAGCCATCGCCATATCAACCCACAACACCTTCTCACCCGACTCACCCCTCCCCTTCTCCTCCCTCAATTTCTTGACCTGCTCAACAAACGCCCCAAAGAAACCTCTCGAAAAGTTCGCCCCTGCAGCATCCGGAATAGGCCAAAGAGTGGAAACGGTCGACCCCGCACCAGAATACAAGAACGCGGGAACGAGACCCATTACTTCATCGCCTACTTTGACATCAGTCAGACCTCCGGAACAGGCGATGAGATTGATGTGAACGCCTTGCTGGATTCGAAGATCGAAGACTTCGCGGGCTGTGAGGCGGGTTTGTGGATCCAGGCTTTCGGAAGGGAGGGGGTTGTCTTGTGTAGGAGGCGGTGGAAACTCGAAATGATGATCTAGTGGATTTGTACTGTCCCACATGCAATGTGTGTGTATATGCAGTAGTCTAGAGCGCTCGGCCTGCCTCAAGAATTCGGACTTGGAAGCCGAGCCGTCTATCATTGGAGGCGAATGGAAGGTAGTCGCTAGGTTGGTGATGCTTTTTCTTCCTCTGCTAAACAACTCACTGTCTGCTGCTCCAATTCCGGAGAAGAATTGTGGATTGAGGGGACCGAGAGAGTCGGCGGCGTATTGTGAGGCCAAATGACACGCTCGCATGAGTGTCTGGCTGTGTGCATAGACGATTGGATTGCGGAAAATAAGGGGTTCGTCGTTCACACTCAGTGCATGCAAAGGAAGCCGATACAGGAAATCTGTGGGTGAAAGTACCAGTATCTCTTCTGGTTTAGTTCGCGAAGCAAGTGGTGCGACCAGGCTCCCGCAGATTTTGTTGAAAGTCTCCTTACTGTGTGTATAGTCAAGCTCGGGCCTTTCGCCGTCATCAGGCTTGGCCAGATATTTGTCTCCCCAAGCTACAGCCTCTCGAAGGTTTGTTGGGATGACATCAATGGTTGGTGTTTCTCCGGCTCGTGCAGTCAGGAGTAGTAGTTCACTTCCTTGACCTATCATGGAGGGGACATAAATCCAGTCGACAAACACCATCGGTATATTTGACCCTCTAGTTATGTCTTGAAGATCGTCGAGTTCCAAGGGAATCCCCTCTCGCAGATTAATCAGTTCCCGCAGTAGTGGGCTTTGCTTCATCTTTTCTCGATGGCTGTCAAGTTGCCGCCGGAGGTGAAAGCGATCCTTCTTGGCAGCCAAGTCCAACTTGTTTTGCAAATCAAGCATCTCCTGATATACTGGTCCCACCTCATTCGAAGCAAGAATCTTCTTCACAAGGCCTGGTGGACTCGGACGAGACATGCCTATTGCCATCGCAAGCAAGCGGTTTTTATATTTCTGAGCCAGGTTCCATAACAACTTGGTCTCTTCTTCTGTGAGGGGATCTGGTCCGGCTAGCAGGAGTTGCAGAGAACTTTTAATCGTGGTGTGGTTCTGGTGCCGCCCAGCGAGTTCTTCCCGTTTCTTCATGCCATTGAGCCCATCCTCCCAAGAGGCCTCTCGTTCGCTTTTAGAAAATATGTGGTCTGCTTCGGAAAGCCAATGAAGACCCTGCTTTTGAAGCTGGCGTATTTGATCGTCTGGTGGGGTCTCGTCGGAAATACTGGCCGACAAATTTGCAAATACCTCTCGCTCTTTTTCCGTTTCCAGTGAAGAGCTTGAAAGTGCCTTGTATATTGTGAGTCTTCTGATTTTGCACCAATTAATTGTAGCCAGCATGCGTTGTTGTGTTGCAATATTCTCCAAGTTGCCAGTTTGGCGGAAAGCGACGAGAGAGCTCTGGCAATGCTCTTCGGCCTTCATTGCGAAGTCCCAGGAATCGAAGAGAAGCCAATTTCCACCTTTCCAGAACTTCACCATATACCGCCAGGAGAGACCCGCCCGCCAAAATGGAATATTGGACTCGGTGTATTCCTTCAGTGTCCTCGGCAGGTTTGCTTGGAGCTCTAAAAGCCGCTCAAAATCTGCAATGTCAAAATCGATGAAGCCCGAGTCCACCGTGTGGCTTTGTCTTAGTCCAAGGAAGGCGATTAGCCAAAATAGCCGGATATTTCGTGAGCCTTTGGGTGGATTGGAAAGCCAGCCAGACAGCAGTTTGAATCGGTGATCGCCAGCCTGGTCTGTCGTATCTTTTGGCAAGAACAATGCCTTAAACATGTTGCAAGGGTCTCTAGCTTTCAAATCATCTCGAAGATTATTCATAGAGACCGTATCGACTTCTTTCTGCTCATGTTCGTCAAGGTCAAAGAGTTCCCGAAATCGTTTCCAATCGAGCAAGCTGTGTTGAACATCTTCGATAGCCCAGTCAATCAGATAGTGTAACAGTTTTTGGGTGCTCTTCAGTTGATCATCTGGACCAGTGCCGAGTATTGTGAGTTCTGATATAGACTCCCCCTCGTCAATCTCGTCTTCTAAATCGTATCGAGAATTGCCTACTGCTCCATCCCCGGGTGCCACTATGTTAGCCCAGCTAAGATTGAGAAATCCTCTGGTTGTCGACGCCAAAATTGACCACTTGTCTAAAACTCTCCGGGCCTCCTTGGTTGCTTCAGTATCGTTCAAGCTCGATAGAATAATCACACGTCTCGAAATAAGCTGCTTCATCATAGATGGGGATCGAAAGTCTGGGTGTTTGAGAAGGAATCCGTCAATCCATTCCAACTCTTTCTGCCGATCGACGAGTCCTGCGAGCACAGGAGACATGTTGTGCCGATTTTCTATTAGACTGCAAAGGTCTTCTTGAACATACTCATCTTCGTGCTCGCCCTGCTCTCGAAAGGAGTAAAATTTCGTAAGATATTCTTGCGAATTGGACTTCCCGGCGAGGAGCAGCGCTGTCCATGCGGCGGAATCTAAAAGTGGTGAAACTTTTCTATGGCAGGTTGCCTTCGCCCGTAGTAGAAGATCTTCAATGAATTTCAGCTTTTCAACTGGATCAGCGATGAAATTGACTTTCACTGTTTGGAGTTGGAGATACAGAGGTAGGTCGTCCTTGGAAGCAACCTCGTTCCCAGCACACCAATCGTCTAAGGCCATAACACACTCTGACGCCATCTTTTCCGCTCGAGGTAGATCATGTAGCTCCACCAGAGTATTGGCATAATCTTGCTTGACCTCAGCCACCATGAAAAGTCGATGCCGAAGATCAGGAAGACGACTGAGTAGCTCAATGACTTTCTCTGCTGACTCGGGACGTTTCTCCAACGGCGTTCTATTAATCTCGACTCGATATACCATGAGAGCACTCCTAATCATGCCTCGTTGAAACAGTGAGATGCGAAGGTCTGTAAAGCCTTGCCAAGGAAGCTGAATGTGCCTTGGCTTTGGGATCATGGTAAACTCTGGCTCTTCGAACTTTACAGCTAATTTGACAAACAGCCATATTATGCAGTATCGGCACACACAAATTGCCTGTTTCGAGTTAGCCACAAAGCTATGAAGCGGAGACGGCGGGCTAACCTGTATGTCTGAATACTCGGAAACTGGCAGGTCCCAGAGCCACTCTTTGGTTCTCTCGAGCTCAGCGATAGCGGGCTCTAATATTCCCTTGTGTCGGGTCTCGACGAGCGCTCTTTGAAGAGCTAGCAAACGCCATTCAGGTTGATCGAGGACATTTTGATCGTGTGCCTGATCCTGCAGCGGCGTTTCGAGGAGCCGGTAAACCTCACCATATCTTCCATGCTCCAGGTACAGACTACTCCATTCAATCAGAACAACTGGAATATGATGATCAGATCTCAAATCGTGCTGAAAGATGGCCAGGGCGTCCTGATATCGTCCAATCTGCTTGAGCCATATTGCGCGTTCCAGCAATAACACCGACTCGGGGCTTAGAGACGGATAAAGAGAAGAGCTGGGGCCTAAATAAGTAGTCATTTCCAAGATTTTGCAACGGAAGTAAAATGCATTCAGAAGGGGAAATTGTGAATTGCAAGTCATTCTCAGGGCTGAGGAAGGTGCATACGCGCTAAACCCAACTCGACAATCAAAGTCTCGTTGGACATGAAGCTGAACCTCAAGTTGTAAAACATGCATACAGGACATGGCCTCAGCTGAAAATAATTTTCGTATCGATCCCGACACAAAGCCTTCAGATAAAACTGTATTAGGCACCGCAATAAAGCTGCCATTTAAAATCTTCCAAAACCAAGGGAATGGATTCACCACCCACCCAGCGCGACCCCGATCTACCATCCAGAGTACTGGAACCAGCAACGGAAAACAGCCAGAAAGAAGATTCAAACTTACCTGAAGTCGAAGTATGCGCACAAGCTTTGGATGTTTCAAGCAAAGCCGCTCCGAACCTCCCAGTCAGCATCACCCTCGCCATCGACACAGAAGGGTCCTCCTACCTCAGCACAAAGCCCCAAACCAACACTCCCGAAGAAGAGCTCTTTCCGCGAGAAGTAATCGCCTCAGCAATCGGCTCCACAAACCTGCAAGCAGAGCTTAAGCGGCCCATCAAAATCGGCACCTTCAACAACCTCCCCGCCTTCCTGCTCCGCACAAGATTCTCATTCCAGCGCGTCACCACAAGTTCTTTTTGCAGAATCAAAGCCGCGGAGGTAACGATCGTATTTGAAGATGCCGCTACAAGCCCAGACGTGAAACCGACTTCCTTGCCAAGGGGTACGCATCCAGCTATCGCGGCATGGTATCCTGATCCGCTGTTTGAGGGGGAAGTCTCGACGGCGACAGTGAGCAATAATGTGGAAGGCGAGCTGAACGCTACTTATCTTGGAGCTGGAGCGAATTTGAAAATTGGACAGAGCAAAACATCCGTATGTTCTATTCCCTTGATGGAAAATATAGCTCACATTTTCACACAGATTGCTACCGGCCGCACAATAATCCACAGCGTTCGCGGCGGCGGACGACATCTGAATGCGCTCACATGGACCATAGAAGAAGACCGTATCGCCAAAGCCGGTATCCCACGGGATTTGCTCCTACCGCTCATAGTAACGCATCAGAGCCAGAGGTTCAGGGCGAGGGTCACTGTGAAAGCCCATTTTGGATTATGGAGGGGGACGTTGGCGCGGAGTGTCCCGGTACTAGGGAGGAATGATGAGCCGCTTTTCTTTGATCCTGGAGCGTTGGAGAAGATGGCGAGGGAGGGGGTGGAGAGGGGCCCGGATGGGAAGTTGATTGCTGAGGAGGTGGAGGCATTGGATGGGTTGGATTTGAGGGTTTGGAGTTCTTTGGAGGGATCGGCGGCGTAGAATAGCGGGCATAGCCTGGAAATTTAGCGTTGGTCTCACTAAAATCGCTGTAAGCTTAGTGTGTTGAATCCCTCCAACCCCACAATACGGTGACCGGTCTTCCGCCGGGTGTGTGCAAAATTCTTGAGCTCTCGAGGTCACCGTGTAAGGGCCAGATGCTAATAACTGAGATATCTCCAATTCACATCTTTATATTTGCCCCCCTCCTGGATCTTCAGTATTCTCTAACGTTCCCGCCCAGGGATATGGGCTCCCAATGTACTATTCTCAATGTACTATCTAAAAAGCCCTCCAACCATGTGAGATGAAACAAATATTTGAATCTATTCCCAAACATCATCATTGGTTGAGCAATGGTATATCCAAGCCGCAAAAGTCAGAGAAATAAATCATCCAACTGCCTCCCAAAAGAACAAAACCCCCATCACGCCTAGATACAACAAGAAACTCCTCTAATATCTCCACAATTACTCCTCGTCTCCAAACTCCTTAACAACCCATTCACAAAAGTCCTCCCACTCCTGATTCCACTGTTTAATCCTCTTTGCCCGTATCCCAGTATCTGTTTCTCCTTTCTTCGTATTGACCTCCCACTCCTCATTAGACTCATCCTCAAACGCCGACCACCTAACACTATTCTGAGCAAGCGATCCCTAACTCCCCGTCAGCACCTCCACCGTCATCCCAAAAACACAAAAAACATCACTCACCAACCCCTCCAACCCTAAATTCTCCCACCCCTGCAACGCCTGCCAAAAATCATACGTCATCCCACTCGTGCCCTGCCCCAGTAGTGCCGGATCATCATTCGCCAACGCAGCCTTCACACCCCTCGCCAACAGCGCCGGCAGGGGATGACTCATGATACTAGCCGTATACCGAAGCACCTCGTTCGAAATGGGACAGCTTTCCACGAGAATGGATTGTTGTTTGCAGAGGGAGATTAGGGTGGGGTGTTTGTAGAGGGAGAATGCGTGTCCGATACGACGGGTGCGGAGGAGGATGGCGGTGAAGAGGTTGTGGTCGGTGGCGTCGCCGGAGCCGAGACATTCGCCTGCGCTTTAAGAGGAGGGGGGTGTTAGTGGGTACGAGGTGGACGGGTTTCGGGAGTCGTGTCTCGGGGGTTTGAGATAGTGGAGGATTGCTTCTTGAAGAATGTCTTCTGGCTTCCGAGACTTGAACGAGAAGGACACCAACGAATTGAAACTTAACTTACTGGAAGAAAAAAGGGATGTTGACTCCTTGTGCAGCGCATTCTGACTGAAACCACAACAGCTCAGGGGTAAGAGATTCCAAAGTGCGGCCCGCATCTTCATGGCCCACCAAGTCATACCCAGAAATGAGGTCCGGATACGCCTTCTTGAAGCGAATGCAATCTTTCATATCTGGTGTCAAGGTCAACTAGAATCCCACCGAAACAAGTTTTCGCGACTCACCTTTCACAACAGCATCAGTATCCCACCACCGCATCCCCACCCAAATCATCCTAATCCCCCAAAACCCCTTCCCCTCCTCACTACTCATAAATCTCTCAATCTCCTCCACCGTAACCTTCAACAATTTCTCAGGATCCCCACAACCCTCCTCCTGCCCCTCAAGCACGAAACTCGCGAACGGCGCAGTGCGAAACTCCAACCATCTCACCCCGTCCTTTTGCAACACACGAAAGAATTCCCGCAAAAACTTGCGCATAATCGGCTCATAGTAGATAATGCGCGGTAAAGTATTAAAAGCAGAATTGAGTTTGGCCCATACGTCGTTGATGCCTAGGTGATGTTGCAAACTCTCAGACTGCGTGATGGAACAGCGATCTTGCATCCAGTCTATCCATGCCTGTCGTCCGCGATTGGGATAGGAATCTGCGGCGACAGTAACGGGAACTTGTGTATCAGGAACATAATCAGGACTCCATATCGAAGGTGCATCTTTAGAAGCTGATTTAGAGAGACCAAATCGAATAACAGCCTTCTCTCTCACTTCCTCATTCACCAAAGGCTCAGAAGCAGCAAAGCACATCCCCGGTTCCTCCAACGCAGTCTTAAACACCCATTGCAAATCAACCATAGCCCCGAGATGACAATGCAGCAATGCTCCCTTTGGCATCTTCGACACGATTTGGAAAAGACGCGTAGTTTCCATGTGGGTTTTTGCAATGTTAAACATCATGCCTGGGAAGAGCTCTGCGTCTTGCATTGAAGATGAGGCCCATATTGTTGCGCGCTCTTCGGCTCGGATATTGGAGACGATTGCACAGGCTTTGGATGCTGTTGGGGAGAGTGATTGGCGAAATTCGTGGTCTGGAGGTTGGGTTAGGTGATGGTGAGGGGTGGGGAAAGGGAGTTGGACGGACCGCTGCGGAGGGTTTTCTCTTCTGCTATTAAGTCTTCACGTGCTTTGCTGAATTGGTTGTAGATCGCAGGAGGAAGTGAGTTTGGGCCGCCATTTTGTGGATGTTTGTCCATTTTGATTGGGTAAAATTCGACCGCTGAGTGATTTGCCTGTATGAGCTTTCTCATGTATGTCTATCCAATCCTGCTGTGAAAATAATTGAGCATTTCAATGTGAACTCGAGGAAGGGGTAGTCTGGTATTTGTACCCTTACTAAAAGTTAAGGAGTTCGGATACTGAAAGTGGAAAATAAGCAGAAGAAGCAATATGAGTCATCCGGAACGAAAAGTGGGGCAATATTGGTCCGCTCCGAAAACGGGTTGAGAAAGGAGCGAAACTGAAGCGAGACATCTTCCATAGATGCCGAAGTATTCGCATTGAGCTTGCTGCCGTATGTACAAGATTGTTCAGTCGGCGTGTCCCTTTTTGGTCGGCTGAACGCCAACAACTTCAACGCTTTCGACCCCGCTTGAACTGGCTTCAGCAATGAGCTCTCCGGTAGCTACACCGTCGATAACATCATCGGTGGTGAGACCGCTTTCCTTTGCCACCCGGACCAGTTTTCTTTCTTCCACGTATTTTCGGCAATTTTCCCTCCCCTTCTCGACGTCCACGAACCAAATGACTACACTGGCCGCGAAACATATGGAGAATAGGAATGGGAAGCCCATCCAATTGTTATTCGTGTTGTTTATGATTGCTTGGACCACGTTGGGACCGATGATGCTGGACTACTTCAATTTAGTGACCAATTCGAGATGCCAAGCTGAGGACAACTTACGGCGCGGTTTGTAATTCCAAACAGCCCGAAAAACATGTTCTCATAGCCCCTGGGAGTGACTTCCGACATCATCGTTTGTGCGTATGCATAGTATGGAGCTTGGAATAGTCCGAACAAGATGTTGTAGATCCAAAAATCCCTCACATGGTGATATCCCACTCTATTTGTCCACAATCCCAACATCCCGTAAAATGGAATGAATACGGAGAAAAAATTGGTGATCATGAACATGGTTTTGGTTCTGATGCTGAAATATTTCTGAATGTACCAGAATCCGAAGGTGGAAGTGATCGAGCAGGCAGCTTGCGCGAGGCCGAGGTATGTGATCTGAAGAAAAGAAAATGAGACAATTTCGTTTTGAATGATGGAAATTAGGGACCCAGTCGTATTCAGCCCATCAGCAAGAAGGAAAAAAGCCACTAGGTAGATAAATGTCTGTGGTAGATGTCTCACTTCTCGGAGCGCGAGACCAACCTGCTTCCATCCGATGGTCATGTAGTTGCTCCCTTTTGGCATTTTCGGACCCGGTCGAGGCTGCTGGAAAATGAACCACCAAATACCAAGAACGACCCAATCTGCTGGCGTTAGCTGGGTCCGGTGATTCAGGACTCGAATACTGACATGTGTTTGTTAAACAGAGTGCTAGGTTGTTACCGAAAGAGTTTCCTTGCAGTGGTAAGAGAACTGAGAGATTGATGACAAGGGTAAGGAGGTATCCAATATTGGAATGTGCTGTAGACACGCTGCTGATATGGTTCCGCTCCAAGCTTTCGATCTTGTCGTACTCAGCCTGATTGATCTTCCCCTCCTTCAAATCTTCTTCCCTCGCTTTTCTCACGTGTGGCATATATCTGGACAGTCGGGGAAACAACGCCGCGTAGAAGACCAATGTCGCACCCTGACAACGTCAGCAAGCTTAAGATTAAAGAAATCAAGCATACTCACATATGCAATATATGCTATGATGTAGAACACCATTCCAGCGGGCCATTGGTACGCATGTCTGATAGACATCATGCAATACTGGAATACCCAACATATTACCGTCAGAACCAGGAGCAGCCAGCGTCCAAAGTTTCCATAGTCTGCTGCTGAGCCAAGAGATACAAACATGACAGTCATGACCGCGAAACATATTCCATTCGCAATCAGTACGACACTTGCTACCGACTTGGTTCCAGAACCCCACGCAACGACGCAGCCGCCTGTTGTGCAGTTGCCCTTCTGGATTGGAGAGATAGAGGGGTCCCATCCGTCTCCATTCAGGGCAGACTGGAATAGAGCTTGAGAATACGATCCGGGACCAACTCCATTGTCTCCCTGTGATTGATCAATCGATATCACGCAGCTCATGAGAGATTGGGACTCACGTTGTAGTACAAATAATAGGACCACAGCTCTTTTCTCGTCGTGGTAGGCTGTTCAAATGCATCCTCATCTGCCCCGAACAGTTGTTCGTATTTTTGCAAATTTTTCTTGATCTGCTTCGCCTTCGTGTCTTCGACATCTGGACCTGCAGCTGTCACCTGCGGTGAAACAGCGTCATTCTGACTGCTCATTCCAATGTCAGAATTGCCCATTTGGCAGGACTGTTCTTAGTTGGCTAGGCTGGATAACGAACGTGATTAACTGCTCTGTATCGCGCCCAGAAAACGTCCCGTAAGAGAAAGTCATCACGAGAGGTGGACCCGAAGGTCGTTGATATAAGGATAGGGCTTCCCTCAAACGCCGCGATTTATCGAAAGTTCGCATCAACCTGCCTGTAAAAGGTTAATAGATTTAGGGGACTACCAGCCATCCAGTCATGAATAACTGGGCCTATGATCTTCACGTAAATACGCAAGAATGGGGAAGACCGGATTGATACTACGTTGCATGGTTTCCCCGCCGGTCGTGTGCCGTCAAAAGAGATGTTCAAAGGCGGCATGCAGATTCTGTCCCGACACAGCTGAGCACTTGAAGAATCCCAGGCCGCTTTTCGCTTTTCACGTGATCGGGAAACCTTATTTCCACCTCTTTGTCCCCCACGCTCAAGCAGCTGCAGCTGTCATTCAAACTCTCCTTGGTCAATGTGGTGGGTAAGCGGGTCAACACAGAGCGAGCGCTCGCTCAAACCTTTAAGTGAAGGTATCGGCATCTGTCATCTTCAAGTTTGAAGACGAGCCGAGGAATACAGTATCAGAGATCTGAACATGACCGAATCCGAGACCAAACCCGACTTGCCCGACTGGACGGAGGAGGACTACAAAGGCTTGGCGGGGCAGCTTTTCATCGTTGGATTCCATGGCACCACGCCTAGCAAGGACATTGAGATGCTCATTAGAGAGTACAAGGTGGGAGCGATAGTCCTTTTCCAACGCAACGTCGAAAGTGCCGATCAACTTCGGAATCTGGTCAATTCTCTCCAAGAAATTGCAAGGTCTGCAGGATATAAACAGGGTCTTTTCATCGCCATTGACCAAGAAAATGGCCTAGTCACCCGAATAAAACCTCCTATCGCACCCCAGCTTCCTGGTGGAATGGCTCTTGGAGCAACTGGGGATGCCTCTAACGCCTACAAGATTGCCTGCGCTACCTCCGAAACGCTGAAGAGTTTCGGGATCAACATGAACTATGGTCCGATTGCGGACGTTAACTCGGAGCCAAAGAACCCCGTCATTGGAGTCAGATCTCCCTCGGACAATCCCGAATTCGTCGGAAAGTTCGTCTCGGAGCAGCTCAGAGGATTCAGGGAAGCTGGAATAGCGTCTTGTGTAAAACATTTTCCTGGTCATGGCGACACCAGTGTTGACTCACATTATGGTCTGCCCGAGATACCCAAATCAATGGCTCAGATCAGAGCGTGCGAGCTGGTTCCGTTCAAGAGGGCTATTGATGAAAGCGCCGAATCTGTGATGACTGCGCATATCAAACTGAGTGGACTTTCCGAGGAGCTTCCAGCAAGTTTGAGCCCATTTGCGATTAGTTTGCTACGAAAGGAGCTTGGCTTTAAGGGCTTGATCGTTAGCGACTGTTTGGAGATGGATGGGGTGAGAGGACCTTATGGCACCGAGAAGGCCGCTGTTATGGCTCTTAAGGTAGGGTCATATCCAAAGATGTCTCATTCCAGCTTCATCTCTTGTCAATACAACTTTGGAAACACTGACATGCAACAGGCTGGAACAGATTGCGTGATGGTTTGCCACACAATCTCGGCACAAGTAGGTGCCATCAATCTCGTAGTAGACGCCGTGAAATCTGGAGAGCTATCGTGGAAAAATATTGTGAAGTCCGTACGCAGATTGAAACACCTGAAAGAAAAATATGTATCCGAAGATCGCGCACCCATTCCTCCACCTTCGCTCACAAGCTTGAAATTGTGGGAAAGCAGGCAAGAACGGCTTGCAGCGCGTGTATATGCGAAAAGTACGACACTTGTAAGGAATTCAATAGGCCTATTACCTCTTCCACCAGATGGCAAAGACTCGCATCGGAAATACGTATTTCTAAGCCCCGGAAAGCCAGCACCGGTCGGCGGGGCCGTTGACAGCGGAGAAGAGAAGACGCGGGTACCTTATACCCCAGCCGCATATATTGACGTTCTACGAGCTCAAAGAAAATTTGTCGAAGACTTGAGATTTCAAGAAGGGGTCGATTTATCCGAGGAAGAGAATGCACGGCTCGAAGAAGCCAATATCATCGTTCTTGCTACGAGGAACGCGAGCTTGATCCAATATCAGAATCAGAAAGCTTTGGAGCTTGGGAAGAAGTGGGGAGAGAAGTTGGTTGTGATTGCAACCTGCGATCCATACGACTTCCTCGACGAAGCCGACATAATCAAGAATTACATAGCAATTTACGAGCCAACAATTCCCGCATTCCAGTCGGCAGTCAATGTAATGTTCGGTATTACTGAGCCCTCAGGCTCGCTTCCCGTTGGGAAACCAACTGCTGGCATCAGACCCCTGGGCAAACAAGTCGATTATTTCCTTGACAGCGAGACAGACTTAGATATTCTTCACGACATGTGGAATACAATTCTCCCAGACTGGCCAGTTGAACGGGAATTTATCAAACACCTTGTGGACGCAGAAAACGCGAGGCATGTAATCCATTCGGCAGGCTTCTGTATTTCATTCCTCATAAACAGTGTGCACGGAAGAGTAGCCGTGCTAGGGGTTCTTCCCGAACACCGAGGAAAAGGAATTGGCACAAGTCTGCTCGCGAAGGCATCCGAAGAGCTGAGATCTGAAGCTGCTCCGCATGGGGGCTTGAAGTCATTTTGTCTTGGCTCCGTATTTCCTAGAATATGGCCTGGTGTGCCAATTAATATCTCTCAAGAATACAAGGACTTTTTTGTCCATCGAGGTTGGTTCAAATCTGTCTGCTTAAAGAGTTTGAAGCTGAAACCCCTTAGGCTTCAGAAGAGCTCCTGACCAAGCTACACCAAGAGACTTGTACAGGCATATCACTGATTTTGACCCGAGTACTGAACTCCGTTGGGAGGCTGAGGATGCAGGGATGAAACTCCGCTTTGTGCCCTGGTCTCCAGAGCGATACGAGGACTGCATCAGAATACAGAGCGAACATTTCGGCAAACATCTTGTACGCCATCCCTTTCCAAAAATCCTTTGGATGCTAACATTTGTTGGCCAGGGTTGGGTCGAGGCATATAAAAAGCTTGCTGAAGCTAACATGCACCACGAGGCAATGGTTGCAATTACCAACAAAGGCGAACAAGTTGCATGGTTATTGATGTGTTCTCCCAAAGCTACAATCGTGATCAAGGATTTTGCTTTCCTTCCTTTGATGCCCTCGAAGGAAAAGACTGGACTCATTGCTTGCGTTGGGGTTGTGCCGCATGCCCGCGGCAAAGGAATTGCATCAGCGCTACTGACGCACGCGTTGGAGCACATGCGGATCAAACACGTTGAGGGTGTGTTTATTGATTGGGTTACTATTCGGGGTCTCTATGAAAAGTCAGGATTTCAGCAAGTGTTCGAGTACGAGGATTACGTTTGGGGAGGTCGACTAGATGGACAGCCGGAGCCGATTCAGGAAGATTCCGAGACAGAACCTTTCGAGATGGGAGCAGATGATATTCGATGTTGGAGTTAGCAGGGCGATTAATATTTGTCCCGGGCGGCGCTGAGCGAAATGTCCATCATCAGGCCTAGATTCAAGCCAAATCTCGAGAAAGCGCAAGTGCAGCATTCGCGTTTTGACAGAGAGTAGGGTGAATGAATCAATTCTTATCTCGGACATTTCAAAAGGCATCAGCGTTCCATTGCTCCTGCTGCTTTTTGCTCATCTCAACTTAAAATTCGACCACGCTTGTGTGGTGTGAACTGTACCTTCCGCATTCATCACTCATAGTCAATGCCCTAGTTCGACCAACCTCTTCATCATGCAATTCGATTCTTCCCCTCAACGGGCAGGACAATGGACGGCCTCGCTGAAGGCACCCTTGCCACTGCCTATGTCCTCACCGTCTTCTCATTCCTCCTTATCATCACCAGATTGATCTTGCGACTCCTAAAACATCAAAAGTTTACGGCAGATGATTATCTTATGATAGTCGCATTGATTTTCCATTCAGTGTTCACGGCGACCTATCCAAATCCGGTGGGTAATCCAACATTTCCTCTGAAAGCATTCGCTGACTCTTTCAACCAGGTCAAGAATGGAACGAACGTCAGTCCCCCCGGTTTCTCGCAGCTATCCCTCACATCGAGAACAAACAATGGCACTGCGGTTAGCGGCGGTGGCGATTCCTCGAACCTTACCCCGGAATATATTGCTAGTGGTACGACCCTTTGCCCAAACCACCTTTACATGCTGGTTGCTCACAAAAGATCAGTCGAACTTGGATCAAAATGGATTCTGTACGGTCGTCCATTTTACCTAGTATACCTCTGGCTAATGAAATATTGCCTTGTGGGGACTCTTCCGTGATGGTAAAGTCACGCGACTGACTTGACTAGCTGATCTACTACCACCGGATCACCTCCGAATCGAAGGAAAAAGTTGCGATCATCGTCACATCTGTCTTCCTAGCCGTTACATTCCTCGTGAGCCTGCTCGCATGTGTCTTGGATTGCATCCCGATCCGGCTTGCGTGGCAGATTGTGCCAGAGGTCCCTGAATGTGCTGTGAGTCTGGCGAGAACTTTAGTTGGCCAATGGTTTGCTGATTTCTTCTAGAAAGCGGTGAGTTATTCGTCTCCCCGTGAATTGGAATTACTGATCTGGTCAACCAGTTCGCGTCTACACTCGTCGTCGGGTCTGTGAGTTCAGCGGCACACATATGGGAGTTTTGTCATTGACTCGCATCCAGTCGGACATTCTCACTGATCTCATCCTAATGACCATCCCGATTCCGGTTATTATTCGAAGGCGGTTACCACCTATTAAACTATACGACCTCTCTGTACTCTATGTTGTTGCCGTTCTTGTAAGCCCCTCCCTTCCTTAGACGGATAGTAGCTGATCAAAACCAGATTCTTGTGTGTGTGATCGTTCGGATGGTGATTGTTTTAGGCACGATGGAGAACTTTCAGGAGAGGCAATTGATATTGGCACAAGTATGTATTGATTAATCCCTTGATTCTGCTGCTGCTAATCCCACTCGTCGTAGATTGAGTGCTTTCTTGCAGTGGGTGTTTGGGTACTCAACTCAGAATTGAATATTGACTGACTTGCAGCAAAGACTTTGGCTGTCAATGCCCCTGTGATACGCAAGCTTTCCAAACACGGATACCGCCATCTACGTCGACGACACTTCGGTACCGGTGACTGCAGTTTCGTTGAGCCAGGATTCAACCTGTCGAATTTCCCAACCCAGGGGCCTGACAATGTTCCATGTGGACCTGAGCATCAACTAGCCCCCCCGCAAAGAACCACCCTCCGATCATCGGTATTGTTGTATATTCTGTTCATCCTTACGCAGATACTAACACTGTTGCTTAGTTTGATTATGTTCGTGACAAGCTACGTCTGAACAGAAACCCAGTAGTGATTGAACGTCAAATTCAATTGCTGCAGGAGAGAAAGACGGGGGTAATGCCGCCAGTGACACCTGCCGCAAGAGCAGCAGTGGAGTATTTCGCAGCGATACCTACGCATCAGCATCTTGCGCACATCAGTACTGAGATCTCTTCTGCTGGGAGTGGACATACAGAGAGGAGTCACCGCAGGAAGATTCGCGAGAAGCTGAGGGCTGCAAGCCGTAAGGTCAGGGTCAGGGGGGCCAGTGAACATGCGGAACTGGCGGATTGATGGTGCAACTTGCAAAAGTCAGACTTCAATGAAGGTATGGTGATAGGATAGTGGCAAGTTTGATATTGTCTAAGGAGTACCCGTAGCTGTGAAGTACAGTATTACCCTCTTTCTTCGAATATCAATATGCTTCAGCCCTCGAAACCGCTCGTACGGGAGATCTTTTCCTAAATACTATTTTAAAGGAAATGGTGAAGTCCTTCCTGGAAATAGAGGGGCATGCGCTGCATTCAAGCGCTGGAGTGCTGAAAATGAGTCTTCAGCGACGTGGGCACTGCAGCATCCTGAATTCAACGACTCGGCTTCCTGGACGCACCAAATGTGCAGGGCCGTTGCCGGAAATTTAGTAGAACATGATAGAAGCAACGACTTTTTCTTTCGAGAGAACAATTATCCATTTAAAAATTCATAATTCTGGTTAGGGTACTGTAGCTCGTAGCCCACCAGAGAAAAGGGGTCAAGGCGGTGCACCTTTCAGTGGCAGAAAAGTCGCGTCTCACCCACTGCAGACGCGTCTGACATAAAGTCAATAAATCCATCATTTTCGATTTCATCCAAGTACCGACGTACTTTTCGCTGGAAGTTCTGCCTCATATGTATCTATTAATCATCAATTGAGATCAATTGGACTTCAGACTGACCGCTGCCAGATTTCCAGCCATGGCTGCAGCCGCCGTCGCATCGGTCGATATTTACGAAGACGAGGAGGAGCAAGAGGATATTGTTCCTGAAGGTGAGATACAGGAGCGATTAGGCATTACCTTGAATGATATCGACCATGCTGGATTGTTTGCCTTTCATAAGAAATTGGATAACGTGCCGAACCCTGGGATAAGCATTGAAGGGGCTGGGGCGGTGTCGTTTCCGTTGGGGGCAGCAGATCTTGCGATAATAACTGCTGCGAGTACTCCAGTGAGCGATGTTAATGGAGTCTACGGGCGGGAAGTGCCTGCGGAGAAGCTGCGAATTGGGAATCCTTCCTGGGAACGAACTTTGTCTGATATTCTTGATAATGTCGTTGAACAGCTCGGGGTTGATGCGTGTGTAAAGGGACTCGATACCGTAGGTCCCTCCCTGATTTTGTACCAACCAGGCAATCTTGTACAACCATGTTCGGCGTAAGTCTCTGTGGCGGCTCGCTAAACTACTGTATCCTCTTTGCTAATTTTTTTATCCTATAGTCCTGCGGACCCTTTGCAATTCGGACCGTTGGACATTGTCTTAGCATCCAAGCACGAAGGAGGGGACTTGGTCTTATCCTATGGAGGCATCGAGAAGCGGGTTCAAACGTCCCGAAACTCGGAATTTGACTGTACCTACTTAGCTTTTGTAAGTGAGGCAAATCTTTCCGAGCCGATCGCAGTCCCTCTAATGATGATAGTATTCCGATGTCTCATTGCGAAGCAGTCCTCTACAAAGTGGACACCAAATCGTTCTCCGATACAGCCTTCGGCATACCGAGCCCTGCCAAGTAGACTCTGCTTCGTTATCCACTAGAAATATGTCAGCTATTCTATTTATACTGTCTAGCTGGATGCAGCAGTTAGACACGATGTCGAACCAACATCTCGGATATCTTCTCGACACCAGATATCCATCATCGATTCTTTCTCGCCGCGCTCTTAAAGATCGGGACCAGCTTGTTGTAACACAGCTGGAGAACGTGTGCAACGAAGTTGGGTTCTACATTTGTCTTGCAAATATGACTAGAACAGTTTCAGGGGCCCATGACGGTCACAATGGCGGTTATGATGGCGGTTATGCAGAGAGAAGATCTAGGTTTCATACCATGGGTAACGTTCATTCTACATCGCTGACTTTGGATCAAATCTGCGAACTGGATGGGTCTGTTCCGTATGACACGAAAAGTCTGAAATTTGACGAAGATAATATCGTGCAACTTCAACCTTTCGAGAACGATTGCGAGGAGCCGGATGAAGACCACTATGACGGCTATTATGGCAATCTGACTCATGAATATCGTAAGACCGTAAGTACGATACGAAGTAAGACTATTGCTTCGTTTTGCTGATTATGTGTAGATAGTATTGTTCATGCCCAAGAAACTGAAAACTTCTTTCTTTTTTGAGGGCCGTGACCGCGATCATGAGTTAATCAGCATGATTGAAAGCCTTTGTAGATCAGCCGAAAACGTTGCTACTGATCCACGGAAGCGGGAGACCCTGGAAGAACTTTGCCAAATGATATTTGCGAAGTCATCTTGGGCATCGCCCAAAGTCAATTTCGGGGATGCTGTTATCTCTTGTGCCTTTCGTGCGGCCCTTCTACTGGATAGTACAGATCTGGTAGAGCAAGGTTTTCCTATTGCTTTCTCCAGCGCCGCTAATCTTGCCTCGGTGCTCACTATGGCCGAACGCTGCGGTATGATGTGGCTGCAACGAAGGTATCCCCGGACCCTTTCTACCCTTGCGTTTACGATCACTACAGTAAGAGATCCCGCTAACTCTGCTAAAGCTTGGATCTTCAAATCTCGAAGATTGCGGAATTCTCCCTGCGATATGATACAATTCGGAAAATCGCCGCAACGCAAGATAATGATCGCTTAACGCTTCTTCAATACGAGATAGCTGTTGACTCGCTGGAGCTGAAATCGATGGGAGATGCGGGAAGACTTCTGAGGCTCGCGAGCATGTGGGCTGGTGGTGAAAATTTTAACGCCACGTAGGTTCATATTTTTCAATTCATCGTCAAGCTAACGGATCACAGCCCCGTACCTGCTTTAAGAAAGAATGCGAAGTTTATGCCAATGGTAATGCATTTGCTCAAGGAACTGACCATAACCACTGCTATTCCCAACTGCGCAGCTCTATTCAGAAGCATCTTAAATGAATCGATTCCTTCGTTTAGACTACATGGGGTTCCACGGACGCCTTCTCATGATGCACTCAGCCGGCCTCGTTCTTCTCGATGGGCTGAAGACGAGGACCCCTCGAGTCCAGAGTCTGCGCAGCATTTTCGAAACATAACGAGGCTGCTGCTTTACTGTCACACCTAAGGGTTGTTTTCGGAGTTGACCCAAATGATAGACAAGCTTACGACACAAGCACCAAGGCAGGCATATCGAAAACTAGAAACAGTTCAACTACGATTTCTTGGCGTAATGACGGGAGAAATGCAGCATCGTCCTCAAGCCCTGGCCTAAAGGCCATTCAAGATCTTATATCAAAACCTCTTGAGCTCGTACATTTCCAAGGGATCTACTCCTCGGCCTATGCCGCAGCAAAATTGGAGCCGAACGCCGCCGGGCTGCGGTTGTGAATATTGCGGGGCCCTGGATCGATTTCTGAGGAGTCCAACCTCATCACAGCGGGATATCATCTAAAACTTAACTGTCCTTCGTTACGTCAAAAGCCAACTTTTTATGGACTGGTATGGGGAAAGAAAAACCATCGGGACAGAATTAGTCCTGAGAAGCCTCCCAAACAAGTTGAAAATCAAGAAACTCAATACATACCAACGCGATATCGCCGCATGGACAAAGAGGCAGAGCGATATGGAAAGAAACATATCAAACGTTGGTAGCCAGTGCCTCAGAGCTCTCCTCGGCGAGCATTTCCAGACAATCATGGATATTAGACCAATTGTGCATTTACCGGTTGTAGATCGAATACCTGGTGCGACAGCTCCACTTCCCCGGACTATTGACCTCACTGGAGAACTGACGTCTGCTGCTCTCAGTCATCGAGAGTCAAATATTCTTGGGTCAGCACCTCATGAGGTTATAGATCTCACTCTGGATTCAGCAGACGAAGCACCAGACCCACAGAAGGCGGACGCGATCGCAATGACTCACCCAAATGGTAATTCGAGAAATTCTGCAGCTGCCGTCGTTCCGCCTGCTCGGACAATTACAGCATCTCGCCCTGAGCAACATAATACCAACAGTATTCAGGGCCCACTTTTGCCTTTTGCCACCCTTGGACCTACCACAAACGCTGGTATGATACTGCCACCAATTTCGTCAATGATGGTGGCAAATCCAACAGACAACGAAGCATCAAGCAGCAGTGCGGTTCTTCCACTGGGACCGGCCAATAGCAACGTGCATAATCGCCCTAGTCCGGCTCAGCGGAGAAACTTTACAATGATTTCGGGCGATGAAAACGAGAATGCAAGGAATAATGCTGCCTTCGATCAAGCGCAACTCAAAAGGCTGAGGTTCGATACTTCGTCACGCAATGCGGGACCTCCATGAGCAGCATTGCAAGTCCGCAGTCAATTACTACAGCTGGAACCAGCGCTGGAAGGAGTGCTGATACTGTTGCACCTGCCGTAGTAGAAGCGTAGTAGGAAACTGGTTCAGCATCTGGAACAACGATTCCAGGAACCAACCAAGTGGTGTAATTTACATAATGCTTTAGAAGAACTGCTTCTTTCTCTTTTCTAAATGTTATTTATTCCGGTTCAATGGGCCGCAAGGCAAGGGGGGCGATTTTGATTCAGGTACAGCTGAGGCAAGTACCTCTTAGAGCTGCGCATTATAGCCTAATATCTAATATGTATAAACTTATGTTTTGTTAAAAACACGGCAGAATGTACAGTTTAGTCTATGCCCTAGTTTTGTCATCACTTTTGGTCTATCGAACTCCTTAATCGTATAGTGGTGGCACGTGATTATTATCCCGTGGATCTACCACGGAAACATCCCCGAAAGTCCCTGCATGCTGCAAGATCGAAAAGCTTCGCATCTCTATAACGTCATCTATTTAATTAAGCTTCCAGATCTGGGTCTTTTCTACTGGTATAACATATTTTTTAGACGACGGAATGTCTCCATCCGGCGGGGTAACGACACTTCAAAATGAGCCTCTTGGTCTCGGCTCGGGGATTCCTCCACTAACGAGCCTGCTCGGCTAAGTCTGTGGAATTCAGGGCATTTACATACAATTGAAAAAACAGAATATTTCAATTTGAGAAAAGTTCGGGATTCGAAATAAAGAAAACTTTAATTGTTTCTTAAGGAATAAATATAAAAGTTTTATAATTTGTTGTTACTCAAGAATCATGAAGTATTCAGGATTTTGCAGCCCTGTAGCGGGGTTGTTGGGGCCTTAAAAATGCCCTGAATTCCACAGACTTAGCCGACCAGGCTCGTAAGATGTGTATGCAGCCACCCAGGTACCGTAGTGATCTCCTAAATTATTCCGGAAAACAGATGTCAATTTTTCCGATGTTCCGTTTCTGAGTTTTGGTGACGCTAAATGATGTTCGGATGAACTGCATGATCATCGTGAATTTTTGGCTTTGGGATAAGTATATAAAAGAGGTGTCCCTGGAAAAAGGACGTGCAAAGCGCAGCTTTTGTGTATACGAAAATCCTTCAAGATGTTTTTCAAAAGTATAGCTGCTGCGGCACTACTTGCTGCACAAGCTAGTGCTACTATTTACTATGCTGGAGTTGCGGAGAGTGGTGGAGAGTTTGCAGTTTACAGTACGTAGATTCTTTTTTTCCAATGCACATTTTTAGCGATGAATCTATTTTACTGATTTGGGTGAAACTAGGCTCTACCGCTACCCCAGGAACCGGACTACCTGGCAGATTCGGAGTGGACTATGCATTTATCAACAAGAGTGCCATAGATATTTATGTTGACAAGAACAAGGCGAGTGGTCGAGCCGGGAAAAATCAGTTGAAATTATGGCTAACTGTAAGGAACAGGTCAACCTATTCCGAGTTGCGTTTCTTCTTGAACGGATGTGCCCACTCTCGTATGGGCTAGGAGCAAAGTTCAACGAGACAGTAAGAAATTCTGCCCAGCATTGAAGCTAATCAATATTAAGTTTCACCATTCAGCACTACGGCTTCTTCGCAGATGCCGTGAACTACATCACCAAAACAAAGGGTGCATATGCTATCCTAGATCCCCATAACTACATGCGATACAACAATCCTTCTCAGCAGCCCTCGACCGGGAGCATCATCGGAGACACCACTGACCCGAAGGCTGCTACAACTGCACAATTTGCTCAGTTCTGGGGCGAGCTCGCTCGACGCTTTGCGAGCAATGAGAAAGTGATCTTTGGACTTATGAACGAGCCCCATGACATGGACACAAACCTCATTTTAAAAAATGATCAAGCAGCCGTCAACGCCATTCGGGCCGCGAAAGCAAAACAGCTGTAAGTCCTGTAATGAGAAAACTTGAAACTAAACTGACCAACTCCAAGGATCATCGCACCCGGAAATGGCTACACTGGTGGACATTCCTGGACTCAAGCCTACGACGGCAATTCCCCCGCCTCCAGCACAGTCATGGGCAAACTCACCGACCCCTTGAACAACACCGCCTTCGACATTCACGAGTACCTCGACTCCGACTTCTCCGGTCAACACTCCAACTGCTCTCAATCCGGCCCCACGAACCTCGCACCGTTGACCGCCTGGTTGAAAGCCAACAAGTTCAAAGCCATGATCACTGAGTTCGGTGGCTCTAATGGCACGCAATGCGCGGGGTACATCAGTGGCTTGGTTGACTACATGGCGCAGAATGAAGAGTATATTGGCTGGACTGCTTGGGCTGCGGGGCCCTTCTGGGGACCCAACAGTCCCTGCTGTACGGACAGCAAGCAGTGGGGCAGCTTTGAGCCAGGGAGTCTGGCTTCGGATGGAAGTCCGGGACTTTATACTACAGTTTGGCTTGCGGAGCTTCAAAAACTGCTGCCGAAAAAGTTGCAGTGGAATGGGGTGTCGAGTGTCAAGGGGGGTGCATTGACGACGAAGGGTCCGGCGCCACCGGGTCCTCTAGGTCCTCTGGGTTCTTGAGTTTAGGGGGTCAGGGTCCCAATATTGAATAAGTGATAGATTGTATATAAAATATAGCGTGAAAATGTATATATTGGATCGTGCCTACAAAACTTCAATTACAACGGTTTAACAATAGGCCACCGTTCGCCTGTTCCAAACACATATCGTCCAGTCTCGAATATTATTGCCGTCAACCCAATAATCTTCCTCCCCCACGAGTGCCATAAAAGGCATATTTCGTTCCAAAACCTGACGCACATTGTCCAAAATATGAGCTTGCCCCTCAAGGTGTGCACCACTGATAGTCACCCTGGAGATGTTTTCCAACGCACAGAAAGGTAGCAGGGCAACCATATAATCTTTCTCATAGCTTCTCCCAAACCATGTTTGCCGTGGAGAATCACAATCGTAAGTCCAGTGGCATCTTGGGTTCCTATCCGTGAGTTCGATATGCAAGGGTGCAAGTGACTTATGCGGCTCCAGTAAGCGGACGAAGCTGCGGATGTTTTGAGAGAGTCGACAGAGTACTCTTATATCGTTTGATGTGTCCCTAGCGTAGGGGGCTCGAATCGAGACTCTAATACCCTTAAGCTTTTCGTATGGCAAGTTGGTAAATATATTCGAGATAGCGTCTCCAAAAGTTTGCACATTCCAGTTTGCTCCGCGGCCGTTGTCGATGGTTAACCAGAATTTTGGGTCCGAGTTGATACGAAATCTTATGGTTTCTTCGTCGTATAGATAAGTTGTTGCTTCTCTGTTTAATTGACGAGAAGCGAGCAGCAGCCCAAGAGCTCCATGTGCTCCTTTTACCACTTCATGGGGGCTGCTTTTGCTGAGTCTTTCGGTATAGGGTCGAAGATAGGGACGAAGTTCTTCATAGATTATGTTTCGGATCTCGCCAGGTAGCTTTGAGAGAGTTCCAAGAGACTTGAGGGCCTCCTCTTTGGTGAGGGAAGATTTCTCCATGCCGCCGGTGTATTGGAAAACTTGTCGAGGAAAGAATGAAAGTGGGAAGATTTTGGCGCTTTTGTAACAGGACCTCAGTCCAGATCCAGATCGCGCTACTGACGGCCCGGCCCTCAACTTCTTTACTACTAGAACTTCACTTACGAATCCGCACACCATTGCCAGTACTTTAGAAAGTCTCTTGCTAATCTCATGATTTCTCAACTAAATATGAAAATACATGCAAAAAATGGAACAGAATTCAGGAAGGCGATGAAACTATGACAGGCCAAAGAACTGACAGATAACAGCATGATGCACAGGACGGATAGTTACTTAATATTCTTTCCACTTGAAGATAGCGATACCATAATCACTGAGAAAATAACCCTCTGTATCTGCAGACTACCTGGTGGTTCAAAATTGCGGATGAGTTTTCTGAAAAAGAAACTGCACGGTAGTTGCTTCTCGGACACGGACTCGCATCAATTAGCACGTTCGATCACTGCGATCTAGATTAATACCTGAGGAGGGGCATGTTCAAATGAGAATATTGCATTATGTAAGTTCTCATACTTCCTACTATATACATCGAAATGCAAGAGAATCCTCCCCTGACCGCGGCGGTGAGGCCATCCTGTAATTCCTCTCGACCACTTCTACGCAATCGAGAAGCCCAACTTCGCAGCCACACGCGGGAACACGCTCAAGGCATTATGATTATTAATCTGCGCCATTTCTGCATCTGAAAACTTTCCATTCGCCTGTACCGAAGTAAGAGCAGGCTTAATTTGAGCCTGCGGCACATAAGGATCTAGCTCAATAATCAGCTTCAGCCTCACCAGTCAATATCTCAAACGAAACAGAAGACTCACAATCAGTACCCGTGACAATATTACTAGCATTCCCGAAAAACTCCTTCATAGCTAACAATTGCACCGTAGTCGTCGAACTAGCGGTATCAAACAGATACCCCTTAAACTGCGCCAAACTATCTAGCACGCTCAAAATCCCCAGGAAACTCAAGCTCGCCATTCCGGCTATTCTGGTAGCAAGATAAGGCATTGCTCCGCCGCCGTGAGGGAAGATGATATTGATAGCGGAATAGTTTGCGCGTTGGCCGGTTAGGAGCATGTTCTCCATGGCGCGGACGGACTCGAATGGGTATTCGGTCATTGGATCTGGGTGACCTATCGAGGCGCCAGCACAACCTGGCGCTGCCGGGTGTACAAAGACGGTTGCGGAACGATTGTTTAGGAGGGAGAAGATTGGATCCAAGGCGCGGTCCCCCAGGTAGGTGCCGTTTGCGTTGCTGTAGAGGCCCACGCCGTCGAAGGCGAGCTCGTCGAGGCAGTACTGTGATTCTGTTAGTGCTTGGTCTGAAGTCTGATCATGGATGAAAGCTTGCCTCTATTTCTGCGAGTGACGCTTCGATGTCTGGAAGTGGGAGGATACACATGGCGCCCAGTCTTGTAGGATGTGCCTGTGTATAATTGTACATCTCAAGGTTGAGCTCTCTGGTGAGTTTACTTGCCGCGGCGCGATCATTTGCGAGGAAGTTCACACCGGGAGCACTGAGCGAGATTGTGGCATAGTTGATGCCGTTTGTGTCCATTGCTGCGATATGGCTTTCGAGGTCCCAAGCTGGGACTGGAAAGCCATCTGTAAACAATGTTCCATTTCGGACGGGGAATCCTGCTTCAGTGAGAGCTGTTCTGTAAATGTCTGGAATGACATGCGAATGAACGTCGAGCTTGAAAGAGGGATCGACCAAGCATTCTGCAACTGCTGGGGAGAGCGCAAGCAGGTAATATAACGAGAAAGCCAAAAATGAGGGCATCGTAAAGTTATAGGTGCTCGTCCGAGAAAAGTGAAATGTCTTCTAGAGATGTATGAAAGATAGTAATATACCAATGGAGTACTACTACGAGCAACTCATGGCGTGGATAGAGGAGATATATACCTCTGGTGTTATTGATGGAAGCTTTTGTGGCGAAGCAATTGTGAATCCCTACAAATTGGGTCAGTGGCACTGACAGAGGATCTAAATCAGCCGTGGATACGGGATCGCAACCTCGCAACTCCTACGATTCTCATCAAGTTCCTGGAAAGGATAGCGGGGGATCAAATGCTCCACCTGGAGATCGTGTCAAGCGAGGCGTGGAACCCAAGTCCCAGAATCCCGGGACATCATTTCGAGGTACGATACTTCGTAGAAAAGGCTTCAAGATACGCAACTGTAGTGATTATGAAGTATGATCCAAGGCTATCGAGACAACTGGAAGGCACTGGGATCCAAAATATTTTGGGGGAGGATTCCTTTTCGGGCTTAGAGTATCAAGCATTGATGGGATCCCCATGGAATCAAGTTTGAATACTTCGGATGTAGATCTTTCGAAACATGAAGCCTCGTCCAATTTTGTGGGGAAATGAGCTTCCAATTTCTGGAACTCGCACAGGATTCCAGATTAGGCTACTCCCAAACGTGGGATCGTAGTGTGGCGGCGTATTCTGTGGAGCCTCATACAGTAGCTCGTATCTTTTAGCGATTGGAGCTGCAAAGTAAGCATAAATACCCCACAACTCCTATTATTGACTCTTGGATCTTGGCGTTTGAGCGGAAATGCATTTTTGGCGACCCGCGGCTAGCTACGTTGTGGTCTCTGAGAGTGTGCCTGAAGTTAGGGCGTGCATGAAGGATTGCTTGTCAATTTGTTGGAACTTGGAAGGGGAATTTTGATACCCAATTCTTGCGGTGTTCTGATCAGGGGGGGAGCGACGAGTTATATCACGCTCCTCCCAGGTAATAAGTATATGCCAAGAAGGCGAGGACTCCTATGATCTCTAATTGGTTCGACAATGGAAAGGGGTAAATGGAGTAGTTGGAACCTCTTGGGGGTCGAAGGGCAAGAAGGCGAAGCCTTTGCGCAAAGTTGACTTTCACATCGACCAAAACATGATAAGACTTATTTTTTCTCTTCGAGGCTGCGACTTCATGTTAGTGCCAAAGAGTAAAGAGAGACATAGGGAAGATGACTTGGGGATTTTTGAGTTGTCAGGGCTCTCTACTCCTTCAAGAGACGGTACCCTCCCAACTTTGAAGCGCTCATCAAGGCTCGCTTCCAAGGGAGGGATGTACTGTAAGGCCTTATCCGGTTTGGGCTTCCATCTCTTGTAGTATTCCAAGCACGTTAAAAGTGATGATATATGCTCCAAGAGGAAAAATATTTCCGTACCTGCGTCAAGACCTCCCAGCATGAGGCTGCATCTCAACGCACAAACAGTTCTGGGACAAACAACTGCGCGGCACTTATGCCCGCTCCCAGATACATGGCACCGGCACTAGGGAACGTCTTTAAGATGGAGAATCCCAAACTCTAATGAAGCCTCCACCGTCCATCAGATCATGCGAATCCGACGGTTTTCTGTACAATTGTGTATATGATCGACTGCTGTAAGAGCTGCGTATTTGTATAGGTGGAAGATGTCAAGTTCGACGACTCCACTATCGCCGGAGGTAAGTTGATCAACGGATCGTTTGAGCTTTTCGACCCCGAGGCTGATTGAATTTGCAGTACTTAGCCCAGAATCTAGGACCAACAATTATAGCCACAAATGCAACGATAACTGGCATTGCAGTGCTATTTGTATGTGCGCGAATAGCGTCCAGATTCGCGATACTGAAGAAGATTGGAATCGATGATTGGACTATCATCATTGCCGTGGTGCTGGCAACAGGAAATATCGTGCTTGCCGGTGAGAGTGAGTAGTCAATGATCTGTTGACTTTTCACGCCCAACAAACGACGGATGGTAACTTGTCTAGGTGTAAGACTCGGAACAGGAAGAAACAAACAAGCAATACCCAAAGACAACGTAATCCCCGCAGGCATATACCGCTTCGCAACCCAAGTGATCTATTTTCTCATCAGCGGGACCATCAAACTCTCGGTCGGCTTCTTCTACCTGCGCATCCTTCCATCGATTCGTAAACAGATTCTTGTTCTCATCGCCTTCATTGTTGCTAGTACCATAACACAGGAATTCGCTACTATCTTCCAATGTGTGCCCGTGGCCGCAGTTTGGAATCTGCCAGCGTTTCCGGATGCAAGGTGTTCGTTTTCGTTTTCGGCCTCGGCATTGAATGTGCTGACGGATATTTGGACTTTGGTTTTGTCGGCTTCAACGGTTTAGGGTGAGTTATTCTGTATGGTAAAGGGAATAGTGTTGACGGTGAGCAGCGCTTCAAATCTCGATGAGGAAGAAGATAGTCCTTGTAGGGATGTTTTCGTTGGGAATGATGTGAGCAACTCCTCAATTGCGAACACTTCAAGCCAGGGCTGATACCTCACAGCGCTTGCATAGCAGGTATCGTCCGAATGGCATTCCTCATCACGCTCCTAGACAGCAACGACCAGCCCTGGGACACATACGGAACTTCTATCTCCTCGGGAATCGAAGTGGCATCTGGCATCATCACTTCATGCATCACCGGCTTGAAGCCACTTGTGGATCGTACCTTCCCGAAGCTATTCACTAGCACGAAAAGCAGAACGAGGCCGACGAATCCGAATGAGTATGAGATGGGATCTAAGAAACAGGGAACGCATTCGGGATTCGTTACTATTGGGAGTAGAAAAGGGGAACATGATGACACGGACTCAACGAAAGCGATTAATGTGGACTATAATTACGGTGTGAGGATCAATTCTGTGAATGACTCGCATTGAATTGGAGGTTGTAAGATTCAGATTCGCAGCTTTCTGGACGGAAATGGAAAAACGAGATACGAATAAAAGTTTATGAGATGAGGAATAGAAAATAGAGGAAATGCGAGTCCATTTAGTAGGCGACTGAGCCTTGCTTAAATTTCAGGACTTGCTCAACTCTCGAGACAACCACGACAAGTATCATAAGGAGTAGTAAAGAAGAAGATGAGGTTTCCTGCCTTGCAGAACTCCTTTATGGTGTTCATTTCCATTGAGAAGATTCTATAACTCCACCGCCACATCATTTTCTTCCTCAGTATCACTTCCACCCTGAAGCTCGACCTCCCCATCCATCATCTTCTGCCACTGATCCGCAAACTCCCTCATACTACTCTCCCCCATACTAGCATCCACCACATCCTTCGGCAGTTTATGCGCACTATACTGTGCCGTCGAAAAGTTATATGCCTCCGGATCATCCTTCCTCACTAACTTAATCTCCGGCTTCCACGGCAGCTCTTCAACATCCTCATCCTGTGTATCCTCATCGCTGCTCGACTGAGGTAACGGTGGGTTCTCAGAGGAATCCGGGACACCCAGAAGTGGCGCGGGAAGCGTCATCGTGAGTAAATATAACCACGAAAACAGCAATGGATCCGTTCTTGGCGCCCAAGGATTGATGTCCATAAGTCGAACCTTATCATACGGTTCGGGTAAGTAGACATCAAACACAAAATTATCATCCGGAAACGTGCCCTTTAATGTCTTGTCGAAATAAGCCAATATCACATCTCTCATCTGGTCTTTTAGTGGAAAGAGGAAGTCGAAATGATTTAAATCTCTCTGACAGATACCGATTATCCTTCGCTGTCTGACGAAACATCTGAATTCGCAGGATGGATTGACTTTAAACCATTTTCTTAGGACGAGCACGTAGTTTATGTCCTCCTGCCTTAACGCTTCATCCTCTGCACAATCATCAAAGGCGTGCTCCAAATCATGCGTTATAAAATCCGAGGACTTAAGAAGCAAGTATATATCGTTTGGGGTGCCGCACTCCATGCTATTCTTCGTATGGCTGATCCAAGTTGCATCTTTGGGAGACGACCAGTTCAACTTTGGCGCTACCAGACCTCCTAACTCTGCTATCGTGTCTTTTATTTGCTGATGAATTTCGGAAAATTGGAGAGACGGGTCCGGGCTGGGGTCACTGTCCCAGCCATCGCTTGTAGTGTTGTCGGTGGCTAGAGGGTTGTGGATGGGCGTTTCGGAGGGGAGAACAATGCCGTCTTCGCGGAGGTAGGAGAGGAAGGCGGGGGAGAGGGGAAGTATGCGGGATTTGAGGGTTGAGGATCTATATCTAAGGGAGATATAAGCATTTGGACTCAATTTATTGGAGATTTCCTACTTTGGGTGCCAGTAATCGTAGGAGCAGTGAAGTATATGCGATCTTGATATTGGTTCGAAGGGAAGTCTGGTGAGAGGTTGCTCCTGGCCGGAAGCTTCTGTGACGTTTAATGCTGGCATATTTGTCTATCGGAGAATATGGAATTTTGAAGGGAGAATTTATTTATCGAAGAATATGAAATATGAAATTCATTCTTTATGTACAAAATATTCGGAAGTTTTGAGTCACCAAAAACGAGGGGCAATTTCACGGCGCGTCGGCAGAATTCTTCACCGCCCGAGCATTTCGACAAGCAGCCTTCTCCAACCCTCCAATTATTCCACAACCACCACCACAACCACCACAGTAACATTCATCTTCCATATCATTCTCTTACAAACCTCAATCATGTCTTCAAATGTAGGCCTCACCACCCCGCGAGGGAGCGGAACTTCCGGCTACGTCCAGCGCAATCTCGCACACCTGCGACCCCGCGATCAAGGGAAACCATATTCCACCGACTTCGAGAGCATGAAACACCGACAACGCCAGCCCGACAAAGAGATACTAGAGCACGATCGCAAGCGAGATATTGAGGTGAAGGTGTTCGAGCTGCGGGATCGACTCGAGGATGAAGGGTATGTTTTATTGCCATTTGAACATTTTGGGCCAATAGCTAATGGGACACAGTGTCGAAGAAGAGGAGATCGAGACACAGACCGAGGCGTTAAGGAGGAAATTGACGAAGGAAAGTGAGAGGGGAAATGGACCGGCGAAGAAGGGGTTGAAGATGCATCAGGTGCATGAGTTGGCGCAGGCGAAGATTAAGCAGGATGATCGGTTTAGAAGCGCGTTGGGCATCGACAAGAATTATGAGGAGGGCAGTCATTGGAAGAAGGATGAGGAGAGGAGGATGGCGAAGTTGGAGAAATTGGAGAAGGAGATCGCGGAGAAGTGAGCTGGTTTGTGGCATATGGATGGCGTTTGGGGCAGGGTGATGGCGTTAACTAGGTGCATTTGAGTAGGCTAAATCTCAGTGTTTGAGACGGCCGGTTTCCTGGGCAAAGTAACCGCGGGTTTGGAACTTTATCAGCTTCAAAAGAAGCATAGGGGAAGGAGGCATATCCCCAGGCGCGAAGAGGTACGGATAACATCCATGGTTTTCGTGATCCTCCCAATCTAAATCCCAATACAGCAATTACAGTTTGTGTCTCTTCTCACCACTGCCAACCTTTCTAAATTCCTCTTGTGGAATACCAGCCTTGAATCTCTCAAGTCCACCAAGCACCTCAGCTACACCCTGGGCATCCATGATATCCCTTTCCGGCTTTCGAATCAACTCCTTGATCTTGATCAAACTACTTCCAATCAAGTGCTCCCCCAGTCTGTTCTCGACCTCCTCAAGAACCAAATTCAAAAACTTCTCTTCCTCGCCCTTTCCACAGTCGAATATCTTATTCACAAATCCTACTTGCAACAACTCCTCCGACGGTATCCTCTTGCTCATAAGTAGCGCCTCGTTCGCCTTGCTAATCCCGAGCCGAGTTACGAAAGCTCGGGATGCACCACCTTCAGCGACCAGGCCGAGACTTGAGAACGGCGTCAAGAGGAAGGCGTGTGGGACACAGTAGGTGAAGTCTGAGAACGCGATGATGGCGGCAGAGAGCCCAATGGCGGGACCGTTCAGTGCTGTGACGAGGATCTTGGGGTGGGAGTAGAAGGCTTGGGTGATGTTGAGATTGTTCGATACAAAGGTTCGAAGCCAGTGTTTGGCCATGTCTTCTGGGTCTTCGGGAATGTCTCCGCCAATTGAGACATTTGCCCCTCTGCAATGGCTGTTAGTATTTGTGGGATGGATAGTTTGGGTCCAATATGTTCGGCTTACGCGGAGAAATATCGACCTACGTGATATTGTCAGATTGATAATTATATTTGGAGGGTACGAAATTGCCTTACCCTTTCCAGTCAAGACAGTAATAAAAATCTCGTCCTTCTCTGCAATTTCCCTCATATATCTGGCAAGCACATAATATTCATCTTGGGTCAAAGCATTCAGCTGCTTCTGATTGTCTATTGTAATGATAGCAATCCTGCCTCGGTATTCGCATGTAACTGGTCCTGACATTGTAAAACTATGACTTTGTGTAATCTGGTCTAGTAATATGGAAACACGGTTTCACGAAAAGATTTGGGTTTCTTTGAGGATGCGATAGTAGAGTTTAAAGATAGATCAGATCCCCCACAAACTACTTAAGGTACAAGCTCGAAATCGTGGGGAAACAAGCCGAAACCTCGGCTTGATTAGTGAACCCGGCAGGGGTAGACTTTAGCGGCATGGCACCGCCATCGGACCATTTTGAAGTGACGCCGACATCGAATTTTTGATATCGAAGCTTCAGAAGCTCAAAGCAAACCACAATTATTGCTGCAGAACCAATCTGTCCAAAGGATATCGCCCTGCTCTCACATTAAGAGTAGTCAAAATGGGTGGCCCCAATCTTGAAGTCTTCAAGGTAATTTCCCCATTTGTCCTTCCTCCTCAACTCAATGCTGATCAACTCCTGCAGTTCGGAATGTACATCATGTTCCCGATAGCAATAATGTACTACTACGGAACGAACCTCGATAAGCGTTTCTCTGTACCTGATTTCTGGCCCAAGCCGGAGCAAACGAATCGCATCCCGTTCGAGAAGGAGGAGATAAAATCTGAGTTGGAAAGATTGAGACAGAGGCGGCTGTATTTGAGGGATAAGAGACTGCAGAATGGAGGGAATGATGGAAAGAATGAGGGGCAACAGTCATGAATAGGGAAGGTGCAATTATAATCGGATTGATAATGGGGAAAGCGCATTTGGACTGCAAGCAGAACGACGAGAGGGGGCATCATTGAAGGCGTTTTGGAAGCATTGCAGGCGCAGGATTCAACAATAATCCGTGGTCATGAATCGGAGCTGGGAGACAGATAAATTCTACTCTGTTGTACAAATACAATACATATACTGTACACCTATGTTGCCCCTCTATGCGTCTAATCTACTCTGTAAATTTTCCCATGCATCCTCACTCAGACTGCCCTGGGAAACATTGGCATACACGCCCTGTATCTCCGGATTGTCCCTAACAGCCTCTATGAATAACCCCAAGTCCTTTGCCGCTTCATCAGACTCCAACGTGGCTTTCGTATCCTCGTTTGCGTCCCATAAGATATCCGCGCTTTCAACCTTTAAGTTCAAGCTTTTCTGCAGAGCTTCCGCAGCAGCTGTCGTTTTATTCGGTTCCGTCCATACCACAATATTCCCGTCCTCATCTGCTTCTACATCTTCCGCACCGGCTTCTATAGCTTCATCCAGCACTTCATCAACACCCAGATTCCTCTCGTCCTTCTCAAATGATACCCGTCCTTTCTTCTTAAACAGATAACTCGTCGGCGTCGCTACCCCTCCATGTTTCCGCACAACATGCCTCAGCTCATCTAGCGTTCGCTTGGTATTGGTTGTTTCGGCCTCGATAATCATAGCTATCGTCTTCTGTATCATCATTTCCAACGTCACGGATTCGAGAGCTGCACCTGTTGATGATTTCCCCTGACCACGCGCAATGGCAGCTTCCATATTCGCTTTCGCAAGTCCAGCTAGTCGGTGTAAGTTTCCAGTGATTCAATGTGTTCCATGGAAGGGATTATACCCCGTCAAGTACCTTTCTTCGCTGTCGCCAGGATCGCCGCCAGTCTGGGATTCATGTTTGGATCTGCTCCGCCAACTACAATTCATTAGGACTTGAATACCTTACATAGATATGCAGATACCTACATTTGGAAGCCATAGCGATTTCTTTTGAAAAGACCGCATTTTGTAAACTTCTCTTCATGTCCGCGCTGCCTTTGTCGTGTCGGATCTTGGACCACCTATTATGGCCTGACCGCGCAATTGAAGTGGTGGAGAATTGGACGCATCTTGAACAGATAAATTCATCTCTAGTATGAAGCGGGCGGAGTCCTCTAGAAAATGCAGCCATTGTCTCACAGAAAAGTAAGTGACAATGTATAGAACTGATCTGATGCAAGTGTAAGTATATTTTCCTCGAAGTCAGCACAATAAATTTACCCGAAGATCAACCGTGCACTCCCTATCAGGACCAAGAACCTCAACCCATCGACACTTATCAAAATCACCTAAATCATTTACACGTCCCTCGATACCCCTATACCGACGTGTCAATGTCCTCGACGAACCTCCCCAGCACCGCAAACGGCGCTCCGGAAGCTCCAAACCCGCGGTCAGAGCTCCCCCCTAATCCAGAACTCGACGTCAAGAAACTCCAATCCCTCCCCTCAGAACAACAAGATCTATACCTCCTAACCTTCGTCTCAACCCTCACCAAACATGTCGAAGCTCTCGCCCCCGACGACTGCACTGCGCAGCAGCTATACCTCAAAAAAGAGGTCATGCAAATCCTCAACCTCGCAGCCCCTCCTCCCACGCGAGTAATACGAAATAATCTGGGCCGATGTCTGGCGCATATACTTGGGAAAGGGGATAGGAAATTGCTCTTTGAAACGATCAATGATATGGTTGCTATCATCAGCAGTGGGAAGATGAAGTCAGATGGCGATTTGAGGATCAAACATGCGGCTGCTTACTGTTTGGGGGATGTGTTTGCTGCGGCGGGAGACAGTGCCATTGGATTACATCCTCTGGCCTGCTCTGCACTGCTCAAGCTGCTGAAGCCGGCGCAGAGTAATGCAGGGCTTCGAGCTGCGGTCTTCAAGGCTTTGGGCAAGATTGCCAAGATGGTGGAGGGAAGCATGGATGAACAGGTGGCTAGAGATGCTTGGAAACAAGCCAGGAGTTATGCGTCCAGTGATAAAGCTGCGCTGGTTCAAATTGGGGCTTGTCGGTGTCTGAAAATGCTGGCCAAGCATACACCTTATTTCGATAACTCGAGCGATTTTGATAATTTGAAATCGACGATATGGAAGACTATAGACTCGCCGAGTCCTTTGGTTCGGCAAGCGGCAGGAGAATGTCTCGCGGAGGCGCTGGTGAAGAATCACTCGGAAGCACCTGTGCAGGATAATGATCTTCCCAAGATCAAGAAACCGAAACGGACGAATACGAAGCGCCAATCTATGGTACCTGGAGCAGACGAGGATGGTGTCCCTCAGAGATCTGAAAGCCCTGGGCCGAAGAAGAGCCAAATTCTTGTTTTCTCACTGACTGAAATGCTGAAGCAGTTGTCGACTTTCTACGTTAAGATATCGACGAGCAACAGGGCGAGAGCTGGACTGGCAGTCTGCTATACGAGAATATTCAAGAGCTTGAGTGAAAGAACCGTCGAAACGATGTACATGAAAATTGTGGATCACCTGACGATGGATGTGTTGAGCCATGCAAATATCACTAGCAATCGCTACCGCCTCCTCAGTACACGGAGGTTCGTTCAAATTATCCTGGAGGAAGTTATTGGACAGACAATTTTGGGCGAAGCAGGGCAGGTGGATGCTGCGAAGTCTTTAATCAACGATGTTCTGAAGAACTATCCTCAGGTCATCAAGGAGCGAGCAGAGCCTACAAAGCATGCACTGATTGCCGTTTTGAGTGCTCTGGCGTCTTTAATGAAGATCCTTGGATCCGCTTCGAATGCGTTTTCGGATTCTTGCCGAGATGGCTTACTTCAGGTTCTCCAACATCCGAGCTACACTGTTCAGATTTATACATCCTACTGCCTACGAACATTTGCTCTGGCCTGTCCTCAACAGCTATTATCATGTCTTACGATCTGTATGAACAGCGTCAATAGAGAGCTCAGCTTGTTGACCACTGGGCGAAATTCGCCCCGAAGGTGCGTTGGGTATGCAAATGGTCTTTCAGCTATGATAAGCACCGCTCCCCTGCAGCCGCTGTATGGCTCTGTGGATGTCAACAGTCGAGTCCTGTCACTTGCAACCGGATTGCTTAAATCTAGCAGCAAGTCCGAGTTGCGAATCTCCAGCACGCAGATTCAAGTTGCGTGGATCTTAATCGGTGGCCTTATGTCTCTAGGGCCCAACTTTGTCAAGATCCATCTTTCACAACTATTACTCTTGTGGAAGAACGCCCTTCCTAAGCCACTCGCGAAGGACAACACTTCCCAGCGGAGTTATCTGGAATCATCATTTCTCACTCATGTGAGAGAATGCGCCCTAGGTTCAATTTTGGCATTTCTACAGTTCAACAGCAGGCTGCTGACTGTCGATGTTTCGAAACGAATAGCTGCCATGCTTCAAAATACCACAGCTTTCTTGAGGAGCCTTCCGTCCAAGAAAACGATCGACGATGCCTCACAACGGCTCAGTCCGTCTTTACAACTACACGACTTAGACCTGATGACTCAAAGGAGAGTGCTCCAATGCTATACCAAACTTGTCAACCTCAGTCCTGCTGGCGGAAGTGAAGCCTTGCTCCAATCTAATTTACTGACGCTCGCCGTCTCTTTCTTTGCCGATCCAGAGAATTATACCCCAAGCTCATTGAGCACATCTATTGCTAATTCTGCCGGCACTTTTGAGACTGTCTGGGATGTTGGAGATAATTGCGGTTTCGGGGTCACTGGGTTGGTCCGCGGCTTCAATGTTAAGAAACTCCCAGGGCAACATGAAAACGATAATCCTGATGATTGGATGGATGAGAACGGGTCTGATGCTTCAATTGCGAGGGTACTCCTGTCTCCCATCTGTAATTCTCTGGAACACGACTCACTAGCATTGTATTTGGGAAACCTTGGAGGCCCAGACACGCTTCCGGATCCACCTGCGACTGAAGTTGTTAATGTTGCCATCCAACTCTTTGCAATCGCTTTCCCGCTTACACCTGCAAAGATTCAAGAGAGCATCCTAGAACAAGTCACCACGTTCATGTCAGCAGGTTCGCTGCAACGAGATCCAGGGCGCAAGGCTGCAATGAATGTCAATATCGCGACAGCGCTCTTCTCCACTCTAAAGGTGGCAGTCAAGGAGACTCAGTCGCCATCTGGAGATCTCGCCAATCCCGCTGTCGAGAAGTTGATGCAGGAAATGATACGCACCTTTGTCATCCATCAAGATCAGTATGTTCGAACCATTGGATACGAAGCTCTGTCTAGGATGTGCAATAGTTCTGGTAACGCATATACGAATCAAGAGGTCAAGTATCTTATTGATACGATCGTGGGCAACCGAGAGCCGAGCGCCAGAGCTGGATGTGCTATGGCATTAGGATGCATTCACTCACAAGTTGGTGGCATGGCAGCTGGTTTTCATCTGAAAACAATTGTCGGTGTTCTGATGTCGTTATGTCAAGATCCGCATCCAACAGTACATTTCTGGGCTCTGGAAGCTTTGACTCGGGTTGCAGATTCAGCTGGCTTAACTTTCTCTGGGTTTGTCTCTAGTACGCTGGGTATGATCGGTCAATTATATGTTGGAGACACACATAACGAGGACATCTCGTCTGTTCCATCCTCGAATTTGGAATTGGAATTACCAACAACTGCTGTCATTGCGAAATGCGTAGACTCCATGGTCAACGTGTTGGGGCCAGATCTTCAAGATATGAGCAAAGCTCGTGAATTGATCCTGACTCTTGTGGGCCAATTCCAAGCCGAAGAGAATACTGTTGTGATGGCCGGAGCTTTACGCTGTCTAGAACATCTTTCACTGTATGCCCCAGGGCATATGCACTTCGCGGATTACGTCGTGATGCTGCAGAAAGATCTCAATTCAGAATATCCCGAGCTGAGAGATATTGCAATCGATGGACTCTACAATCTGATGAAGCGGAACTCGGAAGATGTTGTTCGGGCGGCCGAAAGTGGCTTCGAGGATCAGCTCTGGCTCGCGTTAGATTCCGCTCCTGCCCACGAAGGTATCAGAAATGTCATCAGGAACTGGCTACAACAGTCTTGCCTCACCCAGACAGCCCGCTGGTTACAAAGATGCCAGACTGTCTTGACGATGACGAGAGCTAAGACCGAGGAGACTACTGCGGCAACCGCAAAAGTCAGCGCAATGCCCGATCTACAAGATGAAGAAGTAGCCGGATTCGCCGCAGCATCCGGGGTTGCTAAGGACGACAAGGGTGCTGGTTCTGGTCAAGAACCACTTAGATGGCAAGTCCGGACGTTTGCGATGAGCTGTCTAGGGGAAATGTTTGTACTTATCAGTAAAGCTACGCCGCCTGATGGTACGACGCCAGCAGAAATGGAATTGCAGAAGAGAGTCGCAGATGTCATTCGAATGGCGTTCTCAGCCTCAACCTCAAACGTGGTTGAACTGAGAGTGTGGGGTCTCAAAATCATTGATTCCGTATTGAAGATGTTCGGCAAGACACCCGATCCAGATTTCGCCGAGGCGCCTTTGCTTGAGCAGTACCAAGCCCAGATCAGTTCCGCCCTCACACCTGCCTTTGCAGCGGATTCGTCTCCGGAGTTGGCATCCGAGGCTGTCAACGTATGCGCAGCCTTCATTGCCACAGGAATTGTGACCGATGTAGATCGAATGGGGCGAATCCTGAAAACTCTCGTCACAGCCTTGGAAAACTTCTCAGCAGATTCTGAAGTAGCATCAATTGGCGACCTGAAGGGTCTGAGCTCCAATGCCCAAGTCATGGTGAAGATGGCAGTCTTCTCAGCCTGGGCAGAACTCCAAGTTGCGAGCACCGAGCAACAATACTTGGTTGATGTCTTGAAGCCATATATTGGAACTCTCACACCATTATGGCTTGCGTCGCTACGAGAATTTGCTCGCCTCAGGTTCGAGCCTGATATTTCGATGAGCTTGGGCCCGCCTTCGCTTTCTGGCAGTTTGGATAGCATATACTCGGCGCTGAACCGCGAGACGCTGTTGAGATTCTATCAGGATTCTTGGTTGAAGCTTGTCGATGCGATTGCTAGTCTCATTGAACAAGACAGCGAATTCGTGTTCGACGCGCTTGATGGCAAGGAGACGGATGCCCCAACAACGAATGGGCACTCCAAGGGCAATGACATCAATTACCGAGATGAACCTGTGGCTTTCTTCTTCGTGCTATTTGGTATCGCATTTGAAGCGCTCGTAGCTCGACCTGGCAGTGATGCTTTAGCTTCGAAAGAGCAGACTTTAGAAATCCTACAAGCCCTGAAGAAGATTCTTCATCCAAGTGTTTCGGGGCATGCAATCTATCGCGAAGCCATTTTCTCCGAAACGATGGATTTGCTAGATCGGCTGGTCCTGACTGAAGGTCTCGATGTTCAAGGCGTCATTGTGCAAATCGCTCGAGGATTGTGCATTTCGCATCCTTCGGCTACAAAGCCCGATGCTGCCGAAGATGGAGACTTGTCTGAAGACATCGAGCAATTGTTTGAGCTCACTCGCATTATTGTCCTTGTTCTGGCTGGTCTCTTGCCTAATCTCATCGAGCCTAAGCAGCCTGCTCGGCATCAATTGACTGATGAGGCTGTCATTCTCGTGCGCTTGTCTTTGAATGCCTTGGTCGATGCTGCAGAAGTTTTCCCGTCAATCATCAAGACTGACCTGCATGCTTGCATCATTCACATATTTGCAACTATCATGGGCACAGCGAGCTGCCAAGCCGTCGTAGTTCCTCAATCACTACCTATACTGAAGCGCTTCATCACAAGCATCTCAGGGTCACGCAAGATCAAGAGAGAAGAGCAGGAAACAAATCTCACCCAAATTCAAGGCTGCCTGAAACGTTTCCTGTCCATTTACCTCAGCGCCCAAAAGCGCGAATCAGAAGCGTCACTCCCCTGCGTCAAGAACGCACTTCTGGCATCAACGCTCCTTCTCACAAGCGGCAAGAACTACATGTCCGCCTCCGAACCCCTCGTAACCCGCTTCCTAGACGAAGTCTTAGACTGCCTCAGTGACCGCATGGTATGTTCCTTTCCCTTTTACATCATCACTTCTGACTAACGCGCAACAGACCGCAAAAGTAGCAGCAAACTGCATCCGAACGCTCCTGCTCCAATCCCCCAAAACACCAGCCGATCAATCGATATCTCGCTACCTACTTCCCCGCCTCCTCACATTCAGTACCTCTACATCCGAGGACCCAGAGAACGCACGAGCGCTCGTCTCACACGCTCTTACCTCCTTCGTGTCTACTCTCTCGGCTCCGCAAAAACCAGTCGCGATGTCGGTTATCATGCCGATGCTTTTACAGCGTGCTAGTACGGAGGGCGAAGAAGTGTACCAAGAAACTAGTGCACGACTACTGGAATTAGCTGGGAGTGACCAGGTAGCGTTCAGGGGTGTGGTGGCGGGCCTAAGTGAGGGACAGAAGGGCTTTATGGAAGGTGTTATTCTTAAGGGACGGCAGGCTAGAGGGAATGTTAGGAGTGAGGGAGTGGAGAATGAGGGCAGGGAACCGACGATTGCGCTTAGGATGGATTTTGGGGTTTAGATACCTGGGAAGGAATAAGGATACCCATAGATGAGTTGGCCGATAAATATGAATCAAATGTTCAATTTTGTGAAAGAATGAGTAACTTGATTCCGCACAGCATCCATCTCTGACATCTTAACGAATTGTCTCATTCGGTTGCATTCCCCACGTGGACAATATACCAGGCATCCAGTGTTTTCGGCCCCCTCCTCGAAGGCATTGGCAATCAAACCACAATAATCTTCCCCCTCCCCACCGCCCTCCCATCCGCCTCATCCCTCACCGAAACCCTAAAATGCACACCCATAGACAGCACAATCCTCGCTCCCTTCATGGTCATGGAAATCGCCAATAACCCCACTCTCCTCGCCTTCATCTCTTCCAAAATAAAATCAGTCTTCTTCGGAGACCTCCCGCAAGCACATGGTGACATCTTCACCTCGCACTTCAAATTTTGGACTCTGAGTGGCGCCACGGAAACAGGTCTGTACCCCCTTATCCGTCCTCGTGGTGTATGGGCAAAGGAAGATTGGAAGTACCAGCGCGTGTACCCCACCGCAGGTCTCGAGTACCGGGCGCATGGGGAGGGGGTATATGAAGCTTATGTCATCCGTAATTCTGACGTGGAAGACGAACAACCGGTTTTCAAACTGTTTCCGCATTTGAGAGAGTACAAGACTGGAGATTTATTCGCCCCACATCCTGAGAAAGAGGGACTGTGGACTTTTAAGGGGAACGTAGATGATTTAGTGCACTCCATGTGCGGTGCAATTAACCCGACATACATGGAGCACGCAGTTGCGAATCACGCAGCAGTGAGGGACGGCTTGATGGTGCCGGTGGGGAAGTATGCGGGGTATCGGCATGCGGAAGCAGCGGGATGTTGGCTGAGTTGAAGACTGATTTTGAATTCGAGGAGAAGGATAGAGAGCGGTTACTGGATGAGCTTTGGGTTATTGTTGAGGGGGCTAATGGGATGTATAGACCTGAAGCGAGGATAGAGAGGTCGAGAATTGTGATTGTAAGTGCGAATAAGCCGTTGCCGAGGAATCCAACGGGGATGGTTCAGAGGAGAAGGTGTCTGGAATTGTACAAGGCAGAACTTGAAGCTCTTTAGGTCTCATTGTGGTAAAGAAGAAAGGTGGAGTCATTCTTCAGTGCAACGCAAAGTATGAGGAATCCAGCGCGAGTTCAGACTCTCCCGCAAAAATTCTTGAAATTTTATATCATTTAGAGATATGAATCGTTGCGATGCTCCAAATACGTTGTGATGAGGAATTATTTAGTTACGTCGTCAACAGTTGAATACAGCGTGTCGGTCGCTTAGTTTCGGAGCTCAAGCCACAACTTCTACAGTGGCGAGTCAGCCACCAAAAATTCAGGGGGGCTTAGCGTGGGTTTAAGCGAGTGCAAATGCCAACGTTCCGTCCCAGAGAAGACCCCAACGAAACATTCTACCTCATGTTACCTGTCTGTTGAGAAATAATATGGAGCTTTTCTCTAACTTGAAACGATAACGTGCCTGTAGCTATTCGATATATTCGCAATATGCGCTATATGTACGTTTATTGCTTCATATACACCCAAGTTATGCCTAAGTCTACAATACCTTTGCCAAACCCGTCTCGGTAAATAATCTTGTCAAAGCCTAGAAAAAAAACAAAAATGCATCAAGTGGTATCACATCGCCAAAGATTCAAAAACAAAAAAGCCCCACCTCTATTCAGCAAAACCAGCGGCAATCCATCTGTCGATTCTATTTTCTCGAATTAGTACACATCTCCCAGCCACGAAAACGGACAAATCTTGACATACCGGTTCAAAATCATCAGCGCCCAAGCTACTCAACTCATTCAAAAAATCGTCAAAGCCCCCATTATCCCAAGCCCCGAGCTCGCAATGAGGAAGCTTATCCGTATCCTTGTCCGAAGTATCCGATTTGGTCTTCCCCGCCGTAACAGCCACACTCCATCGCTGATAAATATTATTAGGGACGGCCACGGGCCCCGCAGCCCTTCTTGCGAGTATATTCCTGCCGCCTCCCAGGAAATCCTCGCCCACTGAATCGTCTAAGGAAAAGGGGAACTCGACGGTGACGTCGTATGGGAGGTCGGTTTTGTCCTTGGAAATGGTGGCTTTGTCGCCGTACTCCAGTTCGAAGGTCTGGTCGTGCAGAAGCTCGCCTCCGCCTTCTCGGACTTGGATGGCCGAGAAGAGGCTTTTGGCGTTCGATGATACTTGAAGAATGTGCACGTTGCACGTGCCCGACTTAAACTTTGGCTCTTCTGGCTTTTTGGTGGGTTTGGGTTTAGGTGCTGCTTCTGTATTTACGGCAATGCGTGTCTTAGAAATGGTGCCGAGTGCGCAGGTCCAGGTCATTGCCTTGTCAGGACCAATGGTTCTTCCAATGTTGGAAGACCAGTTGGCGTTGCAGTCGCATACATCTTTGGCGGGCATCTTTGTGCTACCTGTGCTAATTGCTGCTTGGTGGGACAAGGTGCAAGAGGTAATCGCCGGGTTCTTGGTACTCACGGCAATAGCGGTTGCGTTGGTGCCAATGTCACATGTGTAGGTGGTATACTCGTTGCTGCCCACGGTCCATCCGAGCTTGGCGACCTGGCCATCATTGCAAGCACACGCAGAAGCAGGAGCGGGCCGGGAGCTGGGCTTATCGGTGCCGAGAGCGGCTTGGGTTGAGATGGCGCAGGAGGTGATGGGGTGGGCGGAGAATGTGGAGTTTTTTGAGGATGTAGACGTTGCAGAGGTTGCTGCAGGCTTAAGTGATGTGAGAGTTGCGTTGTTCTTCTGAGATGTCAACGTGTGAAGATTGAAGCCAACGATGCTGATTCTGATGCTGACGGATCCGTGGAACTGTCCCTAGTGCCGTTTGGGCATGGGTTTTTCACATCAACTTCCTCGCCGTATGCACTTTCGCCCTCCTCTTGCTCATCAGCTCGTTTAGGATTCCGCGGGAGATGACGTTGAGTAACGCGGAATTCCTTGTAAGTAATCAGAATCGGTCCGACCCATAGTCGCCAAATTCCGATCTGGCGCTCGATATCGCGATGGCCCCTCCCTCTTCTGACTACTTCCCATACCTGTGCTGGGTCGAATTCCAACAATACCACACCTTCCACGGGGTTGCTCGGTTCGCGCTCATAGCCATCCATTCTCGGTTTGGACCCTGGGATCGCCTCGCTAAGTTTCTCCATTAGGTATTTCGCCTTGTCTTGATAGCGATATAAGGTGTTGATCCCCCGATTTTCTTCCTCCCACTGCAAGTTTTGCGAGTTAGTATTGCCTATTCAAGAAACATTCAGACATTTCGTGAGTTTCAATCTCCTTTTCGAATAGCACAGACTGCCGGCATATTCAGAGGAGGTACTACAACTCGCTAAGGCCTACGAACAATGAAACGGATTGCTCGAGAAAGTTACTTACCTCTGTCGTGAAGGGCGTAATAACAAAGATATAGGGATGGTAGATACGATTCAAAGGTCCTGGATTGTCATCCGTACCGACCAGCTGCCAGATACTTTTCGTGTCTGTCCCTCCCTCTAGCAGCGGTTTGACGGCCCTCTCCCAAAAGTCTCTTTCTGTTCGCTCCCTATACGACGGCGGTTCTCCATCTCTTTCAGAAGGTACCTTCACCTTAAACCCTGGTACCTCCCAAATGTGAACAACATATACGCCTTTAGTTGATGCAATGATGATCGCCGTACAGCCCGTGAGTGCCCGCAGTCCATAGACCTGAGATCCTGTGTTGGCATCCGGGTACGGATAGAAGTCCGAGTCCGTGTCTACAGAGACCGTGACAGTCGGGAAGGTTTTACAGTCCAATACCCTTGTAGTCAGCGGCTTACCACCACTTGGAGGTTGTCGAAGCGGGCAACTATCGCCACAGCTACCTCGGGCACATGGTGTTGGCTCTGCGTCGTCCGAAGTAACCCTTGAAATTGTTGTGGTACTTCCCGTGGCGGTGCAGCCTATAGTTGTTCGAGTGGTTGTCGAAGAGCATATTGTCGTCGAAACCGCAGTACCTAAGGTGGTATAGACTGTCGGCCCACAAAGGATAGTGACCTGAAATGCTGTCTGGGTGGATGTACACGAGCTCTCGGAGCGCTCTGTGGACGTCGAGCGATCCGATTTGGATTTCGTCTTGTCCTCTTCTTCCTTCTCATCATCCTCTTCCCCATTATCCTCTCCTTTATCTTCTAGGTCGCTGAGTTTTGATTAAATCGTAGACACAATCCCATTAACACCTCCCACCGCCCCACCACTGATTTGGCCTCCGACATCATTCAACTGGCCCGTAATACATGTCAATGTATTAATGACGTCACTGATGATTGGCAACGAGAACCGCTTCCTCTTCGCCCCGCACGGACTAGACGATGGCTTGGTACCCAGACCAGCAATGACACCTATGACCGCGCCTTTAGTGTCCTCGACCCTTTCAAGTGCCTCGGTTTTAAGCTTCGGACTCGGGTCTTTCTGCCACGCCGCTATGATGGGTACGGTGGCCATAAGTTGCGAGGAGACCGAAGAGACGGCGGATGTGGCCTCAGCGCTGGCGAAAGTTGTGGTTGCCGGTGGCATAGTGATTGGTGCTGTGAGTGACGAACCGGTCATGACCTCCTTGGTAACCGTCTTGCCGGATTCAACGATGACTGAAGTAATGACCCCTATGATGCCCATGGGTACTACCGGTCGTCCGCCGGCTATGGACGATGAATTTCCATTTCCACTTGCAGTCACTGTAGCACCCCCTTTTTGCTAGAAGGGTTTGGTATAAGCCTTGAAGAGTCTGGAGAGATGGTTTCAGTGCCGTTGGAAGATAAGCGATTAGCGCTCGATGTTTTCGACGAATGTGTTGGACAATTGCTTTTTGTGTTACTTCCGCCCGGTATAGGGAGCGCTGAAGTGTTTGACAGGATAGTTCCCGTGCTGTTTAACGAAGTTGTGTCTGACGATGGGGAAGTATGCGTGCTATTTGGAAATATACATCCTTTACCGTTCAACGATGTTGTATTTGTCGATGGTGAAGTGGCGTTGCTGATTCCAGTACAATTGGTGATCGTAGAACCATACAATTTCCCCGAGAGCTGCGCAAATCCATCTTGAGCGATGAATAGAAGACTTCCCGTTAAAATAGGCCAATTCTGAAGGCACCGCATGATTTAGCTAGGAGAGGAGTCGAAGCAATAAAGATAGTGATGTAAGTAACAAACATCTTTGAGAGCTGAAATACAGAGACTATATATGATACAATATGAAAGTTAGTCTTTGAACACTGCACAAGGTAGGAATCCAGAATTACCATTGCCAAGTCAAGAAGGATGTTCGCCAGAGTGCAAATTTAAATATAGAAAACCGCATCTTTGAGAACCGAGCCGCTCTTCACCGACATACAGAAGGCTGGATTTTGATGATACAGTAGTAGCAAGGTATAAAATTCATGTGAAGATGAGCCCATGACGTTTTCTATCGGACTTTCCTGTGAGGAAGGATGCGCAACGCCACAAATTTAAAATGAGAAGACATTTTTGAATATCCAGAAAGGGGACAGCTTGCGGCTCCTGCATGGCGAGTTTGGAATTTCCAGGCTTCATGGATAAAAATCATAAAGACCTTCGCGTTGATGATTGGGCCTAGGCAAGCGGGCTTCAGGGGAGCAAAAGACGGGTGCCTGTGGAGGATTGGAGAATTAGGAGCTGCCAAGCATGGGGATACGACATAGAATGATAATAGTCTAGAGTCGTGAGATCTTCAATAATATAACTGCGGTCCCAGGTACCTAGGTACGAGTACGGCACGTCGGCAAGGCCTTGCCCTAAACTGCACGTTGGTGGTGGTGTGGCGGTGGCTCTGGCGCTTGGTCCAGGAACAAAAGCGACGAATCCTTCGAGAAGCGAGCGAGAGTCGCCAACTTTAATTCCACCTCCCCGTGGTCCCAGCTTCCTCCGTTACCAAGATTTCTCTGCAGGCTGACAGCTCTTGGCCCTGCATCCTATTGCAACCCCAGGCCCGGGAATATCTTAATCGGCCAAGATAGCAGAAAACCAAAAGATCGCCTTTGCCAGTTTATAGGATTTGCACCCCAGTTTTGGCCGTTGCGCTGCGCCCGCCAATGTGGTGCAAGGGCAAGGCATGCGGGAACCTCGGAAGACTCACTCCAAACCCCAGGTCAAGGTCAAGCTGTCAAACTTTAAAATCAATAAGGTAAGAAGCGCCGCAACCGCACGTCCAGCTGCATGATAAGAGAGCAAGAGACAAGCGGGATTCTGCGCTGCTCTGCGCCGTAGACATTTGTGGGGAAGGATTTGGAGGAAGTGCCACTGCCAACTTGCCAAGTACTAAGTGCTGTACCTGTGCGTCTGGCCGGTGGATGACTGGCTGTTCCATACGACGGGAGTGGTACCGATCGTATGGTTCCCAGTACGAAGTAGGAGAATAGCAACAGCAAGTCGCAGCAGTAACCTATTACAATCTCAGCAACGACAGCAATCACTAATACATTCAGCAAAACCACAAACGCAATCATTGGGCGTCATGCCTATCATCGAATCTCTATCTTATTTCAAGCTTCAATCTGACCCATAAAGTCGAGTATAACAACGTAGAGATATCATCAGATGGGTTCCTCCACCTCCGACGACCTCCACAACAGGCTGCTCGATGGCTTCGGAGAAGGCAATGTCGAAAATGCCTCTCATCTCCTCTCCATAGGGGCGCCCATTCTTCGCAATACCCCATCCGAAATCCTGTCAGCGCCACCCGCGCAACAAATTCCTCTCTTTGAACTCATCACCCACTATGGATGGACACCAAATACCCCCGGATTCTACGGTGCGGTTCTTCTCCCCAGAGTCGTGACCAACTTGCCTTTACTCCAATGGTTCCTCGAGCACGGCGCCGACCCTAACCTGGGCAGGCAACACAACCATCGTGACCGCATGGGCACGTCCGACACAAATTCAGGCGCTGCTCTCACAGCAGCCTTAGCTGCGGGCTCGCTGGAAGCAGTACGCTTGCTCTTAGACGCCGGCGCTCGCGCTCAGAACGGGGCACCGCTCCACGCTGCTGCGGGAGCTTGTCCTCCTGGGACTCCTGCCGGGGCGCAGCTCAACGCGGGCGTCACATCGAGCAAAGAGTTTGATAGCAACAGGATTCCGGTGATGGCGCTCCTGGTTGAGAATGGAGCAGATGTCAACCGGATGGAGGATCCACGCTACGTGTTGGCACAGTATCCCATTGTCAACGCTGCCATGGCGGGCGCGGTTGAGAGGGTCAAGTGGTTATTGGCGCATGGAGCAGATCCAGAGGCAGAAGGCGGGTTTGGAAGTGCAGTCGACTATGCGAAGTGGAAGGGGAGTACGGAGATGAAAAGAGTGCTGGGTATACCGATAGACCCCTAAAGGGGGCACTCAATACAAACACTTTTATTTCTACGTGTCCTGGTCGAAGCATCAAAATTGCGGGATCCTTGCCAGAGAAGGCGCTGGACAATGCCTGAACACGCTCCTCGATTTGAACCCACTCAACTGAGGTATCTCAATATCTTGGTCCGAGTAAAATTCTTAGTTGAAGCAGCTCCAGTATCTTTGTAGAACAGAGAAGCGGTTTCGGGCAACACAGTACTACCAGACAATACACATATGCGGCAACCCATCTATTTCATATCAGCAGACACTGGTGAGTTTTAATATCAAATCCGAGCAGGTCAAAAGTAGTCTGTTCGTGTGACGATTTAATTCAAGCTATGGCGTTCGACTCGGGTACATATCCCAACTTGCTGGGTCGTTTGGCAAATACGTACTTCAATGAGATCTTCCATCCCCCATTATCCCAACACATTAACGGATACGTAACTCATAATGTTTTGCCTTTCTCTAATCACAGCCCTCCTTGCCTTGATTCTCACAGCGGAAGTGCGTTCACTGTCCAATATCCATCACCTCCCACTAACAACTCCCTCCCAGTCTCGCGCTCTAGACAAACACTCCCCCCCCTTCCCCCTCATCCACGGCTACGAAATCGTCCCCCTAACTTGGTCCCTCCCCCTCTCACCGAACGGCCCCACCATCTCCCTAAGCGGCACAATCCAAGAAGTGCGCGCGCAGCTCCTACACCTAGACCCCAGCTCGACTCCGATTTCGCTTTCTACTCGCAATCCCTCCTTCCCACGATCTCCTGAATTCGAAAACCCACCCAACAATGTCATCTGCGGCGTCTTCTCCAAACCCCAAGGAAGTGCTTTCGTGAAGAGATTACAAGAAGGATTACACTATTTACGAAGTCTAGCTGGACAGCCGACGTTGGGACCTGGACCGGGGAGGTGTAGTCGGGTTAGTTATTCGTGGGATTCGGCGATTTATTGGTGTAATGATGTAAGTCATTTCTTTCTATAAAATTTTAGGAAGGGGAAACAAGTTGATTGGGAACGTAGAATTTAGATATCAAAGTCCTCCCAGGATTTTACAACATTGCGGACGCGGCACAGTAGCTTATCGAGCAGTGCCAGTTTTGGAATCCGATTGATTATAAATGGCATGTTAATGGGCAGGTGTTTGTAGATGGGGCGAGGGATTGAAATGTTTTTATTGAGTGGGATTTTTGTTAGGTTTGGATTCTGCTGTGGGGTGGTAGTGGGGAGAGGTATTTGGCTTTGATGCGTAGACAGTGAGGAGAATGGGTGACCGCAGATGGGACATTTAGAATCCGTATGCATAGAATTACAATCCTATCTTGTGAAGCTGTGTGTTTGGTTCTCACATGCCCTGCCAAGAAACAACTTTTGATTAGGAAGGCGAAGAAAGGTGAGCTGCACACCACTCTGAAAATTTGGCGTATGTATTGAAATAAGAACATAGTCTGTCACATAAGACCATAGACTGAGGAGAACTGGGCCATCTCTGCAAAGTACAAATTGAGGACTGTGAACGGGGGTCTGCTGCGTGAATTTGTTGTGTGCAAGAGACAGATCTTGACTAAGTCTTATTTGTTCGTCGTCACTCATTGATATTAGCCAACTGCTTCTGATCCTTCGACATTCATATTGAGGAATGATTTACTTCGTCACACTTATACTTTCACAGTAATAGTACATTTTCTGCATGTTCTACTCAAACATTACTGTATTTAATCCCGTTCAAAACCCCTGGAGCTGCGGAAAACTCCAAGAAATAAGAAGAAATGGACATCCAACTTACAGACCGTCTTAAAAGACTCGAGGGGTCGATAGCGTAGATGACACGTATAGCTACTCAAGTTGTTTCTTCCGGCAAAAGTCGTGGCGCCGGCGCTGGCGTCCTAGTCGTGAACCCCCGGCCTCCACCATATTAGGAAGCAAAGTCAACACGCCCAGAAGCTCCTCGTCCACCCCGCGCACCGCCGCCAAAGAGACCAAAGAAATATCACTCCAATTTCGCTGGTCAGGCAACCTTGACTAAGCTTCAGAGATTCGATGAGAAGAGCTCTCGCCCAGTAACTCCTCCAACCTTGCCTCCTGGTAGATCATTTAAGCCCATATGACCATGTATTCGCCCACCTTCTCGGCCTGGACCATCATCATCACTCTGGAAAGGGAGAAAGGTAGGTCAAAACAAAGCGCTTCAAGCAATTCCGCTTGCTAAAATATATAGGGCAAAGTTGGACCAAATGAGAGTAGTCAATTCTTTGAATGCTGATGTAGATGCGTTGTTAAAACAGATACCTCTCTCGGTCTTCTTTTAAGTTGAATTTTCGGAAATGTAAAGACATAGGGCAAGTCTGAGAGTATATTATGTCTATCCTTACGTTGATTTAGACAAGAGGGAATAATATTACAGTTGCCTTAACATCGTATGACAGCGAGGCATCGAAGTGCTTCTTTCGGAAGGGTCACACTAGTGACCCAGGCTGCCCAAAATGAGCCGTGATTCCATTAATTAGCGGGACTGAGCTACCTGCTTCTCCATTAGTGATTCCCAGTAGCTTGAGAGCGCGATATTCGACTACTGCGAATGATATTTGCCAACAATTTTTCCCGGTGTTCGCTGGCAGGTCGAGCGCATTCGCGACGGTGACAATGAATTTGACAATGCGCTCGAGTGATGCGGAGACTGGTCAAGCCCGTTCTCCACAGGCTGGTCGTGTATTTATTCTCGTTTTCAGCTTCCTATTATCGCATTATTAGTCCAATGCTGCAAGGCTGGATTATCGTGGTCGGGCGTCAAATTTTGAGAGGGTCGCTTGACATTCGCGATCAGCCCGACCACAAAAAGTGCGACGGCCACCACCACAAAAATAAAAAAAATTTGAAGCTTCGAGATAAATATCAGAGAATCATTTTCGGAGTACGAAGACGATGAAATGTCACGTGACTTGGATCGAGTTTCCGGATCTTCTAGCAAGGGAATCTGAAGAATCAGATTCCCGTCTAGAAGCACCCGGCGACTTCCTTGAGTCGCTCTTTATCCATCTAGTTCGATTCGTCCCAAGATTGGTCCTCAGAGTATAGTAGAGGCCAGTCGTTTATAGAAATTTCGTTAGAAAACGCAACATCGGACGCTTGAGATTGCAAAATACTTGAATCCCAGAACGCCGAATCGGTTCCACTTGATCTTGGCTCGCCAATAGTATGATAGCTTGAGTATAGAGAGTTTGGATCATATATACCTGGCATGGTGGGACCGAAGGAGCCGCCAGGGGCCCTGGCGAGCTGGCTCGTTGGAGACGATGCCGCCGGCAACGGCGTCTGACTGGTGCTTGAAGGTCGATTGCTTTTAGCTGGAGTACGGTTCGATGGTAGTTTTGTAACAAGACCGTCAACGCTGCAGTTGCACTGTTTGGGACATCAGCCTTGGGGGGTCGAATTCCAAATGAGAGCCATACCTCAGTCTTCTTCTTTCGGTGATAATCACAAGCCTTTTTCTTCCTCACTTCAGCAACTTTCCTTCGTTTAGCTTCCTCGTATCTGGACTTCTTTCTCTTCTTCTCGACCGGTTGACCAGTCTTTACATCCCAGACTCCAGAACCGGATTTTGCACCAGAAGTTGCTGCCACCAACAGAGATTGGGCTGGTGGATGTGCTAAGTCCGTACCGCCCTCAGAGGACAGCATCAGATTAGATTTACCGGAAATGGCTGGTGCTGATTTGGCAATTGAAGGCTCAGAATTGATAAAGTCCAGCATTGCCCGCTTCATCTGATTCTCCAGGCCGCCTTCGAATGGATATTTGAGACTGAGAGCATTCGCAAGTGCTCTCGAACCAACTGGTGGTTCAAAAACCAAGGACAGATCATGGCGTCGAGATATGCTGTATGTGAGAGCTTGTGTGGTGGAGACGGCTTCTAAATAGGTGGAGTGTTCTGGTGACATTTTTTTTGTTCTTTGCTTTTTTCAGAGGAAAGAAATGAAAGATCGCGATGGTCGTAAATTTTGAGGTATGGATGAGACGATAGTGAGTATAGATTCGGGAGTATCGTGTAGTTTCGTCAATTTCCATACACGGTTAAAGGATCCAAAGAAGTGAAAGTAAAAATTGAGGCTTGAATTCTCCATTCTCGGTGTCCCAAAAGCACACCGAGCATGCCTCCCGGTGAGGCTCTCACTGGCACTACCAAAAAAGCTTTGGTGAGGCCTCTGGCCACTGCTAACGATCCACTAGGGGCCTTCGTGAGGAGCTGCTAAGTAAAGACTTTGGGCTTCAGCGGTTTGAGCCTTTCGTCAGTGATCATGGTGGAGGAAGAGGGGAGATGGGGCGTGTGTTTTGAGCCGTGAGTACATTACGAGAACCCATTTCCGTCAATGCCGCAATTATCTAGGGAAGCGCTCCCTGACTTTCAGGGCTATCATCGCTAAGTTTCAGCATCTTCGCGCTGTTTCTGATCTGCGCGTTTTGAGGTAAAATCTGCAAAATATGAAGTTGGGAAATCAAAAATTAAAAATTCATGGGCTCATTACGCTGAAATTGTACTGAACGATAGCGAAAGCGAGCTGAAGCTCACTCACAGATTTAGATTCATCCTTCCCGATTCCCAACGCCGACGTTCCTCAAGCGCCAGCGAAGTGGATGCGCTAGCGTCAGAGTGCTGAATTCTGCCCATTCCCAACGCCAGTGCCCAAATCCCACCCTGCACCTCAAAGTGATTTCATCTGAAGTATTACACCTTAACGTATTGCAGGATGACGTACGCCGTTTATTTATACAAGGCCGAGCACTCTCAGTTGTAGCACTTCACCTGAGAGTGCTCGGCCTTGAAGAAAAAATATTACACATAATCAAATTCGGAGCTTATTGAACTCTAACACGGAATCCGAACTACTTTGGCTTTTAACACGACAACAAAACGCATTTCTTTTTAAGGAGAAGCCTCCGTCAGGAGAATATCCTGTGGAGCATCACGATATGCAATAAAATATCAAAAATCAAATATTTCCCTATAAAATTCCTATGAATATTATATTTAATCCAGGCCAGTGTTTGGGTTCCAGATTCGCTCTCTAATTGACTATGGCCCACTTCTCCCTTTATTTCCCAATCTCACCTAAGAGCTAATGATGCGAGTTCTTTTAGATTGTGGATTACGTATCAGAACTCAGGAGCGGGGTAGTATATCACCCCGCTTTACTAGAAACGGAAACGTTGTGTGCAATGATTGAAGAACTTTTAACGAGTGTCCGCTAATCTACAGCGACCAAAGCGCTGTAAGATGGGTAAATTTCAACGTCAGTAGCACAGCGACAGTGCTCGATCCCTGTCTGACAAGCCCAACTACGGTCGAGGGGATATACCCAGATACACCAGGGTCCGTAATAAAGCTAAATGAAGCTCAGAATTAAAAATCTGGTTTCTCGTTCGCTAGTTTTGTATCGAAGTCAATATTCTAAAGTACAAGTATTGCGTCTTTGGCACTAGGCAGTTACTACAGTTTCTGCGACATCTATCCCTTTCTCTACTATACATGATTCGACAGCCTGAGAAAAGTTACGGCATTTCCCTCCAGAACGCAAAGGGAAATGCACGCAGGTTTTCGTCCCGTCCCGTTATTACTGCAAGCGCTGAGCCATAATTTATTGCTACATAGGCTGCAGCAGTTCGGGCGCAGCTGCAGCTCGAACCCTGCAAGATGCAGCCCCGTGAGGCTGATTCCGCGACATCTAACCTCTTAATGCCTTCTCCTCCTTTCCCTTATATTCCGCAATCATTGCTGTCCTTTACGAAGATTCGTCTATAGGTACTAGTGAGCACTTGATCCATTTCTGAGAAGTTGTGCTAATCGAATTTCTAGCGGAAACCCCTCTGACCGAACAAGCCAAACCAACCTACTTAATCAGAGCTTAATCGCCCTTTCGAGACGAACAAAGCGAGCGGCGGCTCCCAAGCAAAGATACCGCTAATATCCTTTATTATGTCGAAGAAATTGACCCACGAAGATTACACGGTGGGTTGGTTCTGTCCATTAGAAGTGGAACAGGTCGCGGCTATGGAGATGCTGGACGAGGAACATGATATTCTGCGTCAACCACCGACGGATCATAACAAATACAATCTGGGAAGCATCGCTGGGCATAACGTCGTCATTGCTGGACTACCTGAAACAGGCAATACCTCTGCGGCTACCGTTGTCACCCAGATGAGAATGACGTTCCCGAATCTCAGGTTCGGTATGTTGGTTGGCATCGGCGGCGGCGTACCGGTGAAGACTGATAACGGGATGATCAGGCTTGGCGATATCGTGGTTAGCAAGCCTGTGGGCGTGCATTCTGGTGCAATACATTACGACCATGGAAAAGCCAAAAGTGGCCGGCTTGAGCGCGCAGGTGCTCTCGCTCCACCGCCAGCTGTGCTTCTCAACGCTGCACAAGATCTAGCAGCAAAACGAGCGAGGTCGCGCAAGGATCCTCTCGACGAAAATATCAACAGGATTGATACTACCATGCGAGGACTCCGAAGGCACAAATATCCAGGCGCGGCGCAAGATCATCTCTACAACCCAGACTATATACATCCAGACTCAACAAAGTCTTGCCATGATTGCGAATGTGAACCTTCGCAGCGGATTCAACGAGCACCTAACGACGAGGATGAAGAACGGTATATCGTCGTCCATAGAGGGACGATTGCATCTGGGGAGCTGGTGATAAAATATGCTGCATTGAGAGATGAATTGGCGAAAGAACGCGGTCTGCTCTGTTTTGAGACGGAAGCAGCAGGCGCTCTAGCAGATTTCCCTTTTATTGTAATCCGTGGAATCTCGGATTACTGCGATTCGCACAAGAACGACCAATGGCACGGATATGCAGCCGCCGCGGCGGCAGCATATGCCAGACAGCTCTTCTTCCATATGCCGATTGATGAAGTCAAGCAGTATGTGTTAGCACCCAATATTTAGGTAGATAATAAATTAATAATATATAGTTATGTGCTTGAAGTATTAGAGACAGCGATGAAAGTTCAACGGGACAACAAAAACAAGAGTAAATGCCACCAAATTTTCCGTAATTCGAACTACAAACAGCATAAAGACAGAAATCCGGATCACGTCGAGGGCATATGCTAATAGTTTTTATATCATCCTAATTATATCAGTTAGCAAGATAGTTATATCTCAAGTCTCTTTTGGGTTTCGGCAGATCCAGGTTGTGGAAAATTTGTATTGGCGAAATTTTTTATAAGTCAAAAGTTGTAAACAACCGGAGGCCGGTCAATATATTATTTCTTCTTTAAAAATAATAATAAAAAATAAAAAATAATCAACCGCGTTTTATATGTTTTACTTTATCAATTATTCACGCAAAGACCCAACCTTCTTGATCATGCTATAAAATTTTATAAATAGAATAAAATTTATCTGAAAGATAATACAGATAAATTATAGAAAATCCTTATTGCCGCTTCTAAAGATCCACAAATCGGAGAAATTATCTATATCTTGGATACCCTTAACGAATGCAAAGAATCCGACATGAAACATTTTCTCGGAAAGCTAGCCATGTTTTATAAATACCGTTATCTTTCAAATAAAATATTCTTGAAGTTTATCATCCTCAGCCGACTGGTACAATATCTCGAGGATAAAATGATCGACCTCACGTAACAATTTCCTACAATCCGGTTAGTCGGCGAGGAGGAAACAGAGGAGATTCGTCAAGAAATTAATTTAATAATCAATTACAAACTTAAAGAAATCAAAAAGAAATAAGACCTTGCTGATAGAACAATTAACATCTTGCGTCGAGAATTAACGAAATTCGAATATAAAATATATTTGTAACTAAAATTAATTTTCGATTTATTTTTGGAAAATATCTATTTTGTTACAAAAAATAATAAAGTAGAAATTTTTTAATGCAATATTTATTTCGATTAACGAGATTTATATTATTATCCTGAATAAAAATTTAAAAAAAAAAAATATAGCATAGAAGTTTTTGTATATTATTTATATCGTATCCCGATTATTTTCTATAAAAAAAATAAATATTGTTATCTCAATTCAAAAAGGCGATAAAATTTATAAAAATTTTGAAATATATCCTAAAGAATTTTTTAAAAATTGGATTCGAAAATTTTGTGGATTATTTATTAATATTATCGACGAAAAAGTTTATTTATTTCACCAGATTATTAAAAAATTCTTAATAATGCTAAATCTTCCCTATCAATTAAAATTTAATTTTTCATTTAATAGTATTTGGAAAAAGTCTATTTTTATTCAAAGTTCCAACTTTGTTCTTGCCCATAGTTGCATCTGGTACTTACAGCTAGACGAATTATACCGGCCTGAAGGAAGGGCAAGGGAGCATGTATCGAAAACTAAACTTGCCGAAAAATACGATTTCTATTACTACGCGGCACAAAACTGGGTTCAGCATTTTCGGGCTGCTTCAATACCAGAAAGACATTCTTCTATAAAGTTTGGTTTAAAACTTTTTGAAATTAGTCCTTGTCAACATATGAGCTGGCAGCGATTTATTATTGAGCGGCCATGGGATACAACTGAACTTCAAAACGTCCATCTTGCTTCATATCTGGGCTTTACAGGAATTGTAAAGCGGTTAATAGCAACGTCCGGCGTTGGACCAGATCCGAAAGATAAATCTGGACGGACGCCGCTCTCGTACGCGGCAAAAGGGGGCCATCTCGAGGTCGTTCAAGCGTTGCTCGCAATGCCTAGTGTTGAGCCAAACCCACAAGATAGATACGGACAAACGCCGCTCTTTTACGCAGCAGGAGGGGGGTATCTCAAAATCATCCAAGTTCTGCTCGCAACGCCCGGCGTTGAGCTAAACCCGCAAGATTATATCAGACGCACGCCGCTTTCGTACGCGGCAGAAAAAGGACATCTTGAGGTCGCCCAAGTATTGCGTGCAATAACAAATATTGACTTAAACTCGAAAGACGCATTTGGGAGGACAGTACTCTCTTATGCTTCCGAAAATGGGCATTTAAAAATTGTTCAAGAACTCATCACAATACCTAATATTGATCCATACTTGGAAGACTATGAGGGATTAACGCCGTTATCGTGGGCAACAGGAATGGGCCATTCTAAGATCGTCCACGCATTGCTCGCAATACCTGGCGTTAAGCCAAATTTGAAAGACAATGAGGCATAGATGCTATTGTCGCGCGACGAAAGAAATTCATTTCTGATGATTCAAGAATTATTTGAGAAAAAGGAGGTCTTGGAATACCGGTTGTAAATCAAGACCAAGTGGCTGCTGCAGATAGCTGAAATCGAGGACTTCAAGGCGAAAAACAGAAGGGGCAGGACCACTCGATCTGCGAACGAGGGTGTAGTACCGGGAGTACTAGAGAGGTTCTCAAGACAGGCTTCACCCCCTCAAGTGCCAGCCCCGCGCACTTCAGAGGACATTGACATTCCTTCTAGCATGCTAGGTGGAATGCTACACTAGACCTCGAAAACTTCAACATTACTTGCAAGGGAATAATGGAGCGAGCATGTCTATATGTAAATCTTACTGTCCCGTCCTATATATTATGAAATATGGAAAACGCTGGTACATACGACCATAGACTGAGGAGAACTGGGCATCCCGTCCGCTCTGCCATACATAAGCCTCAGATCGGCAGATTAGTAGTTGGGTGGGTGACCACCAGCGAATACCTGCTGTTGTATGTTTTTGCATTTCTTCTTTGTACTCTTTATACCAACATCCAGGTCTGACTCCACTTGGGTAAGTATAACTTCATGAGGGTCTGATTCGAATTTGTTTGGTTAGAATTTTGATTTTCTCATCGACTTCGTGAGATTCACTGATATCCTTTGGATGAAACCTTCCTAGATGCATAACCGCTCAGCAACACTCTACCTATCATTCTTCATTCCTTCCATTCTCACATCGAATATGATCCCGAGACGTTGAGGTAGCTGAATTGTTCTACTGTTTTGGGATTTTCAAGGTCTGAAGTTATAGCAGCCAATCCAAGGGCGGACTTTTTATACGATGTCATGGGAATACCTAACAGAATTATCACCCATCTTCAAGCGCTACATATTGTTTTTTCCGTAAGTGTAGGGCTCCTCGCTCGTGGCAAGGCTGCTGGTACTGTGTTGTGGTCTTTCGAGCCCGTTTGGTCCAAGTTCTAGTAAGTCTCAATGTCTCATTCTAGAACACCCTTTCAAAATTCTGTCTAGCAACATGAAAGCAAGGAAAGAGTAGCATACGTTTCGATTGAAGACGTGGAATGACCTGAATTTCTGCATCAAGACTTGTCTTGCCATTTGCAACATCACTTCGCCACGATGAGCCTGACTGTCACCCTCAAGCATTCCACCTGTCATTCCTCTTTCGGACGTCTCACTCTCGTACCAGGTATGGCCTTGGGGTCGGGATCTCGTCGAGATGGCTCGTCCCGGTCTGCTGCCCGTATGCTCTTTATATACTTATACAAAAGTAGCGTAGATCCGCCGACGAAGAATGACGCTGTACATCCCGCAGCAAAGAGCACCAGTAGGTGGGGTCGTCGAGGGGGAGGCTCGATTATGTTGATATTTATGGTGTGCACGATGTGTTCCGATGTGTATATTGGTGAAGATCTCGGCCGTTGTCTGTATGCGCGCTTGTGGGCCATAGGAGAAAGTTGATTTGGTGCCAGTCTTCGGGAGATCAAGTTTTTGGTGGCGCCGCCTAGCAGTCGCGAAATCATAGTGGTTCGTTTTTGTGACCGATTTCTGGACTTCCGATTACCGTCTTGTTCACTGTCCCAAGTTCGCAATCCCAAATGGAAGCTGGTTTCGCTGAATAGTTCTGTCGGGTCTGGAAGTAGGATGACTGATTGTTTCCAATGGTATCGTTTTGGGTGGAGGATGCTCGTCGGTTGAAGTATGTATGTTTTTCAAGGTTCGAGGCTTGAAAGGTGAATGATAAAGATGAGTTCCAAATTCTACATAATAAGCATGTAGAATTGTTGTGTGGTGTGGTGCAGTCAGTCCAAGTCGAGCAAGCTAGCTCCTGGTGAGCAGAAAAAGCGGCACTAATTTTAAATTGTAGCACGCCGAGCAGGACATTCAAAATCCGCAATCTTCAGTGCCGCTTTTTTTGTCCAGCACGAGGCTAGCAGCCCTGGCATGACTAATTTATTAGTCAGCTTCTTCGTTTCTGACGTCGCTGACAACCAGCATTCAATTGTTATTTCTCATTTTCAACTAAGATGTCTGAACTTACAATCCAGCTCACGCGGCATCCAACCCGGTATCGGGGGGATCCTCCTTCCATCGTGAAATGTCCGAGATCGACACATCGAAGATGCCCTGATCCCCCGATTCGACGTTGTCATGCGCCACGAGCCAAACAAGCATGCGAGTGCCGGTCAAGTACTGCCGAGTAACGTTGCAGTCAACGAATAGGAGAGCAAGGCTCGGGTCTATCATCTCTAAACCCCGCATTACAGGCAGGGAAATGATAGACCAGTCAAATTTTATTCCTGTAGCGCGTCGCCCTACAAGCCACTTCCGAAATGATCACGGGTGCGATGTCTTGAATCAACCTTCCTAAACAATAGTGAAGTGTCTGTGAATACCTGGTTTCAAATCATGCCTTGAATCTGGATGCAGGACGCGTGATGACGGATGGAATCAAAATGCTGCTAAAGTATGGCGCAGGCATCGATCTGTCAATGAGGGGTTGAATCAGGATAGATCCATTGCTCAAAATCTTGAAATACCCCGAGGTGACATCAAATACTCTCCTTCCCAATGAAAATTGAACCTTTCAATTCACAAGGATTTAGCAATATGACATGATTAACTGCTAGCGTGAAGAAATCTGGCTAGTAGCTTGTTCACATATAAGCTATTTACCATTCCTCTGAACTGCCATACCACTGACTACTGTACCATTCCCGCAGGAATTAATTTGAGAGCTTGAGCTGCCGTGACTTATTTTACACCGACAGAGCGATCGAAATTATTGAGTTCCCGAGTGGGCTCCTGCCAGCATGATGTCCTTTCACTGCCTGGTTGTCATTGCTTTGACGCTTTTAAGTGTCGTCTCCGGCATTCAGGCTCCGGAGAAGCTGCGAGTGAAGAGATCATCAGATGGTTTGCAAAACATAGTAAGATTTGACCAAACCTCGGTATATCGATAGCAACTAACAAGCCCAGGTCACTTATGATTCCAAGTCCTTAATGGTCTATGGACAGCGTATCTATGTCTTCAGCGGCGAATTCCACCCTTACCGCCTACCGGTCCCAGATCTTTGGCTAGATATCCTGCAGAAGATCAAAGCCATGGGCTTCAGTGCTGTCAGCTTCTACATTGACATGGCTCAGCTTGAGGGAGAAAAAGGAGTCTACCGAGCAGATGGGATCTTTGCTTTAGAGCCTTTTTTCCAAGCAGCGAAGGAGGCTGGCGTCTACTTGATTGCTAGACCCGGTCCTTACATCAATGCAGAGTCGAGCGGCGGAGGATACCCAGGTTGGATGCAACGTACCCCAGGATATCTGTAAGTCACGCTCCGGAAGAAAGTTCAGCCGTCGAATGTTTGTGTAGAGTTGAGAAGTATTTTCATCGTCAAAGCATTTTCAACGGATTTTCAAGGTCTTCCTTCATCCTTTTGGATATTCTCGAATGACACCGGCTAACATCAATTGCCATCTTTAGCCGAACTCGTGATCCTGGCTACTTGAACGACACAGCGCTATACATAGCCAGCGTTGGAGCCACAATAGCCAAGGCTCAAATCACTAACGGTGGGCCTGTGATTCTCGTCCAAGCCGAAAACGAATATGGCGGTTCTACTTCGAACGACCCTTGGCCATTTCCTGATTACTACTACATTCAGTACGTCGAAGACCAATACCGAGCAGCTGGTATCACGGTACCTTTAATCAGCAATGACTCTGGATGGCCTGGAGGAACTGGCGCTCCTGGAAGTGGAATTCATAACGGCTCTGAGGTAATTGGTGAGTGGGATATTTGGGGTCATGATGTCTATATCATGGGGTTTGACTGTTCGCAACCGGACAATTGGCCAGCTCATCTCTGGGGGCAGGGATTCATTGATTATTGGGTGACATATCAATCTCAGATCAGTCCAACTACCTTCGATGCCATCGCAGAATGGCAGGGAGGCACCTTTGATCCTTGGGGAGGTAGGTGAAGCTCGTCTCGCAATTCGAGAAGAATCCCCTTTTTAAAATTATCTCGGCTGATCAAAACTAGGTGAGGGCTACGAGTCCTGCGCTACCCTCTTCAATATGGAATACCACCGGGTATTCAACAAGAATAACATGGCTCAATATGTCACATTGATGAACTTCTATATGACATACGGTGGAACCAACTGGGGACATCTAGGCTATCCTCCCGCTTACACGTCCTACGACTATGCTGCTACCATCCCAGAAAATCGTGTTCTGTCGAGAGAGAAATACTCCGAGAACAAATTACAAGCGAACTTCATGCGAGTATCTCCAGCATATCTCACAGCCATCCCACAGAATTACTCGAACAATATTTACACTGATACCAACACCATTACCACAACACCGTTATTCGGAGACGGCTCCCCAACAAAGTTCTTCGTTGTTCGGCATACATACTGGGCTGAAGGGTCTAGCGCTTCATATAAGCTGACTCTGCCTACGAGTCAGGGCAACCTGTCAATTCCTCAATTTGCTGGAACATTGACTTTGAGCGGCCGAGATTCAAAATGGCACGTCACAGACTATGATCTAGCCGGTACAGATCTTCTCTACTCGACAGCGGAGATTTTCACCTGGAAAGATTACGGCGACAAAAAGATCCTCATCGTCTACGGCGGTCCCAACGAGCAGCATGAGCTCGCCATATCGGATGCAAAGTCTGCTCCGAAACTATTAGAAGGTCCTGCAACTGGAACATCATTTGGTGGCAGCGAACGAGCTGTTGTCAGCTGGCAAACTGATACAAGTCGCCGCGTCGTTCAGATCGATGACTTGCTCATTTACATCTTGGATCGCAACTCAGCGTACAATCATTGGGTACTTGATCTTGAGCGCTCGGACTATTGGGGCAACTATTCTGCAAATATCGGAAATACCACGTCCATTGTTTTGGAAGCTGGGTATTTGGTGAGGCACGCGTCGATTGATGGCACATCGTTGAAACTACTTGGTGATTTGAACGCCACTGTTCCCATCCGGTAAGGCTTCAACATAATTCCTGGCACCGGTGACAGTCGCTGACCTTTTGATTTTCAGCGTTATGGGGAGTCCGTCTGGTCTAACGAAACTGTTCTGGAACGGCAACGAGCTGCCTTTCACTCCTGACACAGTCACACGTGAATGGACCTCGACTCTTACTTACACCAAGCCAGCAGTAAATCTTCCTGTCCTCCGAGACTTGGGTGTAAGTGATCCTCTTTCGCTTTTAATTTCAATGTCATAGCTCTCGAATTGTTCTTGCTACACATCTAACACATGCTGAATCCTTTAGTGGAAATATATCGATAATCTCCCAGAACTGCAACCCAGCTATGACGACAGCCTTTGGACTTCAGCAAACCTAACCAGCACTTTCAACCCCTCCCGGAATCTCACCACCCCAACCTCCCTCTATGGCACCGACTACAAGTATGACTCAGGCCACCTTCTTTTCCGCGGTTCCTTCACGGCAACAGGGAATGAAACTTCCTTCTCAGTGACCACGCAAGGCGGCGCGAACTACGGTGACTCCGTCTGGCTCAACTCAACCTACATCGGTTCTTTCATCGGTAGCCCTTCCGCCGACTCATCCCGCAACGGCACTTTCAAGTCCACCTATTCCCTCCCAAGCCTCACACCGGGCAGCAAATACATTTTCACGATCATCGTACAAAACTCCGGCTTCGAGGAAGAGCCAGCTGTTGGTATCAATAGCATGAAACAGCCTCGGGGAATTCTAGACTACGAGTTAGGAGGCAGAGAGCAAAGTGCTATCAGCTGGAAGCTCACTGGGAATCTGCATGGAGAGAATTATGTCGACAAGGATCGAGGACCGCTGAATGAGGGTGGGTTTTATGCCGAGAGGCAGGGCTTCACGCAGCCTTACCCGCCTAGCGACAAATGGGAGAGTGGAAAGCCAACTGAGGGGATCAAGAAAGCCGGTGTAGCGTTCTACACCACGAATTTTGATCTGGATCTGCCAGAAGGATATGATATCCCGTTATCTTTCGTATTTGGCAAGACGGTAATCAATGGGCAGACGGCCACTTACCGTGCGCTGCTCTGGGTTAATGGGTATTTGTTTGGCAGTTACATTAACCATTTCGGACCACAGACAGTATTTCCGGTCCCGCAAGGTATGTGTTAACCGGACTCGAAGAATTGGAATGATACTAATGAACCCTGCAGGTATTCTGGATTATCACGGAACGAATTGGGTGGGTATTGAGCTTTGGGCACAGCAGGCCGATGGCGCGTATCTTGAGAGCTTGGCGTTGGAGGCTGGAGTCCCAGTCATGACAGCACTGAAGACACCGGCGAATGCGCCGATGCCGAGGTATGCTCAGAGAGAAGGCGCATATTGATGAAATGTCGATTTGCGGTAATGATTGGCACATATAATTAGGAGTAGGTGGGTGATTACAACGAATTTGACAGGCACCCCGGACAAAACTTTCGTTCTTCCACGAATGACTTGATGTGTCAGTTTTGAAGAACACTAGCTCTGGTGACTTTCTGATGCTCTTCGCAATACATCTCATAAGGTGAGACATTATTACCTTGTTTGAATTAACACAGTACTTGACTTTTAGGGAATTTGCTTTGACGAAGTGGCTTTTCCACCCGTGAGTATCATATCAAGATTCGGAATTTCGGAATCTAAACTTCCCAACGAGCCAATGAGGACTAAAGTTTAACCAGAGAAATATTTCATGTAAGGTAGTACCGCTTGAATGGCTCATTCAAAATCAGTTGTCAAAGGTCCCCTCTCAGGTGGCCATTTCCATTGGGCCGATCTCATTATCCCTCGCTCATACCTACCTATTCAAAGCATTCCAGACCAGAAACAAGTCCATTGCATTGACATGCGCTGACTAAATGCGTTATTTAGAAGTCTTACAATAGCTCTTTCCGACAGTTTCAAAGAACTTAAAGTGCGATGTGCGTGGCTTTCGAGTATCGGCTCGTCAACGCTGCGAAGTATACCGTAACCTTTAAAATATTTTCTTGGTGGAAGACTGCCGAGATTTGGGAGCCTGGAAGAAGGGATCACACTGAGATCAACCATGCAAGTACACAAGGTTGCAGTAAAAAGCGATGCACTTCATCTTCGGGATCCTCGAGCTTGGCAAGTAGTGCTTTTGCGGGCCGAAGCAGGTCGAGGCGTTTTAAGGTAATTTCTTTTGAGCCTGGCGAGGTTGCTTACTTCAGAGAGTTAATCCGTTTATTCTCTGGATTGCCCCAGAAGGTACACGCGCGGGCAGTCTTGACAAGCTTAATCTTTGACAAGAGAAAAATAATAAGGAGACTATGCGTCACGTTCACTGTGTCAAGGAATAGGTGATGGGAACCGTCAGTTCTATTTAGCCTACAACCAAGGCAAGCTTGCATAGAGAGCAGGGCTAGGGCTAGCCCGCGAGCTATGCTAGCTTGAAAAGAGGCCAGCACGAAGCTTGCTTTAGCTATCGCTCCCCTAGGAATGGGGGCATGAAATACGTCCTTTCTAGGGGATCTAAGTTGAAAAAAACAAATGGACGGTGGGCGGAGAAAAAGCGTAGAGATGAATAGGAGGAAAGAGGTTCTCGAAAAGCCTCTTTTATAATGTCTCGCTTAGCTAGCGCGCTCACCTGACTCCCTCACCCCCCTTCATATCATGATCCAGGCATGCTTCTCGATTATTATTCTGTGCCCGTGATTCTTGCAAGTGTCCCCAAAAAGTACGAGAATGATCAATCATCGGTGAAGAGAGAAGCCGAAACTGATTGATTTCGACTGTGTTTAAATATGTGAGACCAATAATCGGAGAAACATAATACAGTATACACCAAGCCAAATTAGGCAAATGCCACCTTCACACATTTCGTCTAAACGAGAAATGGTCGGCTTGCGGCAACTTTAAATACAACTGAAGCCACCGTCTTGGGTAGGCATCTGCAGCAGGGGTAAAGGGCGTTACACGGGGTCACAGAAGATCAGAAATAACTAGCTAGCACGGGGAAAATAATATTTCTGTATCGAGTCTGAGATATTATCCCATAGATCCCAACTTCGGATCGTTGAAAAGCGCCATCGGTTGAATTCCTGAGTTCTCCGCGATGAGAAGTTGCAGAAACTTTCCATTTCGAAAGACGTTTGATTTTGAGGATCGATTCAAGAGGGTGCATCGAAACCAGCAAAGTTCCGAGGTTTTCGTCATACGTAAAGAGCCGTGGGTGATAATTGTTAAGACCGACTCGTAAACTAGACTTAGTGGTCTCGAAAAGCGCACAAAACTTTCAAAAAAAGAACAACTTCCCTTGAATCTTAAATCTTAAATCTTGAACATTAAAACATTTATTTCACATTCAATCTCTATCAGCCCACCACCAAGATGGAAAATCAAGCTGGTATACCCGGAAGCTGTAGGCCGGAGGATCATAAATTCTTCGATCATTTCTCCAATCCATTCTGGGACTGCGACGGAAGATTCTCCCTCATACTCAGCATCTTAAACATAGTCCACTATTTTGCATGGATTCAGATCATACGCCTCTTTTGGGCGATGTTCATGTCCACCTACGTAAGGGCCCGGCGCTGGGAGCGACACGACATCCTTCTCGAACTTCTGGACACACCGAAAGACAAAAGAAGCGACAAGATAATTGAACTATGTTTCAGTTATGTCCGGCGTCCACAATTCCAAACAGATGAATTGCTTCGCCACATAGTAGAGAAATTACTGCTTGGAGAGAAAAGCGCAGATGACCCTATAATTCGGGTGATGAAAAAAGCAGAGAACGAACCAAAGAGGGGGTACCAGAAACCCGATCTTTGGAAAAGCTTCGTGGATTCCATAAAGATGAGATAGGATTTCGTACTGTTTGCACCAAGCTACAATCAAGCCAGCTATGAGGCCGTGAAAGAGATCATAGACAGAGCGAGAGAGGAGAGGGCTGGAATTGGAAGGGGAGAAGATTGGATGGCGACTTGGAGATACAACGAAGACTTGAAATGGCCGGTAGACCCAAGAGGAGTGGACGGGTTGAAAACACGAGACAGAGACAAGGAAGATTAATTCATAGCTGCGAGAACGCTAGTAAGAGTTCAAATTCCACTACGGTAGTTAGACCTCATTTAGTGTAAGACGTTGGAACAAGGGATTCAGTCGCGCGTCGCTGAGCTCTAGGGTAGGCCGCAGGGAATTGGAAGCCTGAAAAGAGCGGTCAAAGGCATTGAGTAATTACGAGGTCGAGATGGTAAGCATGCTCCACCCATTCGAGCATTTTGCATATGCAGTCGAGAGCATGAATTTAGTGCACAGTCACTGTAATCGCAGGGACTGTCCCCTGTAAGGCTTGATGTTCAGGCCAAGCTCGCCAACCAGCAAGGCTCCGGGGAGTACCAGGGCTCAGTACCTAGGTAAGACACAACCGAAGCTTAAACTCTCTCCCCAACTCGCATTGGACAAAAAACAGCGGCACTGATTTTGAATGTCCCAGGTCGTGTGGAACATTCAAAATATGCAATAATTAGTGCCGCTTTTTTGGTCCACCGCGAGCCCATTATGAAATGAAGAAGTTTTGTATACAAGTCTACAAAGTGTCCCCAAACTCCTTATTTACTGATGAGGTTATAATCGACTCTTAAATCCAGTACCCAACACGTGGAACTAAAGTTAAGGTTAAAGCACCTCGGACGTCACCATAAGGTTACATCCGGGCGCAGCGTTCGTGTCATCATGCAGGCTCTGATGGCTTCGCCGCATCGTATTTCAGAAAGCATTGACCTGCTGACATGGCATCGGAAGTGGCTTCATCATAGACAGGAGATGTTTGCCTTGATCACGTCGTATTTTAGGCTATTGAAAGCCTGATATTTCAAGTGTTGCTAGCAAAGTATATACGAGGACGAAAACTTGATTGGCTGATGTCCCTCGCTAGCAGTCAAACACCCAGTCCGAGTCATAATAATTTTATATATTATCTCCTAAATGATATTCCGTCAAATCGGCCAGAAATGTTCGATTCGGGGCATCGAGGCGCAATTCTCGAATCGCGCAGTGGCCGAGACCGCCGGTGCCGTGAGGGGTCACGGGAGATTTTGCCTTCAATACCACCTGATGAGGATATAAATTTATCCACAGGAATACGAGACAGCGCCTCCAGAGTGCATATCACTTCGATATTTTTCTATTAATATACATTTGATCGCGAATATATAAATGCATTCAGTTCCAGTACAAAATCTTTCATTCAACAACAGTCCACTAGAACTTTCATCACTTAATACATCTTCAATACATCCACCATCTCCCATCTACATCGTCCACCCACAGAATTGTACAAATTTTGAACTTCGTAACAATGGCCACGATCTCGAGGTCTATCCTCTCCCTCCTCCTTACCGGAGCCGTTACTGCTGCCCCACTCACCTCTCCCGTGTCCACTGTCTTCACCCTCACCGACATCTTCTACGAGCAAAACCAGACTTACTCTGCACCACCTCACATTTCGGCTTACTCCAATACTGTCTCATTCACCCTGACGAATACTGCCATCAATCGCGTCACCAAGTGCCACAGTAAGCCAAACCACTTGCTTTTCCCAATTGCCGACATGTCTCAGGGCATGTTTTGCGAACCAAATCACCATTTTATCTCGTTGCTGACATTTTCGTACATTAAGTAACCGGCACTGGCCAACCAGCCGACATCTTCTTCAACTTCGATCAAGCCTTCATGTGCGACGGAGGAGTCTCCAGCTTCAGATTCGACAGCAGGACTAATACTTTCGAGGTCGACGACGACACGTAAGCACATTCCATTCTTTTGAGGTGTTCGAGAATGAGACTGAATTTGACCAATAGCGAGGCTGGTGGAAAAGGAGTTGCGGATTTCAGCTGTAACTTTGTTGAAACCACGAATCCAACTTGGACGCCGACTAGCGGAGGATTCTACAAGATTGATGATACCAAATGCACGCAAGCCGAGTTGGATATTATTAGTTCTTAATATTGGAAAACAAAAAGGCTTTAGCATTGGGGGATATAGTCTTTCGAAAGTCGGTTCACTTTCAGCTTGAGTCTTAGGTGATACAAGTTTGAACTGGGTCGAGTCGCTAGTGGTGGAAAATGCGCTCTTAAGTATTTCACGGCAGCAGGAATGTAATGAAGGAAGGGCGATAGCCTCGACAGATTAGACAATGTCTTAGAAAAAGAAAATTTCTTGTTAATTAGACATCATAAAAATGCTCTGCGTGACTAACTCTGTCTGCGTCTCATAAAATTTGTTCTGAAACTAAGCAGTATTTCGGTCTTATAGGTCCAGGAAATTGCCCCTCTTGAAAACATGCAAGGACGTATCAATTTTGGTTAATCTCAACCAATAGAAATCCGCCCCAGCAAATTGTAAATATCGAATCGCCTGCTTTTCGGGGAGAGATATCACGTGAGGCTACGCACTATGGACACTACAGAGCTAGGGGACAACGAGGCTCTGGAACTTCAATATATCCTTTAAATCAGCTTAATGCAGAGAGTTCCATATTTTCTGCAAAGAGCGTTGATCTCCCGAAGTTCATTCCTTAATAGTTACCCCGCGCTGCAGTTAGCAGGTTTGTAAACGGGAATTCGGGCTCACTAAACAGCAATACCAAATGAAAACTTATACAAGTATATATTGACAGCAATAAATCGTCGACTTGACCTGGAACACAACTAACCTTTGACATGCCCACCAGATGGGACATTAGTTTGCGGGGGATACCACTAACCCAATGACGCGCAGTAAAAGGGGGGACCAAGCACTAAGCGAGCCAGCAGGTCCCCCACTAAAAAGAAGCTTGAGATCGGTCCTCAAACTTCTCCGTATATTTTTTTCGTCTTCATCTTTTCCAAATAATTTCTGAAGTACAACTCAAACTCAATTCTCTGACGAGGAGCAAGACTCTGCTTCAAGAAGACACGCCAGGTAAATCATCTCCTTTTTCTTTGATGCCTCTCCAATACTTTTCATGAAGAAAAATTCCAAAATTCGCAGTTTCCGCGCGAGCCGTCGCCAAAGAACCTTTCACAGGCGAGCTATGAGCGAGCGAGCCCTTCCTTGGATGTCTGAAAGTGGATAAAAATTCATGATTAGCCTATCACATTGATCTCGGATGCTTGCTGACTTTCTGAGATCAATCTAGTCGCTCGGTCTTTTAAAGATACACGTAATACCCGCGCCTCATCAAGACACTGTCTTACGGTACCAAAAAGCGGCATTTATTATTGAAAATTTTGAATGTCACACTCGGCGTGGTACAATTCAAATTAGTGCCGCATGACGGACTATTCAATGATTTAGCCTTTCAAGCTTGAGAGCCTCAACTACTTTTTTCTAGCCTGCTTCTTTCTATAAATAACGGCCGACTTCCCCGCCACTAGGAGTACTGCAGTGACGCAGTTCCGGCCATACGAGCTCGTATCTGCTCGATTTGAATATCTTGCCACACATTCAGTGCTGGCACATCGGATCTCATGGATGCATTCCGAGTTCCGATCATCGTCACCATAGGTAAGCTCAACAGTGCTAGTCCTTTTTCTTCTGAAGCACCTTCCCCGCATTAAAAATTTTCGTCGGGACGTCATTGCCGCGTAAACCGTGTAGTATGTTGTTAAATATCTACTCCATCCCACTTTCCTTTGCAGTAATTCGCCAACAAACATCCTCCGCCCTTTTCTTCAAGGCACTGTACAAGATCTTCTCACTTTCGTTAATCAACTTTCGAGATGCGGTCTTTCATTCTCGGAGCTTTGCTACCTGCATTGGCAGCAGCAGCTCCAGTAGCCAAGCGGGCCGATGCCTCCCCTACACTCATGACTTTCACGTACGCGGGTGAGCTGGTAACAGCAACCTACTACGGTACTGCGACCTCTGCCAACGCGGTTTGCCCCACGGAGACATTCACATACGAGGGTGCCGTTATTACAGTTCCTTACACTGGACCTGGTACGCCCCAGTCTTGCTTGACGAAAGCGAACACGGCGGCCCCACCATGTCCTACCCAGACGTTTACATATGAAGGAGCCGTGATTACGGTTCCATACACAGGACCTGGTACTCCACAGTCTTGTATGACTGGTGATAAGTCTACACCCACAGCAGATTCGCAGCCAGCTCCCGTTACCACATCTGCCCCTGCAAAGACTTCGGAACCAGGGAAATCTTCCAACCTTCCTTCTTCAAGTACACCGCAACAGTCCGAATCCGTCGCCCCTGCCAGCTCTGCTGCTTCGTCCGCTCCAGCAGCTGCATCATCCGCATCATCGTCCTACAACGGCATAATTAAGGGATTCAACTACGGTTCCTCTGGCATGACGGAGTCGACCTACGTAACTCAATTTAACCTCGCTCGCAACCTGGTGGGAACTTCCGGTTTCACGTCTGCCCGTTTGTACACGACCATCCAAGATCAGACCACAAACGATCCTATTTCTGCCATTCCGGCCGCCATTGCGACCAATACCTCCCTTCTCCTGGGTCTTTTCTACCCAAATGTCGATAACGAGATTGCTGCACTCAAATCAGCCATCGATCAGTATGGTTCAAAGCTGGCAGACCTTGTCCTCGGTATCTCTGTTGGTTCCGAAGACTTGTATCGCGAATCACCCGATGGAATTGCGTCACACGAGGGCACTGGTGCATCTCCGGACCAGCTGGTTTCCTTCATCCAGGTAACACGCAATGCTATCAAGGGAACTGTGCTCTCGAATAAAATGGTTGGTCACGTTGATACCTGGAACGCGTGGACCAACAGCTCAAACGCTGCTGTGATTGGCGCTGTCGACTTCTTGGGCACAGATGCCTATCCTTACTATCAAACTACCTATCAAAACTCCATATCTAATGGGCAATCACTCTTCGAGTCTGCATACAAAGCAACAGTCTCGGTCGCAGGTGGTAAGCCTGTATGGATTACCGAGACTGGATGGCCTGTCTCTGGACCCACCATGGCCCAAGCGGTAGCAAATACTGCTAATGCTGAGACGTATTGGCAACAGGTTGGATGCGGTTTCGCGTTCAATAAGATCCCAACTTTCTGGTTTGATCTTGTTGATGGAGGTGCCTCGCCTAGCTTTGGAGTCACTGGCGGGTCAACCACTCCTCTGTACGGTCTTTCTTGCTCTGCCTAGGATACAAAAAAAATAGAGGGATAAGCTGGCATTCAAACAAGTGGCGGAGGCTTTATAATAGATGTTTCTGTCACCCATAATGTAATTTTAATGACTTGACGAAGGTCCGAGCACGAGCTAGAGTAATGAATACAATGCTTCACCGAAGAACTTCACTTGCATTCGATTTGGTTTGGCTATCACTAGTAGCTTTCTTGCGCCAGCTATCTATTTTGCCAGTCGCAGAACTTTCTGGTAACATCTTTCGTGCTGTTTGGATTGGATATTGGCTCCATCCGGGATGAACTTATATCGTTTCAATCGCTCGACTCGAATCCTGCAGTCGTCTAAATATGGTTACGGCATGTCAGCTTATAGTATGCAAGCCAAGTACGGCAGGACATAACGGTCCTAACGCTGAATTTGTACCAGCATATGCTGCACCGTTTTTTTGTCTCAGCCCCTGAATCGTGTGCCGCTCGTTAAAATTCGTGGCTTCATGGCTGAGCTCAGGGGCTCGCTAGCGCCTCGCACGCGTTAAACGTAATTTTCCGCGGGGGAGCGACTTGAATCCTTCAGGCACTGTACAGTACAAAGCCTTGAAAATTTGTCACAAAATAAGGATATTTTAGTCTCCACACCAGGCTGCACAGGGACTTATGACTTGGGAACAGAATAATTGTTACATACGCCCAAAAACTTGGATAATCAGGGTTTCTCGCGATCCTCAGACTACTTTACAATCAGATGGTATCAATTCATTACTCATTTCCAGCATCGGCATCTTCTTCCCTCCGTATCACCCCACAAACATCTGAGCTCTTCGCCTTTCTCGTGTTCTGCAAGCCTCCTTCGACGCCAAAGAAAAATACTTCTGGAGTAACTCCGAGCAATCATCAAAACTCCTCAAGATTTCAACGTCCACTCATCTGTCATCCGATCCCACTACCATATATATAGACCCTTCAATTATAACATAGGTTGCATGCCAGGGGAAATCAAATAACATGTCCTAGTGGCGTGACTACAACATGATCTGAATACCAGCAACAACAGCACCAGCCAAAGCCAACATGGCCATCTTCTTCGAGCTCACACTCGTCGCCGCACTGGTCTTCGACTGGCACGAGCCAGTCGCACTCGCGGTCTTCTCGGCGCCTCCCGTGATCGCGACATCGAAGCGGTAGTAGTCGATGCCAGACGCGGTCGAAGTCGTGACTGTAGATGTAGATGTAGAACTGGCTGTAGCTTTCAAAGTGGCAGTGCAAGTAGCTGCAGTGGTGGCAGCAAGTTTACAGGTCTCCTGCACTGTGACTGTCACATCCTGGCCCAAGGTTCGGGTTGAGATGGCGCTGGAAAAGGCGTAAAGTGATGCTCCCGACGTCAAAGTGATTTTCTAGAAGATTATTCGTTAGAGCTCAGAATCCATGGGTTATGGGGAAAGCAGTGTGGCTTACTGGAGCATTGGGACCACAGGTCTGGGTGCCAACATATGATGGCGCGTCGGTACATTGGAGTGCGAATATAGTTTGGCAAGAGTTGGCTTCAACGATGGACGCAGCGTACTCGAATCGACTGTTTGTGGAATCTATGAACATATTGATAGTACCACTGTTCGTCGAATTGGATTGCCTGTTGTAGAGGCTGTGGCCCTCCATCCGTGGAGCAAGTGCGGAATCGAACCAGTCATTGAAGCCGGTCGGGGCAGCGGCGGCACCATGCAGTAAAGCCATTTTAAGTTTATGAAGTTGGGATTATGTTGGAATTTTTTTTAATTTCTGATGTTGGTAGTTACGGCCCATGTTGTTGGAAAACACTGTTGGTTATATAGTCATGTCTGGACGTAAGTCGTGCCGCAAGTTGGAGCGAGTTGGTCAATGCTTGGCTGCCCTTGGCCAATCTCGGCTGCGGCGCAATTGAACATGCCTAGTCCAGCCTTGGACATGGGGTAAGGCAGTCTGACATGTTGACCAAGGAGTCTAGTCCGAAGGCTTGCACAGTCAAAAAATCTTTTGCACGAAGGAACACCTTCGGTGGCTAATTACGCCCACTAGAAATGTCAGACGGGCCCAAAAGTTCCATCTCACTATTAATACGTGGTATGAAATATGTTTTTTTCCCCCTCAGACGTGAAGTAGGAGTGAGGCCTGAATCTCTCCATACTGTGCCCTTTCGTAACGAATCGCACTTTTAGGAGTTTTTTTTTGCGCCTCCCAAGATATGCTGCAAGCCTGTACGAGCAGTACTGTAGCGTGGTTGGCTGAGGCTGGACATGGTGCCACACCAAGATCGCGTGGCTCTGCCTGCACGATCCTACAAGGCACGACCCAGGGCTGAACCAGCCATAAAATTAGGGTAATGACAATCCATTAATAGACTCACCTGCTTAAGCCTCAAATTAGCGAGTTTCTTCGTACAAAGACCACTAATTATAAATCTGCACAGGTTGGCACGAAAATTACCATTATAATTATAAGTTCAATCACCCTGCACCACATTCAGAGGGCGTTTCAGCCCATGGAATTTTCCATTCCTCTTCCTGTTCTTCCTGTCATCTTTTCGGTTCCCTCCTGTACAACATCACCTGCTCAAATTAAAGTTGCCAAGGACCAGAGGCAGCCAGTGATTACCGGCGGCCGCAACAATACCATCGATGCCTTCCAAACATAGCCTGCCTATCACTCTTAGTAGCGCATCGCCGCCGAAAAACCAAAAAGGCGGAGTAAAAGTTGCAGTTCTTGTTGGCTGGAGCTGTACGAAGTAATGAGGCACGGGTTGTAGTAGCTCTTGGCACTCGCTTGTCAGCTCTCTTCATGAGTTGAGGGTGGGGTTACCCAGAAAACCTAAGAAGCCAAGGATGAATAGTGCTGGAATATTAGTACAGAAACATACTAGCCTCGTGATACGCTGGCAATTATGACATAACAAGGCGGCTGAGAGTGCGGTGTCAAGATTCAGCTGTGCGAGGAACAGGAGGACATGGATTTCGCTCGGGACCGAGATCCGGGGTTGAAAAAAGGTTTAGTCCAAGGCGGAGAATCTCAGAATCAAGAAGCTAAATATTAGGCAGTAGTGACGAAAGAACTAAGCTCGCGGTGGACAGAACAAGCGGCACTAATTACTGCCCATTTTGAATGTCCCACTTGGCGTGGCACATTCATAATTACTGCCGCTTTTTCTGTCCACCGCGAGCTAAGGAAAGGTCCAAACCAAACAGTTATTATCCACGGAATTTTACACCGCAGCCACTTTGAAAGAAGCAAGTTGATTTCAGAATTAGGTAGGTTGTTTGAGAAAGGTCAAATATCTCGAGCATATGAAATGCTGAGAGGAGAAATTTGAAACAAGCAAAACAGCATGGGTCAGGAGCAAAGGCGACTGTCGAGAATTGTATTCCCATCCAAGCACTACCTAAGAATGGGAAGAGTTGCCTCACTCAAGCCCACCAAAGCATGACTTCGCAGCCACAAAACCCGGTGTCTCGAATATGCCATACAGGAATAAAGTCCCGAGGTGAAGATCATCCAACCGACAGAGAATTCACACGAACATATTCGTTCTCAGACTGAAATCGGTATGCCAAGTGCGTGCCCCAAAGCATAACCCATTGTGTCGCTGCTTCCAGACACCTACTCAAAGTTTCGAATGCCCAGTGCCTTGACTTGCGCCTCCAAGTCCACAACAGGACGGAAAGGCAGAACGTTCTTCGGATCAATATCGACTGTATTGAATTTGAGATTTCTGTCCAACGTCTTATTGCCCTTTACTTCCTTGTCAAGAGTAGCAACAGATTTGATGTTTAACCAGAGTCCTTCACGATCTAGAATAGGCGCAACAATGTCAGCTTCAAGTGCAGATCTTCCCCATTCATCTAGTCGTAAGAAGTGCTGACCATGAACCGGCATAAAAGCGCCCCCCTTTCAAAGCCATACCCTCAGGCATCGTATTTGCATATTTTGAAACTGTGTAGAGCGGGAAGTTTCCCAGATTTGGGGGTAGCTTGTAGGTAGTATTGTTGTCCGGCTGCAAATATGTTAGTTCTCAAAGTACGAGTAGGCAAATGCTACGTACAACGCGAGTGGTGCGCTGAAATGAGATGGTCAATACCCGCGCCTCGGTACCTTGTTGAACATGAATACAATCATGGGCACCGTGGTCTGGGAGGGGATTTCCAAGGTTGGTTTTCATTTAGTTGACTGTCGCCATTTTCTGTTATTCAACAAGGCAGGTTGAAAGCTTGACCCGTGATGACCTGTGGCTGGGAAATGACATACTAGCAAAATGTAGGATGAGTTGCCGTGATAGGAGAGCTATGGGAAAGAGGCGTGCGAGGTAAAAGTAAGGAGTGGACACTTACCAAGCTGGGAGAGCTCTGATCTCCAACATCAAAGATGTACAATGAGAGCAGTGACGATGTCGTGATTTCGGATTTGTGGTGCTGAAAAAAAGTCTTTACGGGACGAGGCGCCGATGTCGCTGTATATCAGGTGGGAAAATTTGGACACAATTCACTTTCATCCGTGAGTATGATAAACTCATATTCAAAATTCCTACACAGCTAACGAAGCATGCCGTTAAGCAACTTTGATGACAACTTTTCCGAAGTGTCCACCTTTGAACAGATAAATCAGCGCCTCCTTCGATTCCTCAAACCCAAATATCTTATCCACCACAGGCTTGATCTTTTTCTCTTCATAAAATGTCAACATTTCCTCGAACCTCTCCTTAGGTCCATTCAAAATTCCCTTCAAGGTAACGTTTCTCATCAACGCAAGCACGTTCGTATTTAGACGATCGCCAGGAGCATCTTCTTTCCCAGATAGATATCCAATGCAATCAATCAACCCGCCAAAAGCGATACAATTGAACGATTTCCGCAGGGTCTGCGCTCCACCATTCTCAAATATGATATCCGCGCCCTCATCTTTTGTCATCTTCATCACCTCTTCATCCCAATTCGTAGTCGTACGGTAATTAATCGTCTTATCCGCTCCCAAAATCTTCGCCTGCTCGAGTTTCGCGTCCGAAGAGGAAGTAATAATCACTGTTCCCATTAGCCACCGCCCCCTAATCACCAAACAAAGAAAAATACCTTCAGCACCACTAGCCTTAGCAATCAACAGCCCATTAACAGCCACGCCCCCCGTCCCCTGTATCAATACCGTCTCCCCCTTCCCACCCGCCTGTCCCAGGGGCCTCATCCCATTAATAGCCATCCAAGCCGTCAACCCCGCAATCGGCAACGTGCACGCCTCCTCATCACTCAAATACCCCGGTTTTCTAACCAATCCATAATCCGGAAACACCCTATACTCCGCCAACACCCCGGGAAGCGGCAGACCCAGCCCACTCTTCATGTCCGCGGCCTTGACTTGGCCTTTCTGGTGCGTTTGGTTGAAGATGCTGAGCACCTTATCCCCCTCCTTCCACGTCGCCGAATTCGAAGAGACGATGGTCCCGCACATGTCGGAGCAGGGAACTATTGTGGGGGCTGGACCGCCGGTTGTTTTGTGGTGGTTGTAGAGGCCCATTACCACTTCTGTGTCGCGGTAATTAAGGGAGATGGCGTTGATTTTTACGAGGACTTCGTTCGGTCCTGGGACGGGGAGGGAAGCGGTAGTTGAGGTGAGGTTTTCGAGACCATCTTGGGAGGTGACCCATTGCTTGATTTCGGTGGGGAGAGACGTGGTCGGAGGTGTTTGTAACATCCTAGAGAATGCTAGAGATTGGAATCTGAGGATTGAGTGGAAGATGGGAGAGAAAAGACAGCGAAATGAAGAAGAAGAAAGGAGAATGAGAGCTCAAATATGAATTACAAAGCAAAAAAAAGAGATAGAGAAACTACCCCACCATATCTCGCAGTTTTGTCGGAATTCCGCCACTCCCCCCGCAATGATAAGAGGTTGATGTTGTTCCTGGCGAGTCAGTTTTTGCCGCGGCGAAGGAAAATGCGGACTCGCTGACCAATATATTTGTCATCCACTCTTGACGTCCGCTTAAGCCCCTTTTCCACTTCGCTTGTTACGCCTAAACGAGCTGGCTCTCGGTCATCAAAATCTCGTCGCGAGTCCATAATCCAGTTTGGGGGCTTACAATGTAATAATTATCTTTATTGTCTTGCATAGTATGTCGCGCCAGATCTCACAATTAAATAGTAACTAGCGTCAGCCAAATTATCAAATGCTAGTGAGCAGCAGCAACCCCGGGTTAAAAGGATTCAGTAGGGCGCGAGAAACTCCTGCTGAAATTATTCTGAGGGTCTGCGATGGCTTCGGTTTCCATAATAGCACTGGCATAAAATATCCTGTCATCGGGCCTCATAAGAACCCGCGAAAGGACCCATGTAAACGAACGATTTAATTGATTTTATTGCCAGCCACGCGTGCTATCAAAAAGCGGGCGGTCCGGATGGATAACACGTCGATCTCCTATTTCCTCAATAAAATTTCCACTCGTTCATCAATTAACTAGGTATGGAAAGGATTCTGCTACTGTCACACCGGAAGAACCGAGTACAGGGTATTGGCACTCGGAAAGCTAAACGTTAGATCCGGACATCCTGTTGGACGCCTGCTTCCGGAAACATCTCTACTCAGTAAATAGAAAGGCCTTTAGCAAGTCTGATCTCCCAATAAAGTATAATGATCGTATTCAGGGAATTGGGCAACCAACAGATCCCTTGTCTTACCCATGCAAAAACCCACCGGAATCTTGGAATTTGCACCCCGAGTCTAATACCCTGTACGGTCTTGCTATTTTCAATAGCGTCAGTAGCACCAATAGCGCAATTCCTATTCGGAGCTCGGAAGCAGGACCAGTAAGGGGGTAAAGGCGTCTAATCTTGGATATAAGGGTCGACAAGTCTTCATCGACTCACCGAGTAGCGACGATCTGTCTCGCGATGCACTCAACCCCCGCCGGATAACTTCGCGCAAAATGTAGAATGCCGATTTCAGTGTAGTTACGGGGTGGAAACCGACCGTCAGCCGTTATTTATTACGTTTCAGACGTCATTAATCTTCCTTGTTAATGACCGTCCGTTATTTACGCTAGTTTCCAAAGAGCTGTTGTATCTTGGCATACTAGCTCCAGGTGGTTAGAATATAGTAACATTTCTACTTTTGAAACCACTTTTCGGCCCCATTTGCGGCCAATAAACCCCCTGTTTTCTGGCCCTGGATTGTTTAATTCTTGGTAACAAAACCCTCTTATTTTTGACACGTAATGACAGTTCTCTCTTATTTTTGCGTCTGACCGTCGTTTTCGACCTTCCACCCCTAGTGTAGTATTTCATTTCAAGGTCCAGAGAAGCGCTGAAGTAGGGCTGGCCAAGATCCTTGTCGAAGGCCCGGCGCAGCCGCATGTTCGGAGAATTTACGACCAGGACCCCCTGGTCCTATAGCACATTGAATTGTAGATCCCCCTTGTCTCAAATGCCCAGTTCATCCTCTCGACGGTTTAAAACCTCCGACCGGATCTGTGCCGTTGACGACCGGACACATGTCGCCGTTGCCACTACTTCCCGCCGTCTAGAGCTTCTAGCTTTATGTCGAGTAATCACTAGTTCAAGCTCCGTCCAGGATGTGATCAATTATTTCGTATGGTCCGTGTCTGATGCCGAAACCTCCGACTTTACACTTCTTACTCGAGAGAAAACAGTCCAGGCGCACTCTATCACGGTGAAGAGGGTTGGTAAGACAGAATTCCGGGCTTCGCGCGGTCGTAGACGAGGTTATACTAGATTGATCAGTGAAAATCGCATAAAACGTAAGATCAATACCCTGGTGATTGATTTTAGGTTCTGTCATGAAGGGATCGCGCAGCTGCGCAGAAATTGAGTTTGCCCCACTGCCTACTAGTGCTTACGAAGCAGTTCTTGGCTTGCTTGTTGCGTTGTATCTGTGCCCACCCAATTTTGGAATTCCTCCCCCAAGGAGAAAGCTACGAAGTATGTACCAAAAGGTTCTGACGCCAAGATAGTGCGCTCATCTTGGTCCACTGCTTTCACCCAGACTCATGCGGGAAGGCAAGGCTTTCGGCAGTCGGCTTGAGGCTCAAAACATCCCATATCGGGACCGTGATCATCGGCTGGGATGTTCCTCCACACTAGCTGCTGAATATTCTAGATTTGATCTGTCAAATATGCATGGTGTCTGACATTTCGATAAAGCAGCATTAGATGCAGGGTTACAAACTTTACATCTTCACTTGCGCATTTAGAACAAAGATCATCCAAGAATATATCGCATCTCTCTGGTGTCCAACTGTGCCTTTTAGATAGGACGATGCGCACATTTGTCAGAAATGAAGTCTTATTTGACGTTTCATATAAGACTGTTCATTTCCTTACGCGATCTACGATCAAAAGAGCAAAAAAATTCGTACTTCGATAATTTGTGTTAATTCGTGTATTTCTGCTGGCTAAACGCCGATCTCTAGGGCGACGATCGTGACTGAAACCAAGGTTGTGCTTTGCTAATCAGGCAGGTGGCGGGGTATTTCATAATGAGGATCGCCCACAGAGGTGGCTTTTGCAACGGCGAAGCTAAGTATATTTGTGTATCCAGCATTCCGGAAAGTAGTTGGTTGGTCAGACTTGGTCTCTTCGTATAGGCGTTCAGGCCGGGCATTTTGTGTGGGAGATTCTTTTAAGAGGTACGAGAAACGAGACGAGGCCATGGATTGGATGGCTGACATATCATATGGGGCGGAGATCTCAAATCGTCGAAACAATCACGGATGGCTTGGCATCACCCAGAGGAACGAGCCAGAGCAGGGTGACCAGGGCCAAGCACAGGTGCCTGTGCGAGACGAATAAACAGCTATCGTCAAGGCTCAGAACGCCCTTTGTAATCTTAAGAACTTTGACGTGGCACAATCGAAGTCCTCGCGAAGCATCGCTTTTATTTCGAATACAGAAATGCAAATCCTGAACCGCATGGCTTTTCGAACTGCATCTTTCTCGGACGTTCCAAAAAAAGATCCCGTCCAGAAAGGTGTAGTTCATCTGAACTTTGTACATGCGAAGTATATATGTGGCTGGCTGTGAATCTGCATGACTCGAGTCGAGGGATGAGGCCTCGGGCTCTCTGCGAATCATATCGGGCCGAGTCAGGGAATATGCAGCTACTGAATGTGGCTGCCCGTTGGAAAGTGACTCGTTGCTAGAAGTCTCATGAAAACTAAATGGGCGGCGACGCGGCTTAAAATACCCCTTATCTCGGTGCAGGATGTGGTACGGCCATTGAGAACCTCCAAAAACATTCTGATAACGTTTTGCTGGTCAGGAGAATGCTCAAATTTCATGGGCTGCTGGGGTTTGAAACCAGCAAAATTGAAAAATCAGTAGTCACGATCATAAAATTGTTGGTTCCAAAGGAGCTGAATTTTGAAAGACTCTAATTATCGCTCGAAGGTATCCTTTAGCTGAGTCGAAGGAACTGAACACGCTCTATTAGAATTTTGCTCAAGTGAACTATCATACATTCTCGAATTGGCCCAAATACCATATCTATGCTCCTTTTATGCTTCCGTTTATGCAGATCGCTGGATATGATACTGATGTTAGAGATTGCCGTGTGATTCTGTATGCGAGATACCAGCACGTATGTCCGGTGGCATACGAATTATGAGAAACATCTTCGTAGGAGCCAGAACTGAACTGAAAGCTGAATTACGAGCTCGTGCCAGTTTGACCAGTCTCCTGAGCAGCGGGTGGAGGGCCCGCTGGATACCCCTATAGTTCAATTAGAGCTGGAAAATCCTGGAATATTGGGGGGAAATCATACCGGTTTCACGTCACCATCCCCTCTAACCACGCCAACAGTTCCAGTTCCACGGTGAGAGTCCTGTCCTCCATTTCCTGTCTGCGAAAAGTGTAAGATATTGCCGGAATCGCCAGAGTTAACTGTACAGGAGTTAGGGAACGCCTACCCAGCAACTGTGACCGCCAATTCCACCACTCTGATTCTGCTGGACGAGACCGTATATGGGAGCTTGGGAAGCCATTTGTGCTTGAATTGGGAGTATTGAGGATGCCTGCGCGTGCTACTATTGTGGAGGTCTGAATTCGAGGAGGTGGTTTGAAGGTGAAGAAGCGTTGAATTTACGGTTCTTGTAGGTTTAGGAGCTCAATATTTCAGCGTGGCAATGACATCGTCGGCTCTTCACCTCCCCAAAACGCCGGCAAGAACAGACGACAACATACGACAAGGGTCGGGTACCCTCAACCAGCGGTCGAGTCGCTCTTACAGCGCTTTGGTCGCCGTGATTTAGCGGATGGTCGCCGGAGCCAGGTTTCTGAGCCCTGAAACTGGGCTCACTCCCTCTAGAAACACGCTCCCCGTAGATACAGAGTGTCACTGTAATTGTATACTAGGACTCCAGTGAGTGCCGCCCCATCATCGATAGCAGTAGTGAGGTCCGGGTGATCCTTGAAGAACAAGGGGGCCCTGCTAAATTCTTGGCAATCGCCAGTTAGCGGATCTGATCTTCTCCACACCCCGAAAATCCATCTCGCGTTCGAGATCTCAAATTCCATCATTCCATTGCATACAACAGGCAACTAAGCGGGTTGGGTCAAAGACTTGATGAGGCGTGTTTCGTATCCAACTGCGAGTCTTTGCAACATTCAACACTGTTTGATGCTTTTGGTGTCTTGAAAATCGCGGGCCAACTGATGACTTCAAGGAAGTTGAATGAGGCTCTGCCTGACTGTTTATTATCTGTCTGCTTTGCTCTGATTGAAAAAATTCCTTTGTAGTTGATGTACGGTTTTGCTGGGAATCTCGTCCGAAACATGTTGCAACATGTGTCGCATCCGAGTGCCCGGCCGCTTTTCGGATGCTTTGGGCTAGCTTTTCATTTCAGTCCTCGCCGCAAATTGTACGTGGAGAGTCAATATAGCTAATGGTATAACTCTTTCAGGCTCTAGGTCTGCACTGCGCGTCGGGGGAAGAGAGTTTTGGCATTAGTCCGTCGCTGGTATCTCCATCCATCCATTTGGGAAGAAATCCCGTGTTCCTTGCCGTCAGTAACGGCAAGGAAACAATCGTAGAACATTCTTTTGAGGAAACGCTTCATGCGGTGTTGATGAGAGACTCTGGTAGATGCAGTTTAGGCGCTGCTATTCCATCTGATACTCCTGGATGAAGTCCTGGAAGGTGGAGTGGAGAAAGCCGTGGTGGCTGCGGCCAGGCCCAGATGACTCGAATCTGCTTGCGATGTTTTCGATAGTTCAGTCCTTTTTGTTTGTGAATTGCGAAAAGAGATTTATAGAAGGGTCCTAATTCTTGTCTGAAATGTATAGCCTTGTATTCTCTAGGCAACCTCATGATATGAGATGCTTTCGCCTTTTGGTAAAGATGTTGCAGAGTTGAAGGTGGAAGCGTTTGTCCGTCGACGTTTTGCTGTGGTCCTAGGGCCAGTTAAAGGATAGGGCTAGTTTACTCTGGCCTTCGTCGTTTCCCCACGGGCACGTTGTGGAAGTGTCCGACTAAACTTGCCTGACTTGTACTCTGATTTTGAGAAAGTCGTTACTGTTCTAGGGAGGAACGTATAACACTATGGCAGCATGCCAGTAGGTCCGGATAGGAGGCCGCATAGCGAGATGATTCTCCAGAACCTTAAGTTGTGGGCTGCTAGGGTCTAGTTGTATTGTCAGCTTCCATATTGTTATTTCCCTTCGACACGTACTCTTCAAGCAAAAGCCACCGTTAGGTCGTGAAAATGGCTCTAACTAGATGGATGAAACATTTCTCCAAAGTATGTTGGTGGTGGAAGGTGATATCCAGCTCTTAGATCTCCGCGTTGACTTCCCCGTGGATTTAAAATCGTTGTCCTTATTGTCATTTGTTGATTTTTGTAGGTACGCAGGAGTCAAATAGAGGGTGCCAAAACTTGGAGGTACTGTTGATCAGGCTTGTTTGAAAGGTCTCATCGAGCTTTCAACGCCCTAAGAACATCCGAGGTACGGCCGGGGCCGACTCTGAATCTTAAACACAGTTATTAAAAATCAAGAACAAGAACTTCAATCTATCATCTATAGATTTCGACATTTGCGGCTCTTTCAACCAATGATATCGCTTCTGTCCCAGACGTTCGGGTGCGGCTCTGTTTCGTGGCGTGCTCTGGAGCGGTGGGATCTTCGCCCCTAGTGCTTGAGGGGCTAAATCCAGGATGGATTCAGGATGGACCTCGCTTAAACGGAGCTCTTACTGGTCAGATAACGGGAAACCTACGCCCTCTGGGATCAGCATGACTTTTTGGGATGGTTTCAGGATGGATGGATCCATCCCCTTTTTTTTTCTGCTCAAAATGTTCAAGTACCCGAGTTACTCGAGTTTTAAAGGGGCGTCGCTTAGTGGCTCCAACGTCCAGTCACATGACTACCACCTCGTGTGGTCCTAAGCCTCCTTTTGCTTCACCTATGATCTCTTTATCTGGGCATGCCTGTAGGTGTGCTGCACCGTTTTGGATTTTGCTGACACCGAATTCGGGCGTTGGGCATAATCGGACGTCAAAAAAATGCCTAGAATCGAATCAGCCTTGAATATATTCGGACAACTGGTCTCTATGTACTTGATGGCGTATCTACTTCATGGCAGCATTGTGCGAACAGTGTGTGGGTTCTGGCCATATATACTGATGTTCGCCACCATGGGTATTCCGCTATGTTAGCTCGATGATGCCTCAAGAATCCGTTCCAATTTTGAGGCGAAGTCATTCGTCGCCAACTTCAGGTTCACCTTACGTCGATCGCTATGATCAGGCTGAGAAGGGCTTTCCGTTTAACTTGAATGACGATAATTCTGGTACTCAACAGCCACCGAAGACTAAGAAGAAACTCTCGTTCCGACATTCGCTGCGCAGTTCAGATAGTATTCTAATCGGAGAAAGCAGCGAAGGGTTTGATCCCGCAATATCCAAAAGGGCAGGGTCTCAAACAGTACAAAGTAGGATTTATTGGTGTTCTTAATACTTCAAACTCACATGACTTTCTGCAGGACAAGAGCCTCAGCCGGCGATATTGAGAGCAAGGTGCACTGCCCATGTGCGTCAGACCGTCGAATCTTCACACTTTCGACCACGAGCCGAAATGAAGCCAGAACATCCACTTGATAAATATCAGGATGGCTATGATAAGTTTGATTATCAAAGCTGTAAGTCTTTGTTGCAATTTCGAGAACAGATATATATTAATAGAGTCCTAATAGATGAGAATTTTCCAGACGGTTTGCCAAGAGTAGCAGCATTCTTAGAGAGCTGCGACTCATTTGGAATCTATAGAAAATTTGCCCACAGCCATGCTAGATTACTCTTGTCTCGCATGAGCAATATAACAGATATAGAGCGGCAACTGGCGATTATGGACGCGAAAGACGAGGCTGGGGGGCCAACCACCCAATGGCAGTTGAAATGTCGAGAATGTTTCGAAGGTTTCGATACAGAGAAGAAGGATCTACTAAAGAGATTAGAGGAAGAAGTGATGGCATATGGTATGAACTCTTCATGGGGATTCCCAAGACCTTACTCACACGGATTTCTCTTAGATGCGTTGTTATTTAACCACCATCGACTCAAGAACCTGGACCAGACCCCACGGGGAGATCACGATAGCTTGTTTAGATGGCTTTGGCGACACAAACCATTGGCGAACGGCGAGTTTGACTGGATATTTTATCCTAGAGACTGCGTCTCACTGCTGTCTCCTCGCCGAAACCGGTTTGAAAAAGCGATCGTAGAACATCTCGAAAAATGGCCGAGCTCCTTTCTGCAAGTAGGTGCTCAATGATTTCAATCCATCACCTCCATTTGCCCAGCGAATGCTAAGAGTTTCTCTTCAGAAGTTTTTCAATACTCAATCACAGCCCCGTAAAACACGAGACCCCTCAGTCGCGTTCTTTTCAACTGATCGTATCAACACAGTCGCTCGACTTTTCGTCGTGTTTTTTGCAGTTCTAGTTCTGTTAATTCCCGTCATTCTTTTCTTCCTAACTTCGATGAGTCGAGATTGTATGGCCGTAGTTGTCCTTGCGTTTGTGTTCATCTTTTCTGGAATGTCGTCACTTTTGGCCGATTCGGTAGGGGTCCAAGAGATCTTCGTTGGCACCGCGACTTATTGCGCTGTTCTGGTCACGTTCCTTGGGAACTTACGGGATGCGAGGAGCTGAATCCTAACAGAAGCATCGAGTCAGATGCATCTGAGGTGGGGTATCACCGTATCACTTTGGGGACTCGCAAGGGTTTGGATTGGGGGGTATTGGAGCGTATATGGATTCAAATGATTAACGTTTTAATTAATGAAACACCGATTCACAGGAAACATATAATAAATTTCAAAGACCAGATTTATCTACCTACTCCTAAGGCTGTTTTTGCCGCCCAGACGCGGACCGGGTCGTTTAAGGCCCGAGCCCCTAACATGCTTGTACATAGGTGCATAAATGTTGTGAGCAGCCGCAAGCCAAGATTTCTGTATTGATCTAGCGGACAGCTAACGCAAACCTTAACAACGATGGGACCTTCGGACTGTCAAAATGCTGCGGAATATCGTCAATGATAGCTCAGATGAAGAGCTAAATCCCGAGGCCAATGATACTCAGCCCGTGCAAAGCCTGTTTTGCGACGACCCTACCTGCAAGGCTACCACCACATTCCCCAATCTCTCGAAGCTCAAGTCAGTGAGAACCATCACGGCGCGTTGTATCATGATGCTGACTTCGATGGTAGCAAACACCGGAACTCACACATCAGACCGTATAAATGTCCGGTGGCCGATTGCTCTAAGAATTTCGCGCAGCGACAACATCTGGACCGGCATCTCGAGATCAAGCATCAAGACACGACTCCTCAAACAACATACTATCACTGCACCGTAGATGGCTGCAAATATGCTAGTACTGGGCGGCCAAGAAAAAGATTTGCTAGAGCGGACCAAGTTAAAGAGCACATAAAGGACTACGGACACTACGGACCGCATTCGGCAAACGATCGCATGAGGCGGCCTGGAAAGGAGCTCTGGGACGAACATCAAATAGTAGTTTGGTTCGAAAAATGGACGTTGGAGGAAGGCACGAATCAAAATTTGACACCCCAAAGGATTCTGCAATCGTGTCAATACAATTCGTACAAGACGAAACTTTGGCATAAGGATGACATTGGAGGACAGTTTTTGCGGGGGGGTACTTCGTTTTCTGGCCATGCATGCCTGGTGCCCGACTGTTATTATCAATCAAAGCCAATAGAAGGCCTTGGGGTCATCCCGTTCAAAACGTCGAAGGAGCTGGAGGAGCACCTTCGTGACGCCCATGAATCGCCGAAACGAATTGCATCAATTTCTTCACAGCTACAACTTCACTCATCAGAAGAGCAACGACGTAAAGTTAGCTTAGAATGCTTCGAATATGCAGAGGATACGGAGGCAGTGCTTCCGGGCCCTCTGGCTGTGCCTACCATCAATCTGGACCTTGCATTTCTCAATAAAGATCAGTGGTGGTTAGACGGCTGGCCTGATTATTCGGTGCCGTTAACGCTAGATTCGAGCTCCCTTTCATGGGCGCCAAACCCTCACTCAGCAATGGACTACTCTTTTCAGTCGCGGCCTGGGACAGTATCTACTCAGGAGAGTTGGCCAGCAACTTTAAGTAGTCTAGAAGCGCCATCCATGCTTCACGATGGCTGCACCAATTCAGATAAAAACCGACTGACTTACCCAAGTATAGTGTAAGTTTACTCGCCATCCGTTTTTACCAATGACTGATCAGATACTACAGATCAAAACGAATGAAATGCCGAGTCGCCAGCTGCGGCAAAACATTCCATCGCAAGGGCGATATGCAGCGCCATGTCGAAAGCGTTCACCGTCTATCGACGCCTTTCGTATGTCCACTATGCCCACGCCAATTCCACCGGAAAGACAAAGCCAACGCTCATTGCAAAGCCGTGCATAAATCTTTCATTAGCGCTGATTCGATGAAGGCGAAGTCGCTCCTGGCAGAAATTTCAGACTCTTTATCGCCTGAATGTAGGAATGTCATTCCTGGCGACACTTTGACCAATTTAGTGACTGCAGATACTGGAAATAGTGAGAATCGTTGTGTTGAACCAACAAGCCAGGAGCTGGAAGAGCCGATGGTACTTGATCACAAGGCAGCCCCAAGTCAATCAATACGTTAGCAGGCCATGCCGAAGCAGATAAAATGCACCTTGTATATTTTGGGGAAATAGGGCTTTCAGCAGGATTTAATCACGAAGGAATAGAGAAACAAGCGAATTCAAGTATACATAACAAGTCAATGAAGACAGCCAACACTCCAGAAAATCTATTTCATCAAAGATGCACCACGTGATTCGGGTTATAGTATGTACTATCAAAGCCCATTCTTGCAACATAAAGGAAAGAGAGTGTATTAACAACCCACTACTGTTTTCATCGAACTTGCTTGGTGACTAGCCCCCTCTTCTACACCGATTCAACGCGCCTTCCTCTCGAGACTTCCACCGACAACATACAAACACAGACATCATGTCAACGAAGCAGCGAACGCGCTCAGGATGCAAATCTTGGTATCATTCGTACAACCCTATCCACTCATCTAATACTATGCAAAAATGCCCCACCACCCCTATACACGTTCTACCTTCAGGTACTCTATATTACAAAATTAATCATCCCTCATTCATCATCATCATCATCACTACCATCCCCATCCCTCACCAAAACCACACACGGCTCCCTCGAATGCCAGATCCTGCGTTCCTTAACCCCCAACACAGCATCCATCATCGTCCTCGTATTAGCTCTCGGTCTCATAACTCCCTCTTTCACTTCTTCAACGAGAGGTTGGTCTTTGAGACGGGCTTCTTCGACCGAGGCGCTGATTTCGAATTCGCCTCTGCAAAGAGCTGTCATGCCGATGCTGATTTCTACTGATCCTTTGCCTGGGATTGGTGGTAGAGTTTGTTGCAGAACACCGTTCCAGATGAGCTTCCTGGCGAGGTCTAGAGATGTATTGTGTGATTGATTTCGTATTGAGGGTTGGATGCGAAGCATGGGGAAGATCGGCTCTGTCGTCTGATTACTGATTCGGGCCTTAAGTTCAGCGAATCCATCGGTGGAGATTTCGTGTCTCGACTTGGAGGTAGTGCCGTTGATGGAGAGATCGATCCCGATCTCGTCAATCTTGATGGCTTCAATCATGCGTTGACTGAGGCGAATTCCACGCAGCTCGATTTCTCCGCTTCGGTGGGATCCCGTTTTGGTATGCCACGACCCATGAAGCAATTTGAGGATCTCTTCTCGGTACCAAAATGCTTCGCGGCCAGCTCGCTCCGAGTCAGCGGATACGCGACCAGTGCTAACAACGAATTGCCGTTGTCGGGATGGATCAAGGGCAGGGATCCCAGCGTGAGGATCTGCGAGGAATACGCGAGGAACAGGGAAAATGATCCTTGAGGTATTTCCCGGCAATATTTCCTCGTCGATTGCACCTTCCTCTGGGATGTCAAGGTGAACATGCAATTGAGATGGCCAGGCGTTCCTAATATCTAACAAGAGAAGGCAATAGTCTTCTGGAGTGATCTCTTTCTCAGAATCCCGGATAGCTTTCGAGTGGGCCCAAAGCGATCTAGGAATATTACCCGTCAGTGGCAAAATATCCATCCTCGTAAGGTCTACACTGGCGTTGACCGTAATCGTGAGCGGCAGGCTGACCTGTCTCGTATGAAATTGATCCTGGGCTTCGGCGGGAGGAACACCTAGGTATGCATAGTCAACTTGGACCGTAGCGCTGGTGAGGCCGGGCTTCCCTAGAATCTCGATTTCGAAGGTGGCGGTACCCCCAGGTGCAATGTATGGCTTTTCGCCGTCCTTTGGTACCCATCGCAATGCTTGTTTTCGGGCAAATATAAGCTCATATTCGTACAACTCTGCTGGCGAAGCATCGCGATTAGTCATGGCAGTCTGCAGCGGCGCTTGGGTCGAATCTTTGAATGAGAACAACAACAGATCTGTAGGCGTGTCTTCGGAAAGATTCTGTAAAGTGACTGAAAACCTCTTTCGCTCGCCTTCCAATACCATCACTGCAGATTGAGAGAGAGTGTTGGACTTGACGACGACAACCGGTTGCCTTTCAATAACATTCAGCCCCAGAAACGACGTTTTGGGGGGTGTCATCAAAGGCATTGTTAATGATTTGGAATCCGTACTTGTCGGTCGATCTTTTGGCTTGAAGATGGCAGCAACTCCAATTGTTTTGACTTTGAGCGCATTCTGCGGCGACCAGGGCTCGACAAAAATTGGGAACCGTCTTTCTCGACAACCGCGGACCTTGACTATGCAACCTGTAATTTTCAATTGCCCTGCCGTTTTCGGGGTGCCCGAAACAGACAGAACTTGCGTTCGGTACGGTCCGATTACCGTCTTCTGTACCGCTGAAACAAATTCGGCGCCTTCAGATTCCAGCTTGATACTCTCGATCTCCACGTCAAACTCATAGGGATTTTGTAGCTGGACTCGGAATATTGCGCCTTCACCAGCCACGAGTAGACGCTCCACTGCCGCAGTGTCTGGCTCTCGTAGAAAGGGATTATAAATAAATGGGTTCACTTCTCGAGATGTGGCGACTGTAGTTGCGCCTGGCAGCTCGCTTTTCTTATGTGGAATTGGCGTCCTGGTTATCGACAAGGCCTCAAGGTCTACCCTTCGAATCAAGAATTCGTCCCAGTACTCTGCTGCAAGGTCTTTGACGCCTAGGTTTCTCGCGGCGCCAAGTGTACGCGAGATATTGGTGGCAAGTCGAACTTGTTCTTCTCTAGTCATCAAAGGCGAGGCATCGTTGCTTCTAGGGCCTGGAGCAACACCACTGCCAGCAGTTCTCAAAAGATCCGCTGTAAATCGCAGGACTCCATGAAAATCCGGCAACGCTTCCGAAAGGTTTATACAAGAACGGAGCACATCCATCTTGAGGCTTTGGCCGCCAAACGCGCGAACAGTGGCGTTCTGCACAATTCTAGCAATGGCACCTTCATTTGAGTCGTCGGGCAGAGAGTCTTGACCTGGGCTGCTGTGAGATGAAACCACACCATATGTCTGACACAGTAGGCCAAGGAAGCTGTCAACCCCATTTTCTATGTCGCCTTCCCCAAGGTCCAATGCTCCGGCTCCGCTCGTGTTGCCGTTGATGGAATTTAGAGCTGCCAAACCCGCTGCAGGATGAACACCCATTTCAGCAGCACCTTTAATACGCGCCTGGACAAGACCAGGTATTAGAACAGACACTAACTCGCGCATTACGATGGCCTTCTTTCTATAGTATCCCAGTAAACTCAATATGGAAGCTATGCCACTCAAAATAATCGTACGATCAACAAGAGAGAGATATTCCGGCGAAATGGAAGTAGGATACGCTCGAAACAGCATTGTTACAATTTCGGTTCTCGTAGGCCGAATATATAATCGAGGCGTAACGAGATTTGGGCGCTTTTTGAGAGGTGTGCCGGTAACCAGGAGTTGCAAAACTTCATCATCCAGCGTTCCGCCAGCTAAATGAACGGCCGATAACAATTTCGAGAACCGCACAACAGATTCTGAATAGGGAAATTGAGGCAACGCTTCCCCAGTATTATTCGCTGCTCTGGCATAGAGATTCAGGATCCTGTCTAACAACTCTGGAAGTAACACCGCAAGATTTTGCAAAGAGACAAGTCGGTTGCTCGCCGGAGTGTTGGGTTCGCCTGGATTTTGTACTTGGGGCGTCTTGTCTGCCGTCACATAACAAATTTGAGGAATTTGGAAGTCAAGACCAGTCCATGCCAGCATCAACATACTAACGAGTATACAGTCGAGAGCTTTGGCATGCCACAAGTGGTCGAGATTGTATTTTGCGATTGAGCCAGCTTCAGTGAGCTCTCGGAGCGCATCCCCCCACCTTCCAGCCTGGAGATAAAGTGACCCTATCACAATGCCGATGCGGCCCTTGCCAATGTTCCTAGATCTCTCACTGACACTTCCAGGTCCGAATCCCTGTACAGAAACACGATCTCGGCTGGTGTCTCGGGGAGGCTCCGCACTGGCCATCCGTGAGGGAATCGACTTCTGTGTAGCTGTCGAATCCCCCGCAGCCGGCCCGACGATCTGGTCAAAGGTTGTAGGTAAATCAGACTGGGTACTATTTTGAGGTGTCGATGGCCGGCCAGAAGGAGAAGAAGTATTAGAACTTGCTGACCGAAATACTGGCATCGACATCCGGACGTGGCTGCGATCGTTGCTGGCTGCGGGTGAGCTCGAGCGCGACTCCTGACCTGGTAATGAGAATTGCGAGTTACGACGTGCAAGAGAATCCGCTTGTCCAACCTGCCATCCAGCCCCGTTGACCCGGCTGCCTTGTGATTGACTCGGGGAATCGATTGTGTTCAACGCCTGATACGCCTTCGCCAATGTAGTCATCTCTGCTAACAACATTGACGATATGTCGCACATGATAGTTTTCAAAGTTGTGAGTTTACATTCTGCAGCTGGAGGTACTGCGATCAGGCACTCAGGTAGAGAGCCAGTAGCAGAGCTGGGATGAACGTAATCGAATAACAATAACTGGTGTACCAGCCCTTTGGGGTATCTGTCTTTGACCTCTTCTAAATCTTGCTCTAACTCCCGCAAATTGTGCTCCGGTCGAAGTGGCCCATTTCCATTGCTATTAAAACTTCTTCTATTACTCCGGTATGGCACACGGTCCAACTCTGCGCCATCTGCAATGGCAATAATGACCAGGGGCTCGCGATAGAGTTCGAACGGTGAGAGGGCCACATGCGACTGTGGGGGGTAAAATGTCGTCAAGTCGTATACGATCATGCCAGTGGGGAAGGCCAGGGGTGAAAACATATCTGCGAGCCATCAGTAAGAGTTCAAAGGGGTGCATATTGAGCTCTTTCGCACTTCTATGTGATCGTCCGTTTGGACTAATGTCCCCCAAGCGGACGACATTCTCGGGCTGCAGCCTTTCGACGAAGCTGAGGAATCTGGCCCGCTTGATTTGCCCGACTGGAAGGAGTACGACTCGTACTCTAGCAGGAGCAACGGGCGAGAGCTGGTCCAGCATTCTGACAACATTTGGATGCGCCTGGGTCTTTGAAGGCGGCGCTGTTTCGCGGGAGCTGCTGCAGCTGGCTTTATCGAAGTCTGGATTGACTCATGTTGCTGCAAGTGAAGTATTAAATGTGCCAAAGATCGTGAGAAATTTGGCCAGACTGAAGTTGAAGTTCTTGCAAAGACTCGCGTGCTCAGTCCTTGAAGCTTCACAGCTGCATCTGTACGGCGACCTCTTCAATGCGACGCCTTTGGGGGCGGCGGTGAGACTTTCTGCCCGGAGAATTTCGGCGCCGAGGGGACACTAGTGAGACTTGAAGTAGGGAGGACATCTTAATCTCAATCTATTCTGCTGATGTTTTCTTTTTTTTAAAAAAATTCTTAATTGTTGATCGCAACTTTCTGTTCGTGTTTCTTAGTTGAAACTAGAACTATCTTGACGGTGATCTAGAACCTAATGATCTCAGCATTGAGGACGAGAAGCCTGTGTCTTGATTCAGGAGGGACTACAGTGCAACAAAATTGAAGTCAACATCCTGCAGAGACGTTTTCATCTGTCTATGAGCCTGCTCCACTGCCAGCAGTCCTTTCATTCATGATGTTCACCAAAGTCTTTGAGCAAGTATTTTATTGTCTGTCCCTTCATCATGAGCTGAAAACGAACCCAACCCGAAAGATGGGGAAAGATCCAGTGCCCTTTGTAACGAAAGGGTAGCAATTGCTAAGCCCAATTCCTATTTTCCGGAGTTTTGCAGTCATAATGTTCTTCGGGTTGGGCGATGCTGTAGTGATGCCGCGGCGATGGAGGCTCTCCTTTGTTCTTGACACCGATGCGGGGCATCCGAATGGCAGGCCCTTGAAACTATTGAATACTGATGACAGATTCAAGTTCTAGAATCTGTGAGAACAACAAGTCATGGGGCCAAGAAAGCTTCTGGGTCTAATGAGAGGACGGATTGAATGATCGTCATTCACGATTCACTTCTTGGGCACGCCCGCAGGAAATTTGGTAGTATTGGGCCACTGTGAATGAAGGGAAAGTTCTCAACAATGAATGCTAATAGTGAATTATTACCACCTCTAAAGAATGTCCAGAACTATAAATGGAGAAGATTCTACACATCCAGAGTCCTCGAGCTCCCGACATTTTCGAAAGCCGCGGACATGGCTCCCGCTACTCAGAACCTCTTTCAGATTTTGAGCGAAGCCAGTCGCTCGAACAACGGCATCATCGTTCGCGAATCAGTCTCTGGAAGACGGACCAGTTCCAGGATCTCCTACAAACACCTCTACCAGGATTCTCTTCTGAGATCGCACCGCCTGAGATTGATCGAAGGCTTCGGGAAGAATCCCATCGTTCTATTTTACGTTAACAGCCATCTGGACAGTATAAAATGGTTTTGGGCAATCGTCGCTGCAGGAGCCGTCCCATGTCCTCTGCCTGCTTTCAGCAGAGATCCCCAGAAACGCAAAGCCCACTTTGAAGCTTTGCAAAAGCTTTTCAATTCTCCATTTATAATCACGACAGAGTCCCTTCTCCCCGACTTTGACGACGGCATGCAAAACACACTTTGTGTTCATATAGGGGAACGAATTGAAGCCCACGACGATTTTCCAATTCCCAAGGTCGTCCCAGGTCTGCGGAAGAAGACTCATGAGTTGGCAGTTTTGATGCTCACTTCGGGATCTACCGGCGAAGCAAAAGCCGTTGCTCTCACTCATGGGAACATTTTTTCTGCGGTAGATGGAAAGAGTCGCACATTGACAACGACATCTACTGATATTTTTCTGGGATGGACTGGGCTCGACCACGTAGCAAACCTTACGGAGATTCACCTACACGCAATGAAAGTGTCGGCTACACAAATACAGGTTCACGAGTCAATGGTGGTGAATGAGCCTCTCGAATATCTCCAGATGTTGAGCGATTTCAAGATCTCCTATACCTTCGCCCCCAATTTCATTCTGACATCGATGGTCGAGGCTTTGGAAAATGTCTTCATTCAACTCGAAGGCGCAGAGGATCAACCGACTGCTCAGTCAATCATGAGCGGCAGCATATTTGGGGTCTGCACCGAAGCCGATTCTAGAAACTTTCCCGGCGACACATCACGATTTGACTTCTCAAATCTGCGAAATCTTGTGTCCGGCGGAGAGCCAAACGTCGTGGCGACTTGCCTCAAATTAACGTGTGCAATGTTTTATTTTGGCGCACCTGGAACTTTCATCCGCCCCGCGTTGGGACTCACTGAGAGCTGTGCCGGAGCTATCTACAATATGCGTTGTCCCTACTATGACCTGGAGAACGATCTGAAATATTGCTCTCTGGGCTATCCCACCGAGGCTGCCGGTGTGAAGATCACTCGAGATGAAAATGGTATGGACAAGGCGGATATCGGTGAGCTTGGCTTTGTGCTTCTTTCTGGACCAGCGATTTTTGAGAAGTATCACAATAATCTACCGAAGACAATCGAAAGCTTTACTCACAATGGCTGGTAAGTCATTCTGAAGCTTCTCCTAGGAGGCAAACACAACATCGGGGTGGTGTCCTGAATTGGTTCAACTTTTCAAGTCATGATTGCTAATAATTTGTTGAACAGTTTCAGAACCGGGGATTTGGGATACCTTGATCAACAAGGATGCCTGCGACTCAAAGGGAGAGATCAGGTCATCAATATTAACGGGCATGTCTACTAACTCCAAATTTCTGAATATATACTGATGTGACACGAACAGTGTAAAGCACTATCTTCCAGTGATTGAACTGACAATTGATGCCGCTAATATTCCGGGATTAGTTCCTTCCTATACCGTGGCATTGGCTTACAAGCAGCAAGATCACGCCCAAGAAGTTCTCGTGGTGCTCTTCCTCCCGACCTTCGCGCCAGATGACTACCAAAGCCACCTTGAAACGCACAATGCAATCTCCAAGGCCGTTCTGGACTTTGGTCTCAAACCACACAAAATAATTCCTCTGCCACCGCATCTGCTACAAAAGTCCACACTTGGCAAGTTGGCCAAGAACAAAATCCGGGAAGCGTTTCAAAATGGTGACTACGCTGAGTACGAGGAATCTCAAGAAGCAATTCTGTGCAATCACCGAGAAACCAGTCACGAGCCAGCCGAAACCCCAACAGAGCAAGCAATCGTCGACACATACCAAGCCATCTTTCCCACTCTCAACTCAGAATTCGGCAGAAACACAGATCTCTTCACCATCGGCGTATCATCCATGGACGTCCTAAAAATGCAATACACCCTCCAAAACCGCCTCGCCATCCCCGACATCCCCCTAACAACCTTCTTCACTTACCACATCCTGCACCAACTCGCCAAAGCCCTCGACTCCCTAAAGAAGCACCACGAATACAACCCAGTAGTCATTCTCCAACCCCACGGCACCAAAACACCCCTCTGGCTAATCCACCCCGGCGTCGGCGAAGTCCTCATCTTCCTCCCGCTCGCCAAGCGCGTCACCACCCGCCCAGTCTACGCCCTCCGCTCCCGCGGCTTCAACAACGAGCCCTTCTTCACCTCCATATCCGCCAACGTCACCGCCTTCCACGCCGCCATAAAAGCGCAACAGCCCCAAGGACCATACGCTATCGCAGGCTACAGTTTCGGATCCATCCTTGGTTTCGAGATCGCGAAGAAGATGGAGGCGGAGGGTGATGAGGTTAGGTTTTTGGCTACGCTTGATCAACCGCCGTTTTTTAAGGAGAGGGCGAAGGGGTATGATTGGCATGAAACTATCCTCTGGATCTCCGCCTTCCTGGGCTTCATTCCCGAAACTAGCGTTCGGGCTTCACTGCCTGAATACCGCCTCCTATCCCCCTCCGCCACAATCTCCAAACTACTTTCCCTAGCTCCACCAGGCAGGGTGGAAGAAATGAACATGACACCTCAAAAGCTAGAGAACTGGGCCAATCTCGCATTACAGCTCAAGAAAAATAGTGCGGAATGGGATCCAGAGGGCAAAGTGGGGACGATGGATGTTTTTTATACGGAGCCGTTGAGGGGTCTGGTCAAGGCGGATACGGTTGAGGAGTGGTATGAGGGTTTTATGAGTAAGTGGATGGGGTTTGTGGAGAAGAGGGGATTGTTGTTTTGGAGGGTTGGTGGGGGACATAGGGGGATGATTGGGGAGGAGCATTTGGGGGCGTTTTTGGAGGTGTTTGAGAAGGCTATGGAGCATAGGGGAATTTGAGGGGAAAGGGGGAGGGGAAGGTGATTGGTTTTGGCACGAATGAGGGAGTCGGGCGAGAGGGGCTTTGCATTTGTGGTAGCTTGGAGCATTGGGAATTACGGGTCCATCAGTATATTTAGAGCGTTGTGGAGCAGACCTCTTCCTTTTTATTATTTTAAAAGTCCTCCTGGAGGATATATTCTGCACCGCAGAAAATTACATTTGATATTCCAATACTTTTTTCTACCTAACCCTTAACTAGAAGGGCCCGCCATGTTTCCAGACGCACTCCCACCCGCACTTCCCTCTCCCCTATTACCCCCACTCAGTGCCGCCCTTCCAACATCACTCTTAAAAATGTCCACGGCGCAACTGACTTCCACAAAATCCTCCAACTCCTCACTAACAGTTTTTAACTTCTCTTTCACACTGTTGACACCTTCGTATCCAACAATATGCCTCGCAGGCGGATTCTCATGGCCCCCTATGGCTGTAAGAGCATGCACCGTTTCCATCACCAATTTATCCTTCGCTTCACTCGGTAAGCGCGGATACCTCGATACGATATTCATCTTGCTGTTGGCTTGCTTGGTATTAATACGCGTATCCGGATGCATATTAACCACATTCGTAAGAATGTCTCTCAGCCCTGGCGCGGGGTTATTGCTACTCTCATACTGAGGCAGGTGTGGCGCAAATATAATCTTGTTCGTCAAAACTGCGATTTCTTTGTTCGGCTGTACGATTGTGAGTTTGATGTTGAAGGGGGCGACTTCGTAGGCTAGGGAATCGCAATAGCCTTCCAATGCCCAAGTTGCGGCACTATAGATGGGCATTCCGGGTGTCCCAATGTGTCCACCTATGCCGGTGAGAATCATAACGTGGCCGTTGTGGCGTTCGCGGAGGCGGGGAAGGGTGGCTTTGATGAAGTTTACTTGGCTGAAGAATATGGTTTCGAATTGATCGCGGACGAGATTTTGGGTAGCGGAGTTGGTGGACATTTCTTCGACAGTGCCAACGACAGCTATTATTCGTCAGTATGTGACTGTCTTGGAAAGCAAAGGAGACCTTACCCTCTGAGGTACAGCACAGCAGGATATCTATGCGCCCAAAGACCTCGATCGCTTCCGCTACGGCAGCTCCGCATTGCCCCATTACCCGTCCATCACATCTTATACCCCGTATCCTATCCTTCCATCCCTCCCTATCCTTTTTCCCACTCTTACACTCATTTATCAACTCCCTAAACTCGGCACTTCGATCATCGTCCTCGATTTCGGCAGGCGGCAGTCCAGCAGCAACATAATCTCCATGCGCAAGCAGCAGCTTAATCAACCTGACAGCCAACGGCGACAGCGCAGATGTAAGAAACCATATCCGCGGCGAGTTATGCGTAGCTATATTCTCAATTAGCAAGCTTCAATCCCACCGCGAGAGGAGACGTACGGAATGACGCAGCGGGGATCTGAATCTTCGAGGGCCCAGCCTCGGACATCTTGCGCTCAGCCATCTCGACCTCTCACTCCTTCTTCAATCCGCGACAATATATACAAATCCCATCTTCTGCCAGTGAAGAATGGGAGAGTGAAGTGTATGCGAGGCTGAAGAGAGAGGTTGGGTGAAGCTCGGCAGTTGGGACGAGGCTGCAGACAGGGGTGTTTTGGCGCTATACAGCCCACCTCCATAGCCCGGAAAAATCTGGGGAAAGGAGGAGGATTGTTGACTCATTCATCATCGAATATTCACAATTATTGTTTTTTGACGACGTTACGAATATTAAGAGGCAAAATCAAGATAAGAAGTATAGATTATAGTAAGTTGATGTCCTGATTCTTATCTCTGTTCCTACGCGGAACAACATGCCACCATGCACTCCGGAATCGGAGAAAACCTCACTATGACAAGATATATCGTCAATTGCTTCCACGTACGGGGTTTTTTGCCTTTTAAATATTATTCTAACAGACAGCCTGCCTCGTAGCATCGTTAGGTAACCAAAACAAATCGAAATCGAAGAATCTTCCCCCATAAATCCTCGCACGAGCTTCGATATGCCTACCCGCGAGGAAATCACATACTTTGGTGCAGGTCCAGCCTTGCTACCTACCGATGTCTTGAAGACGGCCTCACAAGCATTGGTCAATTACAACGAGACGGGATTGGGTCTAGCAGAGCATTCCCATCGCTCAGAACTCGCGACTGGCATCGTCAACAATGCAAAAGCGGACCTAGCGAAATACCTCGACATACCTGATGACTACGAAATACTGTTCATGCAAGGTGGAGGAAGTGGGGAATTCTCTGCCACAGTATATAATATGGTCGGGGTCTGGGTCGAGCGGAGGAAGCAAAAGATATTGAAAGAGTTGGGCATCGAGGCAGGCAAAGATATCCCGGAAGACGAGTTGGTCAAGCAACTACAAAAGGCCGTGGATGAGGAATTGAAGATTGACTATCTTGTTACTGGATCTTGGTCATTGAAAGCCAGTCAAGAAGCGTCTCGTTTAGTCGGTGCAGAACATGTGAACGTTGTGGCAGATGGGAGAAAAGTCAACGATGGGAAATTTGGAAAGATACCTGAGGAGAGTACATGGAAGGTTTCAAAGAACCCAGCGATGGTCTATTATTGCGATAATGAGACTGTCGATGGTGTGGAGTTCCCTGGATTCCCTGAAGTCCTGAAACCGAGCGGCGAGGAAGAAGAGCCAATTGTTGTTGCTGATATGTCCTCAAATATACTCTCCAGACGGATACACATCAGGAACTTTTCAGTCATCTTCTTTGGCGCGCAAAAGAACTTGGGAAGCACCGGCATCACTGTGGTAATTATCAAGAAGAGTCTGCTCCCTCCAACTGTGGCGACACCGGCGCCGACTCTGCTGCGCAAACTCGGACTTCCAATTGGACCGATTGTACTCTCGTATGAGACCATTGCGAAGAACAACAGTCTTTACAATACCCTTAGCATATTTGAGTAAGTTTTGTGGTCGATTTAAAAACACTGCTAATGCTTTGAAGTGTTTTCATCGCCGGTCAGGTACTTCAGACACTACTCAAGACCTACCCTAACAAAGTCGACGGTCAACAAGCTGTTTCCGAAAGGAAGGCAAAGCTCATCTATGCAGCACTTGATGCGCATCCAAAAGCATACAAGGTCGTGCCCGATATGAGCGCGCGGTCAAGGATGAATATTTGTTTCCGAGTGACACATGTAAGCGCTCACCATAGCAACAGCAAGAACATTTTTCTAACAACTTAAACAGCTTGAAAGCGTCGACGAGTCGGAGAAACTATTCTTGAAGGGTGCCGTTGCAAAAGGTCTCACAGGACTCAAGGGCCACAGAAGTGTTGGAGGTATCCGAGCCAGTAACTATAACTCGATATCTCTCGCCGGTGCCGAGAAGTTGGCTGCCTACATTGAGGAGTTTGCGAACACGCCGAGGTAGATCCTCACCAACTCCTCCTTGGGCTGGATGGTGTTTTGATACAGCACATTATTACCAAAAACCTTTGGGGCAAAAAGTTCAACCGATTGACTTACTTCTGGTTTTGTGTTGGTACTCGGGTTTGTTTTGATGGGCATTTTCAACTTGCCCTTCAGCACTTTGTACGCTGTCATGATTCAGGTATTTCATGCAGCTTCAACTAGAGACTTTCATCTCTCACCACGGTGCAATCATCCGTTCTATCTAACAGTCGTGTCTTTTTTCTTCCTCTGTGAATAAGGCTCAAATTTCCGAATTTTCTGTGGAAGATCCAGGAAGGTTGAGAAGGTAATTTAGTCGTCTGGCAACCCTGAAATCTTGAAGCGCTCCGATGACAGAAGGCCGCCTCATACCTCAAGAGTTTGAAGTACTTCGCAAAATGGATCATATGGTGCGATTCTGTCACACTGCCTCGCGTACAATATTTCCTATTCAAGAGCTTGTTTCGCGCATGACTCCCCAAAAAGTATCCGTGCGGCACTTTGCCCATTACCTTTGATAGAAATACAGTCCTCACGACTCTTGCTTGCCTCAACAGAAACTCAAACTTGCCAGATTCGCCAATCCCGTATACATATCTCAGCCCAACATGTCAATACAAACCCAACCCCGCGAAGAAATCGCAGCCTGGCTCGAAGGCGTGCGTACCTTTCACATCCCCCTCCTCACACGAGCAAATATTAACACAGCACAGTGGTATGAAAAAGTAGACAGCCTCACGACTACCTCTCTCCCCGGCCTATTCCACGCCACATCTCGCGTCCAATTCGCAAATAACCCAGAATTTATCGGCATCGACGCCATTACCAGCGTATTTACCCCTCTCTCCCTCCCCTTTCCCCCTTCAACCCATCCTAACATTTTTCCTCCCCAGTTCTTCAACCAGATATTCTCCCAATTCTCATACTTAAAACACACCATTCTACATTTCGGTACTACTCCCTCCCCCCACCTTCCTTCCGTCCTTCCCCTTCCACATCACACTAACAAAAACGGCACAGATGTGATCAAAAACACAATCTACACCAAAACCACAATCACCTACGGCATAGCCAACGATCCTGAGAACATAAGGATAACGTTACCTGGCATGTTGGTGTTTCATCTTGATCCGGAGAAGAAGGTTGGGGAGCCGTGTGTGGAGCGATTTGAGGTTTATGTTGATATTGGGCCGGTTTTGGGGAGGATTGGGGAGGTTGGCTCGATTCTGGGAAAATCGTGATTCATTAGCTTCAATTTGTTGATGCGATTGGGTTTTTGTTGCTTTGATGCGTTTGTATGGCTCGTTCAATGAGAAACAATGCTCTCTCATATTCACTGGGTTTTCGGAATAGGTTCTACATTAGGATGAGGAAGACAGTAGGTTGGAGAGGTGGAATTCCCTGCGGATGCTTTCCCTCTTAAACACTTGAGTTTCAGGGGATTTTCCAGGCTTGGAATCTGCCACCCTTAGATGGGCTTCCGTAGCTGATTCTAGCATTGAATCTTTACCATCTTTCTCATCTGGGTCTTGACCGCTCCTTCCCTTTGAAGAATACCAATTCACCCCCGTCCGCCCTTTTCTTAAGAAACCATTCTTTCCTAAAGGATTCTGAGCTAGCGTCACTGATTTTATTCTTGTTCTCCATGCTGAGAGTGCTCAAAGTCAGTATTCTACACCGGGTCATTTCTCTCTCACCCCCTTCTGGCTACTTCAAACGCACTTCTCTTCAGATACAATATTACTTGTGGGGCCAACATCAAACTCACATATTCGAGAGCAAGAATTCAGTCCGATCACTATTTCAAGCAAGAAAATTCACTTTTCAAACCACAAAATATTACAATATCTTCGCTTCATCGTCCCACGCTTCTCTTCTCAACACCTACAACACCACACTTAGTCTCCCAGTTCCTTACCACCCTGCCAGGTGGGCACTATTCCATCTCTCAGTCTCGACGCAAACACTTAACTCATCAACATACTTCTGGCTGAAATATTGGCTGCGGCGGGTTAAGGCTTAACACAACTGAATTCAACATCAAATTCACCTTCCAAAGCTTCCGCACAATTCAATCTCAACTCATTTGTGGGACCTTCAGATCAGAAGTTCAATTCCACTGGACTGCTGAGGATTAAGACTGAAAGTGTCTCAGGACTCAGGAGACATCCAGGATGACCACTCTCAAAGACAGGGCTGGTGAGATTGAGGTGCGGATCATGAAACCGCCCTTCGATGCCGTTGAGCCTGAGTTTTTTGATGAGTATGTGGATCTTGGCGTCCGATACACTGGTAGAAATGCGTGCACTCGATACATCACCCCGGAGAGCCAAACGTACGCCATTTTCATCATTGTGAAGAGCGGCTATGACTGGGGAACATATCCCCGTATGCATGTCGAAATATTTGACAAAGCAACCAAAGTGAGGGTCCTTAGTCGCGGCTTCTCAAAAGCCTGCGCTGGAACAGTCTCGGACGAGGACCAGGTATTTCAAGTGGACAGCATCTATTATGCCGCCGTTGACGGGGAAGCAAGAATAGGCGTCAAACTTGCCTTCATAGGGATGGTTCCTGGTAAGTGAAAGTGCGATGCTCCAAGAGTCAGTTGCTGATGTTGACTAGATGAGCATCTGGTTAGGGAGTCTGACTTGGTTGGCTGTGCTCTACGTGATTTGGCTACATTGCGTGTGGTTGTTCAGCGTTGCTCAGCAGGAATTATGAGGCCCAAAGGCGACAAAAGATGGAGGAGAGAGCTGAAGCTGTACCATGAACTACTTGCTGCGAGCGAAGATGAATCGAGATCTGTTCAGAGTCTGGTCTCTGCCTAGAGGGTTAATCAAGAAAGCTTTAGCAAAGATGGCATTACGCATAGCTTAAGGTACGCTGTATATGAAACGGTTTTGCTTGATCTATAACTAACGCTCACTAGCCTCGTTGGCGGCAGTTCGAGTGCTGTCATTTACCCCGAAAGAAACATTCGAACTGTTGATACTTCTGGCGACAGAAATGAGTATACATTTGTGTGCAGAAACTTTGGTACGTATTGCCCACCCAATCAGAAATAATGGGAGAAATCCTTCCCCTCCGATCACCTTCTAACATATCCCAGACTTAATTGAAAGAAATGCGATCTCCAGGAGCCCTTTTCCAATGGAGTGCCAATTATGGGGCTGCCTCAAAGAAAATGAGCGCAAAGAGTGCTTTAAGAAACTCCAGGTCAGATCAATTTAACATTGAATCCAATGTCGTCCTAACTGACGGCTAATAAAAATTGAAGGAGTATGACAAGGAACATACTCTGATGAGCAAGATTTCCTTAGCTGGTAGTGACGCTGATATCAAAGCAATCCAAAGAGACCTGCTTGAGCTTGGTGATGTTCCGAATCGATGGCGCGGCTGGGGCAGCCTCCTGAAACGCGAGAGAGAAGGGCAATTTTTGATTCTTCAAGTTAGTTGCCAACACCTAGTGACAGAGCTAGAAGCTTACTTAGATTAATAGACTCGACGCAGATTTTTCGAAAAGGGCGAGATACCGCCAGAAGACCTTTCACCCGCAAGGACAAAGGAGACCAGCCGGCCTGTAGGAAGAAATAATTCCGAGAGCGTTGCAAACTATAGAGTCGGAATATTTGCGAATAGTTCTGTCCAGATAAAGCAAGAGCCTAAAGAGACACCCTCCAAGCAAACTTCTAGCAACCTTGAGCCGGAAGTAATCGATCTCTTAGACTCGCCACCTCCTTCTCCGAAACGCACGCCCGCCACTCCCGTACCCCGAATTCAGACCACGATCAAGTCCGAGCCCGTCGATTTTGACACTTCCTTGAGAAGGTCTTCAACTGTCGAACGTCTGGGTGATGATGGTAGAAAGTCAAAGAGGGTCAAACTCGAGGACGGTCAGTCAGAATCGGCTCTGGGCGAAGACCCTGACCTCATAGCTCTGGAGGACGAGATCAAGCGGGAGGAAGAAGAGCTTGCCGCTGCACAACGGGTTGCGGAACTATTGTAACGAACAAACGAGAAGAAAGCACGACTTGCGGCATTGCAGCAAGCCAAAAGAAACAACACGCCGGCCTCGAAGTAAGAGCGAAACCACCCCTAAAAAGACCTTGGTCTTTTCCCAACCCACAAAATCTACCGTTTTCTCTCGGAATGTCTCGCGATCCCAGAGACATTCGAGAGCCCCTATTTCATTCAACATCCAGCACAACAGACGCAGTATCCCATCATCATAAGAATTTCATTCCACTAATGTTCATTGGAGGATCTCAACCAGATGCCTGCTTAGATAGAAAGGTCTTTCCCCAACTTCCCAGACGTATCATCACCACCCATCACCATTATCACCCTTAGTTACCAGGCCTTAATAACAAACCCACTTCGTGTTGCATTTAACGTCTGTCTTTACCATGCTCATGTCTCTAAGTCGCAACTTCCTTGTCTTCAATATGTGCCCCAGTTGCCTTCTTACTGGTCGTGGCCCCAGCAGGTGCTGTAGCAGTAGTCTCGTGGACCTCCATTGGCTTGCGATGTGCCTCCTCGTCTCCATGAACCTTCTCTTTCACCAACTCAGTTACGCCGAAGAGGTCGTCCATTCTGGAATTCAAAATTAGTAACAAGTTCTAATCCGCCAAAATGGAAGGAGTAACTCACCTCTCCAAACTCAATCCCTTCGTCTCAGGAATCAAAAACCACACGAAAAAGAACATGCTGAAGCAGAACGACCCAAATATGAAATAAGTCCCATATCCATGCGCCCCCACAGTCACCAGCATATGAGGCACCGCCTGCGCAACCACAAAGTTAAACAGCCATTGTGTAGCAGCGGCAAGTGCTACATTCATAGCTCTCAATCTTGCCGTTGGGATCTCAGAAACGATGATCCAGCAGCAAGGACCCCAACCAAACTGGAAGAAAGCAGCGAAGAGGAAGATGCAGGTCAGTGCGAAGTAGCCGACGGGCGGGATGGCGGCGCCGTCGACTGGGGGGTCGTAGCGCACATAGAATCCGATTACGAACATGGCGCAGCCTTGGGCAATAGAAGTCCAGAGGAGGGAACGGCCTAGGACTTGTTAGTAAGGAGGTATTATATCGTAGTGCGAAGGTATACATACGACGACCGAGCGAGTCGGCAGCAAGAAGCAGAAATGCTGCGCAAGTTACCATTTTGACGATGCCGTAGATTCCTGTGGCGAATAGTCCTTGTTGGGCTTTCTAGTGGGGAGGTCAATTTTGGGCCACAAGGATGGAACGTAAGAAGCCTTACGGGAATTCCCAAGGCTTGGAAAATCTGAGGAGCATAGTAGTTGATGGCGTTGCTGGGCGGATGGGTTAACTTTTGGTCAGCGAAGCATAAGAGGACGCTTACGTTCCCGTCATTTGTTGACAAATCATCAAACCGATTGATGTGAGTGCTCTATTTCTGTTTCCCTTGATCAACCACATTTCTTTTTGTAGGTCCATAAAAGTGGCTCCGCCAATCAAGAGTCGCTATAAAAAAGTCAGCAGTGTTTCAATGAATGGTGTGATACCACGAACCTCATTTTCTAATTGCTCTCTCATCTACTGAAAGTCAGCAAAACAACATTTAGTACATATCTAATGGGCTCACTTCTTCTAATTCCATATGAATGTAGGTGTGATCTGATGGTAAGCTTGGCAGGTTAGCATATTGTCGTTGATCGCAAAACCGGGTACCTTACTTTCTAAGTCTGCACAAAACTTTCGTTGCCTTGTCCCAGTTGTCTTGCCTAGCCAACCATCTGGGTGATTCGTTACACAGGACAAGCCCGATAAAAAGCAGAAGGGCAGGCACAGCTTGAAGCGCCAGGGGAACCTGCCATTCGGCATTACCTTCCAAATTCAGCAAAGTTCCCTGATTCATTGGTTAGCCTGTTCAAAAAGCTCCCAAGTATCCCTTGAAGGGTACCCAAAACGTACGTAGTTCACCCAGAAGCTCAACATGGTTCCTAGGTGGCTGTCAGTCGGGTTTAAGAGTAGATGAAGGACGCCCACCTGTTGCAATGAATAGTTGGTACAAGCCGGTCAGACCGCCGCGGATAGCGCGAGGTGCATTTTCGGAAACCTACATTCGCCGAATTAGTGAGAAGAGAACGCGAATGAGGGCGAGGGTGAGATCCTCACGTAGAGAGGCGTGAGCATACTAGCTGCTCCGACACCCAAGCCTGCAACGAGACGGCCGACATAAAGTGCAGATCTAGAATCAATGAGCCATGGCCGACGAAATTCCACAAGAAATCCAAACATACATATGCCCATCGGATGAACATTGGATAATTATGCCGAGGATCGTGAAAGTGGCTGAGATTAACAATGCGGGCTGAAAATTTTATCAATATTGGGGTTCCGCTGGAGCTCTTCCGAATAGCATACCTTCCGTCCCCACTTGTCTGCAATGTAGTACGCGATTAAAGACCCAAAGAAACATCCTCCCTGGAGCGTGCTAACAACTGCGCAACGATGAGAACGGTTTTCATACGATTTTGGCGTCGAACTCACTGTTGCTCTGCAGGGTCGCCTTGTCTTTTTCTGAGATATTGTACGCTCTAGTTGCAGGTTTAGACTTTTATTTTGCATCCCTGAGGACCATGACTCGCAACTCACAGCTGGAAAGAAGGCATGACCAGGATGCCTCCAATGGCACCAATATCTACAGATGTAAGGATAGTGACACCAATTGAGCTTGTCACAACTCACCCCACCCGAACAGCATCCCCCCGAAACATGCACTGGCAGACAAGAAGAATACCTTCCACCCTTTGTTTCGTTAGTACTTTTTTCGGATTTGACTCGGCTTGATATACCATAAATCTGGGGAGGGTCCCTTAGAAAAGAATTAGCAGACTGTTCGCAAACTGCAGGCCCAGCATACTGACTGCTTCATTGCCTCATTCTTCACGACTCTTTGCAACAACCCCATTGTGAGATAATTCGCAGATCCCACTCGAGCGCCCTTGAAATCAAACAAAAGCTGCGAGGCCTAATTGGCCTGGATGTTGGGGTTTTAGAGGGTTGACGCGCGCGACGAGAATGGAAACGAAATATCGTGGGAGGACAAGATAACATCAAATACTCGTATCTAGCTTTTCGGACGTCGGGAATTTCAAACAAGGGTATTCTCCCCAGAAAGTCAATTATCCTGCCCCCCAGTACCCCGGTCCTCGATGGGTAAAAGCGACCCCGCACATTTATCCATCCAATTGGCGCGCGCATAAAATGGACCCCGGTATAATCAAGCAGGATGGGAGGAAATCGTGAGATTTTGCGGCATGCCAAGGTGGGATTGTTGATGTGGGCACAGTCAAAGAGGGGCCGTTGGACCCCCGCAATCTGGACAAACGTAGTCGGCTCGTGTGGCCCAAATCTGTCCAGTGACTTTCTCGCCGATCGAGAACCCAGCCAAGAAGCTTGAGAGTTGTGACTAGCAAATGAAACGAGACGCGTCCAACTCGCGTATCCGGTTTCTGGGGGTCTCATTGATGGAAAAAGGTCTGTAAATCTTCCAGAAGGCTTCTGCGACAAGAGCTTGGCGATTCCTCGTGGCTAGCATTTCAATCTCAGGTGTCTACTTCTGGACGACGACTCTCATGTCTGATTATTGTATTGGAAACGCAGACAATCTGGGTGCATATGCAAGCCTCAAGGATTGGTAAGACTAGCAGCAAGACAGAGTGGCCGACTCAAATCTCATTCGATCATGAGCGGTGACCCCACCTAATATATATGAACTGACTGACCGAGAACATCCGAAGCACCTTGTAGAGGCTGATAACCATGAGCTCGTTGAAGCTAGTGCGGTTACACAGTCCATCTACGACGAATGGGCGTGGTAAGATCGCAAAGCAGAAGAGTTCTCAGTCAAGCTGTCGGGGCAATCGAAGTAGATCTTCATTCAAGACATCAAATTAGTCTGTCTAAAGACGGGTTCACTTGATTATAATCGTTCACCACTCTGTCATGACATCCTTCAGCCAACCAGGAATGATGGGTTTGCTCTCCCAACCATCAAGATAGCTCCGTGGTGGGACACCTTCGCCCGAAGGTTTTGCATAGATCCCAGTCACGTACCAGACTGTTTCTCCCTTTTTGATCGTATGTTGCAATGTGGGAATGACCGTCCTGCCCTCCACAAGATTCGAGTTCGGGTCAGCATTGACGAGCATTGCTATGCGCTGACTTTGCGCTTCCAGGCTGACGATTCCCACGGCTCCCTTGGATGCTGCAAACGAACCGACTGAACCTGGGGAGCTACCCTCCGGAGTATTCAGATCATAGTTCCCAATTATTTTCGGCAATGTTCCCTCGACCTTTTCCGCATCATAGAGATCCAAATACCTGCCGTCCGGTTTTCTTTCGTTGCAGATTGCGAATGATCCATCTGCAGTCATCACTTCGCGACCAGCTTGAATTTTGTGCACCCGTAAATGCCAGTTCGGAGTTGTCTCAACAGGCGGAATGAGGTATGTCTTAATTTTGACATCGGGATACGGCTTCCAAATCGACTTGAGAACCGGCTGATCGTCGTGCGTCTCGATGACGGCTTCCTCACAAAGTCGACGAGTCTTCCAAAACTCGCCTCCATCATCGGATAATCCCAGTTGAGAAGCAAGAGCAAATTGCTCGAGTGTGAAACAACCAGTAGGAACTGAATAACCGTACGCACTGCTGTATGCAAAAGCACCGTACTTTGCGTGGGTGCCCTTCATGGGGTAGCTGCATGCTTGGCCAGACGATAGAATGAGCCGATGGCCACCAAGATAGCTGGTAATATGCCCGGGGTGCTTGAGTGCCTTGACCTTCGGAAAGAGGTCCGTTGGATATGGTTCTTCTTTTGAAGTCCAGAATGGGTGATTCTGTGGCACAGCTAGGCAGATGAATGCTAAGAATGCCCACATGGGACTTCCGGGAGAATTGTAGTTCTCGGCCATGTACATGTTCGGATAGGAATATCCAATGGTGAGGGTTCCAGTGGGACTCCAGATTTGGTCTTGTGTCTGCCACCATCGCAGATTCCTCAGAAGAAGGCCTTTCACGATGCCCCAAGTCAATGGTGCTGGTAGCTCCACATCCGCGTAGGCAAGAGCGCCCCAGAACCCCGCCATCGCGAATCGGTATCCCACGCTGCGTCCGAAAGGAGTAGCGCGACCTTCCTCATCAAAATAGTGAACAAAATCAAGGGCGTAGTCTTGAGCTCTCTTCTTGAATTCAGCAGCCTTCGTTGGGTCGCCGTCTCCAGCCAACTTCGCGTACAGAAGCTGCAAAAATTGAATCGCAAAACTTCCACTGTAATAGTCCTGCTGCCAAATTCCTTCAGGGCCATCATTTGACCAGCCATCTCCTCGGAAAAATGAGTTTAGATGAATGATATCTTGCTCGATTTTTTCTTGAGAGTATTTGCCGCCACTTTTCTTCAGCCCAAGGTTTCCAAAAACCCGGAACCAAAGCCAGTTGGTATTCGGCATGTTTTTTTGGTTGATCGAGTTTCCCAACCAAGCTTCGACATTCGATCTTTCCTTTTCGGACAAAGATTCCCAAAATACAGGTGCAACCGCGAGCGTGAATCCCAGAGGGCACATTTCGACCATTCGCTGGTCATTGTCTCTCGGCCACCCCCAAAATTCGGGACTCTCAGGGTCCGTTCCAGCTTTCAAGCCTTCAATGAACCATGAAGTCCCCTCATATTCCCCTCCGCCTCCAAGCAAGCCTGCAAGCCCCCACATTGGCCGACATATTCCCTCGATTTCCGCAGCCGTGTTGTCAAATCTGACCGCTGTGTTTCCCGGCACGCGTATCCTCGATTTCAGCGGCGAAAAATGCGCCTTTAGCGGATCAAGAATTGTCTTCAGAAGCTCCTGGACACTCTCCCTATCCGTAATATTGACTTTAGAGAACGGGTGTACATCACCGTACCCCAGAACCAATTGCTTCGTGCTGTCTGCCATGTTCACGCGAACGTGGGTATGAGGTCTGGGAAGGAAAGGCACTTGCCTCCCATGCTATATAAGACCATTTCGAGTAGTGGGTCGACAGCGGGTAGCTGCAGTTACTTATTTTGAACCCTGCAGTGGTAAATCCTTGGTGGGGCTTTGTTGATAAAGAGTGAAAATAATGCCGAGTCTCGCGCCTGAATGCACCGGATAGCCTCACCCGCGCCAATGACTATGGCACCCCCACCTTATATCGAGACACGTGTTTGCGCCTGAGATGCAAAAACCCCTCTCTCTTGTGATTTATTTCAATCGGATAGTTTAGCTTCGAAAGTCGGACAACCATTTTGATACTTTCTTGGACCCACTTGCTTATTCAAAGGCCAGTATCCGAGAATTTAATCTACAGTATTGGGTCGGTTCCATTTTTAATGATTTTTGGGCTTGAATGCTGTACCTCGCTCCTTTATACTTCACTTAACGGGGTAAAATACTTGAGTTGAGGAAAATTCCTAGTTTTATGTTTCGAGGATCTATCCAATTGTCTATAGGAGAGAGGGATAGCTTATTGTTGGTTAAAGTACTGGATACTAGTGGTAACCTTAATCTAACATGAATACTTCTCGACTTCGCTTCAAACATGGCTAGTCACTGCCGCCGCTCTGCTCATGCGCTACTCACCCTCACCGCACCCTCTACTCAGGTTGTTCAGTCATGTTCCTGCTCTCCGTTCCGGTCATATGTCAGCGGGAGCCATAACTTGCCCCCGCCAGCTCCGTCACGCCAGCGTAATGAATGCGCTAGCGTTGGGGAACAGAATCTTATTCCTCAAAGCTGGCGCATATACTTTAATGGCGCTTGGTGGATGCCGTGGAGAAAAGGAAGCAGAATCTGGCTTCTCTGGGAGAATTATTCGGCTCCCCGATATTTGGCGCCTCTCACTCTGTTCCCTGCCGGTGTATGACGGTTGCTGGAAAGGGGAGAGGGGCAAGTTTTGGCTCCCACGTGCTGGCGCATCCATTTCGCAGCACATTCATTTCGACGGAAACTCCTTATTAAAAAGAAGCTGCATCTAGTAATGTCAGAAAAAAAGTGGCTGCGGTGAGTAAATAACCGTTTACTTTATTAAACTTCCTGATGCCATAATCTCCCGAATATGTTAGAGTTAAACAAGTAACATAATCACAGCCCGTGCCAATTCAAGAATAATCTACAGATTTTGGATCAAAGCATTACCTAGTTTGCCATACTGAAAAATGTTGGGAGGATAAAGTGAACCCTGATTGGGTGGGTTGGATGAGCCGGGCGTCTCGGGACAGTAAGACTTTGAAAGGTGACTGTTCCCAGACGCCCCGTTAGATGAGGATTTCGGCATGGGGCGAACGCGCAAGATGAAGTGTTGTGGACGCTCTTGGCAAACATCTTGTCATCTCCAACGCTCCAAACCACTCGGGAAGAAGATTTGGCCTCCTACGATAGTGAACCAGTGAGTATATGAGCGAATAGTTTTCTACGGAGGTATTATCGCTGCGATGCTGACTCCCGGCCATATAGTATCGGCCGCAAAGCAGGCCAGTCCAGCACCCCATGTGGAGATTTGAATACACTCCCTTAAGCCCGGATCGGGATATCAGGCTTGTTACCTTGCTTGCTGGTAATTCTGCTGACGACATTTGCATCAAAATCTCGCATGCACCGTTTCTGGAGCCTGGCGTCGTTGGAAAAGAGCCTTCCCCTCGCATAACCCTCAAAGGGCTTCAGGAAACGCTACCAGATGGATGGATGGTGCGGGAAACAATAGGTGGTCGATATCTCTTCATTTCCACAATCAATCTTAATGCAACAACCTGGACACACCCTGATCCGGGGATGGATCCTCAAAAATATACGGGATATCCAAAGGATCAGCTAGACGGATACAATCCACAGTTCGAGGCACTGTCCTATTCGTGGGGCAAGGATGCAGCCATACATCGAATATATGTCAAAAACGAGGATTCACCCTCCAAGTCTTCAATAGGTACCTTCAAATACGCTCAAGCCTTGAAAGTGCCTTAAGACATTTGCGGTATCCGGATCGGAACAGAACACTATGGATTGACGCTATCTGCATCAATCAGGGGGACGTGCTCGAGAGAAGGGCCCAAGTCAAGCGCATGTCAGAGATTTATCAGCGAGCGTCTCTTGTAGTATTCTGGCTTGGACCGGAGCAAGATTCTAGTTCTCAAGCCATCCAGACGCTGAGGCAATTGGGCTTGCAAATTGAGCATTCGGTAGATTGCTGGTGGCCATCACCAAACGCCACCAAGACCGGGTGGGGCGATCCGCAAACTCCCCTTTCATACAGTGATGATACGTGGACGGCGTTGGCAAACTTACTCTCCCGATCGTATTTTCAACGTGTGTGGGTTGTGCAGGAAGCACGACTTGCACGCCGTGGAATAGTTCAATGTGGATTCGACAGTCTCTCTTGGGACTTGTTTCGACGAGCTGTGATCACTCTCCGCGAGAAGAATAGCAAGCCCAGAGGTGTGGCTAATATATTGGAAAACGCCAGAGCCCTGTGCAACTCACAATTTCAATCTGACTTCTTCAAGTTGATGATGATGAGCAGATCGCGAAAGTGTGCAGACCCTAGAGACAAGCTCTATGGAGTTTTAAGTCTTATAACAACTCTCGTCGCCGAAAGTATTGAACCTCAATACGACCAAGAGATAGTCAAAGCATACAGAGATGCAGCTGTTTCCTATTTCGGAATCTGTTTCCGTCTGGATCTACTCTCGCATTGCGGCCGAGCAACAGAATTCACGAAAAGCCCTTCCTGGGTTCCCGAATGGTCCCAAGATGTCAGTAACTTTCTGCAGACGACGTACTTTTCTCCTGCTGCCGGCATTTCACGTGCGAGCTACCAAGTTGGAGCCTCTGGAGAGTTGCGGACTGTCGGTGTTCATAGTGATAGTGTAGCCGGGGTGGAGAAGGCTCTGCGCGGAGAAAACGAGACAATCTTTGAGATTTGGCAACACTCTGGCCTTCAAAAAGGCATCGAATCACCCGATGCTTTGTTAACCCCATTTCTAAATCTGGTTTTCCTTAACTGCATCCGGGAGCGATACCCCACAAATCACTCATATATAAGTCTTGAAGAATTACGGAAGAGATTTCTGAACACAAGAGTCATTCCCTTAGAATCGTGGCCAGAAGTTCATGTTGGAAAACTTCGCAACATGTCCTTTATAACAACATCCAACGGTCTTTTGGGGCTAGCTCCAACGAACACTGCGCTAGGTAAACTAACGAGTCCTCTATGTCTTTCAACTAATTCAATTAACACCTTGATAGGTGACTTTATTTGTGTTCTCCTCGGCTGTCATATGCCAATGATTCTGCGACCTACCTCTGCAGGTGAAGTCTTTGAAATCATTGGACCTTGCCTTGTTCATGGTATCATGGACACAGAGGCTCTTCTGGGTCCCCTTCCGAAACCTTGGATAGTTGAATTCTACCGCGACAATCTTGGTTACGCGCGTCTCCATTTTCGTAACACCGAAACAAAAGACCTCACGGTTGAGGATCCTCGATTAGGTCCGCTAATGCCCGAATGGAAACGATTTGACCAAGACCGGATGCCGGACGATCCTCGATGGTTTGCCTATTTTAAGAATAATACCACGGGAGAGGTAATGAACTCAGATCCGCGAATGCTACCAGGAGAGCTTAAAAAGCGTGGCATAAAATTAGAGACTTTTTATCTGGTCTGATTGTTACCTTATATTCTAGCTGTCCGGTCTTGAAAACGCTATTATTCTCTGCCTTTACCTACTCCGTCGAATGTGAAATACAAAGGGGTTCAAATCGAAAATAATTTTTGATCTCGCGTACACCTAACCTTAATAAAAACATCTTGTATAATAATCTATAGTGGTTTTTCATAATGATCTTGTTTTTATTACTAAAGGACTTATACTTCCCCTAAAACTTCCTAAAAAACTTGTAGTGTTTATTTAATTGCATCGGTAAAAATTCTGGGGGGTCGTTATATATAACGATGGCAGCGACGAGCCACCAATGAACTAATAATAGCAACGACGGCAGCAATATTATAATTAATATTCTAACAATCTTATAGTTATAATCACGTGATCACTTTTTAATTACATTTATTTAAATCCTCTAAATCTCTCTAATAATACTTAGACAATAATATTATTATAATATATAAACCTGATTTAAGACCAAACTTTATTTAAAATAATTAAATTTTTTGTAGGGTTTTTATAACATGGGAATCTTATCAAGATTTATAAGAAAATTATATATTTTTAAATATCTAATATATAAAAAATTAATTTTAAATTTTTTTTTTTTTTGAAACTAATACAAAAATAAAAATATATTTAAATTGCCCCAAAATAGAGTAATATTATTAATTAAAATTTTTATTTTTATTTTCTAATAATACTAACGACGACCTAACAATAAATCAGTGATATTAGTGATGGATTTTAAATCTAATGACGATAAAAAAGTTTACTGATATATTTCGTTTTATTTATATAATTCTTTTAATAAAATATTCCCCAATAAATATATTACAAAAATATTTTATGATATATATATTTTTCTATTAAATCGTTATTTTATTTAAATAAATAACAATTTTTTAATTTATTATGTTTGATTAATATTTATTCTCAAATTATCGAATCAAACAATTTTTATTTATTTTTTAAAAAAGTCTTAAAATTCCTAATTATATTCTTAATCATCCTTATAAAGAATATTTTTATTGATTTTATTATTATTACTTAAGTAAATCTAATATCTTAATCAATATCTTCCGCGTATTATATATCGGGACCTTGTATAATAGCATAATCGTATAAAACACAATCCTAGGTATTAATATTGCCTTCCTAACTATTAATGTAAAGGGATAAGACAGGAGTATACCGCATCCCCTTAAATAGCGGTGACCGCACAAAAGCAAGGAATCTTGAATAGCTCCGAAATGAGTTGTTGATTGAAGATCCTATTTACGGAGTCTTTTATAGACGTAAGGCCTCGTCAAGGCTAATGAGCGTGAGCGGCCTAAGGCCAAAAGAAAACACACTTCCTCCATCCGCTTCCACCGCACTACATTAATATTACTTAGATATTATAAAGGCGCACGTTTATTGGCTTCGATCCTTATCTAGCCTTCAGCCGGCTTCAGTTTTTAACCTTTTTACGATATGTAATAGCATGACGGTGCTTCGCACCGTCCTGACCATTAAGATTGTCTAAGTGTTTACTTACCCTAGGTGCCGTAAGGGCGCGCGCTGGTCGGCTTCGAGCCTCCTCACAACGCGCAGTATATAGTACATAATATGCCATATAGCTCGTAGTGTAAATAGCAATTGGGGTGGCAATTGGAATAGCAGTTGGGGTAGTCATTAGGATAACAATTAAAGTAGTTTGTAGGTAGTGGGAATAGGTAGTTTCAAATTCTAGAATCTTGCCTGCAGCCAATAAGAATACTAGAATTTAAGTGCTTACGCTAAAAGGTTAGCCAAGACTTTAGCGTTTTTAGCGTATTCAACCCTGCTTCAGGTGGTTCTCTCTCTCCTGTCTTCTCCTCAAAAAGACCATTATCCAACAAGTTATCTTAATGGCACTATTATCCAACAAGCTGTCTTAATAGCATCCTAAAACTGCGTTGCTGCAAAACAGAAACCCGAAAGGCGTTACCGCGAAAGTTGCGCCCGCAAAATAGAAATCCTAATTACCGCTAAGCCTCGCCCCAAGGTTTTCCGCTGCCGACCTAAAGCGTGTACATTCGAGGATAATACATGTAGTATCGCTTCAAAAATCCTCTAGTCTCTACCAATGACCTATTCATCGGTAGACGGGCGGCGGGTCTTCCTCGCCTACCGTACTGTATTTACTGGTCCCCACGCTCAAATCCGGAAATCTAAAAAGGTTCGAGAGGTCATCGAGCAGCACAGAGGGTCCTTCAAGCCGTTGATCAAGGACTTCGGATTTGATAAGGTCGCTGATATTGTGAAGACCCTCTTAGACCAGCGTGTCTTTGAGTCTGAACTGAAAGCAAAGATCGCATTCCCGGAGCTCTTCCAAACCTCACCAGCACGCGATATTCAACGAAACGATTCAGAAAACGATGCTGCGCGGTCTGTAGCAGAAGCTTTAGAAGAACTGACGTCTGCGAGTGAGCATGGAGGACTTGGCGATGATCATAAGGATGATAACATTCCAGAGGGCAAGTTCCCCGAAATGCTGCACATCACAACTAGAGCGGATCCTGACTATCGAAACTAGCATCAGAACCCACTGCAAAGACAGCGCCGTCTCTATATCCCTCCTACCTCCCCTACAAGATCCAACATCTTATCCTTACAGTAGCCCAGCGCCAGCTTGAAGAGTGTTGTTTCGACTTCGCAACTAAATGGTTACCATCGCTGTTGGAAGAGCGTAAATGGGACTGTGCTGAGGCGGTTGAGTTAACAAAGTGGACAAGGACTCTGGCTAAGCGCTGCGACAAAGTGCCCGCTTCTGCAATAGACAACGGCTCTGAGGCGCCGCTACAAGAAGTCTTCTTTGCTACGCATATACTTCGACACACGGCCGTACATCGGCTTCCAACGACCGCACGGGGGATACACAAGATGATCCAGTCTGCGTCGCGGCTTGTACAGACTCTCGGCGATCACTCAAGAGCTGCCGAGTTGGAAAATCTACACCTCGAGATCGGAAGTCGAATCAGAGATATGGAACTCAACAAGAACTTCTTAGAGAATAGGCTCGATGAACAGCTTCAGGCCATTTCTGAGCAGCGTGCAGAACTTGATAGGAAAGAGAGAGAGGCTATAGCGACGATGTTACAAGAGGACCAGGAAAACAAGATGCTTATCGGATCGTTCTTAGAAGATGCGGTCAACACCACCTTTGGACGACTTGACGAGATCGGACCTGTGGAGTCGACAAACATGGTCAATGGTGCACACGAGAGCGATGGGAATGATGGGGACGAACACGAGAACGTTGGGGAGCATGAATCTATGTGACATGGGTGCTGGCAAGTCAGCATATAGTTTATTTCACTGAAGAGGCAATTAATTTAATTTTATACCCTTATTTAGCTATCATCTACCTTTTATCTAATAGTGGAGTCTAATGCATGCTTCTTCAATAAACACTGCCCGGTCGGTGAACAGTCCTTGTCCTTACCTTTTTTATAATTTTATTTATGTCCCCCAAAAAAAAAGATTTTAGATTTTAGATTTCAGTATTTTATACTAATAATTTTGTTTTTTTAGAATACTCTTAAAATAGCCTTAAACTTACCCCAAAATCTACAAACTTATACATGTTAAATAATTATTCAAATAATTAAGAAACAAGTAAACAATTGGATTATTTAGTTTGGAACTTCAAGTAATTAGCTGATTTCAAAAGCCTCAAATGATGACATGATTTAATAGCGAATGGTTCAATGGACAGTCTGGTACTCGGCTGGGCTTGGGATATTCTGATAGTAGTGGAATACTCGAGCGAAAAGGCAGCCGAAATATGATCTATATAGCAATAAGACGAGGAAAGTATAACCAAGAATCGAGATCAGAACGAGCCTCTTTTGAAGAACAGAAACAAATTCTCTAGAAAGGGATTAATTCTCATTTTTATTCCTCGAACTTGGAATTCGTTCTTGTTGCCGTCCCGGAAAAAATAACCATTGCGAACTTCGGAGCGTAGTATGTCTAGATCCTGCAAATGCCCCCAATTTGCGAGACATTGCCAATATTCCAGAGAACGTGAAGAAAAAGAAGAATGCCCCCATACGCTGGTTTTGTGGCTCTGCCTTGATACGAGGAGATTGAAGAAGGCTTGAAGGAAAACTTCAGGATACTACGTGAGAAAGATGAATTGGAATATCGCTGCAAAAATGGAGCCCGTGCTGATCTGGCAGAAGAAGGGAAAGCTCCCTTGAGCACGGGTTGTCGGACTTCACTTTTCATGGGAAAGGGGAAAGTGAGACTCCAGTTCCAACTCACCGAAAGGGATGTTTTCATCTAATTCTATTGTTCTCTCTCTATGTTGGGCGTCTAAGTACAACTTGTTCTTTTCCCTCCCCCAAATAAAATACTTCCATATCCAATAGTAAAATTCCTCGACGAATGTCCCCAGGCTGTTTGAAGACCAGTGAAACGAATCCGAAAGATTTAGATCAGCCATCGACCCACCGCTCTTGGAGAACGTAAATGTACCAGAGAATTTGAGATATGCATGCTAACTTCCTTAGACTTCGAGCCATCGTTCACTCAAGCTCAATAACTCCAGCCTGTTTCTGACGGGCTTTCGCGGCTTCGATTTCTTCTTCCAAAGCGCTCTGCTCTCGCTTCAATCTATCCAGTCTCTCCGCTCTCTCGATCTCCTCTGCAAGCCTCTTCGCCTTCGCAATCTTTCGCTCAAGCTCAGTGTCAGTTGCAGGTGTATGTAGCCCGGCCCCAGGCGTAGCTGAGGATGGAGCAATAACAGGCCTCTCACTGGCGGCATCCAACTCAACCTTGATTGTAGGCTGTAGCGCAACGGCTCGGACCTATTTCTCAGATTTCAGTTGCTTCGTACCACTTTCCTCGAGCGGTGAAGATAACAAAGAGCTTGCGCGCTTACCATTTTCGTTCTTGGCGGCTTCGACGTCTGGCTTATCATCTACGAGCAAGTTGATCTCACCAGCGCGGCCCGCGAACTGTTTTTGGACATCCAGGCAACCGAAACATTGGGTCTCTATTAAAGTCAACACGTAAGGTAAGATATTACGGAGTGGCGCATTACGATGGTTGTTAATTTCTATAGTTAAATTTTGGCTATAAAAGCACTTCAAGGTTGAATCAACAGCATCAAGGTCTTGCACGGAAACAAGCGCAACCTTTTTTTATCCCACCTCACCACAGAAGTCCATGCCGAAGCCGCGACTGACGCCACCAATAAAATCCCATCCGTTCCTTAAGCAACACGTAACGCCAAATCTGCATCCAGCATGGCCTAGTTGAGACTCGGCTTTTGTGGGTGGCCATCTTGCATATGCGAGGCCAAATTTTTACCGACCGTAGTCCGTCGAAAATTTGATCATAGTTCATAGTCCTATGATTAAGTTTCCATATCCCGTCATATATGTGAATTTTTAACATGCTTAGCATGACCTAGAAACAATATTTGGATTTATCACGTAACATCCCTAATGTCCTTTTCCAATCTAAAGGTAGGGATTTCTCCACCTTGCGCCCTTCATCAAACTATCTCCATCCACTCTCTCGGAATCTGTAGCAGCAGAACCAAGCTTCAATTTCAGGTTCCTAGCATTCTTAGTTCCGGAATTATATATGACATTGAGATTTGTATTGCGAGTAGTGGTGGCTACGAAGGCTGAGAAAGAAATGCCGTGCGAGACACCATTCGCATGGAAGGAGTAAAGGCCTACCGAAGATAGAGGCCTAGGATGACATCCTACGATTTCCTCACCCGGCGTACGCGGGCCAGATGTTGTCGCTTCATCTTCGCAAGCCTCTGGCGCTGAATGTTATTAGTCCGAATGACCTTCCATGAACCGACCGTTGAATGCTGCGAAAAATAACCCTTGTTGATTCCAAAAGAGGAGATTATAATCTTAAGGCGGGTGCCACTGACACCGTTCTTAAGAGCCAGCAGGAGATCAACAGTAGAACACTTATTATCCTCCGCAGCAAAGCAGAGCAAGTCGGGATCAATGACGATGTATACTTCCTCAAGACCGGTCAGGGCGCGATTGAGTATTGAGAGCCAGTCTGATTGACTCGAGGCGGCTCGAAGGCTGGGGAGAGTGATCGGAAACGGGGTCAGGGCCAAGGCATTGTTATTTATCTCGAGAGCATGCAGGACCAGAGTGCGTAGAATATCCTCGAGGCAAAGGGATTGATTCGTGTAATCGGGGAAGCGCAAGGCCCATAGCACTGGTCTATTGGCAGTCTGTATCTGCTGAAGGAGGCTGAGGAGGAGAGTTTTATCATCGCTTGGGTTGTGAGTTTCCATGATCATGTAGGATATGTCATGATCTGTCGAGCAGTGGCGGAGGAGATCAATTTCCGACTGCGGAAGGGTAATAGCTTGTGGTTTTCTTCGAGTGAACGTGGAGCAATACTGCAAGCTAGCACCGGAGGAGGGTATGTCGTTCATGAACGGTGCTGACATGATTTGGTTCAGTTGAACAGTTCTTATCATTGCCGATTGGGTGCGAAGATCGAGTTGGATATGTGACGATAGAGATTGCGTGTCTGCGTAGAGTTAGTGCCTATACCTAACCACTGACACAGACCATACTCGAAGCTACTTGGAAAGCTCGATCAGCTTGAAGAGACACAAGGTCACTGAGACTCTTGAGTTCAAGGCGTGCAAGGCTAAGCTCTTTGTTCACGTCCTCGACTTTGGTATGCACAGCTCGCAATTCTGCCTGTGCAGCGGTAGTTGCTATTTCGTCCACAGTTCTAGAGAGCTCGTTGACTTCAGTCAATCCGTCTTGAAAGTCAAGGGCAAAGGGTTTGAAAATCGCCCCGATGGCTCGTTTTGCCTTGCCCGATTGGTACCACTGTAAAGCACGAACCATAAAATGCATGAGGCAAGCATAGAGTCTTGCAACAGTCTGTTGCATTTGACAGGAAGGGTAGAGAATCAATTTGAGCTCCTGTCGGGGCAAAAAGTCGGTGAATCGAGTCAAGGCCTTCACAAGTTGATGGATCGACTCCTCATGGTTCACAACACCCTATGAAGGTAAGCTCTGAGGGAAGTTCGGCTGTTGCATACTCACCACAAAGAGTAATTTCATGGTGCCCCAGGCCAATGATGCATACTCAGGATGATGCTGAACCATGACATCTAGAATAGAACTGTAGTATTGCACCCTGCTAGAGAACAAAGCGAGCCATTTCCACGCTTTGGAGTTACGTTTAGCATGGTATGCGTCTTTCGCATCTCCAACACTTTGAACAACATCTTTGACAGAGGCATGTTTAGTGATCCATGCCTTGTCGATTTCATTTTTGCACAGCGTGTCCTCGAAGATCTTCTTCCCTTCTGCAAAGACGTCCTCCAGGACTGTACTACTACTCCAAAGATTAGTTTCGCGCGCAGTTTAGGTGGAGAGGCTGAGGCTTGCGAACCTCACGGGGTCGATATCGTTGCTGTACCACCCTTGGAGTTGCCGGAGCTGGCTAAGAGACAAGGCTGGCATCTCGGGCGAGGCATGCAGGCGCAGTAACGGTCCTCGTCGGTGATAAGGGACATGGTCCTAGTCTACGGAGTAGAAGCCAGCTTCGCGCGGCAAGGACATGAACGTGAACGTGGAACGTGGACGTGGGGTTAAGCGACGAATGCTGTGTAAGATGTGGGGTCCACCTGGTCCTGCATGTCATGTAACCTTAACCTTACGGTTGAAGCGTCGAGCCTCGTATTTGCACTCACTTCTGGAATTCCAATTCTCTGAAATCATGCCGGCTAGTAAACCTCCTTCTTCTATTTCACGGGATAAATCGTATTCCGTATGGCCTGGCAATTACTTCCAAGACCTTGCAGCCTGCTCAAGCATTCTCGGCAAGCGGGAGCGGGGTCTCGGCGAGGACTTGACGAAAGAGCCCCAGGCGAAAAGACCCGTGGGGGGTCCTGGTGATACGGATTGCGACATACCTATTCCCCGTTTGGACCGTTCGGGCTCCGACGAGGACGAGGATGAGGATGAGGATGAACCGGAAGGGTTATTGGAATTAGACAGCAAGACAAGATCAACCAAAGGTATGCTTTGCGCGCTCCTTCCGCTACGCTATCTCCAAGCGTCCTTTCATCAGATGGTTCTAGCGGACCGGCCCGGCCCTAACATAAGTAATTATCATCATCATCTTCGCCACATGATACTCACGTCTTTGAAACTGCAGATGCCCGTCCGCCCGCGTCTATAGGTACTCCTCATCTTTCGAAGGGAGGGTCCTCAGCCCATAACCACCCTACGGCATCTTTAGAGCGAAAGCATGTCTTTGCGACCCGTCGGATCCTCCGAAGACACTCACTGCCGTTACCACACACCGAAGACAACCGTGGACCTGCCGCCGGAGAACAACATAGCGAACGTCATGGTCCGGAGGCGACATACCTCTCGCGACCACGCAGAGACGGATTTCCCTCCGTCTACCGCATCTCGTGCTCAGAGAAGGCTTCTAAATACCACCCGACCATCCTTTATGAAGATGACCCAGCGGAGGCTGTCTTCACCGATCGACGTCGATCATCACATATGTCGGGAAACAAGCCCATTTATCAGCTTCGAGACTATGTAAACCAGTTTCAGCAATCTTCTTTCGTCATCGTTAAAAACCGAACATGCAAGAATCAGATGACCCTATCCTATTCTCGCGAAAGACACAATGAGGCCATCATTATATTGAGTAACGACCTTCGGCAAGCAATTCAGAAGGTGGCTACTTGTCCACTTGAATGTGACAATGAGCGTAGACTGGGCAAGGATGAATTACTTGAAATGGATGCGCCATACCTATTTCTTTACCACCATCGAGAGCCCCTGCGAGTTTATTCGCAATCAAGTGCCGCTCCATTGCAGACGATGATCGACGCTGTCCTTGAGTACCTCGACAGTAATTACGCCCAAGAATATACCGAAGCAACAGAGCTGATTTCACAAGGTATGATCACGCCGTATCATGTGGAAAAGCTATATCACCCGAATCAACTTTTAGTGGACAGTTCTAGCTTATCAGACATTGGATTAGAAGATCAAGCTGTCTATGTTCTATCCCGCTGGCCTCTAATTCTACGTGGTAGGCTGACTTTGTTCTTTTGGTGCTGGATATTCGATGGCTATTCTTGCTACCGAGACAATACAAACCTTAGCTTTTCAATGCCCACTGAAGATGAAGCAGAACCCTTTCCGATTGATAAGCTCATGATCTACCCAGCGTCCTTCACAGATAAAGAATCGATTGAGCTATTCCGCGAGCGTGGGAAAGCATTTTGGAGCCTTATGCGACCAAACTTTGTTTACTACGATGATAATGGGCGCGGAAGCCGAGCAGACAGCGCCAAATCGGGAAGATACATGATCGATTTTGAGATGCATCAGCGTCTTCATCCAAGCCATTGGAATGATCAAACCATACGAAATAAACAGACAGACCCTTGGAGACTATCCTTCCGTCGCAATGACAAGCCCGAAGAGGACGAGTTCCTCATTATGCCTACGAAACTACCCGGATATGATTTTCTTGAGAAGGAATGGGTCAATTTGTCTGTCTCGAACATTAAGTCGATACGGTGGAATAAGCAGCCCTACGAAGACCTTGTTCTCCCTGAAGGTACCAAACACCTTGTAAAAGCTTTAGTTACGATACGAGCTTCCTCGATCAAAAAGAAAAAAGAGGACGCAAATTTCGATATTATATCTGGCAAAGGCAACGGCCTGATAATGCTTTTCCATGGTTCCCCGGGCACAGGAAAAACGCTTACCGCCGAGTCGGTGGCGGAAATTGCAGAAATGCCCTTGTATCCTATCACTTGTGGAGATATCGGCACTGATCCAGAGAGGGTTGAGCGGTACTTACAACTGGTGTTTCAATTAGGCAAGAGATGGAATTGCGTTCTGCTTATGGACGAGGCTGATGTCTTTCTCGAAGAGCGCACCTTGACCGACTTGCAAAGGAACAGCCTCGTGTCAGTCTTTCTCCGCATGCTAGAGTACTACGAGGGCATCTTAATTCTCACCAGCAACCGGGTTGGCACATTCGACGACGCTTTTCGATCACGAATCCATATTGCCCTCCACTACGAGGATCTAAAACCTCGCTCTCGGAAGCAAATCTGGTTGAATTTCCTCTCGCGCTTGGAAGATACGGAAGAGGGCGAGAATGTTGAAGGGCTTAGACGCAGGGTTGACGAGCTAGCAAAACATAATCTCAACGGACGTGAAATAAGGAACGCATTGTCGACTGCAAGACAATTGGCGTCCTATGGAGGTGAGAAGATGGGATGGGAGCATTTGGAGCTGGCAATAAAGACGGTGAATGATTTTGGCAGTTACTTGAGAGACGTTCATGGGCATAGTGATCACGAATGGGCGAGGGAGACTCGGACGAGATAGGAATTGTAATATCATGACTAATGAAATTATTCATGCATCGTAGGGGACGCTCTAGCAGAGGTGACGAAAGAAGCCAACTAGCGAAGAAAAATGTCCTCCAGGGAAAGGACTCTCCCATGCCTAGGTATGCCTCGTCCACGCTGCTGTGGTAATGTCTCAATTGATACTAGCGAGGAGTAAAAATACTGTACGTACACAGCCCTTCTGTATCTTTCTCTATTAAACACGATACAAGAATTCCCTACCTAACTTAGTACTATTGCTGTGACTCAGTACGTTCTCCATCTACAAATACGGCAGGATCGGCTCGTGAGGTGTCCTTTATATATTGGTTATTATTTGCAAGTCAAAGATGGGGGGGATAGTCTTCCCGCAATAGCAATCTACATATCATGTCTTAGTATAGTCTACCGCTACCTGTGGCGTCCGCTGGCCCGAAACGCAGACGGTGTGACGATGAGCAGTCTGGCCACTTCCGATGACTCCGATCCGTATGAGCCGTGGGGTACTTCCAACCCGAGTGACAAAGTTTATGCCTTGAGAGGAATTTGAAGGAACGAGAGTTTAGGTATAAACTATGGTTGTGGGGGTTAAGCTATGGGCATTCAAGCTTGCTGCGTGCGATTCTAGCAGCCTGAAGACAGCCTCGTGTCTGTTCTCGGCGGCATATGACAGCGGCGTGCGGCCCCTCTTACCCTTCGCCTCGACGCTGGCGCCCATCTCGAGTAGTAACCGTACGACGGTCACATGCCCGTTCCCAGCGGCAAACGATAGCGGCGTCCGCCCTCCCTCAGCGTTCGCTTCGATCTTGGCGCCCTTCTCGATTAATAGCCGCACGATAGCTTCGTGGCCGTTCCAGGCGGCATACAAAAGTGGTGTTCGGCCCCCCTTAAGCTTCGTCTCGATATCGGCACCATTCTCGAGCAATAGCCGCACAACGGCTTCTTGCCCAATCCAGGCAGCATGCAAAAGTGGTGTCTGGTGTCCCTTATCCTTCGCGTCGATCTCGGCGCCCTTCTCGAGCAGTAAGCGCACGACAGCCTCGTGCCCTCTCTCGGCAGCACACCATAACGGTGTCTGGCCCCCCTTAGTTTGTGCCTCGATGCTGGCGCCTTTCTCAAGCAATAACCGCACGACAGCCTCGTGACCGTTACAGGAAGCGTACAATAATGGCGTCCGGCCACCCTTAATTTTTGCCTCGATACTGGCGCCCTTCTCGAGCAATAGTCGCACGGCGGCCTCGTGCCCACCTTCAGCGGCATACGACAATAGTGTCCGGTCCCATTTATCCTTCGTCCTAAAGTCGGCGCCCTTCTCGAGCAGCAGCCGTACAACAGCCCCGTGCCCGCCTTCCGTAGCATACGACAGCGGCGTCCGGCCGTGACTGTTCTTTACATCAACATCGGCTACGTCTCTAATGAGTATTTCGGCAAGCCATTGAACCCCAAAGTATGCCATCAAGTGTAGCCCAGTCATTTTCTGCGGAGCCTTTTGGCTGTAATTTGAATGCTCTGGCCACCTCTTAAACGATATCATGGCCTGGCTTGACGCCTCAACCTTTGCGTCAAACCGGAGGAATTTCACGACTTCCTTGTCCAAGGTAACAGCTTGGCAAGCGTGACGGCCCCAGTTGTGTGATGCATAGTCGTAGAGTGGGTTTGACCACAGCCGTCTTTCAAATTCCTCATCCGTGAGGCAGAATCCACTTTCGAAGGCTTTAAACGAAAGATAACTAATACAGACTGCCGTGATCTCTGTCTCTGCATTTGGAAACCAATCTTTCTGTGTTCGCTGGAAGTATTCCTGTGTTGTATAGTGGACTAGTCGTATAACCTTACTTTCTTCATCAACGGTGACTAATCCAGCACATATCGAGACTATATCTTCAATTTGGGGCAAATTGTCTTCATCAAGCGTAGAGAGTCCGATTTCTACTCCAAGCGCGTGTTGAAGCTCCGAGGTGATGAGCGGTCTCTTCGCACAGGTGATCCACGACAAAGCCTGTTTCGCAAGCTGTTCTTGGTCTGCTAGTTGACCCTCAATCCGTTCCATGGCGTTCTGATACGCACAGTCATATGCTTTTGCTTCTGAGCCAGTAGGTAGTATTGCCAGAGCTGTTCGAATGGCCTTTGGGGATCTCTTGCCGATCAAGGAATCAAGATAGAGCCGCGCAAGGAGGAACCTGAGAAACTTTAGCGTTTAGTTAAAATATGGGTGGAGATAACACACATTCCTTGTACCGACTGGATAATCCCAGTCTTAATATTCTCTTGTAGTTCTGGGCTCCGTCTGACGAAGCCTGGCAGTCGTGACATGTGGCCATCGAGATATCTTCGTACGTCTTCTTCACTCGCACGGATTTCTAGTGAAATTCTTCGTTCAAAAATTTCCGCAATTTCTGGGATAGACCTTGAGGTCAAGAAGATGTTTGCTGTTGACCAAGTTTGAACTTTGAGGAGCTCCGTCAAAAGTCTCGCTCGACAGTTGTTGGACGTCTGGCACTCATCAAGCGCATCAATAACAATGAAGACCCTCGAATACATTGCAGAAACAGATTGGAGGGTTCCTGAAATTTCATCAAGTGATGGTCGGGTTCTTTGGTCACTGTGGCGGTCATAAAGGGCCTTCACGCCCTCGGGCAAGGCAGATCTCATCTGGATCAATTGCTTTAATAGGCTTGCAAGCAGATCATCAGCCTTCTGTTCGTCTCGTCGCCGGAAGTTGCAATAAATGTATGCTACCGCAATGTCTGGGTCTCTCTGGAACCTCGTAATCAAATCGTCGATGGTAATCGCAGTAAGCATCGTCTTGCCCGCTCCCGGAATTCCTGGGCAGAACAGCGTCCGTTTGGTCGTCTGTAACCACATCTGGTATTCCTCCGAATCAAGAAGCCATTGTCCAGTTCCCGGTTGTCGTTGGCTAATGAAATCGCTCTGTTGAGGAGCGTAGTCGATCGACGTAAGCCAGCCAAGGACGGTCTTATACTTTTCAATAGCTTCGCGATGATCGCTGTGACGATTTAGGCGACCTACCCCATCCTTCAAGCCAGCCTGAGATCCCTGGACAAGCGCTAGGTCGTCTCTTAGCTCTGCAAACTTGTCCTTATTATCCTTAGAGCTTTCTTTGACAACTTCGATCAGCTCTAGTAGTTCTTTGGTATTTTCTCTTGCACTCTTCTTGATGTCTTGGATCAACTTCCGACAATCATTAGTTAAGGCCAAACCCAATAAAACCTTTTCTCGTTCGATCGCGGCCATGATCTTTTCCACCTCTTTCCCTTCAAATGGCCATTTTAAGGACGTCCATATCTTCTTTATGCCCTTCTCGGACTGGGTCTTGGTTTTGATGACGCCCAAGATAGTCCAAAGTCGACCCAGCGGCGCTTCAGGCGCCTCGAGTGCTTTAATTGTTTCCGACCATGCCTCCCCTTCTTCCGCATCATCGACTTCGTCCTTCAGTCGCTCTAGGGTGTAGGCGCAGGCCCGAACTTCCTCGCGAAGATGTTTCCGTTCTTTCGTTGCTCCGGTGGCTGCGCTAATGATTTTGATAACTTCGGATGACAGTTGGATAACAGAGATGATGCTAGCCGCGGCACCGAGAGGCTCCATCTGGTATATCAAGGTATCAGCTTCAGTCAGTCTTCTGTTTCGATTTCCGATATTGCTGGCTGATTAAGCGAGCGCAAGATACAAGGGTGCTTTCAGGTGTCCGTAGTTTTAGTGCTCGCAGAGTTTTTACACCCTCAGAATTAATCAATTCAACCAATCGCTCAATACGTGCATATCCAACAGGGTCAGGTGCCGATATCAGCCGAGTAGTCCTAGGCCCCCCGAATGCTTTTTATGACCTATGCGCTAAGCAAGAAGCAGGGACTGAAACAGAGCTAACTATACTATAATAGTACTACTCTAGTATTACTGGAATAATAGTAGTGGTAGCACACCCTGAGCCGATCCTGTCGTTTGCCATTAAGACAACTTGTTGGATAATGGTCTTTTTGAGGAGAAAACAGAAGAGAGAGAACCTCCTGAAGTAGGGTTTAAGACTCTAAAAACGCTAAAATCTTGGCTCACCTTTTGGCGTAAGCACTTTAATCCAAGCCCTCTTATTGGTTGCAAAGGCCAATTTGAAGCTATTCCCAATACTACTTACACACACACCTGCATTAGCCAAATGCCGCCCGACGAGCGCGTGCCTTTATTATTATTCTACAACCTAGGCACAGTCTTAATGGCTAGGACGGGGCGCAGCACCGTCATGCTATTAGTAAGTAGAAGGAAGATGTATTAAGCACAACGATACTACTTTCATCGTCGGGATAATAAAGCCGCCAAGTCTTCTAGTACTTTATACACTAATAGGAGGGCATACCCAATGAAATATAAAATATCTAATATTACTTTTGACTCCTTAATCTCACTATAATATTATAAAATCAATATTCAAAATATCAATTCTTAAATAATAATATCCAAAATTTACAATCTGGGGTGAGGGTAATTCAATTGTCCTCTGGGTGGTCCGGTGTGGCCGCCCAGTTTCATCCGATGCGAACCGCTACTAGCCGGACTGCGGAGCCGCACCCTATCAAACCTTAATTTGGCTCTACTTGCACCTACGTACCACTTGATGCACCTACAATATAATACGTAATACAATGCAGAAACTGGCAATTAGCTAAATAGATTTAATTCAATTAAAAATATCGTAAACTGCAATTAGTTTAATTGATAAATAGTAACGTATTGCGATACAATTATATGAAATGCGTAGGATACGTAGGAAATATATAAGGTGTGACCCATTTAAAGAATGGATGCAGTTAATAAAATTTAGTTTAGTTCAATTAATAATTGTTCCGGCCGGATTATCTTGCGGCTATACCGGAGTTTGCAGAGGCGAATGTAGAAATATTCACCAATATTAGCAATATTCGCCCTGTACCCTGCAGATTGATATTAAACTATCCAAAAAAAAAATTAATTTATTATATTAATAACAAAACTTGCCTGCGGTGTGATAATAGAAATTAAATTGCAAAGATTTTAAATTCTTAAAATGCTGATGATTGTATCTTTGCTTGCCCTTCTGGCCTCCTTTGACAAGCCTATTGATTCAGTCATATGTAACAATAAAAGGGAGAGAAAATCTCACCCTACAGCAAACCCAATCCCATTCTTTGCGATAGCATCCTCATCTACCTTATTCGTGTTCAGGGCTTTTTGTAGTGCTTCTCTTTCTGCCTTATCCTGTTTGTGTCGAGCGGCGCATTCTTCTTTGTTGAACTTGGTTGTCCCCCGCAATCTGTAGACGTGAACAACGAAGCAACCAAGATTGTAAGGATCAATACTGATACCATCGCTTTCTTCGGCAGATCTTTCATCTTGAGATAAGGTAATAATGCGTTAGTAAACACAGGGGCGCAGAATATTAGATCAAAACTTACATACCAACTTGCAGTGCATGAAATGCGAATCTAGATCTAGCATTGTGCCATCCGGGTCCCTCAACCTCGACGGTGGCGAATTCAAGCCTCTGTTTTATATCCTCTCTAGTGCAGTTCTCATAATCCGCCGGTCTGCGTATTCGCATGAAAGAAATCGGTGTTTTCGAGCCAGGGAGCGACAATTTGACGTAAACCTCCATATACACCCCAAACTGAAAACCCTTCCGCAATATCACCTCAATAGTGTACTTGGCGCCATCCTCCACAACGAGATATCGATCGCATGTTGCTGCACCTGGCTATTCTCGGTCCACAATCATTACGTACTCCTCGTAGGTGGTTTCTTCCGGATATCTCTTGATGATGACTTCATATTCATTGCCATTGTCTTCCGTAAGGATCGCCATGTCCGCCGTTTGAAGTCTGTGGATGTCTTAAAGCGTGTGGAACACTCTTCTCCAAAAAATGTATCTGCCGATTTTCGGAAGCCGAAGAAGTATCGATAAGTGAATCTGGTAGAGGGGAGTTCGCTGAGCTGTCCCTTTCCAGAAAGTCGACGCCGTTGAGCTTCTTCCAAGGCTGTAGATGCAATGAGCAAAATCGTGATCGTAGAAAAAGCAAGAATATGCTGAACTTTATTGGATATTTCGTTCAAGGAAAGACTGCGTGCCGATGGCTGGAGATGTGCGTTAAGGGAAATAATTGAAGGAGGAAGAGAGAAATGAGGCGGGAGAAACTCTTTTTATAGAGAGCGAAAAGAGTGAATGTCGTAGGATACTGCCATGCTGTCAATTTCCCGTACCGCCATGTTCGGACCAGCGTCAAGGGGAAAAGCGATGCACTTCGAAAATAGGTAAATAAAACACCAATAACTCCATGCACCAAAAGTAGCACGAAAAGCAACGACTACTGTGAACTTGCCAGGCCAGCAGAGCAGAGCAGAAACACTGCGCAATGAAAAGGGAATCTTCCCACATTAAAGAAAACGGGCAAAAAAGGGGTGGTCTGGTAAGGGAAGGGAGAAAAGGCACACACACGCTCAGTTCATCTCATCTCAAATTCGCTATGCACTACCTTCTCTCTTCATCACCATCATCTTACACCCCCCTTATAATACAACCACCCCAACCACCCACCCCCAAAAAATCGAATTCAAAGGCCCAAGCCTAATGGAAGTCCAACTCATAAGTACCCATCATTCCATTCCATTCCATTCAACTACACATTACATACATATCTTAATCTTATAACCCCCCATGCTTAATCATCAAGCTCAATAGGCTTCTTCTCGCTACCCTCAGGACTAGGCGGACTTACAACCGTCGTAGGCGTAAGCACTTTCTCTTTCCCCTCTTCCCCATCACCTCCCTCAGCTTCTCCTTCTTCAGGAATAACACCCTCCCCCTCCCCACCACCACCACCCTCACTAACAGCACTCCCCCCAGCCTTCTCCCTCCTCCTCCTCCTCGCCTTCCTCTCCTCATCAGCACCATCCCTCCTCCTCGCCCTGCGCATACTCTCCCTCTTCTCATCTCCCTCCCCATCCCCGCGCATACCCTGCAAAAGCAACGCCGCCCGTTCCGCAACATCGTCTTCCTCCGGATTCCCAAGATCCGGCGAACCAAGACTATCAGACACCGATTCAGGAGATTTCAGACTCTCCTCCACCTCCGGAATCTCATCCGGCTCCGGGATTTTCTGCCCCGACGCAACACGCACTTGATGCCGATTCTGCAGACGCGCTCTACGCCTCCTATCGCGCTGATCGCGTGCTTGAGGTGCCGCGGCGCGGAGTTTCTCGAGCAGGGAGTCCATTGCTCCCGTCGAGACGGGGGAATTAGGTGCGCTGCCATCGGAAGAACCATTTACCTTCAGCTGCGCGTGTTTGCGTTTCATGGATGCTTCGTTGCGTTTGCGGGTTTGCTCTAGTTGAATGTTCTTCTCGCGGGACTTTTTCCATTCCGTGACGAAGATGGCGAGTTTGGCGAAGAAGTCGCGGCGTGCGTTTTCGTCGCTGGGGTCTTCGCCGTAGAAGATCATGATGTCGTCGTAGGTTTGGATCATGTCTTCTAGGTATAGTTGCATTTGTTCGGCTTTCCGTCTGGCGTCTTTCATGGAGCGTTGCACGACTTGGCTGACGCGGTCTTGGGGGTGGAATTTCTTGGGGTCGCTCAGGTTGCCGGAGTCGAGTGACATTTGAACGTTCTTGATGTTGTCGATGTACCTCTTGGCGTCTAGTTGGAGTTGCTCCACGTTGAGCTTTTGTGCTGTGATAACACCGGCAATATCTTCGGTGAAGCCTTCCCACTCGGTGTATTGCGTCCGCACAATTCGTTCCACGAGATCGGCAAATGTTGACTCGTTCTTGTCGTCCTTGACCATTCCGAGACGGGCAAGAGAGCTCAGCTTGAAACCACTGGCTTGCTTGTTCGAGTCGTTCATGTAGTTACCGATATCAAGAATGAGACCCAAAACGTTCATCAATGATACAGAGTCTCTTAATGATTCTGACACGGCGACAACTTGTTTTAACTTGTCGGAAACTTCATCGTACTCAATCTCGAAAGTTCTCGTCAGTGCAAGAGCTCGCATCCTCGACTTCCAGTAGTGATGCAGCTCATAAGCGGTCTGCAGATAAATTTGATCTTCTCGTGTAAGCTCTGAAGGATCTTGCTCGCGATCCTCCTTGTTCGCATTTGGTCCGGTCCAGTCTTTACTATAAGGAGCCATCAACTTGGCAGTATTCTCGGGCACATTACACATGTCCTCTTTCTGTAAGAAGTCCATAACGACAGTGTTATCCAAAACTTCCTTGTCACAATGGATGATCATTTGTACAATTTTCTCAATAGAATAAGATGAGAACTTCGCCAGAGAGATTTCTACCATATATTAGTAAGAGACGACTCAGAACATCTGAAATACTTACGGAACGTTCTCATCAGGTCACTTGAAATGACCTGTTTTTTATCTGTCTTCTTGCCAGAAGCCTTTCCAATCTGCTTGATCTCCTTGGCCAAGAAGAGTTTCTCAACTTCATCGAGGACACCTTTTCGTGTGAGCTCGGCATACTTCTCTTCTTTCTCAGCGGCAGTTGGGGCATGAGCTGCCCAATGAGTGGTCATTGGTGTGTCGACCTTCTCCCAATGCAAAGCCTTAAGCTTCTTCTTCGGTCTAGCCACAGGCAGTCCAAGAGTCGGTACAGCGTTGTATGCAGGATGTTGAGCCAAGAAATTGCCGGAAGCTTTTCCTGGCATAGGAGGTGGTGGGGGAGGTGGCATCCCAGGTGTGAGAGGTGTGCCGGGCATTCCAGGCATCGGGGGAGGAGGCGGGGGTGGTCCGCCAGTAAAGCCTCCTGGAGGTGGAGGAGGTGGTGGAGGCGGAGGTGGGCCATTGAAGCCGGCAGTCTGGCCTGGCATTGGAGGAGGGGGAGGGGGTGGAGGTGGTGGGCCATTAAACCCTTCTGCTTTCTTAGCAGGGGCATCCTCATCGCTTGGCGTCCTGGGCGAATCCGATTCAAGGCTCGGGTGAGAAGGACCAGTCGTAACTCCATCGCCGTCCTCGTCGTCGCTAGCGTCAATACGCTTGACTTTGGAAGTCATCTCGTCCAAGTAGCCAGGTGCTTGCTTCGGTCGTTTCATCTCAACGATACGAGGCTTCTCGTAAATGGTACCTTCTTCGTCCTCTTCTTCGTCCTCCTCGGCAAGGAATTCTCCCGAGTTGACAGGTTTCCTGGGTATCTTTGTTTGTCTGGCAACCGTGCCAAGCATGCTATTCGTAAAGTCTCTAGGTGGAGTACCGCTCTTAGCAGGAGCCCCAGTCTCTTCTCCATCCATTTCCTCACGAAGCGCACGCAAGCGATCTGAAGGACCAGCAGCATCCCCCCAAACCCTGCCTTCCAGTTTATATTGGGTCTTTTGGCGCTCAATTTGCATTTCAAGGCGGTCCATGAGTTTCTCGCGGTCAAGAATGCCTTTCATCTGGGCAGGATTACTCTCTCCCAAAGCAGCAGTTCCGCTCTTAGCAGCATTCGATGCTGCAATGTCTTGAGCATCACGAAGCATGAGATAAAGCTCTCTTGTCTCCAGCTCGTTTCGTTGAGCCTCTTTGGCACGAATGGTTTGGATATTTTGCATCTCAGCCCTCATTGCATCCATTTGCCTCCGTTGGACTTCAATAACTTGAGCCTGTTCGTCTATTTGCTTTTGCAATTTTTGCACCAAGCCATCTGCGCCAAGTTCAATTTGAGCTTTCATTTCATCCCGCTCGGCCATGGCCGAGTCGGCAATTTGGCGTGCTTCAATAGACTCATCGAGGGCTTGACGCGCTTCTGAATCTGTGTGGAGTTTGTCGAGTAAACTTTGGACCGTGAAATTCAAGCTCTGCTTCAGATCCATGTCCGGTAATCTCCTGTCCATAGCCACATAGCTAAGCATAGAGTCCACCAATTGGAACATCCGTAACCGCTCTTCGCCATCATTTTCTCTCATGAGCAAGAGATGTTGCATCGCAGAAACGAAATAGTCCTGTGTGCTGCTACCCTGAATCTTCTGCATGATAGCATCCACGATTTGAGCGGGGTCATTAAGATCTTTCACCTCCCCGTCTACACTATCCTTCATGCTATTATTCTCGCGGTCCAGAAGATCCTCATAATCGATGGCCTCGTTAGTGCGGAACCGTTCGATTTGCTTGTCTATTATATCGTATTGAAAGCCCTCCATCTTCGTCAAAACCCGTTTGATGCCACATGCTGTAAATTGGGCCCTGATGTGAACGCGAAGCTGTAAGTCCTTTTCTGGCGCATCGACAATCATATTGATAAGGAACAAAGTGGCCACGGCGTATTCCATGAGGAGGTTCTCCATTCCAATACCGCCGCTTCGAAGTTCTTCACTGGCTCCCACAAGACTGCCCATCTTGCCTCGCCCATCGACTGTGACTTCGACCACCCGCATCCACGCATCAAAACGGCCATTTTCTCCCTGTTGATTTTTGACATAGTCCATAGCCTGGATAACCTTGAGATGTCCCTGGCCATCTGCCCAATGACACAAAAATGTCAAAACCTCACTAACAAGTTTCCTTGTAGTTAACCTAGGCGAAATCAAGGAGGTTGCCAATGCAACAATGACTTGCTGGTGTTGCAGAGCATCGTCGGCTCCAAATTTGTTGTTCATCAAAGCCTTCAGACACTTCACAATGTCATATTCTCGGTCGAGGTCCTTATCGCTGGTAGATCCATCTGCTGGTGCTGGTCCCTGCGCTTGCCGTCGATTGATCTTCCCAAGTACATTCGTGAGAGCTACCTGACCTTGACATTCTACAAATGTCTTGACCCACCCAATAGGCTGCGTTCGCAGGCTGACAGCCAGACTTTGTAGTTGTTTCGCTGAAATGCTGTTGTCCATGACCTTCTTCACAAACCATTCCGGCGTCCCTTCTTCCTCGGCATTGATGAGCATTTCCATAGCGTTTCCATATTGCCCAGTTTGCCTGGCAGTCGTCCTCCGCTTTTGCTCGCCCTGCCATTCTGTCAATCGATCCTGGTGTACCAATGTCCATTTCTTTGCAGGCGGGTATGCCATCATTTGCCGTCGGGCCTGTTCAGGTAAGTTGTGCCATCCTCGTTTTTGCATCAGAGCCAGAAACATCTCCTCCACCACCCTATCATCCGGCTTGTTCATATTAAATCCGTCCTGCGATTGTGCAACAGATGAGGTTGAATTGAACCCAGATGCGTGGTAGTGGGGGAATTTGGTGAGTCGATTCGATTCTCGATGCACTGCATGTGATGGTGACAGGGAGCTATTCGAAAAGGAGCTTTGCATGGCAGTCCTCGATGAACTGCCGGACGAAAAGACACTGGAGCGCTCCGTGCTCGTATCGGTAGATTGGTCGAATGAACTTCGTCCGTACGCGGAAGACTGATTTGTAGAATATGAATCGTATCTTGGATTATGCACCGTACTTGCTCCACTCGCCCTGCCTGGTCCCCATTGCTGCAATTGCGTTGCACGGTTCCCAGTCGAAGCCATTGTGATATTTCCTCCTCCAGGTGGTGGCCGCGGGCCTGATGGATGAGAACTGCCGCCATTTGGTATTTGTACTGTGGCAGGGTCGAATGAAGGGTACTGGTGGAAATCTCCCCCGCCTTTATTCAGATGATGCGGTAAAGGTTCCCTTCGGAGAGGCATTTGATCGCTCCTGGGTAGGTAGTCCACGGGTATTGGAGATTTGCTGTCCGCGGACACGCTGTCGTAGGGAATTGATGTGATTACCCCAGCAGTCATATTCAATCCCACTCCATCCGCGCCAGGCGGCGAATCGGGGCGATCTATGGATGCTATCGAGGAGCCTCTTGTATGCCGCGACGTTCGTGATCCAACGGAGCCCACTTTCTCAAGATCTCCTCCCAGGTACTTTCCCTCTTCACTAACATTTCTCTTGTCCTTGTCCTTCTTGCTGCTTCTAGAAAAGAAGGATTTGCCTCCAGAAGACTGCCGCGATTTGCTGTCCGCCGACATGATCAGGGACTGTGTAATCAGGCGTTTCGGCCTCCGCTCTACACTCTTTCGATGCCTCTTCCTTGGTTGCGCCGGCCCTCGAACAGATTGCTCTGGTCTCTTGTGTTCATCGACGTCTCAGACCCAGGTATTTGGCATTCTGCCCCGTCGGAGCCGTGCGAAAGTCGTCGAGCCGCGGGATCTGGTGTTCGGAGTCTCCAGAGCTGCGCTGCATTAGAGGGCTGGTTAGCATGATGTTCTATGATCCTGCGACGCTGAGGGAAGCGGTCTTGCCCGCACATGGTAGCCCCAGAGTACCGTCGATGGACGCGCCAGGGATCGAGCTGCTTACCCGATATTAGACCTTGTTGACTGCCGAGTCACCAGCACGCAGAGAGCAACAAAAAATTCAGCGGTGGGCAGGAGTATTAGAGTTGCCTTCCTCGTCCAAAAGGGGCACTTGAATGAAGAATCTGGAGAAACGGTCGTGCTATCGCCGGCCGCCGCAGGGCAGGTGGATCTGGATCAATCGAGCGCGCTGCACTCCCCTGGCTGGCTGGGCTGTATGGCGTGGGCTGGCAGTTCGTTTAGGGCAAAGGCTGAAACGCGCGCTGAAGGGGCCAGAAGCAGATGGTCACATCAAACACCTCTGGGGAAGAAGAAGAAACAAAATGTACGATGATTATGTGAGAGCAAAACGAGAGTGTTTTGTTTTGTTTCGTAAATTATTATTATTATGACTATTTTAATTAATTCTACTATGCAAGGTTATTATCTGGCAATCGTGTTACGGTACGGTACCTTGCTCCTACTACGGTAGACGGCCTCTTCCCTAAATCTGCTAGATTGGAGAAGGCTGCGCGCTTAAGTTGCCCTGAGGATATTAGATACGGGAACAACCTCCCGAAAGAACCCCTGAAAGAACAACTTTGATTCCAGTCTTGACTCTTGTAGGATTTAATCATCTTTACCTTTGTCTGCTCCACTCCTCTCCGGACAGCCGCGCGCAAAAAGACAACGACCTGACGATACTGTAATTAATGAGCTGAATATTGACTCGGCCCATTATTGCACAGCATGACTGGTAGCACTGCACACCTGCATTATTGGTGATAGTACTCCGGATCCGGAGTATCTTCTCCGCTCAACAAGGCTGCGGTCCCCGATTCAACCCTACGATCCCGAATGCAGAACGCCTGGCAGCCTCGTGCCTTACGAAGCATCTCAATCAGAGCCGCCGAAGGAGACGTCTACATTCCTCATCCTGCTCCGAACGCTGCAGTAGACGACGACGAAGTAACCAAGATGGGCGCAACATTATCGCTGCTAAAGGTCAGTCATCTGCAGCCCCGTTTGAGGCCACATCTGACATCTGATAGACTCTGGTCATCCCGGCCATCATCTCCCTCATCCTCTACCTGTTGGTATCATATCTGATTGTGCCAGCATGGAAACGCTATCGGAATAGGTATAGCCAGTACCTACCGTTGGATGCGATTTCTACTCGCACAACGAGCTTCCGGCAGCGGATACAAGATGCACTTGCTCGGGCTATTCTGCCTTCTGCATGGAGGGAACAGTTCGGAGATCGGAATACCATGAGCGCCCAGGACGGGTCTGGGAGTGATTTTGACGATGAAGAGGGGGAGGAATTATATGATGTGGATGATAACCGGAGACAAGCTTTGTCCTTGGATGCCCGGAGAGCAAGAGACGATGATGGAAGACGGCTGAGTCGGGATTTGGAAGAAGGGTTCAGAGATGACAGCGACGAAGACGACGACATAGACGATCGGAGGATGAGCGTATCACGATGAGATAGACATGGACTGCCTTTCTATTACATATCCTACAAACCCTCCGGCCTCAACGAAGCCAGAACTCCAAGACGCCAACGCTGAAATACAAACACCAAAATCTACAACAACGATTCAACACAGCCCTACCACTCCTTCCTCTCCCTCTCAAGCTCCGCATATATCGCCGCAACCTCCTCCCCCCACTCATCCCTCGACTCCTCAACCCTCCCATCAATACTCTCCACCGTCCCCCTACACATCCCCACCCCAAACAACCCCGGCAAAACCGCTCTCATACCCTCAAGCGCCTTCTGAATCGCCACCTGCCGTTCCCTAATAGCCCTCACCTGCTCCGCCAGTACCCCACCACCCCTACACAGCAAACACTTCTCCGGCATATCCTCTTCCCTCACCCCATTATTCGGCGCGCGAGAAATCTCAAAGGGTCTTATGGGATGTCCGCATCCGCTATACACCATCCGTCGCCTGCAATGCGGACAATCCCTATTCATGGACTCGGTGTCCAGCCAGCGCGTTATACATATACTACCGAAGGTGTGTGAGCAGGGGAGGATGAAGATTTGTTCGGTTTGGCCGTCTGGGCGGGGGAGAGTGAGGACTTCATTGCAGATTGTGCAGTGGGAGGGGTGTTGGTTTGTAGGAGGTACTGGGGTTGAAATGTGTGGTTCGGTGAGCTGAAGCTGAAGATGAGGGAGGAGGGTTGGGGTTTGTATAGACATTTTTGTTGTATTGAGCGTTCGGTGGTTACGTTATATTAAGCCAGAGTAAATTAAAGAAAAGAAAGGAAGGGTACAAGTTTATCTTTATACCAACCCAACCCGTACCTGTCACAAGTTATCTCACAAACAAACAAACAAACAAAGCCACTCCAGTCCACGTACCCTACTTATCATACACCCAAACACTCTCACCCCTTTCGCCCACCACGCGCCTCTTATACGAACTCGGATTTTCCACCCAATCATTTCGCCTTCCTCGCTCACATCAAGCTTAGGCTTGGGATGCGGATGCGGCGCAAGCAAGCATCTGATGTAATCATTCTCCTTCCTCCTTCCTTATTTTCTGAAATCCTGGTTTCAGATGTGAGATCAAGTCTTAAATACGAAAGACAAGTTCATGTTTCTAGATTCCTGGTGGGAAAGGGAAGGAGGGAAGGGGATGACGTGAAGGCGTGTGTGTGGTGGAAGCAAGACTTTATCCTTGTGAGCTCAAGTACCTGGGTATTCTGACTAGGGGTGTGGTGGGGTGGTTGCACAAAGTTGGAGGGGAACATGGGGTTTAAAGTTGGCTGTGGTTGGTTGGTTGGTTGGTGCGCGTGGCGTTTGGAGATGTGGCGGATGACAAAGTTGGCGGGTGACTTGAAAGGGGGCGAGGGCACGTGATGTTGGATGGGGGTATAAAGGGGAGGGGAAGGGGTATTATTTGGTGTGCTAAAATCTAATGATGAAGAAGACAGAAGTTCAGATGTTGTGGATGCCGGAGTTGGCTTTTAGGTGAGCGGGTTGGAGAGGGCTGGGAGGATTTTTACTCATTAGTTTAGATGAGAAGTTTGTAATTTATGAGTGTAAATACGCTTGGAATTTTCTATATTCACTGTCAGGCATAGATTTGTTGTCAAGAAGTTATTTCATTCGTTCATTACCTTGCTTCTCTATTCTCTATTCTTTTTTTTTGTTTTTTTGTGCGTACTGGATCTAGTGAATTATTTGTATTTAATCCTTCCCAAGCAGAAAGTTCAGGAGACCGTATTGCAGCCACACCTTGAAGCGGAGAAGCCATGCATAGTTTGTATATTTCCTAATCAAGTTGAAGGGTACGCAGTAATTTATAGAAGCTGAAATTATGCAGCACGTGCAAGCGCACAAGTAGTGACAAGAAACTGGAGAGTACGGCTTTTAATATCTCAAGTGCACGTAAGAATACACCCAGCCGTCTTTGCCTTCTGAAGTCTTGGCCCAGTTCAAGTACTTGACGAATGCAATATGACAGCTTCAGTTGATAGTGACAGGAGAGAGGCACGTGGGGTATAAAGAGGTCTGCGGCGTCAAAAAGAAGGCGGCAATCCAGTGCGACAATTGAAGCAAGACGTAAATTGTTTGGGGCGTGGTCTTTTCTTTTCCATTCCTTTTGATTGACTGATCGCTACTGCGAGACTGCAAAGATCAAATCTTGCTGAAACCGAACCCCGGGCCTATTCAATGACTTTCACTTAAGCAAACTTCAGTCGATAAAGTCTTTACTGTCAAAGGGAGTCTTCAGTCGTCCATTTAACGTTCTCATCGCGGCGTAATTGTTACGGAGATGGTGAATTCCTTCGCCAGTCCTAGGGACATTCTCTTGAGCCACTCAAAAGCGAACCCATATAATACCTCATCATCTAGCTGAGAGGGCTCTGGAGGGAACTCAAAGTGATTGGCAGTGAGTTTTCTTGCTCTGTCTTCATTCAAAGAATCAGATCAATATATAGATGCCTAAATGGAGGACCTCATGTCGGCTCGATAGATATTGAATCTGGGAATTCTAGTGAAACGAATTCAGCAAATCGTATTACGAGACCTCATATACACAAAGACACAAATAAAACTCCATCAAAGTTCCCGATAGTAAGCGACGAGCCACACTCTCTGATAACAACATTCTAGCTACAAAACGGGGGTATTAGCGGAGAGAAGCACGTGATTTCGTGGCGTTGAGAATGGGATATAAAACCCGGCGATATGACGGCTTGAAGTTCAATGTGCGGAGAATCGAGTCGTTAGAGCACGGGGGAAATATGGTGTTCGGCCCAGATGCTGAAATTCGGGTGTGGCTCAAGAACTCCAAACTGGAAATAAGTATTCATTTCCTGGAGCTCATAGATGCACTTCACTCGAAAGATTTCCATATCCAAGATTCACTGTCCAAGGGGTGTTTGTTGTCAAGTATTGCTTCAGTCGTTCATTTACATTTTTTGACTTACAAGAATGTGGTGATGTGTTATTGAATTATGAGGCAAAGCGAGGGGCTATTTGACGTGGCTCTTAGCTGTTGCGATCCATTCTGTCTCTGGTACATTGCTGTGAGCTGGTTCTAATCTGCATTCAAGTCGATACAGAAAGTGATATGCAAATCTTTTGTATTGACCAAATACCACATGTCAGCTCGGTAGGTGTCCAACGAAAGCTTGAGTTGTAACATGTTCACTTGCAGCCTATAAAGAGGGAAAATAGGGAAAAACTTCTACTGAATTTGATTTCAAAGATACAAAATCGACATAGCAAGCTGTGCACTCTTGTAGCCAGATCTCCCCCATTTAGAAGAGTTAGTGTTAAGATCTAGGGACGGAAAGCGGTAATACACACATTCCCAAAGGCTTTGAGATCGACCTGCTCTCACTAAAATTGGGTGAAAGTTGATGTAACCAATAGGAGACAATTTAGAAGAAACGAGCCCTTCTAGCTTGAATTATTGCAATGATCATCAAAATAATTGTAGGTAGACCAATCCCAAGACCAACGCCAAGGGCAATCCTATCGCTCTGTGAGAATCCTTTAGTTGGGGCCGCCGTATCAGTGACCACAGGAAGCTTGGTGGAAGTCGTTATGGAGGCGGTAGTTAGCAAGCCTTGCGAATTGGTTGTTGTGAGTAGGGTCACTTGCGTGTAGTCTATGACTGGGGCAACATACTCGTTAGAAGCTCGAAATCGCTGCGTGTATGTCGGGAGGGAAGAACGGCACAGGATGTCGGTAAACAAAGGAAGGACCAATGTACTTTGCATAACGTACCTTGAGGCGTAAAAGTTGACACGAACGTCTCGGTCTGAGTCTTCCCCTGGGTATTCGCAGCCGTAGCAATATTAGAAAGTGTTTTAATCGCTTCTGCCACAGACTGTTGCGCAGCAGTAGCTGACCAAGTAGCTTTCAATCCATCAAGATCCACGCCGGCGCACTGTGGCAGACTTTTGAGCGCTCCTGGACGATAATCACCAGCCATAACACTATCCAAAGACAGACTCCACCATATCTCAGCCTGCGCAGTACCATCCACCCAAATACAAATATCTCCAATGATTCCCCCACTTCCCCCTGGCGAAAGCGAAAAGCACATACACAAAGGCGTTCCCCCTCCGACCACCGCGTTCTTCAATCGTACGCCCGTGGTATCATAAAATGCGAGGTGGTCTGCACTATTGTTGCTGAAAGCTTCCATGGGAGGCGTACAGCGCCCCGACAAGCTGAATGGAGTTTTGAAACGTGCATCGGCCCCGAGTGTCCCACAGAGAGGCTCATAGCGAATTGCTTGGTAGGATGATTTTAAATATCCTATGAAGTCGTCGTCGGTCACGGGTCCATCTCTGACCATAAGCCTGAGCGTGGCTGTGACAAACGCTGGTAACGGGAGGAGGGCGAGACTGATACGCATGCTGTGATGACCCGTGAGGAGATCGACTCAATTATTGGATCTCCGGCTTGAGGAATTCGACCACGCAGCTTATAAAGGCTTGCAACTGCGCTAGGAGGCAGTGATAGAGGAGATGACAAGTTGACAATTCGGTGCGTTGGCATGCAGTGATAAGAAGTCGCCATTTCAGCCATGGCGCGCTAATTGCCGCTGGACAGATCAGCTGAGTCTTGGGATTGAAAAGCCTCGCCGGTGAAGCCTTGTGAACATTCTATGAGAAGGCGTTGAGGCTGAGGAGATGTGGCTTGCATTACAGTATATTGTTTTCTGCCAGACCGCGCTAGATGTTTCACCGATGCCAAAAAATGTTCACTATTCTTGGTTTTAGCACTTGAACCCAGCTCTTTTGATGTCAACGACTTTGTTCACTTTCCATCTATCTGATCCGGCAGGCGTCAAACCGAGGAGCAAAAAATACAGAGACTCGATATGGGACCCCGGCACCGGAATCGGGTGTATGCTGAATAGCGGGGTGCAAGCCTCCCCAACCAAGAATTCCCGCCTGTAAATGCTAGCTAGAGCTTGAGTGGAAGTAGATATTCTTTAAATATGCACATAGATCCGTATATCTCAAATCCAAATGCTGAGTGGAAGAAGGAAATCAGACAAGGAGAGTAAAACTTGAAAACCAAGAAACGCCAATTCGCTGGCAATTATACCTGGCTTGATTGTTCAAAATCTTCGGATTACTCGTGTCTATTACGCCTCGTCCCAAACCTTCTCTTCGCCAATCTGTACCAACTTACCCAACGTAAGTAGTACGACCATCTGCCATTCATGACCAAAAGTTCTCCTAAATAGAAGCTGGCCTCGAATGCCATCCGCTATCTTTTTTGGATTCGTCTCCTGAATATACTCCGCGTAGATGGCTCTCGATTTCGGATGCAAGAGTTTCAGTCGCGCACGAGAGGAAACTTGCTCCCATGCGAAGGCCATTTCTCTAGTTGGAAAATCGGAGTACTTCTCATCTGAAAGATCCGAGAACTCTCGTGCTTTCACCGAAGGATGCCCAGAGAATGAATCAGCAGGCTCAAAGGCTGGAGGTGCGGCGGAGCGTGGCATGTCCGTGGCCTTCGCACTGCTGGATGGCATTCCAGCAATGGTAAAATCTGATAAATTTGACGGCCCCGGTTGAGAAACAGTAGCGCTATATGGCGGAGGAGGATCGTAGTCTTCATCTGGGCTTGGAGTAGATGCCGCTGCTTCATCTGCTTTTCCTGACGCGGGGTAGTCCTTAACTTCATCCCCTTCGGTCTCTGATACTTCCATGGCCCAATCCGCCCAGATACGAATGCTTGAATTAATGACTCGGACCGAAATCCGAGTATCATTCATTTCTACCATAAAATCCTGGGCTGTGTCACAGAGCACTGTTTCTGTCCAGGAATCTGCCGGAACAGTAGTGCAGATTTCAACAAGCTCGGCTGCATGTTTCAACTTCGTACACAGGCCTTCGGGAACCAGTCTGTACAGTGCTGGCATCAGAGGATGGAGATGATATGCATAATTCGAAGGGTTTCCCGGGTCTTTGACCAAATGGACGCGAGAAAGGAGGTCAAGTGATTTGCGTTTGACCTCGATGACTTCGGGCGCCTTGCCTTTGCCTTTGAAGATGCGGACTAACCGATCCATGGCCGGCGTACAAGAGCATTGTTGATGGTTGTCTATGCTATTCAGTTACTACGAGGGAGTCAAGCAACTTAAGATCGAGGGAAATGAAGAGTGAGGATCAGCCTCTTGGCATGGATGCCTCGCTCTTGCCTGTTTAGGCAAGTCCGAAATTTTGACTTCGGCTACCGTACTTGACAACGACTACGACGTTGACCAGGAAAGGTTCAGCATTTGACTTCAAATTGTAATTTGCAACACACTTGGAGAGAATTTTGCAAAGTGAAACTTATGGCTCCTGTCTCTCAACTCGGCCGTGTTGTCTCAGAAGTTCCAAGTCCACACATTCTGGCGAGTAGCTGAGAAACGAGATCTGAATTTCTGACCTCGATAGTCCGAGTCAGTTTCTGAATCGTCTCTCGTTTTCAGATGCTTCACAAAATGTGCTCAAGCTTTCCGGTCCACTACTATCAGCCTTTGGTGCCTGCTAGCCGATCTCATGGCGAAATGCGCCTACTCACTCTTCTACCTGGAGCCAGGGGATCTCCAATAATTTGCAAGCTTCATCATGTTCCAATCAAATCGCCGCCTCCATATGAAACGTTGTCCTATACATGGGGAACGACCAAGGGCCCGTTTAGTAAAGTCCCTGCCGTTGAAGATCCCGAGCATAGGCACACCATCGTGCTAGACCGACTGTACAAAACAATTGGAAATTCCCTCTACGTCGCGCTGCAGCATCTACGCGATGATATGGAGGCTCGGTCCCTATGGGTTGACGCGCTCTGCATCAATCAAGAGAACGACGCTGAGAAGAGTGAGCAAGTGGCTGCGATGGCTAATATATACAGGCAGTCAAGGAGAACTCTTGCCTGGCTTGGCGAGCACGATGAATTCGTCGACCTGGCATTCGACACTGTGGAAGAGTTGTGCTGGGCAACAAAGCTACTTATATTTCAGTATTGTGCGGACAATCTGGACCGGTCGCTATCAGAGATCTCAAGCGAAGTGGTTGAGGAAGTGATCCAATCCGAACTTGCCAGTCCGGGGTCAGCGGTCACAAGCCCATTTCAAGAGCTGCGTTTCCCCAAGGCCATGGAAAGCTTCAGAAAAGCGATGGACCTAGTAGCCCCGATGTACTATTCTCAACGAGCTACCAGTTTGGCTGATGTAGCAGCGGCAACGTGGGCCGAATCGAGATCATTTGCAGAATCCATCGTCTCAAATCAGGGCAAGTTGTCCCAACTACCAGGTTTCAAGGAGAGGATGGAGGCATTCAAAGATGTATTCATGCGCCGAAGCTACTGGGAACGACTGTGGGTTGTCCAGGAGATTTTTCTATCTCCGGAGGTGATCCTCATCTGTGGAAATCGCTCCGGAGACCTAAATCTGATGGCATTGATCGATTGTATCATAGATGCAACTGATCCAAATACTGGTTCGAGTACACTGGTTCCGAGCGCAGATTTTGACTTCGTAGAAGAGCTGAAAAGAGCCCTTTCTGTCACTGTCCACGTCCATATGGCGACTGTGCGTGCTCAGACACCTCGTTTTGCACAATCCTGTCAGCTGCATGCCGACAAAGTGTGCACCAATCCCAGAGACGCTATATTTGCGCTTCTTAATATATCCAGCCCAATCAACATCATTCCAGATTACGGCAAAGCGACAGCAGACGTTTACATTACCGCCACTCGAGCGATGATAGATCAGGAACAAAGCTTAAACGTCATATGTACGGAAGTGTTTGAAGATGAGTCAAGAACTCTTGGCTGCCCGCCGTCGATCGATCTCCCAAGCTGGGTGCCGCATTTTGAGAGCTACCATTCGCCGGCCTTCCTTCATCAACCCATGTGGGGATACAAGAACCAGATGTTCAAAGGTGGTGGCATTCTTCCGGTCAAGGAAATAGTGCCAGAGGTGCTGCACCCTCGGGTTCTGGATATAGATGGCTGCTTCTATGGAAGTATTGAGAGCGTGCAACCTCGATTCCGGCCATTCCGCTTCGAAAACTACAGCGAATTGTGGGCCGCTGTGAATAACCTGCGGTCCATTGTGTGCAATGTAGAAACTATTTCGAGCAGCGCTGATCCCGACATGGAGAGTTGGTTGGCGTTGCTCATGGACCAGTATCTAGAAGCAGGTGACTCGATCCAGAGGAGACCGTCACGACATATCGGCAGCCGCGAAACGCTCGCGATAGATCTCGAGACTGCGCTAAGGTCCGAACCGCCGACGAGACTTATCAATGAACTGGGAATGAAGTTAATGAAGAAGGTGCTCTGTACGACGTCGACCGGTCATGTGGCGCTCGTGCTTGGGAAAGCGCAGGTTGGTGACCGCATATTTGTCGCACGAGGGGCTACAAATCCATTTGTACTCCGGCCTACGAGTGCCGATGAGACATATGATGCCGTCCGAAAGGCGAGCGGCGTGACAACTCTGTACAACTTTATCGGCGGATCGTATATTCATGGTATTATGGATGGCGAGGTGTTAGAGATGATTGGCAAGACTGGGCAAGGCGTGGTGGAAGAAACCGTTCTTCTGATATAAGTGAACGCTGGGTTAATCAAGCTGGCAGATGCAGAAAGGAGAAATTCGGATTTTTGATATGGCTGCTTTATCTCCTAGGCGAAGTTCCCTATGTCAGACTTTCCACTTGGATCTGAAAGACGGCACTGCATCTTGTTGCAGGGTTTTGGGCGAGACTCGAGGAGCATGAGCCCAGGGAAAGAAAGATATTTGAATAAGTCGATGGAAGATTAGTTTTTACACTTTGCTCATGAACCCCGCCTGATCTGTTCTTATGCCGGTGGCCTAATCGACGTATTTGATCTGGTGGTGTATTTACGCCTTGATACACACGACAAACAGGCCCTTGTTTAATGGTTGCAGCCTAAATCAAACCCCCTCGAAAAACATTCATCAAAACCTCAATTTCTGAGGTCTTTTCCTCTGTATCAATGAACTTATGTACTCAGTGCATCAATCCAGAAGAGGAGACTGCTCGCTAGGAAGTCTCTCGAAGGACTTGCTTGCTAGGGACCTAGGCTTGGCAGGACTCCTGCCTGCGGATCGATTGTGAAGATGTTCCAGACGCTCGCTTTCCGTGTCCTTGGACATGTCTACGATCTTGGAAATTCGGCTGAAGTAAATGGAAGATATTGTAGAATTAATGCCTCAATATTAGTGAGAGACAAAGATAATTTTTGAGGCATCATCGCTATTGCCTTGATGGCTTGGCCACCTATCAAAGCTCCCGATTACTAAGCGATTCTCATATCTTGTGACCAATGTTGTTTGAGCTTCTCAATCCCTATAATTATACGATCTATTTCGAGGCCTACCTGTATCTATTCATGAACCCCAAAAATCCATACTTTCAGAAATCGACACAACTACGAGGTTGTATTTTCGATTTTGGCCCCTCAGTCGCGCTTCAGCAACAATGCTGCCATGGCGGGCTGCTGAAAGGCGTCTCAGTTACATGGTCATGAGACGTACCTTCCAGAAGCAGGCCAGAAAGTACTCGTCGACGAAAGGCTCGTCTTCGACTTCAAGTATCGGCAAGGCTATAAGATACATTGGACTTGCCAGTGTGGTTGGTGCGCCGATTTGGTTGTTGATGAATACCCGCGACAGAGTCCCACTCCTCGAGAGTCCACCAACGGAGTATTTGGTCGTAGGACGGGGACCTTCTAGAGACGATGTGACACGTATGATATCGCAAAACGCATACTCTTTCAAGGTCAAAAATGTTCCTGGCGTTGGCAGATACGATGGTGCTCAATTGGCCTCCAATAACCCGTGCGAAGATCGATTCATACATGGTAAATTCCCTTCACCATGGAATCGCGGCAATCAGTGGATGGCATGGGCTGTTCTCGACGGACATGCAGGCTGGCAGACAGCAGATTTGTTAGAGAAGCAGCTTCTGCCCTTCGTACGACACAGCTTGAGCCAGGTCGGGTCACCGTTAGGAGAAGGATCTGTGTCTGACGAGTTGGTGCAGCGAGCTATCACAAAAGGATTCATGAATCTTGACAAATCAATTGTCAACTTTGGCTCAGATTCATTTCAGAGCACAGAACCGCTGCAAGACAAGGTGAAGAAATTGGCTCTCGGGTATGCTGGCTCGTGCGCTTTGCTTTCCTTGTATGATCCTGCCACTAGCACTTTACACGTGGCATGTACTGGCGATTCCAGAGCAGTGTTGGGACAGAAAGGACCTGATGGTAAATGGGAAGCGATACCTTTATCAGTTGATCAAACCGGCGACAATCCAGAAGAAGTTGCCAGGCTTAACAAGGAGCATCCTAGCGAAGAAGGGATAGTCGAAGGTGGACGAGTGCTAGGGATGATGGTTTCACGAGCCTTTGGAGATTGTCGCTGGAAGTGGCCTTTGGAAATGCAGAAGGATATGGTGCAGAAATTTGATGGCGTAGCACCGCTGACCCCAAGGTACCCTTTTCGAACGCCGCCATATTTGACTGCAGAGCCGGTTGTCGTAAGTACCAAGATCGATCCCACAAAACCTTCGTTCTTGATCATGGCAACCGATGGCATGTGGTACACGCTTTCCAACGAGCAATCGGTCGATCTAGTGGGGAAATGGGTTGAATCACAATCGGCTCCGAAGAAAAATCTCAAGCCGGAGCCAAAGTATAAACCTTTCGACTTCGGTCAGTACTGGAATGGAGTGGATGAGAAGTTTGTAGATGAGAGGACGACAATCCAAGATGGCAACGCCGCTGTACACCTCGTACGCAATTGTCTTGGGGGAAACCATCATGAGATGTTAGCGGGCCGGCTAGCCTTCAGTGCCCCATCCTCCCGGCGTGTACGAGACGATATAACCGTGCAGGTTATTTTCTTCAATTCCGCTGTCTGAGATGCAGCGGCCATCGGAACAGAGACGTTTTGAGCGCTCCAGACTTATATGGAAGCGAAAAATATTCCCTAGTCGGCTAAGGCAGGGTCTGTACATCTTTGAATATTACAACAGACTTTGTGGCTTTCGACTTCTACTAATTTTCGTCTTCTTTACTTGCATTTCCGATCTGTTTCTCAGTCTGCAGAAGTTTTCCTGTTCACTCATTATTCAAGAAAATGCTCGCGTTTATAAGTTGATACAACAGTCAAAGTACCCAGTGGTCTATGCTACATATATGATCGTCTCACTTCGCTCAAAGTTCTAACAGATAATAGTCGATAGATAAGACAATTAGATGCGCAAGTGCTGGTGTCAAGTGGTGACCAGACCCGCTCTAATTGCTGCCTGTCACTTCCTCCAGAGGCATACATATCGCGCAACTAATTCGCTATCGCAGGCCTCCTTTGGATTGCTGTTTCTGTAGGCGGGATCCAGAGTCCTAGCAGACTACAGTTATAGGCGAGGCGCCAAAACAGGACTATCGTGGGAAGGCAACTTCAATAACTACGCTCTAGTATTTGATTGGTGCGAAGTCATTTAATGACGCCTAGCTAGAGGCTCCTTCATACTTTCAGGGTTCTGCCTAAAGGAGGTTGGCGTCGAAGGCTTGGCAGTCCTCGAGGCGATCACCTCAAACGTCACCGGTTTATACTTTTACCGAAGAGCAAGAGAATTTCAAGAGAGGAAGCTGTGCTGGCCGCGTGGCATAGGATAAGGCAGTCGATATATGAAGACTTCCACCCCAACTGCGAATTCGTCGTCTGTCTTGGCATTTGGGCAGGCAGCGAGTCTGTCGGATGAACATAAAAGAATTGGAATGAAAAAAATTGATTCCAGTGATCATTGAGAAAGACAATAACTTGGAATCAGCCACTGAAATACTGTTTCAACCTCAAATTTCTTGCAAATCCAAATTTCACTAGCCCCTCAACCCCATTTCGGGTTGACAGCCCCCTCAAAATGGTCTCAGGCTTCTACCCAACATACGCAAACCAATACATTCCAGAAACATTTCCCCCCACCCCCGAGCCCTCGCCACTGCAACCGAATCCAACAGGTCTCCTCAGCATCGAAGTCCGTTTCCTCGGCCGTCTAGACCCATTCAGTCCCTGCTGCAGCTCATACAATGGCCAATACCCACTAGTCCGAGGCCTACAATGCAGCGCCGCCAAAAAAGTAGGATTCTCAACTCCAACATTATCTCTTGATGCATTCAAGAAGTCTGCAGCGTACACGGAAATCGCTGAATTGATTAAGTTGCGATTTCCGGGTTTGTAAGAACCTCCTTCGCCGCCTCTTGCATCTGGAGAAGAAAGGTTGCTGACACACTACATGGGATGAAAGTAAAATCCACGCAGCAGAAACCCCCAAACAAGGCACCCGCGACGACGAAATCTACTGTCCACTAGGCTACAAATCCCTAAGCCAAATAATATACATCACCTCCACCCCCGTTTCAACCACGAGTACAAATCCCTTCTCATCTCGAAATCCTTGGTCAAGTGGTGATCCACCCGCCTATGAATCTCCCGTCCCAGCACACAGGGTCCCTACGCCCAAATCAGCGCCACAGCCGTTGGTACAAGATATAGGTGTAGATGTACCGCCGTATCCGATGCGTTGTGATTGGTTTGGGGCACCGTTGCCGGATACACCGTCGATGGAGATGATGACGCCTGTCAGTACTGCTGAAGAGCTGGCAGATGCTCGGGGAACGTTGCCTTTGTTGACCTGTGGCATGCTGCCTCCCACTGAGTCTGAGCCGCAGGAATCGGCGACGATGGGTGGATCGGACTGTCTTGCTTCGGCTGAGGGAATGGTACCGCCGCAGCTGCCGTCTGTTGATAGGAGGGTGTGTGAGGTTAAGAGGGAGGTTGTTACTTGGACTTTTGG